>Ga0214921_10000153_pt1 | contig 131015 bp, 90 predicted proteins | sample LL1505_MetaG_FD_177992 | JGI IMG/M metagenome (GOLD analysis project Ga0214921, IMG submission 177992) | Freshwater microbial communities from Lake Lanier, Atlanta, Georgia, United States - LL-1505 | ecosystem: Environmental > Aquatic > Freshwater > Lake | place: USA: Georgia | collected... | reverse complement strand
AGTACCCGCATTCAAGGTGAAATTAATGGTCTGCATGGTCCATTCCGACCATTGGGTTAATTTTGGCCTAATCGTTACAATTGAGCTTCCCAAAGTAAGACTTCTTACATTACCGGCATCATCATATCGTTGACTTCTAAAATTTTGAATTATAACAAATTTACTATTCGTATTTAAGCCCCCTTTTACCAGATGTAAATCTAAAGCAACTTCTAAATCATCTTCTAATATCCAACTTCCTACACCATTAAAATAGAGGTCTTTTTTAAAAGTTTGTGAAGCCATGGTAATGCCATTTCCAAAAGTATTACTTTCAAAAAGTACATCACCCTGGATATTCCAGGACATGGCATTGATTAATTTTAAATAACCAAAAATATGCAAATATTGATCTGCCGAACCTTTGAAGGAAGGATTACCCTTTGCCCCGGTCCAGTCCATTGACCTGCAATAAGCATTGTCAATATTGATATTAACGATACCTCCAGCATTTGTAAAGCTATTGACATCAAAAAAGACGTCATCTCCAGCCGTTGGCACACAACTGCCTGGGGTGCCACCCGATGTTGATGACCAATGTCTGGGATCATACCAGTCACCTGAACCCCCTACCCAATATAATTTATTGTTTGCCTTTGGCGTAATGGTCCAGCCACTATTGTTTCCTAGATCGGAACTATTGGTTGCAGTAAAGGCAGCACCACCTGTTGCTGCAACATCTCTAATACTTAAATAATCACCTGTTAAAGTGCCTGTATTAGAAATAAAATTTGTTTTTAATCCTCCTGAACCACTCAATATTTGAATAGGATTAGCGCAATCTCCTTTTGCAATTAAAGATTTTATTCTGTAATTCTTTCCTTCCTGAAAACGATAAGTTCTGCCTTTTGATAGGACTAATGTATCTATTGAAATGACACCTGTTGTATTTGTTTCACTGGTCAGGGTATATTTTGAAAGAATAATACTATCTGCCTGAACTCTGGCTTTACCTAAACTTGAAATTAAGGCCAATTGCCCCCATCTTAATCCCTTTATTCCCTTTACTTGAAATAAGGAATTGATAGAACTTAGTGAAATAGAGGTATTTACTCCTGAGAATTTTCCGGTTAAATAATTAATGACAATAGAAGGAATTTCTACATTATAATTAAAGGGCAGATAAAAAGCAGCCCCTTTTACAAGGATATTTGAGTTGTCAAGATTGATATCGGTTTTGGCACTTTCTAATCTAAGGTCTAAATAATCCGTGGTAATGTCAAATCCTTTTGATGAAAAAGTACCTCCTTCAAATAACAATAAACTATCTACAATTATATTGCCATTTAATTGATAAGACCCAGTATTTTCTTTAAATCTGACGATACTGTGAAAAGGATTTCCCGCCATTTGAATTTGCGAATTAGCTAATGCGGGAGAAAAATTTACTTCACCCAAAAAGGAAAATACCACCTGATTATTTAGCAATAAACTACCAAAAACATTTAATATACTTGTTGATGCACCCCGAACTTCTATTTTTTGCGAAACCTTTGACATATCCATTGACTGGCAAAAAGAAATTTGCTGGTCTATCTGAATATATTGGTTAGGCGCATTAAATGAATTGGAATCAAAAATGACTTTATCACTTGATCCAGGAATGGCAGAAGGTCTGATGTTTCCACCCGAAGTAGTAGCCCAGTGACTCAAATCAGACCATTTCCCAGAGCCTCCTATCCAATAAATATCAATGCCACTTAGCGGCATGTTTATGGCAAAGAGGAAAGAGAAAATGAACATTTTTTTCAAAATATTATATGAGTCCATATTTCTGCATTTCAAATTTAAGGTCGAAGATAAAGGATTATATAGCCTTAATAAAACGAAATTATCTTTATTTTTATATAGCAGGAGAAGATACCATTTTAAATTGATTCGATTTATTTTCCTAAATGGCAAAATTCATCGTGAGCACCGGGTAAATAGGCTAAACTGACTAAAAACTCTCTGACAATCTCAGGACCCATAAATTTAAATGTTTTTCTAAAAAGTTTTACCCATTCCTGCAGAGAAAGAGGGTGATTTAATTCGAGCCAGGCTTTGAAGCTACCGTGTTTATCCATTAAAACCAATACTGCCTTTGCATTAAAAATGACCGCTTCAATTTTTAATCGGTTCCTTATGATACCTTCATCTTGTAAAAGCCTTTCGATCTCTTTATCTCCATAATTTGCTATTTTTCTTATATCATAAAAATCGAAAGCCTTTTTAAAATTTTCCTGTTTTTTGAGAATGGTAAGCCAACTTAATCCAGCCTGATTAATTTCCATAACCAATCGCTCAAACAACAATCGATCATCTTTTACAGGAACTCCATAAACATGGTCATGATAAATTCTAGAAACATGATTTTCAGGTAATGCTTTTACTGAGAGACAATACGACATATTAATTCGTGTTATTTAAATATAAATAATTCGTTACTTTTGTTTTTTTTAAAATCAATCAAAAGTATATGAAAATCCAAAGATTATTTACTTTTTATTTTATAATCTCCTTCTTTTTGACCCACTTGAACGCTCAGAATTTTATCCAAATAAATGGAAATTTAAAAAGTAAATCACCTATTAATAACCTCATACTATCGCAATTCAATGGTCAGGAAACACCTGTTACGGATGCTAAAGTTGCAGATGGTAAATTTACCTTTTATATTCCTAAAGAGGCCTTCCATCCAGGCGTTTATAGAATTATCCTTAACCCACAGCAACGTTTATTTGTAGATGTTATCATAGCGGATACCCTGAGTTTTGACATTTCCCTTGATGCAGATAAACCTGAAGGGGCTGCAACGTTCAAAGACTCTCCTTTAAATACGAAATGGTATAATTATAAGGAAGCTGCTTTAAAAGCACAGGAAAGAAACAGGGCTTTATTGCAATTTATTGACATTTACCCTGATAAATCAAACGTTTTCTACGGAACTGTCATTAAAGAAACAGAGAGAGAAATCAAGGAATTTGAAATTCAGTTCAATAAGTTCATAAGAGAAAATAAAGATAATCTGGCTGGTAAAATGGTTGCAAACAAACCTTTTTTCTTTCCAAATATAAAATTGCCCTTAAAAGGTCAGGAGAAAGAATTTCAGGCTAAATACTGGAAAGGAATTGAAGCATCTGATCCATCTTTGTTAAGAACGCCTTTATATGTAGAGCATATTCTAGCTTATTTTGGATTCTTCCTTCAGGAACAACCAGGTCCTGAAGCTGATTTAAAATTACAGACGGCTGTTGACAGTGTTATGATAAAGTTTGGAAAAAATAAAGAAACAGCTGATTTTGCCAGGCAGTTTTTAACAGAGGGTTTTAAACAGTTAGATAAACCAGCATTATTACAATATTTAGATGAAACCTATAGTGCAACCCAGCAATGCTCTGACGAATTGGAGGAAAAAGAATTAAAAGATCGTCTCGCAGCCTATAATGCCTTGAAAATAGGATTTAACCCGCCGGATATCAAAATACCCGATTATACCGGAAATGCAAGTAGCTTTTTAGAAAGTCCCGCTGATACCCTCATTTTAGTATTTTGGGCGACCTGGTGTCCTCATTGCCAGCAAATGTTACCCATTTTAAAGGAAAAAATAGCAAATAAAAAGAACTGGGCCGTTGTTGCTGTTAGTGTGGATGACGATAAAGAGGCTTTTGAAAAAGTAATGAAGGAATATCCCATGTTCAGACATTACTGTGATTTACAGAAATGGAAGAGTCAGCCCGTGATGGATTATCATATCAATGCTACCCCATCATTTTTCATGTTTGATAAAAAGCGGACTTTACAAGGTAAATATCCTGATATCCGACAGATTCCTTTTTAATTTTTTCAGGGAACCAATAATGTTTTTGTTATCCCTTTTTGTCCAAACTGAAATTTTATCAGATAAGTACCTTTTGGCATACGTTGCATAATTTTAAGTGAAAATGAGTTTAGACCCAATTGAACTAAAGGCGTTTCCTTCGCTATCAACTGTCCTTGCAAGTTTAAAATCTGATAACTGAAAGGTTGTATGGCGGATAAGAAAAAATCGAGGTAGCTCTCCTCATTTTGCATAGGATTAGGTCTGATATTTATCCAGTCAAGACCCTCAGGAATTTCATTTAAAGAGGTTGTGGAACAGGCTGTTAAATTATTTTGCGTTGATTTCCTTATAAGGTCTAGCTGGTCATATACTTTCTGTCCGGGGCATTCTGTGGAACAACCATCTCTATGCCCTGAAATGCCAAATAAATTGAATCCTGTACTCGCGTGTAAAGATTGAACGTTGGGATCTACAGAACGCTGGCAAGCCTTCCAGGCAAATATTTCACTTAGTTTTTTCATCATCGTATCAGGCGGATTCACATTCGTATAAGTTCCTATCAGGCAAACCCCCATCGTACCTGTATTCTTTCCACAAAAATGGGCTCCTAAAACATTATCACCTCCTCCGCGTCCTTCAAAAAGGGTACCGTCGGGGGAAATCAACCAGTTATAGCCTAAATCAGCCCATCCATTCGTATATACGTGCAAATTCCAAATTGCCAGCACCACAGCGCTCCAGTCATTTGATACATTCGTTCCAGCGGAATGATGTACAATAAGGTGTGAAACAGTTGTTAATGATGGAGAAGTGGGTCCTTGTGGACAACGCCAGTCTGAGCGGCTTTTGAATTTTGGCTGAGGGCAGGAACAAGATGATTTTTCAACAAAAAGTTCTTGAAAAGAAGCTGCTTCAGGCTCAATCCCTGGACTAAAAAAATTAATTTTAAGCTCTTCTACTGAATTTGAAGAATTTTTCTGGCTTTCAACCAGTTGAATTTTGACATAGGAATATTTTTTTTCAAAAAAAATCAGGTTAGTGGCATACTGATCTCTGGTATCTATGGCGTGCTCATCAAAAAAAAGAGGTTCCCATTTAGTCCAGATAACACTATCTTTGGAGAATGAGAATAAAAAAGAGGTGTTTGGTTTTTCCCCCTCATGATTTTCATTCCAAGAAATAGAAGCGCAATGAAAAGGCGTCTCGTGCTTAAAATCCAGTTTATACGATAAAATCTGAGTGGATTTTCCTGAAAGCTCATTTTTAGAAATGATATAAAACAATTGTTTACTATCCCTAAGCGACTGAGAAAACAAAAGGGAAGGAAAAAAAAGAACGCCAAGTAATTTAAATATTTTCATTCAGATCATTTATTTGTTATAATATTGCCAAAGCAGTTTACTTATATTTCTTGTAAGCACCCAGGCTTCGTTATCAGATTCCCAACTTTTATCGGAATTATTATTTGTCATTATACAAAATATATATGGATTGGCAAGATTATTCACATATACTAACTCGCTCCTGCTTGCATTGACTGCACCATTTTTAGATGCTGTAAAAATGCCAGCAGGAATTTCTGAAAGAGCCTCTTCATCCCAATAATTTCTTCCTAATCGCCTGATCATTAAATCATCAGAGGTTTTACCCAAAAGCTCTCCTTTAAGCATTAGCTGAAAAAGTTGAACCAATTCCTTAGGGGTAGATTGACCCCAACCGTATTTTTCTCTATCTTTTTCTCTTCCGGGTGTTCTACTGTTGACTCTGGTTTGTTTAAACCCAAGTTGTGTTAATTTTTTATTTATTTCCAGTCCTGTGCCTGCCAGTTTTTGCAACCATAGAGAAGCGGTATTATCACTCGTGGTAAGCATCAACATCATCACTTTACTAAGTTCTATGGTTTCTCCATCTTTAAAGGATCCAAGAATATCTTCCCCTTCATAGAGCAGAGAATCTTTATAGACAAGTTTTTGATGATAAGAAAGTTCCTTTTTTTGAATTTTATCCATTATGCCTATAAGAATCGGAACTTTTACAATGCTTGCTGTTGGAAAAACACTATCTGCTTGAATATCAACAGATTTATTCTTTTTTAAATCATAAACATACACCCCAACGTCACCTTTAAAACCCGTCACCATTTGTTCCAGTTTATCCTTCAAAAGGATATCTGTTTTTTGGCAAAATATAAAAGTAGGAAAAAAGAGCGTAAAAAGCATCATCATACCCATCAAAGAAATGGCCTTTGGATGAATTTGCATTTTTGCAGGCGCGGAACCCAGAAATTCTCCGTCTGATTCAATTAAATTTTCTCCTTCCAGCAACCTGATTTCGCAGAAGGTTCCTTTATAATAAAATAAGCTTGGATGGGTAATAAATGCTTTCTTTTTAACCATTGGAAGATAATTTAAGTAATCAAATAGAGATACATCTCCTAAAATGACGAAGGCGAGATGACCATCATAAATATCGGCATGAGGAGCAATCCCTAAGCCACTGCCAAACCATTGGCCATTTGCTGCACACAGGGAAAGTAATTTGCCGGCATATTCAAAATTATCTCCCTTAATTTCAACTTTTGAGTGCTTAAAACCAAAAAATGCCTTTAATATGCTGATTTGGTATGCCAAATGCGCAGGAAGCCAACGAATGAGACCCCGAAATTTTTTTGCCACGAGGCCACCAATGCCCGCATCGGCAATATTAGCAAAAAACCTTGTTTTTGCCTTCCCATTTTCCTGGTAAGTTACACTTCCTACATCGATTCTAATGGATTTATTTTGTTGAATAGCATTAATCAACATTTCCATTGAATGATTCAGACCTGTACTTTTTACAAAATCATTTCCTGTTCCTGCAGGCAATATAGCGAGCGCCAGTGTATCTCTGACTTCAACAGGAACTTTCATCATTCCATTGACCACCTCGTTGATTGTTCCATCTCCCCCAACAGCAATCAGGATGGTGTTTTTTTGTTGGGCTGCATTTTCTGCTAACTCAGTGGCGTGACCCACATAATCAGTAAAGAAAAAGGCTGCCTGAGGGAAAGCCATTTTAAATGATTTCCAACCAGCGGCATCTATGTATTTTTCATGCTTTCTATTAATAATAACAGCAATTGGGGTCACAGAAAATTTAATTTAGTCAGAGATACTTGCAAAATACATAAAATTCTAACCAATTAAAACCTTTCTGAACCAGGCAGGGCTGTTTTTAAAAATGGGGGAATATAGAGAGGCAAGTTAGGAGAATAGTCCTTTCCATCCAAAAAAGCATTTATAAGAATAGTAATTTGTTTATCCTCAACTAAAAATCCATCATGACCATAAATACTGTCAATTTCAACAAAGGAAGCACCATGAATATATTTTACTAAATATTCTTGTTCAGAAACAGGAAAAAGAATATCCGTTTTTATTCCAATCACAAAGGTTTTACTTTTTATTTTTGCGAGTGCGTTTTCGATACCGCCTGCATTTCTTCCAACATCATGGCTATCCATTGCTTTAGACAAAGTGTAATAAGACCATGGATTAAATCTTTTCCACAACTTAAATCCTTGATATTTCTGATAGGAAGCGGCTCTAAAGTCATCTAATTTAGGCAATTCCTCCTCTTCTGCCTGGGTTAAGTCATACGTTTTATAGTGCCTGTAGGATATCATACCCATAGCCCTTGCTGCTTCCAGACCTGCTTTTCCAGCGTCGGGAAGTTCTGGATTAAAAAAACCAGGATCAGCAATCAATGCCATTCTCTGTGTTTCATTAAATGCAATACCCCAGGGAGAATGTCTGGCATTGGTAGCTAAAAGGACCAGATGGGCAAAACGCGATGGTTCATCAGCTGCCCATTGGACCATTTGCTGCCCTCCCATAGATCCTCCAATGCCCATAAAAATCTTATCAATTTGTAAAAACTTTGCTAATAATTTATGAGCTTGAACCTGATCTCTGATAGTGATAAGGGGAAAATCTGCAAAATAGGGTGAATTTGTATGAGGGTTTATATCTAGTGGCCCTGTTGTGCCATAGCAAGAGCCAAGATTATTGGCACAGACAATAAAATACTTATCAGGATCGAAACATTTGCCTGGACCTACGAGACCAGCCCACCAATCAGAGGCATCAGCATTACCGGTCAGGGCATGTGTAACCCAGACAACATTATTTTTTTCAGTATTAAGCTGACCAAATGTATGGTAATAGATAGTTAATTCCGGAAGTAAGATTCCTGATTCTAATAAAAAAGGCCGATCTGATTTCCAATGAAAACCTTTCATAAGCTAGTATCTTCCTAAAAGGTGAGCAGATAAATTCCTGCTCACCATTCATTAAATAATTCTGTCTTTATGTATATAGTTTAGATTTTTCCAAAGGATTGTGAAAAATCTGCTTTGATATCATCTATGTGTTCTATACCTACGGAAACTCTCAACATGGTTGGAGTTACCCCTGCGGCAAGTTGTTCTGCATCAGAAAGCTGCTGATGGGTAGTAGCTGAAGGCTGGATAATTAGGGTTTTAGCATCTCCTACATTTGCAAGATGACTAACAAGCTGGAGATTATTTACAAATTCAACAGCCTGTTCTTTTTCCCCTTTTATCGTAAAAGAAAGGACTCCACCGAAGCCTTTTTTCAGGTATTTTTTCGCCTTTTCGTGAGAATCATGATTTGGAAGGCCTGGATAATTTACAGATGCCACTTTAGGGTGATTTGATAACCAGGTAGCTAGTTCTAAAGCATTTGAGACTGTTCTTTCCACTCTTAAAGAGAGCGTTTCGAGACCTTGAAGCAACAAGAATGAATTGAAAGGAGAAATAGCAGGACCAAAATCTCTCAATCCCTCTACTCTGGCTCTTATAATAAACTGAATATTTCCAAAGGGTCCTCCTACGCCAAAAACGTCAGAAAACACCAAGCCATGATACCCTTCTGAGGGTTCAGAAAAACTTGGAAATTTGCCATTTCCCCAATTATAATTTCCACCATCAACGATCACTCCGCCAATACTTGTTCCGTGACCGCCAATCCATTTCGTTGCTGATTCAACGACCACATTAGCACCATGTTCCAAAGGTCTGAATAGATAGCCCCCTGCACCGAAGGTATTATCTACAATAAGGGGGAGGTCATATTTTTTTGCCAAGGCCGATAATCCCTCAAAATCTGGAATTTGATAAGAAGGATTACTGATTGTTTCGCAATAAATAGCCTTTGTATGCTCATCAATCCTTTTTTCATATTCTCCAACCGATTCATTAGCTGCAAATCTTGTTTCAATGCCTAATTTTTTAAAGGAAACTTTAAACTGATTATAAGTTCCACCATATAAATTAGGACTGCTCACAAAATTATCCCCAGCATTCAATATGTTGTTAAGTGCAATAAACTGTGCTGCCTGACCAGAAGCAACAGCCAGTGCAGCCACACCTCCTTCTAAAGCTGCAACCCGTTTTTCAAAAACATCGGTTGTGGGGTTCATTAAACGAGTGTAAATATTCCCAAATTCGCGAAGGGCAAAAAGGTTTGCGCCATGTGCAGAATCTTTAAAGGTGTAAGAAGTGGTCTGATAAAGCGGAACTGCTCGAGACCGAGTAATAGAATCAACCTCTTGACCTGCATGAAGTTGTAATGTTTCAAATTGAAATTCTTGTGTCATGATGTATGATTTGAAGTTTAAAATTAAGTTCTATAAATAAAATTATTGCGCAAAAGCAGCATGCCTTGCAACAGCTTTCCAAAATTTCCGACCTGTTAAAAAGGAAAAAGGAGAGGCTGTTAGTTGAAACAACAACAGCAACAACAACAGTTTTTAACAAAACGGTCGTTTAGTGAAAGAGGAATAAGCGAAAAGTTAGAGTCCATAGACACATAGATTTTATAGTTCCAAAATAAATTGGCGGGATTTGGCACCGTTGCATGTAATATCATTCATGGTTGCCAGAGGTTCAGTGAGCCCGATCTCTCCCCTCTTCTGTATAAAATCACATCGGTTAAGTAGTGATTACAATTCAAATTTAGAATTAACTTTTAAAAAAGGCAAGACAATTAATAAAAAGTATAAAATATTTTTCATTTTTGACCTCATTTTGATTCAATGCTAATAAAATACGAATGAATTTAACGCTTTCCCGTTTATCAGCGCCTTTCCATTTTTCTATAAAAAATGAATCCGGAAATTTAGTTGAGACAGACGCTTCTCCCGAAATTGGTGGGACGGATGCAGCATTAAGGCCTATGGAACTTTTATTGGCCGGTCTTGCATCCTGCAGCAGCATTGATGTTGTCTTATTACTGCAGAAAATGAGACAACCCCTGATGGATATTCAAGTGGATATAAAAGCTGAAAGAAGAAAAGACGAAACGCCCTCTTTATTTGAAACGATTCATCTTCATTTTATTTTAACAGGATCTCTTGAAAATGATAAAGTGGAAAAAGTCATAAACATGTCTATCGATAAATATTGTTCCGTTGCAAAAATTATTGAAAAAACATGTCCCATAACCTGGGATTTTGAAATAAAAGAGATATGAATCCTCAACATTTTGAATCGGTAGCCATTCGGGAACAATTAGAGAGAACTTCTTACCGAGAACATAGCAATCCACTTTTTTTAACCTCGAGTTTTACCTTTCCATCACCGGAACTAATGGCAGAAACCTTTCAAGGTGAAGGTCAAGGTCTTATTTATTCTCGTTATAACAATCCAAATACCGATGAATTCATAAATAAAATCTGTCTGCTTGAAGACGTTGAGGATGGATTTGCCACAGCTTCGGGTATGTCAGCCGTTTTTGCAAGTATTGCCCCATTTGTCTCGCAGGGCGACCATATTCTGGCTTCCCGTGCTTTGTTTGGTTCAACCTTACAGATTTTAAGTCAGATTTTACCCAAATGGGGAGTTACCTTTACACTCACGGATCCTACTAATCCTATAGAATGGGAAGACAAAATTCAACCCAATACTTGTATGTTTTTACTTGAGTCCCCTTCAAATCCTGGATTGGCCTTGGTAGATTTAAAATTAGCAGGCGATTTTTGCAGAAAACACAAATTATTATTTAATATAGATAATTGTTTTGCTACCCCGTACTTACAAAATCCCTCCAAATATGGTGCCGATCTGATTGTTCATTCTGCTACCAAATGGATTGATGGACAGGGTCGCGTATTAGGTGGAATTGTTGTAGGTAAAGCCGATTTAATTGAGAAAGTCCGATTTTTTTGCAGACATACTGGTCCGGCAATGCCCCCATTTAATGCATGGATTCTGAGTAAAAGCCTCGAGACTTTAGCTGTAAGGATGGAAAGACATTGTGAAAATGCGCATAATGTAGCTCTTTTTTTAAAGGATATCTCTAACATTAATCAAGTCATTTATCCATTTTTACCGTCTCACCCACAATATGAACTGGCAAAAAAACAAATGAAATATGGTGGAGGAATCGTAAGTTTTGAAGCAAGAGGGGGTCTAAAAGCTGCAATGTCCTTTCTAAATGAACTCAAATTTTGTTCTCTTTCTTCTAATTTAGGGGATACAAGAACCATTCTGACTCACCCAGCATCAACAACACATTCAAGACTAAGTCCCGAAGAAAAAAATGCATTAGGCATCACCGATGGTCTGATACGGATTTCTGTGGGATTAGAACACATCGATGATATAAAAAGAGATTTATTGCAGGCTTCGGAAAAAATGAATTAATATGAAACTTGATAGTTAAATCTTTGTTTCAATATCTTTAGGGTTCATTTTAAAATATGCAGGAAAATAAATCAATGATACGTCAGGCTGAAGCAGTCATTCCTACCCCTTGGGGTAATTTCAATCTGCTGGCTTTCGCTCCAACACCCGATGAATGGATGCCTCACCTTGCGTTGGTTAACGAAAACATTGATTTCACGAAACCTGTTTTAACTCGTATTCATTCAGAATGTATCACCGGCGATTTATTTAGCTCGAAGCGTTGTGACTGTGGGGAACAATTACTAGCTGCCATGGATAGAATTTCTGAGGAAAATGGTATTCTTATTTATTTAAGGCAAGAAGGAAGGGGAATTGGCATTATTAATAAGTTGAAAGCCTATCAGTTACAAGATAATGGTCTTGACACAGTGGAAGCTAATTTACATTTAGGATTGTCCGTGGATGCCAGAGATTTTAGCATTTCTTTATCTATATTATTTGATATCGGTGTGAAACAAATTCGGCTATTAACAAATAATCCAGATAAAATAGAAATTTTTGATCAAAGTATTATTGAACTGGTTGAAAGGGTGCCATTGATTATCCTTCCTCAAGAGGAAAATAAAGACTATCTGCGGGTCAAAAAAGAAAGAATGGGTCATATTTTAAAATTCTGAAAAAAGCAGTGCGTTTCGTCTCTTTTCATTCCTTTGGTGATGCCCATCAATTATATTTTGATGAGGGTGAAATTCCTCAAACAGGCGAGCATCAATTATTGGTCAAAACAAAAGCTATTGCTTTAAACCGAGCCGATATATTGCAAAGACAGGGGAAATATCCTCCTCCTGAGGGAGAAAGTGCAGTTTTAGGTCTTGAAATTGCTGGAGAAATTGTTTCGATAGGTTCAAAGGTTTCCAAATGGAAAATAGGAGAACCTGTTTGTGGACTCCTCGCTGGTGGTGGATATGCTGAATATGCCCTTATGCATGAGCAACTTGCTATGCCTATTCCAAAAGGTCTCAACTTCCAGGAAGCAGCTGCGATACCTGAAGCATTTTTAACTGCATGGCAAGCTCTGCACTGGCAAGCAAATTTAAAAAATGGGCAAAGGGTTCTCGTTCATGCTGCTGCTTCAGGCGTTGGGTCTGCCGCCCTGCAATTGATAAAAAAAGCAGGAGCTGAGGCAATCGCTGTAGCATCATCTGAGAAGCATGATTTATGCAAAAAACTTGGTGCATCATTGACCATAGACTATAAAAAAGAATCTTTTGCCAACCATATCTTAAAAAAATACGGTTCTGAAGGGGTTCATATCATCATTGACTTTATTGGTGCTGCCCACTGGGAACAGAATCTTTCCTGCTTAGGAATTGATGGCACTATGATTACCCTGGGATTCCTTGGAGGAGGCGCTCCCCAAACAATTCCGATTCAAACTTTGTTGCAAAAAAGATGGACCATAAGGGGAACCACTTTAAGGAATCGGGACATTCATTATAAAGCAAAATTAACAGCGGATCTCGTCAAGCATACCTGGAACGATTTTGCGGAAGGACACTTAACTCCAGTTATTGGAAAAACATTTCCTTGGGAGGAAGTGATTTCGGCACATCTTTGGATGGAATCAAATAAATCACAAGGAAAAATTATACTTATCTTGTAAATAAAAATAATTAACACATTACTTATGACAACACTATGCCGTTATTCGCTGATTTTTGGAGTATTTTTCCTATTCTTTTCTGGTGTACAAGCTCAAAACTACAAAACAGCTGTTGGTGCAAGAATTGGATATCCCCTGACAGTTTCTGGTAAATACTTTATTGACGAGTCTATAGCTATTGAAGGAAATGTTGGATTGAGAGCATTTTCAGAATACCGCTGGATTGCTTTGAGTGCAGCAGGATTAAAACACAAACCACTCGATGTTCTGGAAGGTTTAAATTGGTATTATGGCGCAGGAGTTTCGATATATTTCTGGCGTTTCGAAAACTTAACGACCTTTGCTTCTTCCTCTTTTGGCCTTCAAGGATATGTGGGATTAGATTATACCTTTAAAAAGAGTCCGGTAAACGTAACCATTGACTGGACACCTACCTTTTTCATAAATGGCTACACCTCAGGCTTAGGCACTCGCTTTGGGGGATTAGGGATCCGATATACGCTAAATTAAATATCCTTTTAATCGGCTTCAGCTCTTTTGGATTTTTAGTGTAGCATTCTTTCAATAAATATTCCTGAAATATCAGGCATTATATGCTTCAACTAATTCAGGAATATTTTTTTGAACCCAAATTCGCGCTTCTTTATAATTTTTGAACAAGCAAAAAGGCACTTCACTTTTAAAATTCGCCATCGTGCGCAATATTTTATTTTTTCTCCACACCAGCTGTATATCTCTGATTAGAATAGCTTTCACTTTATCTGGATATTCCTTTGCCAGCTTCTGGTATAAAAAAAAGTCTTTTTCACCACTATCGCCAACTAAGACAAAAGGAATGTTTGGAAAAACAGACATCACGTGTTTAATCCAGGTAATTTTAGACTTAAAGCGCAACACTCCTTTGTCGAGTGTTGAGAGCCCAAAATCTCTTAACAAAACGGGACCTTTAGGAAAATGCTGACGTGTCAACCAGGAAAAAACAAAATCGTATAAAGTACGAGGGGTACTTGAAACATAAAAAACAAAAGTTTGCCAATCCTTATGCTCCTTTAAATGACAAAGACGTTGAAAGAACGCAGGAGCACCAGGAATTCCCCTTCTTTGTTCCAGATTTTTTAAAAAAGTATTATAGATAACCTTCCAGTAAAAAAGAGATTTAACCCCTGTCAGAAGAAGGGTATCATCAATATCACTGATAACAATAAATTTTTGATTTTTACTAACAAATAAAATTTCACCCTTAATAAATTCATTTTCAATAATATATTCACTCGATGGCATGATGCTTATATCAGCACTTATCCAGCATGACTGGTCTGGAAAATCCGGGCAAGGCCAAGGTATATCAAGGGAAAAATACCCTGCAGAATTTGTTTTTACGAAAAAAGTATGTTTTAAAAGAGAAATTTTACAGTTTACGTGTGGAATACGAGTATTGAGAATTCTTTTAATCGTATCCGAAAGTTGTTCCCAAGAGGAAGCGTCTGGATAATTTTTTATGAATCGATATCTTGAAATCCTGCCTTGAATAAATACCTTGTCCTGGGAAGCGTAGCCCATAAAGGCAGTGGCATAAATCAACTTAGCATTATTTCCAGTGAATAAACGCCAACAAAAAAGACGAAAACTGGTTACATAGTAACTGAAGGAAGCAATAAAAAACGTTTTTTTTGATTTAGTCAAAGGTAAAATGTTTATTCAAAGTAAAATTTATTACAAATATCTAATCTCCCTTCTAAAATAAGGTGAAAATCATTATTTTATATTAAATTTCAGCATTGTTTGAAAAAATTATATGGCTATCTTACTTTTTAATGAAAATAAAGGGCAAAATAAGCGAGATAATTTGCCTTTCAGCAGCATAGATAATTTGTTGTCCACGATGTATGGTATTATCGCGGGTGAAGAGGGAACAAGCAGAAATTGGGCATTATTCAGGAAACTTTTTCGTTCCGAAGCTCGGATTAATGCTTTGGGAAGAGATAAGCATGGTCAGGAAAGATATATTTCCCTAACGGTTGAAGATTACATCAGAGGGGCAGAAGCCACTTTTCAGAAACAGCCTTTAAAAGAAGTTGAAATAGGCAGGAAAACGGAAGAATACGGCGAAATGGTGCATATTTTTAGTGCTTATGAAACTAAAAATTCGTTGACTGATAGTGTTTTACAACGTGGCATAAACAGTATTCAGCTTATTTACCGAGACGAGCGCTACTGGATTGTGTCACTTTTATTCAATCCAGAAACAGATAATAATCCGATACCAGAACAGCATTTATTTCCAAAAGAAGAGATAAAGACGAGCAAAACAAGGAAATCTATTTATCAAAAATAGCATCGACATATTCCCGTTTTCTAAATGGCTGAAGTTGTGTCATCCCTTCTCCGACACCAATAAAGCGGATTGGAATTTTGAATTGATCTGAGATACCTATTGCTACACCGCCCTTAGCTGTTCCATCCAGTTTAGTCAGAATTAATCCGGAGACATTGGTTGCTTCAGTAAAGTGTTTTGCCTGTTCGAAGGCATTTTGCCCAGTAGTAGCGTCCAGAACAAGAATAACTTCATTGGGAGCTGTAGATAATTTTTTAGTAACAGATCTTTTTATTTTGGAAAGCTCATTCATCAGATTCACCTTGGTGTGCAAGCGGCCTGCGGTATCAATGATGGCAACATCACAGCTATTTTCAATGGCATATTGAACTGTTTCATAAGCTACTGCAGCGGGATCTGCATTCATCCCTTTCCCAAAGAAATGACAAGAGACTCTTTCAGCCCAGATTTTTAGTTGATCCACTGCAGCTGCTCTAAAAGTATCTGCAGCACCGAGGACTACATTGAAACCGGCCTCTTTAAACTGGAAAGCTAATTTTCCGATAGTCGTAGTTTTACCGACACCATTTACACCAACAACCAGTATTACATAAGGTTTGACATCGGCAGGAAGGTCAAAAAAGTTATCATCCTTCGTATTATTTTCAGATAAAAGATCAACTATCTCTGCTCTAAGTAGTTCATTTAATTCTGAAGCGTCAAGATATTTAGAAGTAGAGACTCGTTTTTGGACCCTATGGATAATTTTATTTGTTGTTTCGAGACCTACATCTGAAGAAATGAGTATGGCTTCGAGTTCGTCGAGAAAATCTTCATCGACAGAAGAACGACCGATAACAAGTCGGGAAAGACGACCCAGAAGAGATTCTCTTGTTTTCTCAAGACCTTTATTCAGATCTTCCTTTTCTTTTTTCCCAAAGAACCTATCAAGCAGAGACATAGGAATATAATTAGATCAAATGTAACAAAAGAAGGCTTTTCTTCAATAAAGAAAAGCCCCCTTTCAAAAAACAATTCGGATAAATCTATTTCTGTTTGGCCAGAAACTCATCTTTTTTATCCTTGTGAACCATTGATTCTTTATAGCTGTAATTGCCAGTCTTAGGGTCTTTAACACTAACGACGATTTTAACAAAATCACGACCTGAACCTACGTTCGCGGCACGTTGAGCAACCCTGGCGTTTTTTGAAACTTTTGCCATGACAGGATGATTTTAAAAATCTAAAAATTATTTAATTTCTCTGTGAACAGTAACTCTTTTTAGAACAGAGTTATATTTTTTTAACTCTAGTCTGTCAGGCGTATTTTTCCTGTTCTTTTGAGTAACATACCTTGAAGTACCCGGAAGACCTGATTTTTTGTGTTCGGTACATTCCAAAATAATTTGGATACGATTACCTTTACTTTTCTTTGCCATAATGATTCATTATAATTGACTAAAGTGTTACCCCTGCGTCAAATCCTTTTTTAGCACACATCTGAAGATATAGATGAATACCATATTTATCAATATTACGCAATGCAGCGGTGCAAATACGTAGCGTAACCCATTCACCCGTTTCTGGAACGAAGAAACGTTTTTTCTTTAGGTTAGGAAGGAAACGACGCTTGGTCTTCCTGTTTGAGTGTGATACATTGTTGCCGACGATCGGTCTTTTGCCTGTCAGCTGACAAATTTTTGACATAATTGCATTGATTTAAAGCCCTGCAAAAACTGGTGACTCCGTCAAGACTCGAACTTGAAACCTTCTGATCCGTAGTCAGATGCTCTATCCAATTAAGCTACGGAGCCTTGCCATTTGCTTTAGCGGTTGCAAATATAAACCGATTTTTTTATTTTATAAAGTAAAAAAAGGATTTTAGAAAATAAAAAATGTAAATTGGGTATTATTGCCCTTGAATGACAAAAGAAGCGTGCTGGATATTAAAAACCCCTGGTGAAAAAACCCAATAATTACCCGGCTTCCATCCATTGGTTAGCACTTTGGCTCTGTTTACTCCTTGTGGAAGAAAAATTTGTTTTATTTGTTGCCCCATTGCATTATAGAAAGATAAAATACCTGATTCTGAATCTGGCTTAGCCATTTCAACATATATTTCATCTACACTGGGATTAGGATATACCAATAATTGTCCATTAGGAATTTCAGGCTTTTTTTCTGGATAATCATCCAGTAACTTCATCATACTATTGAATACATTCAGTCTTCCGCCAGTTGCTGTTAATGAAACGAGGGAGGATGATTTATCTACCTGATCAAGCAAGATATTTCTAATTTTCATGGCTGTCTGAGCAGGATAGTTCATTGCCTCCTCAGCAAGCCTTTGTCGAGGAAGGCTGTAAAGCAAAGCTATAGACCCTGCAAGATGAGGTGATGCTGCTGAATTCCCATGAAATACACCATACTCACTGTTGGCACGCGTCGAATATGAATTTTGACCTGGAGCTCCCATATCGATGGAAACCGCCCCATAAGCAGAACCGGCATAACGTTCATCCTTTGGATTTGTATTTAAAACAGTGATCAGGTAATTGCTTTGACATGTAGTAGGCATATCCCCTACTTCATCGACATTCCATGGATTGTTAGCAGCACCTGCGGCCGATAAGATTCCCACTGCGCCCAGGCGGTCATACATTTCACCCCAAAGAGGCTGGTCCACACACTTAATCTTATTTACACCAAAGGAAGCGTTGGTAGTAACGACAAAAGCACCTTGTTTACCCTTTGTTCTGTTAAATCTTTCTCTTTGCTCAATGATATAATCATAAGCTGCGATGATATCACTCACTAGTCTGGTTTCAAAAACCATTAACTTAACATGCCAGTTTAACCCTGTTATTCCTTTGCCGTTGTTTCCTTTGGCTCCAATAATGCCAGCCACTGAGCTTCCATGATTATCGGCAATATGGGTCGCATTTTGATTAATAAAATTCCATCCATATACATCATCCACATAGCCATTTTGATCATTATCCACTTTATCTCCAGGCTTTTCCCCTTTATTTACCCAAATATTATCTTTTAAGTCTTCGTGGTTAATATCAAAGCCAGTATCTAAAATAGCAACCACTAGGGTATCACCCAAAGCTGAAACACCTCCTTTAGTAATTTCCCAGACCTTTTCAGCACCAATAGTAAACAAACCCCACTGAGATTCCAATTTTGGATCATCAGGCATCTCTCCTCTCGGTTCAACAGAAATATCAAAACAAGCATACTCAACCTGTGGATCCTTTTTAATTTCTTCCAGTAAATTTAGCGGGTTAATGGTTAAGGTATCATAACCTATTAAGTTGATATTTGCAGACTTACTTAATTTTTTCTCTAGCCAGATACCACCTCCATCTCTGGCGAACGTTTGAAAACCAACCATGAAAGTTTCAGGAACAACCTGAGATTTAAATTTAACCAGCAATTGACCTCTGGTGACCGTCGATTCCTTTTGTGCCATTAAGGTTAAGGAAGGTAACAATAAAAAAGTTAAAAGGTAGGCTTTAATTTTCATAAGACTCGTTTTACCTGAATGCTGAAACGGGATATTCCGATTCACGTTTTGGGTAAAGCAAATCATAAGCCAAAATAGATATGAACTATGTCTTGAACCATTGAAACTCAATGAATTATAGTAAAATAATTTATAATATGTTCGCTTTAACAATTGATATAATATACATTATACTTATAATTTTTATTTAATGTGTTGAATTAAAAAGTTTATATATTTATTTTTAATAATTGAAAAAAGGCAATAAAAAAAGACCCAATACTGCATGTAATGGGTCTTTTTCTGAAAAAGACAATTTAATTAATTGCCGCCTGGAGGAGGCATATCAATATCTCCAGGTTTTGCTACCTGAAATTCCACACGACGATTCATGAAACTGCTGGTTGCTTCTACTATATTATCATCTTTTCCTTTGTAATTTAAAATAAAGCGCTCTCTGGGTATTCCTTGTTTGTTAACAAAATAATCAATAGCCGCGCTGGCCCTTTGAAAGGATAATCTTTGATTAATATCCTCACCACCTGTTTTATCAGTATATCCGATAACTAATAATTTCATTCCTGCATTTGACTTCATCATTCTAGCAATAGAAGATAAATTACCTATATCCATATTACGGATATTACTGCTTGACATTTCAAAATGAATCATAGGTAAGAACCATTCAACCACAGCACCACCACCATAGAAGCCACCACCGGCTGCTTCACGTTGCTGAAAAGCCTGCTCTACAATTTCTTTTACCCTTGCTTCAGTCACTCCACTTCCTCCGGGACGCATATTAGAACCACCGGATGCAGAACCACCACCTGAAGCGTTACCATTTATGATTACCCCATCAGCATCAACCTGTTCACCCTCAAGAGGAGCATAGAAAGGTTGTTTGTCCAAATAATCAGGAACGCCGTCTTTATCACTATCCAGCGTGCGTCCACGGGTATCAACTAAAGCGTTTGGAGGCGTATTTAATTCTAAGTCAAATTCATCCAGGACTCCGTCTTTATCAGTATCCTGAATTGGAATTTTGCCGCCAGAACCTATATTGGATTTAATACCCTCTATTTCACGAATCACATTTTTTAAAGGATTATTCCAGAAAGCGGGAGAATCTCCTGACTTATTGCCGATGATATAATTTAAACTCAGGTTGGTAAAACCTACATAATCATTATAATCACGTTGAGCCGCCGTAGGATTTTCAAGGCCATTATCCCATCCGTCAATCAAATCTCTGCGTTCACCCATAGCCATTATGGTTTGATGTTCCAGACCCACACTCAGGTTTGGAGTCACTCTGTAGGCAATATTAAGACCAGCACCTACATGAAATGGATTGTGTGAAAAATCATATTTTGTAGTGAATGTTTTTGCTTCTGTTGGTCTTGTTTCATCTGTACCGTATTTAACAACGGTAGAAGAATTGGCTCCAGCGCCAAGCATTAAATTCAAAGCCAGTTTTTTTTCTTTGTCTGGCGAAGAAAGGGAATTAACATTAATAAGCCCCCAGACCGTTCCTGACATCCAGGTAGAACTGAAGCCTCGTAAAGAAGGGATTAAATTATCTGAATTGCCATATGTTTTAGCATATAAGAATTCGCCTCTCAGGGAAAATATATTATCAAGAGCGAATCGCAAACTTCCAGCAATTCCATAATTTGAAAATCCACCGGCAGAATCTGGGTTTCCTCTCTTTATTTCACCCAATATCTGAAAAAGACCGCCACGAATACCGACTTCAAACCCCGAACCCGAGGAATATCCACTTTCTTTAACTTCTTCAGCTCCTGATTCAACCGGAGGAGCCACCTCCTCTGGATTTTTTGGGGGTTTAGCAGCTTTTTTCTCCTTTTTAGGTTTATCTTTTCCATTTAATGGTTGATCCCATGGCATAGTTTCATCATCAGTAGTCTGACTATTTGCAACGAAACTGGTCACTACGAAGAGGAGTAACGAATAGACTATTTTCTTTAACATGCTCCAAAGATTAATAATAAAATACTAAATTTAACAACTGGGATGTAGTTTTTCAACTTAAACGATTCGTTTACACATGAAAATTTATTCAAATTTATAAATTATTTGGTTAATATAAAATTATATATCTTTTTTTATAAAAAAAACAGATTTAATTCATTATCAATCGAAATAACCCTTATTTTTTAAAATAAAAAAAGACTTTTGTTCGACCATTTTTAGAAATTTTGCTCAAATTGATTATACTGTGATCTCGACAGGAATCGAACCTGTATCTTGGGTTCCGGAGACCCACGTAGTATCCATTCTACTACGAGACCTGAAATTTAAAATACAAATATATTTTAATTAATCCACTTCTAAAGATTTCAACCATTAAAAATAAAAGAGCGATGAATTTTGGAGTTTGGTAGATTTATTTGCCACTTTGATTTAAAAAAATATGTGTCTTCATTTATTTATATTTCCTTTACCTCAATATTTTAAACTATTGATATGTCAACTAAACTTAAATTTTATTTCTTCGTTAGTTTTTTAATTACAGGAACACTCAATGCGCAGAATATTGGTAAATTATCTGGGGTAGTATTAGATTCTGCCGGCGGTTCCCTAAGTTCTGCTACGGTAATGTTATTAAAAAAAGCAGACTCTACCCTGGTTGAATTTGCCCTATCGGAAAATGACGGACGATTCAAATTTGAAAAGGTATCGATAGGGGATTATTTGCTGAATGTAACTTACTTGGGATATAAGTCTTTTTACAAGCCTGTTACTTTTTCATCCTCTGCTCCAAATATAGATATGGGAAACGTCCTGCTGGAGTCACAAAGTACTTTATTGAATGAGATTACAGTAGAAGGTGAGCGTAATCCAATGACCATTAAAAAGGATACCGTTGAATATAATTCTGCCGCATTTCAAGTTCAACCCAACGCCAATGTCGAGGAACTGTTGAAGAAATTACCCGGTGTTGAGGTTGACAGGTCTGGTAATGTTCAAGCTCAGGGTGAAACGGTAAACAGGATTTTGGTAGACGGAAAAGAATTTTTCGGCAGAGATCCTAAAATGGCTACAAAAAACTTGCCTGCCAGTGCGATTGATAAAATTCAGGTTTTTGATAAAAAATCGGACCAGGCTGAATTTACGGGGGTCGATGACGGACAACGCGAAAAAACAATAAATCTTACGCTCAAAGAGGATAGCCGGAAAGGTAGTTTTGGAAACCTAAATGGCGGAATAGGATCTGAAGAAAGATTTCAGGGTAAAGCCAGTTTGAATAAATTTGGCTCCAAAGAAAAAATTTCTTTCATCGGTATGGCCAATAATATCAACAATCAAGGCTTTTCCTTCGAAGAATATGTTGGCTTTACGGGAGGAATGTCCCGTGGTGGGGGAATTCAGATAGATGGAGACAGCCCTATTAATAATGGTAACAATACAGGTTTTACTAATACCTATTCCGGTGGATTGAATTATACGAATACATTAAGTAAAAATACGGAACTTAATGGAAGTTATTTCTATTCCCTATTGGATAAGCAAACGGACAGAACGCTTTTTAGAGAAAATTTTCTTGCCGACAGAACCTTTTTCAATACAGAAGACAGTAAACAAAATAACAGGAATCTAAGTCATAGATTAAATGTTGTGCTGGATCACAAAATTGACTCTTTCCAATCGTTAAAATTAACTTCCAGAGTTACCCTACGGGAGAGCAATACCCTCTATGAAGGGGAAACATCTACCTTAAATGCCGATTATTCCCCCTCAAACAGCAATATCAGAACAAATACCAGTGAGGGTGCTGCTACCCAATTAACCAATGATTTATTATTCCGAAAAAGACTCGCTAAACCTGGAAGGAGCTATTCTGCCAATTTTTCATTCAACCTTAATAATGATGGAAATTTTGGTGAAAATTTATCTGAAAACACCTTTTTTAAAGCTGGAAAAAGCAGAACAGATACTATAAAGCAGCGTTTTGACCAGGATAATGAGCGAATTACTTACGGAGTCAGGCTTTCCTACACCGAACCTTTGTTCAAATTACAATATCTTGAAATGAATTATGACTACAGACATAATGATAATAATCAATTTCGCGAAGTATATGATTTAGCGTTCGGACTTAATCCCTTTGAAAAATTTAATTCTCAACTCAGTAATAAATATACCACAGATTACAATTATCATCGTGGAGGGGCAAATTATAGGTATTCAGGTGAAAAATTCAATATAACGGCTGGAGCCAGCTTACAATATTCTTTATTAACGGGTGATTTGATACTGACTGAACAACATATTGAGAAAAAATACACCAATATTTTACCCGCAGTAAGAATGCGCTGGGAAGTTGGAAAGGGTAAAAATTTGTCCGCTGATTATTCAACCAATGTCAGGGAACCATCCTTAACTCAATTACAGCCTTTGGTTGACAATAGCAATCCACTCAATATTTATGTGGGTAATCCAGACCTAAGACCTGAATATAGCCATAATGTTGGAGCTCGTTTTTTTAGCTTCAATCAATTCTCTATGACCAATATTTTTATCTTTTCTAATATAGGTTATACCCAAAATAAAATTAGAAACACCCAGGTTATTGACGATCGTTACATCACCACTACCCGCCCTGAGAACGTAGCCAATGATTTAAATTTTTCAACCCGTGCCAATTTTGGTACCAGAATTAAGCCCTTGAAAATAAGAATTAACAGCAATGCAGGCATTAATAGAAACAAAGGACTTACCTATATAAATGGAGCTTTAAGTACCACTAATTCGACCAATTTATCGGGAGGTATATCTATAGAGAACCAGAAAAAAGAGTTGTTTGACTGGCAAATAGGCATTGACTGGAGTAATTCAAACACCTCTTATTCCATTGCCACACAAAATGCGAGACAATATAGTGTTAAGACATATACGGCCAATGTTAATATACCCTTATTCAAAAAAGCCATTAATTTATCTTCCAATTTAGACTATGAAATATATACAGGATTGAGTGCTGGATTTAATCAGGCTATTCCCATCTGGAATTCAGGGTTATCTGTATTTATTTTAAAAGACAAAAAAGGAGAATTAAAATTAGCAGCGGTTGATATGTTAAACAGAAACACGGGAATTAGCCGATCGGCAGACTTTAATTATACTTCTGACGAGCAGATTCGTTCATTAGGCAGGTATTTCATGTTAAGTTTTACTTATTCTATAAAAGGAAAGGGAATGGTAAGCAATCCAATGGGTATGCCTCCTGGCACCAGAATCTTTATGAGACAATAGAAAAAGATAAGCTAAATAAAAAATGGGTATGTACCTGAAAAATAAATTCTCGGTTACATACCCTTTTAATTTTTACACATTAGTTCCGGGGAGCACCCATTCTTATCTGGAAGCCGCCTTGTCCGTTCGCCCCCATTTCTTTCATCCTCTCTGCTACAATGGCATTGTATTCTTTTCTGGTTACTGCTTTGCCTTTATCTGGCTCTGTAATTCCTGCTGATAAGGCAGGATCAAGGGTAATTTCTTTGGCAATAAGGGTTTGCCCACCCTCATTGATATCGACCATAAGAACCAAGCCAGGTAGTCCGGCAAAAGTCTGTGGTCCTGCACTTATTGGAATGGTTGGCGTAAAATAAGCTTTTATGCGACGTTCTCTGCCCATCACAGAATCTTGATAAGACGCGCCGATGGTTAGATAACCATTAATCATTTTTTGTTCCCCAGTAATTTTCCAGGCCATTTTCTCTGTTTCATCAGATATAAGGAAGGTCTTATCCATGAAATCGGTCTGTTCGATAGAACGTTTTTCCTTTAAATTTCTAAAAACGACGTTAGCGGAACGGCGCATCATAAATCTTCTCATCATTCCTTCCTGTTCCGTAGCAGCCGGAGGAGCTTCTGGTTGTTTCTCAGCATTTTTGCAAAGTGACATCGTTTCATTGAAAAGTAACTCCAGATTTGAGACCTGAAATTCAGGAACAAACTTTTTCATTTCTTCGGCTCTTTCAGGTGGCAAATTACGATGTATATTCACCGTAACCTCATAGATTATTCTCCCTCCTTTGCCTTGTGCTCCCAACATTAAAAATGAAAACATTCCTATGGCAAGGAAGATCATTCTATACATTTTCATACTATAAGAATTTATTTGTGAAAAAAGTAGGCTATTATACATTCAATAACAGAAAATCAAAAAAATATTCTATCAAACCTAATAAATAATCTATGACTTTTGTAAATTATAGTTAAATTCATTTTTTAAATCTTAGAAAAATCACCAGTAACAACCGTTTAATATGGGACAAAAAAGTGAGGAACAGCAGATTGGTTTTGGGCCAACCATTGCCCTTGTCATGGGAAATATGATTGGATCGGGCGTATTTTTTCTTCCAGCATCCCTGGCTGCTTACGGGGGTATAGGTATGTTTGGATGGGCGCTTTCTGCTCTTGGAGCCATTGGATTAGCCCTTGTTTTTGCTGCTCTAAGTAAAAAATATCCAGGAACAACCGGCGGGCCTTACGTTTATACCAGAGAAGGATTTGGTCATTTTGCTGCCTTTTGGGTCGCATGGGGTTACTGGATTTCCGTTTGGTGTACCAATGCGGCTATTGCCGTAGCATTAATTGGCTATTTAAGTCATTTCTTCCCAACCATTGGAGAACATCCTATAGCGGCTATTTCAGCAGGTCTTAGTGTTATCTGGCTCTTAACCTGGGTGAATACCAGAGGGATTAAAACAGCCGGAACGGTACAGTTGGTTACAACTATACTAAAATTGACCCCCCTGATCATGGTTTCTATCGTAGGTATTTTTTATGTCAATATGGACTATTTAACGCCGATGGTTCGCGGGGAAAATACCATAGGTGGTGCTTTAGCCGCTACAACAACCCTAACGCTTTTTGCTTTTCTGGGACTGGAATGTGCAACAATCCCTGCAGCCAACGTGAAAGATCCTGAAAAAACAATACCCAGTGCTACCATTTGGGGTACTTTACTTACTGCATTTGTTTATATGCTTGGAAGTTTTGCTGTTATGGGAATCATTCCTCCCGATGAATTAATGCAGTCAAAAGCTCCTTTTGCCGATGCCGCTACCAAAATTTGGGGACCCTGGGCAGGAAATTTTGTGGCCGCAGGAGTTCTCATTTCTACTTTTGGTGCGCTTAATGGCTGGATTTTGATACAAGGGCAAATTCCTTTAGCCGCGGCAAATGATAAGGTTTTTCCAGCCGTTTTTGGAAAGCAAAATAGTAAAGCCACCCCATCTGTAGGTATCGTATTGTCGAGTATTTTAATTTCTATTTTATTGTTGATGAATTATACAAAGGGCTTAGTTAAAGCTTTTGAATTTATGATCTTATTGACAACGATTAGTGTATTAATTCCTTATATATTTTCATCGGCAACCTACGCTCTGACTATTTCTTTTAAAAAGAACCCTCGCTGGCTCATTCAATTATCCATCGCATTAGTTGCCTTCATTTACTCAATGTATGCAGTTATTGGTGCTGGATACGAGGTAGTTTACTGGGGATTTATCCTACTACTGTTGGGTATTCCCATCTATATCTGGCTCATTAAAAGTAATCCTTCGCAACCTTTGAAATGAGAGAGACCTGTCATAGTGAATATGGTAAATTAAAATCCATCCTATTGCATGCTGCAAAAAATAGTTTTGTCAGCGACGATAATATTCAGGGGCAATGGCAAATGTTGAATTATCTATCTGCACCGGATTACACGCTTGCTTTGAAGGAATATGATTATTTCCAAGGCTTACTGGAACAAACAGGTGCCACTATTTTTACCTTGCCCACCTCAGAAAAAACCAATATCGATGCCATTTATTGTCGGGACACCTCGTTGGCTACCGATTTTGGCTTAATCATTGGAAATATGGGCAAAGCGGCAAGGAAAAATGAGAATATCGAGGTTGCTGAGGCTGCTCAATCCCTTGGATTGGATATTATGGGTGAAATTAAATCCCCGGGTACCCTTGAAGGTGGAGATGTAGCCTGGATAGACGAAAAAACCTTATCTGTAGGGCATTCCTACAGGACCAATGAAGAAGGAATCAGACAATTAAAAGCATTTTTGAATCCAAAAGGCATTGAGGTACTTGTTTTTTCACTTCCTCATTATAAAGGTCCTGACGATGTATTTCATCTTATGTCCATTTTAAGTCCTGTAAATAAACAGGTCGCCGTTGTTTATTCCCCATTAATGCCTATTTCACTGCGAAATACTTTATTGGAGAGAAATTTCACCCTCGTGGAGGTTCCAGACGAAGAATGGGATAGCATGGGCTGTAATGTTTTAGCCATAGCACCTGGAAAATGTTTACTGGTGGAAGGGAATCCCATTACCCAAGAAAGATTGGAAAAAGCGGGTTGCGAGGTTATTACCTTCCCTGGAAAAGCGATATGTCTGCCGGGTGGTGGCGGACCAACCTGTTTGACACGACCCTTAATCAGAGAAATTTAAAATGCTATATAATATGAAAATACCCATTCCTTTCAAAATAGTTATATTATTTATTTGGGTGTCCACTACCCTGTTCTATAACGGATGTACCAGTTTAAAAAACCGCGGAGAATCATCAGAATGGATTCCCTTATTTAATGAAAAGGACATCAATGACTGGACAGTAAAAATACATCATCATGAGGTGGGAGATAATTACGGGAATACATTTCGGGTGGAGAACAAGATGATAAAAGTCAGATATGACCAGTATGATACCTTTAACAATCGGTATGGGCACCTTTATCATAATACCCCTTACTCCCATTTTCATTTAAAAATAGAGTACCGGTTTGCAGAACCCTGGCGAAAAGATGCCCCAGGATATACAGAGTTAAATAGTGGCATAATGTTTCATTCTCAGGATCCACGGACTATGAGAAAGGAGCAAGACTGGCCTATCAGCGTGGAAATGCAGTTTTTAGCCCAACTGGCTGATGGAAAACCGCGACCCACCGGCAATATGTGTTCTCCCGGGACAGATGTAGTATTTAATGGAAAAATTGATCCCAGACATTGTATCAATTCAAGCTCCAAAACCTATCCAAAAGACGAATGGATCAAAGCGGAGTTAATCGTTCGAGGCAGTGAAATGGTGACCCATATCATTAACGGAGATACCGTTTTGAGATATACGAACCCACAAATAGGAGGAGGCGTTGCTAATAATTACGATCCTGAAATAAAAATAGATGGTAAATTGCTGGACAGCGGATTCATTGCCTTGCAAAGTGAGGGGCAACCCATTGATTTCCGGAATATAAGGATAAAAAATTTGCAGCTTAAATAAATTTAAATTAGGATAACGGAACATATCATTCAGCAAAATAACTCTTTAAGTTTTAACAGAAACAAAATAAACTAAGATTTATCCCAAACCTTAATTTAAAAAGAATCCCCGATACCTTGTCAGTATCGGGGATTCTTTTTAATAAAAATTAATTCTTTAAATACTTAAGAAATAAGATTAATATCCCTCGTTTTGAACTAATTTCTTATTTACATCCATTTCACGTTGTGGAATAGGCATAATCAATTTGGGTGAATTCCATTCAAATTTACCCACTGAGCGCTGTAATCTTTTAGCTTCATGCAGATTATGACCTTCGAAAGCCAGTTCCAGTGAGCGCTCTTTAGTTATATTCGCAAGAGTAACAGATGTTAGTGGACTAAGGCCCGCACGAACGCGAATGGCATTTACATCGGCCAAAGGAGTTGCCCCTATCGTTGTATTTAGCCTGAAATTACATTCTGCTCGGGTAAGATATAATTCTGCAAGGCGAATTACCGGAACATCCCCAAAACGATCTAAATGCTTCTGTGTGTAGTTACTACCCCCTGAAAGCACAAAGAATTTTCTTGTATCACCGGCTTCATAAAGATTTAAATGATCATTTTTGATTTTGCAATCACTACGACCCGCTGTACCTGGAATGGTAGATATAGTCCGCCCAAAGTAGGTATTGATTGCGTTTGTTCCATCTTGTGTGGTCACTTTTACTGCATATAGGTATTCTGCTGGTGTGGCTCCTCCGTTACGTATCTGTGTAAACCAAAGTTTAGTAAAATCTGGATTAAGCGCGCGACCACTTCCTGAAATAACTCTGTTAGCAGCATCACGAGCAGCCGGATAATTCTTTAACATCAGGTGAACGCGAGAGAGAATAGCAGCTGCGGCCCATTTGGTCGCAAAATTACCATTAGAGGCTGGAAGTAAGGTTTCTGCACGGGTTAAATCATTGACAATCTGATTATAAACCTCCTGAACAGTATTTCTCGCTCTGTAATCAGCATCGCTCACCGCCCTTGTGGGTTGTAAGACCAAAGGAACACCAGGATTAGATGCAGCATTTCCGTCTCCGATCGTTTTAGCATACAGTCGGACCAATTCGAAATATAGGGTAGCGCGAATAAATAAAGCTTCCCCTTCTACAGAACTTTTTTTAGCTGGGGTAGAAGTCACCTTATCTAAGGCACTTAATACATTATTACAGCGATTAATGGTATTGTAGGCTGAAGACCAGGTACCTGCAGCAAAGCTGTTATTAGATACCATCAGACCATTATAGGCATCATTTAAACCAGCAAAGGTTCCGGTAAAATTAATATCCGTTTGATTTCCAATCAGGTCATTGAGTACCATTATTTCACCGCCTAAAGTGGAGGCACTTTGCGTACCATCGTAACAACCCACCAGGGTAACTAAAACATCTCCTTCTGTATTTAAGGCAAGATCTTCTGAAATACTCTGGAATGGCGTAATGTCAAGACGATTTTCGCATGATACAAGCACAGTTCCGATAAATGTAATCAAAAAAGTCCCTTTTATATATTTGAAAAAATTCATTTTCATTGTTAATGGATTAGAGGGTTAGAAAATAACGTTTACCCCAACAAGATAAGTTCTTGGCTGAGGTGGAGTATAAAAATCGTTTCCTTTTGCAATGTTAGAATCAAAGCTATCAGCATTTACTTCGGGATCCCAGTAAGGATACTTTGTAAAAGTTAATAGGTTTTGACCAGACACATATATCCGCACCTTCTCCATTTTCAATCTTCTGAGCTGATTTCCTTTAAGCGTATAACCAAAACTTACATTTCTTAGACGAACATAAGAACCGTCAACGATATATCTGCTGCTTGCCTGAGAACCATTTACACGATAAAGTCGAACCTGAGGAATATCTGTGATATCCCCTGGCTTCTGCCAGCGCTGTAGCTGATCTATGGTATTATTGTCCTCATATAGCATACTGGCTGAGGAATAACGACCCATTCCATAAATATTATTTTGATTTCCCTGAACACCATTGAAGAAAACAGAAAGATCAAAATTTTTATAAGAAAAATTATTTGTAAATCCGAAAATGAGATCTGGATTTGGATCTCCAACTACAACCCTTTGTGCTTCACTGTAATTAGCTGTTGTAGAACGGTCAAAGGTTCCGTCTGCATTTTTAGTATTTTTGTAAAATAAAGCATTTCCATTTGCGGGATCAACGCCGGCATATTCTACGGTATAGAAAACGCCAACATTATAACCTTCTTCAACACGGTTCATGCTACTAACCCCTCCTTCTATAATCTGACCTTGAATATCAGTAACTTTTCCTTTGTTTAATGCCAAATTAATATTGGTTGACCATTTGAAAGCACCTGTAAGATTCTGCGAATTCACTACAAATTCCCATCCTCTGTTTTCCAATTGCCCAACATTTTTGACAAGAGAACCAAAACCAGTTGTAGCTGGGATGTTAACGTTTAACAAAAGACCGTCTGTTTTCTTTACATAATAGTCAATTTCCCCAGAAATTCTATTATCAAAAATACCAAAATCAATACCTACGTCTAATTGAGCTGTTTGTTCCCAGCGCAAATCTGGATTACTCAACTGAGAAGGGCGCTGACCTGCAGCACCAGCATAACCTGCATCACCTGAAAACAAGCCTAATTGAGGGAAATTCCCTATTTCTGCATTTCCTACAATACCATAAGAACCTCTTAATTTAAGGAAACTGATGACAGGAAGTTTCTCAAAGAATGATTCGTTAGAGATAATCCATCCTGCAGAAGCAGCTGGGAAGAAACCCTGACGTGCATTTTTTCCAAAACGAGAAGAAGCGTCAATACGACCACTCGCATAAATGATGTATTTTTCCTTGAACACATAGTTTGCTCTCAAGAAATAAGATAGGAAACGAAAGTCAGTTTGGGAGGAACTACCACCTGATTTCGTGGCAGCACTGGCAATTTTCTGATAAGAATTAGATGGAAAATCTAAACCCTCCGTAAAGTTGTATTTAGCCTGAGACTGCTGATATTGCATACCCAGCGTTGTATTCAAACTGTGTGACCCTTTTTTGAGGTTATAGCTGAAGTAACTATTTGTGTTATAATTAGCTACAAAAGTTCCGTAATTGGACCCGACACCACGAACAGCGCGGGTTTGATTGCGAACTGTTTGAGACTGGAAATAACTTTCTTCGTTTTGGCTAAGATAATCAAGACCAAACTCCGTTTGGAAAGTAAGGCCTGGAAGTAACTTTGCTTTGAAATATGTATTTCCAAAAGTACGATAAACATCCTGGGCGAAACGACCATAAGTAACTGTAAGCAAAGGATTATAGTAAACCGGTATATTCACATCCCCTGGAGGAGTACCTGTTTGCAGACCAGTTTCAGGGTCTGTGAATGGGGTCATTGGCATGAGAGCAATGGCCTGTAAAGGATTTGAAAATGCATTATCGTCTGGCAAACGCCTGTTATAAGTTCTTGATAAGCTAAGAGAAACACCAAGATCCAGCCAGTCATTTGCTTTCTGGTCTACATTTAAACGACCCGTTGTGCGCTGTAAATTATTACCAACTACTGTACCCGTTTGATCTAAATGTTGAAAAGAGGTAAAAAACTTGGTATTAGCTGTTCCTCCGCGAATTTGTAAATCTGCCTGGCGATAAGGACCTCTCTGGAAAACTACATCTTGCCAATCGTAAGTTTTAGACTTATCCTTTGCCCATTCTCCATAGCTATAATAACCCATAACATCATTTTTAACATAAGTTGTATAGGAATCAGGATCATCAAGTGGGGTTTTATCCAGGTTGTCTCTGTAAGCAGCTCCTTCCAGGATAAGTTCCGCATACTGCTCAGAATTTAGCATGCCAACACGTTTTGTTGCCTCACTGTAACCAGTCTGAACATTGAAAGAAACCGAAGTTTTACCTTCCTTTCCACGCTTTGTCGTAATAAGTACTACTCCATTGGCCGCTCTTGAGCCGTAGATCGCACCAGCTGATGCATCTTTTAAAATTTCAATGGACTCAATATCATTAGGGTTAAGATCTGTCAGCGGATTCATATCCCCACCGTACGAACTTTGATCATTAGTAGTGATGGGCGTACCATCTACCACATAAAGTGGCTGACTATTTGCACTGATTGAAGAGTTACCTCTTACACGTACGGTAACAGCCTGTCCAAGTTTACCCGATTGGGCATTAACAAAAACACCTGCTGCTTTACCTTGCATAGCTTGGTCAACACTTGCGAGAGGAACATAAGCGATTTCCTCCGTTTTTATTTTAGCAATATTTCCTGTCAACTCACGCTTTATAGAGGAGCCATATCCGGTAACGACAATTTCTGTCAACTCCACGCCAGGTTCCAGTATTACATCTACAATTTTTCGAGCATTAACAGGTATTTCAGTCGTAGTAAATCCAATGTAGGAAAAAATCAAAACAGCATTTCCTGAAGCAGAAATACTGTAATTTCCATCTAAATCAGTAACGGTACCAACACTTGAGCCCTTAACTAGGACGCTGGCGCCGATGAGTGGTTCACCTCCGCCATCGGTTACCTTTCCGGTAACATTTCCCTGAGCAAAAACAGAGACAGCGGTGAGAAATACCATCAATAAAGAAAGTAAGTTTCTTTTCATACAATTTTTTTATTCGATTCGTAATTTTTTCGGGTAATATAAGGTTAAAAAATGTATAACCATAGCATTACTATTCAAAAGTTAAAAAAATGGATAGAAATCTTGGATTAATTTAAGATATTTAAAATAAAAAGAGTACTTTAGTTGCTTTTACCAAACTAAAATACCCCTTCCAAAATCGTTTAAGAACGGCTTTAATCTTTATTTTCCTCTTTATTTTCCTCTTTTTTATCGTTCCAGATCTCCTTTATCTCGTCTATTTTTTCTTCTACCCTGTCTTCCACTACCTCAGCGACTGCTTTAACTGTATCAACCATATCTGTGAATGAATCGCCAAGAATGGCAGCAGCAGCACCTAACAAGGAATCTTTAGATTTCTCTCTTGCTGCATTTGCGGCAGCTATTTCATTGGCAATTTTTTCCTGGGCGGCCTTTTTGGCATCTTCCTTTAAAAGTTCATCTGCCTTTCTTTTTTCCTTCTCCTGAAGTTGCTCCATTTTACGGTCCAATTCGGTTTTTGTGGCGTACATTTCGGCCAGTTTTTCTTTTTTAGACCGAACCCTTTCTTCAATCATAGCTACTTTTGCTTGTCTGATTTGCGCTTCAAGTTGACCAAACGAAGTATTAACTTTTCCATTTTGAAAATTAAGTTCTTCGACATCCCTGCCCACTGAATTTTCCATTTTTTCAATGGCAGCTATAAGGCCTTCATATCTTTTTTGAATCCTGACCAAAGGATTATTATCATCCGAATTTTCAGGACCAAATCTTTTCTCTTTCAATACTTTGAAGGTAGCATCTAATTTTTCCCAGATTTTATTTCTGTGGTCTTTGTTTAATTTAACCTCTCGGATTTTTTTCTGAATGTCTTTTAATTCATCAAAAAGAGGTTGTAAACGAATACCGTCGCGGACTTTATTTTCAATATCATTTAACTTAGCAACAATATCTTCGAAGAGAGATTTTGAAGTGCGGTCAAATTCTTCATCAAGTTTTCCTCTTAAATCTTTTAATTTTCCAAATAACTCGTTCGTTTCCTGCCTCAAATGCTCACTATGTTCTCTGAAAAGACTTTTGTCGCGTGCCTGCTCTTGCACTCTGTCCCAAAAGCTTTTCAATTCATCCCACATATTTTTTTCAAAATGAAGGGAGCGCTCCACTTTTTCTTTAAATTCATTTAGTTCTGACTGATAGGAACGGAAAAGTCTGGAGGAAAGAATTGAAAAATTCCATTCAGTCTGAGCGCGGGTAAGCAAATCCATTTTTTCTGCTGTAATGCCTGGAGGTAAAATACTTCCTGAAATGGTTAATTCAACGTCAACCGATTGGCATCCTTCGGGAAAATCAATTGATTTACCATCCCGCCAGTCTTTGGTCAACAACTGATTGAATTCCTCGGAAACCAAAGACTCTGGAAAAGAAGTAACCCTTACTTTTCCTTCTTCTGATAACAATTCTAAAGCGAGAAGTAATTTCTCTGAATTTTCATTTTTACCCCAAAAAACAATTCTATTCTTCATGATTTGTACCCGTTTTCTGAATCTATACTAATGTGAATGTGAAACTATTTTTCAAAAATACAATAAATTAATCATAAACAATCTGTTTCATGAAAGGTTAAACCAATCCATTTTCTATGAGATACTCCGCTATTTGAATGGCATTTGTTGCTGCACCTTTTCTTAAATTATCAGCTGTAACCCATAAATTCAGTGTGTTTGCTGCCGATTCATCCCTTCTTAACCTTCCAACGAAAACATTATCTTTTCCCTTACTCCATAACGGCATGGGATACTGGAACGCTGCCGGGTCATCAGAAAGAAAAACACCTGGAGCTTCGGACAACCATTTTTTTACTTCTGATAATTCAAAATCACGTTCAAATGCTACATTGATTGATTCTGAGTGCCCTCCCAATACGGGGACTCTAACAGCCGTTGCCGTTACCTTAATAGAATCATCCCTCATTATTTTCTTTGTTTCCAGCACCAGTTTCATTTCTTCTTTCGTGTAACCGTTTTCTAAAAATACATCACATTGAGGGATACAATTTTCAAAAATCGGATAATGATAGGCCATTTCCTCTGATTTTGGGCTGAAACCCTTTTTCTCCAATTGATATTGTTTGACTGCTTTTACACCCGTACCGGTGATTGACTGGTAGGTTGAAACGACAATTCTATCGATTTTTAATCTTTTATGAAGCGGAGCCAGAGCAACAACCATTTGTATGGTTGAACAATTTGGATTGGCAATAATGCGGTCATTTAAAGTTAAACAGTCTGCATTAATTTCCGGAACAATTAATTTATGATCTGGGTTCATACGCCAGGCTGATGAATTATCAATCACAACCGTCCCAACTGCTGCAAATTTAGGTGCCCATTGAAGAGAAGTCTCGCCACCTGCTGAAAAAATGGCAATATCAGGTTTTGCTGATATGGCATCTTCCATGGAAATTACAGGATATTCAACCCCTTTGAAAGATATTTGTACTCCGACCGATTTCGACGATGCCACAGGTATAAAGGTGGTAATTGGAAAGTTCCTTTCCTGCAATACTTCCAAAACGACATTACCCACTAAACCAGTTACACCAACTACAGCTAATTTCATGTTCCAAATTTTTATACTATTTTAAAATGCAGGTTAGAGCAAATTGTTTTTCACGTAAAAATGGCTTGATAACGTATTAAAAAGTACAGATATTGCAGCCATTATTTATTAGGGGACAAATATAAACGCATTCTTTTATTTCATTAACACGTAAAGTATGAAAGTCCCTATTTTTTTATTTGCCTTTGGTTTTCAAATATTATCTGCTCAATCAGTTTCATGGATAGAAACATTTGACAATCAATTTATTCCATCCTATTTTGAAGGAAACTTATCCAGATTCAGTATTCTGAATAAAAGACTCTTTTTGAATCATATTTTTCCATCATCTCAGAACGAAACACAAATTGTCCGTTATACCCCTTTAAAAAAAGGACAATCCATCCAATGGGAGATTCAAGTATCTCTTGATTTTTCTCCCTCTCCCCAAAACAATCTTAAAATATATTTAGCTTCCTCTCATCCCAATCTGAATACTTCGGAAAATGCCTGGTTCTTACAAGTTGGAGGGGAAACTGGAAATCAGGATAAAATAAGTCTCTACAAACAAAGGGATAAGCAAAAAATTTTAATGGCACAAAGTGAACCTGGTCTCTTTACAGGTATGACTTTTAAGTCCTCCCTAAGAATTTCATTAGATGAAAACAAGCAATGGATTGTTTTTACAAAAGAAGATACCTCTCAAATATGGAAGATTGCCTTCACCTATAAGTCTACAGAAGAAATATCTTCCTTTTATACTGGCCTTTTATTAAATTATTCCGCCAGCCGTGCTAAACAATTTAGTTTTGACAACTGGAGAATGGACGGATTGCTGTCCGATGAATCCATACCAGTCGTTGAAAAATGGTTATTGAAATCCTCTGAACGCTTACAAATATATTTTTCAAAACCATTAGATTTAACAACATTATCATTATTAGATTTTAAATTACATGATAGTAAAGGAAAAGAGGTTAACCTTCACCCCCTATTCCCAGACACTCTAAATCCATATATACTGGAATTTCAATTTGATTCTATAAAACCAAATGAAATTCATAAAATACAGGGAATTGTCATAGATAAAAGTAAAAATAGAAATTTTTTCTCCTTTACCTTTGAACAAAGGGCAGGAACGGCACCAAATCCTGGAGATCTCCTTCTATCAGAAATATTAGCTATACCAAATAGTGGAAAACAAGCAGAATTTATTGAAATTTATAATCCTACAACTCAGACGATACAACTTTCAGCCTTCAAATTAATTGTTAATAAAAATAGCCTGGAATTACCCACCCTCTTTATTTCTCCCAATGCATATTTTGTCTTGTACCATCTTAAGGATAGTCTGTATTTTTTAGAAAATCAGTCAAAATATGGCGCTTCAAATTTTCCCTCTTTGCCCAACACGGGTGGTTTAATTGAAATAACTGAAAAAGGAATTACCATTGACCGAATGAATTACGGTCATTTTCCAAAATGGGAGCATTCTTTATCCACAGGAAAATCACTGGAGCGAAGGAGTATGACTCAATTATCAGATTGTATATTAAACTGGACGGTATGTATCCGTGAATCTGGGAACTCAGCAGGTTTAATGAACACGGCTCAAAACCTACCTTTACCCAAATTTGAGCCGGTGGCAGATCATATTTTTCCACTTTCTCCTGATACGCTCCACTTTTTTTCGACAATGCCTTTAAATAGTCCCAATGAACAATCAGTTCAACTTATCAGTCATTCTGGTCTGGTTCCAGATAAAATTTTTTCGGGTATTGATCCAAATAATTGGGTGATTACCTTAAAAGAACCCCTGATTGCCAGGAAGACCTACTTGTTTTCCATACCCAAAGGATTGAAAAATTGCTTAAACCAAGAAAACAGTCAGGCTCAGCCAATCCGTATTGCACTGCCTGAAAATCCTGAATTTGGAGAAAAAGTATTTATTAACGAAATATTATTTGATGCCCTGGCCTATCAAAAACCATTTATCGAAGTTCAGGCGAACACAAAATATCCAATCGATCTCCATGATATCCACTGGGGTAATCAAAATGAAACAAAGTACGCACATCGTGTACTATTTCCCTTTGAGCCTAATGCTATCACGGAAAATCCAACTGCCTTATCTGAACAATATGGAAGTACATCAGATAAAAGTCATATCATTGAGGGGAAAATACCCATTTTGAGCAGATTGCAGGGGAGTATATCTCTTTTTCATGGTAAAAACGAGTTAGATAACATTAATTATGATAAAAACTGGCACTCTCCCTGGCTAAAATCGACGACAGGTATCTCTTTAGAAAGAAAAGGAGCACAAAGTGACGGACAGATTGAAAAGAGTTGGGCGAGTGCTGCAGGATTTAGATCAGGCGCCAGTCCTGGAAAGGAAAACACCTCTTCTGGGAAGGAACAAAGTTTAATGAAGGAAAAAGTGATATTAGATCCAGTTTCCTTTGATGGGTTAAATCAGGTTCAATATTGCAAAATGGATTCAGAATATAGTGGAAGCCAGCTAAATATTCGCATTTTTGATACCTTTGGTAATGAAGTTAATTATTTGGTAAAAAATCTGATTTTGGGAAATAAAGATGAAATTTTCTGGGATGGTAAAAAAGAAAATGAAGGTATGCTGGCAAATGGGCATTATATCTGGTGGATAGAAATTCTTCAGGCAAATGGGGTTAGAAGGGTGATAAAATTATTAAGTAATCTCGAATAAAATGAAACGCTTTTTAGTTAGTCTCACTTATGCTTTAAAGGGTATAAGGCTATTATTCAGCAGTCAAAAAAATGCACAATACCATGGAATCATGGCGTTCGTTGTCTGTCTCATGGGGTGGTTGTTCCATATTTCATCGATAGAATGGTCGATAGTGGTTGGCTGCATCGGCATGGTATTATTTGCAGAAGGGTTAAATACTGCCTTAGAATATCTCGTTGATTTTATTTCTCCCGAGTATCATGTTAAAGCGGGACAAATAAAAGATTTAGCTGCGGGGAGTGTGCTAATAATATCATTAACCACTTTAATTATAGGACTGATTATATTTATGCCAAAAGTATGGCCAACCTTTGAAGCAATAAAAAATTAATTACTACATTTGAGGAATAAAAAAAGCCGGAAGGTGGATCCAACCGGCTTGAAAAGAGCTTTGAGAGGCTATCTACATACCATATAGTGTCACGTTTGACACCACAGAGTCTGATACAATTTTGAGGGTGAACTTATCACCAGATGTAAGGAATAATTTCAGTTCATTAACCATTAATTCCTTTCATAATTCAAATATGAGGGTAATTCCTTAGTAGAATAAGTACAATTTTATTAATTACTGTAACAAAATTATATAACAATATTCACATAATAAATTGATTATCATTGTATTAATATAAATTTTTATTAAAAAAAATAATTTAAAATGGTTAAAAATTAAAAAAAATTATTATATATATTTTCAAAAAAAAATCTTTTATAGCAAAAATTCATCCCCAGTCGTTAAAATTTCCCAGGTATGGTCAGCGAAAAGTTTAACTGTAGCTTGAAAAACATAAGGTGGATTATTACCCCATTCTTCTGGAGCAATCATAGAAAGAACGAATGTCCCATTATTTTTGACATAAAGGTGGTATACAAATCCTACAAGAGGTTGAAAAGCCATTTCCGCTTCATAAATTTTTTCAGAAATGAGCACTCTTTTCCTGATATCATCTGCTTGTTTTGCCAATAATTCAATTTGTTTTCTCAATTGTCCAAGTTGAATATCGGTTTGCTGATACATAGAAGTTACAGCTCTGCCTTTGATTCTCCCTTTATCTGTTGGCTTAATCACTACCCCTCCAACAGAATGAGCATAAGGTAGCAGGTGAGGTTCCAAAGCTACCTTATCCTTATCTATTGGATTCACAAATTCTTCTTGTTCCATTTATTTTTTAACCGATAACAAAAGAGGCACAAGTAAGTTTACGAACGGTGATTATTTAAGGGAAAAGCTGGTTGAACCTGCCAGATATCCTTTATTGTAGATTTCCAGTTTGTAATTTCCAGCTGAAAGCATTTTTGAGGGTTCCCAATTAAAACAAGCAATCTGTGATCCATCGATATTTTGAATTTCCCTTGTTTCAAAAGTATATTGAATTTCCTCACCAGAATCGGGTTGGTTAAACACCGTTATACCATTACCCAGACTTATAGTTTCCCCATTTGGAGAAATTACGCGAACTTTAAATATTTCACCGTCACCTGAGGCGGCTGCATTTGGCAATGGCAGGAAGCAGATTTCCAATAAATTTACATTTTCCGCATTTTTCCTGCTCACATTTTTGCCGTTATCCTTTCTTTGAAGAGTTTTCACACTTATTTTGTCCGTCTTAATCATGGAAGCTTTATCCACTTTTTTGGCAAGCATACTTTTCTCCTTTTCCAGTTTTGATTTTTCCAGGGTAAGATCCCTTGTTACAGAAGTGAGATAATCATTGGTTTGTTTAGATTCATCCAACATGCTGTTTAAAGTCTGGTTTATCGAATCTTGTTTGTTTTTTTCTGCCAGCAAAGATTCTTTTTCCAAGGCCCAGCGCTCTCTTTCTTCTTTAAAAAAAGCAATTTGTTCGTTTAGTTTACTGATCTCAGCCTTAGCTTTATCTAAAGCATTTGATCTTTTCAATAAAGATAAAATTCTGTTTTTCTGCCCGGTGATTTCCATTTTTTGATTATCAATCAATTGATTGAGTGCTTCATTTTCCCCTCTTAAACTTTCCAGATCGGCCAAAGCTTCTTCATATTGTGCTTCTAATTCTTCTTTTAACTGTGTGGTTTCATCTAATTCGGTTTTAACCTGTTGATTTTCAGCAGTCAGGGTTTGTTTATTGTTAAACAGATAAATGATGATTCCAATGAGAACAGCGATAATAATAGCTGCGAGAATGAGTAAATTTTTTGAACTTGAGGATGAAGACTGATTGTTATTCATGGGTTTTTCATTTTAAGTGAAAATAAGTTAACTTTATCATTAGAAAATAACTAACAATTTTGCAAAATACAACTCTTTCATGTCTAAATCGTTTGAATTAGGAAAAATATTGTTTTTCGATATAGAAACAGTCAGTTTAACTTCAACATTTAACGAACTTTCTGAAGCGCTTCAAGAATTATGGCGTCGAAAAGCAAAATCTATATATGGGATTCCAGAAGAAGAAATCACTGAAGCGCAATTACACGAAAGTTTCAGAGACAAAGCAGCCATCAGCGCAGAGTTTGGCAAGATAGTCTGTATTTCAATGGGCTTTGCCTATAAGGACAAAGAAACGGAGCAATACAGAGTCAGATTAAAATCATTTAATCAGGAATCTGAGGTCGAAATCTTAAAGTCTTTTTGTGATTTATTGAATAAGCACTATACAAATCCTTCCACTTACGCACTTTGTGGTCATAATATTAAGGAATTTGATATTCCCTTTCTTTGCAGAAGGTTAATTATTAATCAAATTGGAATGCCTGAATTACTAAAGGTTTCAGGTAAAAAATCGTGGGATTTAAACCATCTGCTTGATACCATGGAAATGTGGAAATTTGGAGACTGGAAATCCTATACTTCCCTAAAGTTATTGACAGCCGTATTTGATATTCCCTCACCCAAGGATGATATTGAAGGCAGTCAGGTAGGAAAGGTATATTGGGAGGACCACAACGTTGAAAGAATTTCCAGGTATTGCGAAAAAGACGTACTTGCAACCATGCAAGTGTATCGAAGGCTTCAATGCGAACCTTTGTTTTTAATAGAAAATATAGATTAGCTTTGAGGGACAGCTAAATTACTACACTCCTCCTCCAGCCAAAATTTATTAATAATATTGTCTGTAATTTTGATTTGTTCTAAAAGCATTTTCAATTGGGCTGCTGCCTTATTTGAATCTAAAAATTCAATTTGATGTTTAATCATGACCATTTTTTTGGTAAACCTAAGAAAATTGGTGTAACCCTTTTTTTGTTCTGTATTAATATGGTTATTTCGCATGATATAAATCCTAAACGTATCAAGTAAAGAGAGTAAGGCATCTGTGTCACGTTTTGCATGATAAGTTCTCAACATTAAGAAGGTGGTATTTAAATGATAGGTAATATCCGTAAATTGAACCCGGATGAGTGCCGAAATGGCTTCATCGAACCATTTTTTATGATAATATAAGTTACCAAGATTATACAGGTAAGCATTTTCTCTCCTATGAGCAGGCAGATACTCTTTAAACTCCTCAATAAAGTTTTCCGTCCAGGCAAATTCCTTCAAACTGCAACCCAGTGTGGTTATATTTTTGTAGTCCCATTCATTGATTATTCCGTTATTAAGCAAGTCCCCGCCAGCAAGACCTTTCTGATAAAGTTCAAATAATTCCCTTTGATAGGCTTTGTCACCTTTATTAATTTTGGAAATACAATAATTGTAAGAAAAACTATATAAATCCTGTCTGTCCTGAGGTGAAATATTTAAACCTAAATTACCCAGCATTTCTTTTAAAGCAAGGTAGTGTTCCGGATTATTATCGTCCTGAAGGCTTTTAAGAATAGTATAATATAAAGAAATCACCTTATTATTAAACAATAAATCAGGATGATTTTCAATAAAAGTCAACAGCTCAGGAAGTAGGCCAAAATCATAATTGGTATTCATCAGAATTTTATGGGCTGTCAGATGGCAGGCATTTCGCAGTTTTTCTTCCAGATAATAGGCATCCAGATAATTCAACATACGCTGCATGGTATCTGATTTGGACCTGTCCACAAACTGGCCACCGTAATAACCCATCAGATAATTAAGCCTATATCTGGCAAAAGTCAGCTCTGTTTTCTGAACCACTTCATGATCAAATTTTTTCTCTAATTGTTTGGCTCGATTGGTTAAAAGTTCAAATTGATTCCTTTTGTAAGCCCACTCCATGGCATAAATTTCTTCTACATTTTCTTTACTTTCGTATTGTTGGAGGGCAAGAAAACGAAGAAGTAACTTTTTCAAACCTGACATGAGATTATGAATTTTCTGCTCCTCGTATTTATCTTTTGGAAAGAGTTTTTTAAAAATTCTTTCTTTCCCCAAAGATTCAGATTTCCCGCTGTCTAATTGTTTAAGGATAATTTCCAGAAATTCTGTTGTTTTTTTATGTAGATTAAAATAAGGAGAAGAGACGAATAATCTAAATTGTTCTCTTTCCTTGAGGTTGAGCTCGACAATGGTTTTAATTAATCTACTCTGCTCCAATAGGTTTCAAAATAAATAAATAAGGAAATTACATATATTTATCCACAAATATATAAAAATTAAGTATATATGTGTGAAAATCTTGTAGAAAAGGAAAATAAAGAATAAGCAAAAGATAGAATAATTAAATAAATCGTTTTAGATTTGTGGTCATTAGATGGAAAGAACCTCATGAACATATAAAGGTATTTTCAGACGAACATTTTTAGCCTGCTAATTCAACACTTGTTGGGGTTTCTTAAGAGAAAATTAGGTCCCTAAACTGGGTTTTTAAAGGCTGTTTTGTTCTAAACTAAACAGAGTATAATCTCCCGTCAGGAGCAGTTCCGTTTTCGGTAGCTGCTCTTTTTTATTTATATATCGATGCAAGAGGCAAGCCTGTCAATAATATTTGTCCAATCGATATACTATTTGTATATTTGACGTTTAAAAAAATCAAACCAATGGGTCTTTCCGAATTTTTTCTTTTGTATTATATTTTACTAATGATTTCCCTAGCTGCCGTATTTAAAAAAGCGGGTGTAAGTTTCTGGAAAGCATTTGTTCCTGTCTACCAGTTTATGGTATGTGCTGAAATAGTAGGCAGAAAACCGGTTTATGGTTTGTATATATTAATTCCTATTGTCAATATTTTCATTTTTGCCGCACTGGTTATTGACCTTGTGAGGTCTTTTAAAATGTATGCATTTTGGCAACACGTTTTAGTGGTTGTTTTTGCTCCATTTTACTTATTATATCTCAGCACAAGAAAAGATTTAACCTATCAAGGGCCAGTTTTGGCTTATGAAAAATCAATCTTTGATGCAATAGAAGCCGCAAGAACTGCCAATGACACCAAACAATATCAAAAACTGGTAGCACAGAATCCATTTAAAAAATCGGCCATCAGAGAATGGGCTGAGGCTATCATATTTGCTGTATTTGCTGCTACTTTCATACGCATGTTTTTGATAGAGGCTTTTGTCATTCCCACCTCTTCGATGGAAGGTTCGCTTGTTGTAGGTGATTTCCTTTTTGTAAGTAAAGGTCATTATGGGATAAGGATGCCTCAGACCATAGCGATGTTACCTCTCTTGCATAACAGAATTCCCGTTATTGGAGGTGAATCTTACTTGAAAAAACCTCAATTAAAATATCAAAGACTGCCTGCTCTTGAGACTATTGACCGCAATGATCCTGTTGTATTTAATTATCCCGAAGGCGATAGTGTCTATATATTTCCAGAGCGAACCTGGAGCATTTATGATTTAAGGAGAGGTTCCATACCTCCCATGTTTTCAGGTGCTATTCAATCAGGTATAACTCCACTGGTAACCAGACCCTTGGATAAAATGGACCATTATATTAAACGTTGTATAGCGCTACCTGGCGATTCCCTCGAAATAAAGGCTCAACAAGTTTATATTAACGGGAAAAAGGCAAAGAATCCTGAAAATATTCAGTTTATGTATTCTGTTATATCTCCAAATGCCACTTTAAATACCAAAGATTTTACAAAATGGGCAATTAGTACAGAAGATAGAATGCAACAATCACCCAATGCCTATTTTTTGGTCTTAAATAATAGTCAGAAAGCAAAAATTAAAGCCATGGATCCCGCTATAAAGATTGAAAAAGTGGACATTGGCAAGTTATACGGTGAAAGTGGGCGTTTATTTCCAAATGATGCGGCTCATTTTGGCAATTGGACCAGAGACAATTTCGGACCCATTTATGTCCCTAAAGCTGGAGCTAAAGTAGCATTAAATGACTCTACCATTGCTTTATATCAAAGAATTATTCAAGTTTACGAAGGTCATGATTTAAAGATAGATGGCTCAAAAATATACATTGACGGCAAGTTAAGTACTCATTATACTATCGGACAAAATTACTATTGGATGATGGGAGACAACAGACACAATTCTGAGGATAGCAGGTTTTGGGGATTTGTTCCTGAAACACATGTTGTTGGAAAACCTTTGTTTATCTGGATGTCCTTCTTGGAAGGAAGTCCGACGAAGGGTATAGTCTGGAACAGAATTTTCACCAGAGCGGACACTAAATAAAATTTAAAAACTAAAACAAGAAGAGGCAGTTATCGAGATAACCGCCTCTTCTTGTTTTAGGGTATTTGTTTTTTTTCAGAAAACAAAATGCCCTCTTTATAATCCTTTAAAACTTTCTTTATCGTTCCTGTCAGGTTTTTTGGTAATTTGTGTAAATCGTGCCATTCTGCAGCTCTAAATTTTAGTGGCTCATTTCGTTGAAGTTCTCCTTCCCAGCGAAAGGCTTTAAAATACAAGACCAATCTTTGACCTTTTGCTCTTGTTTTTTGCAAAACATGAACCAATCTTAAATCACTTTCTAAAATAGTAATTCCCGCTTCTTCCTTACATTCTCTTACCAAGGCTTCTTTGCTTGTTTCGCCCATTTCGACATTACCCCCTACTAAAGTGTAGTTTCCACCATTTAATTTGGTTTGTTTCAAAAGCAAAATTTTCCCTTGATTAAAAAGGATTAATCTTACTTTTAAGGATATTTTATGTGAATTCATTCAGACGATTGTTTGTAGAAGTCGCAAAGGTATAACTTAATACGATGAACCTGAAAATAAAACTTTAGGTTTTCATTTTAACTTTGTTTTTCGTTTTATTAAGTGCACAAAAGGTTACCAATAATTCTCTGTAATTTTCTAACCTTGGAACTAACTTAAAATTTTCTTCGAAAGTATAGATATTTAAAATGATTTAACCTTGGTAAAATGTGCAAATGAGTATATTTTACCTATATTTGCAGTACCCTAATACCATGAAAATACATTACCCGAAAATCAGTAACATTTTAATCAAACGGAATTATTAGGCTATGGTTTTTGAAAATTTAAGTAATACCATTGGCAACACACCCTTGGTGAGATTAAATAAAATAACTAAAGGATTAGCAGGAAAATATTATGCAAAGGTTGAAGCATTTAATCCAGGACAAAGTGCTAAAGACCGCATTGCCTTATTTATGGTTGAACAAGCAGAAAAGAAAGGCTTGTTGAAACCGGGTGGAACTATTGTTGAAGCAACGTCGGGTAATACGGGCTTCAGTATAGCCATGCTATCAGCCATTAAAGGGTATAAATGTATTTTAACCCTGACCAGTAAAGCCTCTACAGAAAAAATATCCCTACTTAAATCCCTGGGAGCAGAAGTTGTTATCTGTCCCGTAGACGTTAAACCAGAAGATCCAAACTCATATTATTCCAAAGCAGAGCAGATTTCCAAAGAGACTCCAAACGCATTTTATTTGGCACAAAATTTCAATCTCGACAATGCTGCTGCCCATTATCACAGTACCGGACCTGAGATATGGAGACAAACGGAAGGTAAAATAACTCATTACGTCTGTTGTGCGGGTACTGGTGGTACCTTATCAGGAGTGGCAAAATATTTAAAGGAACAAAATCCAGCCATCAGAATTATTGGAATTGATGCTTATGGCTCTGTTTTAAAGAAATTCTGGGAAACTGGCATTTACGACCCAAGTGAAATCAAACCTTATAAAGTGGAAGGTTTGGGAAAAAACATCATTCCTTCAAATATAGATTTTTCACTCATAGATGATTTTATTAAAGTCACAGACAGGGATAGTGCTCTCAGAGCGAGAGAACTTGCCTCGAAAGAGGGTTTATTAATGGGATATTCCAGTGGGTCAGCCATGCAGGGAATTTTTCAATTACAAAACGAATTTGATGAGAACAGTGTGGTTGTTGCTCTTTTTTCTGACCATGGTTCAAGGTATTTAGGAAAAATTTATAATGACGGATGGATGACTGAACAAGGATATCTTCCGGGAAATGAGTCAGAAACCAAAGTTCCTTCTATCAATGACTGGGAAGACCATGAACACTATTACAGCTATGAATCTGTTAAAAAAAGGTATAGAACATATTATAGGATATATCGTTTAATGTACAAAAAATACATTAACCAGACAAAAAAATCATTAGGATTATAACTAAAATTTCCCCTTATGAGAACTGAAAAAAAACAAGCTTATCTCTCTAATGAAAATATATCTGTTCCTTTATTCAAAAATAAATGGCTGGATAGTTTAACGAGAACACACATTGCTATCCCCGTTTCCCTGTTTTTTGTATATGCCATTGCTTTACTTTATTACACCAAAGTTGCCACTGATCTAACTAATTATCAGGTAGTTAGTCTATATTTTTCAGGCTTTCTCTTTTTTACTTTTGCCGAGTATATGGTTCATCGTCATGTTTATCATTTACCTGGAACAACAGAAAAAAGAGCAAAATTTGCTTACACGATGCATGGTATCCACCATGACTATCCTAAAGATAAACAACGCCTTGCCATGCCCCCGGCAATGAGTATTGCGGTTGGAACCATCTTATTGTTTTTATTCGAATTGATTTTAGATAAATTCTCCTTTTCTTTTCTTGCAGGTTTCCTTAGCGGTTATGCTTTTTATTTATTAGTCCATTACTCTATTCATATTTTTCTACCTCCAAATAATTTATTCAAAGCTTTGTGGGTGAACCATGCCTTGCATCACTATGGCAAATCAGACACCATGTTTGGTGTATCCTCTCCGCTATGGGATTATATTTTTGGAACGACACATATTAAATTAAAAGGAAATATTCCAAATGATCTCTCTCATGATCATTAAAGATTAAAGGACAAATTCTTTCAATAAGGCTGACAAGAGTACTTGCCAGCCTTTTATAATAAAAAAAGCCTGAAACACTGGTTTCAGGCGAAAATCTATTAAACAAAGGAGCAATCATTGAAATTTAAGAAGCATCATTTGAAGAAAACGATGCAGCAAGGAAAGATCTGTTCATAAGAGCAATATTAGAAACGGAAATTCCCTTTGGACATTCTGCCTCACAGGCTGTAATATTAGAACAATTTCCAAAATTTTCCAAATCCATTTGTCGAACCATATTTAAAACTCTTTTCTGAGCTTCTACCTTTCCTTGAGGTAAAAGGGCTAAATGGGCAACTTTAGCTGAGGTAAAGAGCATGGCAGATGAATTTGGACAAGCAGCAACACAAGCACCGCAACCAATACACGTAGCTGCATCAAAAGCCTGAGAAGCGATATCCTTTTCTATGGGTATAGCATTGGCGTCCTGCGCCTGCCCAGTACTTACAGATATAAAACCACCTGCCTGAATAATGCGGTCTAAAGCACTTCTGTCAACAGATAAATCCTTTAAAACAGGAAAAGCAGAAGCACGATAAGGTTCAATCACAATTGTTTCTCCATCTTTGAAGTTACGCATGTGTAATTGGCAAGTAGTTGTACCCTGTAAAGGACCATGAGGCTGACCATTTATAACTAAACTACAAGTGCCGCAAATACCTTCCCTACAATCGTGTTCAAAGGCAACAGGAATTTTTTGTTCAAAACTTAATTTTTCATTTAACACATCAAGCATTTCGAGGAAAGACATGTGTTCACTAACCTCGTCAAGATTATATGTTTCAAATTTTCCCTTTTCGTTAGGGCTTGGCTGCCGCCATATTTTTAGTGTCAATTTCATAATAATCAGTTTAAAGCCTTTTGAGGCTAAGGAATTAAGTAAAGATTATTTGTAAGAACGAGTTTTCAATTCAACATTTTCAAAATGCAGCATTTCCTTATGCAAAACGGGGTCTTCATCCCATCCTTTGAATTCCCAGGCTGAAACGTAAGCATATTCATTATCTCTTCTCAAAGCTTCACCATCTGGCGTTTGGTATTCCTCTCTAAAATGTCCTCCACACGATTCATTTCTATCTAAAGCATCAACGACCATTACCTCACCAAGATCAATAAAATCAGCGACTCTCAAGGCTTTTTCAAGTTCCGGGTTAAGATCGTTTGCCGCACCAGGCAGATAAAGATCTGAATAAAACTCTTCCCTTAAAGCGCGGACTTGTTTTCTTGCCAGGGTGAGACCCTCAGCAGATCGAGACATACCACAATATTCCCATATAATTTTTCCTAATCTTCTATGGAAACTTTCAGCAGATTGCTTTCCTTTTATGGCAAATAATTTTTCAATTCTTTGTTTTGCAAGGTTTGACGCTTCAGTAAATTCAGAAGCGTTTATATCTATTTTGGGGGTACGGATATCATCATTAAGAAACGTTCCTATAGTATATGGAAGCACAAAATAACCATCGGCAAGACCTTGCATCAAAGCTGATGCCCCAAGGCGATTAGCTCCATGATCGGAAAAATTAGATTCACCGATAGAGAAAAGTCCTGGAATATTAGTCATTAAATTATAATCTACCCAAAGACCTCCCATGGTGTAATGAACTGCCGGATAAATTTTCATTGGCAATTTATATGGATTTTCCCCTGAAATTTTTTCGTACATTTCAAATAGATTTCCATATTTCTCTTCTACAACCTTTTCTCCTAATGCTACAATGGTTTCTTTAGAGGCATTTGTTAAACCCAAAATATTAGCTTTTGATTTACCATACCTTTCAATTGCAGCGGAAAAATCGAGATAAACACCCAGACCTGTTGGAACAATTCCCTTTCCTTCATCACATACCGACTTTGCTGCCCGCGAAGCAACGTCTCTCGGCACTAAGTTTCCAAAGGCCGGATATCTTCTTTCGAGGAAATAGTCTCGATCGGACTCAGGAATATCCAATGCAGTCTTTTTCCCTTCACGGATAGCTTTTGCATCCTCTGTATTATTAGGAACCCAAACCCGTCCATCATTTCTCAAGGATTCTGACATTAGGGTTAATTTCGATTGATATTCACCCATCTGGGGAATACAAGTAGGATGAATCTGCGTAAAGCAAGGATTTGCCATAAAAGCACCTTTTGCCACTGCCCGCCATGCCGCAGTTACATTACAGTTCATCGCATTGGTAGAAAGATAAAAAACATTTCCGTAGCCTCCTGTTGCCAATACCACGGCATGTGCACCATGTTTTTCTAATTCACCTGTAAGTAAATTCCTTGCGATGATACCTCTTGCTTTACCTTCTATAACAACAAGTTCAATCATTTCGTGTCGGGTAAACATTTCAACATTTCCCAATGCGATCTGCCTTGAAAGCGATTGATATGCACCCAATAAAAGTTGTTGACCTGTTTGTCCTCTGGCATAAAATGTTCTTGATACCTGAACGCCACCGAAAGATCTGTTATCTAGAAGGCCTCCATATTCTCTGGCAAATGGAACACCTTGAGCGACAGCCTGATCAATAATACTGGTACTTACCTCTGCAAGTCTGTAAACATTTGCTTCACGAGATCTGTAATCTCCCCCTTTTATCGTATCATAAAAAAGACGGAAAACACTATCCCCGTCATTTCTGTAATTTTTAGCCGCGTTGATCCCCCCTTGAGCTGCAATACTATGAGCTCTTCTTGGACTATCATGAAAAGTATAACATTTAACTAAATAGCCCAGTTCACCCAATGTTGCCGCAGCAGAAGCTCCAGCAAGACCTGAGCCTACGACAATAATTTCAATTTTACGTTTATTATTAGGCGCAACCAAAGGCAGCGTTGAACGATATTTTGTCCATTTTTCGGATAAGTCCCCTGCAGGCACGTTTCCATTCAAATTTAAGTTATCCATCTGCATTAACGATTAAGGTCAAAAATAAAATTTACCACCATAGATTTTCACGCCCGTAAATAATAACAGGGATAATCGCAAATCCAAAAGGGATGATAAAAGCGTACAATTTTCCAATAGACTTGATGAAAGGGGTATATTTCTTATGATTCAAACCAAGTGTTTGAAATGCACTTTGGAACCCATGATTTAGGTGAATGCCTATAATAAGCATAGATACAACATAAAATAGTACGAAATTCAGATTTGAAAATGCTAAAACCACTGGTTCATGCAAGTTTTTGTAATCCACTCCTTCAATGGTAACCATTGAAACTTTTCCAAGTTTCATTTGCAACCAGAACTGGTACATGTGAACTAAAATGAATACAAAAATAATAATTCCAAGCCATGCCATATTTGCAGCGGCTTTCACATTAGTTCCTTCACCTCTTAAAGCTTTAACTGCATATTCTATTTTACCCCTTGACCTCTTGTTTTTTCTCCACAACAACAAACCTTGGATGGTATGAAGGAGAATTGAAAAATAAAGTAGGTATGAAATTGTTTTAATCAACGGATTGTGAGTCATAAAATGAGAATAAAGGTTAAATGAAACACCAGCATCCTTTGTCAATAATTGCAAGTTACCAATTAAATGAACGGGAAGAAATAAAATAAGGAAGAAACCTGTAAGACTCATCAAAAGCTTTTTGCCAATTGACGAAGTCAAAAAATTAGCGAACCAATCCAGCCCGACGGGTTTAAGAACATTTGTCATCCAACTCATTATATTTTATTTTTCATTAACAGCATTTTGAAAAATGATACGCAAAACTATATCTTTAGCGCAAAATACCTGTATTCACAAAAGACTTAGTTCCAAAAAATATCATAATTTAGAATCATTTCAAATAACGTTTACAAATAAATCAATGGAAGAGACTTTAAAAGGAGTAACTTTTTCTCAGTTCATTCAATTTTTTCCTAGTATGCCATTACCCATTGTTCTGGCAGAAGAAAATATTAAAATTTTCAGCCAGGATAATATTCCATTGCCTGAAGTTTTCATACAACAATTTTTATACCCTTTAGAAGAAACCACTCCAGATGAATTCACAGAGTTTCTTCCTTGTTTTCGGGTTCCTGATACAGAGGGGTTTCATGCTATAGTATATTGGAAAGGTGCATTATTAAATTATCATTTTATCCTTGCTACTTTTACTAAAAAAGGAGTATTAATTGACCGGCGAACCTTGTCGGGTACCAGTGTTCTCCAGGAAAGTATCTTACAATCAATTGCGGTCATGGACGAAGACTGGAGAATTAGAATTTTATCGGGAATTTCACATATTAAGGAAACGTATGAACCAGGAAGCAGTACTACGTTGTTGTTAGAATTATTACCGGAAGGTCACATCATTGAAATTGAAGATGAACTTATTTCGGAATAAATACCAAACATGAGTAAAAAGAAAAAATCGGGTTCAACTTCTGATAATCAACCTAAATTTAATGCAAAAGAGCTTCGTCTGGCCGTCCTGGAATTATTAAAAAATGCTCCTAAAAAAAGGTATAATCCCCGACAAATAGCCCAGACCCTTTCCATATCGAATACAAAAGATGCTATATTACATGCACTAAATCTTTTAGTTACAGAAAAAGAGGTACTTGCCTTAGAAGATTATAAGTTTCAATATAATAGGAATAATCAATCCGAAAAACAAGAAAAAGGGGAAGTTGGCATTGTAGATATGACCCGCTCGGGTGCCGCTTTTATAAAAATTGAAGGCAAACCCATTGATGTTTATATTTCAATGAGGAATCTCAACACGGCAATGAATGGTGATACAGTGAGAATACAAACCTGGACACCAAGAGGAAAAAGAAGGCCTGAAGGGGAGGTGATCGATGTGATCACGAGGGCAAAGGAGGCCTTTTTAGGGGTTTTATATTTAAACAATAAATTTGGACTCGTCGTTACAGATACTCTTTTGCCTTATGACATTAAAGTAGAATTAACAGAAACTTTAGGGGCAAAAAATGGCGATAAAGTTGTCGTTAAAATTACAGGATGGACGGGACAGGCAACGCCATTACCTATCGGTAAAATAACTTATGTGCTGGGAGCGGCTGGTAGTCATGATATTGAAATGCAAAGTATCTTACTCAATGCCGGTTTTGATTTAGGTTTTAGTGAGTCTGCTTTAAATGAAGCCAAAGCGATTGATATAGCAATAACGCCCGAGGAAATAGCTGCTCGCAGAGATATGCGAGAAATTTTAACTTTTACTATTGATCCCTGGAATGCAAAAGATTTTGATGATGCCATTTCTTATCGCTCACTACCTAATGGGCTCACAGAAGTTGGCGTCCATATTGCTGACGTCACCCATTACCTGAAAGAAGGTTCTGCCCTCGATAAAGAGGCGTATACCCGTTCTACTTCGGTCTATTTAGTAGATCGTGTTCTTCCTATGCTACCTGAAAAATTAAGTAATGAATTATGTTCTTTAAGACCTAATGAAGATAAGCTAACTTTTTCTGCTATTTTCAATATTGATGAAAAAGGTAAAATAGCAGATAGATGGTTTGGCCGCACGATTATTCATTCAGACCGCAGGTTTACTTATGAGGAAGCTCAGGAAATATTAGATGGTTCTGAGGACTTATTCTCAGAGGAATTATTGCATTTAAATAAAATAGCGCATCAATTAAGAAGGAAAAGATTTGCAGCAGGTGCCATTCAATTTGAATCTGATGAGGTACAGTTTAAACTGGACAATTCAGGAACTCCACTGGAAATTTTTATTAAAGACCGAAAAGATGCCCATAAACTTATTGAAGACTTCATGTTACTGGCTAACCAGGAAGTTGCTTTATTCATGCAACACAAAATGGATAGAACGGGATATGAAATCCCCTTTATTTATCGGGTACACGATGAGCCCAACGAAGATAAAGTTTTTGAGCTGGCTCGATTTGCAAGAGAATTTGGGGTAAAAATGAGGGTTGATACCCCTAAAGAAATTGCAAATTCCTATAATTTACTTGCAGAACAATCTCAGCATGACCCTGCATTAAAGTTTTTAGCACCCATAGCCATCAGGACCATGGCCAAAGCTATTTATTCCCCAGAAAATATTGGTCATTATGGTCTTGCTTTTACCCATTATACACATTTTACCTCTCCAATACGCCGATATTCTGACGTCATAGCCCATCGCTTATTAGCCCATAATCTGGAATCCTTATGGCTTTGTAACAAGGTTTATTTAAAAGAACAATGCAGACATATTTCAAATATGGAGCGAAAAGCCATGGAAGCAGAAAGGGAATCTATTAAATATAAACAGGTCGAGTTCCTGGAAAATCATGTGGGTGAAGTATTCGAAGGGGTTATTACGGGCATGATGGACAGAGGGGTTTTTGTTGAACTTTTAAGCACCCATTGTGAAGGATTCCTCTCATTCAATCGATTTGCAGAACCTTATGAAATGGACCCATCCAGACTTTTCGCCAGAGGCATTTATACTGGTCAAACCCTTAAGATGGGAGCAAAACTAAAAGTAAGGCTCATTGATACAAACCTTCAAAAGCGACAAGTTGAATTGGGTGTTTTTGAGGAGACAAAATAAAAATTATGGTATTTATTTTGCCTTTTTGGAAGCCAGATTTAATGCTTCTGTGGTCAATTTATATTTCACCAAAATATTTGGAACTTCCCATGAGGGCATTTTCCCTTTAGAAAGAAAGTCGAGGAATTTTTCTGTTACTCTGGCAAAATGCGCCTCATGCCCTTCCTTATAAACTGCTGGAATATCAAAAACAGCAGCGTTTCCAATCAGTAAATAACTTATGCCCGGATAAGTTTTTGCTACAATTCTAAAAACTCTTTCAAATGTATTGCGGAATGCCTCTTCTTTGAACCGGTTTGACTCGACTGAAAATACTGGCTGATAACCTTGTTCTTTACCCTGACGAATTACCAGGCTGGAATTTGTACCCCTCATGATAGAATAATGGGTATCTCCGGCACCTGGTTCTGCCTGCCATGCCCAGGTTACCTTTACCTGAGCATGATGACCTTTAATTTTATAGTCAATCTGCCCATTTGAAAAAACAGACAATTGCCCATCACTCGTTTGGATATTTTTTAAATAATCTGGAATCTGAGAAACTTTAGTACTGGCCATAAACTGAGAAGGACTTAAGACCGTTGCCCACCTTTTAGCATCCATTAATTGAATATCCCGCTCATAATTTAGTGTTTGATCGGGAAAACAACTCCATTGTACTAAATCAACTAAATGGGTTGTCACATCAACGATGCCCTCCCCTACCTGAGTAACATCATAAAACCAGGCTGGTCTTTGAAGAGGTGAACCTGAAACTTCTTTATAAAAATGATGTACACTTTCTTTAATAACGGATGGATTTTCTAAAGATCCATTCTGTAGAACGCCAAATACCTCTTCAAAAGTTGAAAATGCCTTTTGCAGCATCGATGTTATTTCATAACGTTCTGTCATAATATCATAAATCATGATATTTTTCTGTTCTGCTTGTTTAAAGGCCTTTTCCAGCAAATGGTATCCTGCAGTATTAATAGCCATGGGTTTATCAGCATAAACATGAAAACCTGCAGTGATGGCATCGGCAATATATTTTGTTTTCAGTTTATTATTTCCAGCAAGCATCACCACATTTCCCTTTTTTTCAGCGAGCATTTTCTGGAGATAATCTTTTCCAATATAGATTTTTTCTTCCCATTTCGTTGGTTCTTGCGAACGGGAATTATAGCCTTTTATTCTGGTTAAATGTAAATCGACATCCGTTCCTGCGGGTGCATAAACATAAACTTCAGAAGACATCTGAGGGTACATTGATTTCTGAATCAGTGCGGCATGAAAATGCCCGGGATCGAGGGTAATTAATTTAATCTCCTTAGGGTTTTCCTGACCATACAAATTCACCATTCCGACCGTTAGCATTAAAATCAAGATTAATTTATTGAAGTTCATTCTTCCAGCGTTTTAGTTAAAATTAACATGCCTACGACGATAAACCAAATTTGATTAAAAAAGTCCTGGAAAAAAAGCATCCGGAAAATGCCTGATTTCAGGTTTTTTGCCTTTCCCAAAAGTGATGCCAACAATATCAAATCGTATATCTCCCTGATAATTAGTTTTTTCTGAAAAAGCCGCAGCTGCTGAAGCGATTTTTTTTCTTTTTGAAAATCCAACGGTATTTTCAGGTAAAAATTTATTTTGCTGATGAAGCAATCGAACTTCCACAAAAACCAGCGTTTGGAAATGCCATGCAATCAAATCAATTTCTGCATGGCCAAAGAACCAGTTTCTTTGAATAATTTGATAATCATTTTCTGTGAGCCATTGAAAAGCAAGAGATTCCCCCCATTTTCCTTTCTGAAATTTTGAAACCATTTCTATCGGTTTTTAAAATACAATGTAAACAGCATGTTTTATCTGATATTTCCAAAAGGCTGATAATTAAATTAAAAACAAAATAGAAGTTATTTGTCCGAAGAAAAATTTATGGATCAAAATAAAAAAAGGGAATAAAATAGAAATTATTCTATTTTATTCCGTTGTTAATTAAAGAAACGATAAAAATATATCCTGGAAAAGGAGCTGGCTAATGGCAGTTATAAAGCACCATTGCCAGCATTTCCAATTCCATGATTACTTTTGTAAAATCAGATTTCCGGTATATTGTCCAAATCCGTCTGAATATTTGTAGATATAAATTCCTGCATGAGGTAATTCAGTAGCTTGAAGGGTAAATAGCTGGGTATCACCTTTATTTAATAACCAGGATTTAGACCATATTTTTCTTCCCTGCACATCATAGATGTCCAGTACTCCCTGGGTACCTGAGGCAGGAGGTAATTGGAAGGTCACCCAATCTTTAAAAGGATTCGGCCAAAGCCGCAACCCACTGTTGGTTGCGGCATTTGGTGAAGCATACTGAATGGTCAGGGGGGCAACCACCACTGAATCAATGTTCTGTGTTGATAAGTAAGCCTCAGAATCAAATGAATTATTATTTAAGGTTAAAGCTTCAGAAAGATTTGTTTTTCGAAGTGCTTCCACTTCCATAAAACCTAAAACTTCCCCTGCCTCACTTTTTTTCAACTGGTCGGAATACCAGGAAAAAGCCCAGTTATTTTCTGAAATCTGTTTATTCACCACGTTTATTTCAGCAGAACTTGAGAATCCATGAATTTTAATTAATTCAGGATTGAACTGCAAGGCAAATTGCCCTCCCCACCATAGCTCACTGTTTTCAAAATGTATAGGTAACCAGACCCGTTCCCCTGGCTGAAGCTTCCATTGTGGGAGTAAAAAGACTCTGGAAGATTCCTGGGAACGGGGGCTGATACCATTTTCAGGGATTATACTATTGTTAACATCTCCAACTTTTATGGCGACAAAATCGCCATCATTCATGTCGCTGAATAAATTAGATACTGATTTAGATTCTGGGAAAGGCGTTGCAAAAGGATCTTTTGGATTAGGGAATTTAAAACTTTTAGGAATAAACCTCCAAGGTTTATTTTCTGGAAAAGAATTGGTAATATTCAATATTAATCTTTGTAGCTGAATAATATCTCGTACTGAAATTCTTCCGTTCCCATCCACATCGGCGGCGATTATTTTATAAGGCGATTCCAATGCTTTAGAACCTGTCAAATGTCTGTTTACCAGAATTAAATCGAGGGTACTTACCCCATCGGTATAATTACCTGTTTTACCAGGCATAAATTCATAGTTACCTCCTGGAAGCAGATTACTCACAGCATAAGTCCCTTTACTATCTGTCATAGATTCTCCGGAATGATTTTTCATTTCCTCTACTTTTACGGTAGGAACTCCTGAACCATTTTCCAGTTTAATAGCCCCTGCAACGGTAACTCCACCTCCGCATACTGCTAAGGGATCATTTATTCGAACGATAACATCGCAACGCTCGTAATTACCCGCAATATCCACTGCCCAAACAGTTAATGGATTATCTCCGATATCATCGCAAGCAAAAGTTAAAGATGCATTAGGTGGAGGTCCGGTAAAACCAGGCGTTGGCCTGGCGCCTATCCTCCAGCGGATAGAGTCCGTAGCGGTACAATTATCCACCGTGGTTCCTGTATTAAATTCAATTGCATTGACTATTGCCTGACCATTTGCGGCCAGAGACCTACTGATAATGTTATTGCAAAATAAATCAGGTGGGGTATTTTCTATGATGGCGAAGGTAGCATCACAGGTTCCAAAATTACCACATACATCAGTTACTCTATAAGTAATATCGTATATACCAGCAGGTATTCTTGAAATATCCAGGGAATTACCAAAATCACCACTTACAGAAATCGTTACCAAATCGGGCAAACACTCCTGGATATTCGTTGGAACTGGAAGTCTGATAGTTGTATTACAAGAATCCGGGTCAAGATAAATGACCAGTCCTTCAGAAGGGCAGATAAAACTTGGTGGTGTATTGTCAAATACTCTGATTAGCTGGGTTCCCACAATACGCCCATTTGAAGGTCCAATAGGATCCCCAGGTTCATACACACAGGTATCAGTTATCGTCCATATTCTGGATATTTGAATACATGCACCTGATACATTATAGTTTACAATATCATTATGGGTTATGACAATGCCTTTATAAGCCGGATTAATTACCGTTGGAGTCCTAAATCCAGCGGGTAAATTTGCTGGGCTTAGAGATGCGAGATTGGTACAATTTGTCTGGGAATAAGCTGGAGGGAAAGTAGCTCTTAGTGTGGTTGTATCATTTAATATAATGATTTGTGTTGGGCAAATTGTTGTATCAATACCTCCATAATAAACCGTCCAGTCTCTTCTGATGATGCCGGTTCCTCCCCCACATCCCAGATTTCTGTCATCTTCATATTCTAATTGGAATAAGTTACAGGTACCATTTACGCGAGGAGCTCCGACCACACTGGTATCGGCTAAAAATGAAGGATTTAATAAAGTCACCGTATCTGGACAAATGATTGTTCTGGGCAGTTTGTCCACCACGTCAACCTCAACCATACAGAAATTAGTATTGCCGTAGCAGTCTGTTACCTGTAGAGTTGCCATATTATTAGTTAATATTTCCGCGCAAAAATATTTTAAAGAATCAGAAAAAGGCAAAGGGGATGCCTTCATTTTCTGTAATTTAAATGTTAAGTTGGTACAACATAAATCGGTGGCCTGCAGATAAAAGGAACTGGGATCTACCTGAGCTTCTCCTGTAAGCGTTAATGAAACCTGGATGCTCGAAGGACAAACTAAAACGGGTGGCGTATTATCTATAACACGAACAATTCGAGTACATTGAGAAGTATTTCCGCAAGGATCAGAAACCATATACATAATGCTGTGTAAACCTGGGGTAACGCCGGTTAACTGTCCACCATTTGCATTAATGACACCAAAATTCGACATTATTACCACCCTAACCTGATTATTTGTAGCACAGGAATCGACAAAAGAAATAGGAGGAACGATTACTGTAGCACCACACTGGGTAGAAGAGGCAGTATAGGCGACTAAGGTATCTGAAATACAGGTTAATCTGGGCTTTAATGTATCGATGACTTGTATTATTTGTTGAAAGGTTCGAATGGCGTTGGTGCATCCATCTACAGCAGTCCAGTTTCTTATCATTGTATAAGTTGGAGCACAACCATTTATCTTTTGATCATTGTAAGTCAGAGAGATACCACAAATATTGGAAGGTGTAATATTAAATCCATTCAACTGAGGCCATCCAGTGCTATCGGGGGTAACATTGGGTGTAACACAGGAAACCCCTCGTCTGCCCGCAACATTATCCCTGTTTGCAGGAAAAGTTAGGTTTGATACTGAGGGTCTTCTGATTTTAATTTTTTGTACACAAGTGTTTTTTAGCCCATTAGATAGGGTAATGGTCCAGGTTCTGTTAATAATTCCTACAAGAGTATCAGAACAGGCGTTAATTCTATTCTCATATTTATCTTCATAAGTTATGGTATGGGTATTACATTCAAGGGTAGTAGCCTTTCCTGTTCTTGAAGTATCGGTAGGTGTTCCACAAAGAATCGTGGTATCTCGAGGGCAGATAATCAGAGGGGACCCCAGGGAAACTACGCGAAAAGAGCCTACACAAATGTTTCCACTTGGAATATGCCTGATTCTGGCATATAACAGTTGATTGAGATGTGCCCTACCAACAAATGGGGAACCGGGAAATAACTGTCCATTTGGGCCTAACATAACCGTAACCTCATAATCGGACGGTGCATTAGGCGTACATATAGCCGGATTAGTTTCACTAAGAATCATGGCTGCCGTGATTCTTAAATTACAGGTAGAATCTGCGCTAATTGAAACATTATTATTGCAAATCAACGTACATTGACCTTGTAATGATCCAGTAGCATTCAAAAAGAAAGCAATTATAGCTATGATAACCCAATCTAATTTTTTGTGCCTACACATGATAAAAATTTTTAATCGTTATAAGTCTGACTATTCCAAATTCATGCCAAACTAAAAGAGCTTGAAAAAAAGCGGCATCCAGATAGACGCCGCCTTGTACAAACTATGGAAAAGCTTTTAATTATTTATTTCCAGAGGTAAGGACCATTTTTTTAAGGTCTGTAAAAGAGCTAGTTTCTAACTTGTAGAAATAGACTCCATCACTCCAGAAACTATCCCTTTGAAAAGGAATTTCATTCAGGCCTTTAGGATAAACACCCTTTGTTTCCCAAACTAATCTTCCTGCAATATCAGTAATAGAAATTTTTATTTCCTGGGATTGAGGAATGGTAAAACCTATCACCGTATTTTGGTAAAATGGATTTGGGTAGTTTTGGAATAACTGGTAACCCCCTTTTCCTGATTTATTTGACTCATCTTTGAAAATCAGGTTAAGGTCGAGCATACCTCCTTCATGGGTATAGGCTTCAGGAACCGTTGGATATGGTGCTATCTGGAGTGCATAAATTAATTCAGATGATTTTTTAGCTCTAAAAGTCAATCTCAATATGGAAGTACTTGAAACGGGCCATGATTTTTCTCGCATGACATTCCAACTTGCTGTTAAAATGCCCTTATTTTTATCGATTAAGGCAAAATTCTCTTCTGTAATACCAGGTACATCACCTGCTGAATAATCAATGAATTCTAAAATTCTTTCATCGATATCGAAAGTAAATTGAAATCCTGCTACATCTTCCTGCGAATCTGCATTAATTTCAACGGTAAATTCCTCCCCATAAGTAAATTTCCTGTTAGGGATAAGCAATTGAAGTTCTCCAGAAGTACTTCTTGGATTTTGAACAATGAGGCTATTAGGTGTTGCCGAACTATTTAAATCACCAACTTTGATACCGATAAAATTAGCTTCTGCATATTTTACTTTGAAATCCTCCAGGCTTTTAGCCTCTGGAAATGGGGCTTTAAGTGGATTTATTCCAGCGGGAAAAACATAATCAGCATCTATAAATCGCCATGAATTATTTAAGGCACCTAAGTCTGTATCCTTACCCAATATTAATTTTCTTAATTTAATTAAGTCAAAAGTAGAAACACTCCCTGAACGATCTAAATCAGCAGCAATTTGCTGATAAGGAGATTTAAGTTGAATAATACCCAGGATGTATTTTTGAATAAGAATTAAGTCCATGGTAGATAACCCATTTAAAAGGTCATCATTTTTTGAAGGTTGAAGCTTATAATTTTTACCAAACGCTAAATTAGTAAGCTCATATTTTCCAATGGCAGAAGTGAGTGAAGACATTGAGGGATTATTTATTTCTTTAATAATCACCTTTTCAACATCTTCTCCTTTTTCTGTTTTTATCGTTCCGGCAATCTTTCCGATTGGATTGGTGAGGCAAAGTCCATCATTATCCTGAACATCGACGGTAACGGTGCAAAAATCACTATTTCCTTTTGCATCTGTAACCCAAAGTTCTACTGGCTGGAGTCCAAAGTCAGCACAGGTAAAGGTCAGCATCGTATCTAATGGATGAGGAGGAATTCTATCGCCGGAATTTCCACGTTTAATACTTAATTTAATAGGACCTCCACAAACATCAAGACTGGCTCGATTCACACTTTTAGCATCTACCATTGCCATGATAGCTGGCATTTTAGATAAATTCACAGCTAAATCCTGACATATAGGTGTTGGTGGTTTTTTATCAATCACAGTAACGGACATTTGACCTGTGACTTTATTTCCACAACCGTCGGAAACAGAAAAGGTAAAAGTGGTGGTTCCCAGAGGATATGTTCCACTGGCATTAGCTCCATTTTGAATGGCGTAGGGAGAATTATTGGTAATTATCAGATTTTGATTGCAATTATCGGTAGCTGTTGCCAGAGGTATATTTACCTGTGCTACATTACAATCGGTAAAAAGATTTACTACCTGATTTGGCGGTACCACCAACACGGGAGGAATTTTGTCTTCCACTATTATCAGTTGGGCATGGGTAAATCGATGACCAGGAATACCGGGAACATATTTACACAAATCGACCACTTCCCAGGTTCTATAGACTTTAAAACATCCTGGGGAGGTCATATTAAAAACATTATCTGTATATGCATAGGCAATCTGGGCACAAAGCGGTTCATTCACTTTTGGTCTTCTGCTATTTACCGGAAGATCATTAATGCCTACCTGGGCATTACAGGAATTAATCGTAACATCAGCTGGCCAGGTAATATGCTGGGCAAGTAAAACGGAATTATTTTCAATAGCAACTGTTTGGGTACATGATGCTTTAAGACCTCGTGCATCAGTGGCTGTAAAAGTACGGGTTAATAGTCCTGTATTACATTCAGCTCTTGTAATATTAAAGGTAGAGTCGAGAGAATAGCCACAAGCTTCCAGTACAATAGGGCTTCCAAAGCGTCCCAGATTTATTAACTCGTCATTACATTCTGTAGAGGTATTTGCAGGACAAATAATTACAGGTGGTAGTTTATCTTCAACCGTCATTTTCACTTCACAGGTATTATAATAATTGCCGTATAAATTTCCACCTTGTACCTCTCTGGCCGGATCCACGGGTCCACTGCCAGGGTTTGACACATAAACACGCATTTCAACGGTTATTTTCCCTTTGGTAACATCCTCACAACAGAACGAAACATAATCATCAAACCACTCCTGGTATCCAGGTGCTGTTGAATCATCTCCATTGGCTCCGTTACAACTATTTGTATCCTTTCTGCGGACTTTATAATATATGGGTAAACCACAATTATCTCTTGATCCACTGTCAAATGCTCTTGCTGAAGCATAAGCAGTCCCTTCATTGGTCAGGGTAATATTACCTGGACCGGTACAAATGGCAACGGGTGGGGTTGTATCAAACACTTCTATTGTGGAGGTACAAACGGCTGTATTTCCGCATTTGTCCATACCCATATAGGTTATGGTATGGGTACCTAAAGGCATACTTATCAGATTGGGATAAGTCCCAGAAAAGGGAGTGGTAACCATAAAAGTAGGCGCTGCATCGCAATTATCAGTTAGAACAGGTGCGTCAAGGGCAACTAATGCCATACATATTGAGGGCTGAGTGGATACCCTTTTGGATACTGGACAGACAATAACCGGTTTAGTAGTATCCTTGACCTGAATAATCTGAACATGCAATGAATCATTACTGTTACACAAATCAATAGCGGTCCAGCGTCTGATGATAGCAAAACTTAAACCTGAACAGGTTCGGGTAGTATCATCTGAATAAGAATAATTTATTTTACATAAGCCGGGGGAATTAATTTTGCTCCCATTTACTGTTGGAAAACCCGTAATATTAGGACTTGCATTGGGTGTATTACAACTTAAAAGGGTATCTCGGGGAAAAACAATTCTTCGCAAGGTTGTTAATGAATCGAGGCTGGGTTTTAATAAAGAAATCTTTTGAACACAAGTATCAGCATTACCATAAATATCGGCAACAATCCATCTGCGATATATTTTTTGCAAAGTATCAAGGGTACAATCAGAAACAGAAACGCTGTCTTTATAATTGTAAGTCAAGGTATTATTGCAATTATTACTTACAATGGTAGGTCTTCCCAGATTAATCCCGGAAGTATCTACACTACAACTTACAATGGTGTCTCTACAAGTGACAACGGGCGGCATTTTATCGACGATACGCGCATAACCGTTACAGGAGAAAGCTGACCCAAGGACTAAAATTTCAATCCTTACAACCGTTCCCAAATAAGGATTCAGGTTTACTGTTAGGCTACCTGTATCCTTTTTTATCAATGCACCCGCCTGGGTGAACAAGGCGATGGACATGTTAGACTGCGAGTATGTTGTTGAAGCCGTATCTACAATAATTGCAGGTATGATGACCCCTTCACAATTTTGATTGACCGCAATTTCTTTAGGTGCATTGATTGGGGCAGGATTACATGTAAGGGTTGGTGTTGGCCCTTGTGCTCGAAGTAGTCCTGAAAATACGATTAACATAACAAGCCACAATAATGGGCCGCAACGCATTAATCTGGTTAGAGAGAAGTTGTCAACTCTAAACGATTCAGAGAAAACGATGTTTAAATTTTTTTTTGCTCTTCCATTCATGATTTCCATAATTGCCGGATTTGAGATACGAGATATTACCGTTCACATAAAAACCAGCGAAACACTTTTTTAAAGTATTCCTGTTTTCAATAATATGTTACAATAGAAAATCATGCCAAATTACATATACAGATATAATTTAATTTAAAAAATCGAACAAAAACGGAAATGGCCTCTGTTCAGTATCAGAACAGAGGCCATTTAGGTCAAAAAAATAAAAGTTTATTTAATATTATCGCTTATTTCCATATTTCCGAGGATCGAAGGCGATGGCGAAAGTTACTTCGTGAGTACTTGTGCCGCTGACATAGGTACTTATTTCCTGAAAGGATAAATCGAAAGAATAATAAAATTGAATATTAGCTGCTTTCGCACCGAGTAAGAAACCTAAAGCACCAATGGAACGATAAGAAACGCCTGTGATAAACTGATCATTTAAAAAGCCTACATTAACGTTTAGGTCTGCTTGAAAGGGTGCATTTTTTATTCTTCTAAGAAAAACTGAAGGTTCAACCGAAATTTTACTGGTTTCAGATTTAATTTTGTGTCCTGCGAGCAACATATAATAATCAAAAGGGGATGATTTATTGATATCCACGATGGCGATATTATCTAAGCGGTTACCCACAATATTTGAAAAAGTTACCCCCAGATAAGTGGGTCTTTCGTTACTTCCTTCGCTTAAAGGATTTCCAAATCCAGCCATAACAGAGAGAGCAACATCAAAACGACCAATCCCTGCAACTGCATTTTCAGCAATGGGGTCATTGAGATCGTAATATTTATTTCCATTGGTGATATCCGAAAAAATGGCTGAACTTTTCAATCTAAGCTGTTGGAACTCGGTTGAAAAACCCGCTGAAAGGAAGAAATCCTCTTTAATATCAAAGAAAAATGAATAGTTCACCATTGCTTTAGTTCTTGAAAGCAGACCTGCGCTTTCTGAAAGCACCCCTACTCCGAGCCCAAATTTATTTCCCAATGGTCCATTATAAAGGGCATTGATTGATTTTGGACTATCGGTAATTCCGGCCCATTGGGAACGACCATTTACTTGTAATTGATGAAAACCACGCAGACCTGAAGCAGCCGGATTTACCAAAACAGGATTTACCGTATAATGAGAAAAGTTAGCTTCATCTTGGGCGAGTAAAGACCCTGAACAAAAAAGTAAAATTAGAAGGGGGAGAATTAAATTTTTCATGAATCTCAGATTAAAGTTTAAGCACTTTGGCGATAATTAATTTTCCCTTAAAAGGGTAACAGAGCCTTCCAATGGTTTTTCGCCATTAAAGTCCAGGGTGAAATAATAAACACCTTGAGGTAATAAATCACCATTTAGGGTTGTACCTTTCCAATCGTTCCGGTAATCTTTTTTATCAAGAACAAGTTGTCCCCAGCGATTAAAAATTCGAAGATGATTATTCTGGTAGGCTGGATTAAAGGTTACGCAATTGATAATAAACTCTTCATTCAGACCGTCTCCATCGGGTGTAATCAACTTACGATATTCCAGGCACTCAAAACGTTCGTCATTTACTTCCACGGTTGAGATGGCTGGATTAGGAGCACAACCTCTGGAATCGGTGAGTTGGAGACCATAAATACCTGGACAAAGATTCAAAAGAAAGGAATCTTTTTTACCTGGAATCTGGGGCCATGAATAATAATAAGGAGGAAAGCCTCCTGTGGCAGATGCAGTAATTTTTCCATCACAATTTCTGTCGTCCAAAGTAGGGGTAGCTTTCATTGTAACGACTATTGGTGTGGGATCTTTCAAGGTAAAAGTCTGTGTATATTTACAATTATTCTTGTCTTCTACTGCAATAGAATAAGTACCCTGAGGAATCAAATTAAGGGAAGGTCCTCTAACCCCATTATTCCAAACATAAACATAAGTTGACCCTGGTACACCACCTGATGCAGAGACTACAATGGAACCATTTCTTGCAGCTGGACAGCCAATATCTATAACCGAGGCATTGAGATCTACTTTTGTTGGGGCTGTGGCGTCTATTTGTCTGGTTATGGTACATCCAAGAGGATCTGTAATTTTAACCTGATATAAACCAGCACCAGCATTCTGGAATAAGGCAGAACTGCTTGTTAAAGCACCATTTAACAACCATTCATAGACAAAAGAAGTACTGCCACTATTATTTTTTGCTGTTACTTCTAAAATGCCATCTTTATTTGAAAGACAACTTACCACGAATCCATTATAATTTGTATTTGCTTTTACAGTGGCGGTCAATATATTTTTAGCTTCTACATTATAGGTACGAGTCAATTCATTCCCAGAGGCTTCACTCAAAATAAGGGTATAAATACCAGACATAACATCTACCAAGTCTTTTGAACTGCTGATGGTATCACCTTTACTATTAATCCACTTAAATTTATAGGGCGTTTTTCCACCTTGTACATCGAGGACTACTGACCCATTTAAATCTTCCGGACAATCACTTTTTGTAATAGCAGGTTTAGCAGAAAAAGTATTTACGAAAATAGGAGAGCCCACAAAAGTACAACCATTGGCATCTCTGATGGTAGGAGTATAACTACCTTCACAAAGACTTATTATTTGTAAACCTGTATTATTAGTATTCCAGTTGACATTATAGGCAGCCGTTCCACCTGAGATAGAAAGAACGATTCTGCCTGTGCAGCCACTTTCCTCACTATCGTGTTTTACCGTAGGTTCAACGGTAAAAGGGGTTGGAGTTGAAATGGTGAAAGAACCTTCTTTTTTAGTCTTTATAGCATCTTCAACCACATAATTGATAACTCCTCCTTTAAGATTTTCTAAATTAAGAATTCCATTATTGGTATTAAATACCCTGCCACTTAAAGAGAGAGTCAGCTTATAAGGACTAGTGCCTCCACTAATTAAAACTTTGGCTTTGCCCGTGGTATCATTTGGACAAAGAACGCCTGTGGTCGTAACATTAACGGCGAGGGGAACCAGTTTATATTCGATAATAATACATGTATCAACTGAGCATGATGAATTGTCACTTACCTTAACGCAGTATTTACCTGTCACCAATGTTTCAATGGTAGAGGTCGTAGCCCCATTATCCCATAAAAAAGTATATGGAGGAGTGCCTCCAACAACAGAAAGGGAGATTTGCCCATTATTATTTGAAGGTGAACCCGTTACATGGGTAATTGTGGGTGTAACTCTGGGTTTACTTTGTTCCGTTAGGGTTACCGACAAGGATAAGTTAGCATTTTGAGCATCTGTTGCTGTAACCGAATAATTTCCAGGCCCCAGATTTGAAATATTTTGAGTTGTTTGTCCATTGCTCCATTTATATGAAACAGGTGCTACACCTCCAGATAAAGTAAGTTTAACCGATCCTGTATTTAATCCTTCACATGGATTCACGACCACAGCAGGTGCAAATTGGAGTTTTTGTACCATTTTGACACAAATTTCAGCCCTACAGGCTGTAGTGTCTCGAACAATTAGGCAATAGTTGCCCGTATCCAGATTAGATATATTCTTTGTCGTTGCAGTGTATGTACCTGGTCCTTTCCAATTATAGGTAACCGAACCTTTTGTACCTTGTACTGTCAAATCGATAGCTCCATCATTTCCATTGTTAACGTAAGTGGGTTGTATTGCAGAGATAGAAATACCATCTGTTTGTCCAATAGTTACCGATCTAAAAATTTTACATCCTATTGCGTCAGTCAGGGTTAAATTATAGTTACCTGGCTCTAAATTGGACTGATTTGCCTGAGCTGGCAGATTTTTATCCCATAGATAGGAGTAAGCTCCTTCACCACCTGTAACTGACAGAGTAATTGATCCTGTATTTTTACCGAGACAAATGGCATCAACTTTTTGAACAGAAAGACTTAAATTAGATTGTTTAATAACCTGTGGACTCGAAACTATTGAGCAACCCACCGCATCTGTCAGGGTTAATTGATATGTACCTAATGCCACATTTTTTATTTCGCTCATTGCTGGAAGACCAGCACTCCAATTAAAGGAATAGGGTTTTCGTCCCCCTGAAACATTAGCCGATAAAGTTCCTAATTCCTGATTTGAGCATCCAGCATCGGTTTTAGAAACCAAAGATACTAAGGCACTGTCGGGCCCAGGAACAACAAAGGTTGCTGTTGCAGTTAGTGGATTTCCTACATTGGTAACTGTTACTGTATAAGTCCCCTTCCCAGCGTTCTCTAAATTTTTAGAGGTAGCCTGGTTACTCCACTTATAGGTAAAGGATCCTGTACCACCTGTAACGGTGATGTTAACACCTCCTGTATTCGTGCCAAAACAGGCAACTGATTTTATGACGGCATTCGGTTCAATAACGGGAGGAACTAAGTTGCCTGCACGAACAGTGCCTGGTATAAACTGATATGGAATAGCCGTCTCGTTTTTATCTAAAATTTCCGTTGTACTGGTTGGATCATGTGTAACTCTGGAGGAACCATTTTCACTTAGGATAAGGAAGCACAATTTAAAAATCACCGTATTATTTGGAACAGAGACACCTGCCACATTTGGATCAAGCCAGGAAAGTTTAACTTTACCAGGAAGATTTGTGCCTGTTCCAGGTAAACCAAACTGTGATTCATTTAATCCAGCAAGATTAAAATCAGAGATTGTATCGAATTTAAGTCTGATGGGATCATACGCCAAACTAAATTCAATACCCAGCACATCTTTAAAATTCAAGACAGAAATAGGCATACAAACCTTATCTCCTACAACACCTGTTGCATCTCCTATTTTAACCGTAAAGTCAGTGGTATTAACAACTCCTTCAATGAAGATTTCTCCATCTGTAAATCCAGGTGTTAATTTTCTTTGTGAACTATCAAGGACTTCGAAAGTATTTTTATTAAATCTTATGGGAACTGCTCCGGCACCCTGAGCAGTGAAACAAGCTTTAAACAGCACGGTATTATTTACAAGAGTCATTCCCTTTGTGTCAGAACTAACCCAGGACATTCTAATATTTCCGGCAACATTTGAACCTTGACCTGGTAATCCAAACGAATTTATACTTAATCCCTGAAGTCCAAATCTGGTAACAGAATCAAATCTCAATTGTGCAGCATCATAGGTTATACTAAATTGTGCTGCTGAGATTTTATTGAAATTAGAGGTACTTATATCAATACAAATAGGTTCGTTTGCCTCTACGGAGCCCCCTGTTATTTTAAAGGTTGGCCCGTTGACCGATCCACCACCGCTGCCAGGTTTCCCTAAAGTAATAACACCTGATTGAGTAGTGTAGGATAGTAACTGATCGTTTGCATTAATAATTTCGCCAGTTGTAGGTATTGAAATGGAAGTATTCCCAGAAGAATCCCTTGCTGTAAAACAAAGTTCAAACAAAGTAGAACCATCAGGTAAAGTAGTCTTTTGACTTCTGCTATCAAACCAGCCCATTATTAAAGTGCCTGCTTTATTGAAACCTTCCCCTGGCTTTCCGATGGAAGATTCTTCAAAACCACCTGGAGATAAGGTAGTGTTAAAGTTTCTAACTGATTTAAAAAGTAACTTTGTTGAATCATATTTCATTTGAAATTGTAATCCGGTAATATCTTTAAATCCATCAGCTTTAACTGCCACGCAAACCTCCGATCCAAATCCGACAGAGGCATTTGAAACCGTTAGTTTAAAATTATTAGAAGTGGTTGATCCACCTGCACCAACAATTACCTGTCCCTGAATTCCTTCAAAAACAATTTCTTTATTACTTGAATCAATGATTTCTGAAACAGCATCAAAAGTTATATTGGTTGTTCCGTCTGTTTGCTTTGCAGTAAAGCAAACTTGAAAAACAGAAAGATTATCGGCTAAGGTTACCCCTTTTGCCTCAATATCAAACCAGGAACATTTAATTTTTCCCAAAGGATTTGTTCCTCTGCCAGGCATTCCAAACTGGGAGGTATCAAGTCCAGGCAATTGAAAATTTTTCAATGAACTAAAAGTCAATAGATTGGTATTATAATTCATAGTGAATTCCATACCGGCAATTCGGGTAAAGTTTTTTGTATTAACATTTAAGCAAAAATTTTCACCTTTTGCAACCGATTTGTCTTCTATATCAAGAATCAAATTTCCCACATTACCTGTTGAACCTCCACCTGTAGAACCACCACCAGTTCCGCCGCCTCCGGTTGAGCCACCGCCTGATCCAGTCCCACCTGCACCAATAATAATTACGGGAGAATTGACAGTACTTGGAACAAGCGCTTCAGAAAGATTGATAATTTCAATATTATTAACCTTTAAGGTATCTTGAGCATCTGCATTTACGGCTGTAAAACAGACTTGAAATAAAGTATTGCCAGCTGGAACTGTTATCCCTTTTAACTGATCATCAAACCAGGCCATATTTAATTTAGCCGATTTGTTATCGGCAGCGACCACATTGGCAAAAGCACCTGAAAGTCCTGACACTGCCGGGTGAAACCCTTGAACTTTGCTGTAGGTAAGCTTTTGCGGATTATAATTAACTGTTAGCTGAGCACCAATCAGATTAGTAAAATTTGTTACCTTAACGTTGGAGCAAAAGGCTGCACCTTTAGCAACCGTGGTATCTTTTATAGCTATGGTTAACGTTTGGGAAAATAAAGTTTGACTTAAAATGAAAAGCCCCAAAAATAGAACCTGGCTAATTGTTAATTTCATAAGAATCGGTTTTGGAATGAATGCTTAAATTAAAACGCGGCGGACCAGCATCAATTTGCTGGCATATATATGATTTGTTGATTTGACTGAAAATTACCTTGTTTAATCTGTAAATTATAATAGCCTTTTGCAGGAAAATCAGATACGGGCAATTGTAAAAACTGGGTACCTGACCCAACTTTTTGTTGCCACCTTTTAATAATACTTCCTTTAAGGTCAGTTATTGTATAATCTACATTTCCAGGCATTGAAGAGAACCAATTTATAAATACTTCCCCTGAAGAAACAGGATTTGGATAAACGGTTTCTATTCTTAGCTGATCAGGATTTATTCCTGGTGCAGAGGATGTAGCACCCATTTTTAAAACAACAAATCCATCAACATAAAAGGCGGTAATTGCCTTATATGAACTGTCCGCTGTTTCTCTGATATTTGTTGGAGTATCTACAAAGGTAATAGGCGATTTGAGACCTCTTAAACCTTTTACTTTAAAATATAAAGAAAAAATAGCTTTTTTGTCTGGTAAAGTGACCCCTTTCAAAGATTCATCAAACCATTGAAAACTAAGGACACCCTTAGATTTTGAAACTAATCCAAAATGATCATCTAACTTAAGTGGAAGCCCAAAATTACCAACACTGTCCAGGGCAAGTAGCGTAGAATCCCAGGCTACATTAAATTGGGTACCAACAATGAATTTAAAATTACTTACCTGGATATCCGCTCTATATACATCAACATTTGACATGACAGAATCTTTGGGTGCCCAGAATGAAACAGACTGAGCTTTCATTTGATTTAAACAAATGAAACTCAGCATGAAATAAAAAGATAAAAACCTACGCATTTTAAAAACTTTAAATTTACACTTTTAACCAAAACCTAAACAAAATTAAGGATTTAAGTTAATAAACAGAGAAATTTGTTTATCATTCCAATTTGACCATTTTGAGCGTCTTTTTAAAATCGGCAGATTCAATGGTAAAATAATAAATTCCTGGGGAATGAAATGTATTTTTCTCGAATTTCAGAACATGCTCACCTGCACTAAACAATTGATTTGAAGCAGTAATTACCCTTCCTGAAACATCTGTAAGCTTCCACTTCACCCTACTTTGTATTGGTATTTGAAAGAATACCTGAGTTACATCATGGAAAGGATTTGGGAAATTAGGTAGTACGTCTGAGTATTCAATATTTTTTTTCTTTTCAATCCAATTTAATCCTAAACGGAATAATTCGTTATTTATATATGCTTCTGGCGACATAAATCTTGAATTTAAAGAAATCACCTCTTTTAGGATTGCCTTTTTCTTAGCTTGAAGTACCATTGTGCTCAAAGAAGTATCAGATAAAATCCCGTTCCAGCTTGCTGTTATAAGGCCGTCTTTGGGAAAAATACCAAAAAATTCCTTAGACGCTAAGCCCTGTTTCATTTCTACCCAATCAAATACATTTTCATCATACTTTAATGCAAACTGAAATCCCTCAACCCCTTTGGTGTTTTTTAGATAAATGGGTATTTCTACTAATTGCCCAGCTTCAACTACCTCATTTTCCAGGATTAGATCCCACTGCCCCATTTCCTCATTACTTCTTATTCCAGGTAAATTAGGACCGTTTATTTGCGCCGAACCATTTACATCACCAATTTTGATTCCAATAAAATCGGCTCTTTTATGTCCATTGATGGGATTAAAAGAAACCTCTTCAGGGAAAACAGTTTTCCATGGATTATTAGGATCTGGAAAAACAAAGGAAGAACTAACAAATCGCCAGCTTTCATTAGAAGGAAAGGTCAAATCAACCCCCAGTATCAGTTTTCTAAGTTGAATTAGATCAATGGTACTTAAAGTTTTTGAATTATTTACGTCTGCAGCAATGATTTTATATGGAGAGTTGAAAGGTTGAACATTCAAAATATGTTTGCTTATCAATACTAAGTCAAAGGTAGTTATCCCATTTAAAAATCCTTTATTTAGCGAAGGTCTGACGGTATAATTCTTGTTTAGGGTTAGAGAGGGAATTGAATATCTGCCATCCAAAGCGGTCGCAACAGAAGCAGTTGAAGTACCTGAAAGATTTACCGTAACTCCCTCCATGCGAACCTGATTTTCATTGGTGATTACCCCAGAAATCGAAGCTGAACCACTTCCCTTACAAATATTTATATTATCCTCCACATTAATATATGTGGTACAGTAATTATGATTCCCTTTTTTATCCCAACCATGTATTTCTACAAAAACCAAATCGCTTGTATCAGAACACATCAGTGTAATAGAAGTAGAATCTCGGTTAAAGGGCTCTCCTACCCGATTAATAGAATAATGAGTGATTTGATTTTGCAAATTATTTTGGGTGTTTACCGCTCCCTGACCATTACAATCAAAAACGGCAGCACTGATAAAATCGGATGCCCAGACCACCATCATACCTTCACCATTAGCCCCAGGCATTAAACCAGTAACGACCCCATTTAAACAAAGGGGAGGTGTAGCGATTTTATCTGCAACGAGAAATGGAATTCTGCTGATAGCTACATTTCCACAACCATCCCTGACTGAAACAATTAGATCATGTTTTCCTTCAGGAACATTTTTCAACTTCACACTTCCTGTTGCTAAGGAATCGGTAGTCATACTTGTGTTAGCCGCTAAGGTCCAGTCTGATTGAAGTGTAATAGGCGCTGACACGGTATTACCCTGATTTAATGCAACACTTACAGCCGTAATGGTCAGATTACTTGGACATAAATCGGCTGCCTTGAAACGCACATCAATGTTGGCTAAACAAGTGTTGGGAAATGTGGGGAAAGTATCTGGTTTCGGTACATTGACAATAGGAGGTGTAGCATCAAATATTTTTACAATCTGGGTATATTGATAAGAAAAAGCCGGAGTAGAGTCTCTGCTAAAAGTTGGCCAGATTGGATTAGGCAAAAAGCAGGATTTATTATCATTTTTGAAAATGAAAGGTGTTCCGAGCGGTTTGGGTGAATTATCTTGAGTAGCCGGAAAAACTCTTTCTCTATAATTAAATGAAGAATAATTTGTTGGAACCCTGTCTTTTGAAATAAAGAACTCTTCAACCCCATTTGTTCCTGGAGAAGTCCCTCTGGTAAAGGTTGTGTTGTTAAGTTCCCGGTCCCGAACAAGTACAAAAAATCCTGCTCCCTCGGCAATATCATAAGTATCATTGAAGTCACCATCGCCATTTTGATCAAATTTCCGGGGAATTACCTGGGTAAATTTAGCCGGATCCAGCGTATTAGGGCAAGAACTTGCCCATTCTCCCAATTCACACCAGTTGATAACTGTATAAGTCCTATATTCTTTTGAACAAATATTTGTTTCAGAACTATCAGGGGCATATTTGGTGATGGATAGATTCACAGCAAGTATATCACATGCAACTTCATAGGTTTCCATGACTGGAATGGTTGCAGCCACCTGACAATTTAAGTTAATATCAGCAGGGAATAAAATGTCATATTCATGGACAGGCAGTACCCTCACCCTTTGAGTACAAAGGTTGGTACGTGTGACCTGACCTTTGATAGTTTTAACAGCCACCCATTTACGGGTATAAAATCCAGCTCCACAGGTAAGACTGGAATCTAAGGAATATTCTATGTAACCGGTACATTCTAATCCACCAATAATGGGCGTACCAAATCGCGCATTTGCTGCTTTTACATCATATAAAATAAAACGGTCTTCCGGTTTATTACAATAGAAAAAGGATTCCGCCAAGGGTTGGCAAAAAGGAGTTGTTTTGTCTTCAATATTTAACATTACCCAACAAAAAGAGGTATTGCCTTGTATATCCGTACCATGTAACTCAACCATTACCTGATTTAATACGTCGCAACAATAAAATTCCGCGAAATCAACGAGAGGCGTGTAATAGGAACCTGCCATTTCACCTGAAGTAATCAATGTGAAATGCTCTCTGATATCTCCATCCAGATCTAAATCATACTTTGTGTTGGAAAGGAAATTATCTAAACAATCTGCCTTCACCGTTCTTCTCATTTTTAGCTGGGCTACTGTACAATTGTCTCTCGAACCTTCGTTGATATCATTAATTGAAATTTTAGCATAGGACAAGCCCTCATTTACACCATCATAATAACTACTTCCTGTTGGAGTTGTTAAGGTAACATTGAGTTGATTATCACATATCATCGTAGGTGGCACCCTGTCTACTACATTGAAGTAAAAAGTATCACGGGTGATATTTTGACAATTATCATAAACATCTAAAAGAAGGCGATGCCTTCCAAAGGTGATTCCAGTGTAAAAGGTTTTCCCGTTCCTGACAACGGCCGGATAAACACCATCAAACCAGGTAGAACCTGAAGTCGGAAAGCCATTGGTAACTCTGTCCAGCGATTGTATCCGATAGCCAAAAGTTAATTTTGTGGCACAATTATCCGTAATTTTCAATCCATATAAAAAAGCAAGATTTGTTGTGTCAACATTTAATTCAGCTTCACAAGAAGTAGGGCTGGTAGATATATCTACGGTATCTTTTAAAGTAGTTATTACTGGTTTCTCAATGTCGTAGGCTTTAATCATCATGGTATCTTTGAACCGATATCCAGTACACCAATCCCAGATTTCCACCTGAACGAATACCTTTTCACCTGTCTGACAAACAGGAATGGTATTCTTAACTACCGAAGTGGTATAAGCACAGGTAAGGTCAAACAGACTCACATCTCGACCTGTTCTTGGATGCACCGCTCTGTAATTAGCTCTGATAACACTATCTACACCTCCTTGAATTTGAGAAGAAGAACAAACATTGTAAATTAAAGTATCTCTTGAGGGAGGAGGTAAAAACAGGGCCGAAGAAGGTCGCTTGAATCTTATAATCTGATTAATGGTAGTGTCGTTGGAACGCGAATCAATCGCTTGAAAAGATCTCCTTAAAGTAGCAAAAATACTATCTGTTGAACAATTCGTTTGAGAGAGGAAATCGGTTACTTTAATTTGAATTTGACCACCACATAAATCTGTGAAAGTAGGCATACCCAAATAATAACGATATCCTGGAACGCGCCAGCTACCTTCAACATTATTTACCAGACTAATATCATTACACCATAAATCGATGGTGTCAATGGCTGCAAATGCAGTAGCATTTAATACGGGAGGTTTATCATCAGTTGCCGTAATTGTACCTTGACACACTACCAATGATCCTTTAAACACCCCATAGCTCCAACCTACCCCAGATGGACTTATCCCATCAATTATATTATTATTATTTGCATTAAGATCGGCTATTTTTAATATCATTCCTGTGGTGTCACAAGAACCGGCCGAATTTCCAGCATTTGGGAAAATATTTTTTAGAAATAGAGGAAACTGGCAATTATCATTAAGGGAAACATTTAAATCGGTACAACCACAAGGATTATTTTGTCCACTTAACTGATTTCCATTAACGAGTAATAACCCAAGGATCAAACTTAGATAGGCAAATCTCCACGAGGCCTTATTTAGCGTGCGCTGGATTGTAAAAATTGCGTTAGGCTTTGTCTTCATTTCGTATCATATAAATTATCAGGTCTGATAGTTAATTCAAAAAGCATACCATTTTTTAATAATATATGGCATAACTAAAAATAAACACTCAGCAAGTTTTCCCACACCTTACCGATAGGCACATACCAAAACACGAAAGAGGTTAAATACTTAACCAAACAAAGAATGTTCAGTTTTTTTGAGAGAGAGATTAAATTAATCGGCAATTGCCAGAAAAGTATTTTTCTTAAAACGAGATATAATCTTTAAAATTATATTCTTGTCAAAAAAAATACTTATTGCAAATATATAAATAGAAATAATATACAACTCAAAATAAATGTATTTTTTATAAATTTATTTTTTTCATACTTTGAAAATCAAATAAATAAAGAGATTTACCAAAAAGCAAAAAATGTTTAGATATTAGCCGCCAGAAGTGCAGCTTCTTTAATGGCCTTTTTAGCGTCTAATTCTCTGGCTTCCTTTACTCCCCCAATTCGATGTAATTGACCATTAAATCCTGGAATCACTAAAGTATCATCAAAAGCAGAAATTTGACCAGCACAAATGACAATCTGGTCAACAGGCAAGCATTCAGTGTAGCCTTTTGAGGTTTTAAGATGCAATCCTTCATCGTCAATCTTCTCGTAGGCAACACCGGTCATAAATTTAACGCCTCTTTTGATCAACTCACTTTTGTGAATCCAGCCTGTGGTTTTTCCCAAAGATTTACCTGGCTTCCCCTTGCTTCTCTGCAACAAGTAGATATTACGATTTGCCTTTATTTCAGGTTTCTCCTTTTTCAAACCACCTGGTAAATTAAAAGACTGATCTACCGCCCAGGAATTTAAAAAAGAATTTATCTCATAAGGTTTCCCATGTGCGAGAAAAGTGGCAACATCAAATCCTACTCCTCCAGCTCCTATAATAGCTACGTTCTCCCCTTTAGGTACTTTTCCTAAAATCAGATCAGCATAGGAAACAACTTTTGGATGATTTATACCTGGAATATTATTTATTTCTTTAGGTTTAACCCCTGCGGAAAGGATAATATCATCAAAACCCATCTTAGAAACATTTTGAAAATCAAATGGGGTATTTAAATAAACCCTTACGTTGTGAAGGATTAATTGAACATTAAAATATCTAAGCGTTTCTCTGAATTCTTCTTTTCCGGGAATATTGGCAGCCAGCCTAAACTGGCCCCCAATTTCATTTTCTTTTTCATACAAATGAACTTCATGACCGCGTTCCGCAGCATGTATAGCAAATGTTAATCCAGATGGTCCAGCCCCTATCACGGCTATTTTTTTTCCTTTCGAAGTTTTTATAAAATTTAATTCTGTTTCAGCACAAGCTCTGGGATTAACCAGACAACTGGCAGGCTTACCTTCAAATACATGGTCCAAACAAGCCTGATTACAAGCTATACAAGTATTAATTTCATTGCTGCGTCCTTGCTTTGCTTTTACGGGCCAATGTGAATCTGCCAAAAAAGGCCTTGCCATTGAAATCATATCAGCCTGACCACTTGCAATAATATTTTCCGCCTCTTCAGGCATATTTATTCGATTTGTAGCAATGACAGGAACCTTAACTTCTTTTTTTAATCTGGCAGTTAGCCAGGTAAAAGTGCCTCTTGGGACCTGGGTGGCTATTGTTGGAACTCGGGCTTCATGCCAGCCAATCCCTGAATTGATAATATTTATCCCTTCATTTTCGAGGTTTTTGGCCAGTAAGATAATTTCTTCCCAGGAGGATCCATCTGGAACCAGGTCTAGTAGGGATAATCTAAAAATGAGAATGAAATCATTACCAACAGATTCTCTGATGCTCCTTACTATTTCAAGAGGGAACCGCATTCTTTTCTCATAGTCTCCGCCCCATTTATCGGTTCGATGATTGGTATGCTTTACTAAAAACTGATTAATCAGATAGCCTTCCGAACCCATTATTTCTACACCATCATAACCTGCATCCTGAGCTAAACGTGCTGAATTGGCAAAATCCTGAATTGTCCTTTTTATAAAATAATCACTCAAAGCCCAGGGTTTAAATGGGCTTATCGGCGATTTGATGGCAGATGGAGCCACACAAATTGGATGGTAGCCATAACGGCCTGAATGTAAAATCTGCATACAGATTTTACCATTTTCGGCATGTACTGCCTGGGTGATAAGCTGATGTTTTGAAACACTCCGTTTATTGCTTAATCTGGCTGAAAAAGGAGCAACCCAACCTGACCTGTTTGGGGCAATTCCTCCTGTTACGATTAAACCAGCCTCCCCTGCTGCGCGCTCACTGAAATAAGAAGCTAATCTTTCGAACCCATTTTTTGCTTCCTCAAGTCCAGTATGCATTGAACCCATAAGGATTCTGTTTTTAAGTTGGGTGAAACCTAAATCTAAGGGTTCAAAAAGATGGGGAAAGTAAGCTTGGCTCATTGGTAGCGAATTTTCGCTGTAAATTGCAGATTATTTTTGCAGTAACCAAATTTTACCAGCTTTTTTGTGACCTGAATCAGTAACAATTTCATAAAAATATACCCCACTGTGAGAAAGTCTGTCACTGTTTATAACCCACTCGCCCTCACCTGAAGCCATCAATTTTCTTTCCTGAAAAATCAATTTTCCCGTAAGATCAAAAACATTCAAAACCCCAAAAGTGGAAGCATCTAAACTATAGGTAATCATGGTTTCATCAACAAAAGGATTAGGTTGAGCCGGAGAGGTATTGAAGTCCTTTATCTGATTTGGTAATATTACTAGTTTAACCTTTCCAGAAGTAAGATCCCCAAGATAAACCTCAGGAGATAATCCCTTTTTAGCAAAAGCTATTGTCTCACTTAAAAAGCCCTGTTTTTTAGCTCTGAACTTTAAGGTAAACAACACCTGATCTTTGGGGAAAAAAGGTGTATTTTCTCCAGAATAATTCCAGGAAACATGAATCAAGTTTGATTCTTTTTGCCAATGTAAATTAGCATCAAAAAATTCAGGAAAATTCGAAAGTTGAATGTCTTCCAGTTCTACAAGATTATCATTTAAAGCAAATGAAAATTGAAATCCTGACCAGTTACCGCCATCTAAAAATTGAATGGGTAAACTTACTTGCTGTCCAGGTATAAAATCTTTTTCAATTAGGGCTATAGATGCCATATCAGGCAAAAAGTCTGAACGATTATACCAGTCTCCATCGACATCGCCCTTTTTAATCAGATAAAAATCCTTGCTGGTGCCATAAGGATTACTTTCCAGAAACTTTACTGAATTAGGGAAGGAACCCATTTCAGAAACCGTAGTATTAACATACTGCCAGCTATTTTCAATAGAAAAACCATTTTGAAAACCAAGGATCATTTTTCTTAACAAAAGAATGTCAAGCGATGAAACATTTCCTGAATTATCTACATCTGCAGCAATTAAGGCGGGAATTGATTTAATTTTCCTGTTTCCAAGAATATGATTTTGAATTAACAGAATATCCTTTGTAGAAAGGCCGCTTAACAAATCTGCTGGTTCTGTAGCCAGTTTAAACTCATAAGTATTGCAGGCAGAGAGCTTATTGATGGAAAATGAGCCCGATTCATTGGTAGAACGCTGAACTTGATTCGTAAAAGAAATTCCCATGTTGGCAATAGGTCTTTCATCAATATTTCTGAAACTGAAAGTTGCCTCAGTCTCCATTTTTTCACAAACCTGCTGGAAATTTACTTGAGCAAACACTTGGGATTGAATTCTTTTAATGGTTGTATTTGCCAAAATTAAATGATTGAGTTTAACACCTCGGATTAATTTTTTATCATCCTCAGTCAATATTTCGTCATTCTCAAAATAAAAGCGGTCTCCATCGCGAAGATTTTTAAAAGTATAAGTCAATAAAGCGACCATTGTTTCTCCAAAAATAGTTCCTTCCGCTTTTTTCTCGGAGAGTAATGCCACCCATAAATCTACAGATTCAATGTCTCTGTAAAGGGATTCCAATTTACGGGTTAGCGTTAGGTTTTCTGCATTCAGATCAGAAATTGATTTATAGGAAGGCAATTTAAAGATATTCCTGAGTTCATTAATGCTCGGCATACCTCGTTCCCTACCTCTTTGAATATTAATTGCTGCTAAATCAAAACCCCCTTGTCCAGGTTTTCCAAACAGGAAGTTCCTGATATCATCCACTACTTTTGAGTCAAATCGCTGTTGTACCTGAGACCCCATTCCCTGAAGAAAAGGCTCAATACCGCCACTTTCTTTAATGGCAGATACTCTAAAAAAAGCATCTCTAAGTTTAAGGTCACCTCCATTCTGAAATGGAGTTCCGTCCGCATTTAAGCGTTTTATTCTGCCGCTTAACAAGGTGTGACCCAGGCGAAAACCAGCTGCTGTAAATTCATTACTTACCGTTGGGTTAATTCTATCATTGTAACCTTCATATATAGGGAGATTAACACCAACAGCAGGCAACCATTCGTAAAATAAAATTTGCTGAATAAAGCCCCCTATTATTTTACGCGCATACTGATATATTTTTTCATCAGACCAATCTGGATTTTTTGCCTTAATGATATCGCACTGTCTGTTATGTTCTCTTACAAAAAGCGTATGGACAGAAATCAGTAATGGATTTTCATTTGCCCGAACATCCCCCGCCACAAATAGCTTGGTTTCTTTTCCTGTGTCATTTCCCATTTCAGGTGCTGAGGGATCTAAAGGGGCGTTTAACTCGCCGTCGGTGGTATTATAAGGTAATAAATTACCTTGAGAAACTTTTAGTTTCCCATCCTTAAAAGTTCTTAACCAGTTTGCCCTTTTTTCATCAGATCCATAAACAGCAGAGCCATCAATAAAGGATGTGACCATATTGACATGTTGCCTTGGATTTGAGACAGAAGTTCCTGTTTTTTTATCAAATAAATTTCTTTTCATTTGAATAACTGCATTTCCTGTATCATCTGGGTCAAACCAAATATCACCAGGGGGAACAGCTATATCAAATCTTTCTGTATTATTAGGTGTCAAGCCAAACTCGTGATCTATAAACTGCCCAAAAACCCAACAAAAATCACTCAGGTTAGAGGGATCTTTGATATCAATATCATCTTGAGCAAATATTTCATTACTTACTGCCCTGCCGGTAATCTTACTTGTAAAAGGTTGAAAAATCCCATCCAGATAGTTTGCCTTACCTAATCTGATTAAATTTGAACCACTGGAGCCCCATGTAGGATTTAATCTATTATTGAAACTACCGTCAATAGTTCTAAATTTGCTATCTGCTGTCGATTGTGAAATGCCTGATGTTGTTAATAAACCATTTATCAGAACGATTAAAAATAAGTTTCGGTACATGGCAATTAGTTTATGCGAAGCTCTTTTATTAAAAACACTGTGACAAAAATACTAAATTTAATCTTAAAAATGTTCGAAATCCCCTAATATAAATGGATAAAACCCAATGAATGTCAAAATTTTCACAGAATAATATCACTTTATTTCGTTTGAAAATTAAATTCCTCTTATGCCAAAATGGTATTTTTTATTTTTGTTTTTTTACCCTCTGTGTTTAATGTCACAAAACATTAATTCAGGTCAGAATATACATGAAAAAAAAATATTTTTTGATGGTAAGGAGGTATTTCTGGACAGTTTACCCCTATTTTCCAGTTCAGTAATTATTTATGATGGTAATCATCTGAATATTTTATCCGATAGCCTTTATTTTGTTGTTTCAGGTATTTTAAAATGGCGAAAACCCAATTTTATCCAACAAGGGACCCCACTTTTGATTCAATACAGGTTGTTTCCCAAAGAATGGCATATACAAAAAAAGACTGATTTTCAACTTTTTCCAGATTCAAACGGAAACTTTTTATTGGCTGTAAAACCTGAAATAGAAGCCTTTTCTATGGCAAATGAATTCAGAAGAATTGAGTATAGCGGAGGATTCATGAGAGGATTATCCATCGGAAATCGCCAGGACCTGATTTTAAATTCTCAATTAAATTTACAACTTAATGGAGAAATTGCGCCAGGTTTTTTTCTCAGAGCAGCAATCACGGATGAAAATCTGCCTATTCAGGCAGCAGGGAATACCCTTCAACTTCAGGAATTTGACAAGGTTTTCCTAACCCTCGAGAAAGATCATTTTCAGTTTACTGCCGGCGATTTTGAAATTCAAAGAGATAGAACCCATTTTAACAATTATTACAAAAAAGTACAAGGTTTATGGCTCCAGTTTTTAAACCCAGACGATAGATGGAAAACAACAGGGAGTGCCTCCTTTTCCAGAGGACAATTTCAGCGTATCTCCCTCGATGTTACAGAGGGTAATCAAGGTCCTTACAGACTTTCAACACCATCCAATAATGCTTTTACCGTAATTTTAGCTGGAACTGAAAAAGTTTATATAAATGGAAAAAGAGCCGTCAGAGGTACTTCTGGCGACTATATCATTGATTATAACAGAGGAGAAATAACCTTTACCGCCAATCAATTCATTGTAAGAGAAAGTCGCATTGTTGTTGAATTTGAATATGCCAACACAGATCAAAACAGATCCATTCTGACCTTTAATAGTCAGTATAAATCAAAAAATACCACTTTTTTCATCCATGGTTTGTCCCAACAGGACAGTAAATCAAGTAACCGATTTAAAAATCTGGAAGACCAAGAACTAATATTATTAACTAAAGTTAACTCCACTAATGGGAGAGTTTATTTGCCTGGCTGGAATGCTGCCGCTGATTTCGATCCAGGAAGAACTTATTATGCCCAGCTGGACACCCTGCTTCCCTGTGGAAAAAGAGATACTTTTTTTTCCTATGTCCCCTTTACAACCATCCATAAATACCTGGTTAAATTTGCCGTTCCTGCCTCTGGAAAAGGGAATTACAGACTTTCTGGAAATACCTCTGGCAATGAAAGGATTTATGAATATATCGCCCCTGATGATAAAACCTGTGAGCCAAGAGGCCAATATGAACCCATAATATCTGTCGATTTACCCAAGGCTAACAAGGTCATAAATATTGGCCAGGAATCCAGGCTATTTCGAAAAATAAGCTGGCGATCAGAAATGGGTATTTCAAAATATGATCTGAACAGATTTTCAAAAGAAAATGAAAGAGGACAGTGGGGATGGGCAGGCTGGAATGAATGGCAGTGGTTAACCAGTGAAAATGAGTCCAAAAGTTCCTTCAATGCTTCCCTGAGTCATGAATATGTACATAAAAATTATGTTGCACTAGAGCCCATCCGACAACCTGACTTCCTCAGGGACTGGGGGTTAACCAATCAGTTAGGTCGAAGTTTAGTTCCCGAAAGCAATGAAAATATTGTTAAACTAAAATTATCATTTGACAATAGGAAAGATATAAAAATAAATTATCAGCTTGAACATTACCTGCGATCTGGTTATTTTCAAGGATTCAGACAGCAATCAGATCTTTTTTGGGAAAATAAAAATACTTCTGTTTCTGCAATATTTAATCAGGTATTAGCTCAGTATCTTGAGGAAAATACAGCTTTTTCAAGACCTATTTTAAACTTTAATCATTATTTCAACGAAAAACAGAAATGGCAACTGACCGGGCGTTTCGAAGGAGAGAGAAAACTTCAAAAAAACCGGTCTAATGCCCAGTTAAATGCCAGTAGTTTTGCTTTTTACGAATGGCATTTTTCATTAAAATCTCCTGTAAAAAACAAAAATTTCTTTGTCTTTCAGGTCCAGAATAGAGTAGATTTTATTCCAACAGAGAAACAACTTGAACAAGGATACCATGCTAAATTTATAAAAATTGAAGGAACACATCCATTAGGTAAACAATTAAAAATTAAACAAATATGGCAATATAGAAATTTATCCGTCATAAATCAGTCTCCTCAAACATCCACTTCTAAAGGGGTTTTATTAGGTCAAATGCAGAGTGATGGTCATTTTTTTAAGGGTTTGATACGGGCAAATACGGTTTACGAAAAAGGAAGTGGCCAGGAACCAAGACTGGAATATACCTATATAAATGTAGCTCCCGGAGAAGGAACGCATATCTGGCTGGATTCTTTATTCAACAAAGACGGAATTTTGCAACAGCAAGAAATGATTCTTGCTCCTTTTCCAGACCAGGCTGATTTCATTAGGGTCAATACCTTAAGCAATCAATATCTACCTACCCGATTCTTACATTTTAACCAGTCAGTTTTTATTGACCCGGCTCGATTTAAAGGAAAATTAAACCCTCAATTAACAAAATGGCAATGGAACTCTACCTGGCGAATGGATCGTAAAACATTGGTTGATAAAGGAATTTCAGCGTTTAATCCATTTTATTATGAAGTAGGAGATTCCAATCTGGTATCTTTAACTTATCAGCAAAAAAATGTCCTTATGATTAATAAAGGGCATAAAAAATGGGATATTCAAATTGGAAATCAACAACAGATTCAAAAATGGCTACAAACTATTGGTGCCGAAGTAAGAGGCCAAAAGGAATCATACATAAAATTACGGTGGAATCCAGCTTTAAGATGGTTGTTTCGGGGAGAACTTAGCGCAGGCACTAATTTCCAAAACGCAGAAAGATTTTCGGAAAAAAACTTTGAAATGATTACCAGAAAAAGGAATCTCTCCATGCAGTTCATTCCCTCCAATGCCTTTAGATCGACTATCGCTTTTAACTACGAAAAAGGTAAGCCATCCGAAAAAATAGAGACAACAGGCGAACTGGATAAAAAAGAATACCAATTTTCAACTATCTGGAATGCAAAAGAGGGGCAGTCTTTTCAAGGACAACTATCAAGTATAATGGTTAAATATACCGGGATAGCATCCAGCCCGGCAACCTTTGCCCTTTTACAAGGTTTACAAATCGGACATAACTGGCAATGGACATTGCAGTTTGAAAAAATTATAGGAAGAAATCTTCGTCTGCAAGGTAAATATCAGGGTCGAAAAGCAGCAAATGGACCTTTTTTTCATATCGGTGATTTACAGTTAGGTGCTACTTTTTAAAATCATTTGAATAAGGTTTTTATTTTTGTATTATTTAATCCATCAGAAAATAATATTATATGCTCCATTTACGTACTCCCCTATCCATCATTTTCCTGTTTGCCATTAGCTTTGGGTCGGCTCAGCAATACTGGAAAAGTCAATGGATTCCTGCCAATGATAAAACGCAAGTACTTAAAAAAGATGAAGGAAGGCGATGGACAGGTGATATTACAGGGATTCAGCGCTTACTCTCAACAAAAAACAATATAAATATTTTTTTACCTCATCCTAACGGTAAACTCCTTTCTTTTGACTTAAAGGAGGAAAAAATAATGGCAGAGAATCTTGCCGAAAAATATCCGTCTATTCTTGCTTTTTCCGGCCATGCAACGAACGATAAACTGTTAACCGTCAGGATGGAGTTAAATAAAAATCAACTTTTTGCTGTCATTAAGAATAAAAACGAAGAATGGTATGTTGAACCAGATCCCTTGAACCCAGGATTATTCGTCGTTTACGATGCAAATAACAGATTTATTCCTGAAACGGCATCCGTCAATTGCGAAACCCAGGAAAAAAAGATAGAGGATCTTTTACGTAAACAAACAGAAACATTAAAATTTGGAAGCAGTTTGAGAAATGCCAAAGTGTCTTTAAGAAAATATAGACTTGCCTTGTCCTGCACTGCTGAATATGCTAAAGCCAAGGGTGGAACCACTGAATCGGTATTAACCAGCTTTGTTACCTGTGTTAACCGGGTAAACCAGATTTTACTTCGTGATGCTGCAGTTCAACTGGAATTAATCGCAAAAAATGATTCTTTAATTTTTTTTGATGCAGAAAAAGATCCATTTCCGGAACCTAATAACCTTACCCAGCTATTAAATCAGAATGGTGCAGTAATAAATAGTATCGTTGGTGCTAACAGCTACGATATTGGTCACATCTTTACCTCGGGCTGCAGTGGAGGCGTTGTGGGTATTGCTACTTTGGGTAATGTCTGTTCAGCGGGTAAAGCACGTGGAGTAACTTGTCATTATAACTCCAATTTAATTAGCATCACCGTCAATGTTTTTGCTCATGAACTGGGGCATCAGTTTTCATGTTCTCATTCCTTTAACAGTTGTTCAGGGAACCAGGATAATGTTTCACCTGCTGATGGTTTTGAACCTGGAGGTGGCTCAACCATCATGTCTTACGCCAGTGCCTGCGGAAGCGATAATTATCAGTTCAGTGCCGATGAATACTTTCATGGTGGAAGTTTAGATGACCTTATTCCATTTGTTCAAACTGGTGCCGGTGCATCTTGTGGAACAAATATTCCAACTCCTAACGAGACACCTGTTATAAATTTAAATTATAAAAATGGTTTTTCTATTCCTGTTTCTACCCCATTTAAATTAACTGCAATGGCAACAGATGCCGATAAAGATAAGTTAACCTATAACTGGGAGCAGATGGATTCTGGACCAACAACCCCATTAGGAGAGCCTAAAAACAACTCTCCTCTTTTCCGTTCTTTTCCTTCTAAGGACGAACCTTTCCGCATTTTTCCTACCATGGAAAGTTTACTGACAAATAGCATGTCCAGAGTTGAAATCCTGCCAAATTATGCCAGAAATTTATCCTTTCGATGCACAGTGAGAGACAATAATCCTCAGGGAGGAGCTGTTGTTTGGAAAGATGTGCAGTTTAAGGTAACGGACCAGGCAGGACCCTTTCTGGTCAGCACTCCAGCCATTAAAGCAGTCGCCGGTGGAACCCTTCCTGTTTCCTGGCAAGTGGCAGGAACGAATAAATTACCTGTAAATTGTCAGTTTGTAAATATTCGGTTATCCGTTGATAAAGGCAAGACTTTTCCCTTTGAACTTGCTCTAAATACGCCTAATGACGGAAATGCAATAGTTACTTTGCCTCAGGTTTCAACAAATAATGCCCGACTATTAATAGAAGCTGCTGATAATATCTTTTTTCAAATTTCAGAGAAGGAGTTTATCATCGAAAATGCTTCCAGCCCTTTTTTCTCGTGGAAAATTGAGCCTGCTGGTATTCCCTTGCATTGTTTGCCGGAAAATGCCATTTTTAATATCACAACAGGGGGTACATTAGGCTTTGATTCTACCATGACCTTAGATATAAAAAGTGGTTTGCCTCAGGATGCATCTTTTTCATTCAGTAAAAACCCTGTAAAACCTGGAGATTCCGTTCGGTTAACCCTGAATTTCAGGGGAATTCGCAAAGATACCCTTCCTCTGGTTCTGACAGCCAAAACATTAGGTGGAACGGTTTATGTGCAAGAGACCTATATTCAAACTTTGTCGACTGATTTTTCAAATTTAAAAACCATTAGACCCTTAAATGGTCAGTCAGGGATCATACTCTCAACGCCATTTGAATGGACAACTATGCCAAATGCAGAATCCTATGATTTTCAATTATCTACTTCTCCACGATTTGGCCAGGACGACATTATTAGCAGTTCCCAGGGACTTAAATCAGGAACTTTTACCCCAACTCAATTTTTAGCTGACAATCAGCTTTTTTATTGGAGAGTAAGAGCAAATAATGCTTGTAAAAGTGGAGCCTGGACACCCGTTGCCACTTTTCAAACCGCGGTAACAAAATGTGACGCAACCAGAAATGCCAACCTACTTACCATTCCAGGTCAGGGAACACCTACAGTTGAAAGTTCTATCACCATCAATGAGGAAGGAACCATTAAAGATATAAATATCCCCCTGATTAGAGCAACCTTTGAATATGTAAGGAATTTGAGGGTTTCTTTAGTTAGTCCAAAGGGCACTGAGGTTATCCTTTTTGATCAAAAATGTGCATTGACTAATAAATTTATTTTAGGCTTTGATGACGAATCTCCCAAAGACCTTATTTGTCCCCCTGATGATGCAATTGTATTCAAACCTAATCAGCCATTGGCAGCTTTTAAAGGCGAACCATTAAAAGGAAACTGGATTCTCCGCTTTAAAGTTATGAAGAGAGAAAGTATCGCAGCAGGTTCCATAGAAAGCTGGAATATAGAATTTTGCTCTACCTCTACCCCTATTAACCCTACTTTGGTGAGATCAGACACTCTTCTGGTAAAATCGGGAGGTAAAAATTTAATAACACCGCTGAACCTGAATGTTAACAGCCCAGGTGTTGCAGACACGGCACTAAGGTTCATTATTACCACTTTACCAGAAAATGGATTTATACTTAAAAAAACGGATACCCTTTATATTGGCCAGTATTTTACTCAGGCGGAAATAAAAGCAGGATTAATTAATTATGTTCACACCAATAAAAATACCCAGCGCGATGCCTTTGGATATATTCTTTCCAATGGAATTGGTGGATTTATTCCACTCCAGTATCTGTACGTTAAAATTGATAATACTGTTGGATTTACTGATATAAATCCAGGATTAGTGTTTAATATTTATCCAAATCCGACCTCTGGAAGCATCCTTGTTTCGTGGGAACAAAAAAGCCAGGTGGATGCAATGCTTGAAATTCATGATTTATCGGGAAGATTAATTTTTCAATCTATCTATCCTTCTTTTGACCAAAAAGTTCAACTTGACTGCTCAAACTGGGAAAAAGGAACTTATCTGTTAACTTTAAAAAAAGAAAATAAAATTGCGTCTAAATTATTTATAATCCATTAAATATGAAGGTTAGGACGGGAATTATCTTTGGCGGCAGTTCAAAACAGCGGGAAAAATCATTTCAAGGTGCCTCCTTTCTATATTTTTATTTACCGCATTATGCTACTGAAAAAGTACTTATCTGGATAAATAAAGAGGGGAAATATTTTAAAATGGAAGAAACCTGCTTTTTGAATGGTAATCTTTTGGGGAATATTTCCCAGGAGATAGAGCCATTGACCCTTGGGCAAAACATTAATATTGCCTTAGTAACCATATCTGCAGATGATTACCATAATGAATTTTTATATGAGACTCTTTTTCAATTAAATATCCCAAACAACTTAAGTACCCTTTCAAGAACATTTGCTTTTGACCTGGAAAACTGGTGGAATGATCTAAAAATGTTTCATTTCCGAAGTCCTTCCTTTAAAAAATTAAGCCTTAGTGAGTGGAATCAATTATCTGTAGAATCATTTTCTACCTCATTAAAAAAAGAACTGGGCGAATCAATTCAAATATTACCTATTCCTATTTCAGCTAAATTTGGAGGTAGCTTTATAGAACCTAATACAAAAGATGACGTCATTCAAGAAAGACTAAACAGAGCTTTTTTCAGAGACTGGATTAGCAAATCAGACTGGCAGAATATGACAGATTATGAAAAGAATGCATGGACTGCCTGGCTTTCAGACCCCTTTGAAGGTCCTGATTTTCCATTAAAACTCTTCATTAATGACATAGAAAAGATTCAAATTAATGACCCCCAGGATTTTATTACCCATTTAGATAAACTATTCACTGATGATATATCTGAAGAATTAATCATTGGCATAGAACCAATTGATGATAATGCTCATATCCAATTGGTCGGTATTCCAAATGGCGCACCCTTTCAATCTATCATTTGGTACAGCGAGGATAGCTGGCAGTGTTTACCTCCTTTTGTCAACAGGGATCAGATAACTCAAGGAAATAATCAAATTGAAAGTCTTTCAGAACTACAAGTAACGGAGATTTCTGCACAAATGATTCAATTAGGTCAAAGTTTTCTTTTTAATGCGCCTCAGGTAATTTCGGGTTTTGTAACAAGTACAGGGAAATCATATCCTATTGAAATTCAACCCTTTTTAGAAGTAATTGATGAGAAAAAATGGTTTCACCATCTTGGCACAACGGACCATACTCCCACCTCCTTTTTAACCCTGGTTTTAGGGCAGATTTTAAGTATGCAGTCTTTTAGTGAAGGCATTTCAGGTAAGATTGCCTCCCAGTTGAATCAGCTTTTTAAAGGGATAAATACGAAAGATTCTTTTCCATTTTTACATGCAATACTTCTTGATGCTAACGAGCCTATCGATCAATCTAATTTGATTGAAGCCATTGGCTGGTATGAAAAATTAGCATTTATCAGCCCTTCTGATCAGCTAATCATTTTATGGGAAGAGCATAGTCCTGTCCCTTTCTTATATATAGTTCCTGCAAGATGGTTATACCTATCCATTCAAAAAAATATAGAAGTTTCCGATTTAATTGAGAAAATTAGAGGGCACTGTCACCAAATTGATACAAAAATATTAAAAGATAATGGATACACAGTAATTCCTGTTACTTCGGGAAAAATAGCAGCGAAAGGGAATCTTTTCAAATTTCTTGAAATTGAAAAAATACCTTTTTGGGGACCTGAGGCTGTTTTTTCCAAAGTGAATTATACCAAAAATGTCCAACTTCAAACCTTACAAAAAAACGGCTTTAAGATCATTCCTTCCTGGCAAATTTCAACATGGTTACAGCTAAACGATGCTATTTCAACTCAGTATTTATTGTCTTCAAATGAATATACTTACCATTCACAAAGTATTGAAATACATGGGGAACACGAAATTACGGCCTTTAAACAGTTCTTATCATTGCCTCAAAGGGAAAATGAGACTCAGCGAAATCGTAAAATTTGGACTCATTTTTTTAACAACATTCAGGACCCTGACCGATTAAATGCCTTCCTTCAAGAATCAAGCGACCAAGATGACTTTATCATCCTCTTTTTCAAAGTTCAACACGCTGAAGATTCTTTTATTTGGAAATTTATCTCTCCCATCCAAGTAAAAAAAGAGGAAGACCGACAATCAAAATATCTTTTTAATTTAAATGATAGTGAATGGCTTCAAAAAATCCATTCCATCTGGACACCATTAACAGAAGAAATTGAAAAAGGCCTTGAAATTCTGGGGATTAGCAGTTCGGGTTACCTACGTTTTAATTTCGATATTTTTATAGACAAAAGCTTTCAAATATACTTTAAGGAGATAAATCCATTCTTGTCGGTTCATCAACCTTGGATTGAGAAGCTGTTGATAAACAATAAAATAACCTGGAATTACCTTATTTCTCAACAAAATCTATTTGCCAGGTTTAAAATATCATCTGAAAAAGTCTTAGAGGAAACCAAAGAAAGTATTATCACTTTTGAAGAAAAAAAATTACCAATTCAGCATCTAAATTCGGACATTGTGGTGGAAAAGGCAGAAAAGCCTGCTGAAAAACCAGACGAGGATAGAGAAAACAGAATAAAGGAAGCCATGAATAATTTAGCACCCACCCGATTTTCAAAAAATTTCAAGGATTATACAATGGAAATCTGGAATTTTCTGAAATCCTGGTTTTTCTTAAAAAATATGCTGGCTTTTATGGTTAGCCTATTTCTTGTAGTTAATATTGTAAAAAGTATCCTTTATTTATACACCAGGCATGGATCTGGACAAGAAGTCATTGATTATGCAGGAATGCGATTTGAATCTGCCGTTGTGAAAGCTGAGAATCAGGGTTTCAAACTGGTTGCCAGTGACGAGGTTTATGTCTTAAACAGACCAGCCGGAATTATCATTAGTCAGGTACCTGAAAAGGGTTCTAAAATTAAAGCAGGCAGAACTATTTATTGTGTTATTACTGGAGGTGATGCTCCTTCTGTCACACTACCCAAATTATCTAATAATGATGAATACGAATCGTACCAGAAACAATTAATTCGTTTAGGTGTCTATTCGCGGATAAGGGAAGAAAGATTTGAGGCAGATTATGAAGAAAAAACCATTCTGGAGGTTTTTTTTGAAGGAAAGAAATTATCAAACAGCAGGATAAATGCTGGGCAGGTCAATCTTCCAAAAGGGAGCTATCTTGATTTTGTAATATCGGTAAGAAATACAGACAAGACTCCCGTTCCAGATCTTATATGCAATACTTATGAAGAAGCTGTTACCAACATAATTGCCAATGATTTAACGCTTGGAACGATCATCGGACCTGAAAATAATGAGTCTTTTTCAGGTATGTATGTTTTCAAACAAGAACCTTCGGCAGGTGACGGGGTATTTTTAGCAAAAGGAAGCTCTGTTATTCTTTATTTACAAGCGGGAAAGCCTGAACAGTGTCCTGAATTTTAAAATTTAAAAACCTAAAAAATAAATGATTTAACGATTACTTCATTGATGATGAGGTAATTTTTCTAAAAAAGAAAAGGAAATCAAATACTAAGTCTTATTTTGCTTTTTTAAACATAAAATTAATATGCCTATTTATTTTAATGCCTGGTAAATAGCAACATTAAATTTGTTCTGTAATTCTCCCCATTCTGGACCTGCGCCCAATTGTTGAGTCATAAGCACAGCTACCAGATTTTCTTTTGGGTCGGCCCAATAGGTTGTTGCAAAAGCACCTCCCCATGAAAAGGTTCCAGGATTTCTAATATCATCTGTATTTGCTGTCGTAACAATTGAAAAACCTAAGCCAAAATGAGTATCCCCCATGAGTCTTCCCGTATGATTACTAAGCATCATTTCTACTGAGCGGGGAGATAATATTTGTTTTCCATTATAAACACCCTTATTGAGTAACATTTGCAGAAAAATGGCATAATCTTTTGCCGTAGAAGATAGTCCTCCACCTCCAGAGAAATAAGATTTTTTTAAATTGGGGAAATTCGGTGAAACAGGACTTTTACCTTCTTCCATTTTAGAAAAGTAACCCAGGCTATCTCTCGAGTAAATAGTGGTTAATCTGGGTTGAATGGTCTGAGGAAGGTTAAACCAGGTATCTTTCATTCCCAAGGGCTCACAAATCATTTTTTGAAAAAATGCTTCCAGTGACATACCTGAAACCAATTCAATAATATGACCTAAAACATCGGTATTCAAGCCATAATTCCAACGCTCCCCAGGTTGGTATTCCAAAGGAAGTTCCCCAAGTCTCATCATCGTTTTAAATATATCTGCATTCATTTCACCTACCCCTGCACTTATACCGTTTTTTGCATAAATAGCTTTCATGGCAGGACTACCAATGCCTGCATAACCTAAACCAGAGGTATGAGTAAGTAAATCTCTTAAGGTGATGTCCCGTTTTGCAGGAACCGTTGTAAATGTTGAATCTTTTTCATTAAAAGATTGAAGAACGGCCATTTTTTTAAAGGTTGGAATATATTTATGCACAGGATCAGATAACAATAATTTTCCTGATTCCATCAGCATTAAAATACCTACTGAAGTTAAAGCCTTAGTCTGAGAAGCAATTCTGAAAATTCCGTTTTTATCCATTTTTTTTCCTGTCTCCTTGTCATCCATCCCGTAACCATTATGAATAAGAAGTTTACCGTCTTTGGCAACCAATGCTACAGCCCCGATAATTTTATTTTCCTTCACAAACGCATTAATCAATTGATTAATTCTATCCAGTCTTTCTTGATTAACCTCCGGATGAGGCAATATTTCTGCAGAGAGCACCTGTTGACCAGAAAGAGGAAGAATAAAAAGTATTAATAAAAAACTAAAAACAAAATATTTTTTCATAGAAATGGATTAAAAAATGATAAAATGTGAAGATTAAGTATGTTAAAAATCATGCAGGTCTTTTCTTTTGGTTTCGTATCACAATGGGTCCGTACCAAAGCCAAAAACCAGTGACAGTAAAAATAAAAAGAGCCAGTCCAGTCATAGAGGTATAAAATAATTTGAAGGGTTCTCCGTCTGTTTTGAAATAAAAATCGAGAAAGGAACCATCGTGCAGATCCTCAATAAAATCGGAACGTCTGGTATGTATTTGCAATAAATTTCCCGTTGCTCCATCCAGTTGAATTTCCTGATAATGGTTTGTATAAACGAATTTGACAATACCTTTATCTGGTCTGATATCAATCCTGTCCAATTCGCTGGAAAATGCAGGTCCTAAAGAATCATTTAAGACCTCTAAAGCCTTTGCATGCAGGGAATCAATCGAGACCCATGTATTTAAATCGGTTGAGGTGCCTTTTGCGGACTGTGGTAAAATTAGTCCCCCACTATTTTTTTTCCAGCCTAATAAGAGTCCTGAGATAGAAATAGCGAAGAAAAAAATAAATAAAAATGCACCGGTAGTCCGATGAATTTTTCTAAAAACACGCAAAATTTTTACCTGCATCATTTCTAATGTATCTATTTGAATGATTCAAAGATAATGATTCAGGCTAACTTGAACAGGATAAATTTAATGATATCATGGTACCTTTTAATAATAAAAGTTTATAAATCACGGTGAATAACTAAATGAGCGTATCTTTGCCCCTTTGTAAGTAAAAACCATGTATGGTATTTGATGAATTAGGCATTTTGCCTGCCATTCTCGAGGCAATAAAAGGAGACGGGTATCTTCATCCCACCCCCATTCAGGAAAAAGCAATTCCTATTCTATTAAAAGGCAAAGATTTACAGGGTTGTGCCCAAACGGGAACAGGAAAAACAGCTGCTTTTTCCATTCCTGTTTTACAAAGGCTGACACAAAAAACGATTCCTAAAAACGGATTAAAACCTATCAGGACGCTAATATTGACACCTACCAGAGAACTTGCTGTCCAGATTGGAGAAAGTATAAAAAGTTACGGGCGAAATCTAAAAATAAGCCATACGGTTATTTTTGGAGGTGTATCACAGGGTTCTCAAGTCGAAGCGTTGAGACATGGAGTTGATATTGTTATAGCTACACCAGGAAGATTAATAGATTTGAACAATCAAGGATTAATCTCTCTGAACAAAATTGAAATATTCGTTTTAGATGAAGCGGATAGAATGCTAGATATGGGTTTTGTAAACGATGTTCGTAAAATTATTAAGTTAATTCCCAAACACAGACAATCTATCTTTTTTTCAGCAACTATGCCAGACTCAATTACACAACTGGCTTCTTCTATTTTGACTAATCCTTCCTATGTGGAGGTAACGCCTGTTTCTTCTACTGCTGAAACCATTTCCCAACAATTGTACTTTGTTGATATGGTTAATAAGCGGGATTTGCTACTTCATGTATTAAAGGATAAGGAGTTAAAGACTATCTTAGTATTTACGAGAACCAAACATGGTGCTGATAAAGTTGTTAAACTTTTGGAACGAGAAAATATTAAAGCTGCAGCTATTCATGGCAATAAATCGCAAAATGCCAGACAAAAAGCACTCAATGATTTTAAGGATAAAAAATTAAGGGTTTTAGTGGCTACCGATATTGCCGCAAGGGGCATTGATATTGATGAATTAGCATTAGTGATTAACTATGAAATTCCAAATATACCTGAAACTTATGTTCACCGAATTGGTCGAACGGGTCGTGCAGGTCAGATTGGAAAAGCCATTTCTTTTTGTGACAGTGAAGAGAGAATTTATATGAGGGATATAATTAAATTAACCAGAATGAATATTCCCGTAGTCAGCGAACATCCATTTTTACCTGCTGAAGGGAATACGGATTTGAACACAGCGGTTAAACCAAAAGCCAAAGCTCCTCTCCCAAGGGAGAACAGACCAAGAAACCACACCTTTGCCATAAATAAAGAAAGGAATGGTCGCAGAGATCGTGCAGAAAGCCACTAAAAAAATAAAATAATAAAAAAACCGCTGCTTAAACAAGGCAGCGGTTTTTAAATTTATTTTATTAATCCAAGGTTAGTTTTTCATAGGGCGCTCTATACTCTCTTTGAACATATTGATTAGCTGGTTCAAAGTTTGTAACTTTCATATCAGCTGCATCCCATAACAATTTAATGTATCTACCAGGATAATCAAAACGACCTGGTCTGTCTTTTGTTGGAACTCTGTAATCATAACTGCGAATAGCTAAATTACCAATTAAGACCATTTCTGTTAAGAATCCTGCGATTTCAAAAGGAGAGCTTAATTCCTTATTTCCATAACCAGCCATACAACCATCCACCCATTGTTGATAATGTCCTTCTGGAACTCTGGCATATTTTTCTGGAACTTGTAGCTCTTTTGTTTTTGAAACAGGAATCAAACGAGGATTAATCCCATAGGTATTTGCCATCATTTTACCTTTATCACCTGTGAAGATGATTCCATTTCCACCATCACCCATCATTTCAGAAATTTCAAGCTCTTCAGGACGTTGAGGAATAATACCTCCATCCATCCAGTGTAATTTAAGGTCTGGTTTACCTGGTCTGGGGAATTTGAAGTGAATGGTTGAAGAAGCAGGACAACTTTCAGGATAATGTGCCATGGTAAAGTTATCGGAATAAATGGTTGTTTGACTGCATTCTACCTCTGACGGATACCCAATTTTAAGGACCGAAAAGGCTGATTCAACGATGTGACATGCCATATCTCCTAAGGCGCCAGTACCGTAATCCCACCATCCTCTCCAGTTAAATGGAACCAGTTTTTTAACATATTCTCTGTAAGGAGCAGAACCTAACCAAAGGTCCCAGTCAAGTTCAGGAGGAACAGGTGCAGAAGTGGCAGGCCAGGAAATCCCCTGAGGCCATACAGGTCTGTTCGTCCAGCAATGTACCTCATTGACTTCTCCTATGACCCCAGCTTCATACCATTCCTTAAGCCTTCTGACTCCCTCGCCGGAAGCACCTTGATTACCCATCTGAGTTACCACCTTATATTTCTTAGCTGCTTCAGTGAGCATTCTGGCTTCGTAAATATCGTGTGTCAATGGTTTTTGAACATATACATGTTTACCCATTTTCATAGCCATCAGTGCTTGAATGGCGTGCATGTGGTCAGGAGTTGATACAGAAACCGCATCAATGCCTTTATTTTCCTTTTCCAACATGACCCTAAAATCTTTGTATTTAGGAGCATTTGGATGAAGTGCATAGGTTTTAGCCGCTTCGCGATCATCAACATCGCATAAAGCCACAATATTGACTTTGCCTCCTTTGACAAATTCTGCAATATCGCTAGCCCCTTTTCCTCCTGCGCCAATGGCGGCAACATTTAATTTGTCGCTTGGCGCTATATAGCCTTTACCACCAAGCACATAACGGGGGACAATCATAAATCCCGCAGCGGCAAGGGTACCCGTTTTGATAAAATCTCTTCTTTTGAGGGATTTATCTTTTTTCTCATTTTTAATTGACATAGCTTAGTTAATAGGTTTTTAGGTTTAATTTTCCTTAACCCCGGTTAAAACCACTGCACCTCCACCAACTGAAATTTTAATATTTGACACATTACCTCCCGTTCTGGAAAAACTGATTTCTGCATCATATCCCTGGATATTAGCCGTAAAAACATCTGCTTTTCCTGAAGCTTTTAATGGGGCAGTGTCACCTGTATCAGCAGCTAAAGCTAAAGAACCATCTTTTACCACCACATTTACTTTTTGAACATACTCATTCGATTCCATTTTAAATGTGCCGGCATATAAAGCCAATTCTGCTGGTGCAGCAGCTGGTGCAGCAGCCATTGTAGTAGTCGCTGGTGGAGCAACAGGTTCAGATTTTGAAACAGCTGCCTTTTTAGTACAAGCTAAAGTTGTCGATAAAATTAGGACAAAGATGAATTTTTGCATGGTTTTCTTTTTTTATGGTTTGTGATGGCTAAATTAACTAATTTTAATAATAATCCTATTTTAAGGAACGATTTAAATTGATCAGTACATAATAAGATAAATTAAACCTCACTTTTATGAAAACAACATTAAAATGGATGATTCCATGTATTTTGACCGGCTTTTTTACTTTTATAGTAACCAAAAAAGCTGAAGCTGCTTTTTTAAATGCCATTGTTGATGGTAATGGCATATTAAATATTACTACCGGTCCATCACAGACCATTCTGAATCTTAGAATTTCAGGAAATTCATTAATCATTGAAACCAAAGAATCATTGGTAAGCCCTGCTATTTCAAGAGGAACTTATTTGTTAAACAGTGTTAAAATTATTCGCTACATTGGAAGTGATGCCATTGATTTATTCACCGCTACTGGAATAAATATTCCGGTTATAGGTATAGGTAATGGAGGAAATGATATTCTTACTGGTGGAAATGCTGATGATACCTTAATTGGTGGTGCAGGTACTGATTCCCTTCTTGGTAATGAAGGTGATGATACGCTTGTTGGCATTGATGGTGCTCTGGGTGATAATTTACAGGGTGGTGATGGTAAAGACATTTTCTGGTCTGATTTTATCGGAGGACAAAGAGATGGCATTAATTTCGAAGCAGGTGATGTCATTCATGAAGTCAACCGTTTTGCAAATGGTGCCGATTTAACTTTGAATGGTGACGCCTTGTCAGATCCAGCTATTAATACGGAATTCACCAGTGGATGGGTTTATCAGAATATGCGTGGAAAACCACTTTTTTCAGCTCAAGGCCCTAAATATACCGATATTAATCAAGGTGGAGGTGGAAACTGTAAGATTGTCTCATCTCTATCCAGTTTAGCTTTTAATGTGGTTTCAGGAAATGCATGGATTGTGCAACGGGCAATGGCCGATTTTGGAGATGGTACTTTTGGAGTAAAATTGGGTGCTAATTATTATCGGGTTGATGGTGATTTACCCAACGGAATGGCAAAACCAGGTCCCCAGGAAAGCATCTGGGCTGCCATTGCCGAAAAAGCTATTTGTTTTTATGCACCCAGAACCAATATTATCCAGTGGCAAGATTTATTCAGTATAGGACCCGAATCGGTATTTATTGGCTTTGGTGCACAGACTGCCACTGGTTTAATCATCGGGCAACAATATAGTTCAGCTCAAGATATGCTCGTTAAATTGGAAGGGTCTTTTAATGCTTATCAAAATGTTGTTTTTACGCTCTTTAATGCAACCGCAAATGGTGGGCATGCCTACACCTTTTTAGGTGTTGTTAAGGAGGGTGGAAAGATTACAGGTGTAAAATTTAGAAACCCCTGGGGGTATGATGGAAATGCAAATGGCTATAACGATGGCAATCCTAATGATGCCATTATAACCCTTACCGCCCAGCAAATATGGCAAGATTCCGGTGCGGGACGTGCCTACATCGGAGCTCGCATTCAGTAGAAGCTTAGTTTATTAGGTTGAGGCACATGATTCTCGTCCTTACTTTTATTTCCTTTTGAATGAAGCTTTTTCAATGCCACATAAATGACAAAAAAAAGAATACCCGAATAGTATTATTTGGGTATTCTTTTCTTAAATTATCAAATTTATTAAGGAAGGGAAATCCATATATTTTTTTTCTGCTTCACGCAAAATATTCATAAGATCAAAACAACAAATTCTTTAAAATAAACACTCTTTTTTGACCCCAGTACAAAATATCCAACGCTTTCTCTATTCCTTAAAAAAAGGTGAATGAAGAAGACCAAACTGGGACCCTTTTTATTTTGCTTATCTTCATATTTTCCAAAAAAATCCCTTTTTGGTAAGATAATGCACCAGGGCTCCACTTAAAAAAGTAACCAGAATCGCTTTTAAAACTAAAAAATGGGGAGTTAAACCCAAAACTGCTGAAAATCCCGAAAGATTAAAAAGAGGAACGATGAAAAACCCTGCAATGAAATAAGCCATCAGCGCATTCTTCCCCAGACTTTTTACAGGACTAAATAAAAGGGATAACTTACCCTCACTTGCATGAATCAAAGAATAAACCCAGATGAATCCAAATCCCCCGGTAATAAAAAAATAGCTTAAAGTAGATGGATCCTTCTTTACTCCACCCTGAAATGGTTCCATAAACAGTCCGCCAAAAAGTACAAATACTCCTGTATAAAACAATGCTCGCTTGTTAGACATATCGACTTTTCTTTCTCTTTGACGATAATAAAAATAAGATAAACCCAAGACAACCGATAAAACAGAAAACCATAAATTTCTTTGGAACAGGCCGGTTAATACTCCAATGGTTAAGGCTAAGGTTAGGATAAGATGATCCCAGTGAAAAGCAGATTTTTGAAAAATAAACTCCTTTTTCATTAATAATTCCCCGGCAAAAGTTCCCAATAAAAACAGCATCAGATACTTCCATAGATAAGGACTTACCAGGTTCCATGGATCCTTCCAACGCCAGATCTCCTGAATATAGCCTGTTTCAATATCCCCTAAGTAAGCTGAAAAGACCAAAAAAATAAACCCAGCACGAAGTAGCTCATTATTTTTACTTAGATACCATAGGAAAGCTCCAATCAGGTAAACATTAGCAAGTACTCTTAGGATGGCATCATTATTTTGGATATTTAACCCTTGCCAATATCCATTTTTCATCAATAAAAGTACTAAAAGCAAAAAGATTCCTGATATCTTCAAAGAGATGGACCGTGAAGGTGAAATACCTGGAAACAAACAAAAAGTCAGAAATAGCGCAGCAAAGGCAATTATTCCTGCAAAATCTGCCATATTTCCGGCTCCTGTATTTCTCAAAGGGGCAAAATTAAAGGAGAAAATAGCCAAGCCTAATAAGAACAAAAATCGCTTGAAAATATTAAAAATTGTTTTTTGCATTCCTTCTTTTTCGATGGCTGAAGGGAGAGCGAACGGAATGGCAGCGCCCATTGAAAACAGGAAAAATGGAAATACTAGATCCACCCAGGTCAGACCTGGAACGCTTGGATCAAAAACATGATCTGGGGGTGGCACCTGTGCATGATACATCCATGCAGGCAAAGAGCCATTAAAGGGAAGAATTCCCGAAAAAATCATCCCTATGACGGCGAACCCTCTAAGCAAATCAATTTCATTTAACCTATTTTGCATTCATTTCCATTTTATTTGGCCAGGTATGTTTATCAATAAAATCGAAAGTTGCCTGATAAGCTTTTAGCCAATGCTGATGCATCAAAAAAGAATGAACCTCATCGGGAAAAACGAGTTGTTCAATGACAATATTCTTACGTCTCAGTTTTTCAATAAAAAAGACTGTTTCATTGAAAGGAACATTTCTGTCATCATCGCCATGAATAAATAAGACAGGAGCTTTCCACCCATCCACAAAATACTCAGGAGAAGAGCGAAGAGCAAGTGCTGCTGCTCCAGGGTATTTTACAGGGTCATACCAAGGGGCAAAAGTGGGAATTTCATCATTCCAGTTGTGAACACCATGAATATCAACACCGGTAAGAAAAAGATCACTTCGCTGAGCAAGTCCATGTGCTGTCAGGTAGCCTCCATAACTTCCACCCCAAAGTGAAATCTTAGCAGGATCAACATCCTCCCTGTTTTTTAAAAAAAGGGCTGATCCAATCAGATCTTTTACTTCACTTGCCCCTGTAGCACCATAGGCATCTGCTTCCCTGAAATCCAATCCATATCCTATTCCGCTTCTGTAGTTTAAAATCAAAACAACATAGCCTTTTTGGGCAAAATACTGATTTAAAGCATAGGAATGAGAATAATACAAGCCATGATGAAAACCAGCCAGCATCTGTCGACGACTTCCTCCATGTAAAAAAATGATAGCCGGGTATTTAGTTCCCTTTTGGTAATTTGCCGGTTTTATTAATTGCCCGTGTGAAAAAAATCCATCTGTCCCCTTAATGTTCACCGTTTCAGGTTCTACTAAGGGTTCTGGAAATTTAGTTGGAAATAGGCTCGCGGCTATCGCCATTTCTTTTCCGTTTATTTGCGCATAAGGCCATGCAGGTTTCTGTGCAGTCGATTTAAAATAAACAATTCCATCTTTTAACTCCGTAGGTTTCCATGCTATGGCTTTTCCGTCCACCAATAATTCTGTTTTGATATTTTCAATATCAATTTTTCTGATATGCCTTCTATCTATATCTCCGTGATTCGAGGATATATACAATGATTTTTCATCGTAGGATAGGTTCCAGTTCTCAACCTCTCCTTCCCCTGGCGTGAGATTTTTTATTTCTCCGGTTTTCTCATTTCTGGCATAAATGTGCAACCAGCCATTTTTTTCCCAGGGAAAAATTAAATAACCATTTTTTGTCCATAAAAGTCGGTTGTCGGCTACGGGTAAATCTTCATTGAAAACAGATCCAACCCCATTATCTGCTCTCCATATTTCTTTTGATGTTCCATTGGTCAAATTAACAACCCTAATCTGCCAGGGATAAGATTCTCTTTTGGGTGAAAAAGGTAAATTAAATCTAATAGGTGCAACCCTGATAAAGGCAATTAGATTTTCCTTTGGATGCCAAACTGGATCGGTATCTTTATCAGCTGATGGGTCTGGAAAAAAAACTTTTTTATTTTCAAATTCATATATTCCAATATAGGAATGCATTCCTTTTTGTAAACGAAATGCCAGCCACTTCCCATTTGGTGAATATCGCAGTTGAGATACACTTCCATTGACTTTAAAAAGGGGATTAACCGCATACTGCGATCCTTGCCAAGCAGCGATATATACTTGATTATTTTGCAGAAATAAAAAATCCTTTCCATTAGGTGCCCAGACGGGGTCACTACCTTTTGTAATCCTAAGTACGGAATTATCTTGTAGACGAAGGGCGTAAATAAATTTATCGGTAGGTTCTTGTAACTGAGCAGGATTTGCCGAAACCCCTGTTTTATTTAAAGAGTTTCCCCTAACAAAAAGTAAATTTAGTCCATCGGGTGAAAAATTAAGCTGACTGATTTCAAGTCCGTCATCTCCCTCAAAAGAAGTTAATTTACTTGCTTTCAGATCAGGACTTTCTGCATAATATATATTTCTGCTTCCAGCTTCATTAAAAACCCAGGCCATTGCAGAGCCTTGCTTATTTGCCGTTAATTCGGTTGGAAAAGGTGCAGACAGAAAATCAGCGATAGATTGAGAATGCAAGCAAAAAGGTAAAAACAAAAGTAAATAACGAAGCATAAAAAATGATTTAAGGTACAGAAAATGAGGACTTTATTGTTTTTTTAACACCATTCCAGCTCTAAGGTCTTTATACACACCATGATCAACTACCACTTTACCGTTAACTAAAACAAAAGGTATGCCGATGGGATACTGATGTGGATTTTCGAAGGTACTTTTATCTTTTATGGTTTTAGGATTAAATATAGTGATATCAGCAAAATTCCCAACTTTTAATAAACCTCTGTCTTTCAACCCCATACGTTGGGCAGGTAAATACGTCATTTTATAGAGAGCCTGACTTAGGGTAATCACCTTTTCTTCTCTTGCATAATGTCCTAAAACCCGGGGGAAAGTACCATAGGCACGAGGATGTGGGTGTCCTTTTCCAGGTTCACTCAATCGACCGTCAGAAGCAATCATAGTCATTGGATGTTGCATAATACGACGAACATCCTCTTCCGAAATGACATGAAAAATGCATCCTGCGCCTTGATGCAGCTGTGCCTGAATAACTAAATCTGCTCCATTTTCCATATTTGGTTCTAACTTTTCTAAAATGGCCCAGTCATACAAGGTCTTTCCTTCAAGATGGGGTTTCCAGCCAAACTGACCAAATTGAATTTTTTTCAAATCTCCCCCTCCCCGGTCATTTAACAGATTAAAAACAATTCCTTTCCTGATAGAATCTCTGAGAACAGGATTGGCTATTCTGGCTGCAAAATCAATATTTTTATTTTTCTCTAAAGCCCAGGATGGAATTAATACCCCAATACCTGTGAAACTGGCTGTATAAGGATATTGATCCATCATAATATCCAGATTCTTTTGGCGGGCAGAATCAACTAAAGCCAGGGTAAGTTTACTTGCCCCCCACATTGGAATACCAATGGCTTTATGATGTGTAAGTACAACAGGAATATTTGCTTCACGGGAAATAAGGATTGCCTCCTTTACGCCATCTATTAGGCCGAGACCCTCTTCTCGCAAATGTGAGGTGTAGATGCCACCATTTTTTGAGGCTATTTTCGATAGTTCTATTACCTCATCGACATTTGAAAAAGAACCAGGTAAATACTTTAGTCCGGTAGAAATACCAAATGCACCTGCTTTCATGTTGGCATCTATCAGTAATTTCATTTTCTCCATTTCATCATCCGTAGGTGCCCTGTTCTCCATGCCCATAATTTCGTTCCTTACCGAATTATGACCTACCAAATAGCCCACATTCATCCCAATACCTAATGCTTCAAGTTCTTTAAAATAATCAGCCAAAGGAAGAGGTCCCCCCCCGTCAGGACCACCTAATGCAGTAGTAACCCCTTGCATAACATGACTTTTTGCCTCCGGATCGAGCGTTAGTGGTTCCAGATGAGCGTGAAGATCAATGAAGCCTGGAGAAACGATATGGCCTTTGGCGTCAATAATTCTTTTACTAAAGGACTTAATTTTTGGGGCTATTTTAACTATTCTATTCCCTTTTATGGCAATTGACGCCTGAATAAATGCTTTTGAACCCGACCCAGTGTACAAAGTTCCGTTTTTAATGATAAGATCAAAAGGCTGAGAAAATCCTTTCTCCAAACAGAAAAAAATCAGGGAAATAAAAATAATACGAGCCATTTATAAAAATTTTTGTAGCTTCGAAATCTATTAATAGCCTAAATATAATTAATTCTGAGATGAGTGAATCATATAATTCCTTAGATCCAAAGTTAGCAGCTATAATAAGCCATTTCACCCTTATTGGTTGGTTTATTGCTTTCCTTACCCGAAAAGAGGGGCAGGAAAATTTACTTTTTTACCTTAGACAAACTTTGGGTATTCATCTGCTATCTATTGCTCTTTACTGGATTCCAACCTTTATATTTTTCATTGGTCCATTAAGGCTTATTGCCGGTTTAGGTATGATGGCCTGCTGGATTATCTCGCTTTTTGGAGCCCTTAAGGATGAGCAGAGAAGAATCCCAGTTTTAGGAACCTTTTTCCAGGAACAATTTAATAATCTTTAAATGCTTTTATCATTGTGGATAATTTCCTGAATGACAAAGGCCGCTGCATGAAGTCCGAACAATGCAGGCATGTAGGAAATGGTACCATAAAATGATTTTTTATATCTGTTACCCTCTGTCAATTGAAGCGAGGAAGTAATAACAGGGGTGTTTGACGCCACTACAGGAATATCTCTTTTCCACCCCATTTTCCTGTAAGATTTTCTTATTTGTTGAGCGAAAGGACAATTTTTTGTCTCAAAAAGAGAATAAATGCCAACCCCTGAAGGATTTATTCGACCACCAGCACCCATAGAACTGATGAGTGGGGTATCACTTTCCTGACAAGAAGCCAGTAAATTAAGTTTAGGCTGAATACTGTCGATACAATCAAGAATATAATCAAATGGTTTATTTAATAAATGTTTCATATCCGAGGGTTCTTGAAACTGTGATACCAGCTGTAGATTAATGGCTGGATTTATATCTATAAGTCTTTTCGCCATTACTTCTGTTTTTAACAGACCAATCGTTGAATCTAAGGCAACCAGTTGTCTGTTTTTATTTGAAATATCTACCTTGTCACCATCTACTAGCGTCATAGAACCTATACCAGATCTACCAAGAAATTCTGCTGCAAAACTTCCAACACCACCTAAACCAATGACTAATACATTTGATTTTTTTAATATATTAATACCTTTCTCTCCTATTAATAAGTTTGTTCTTTCTAACCATGCTTCAACCATATTCAATTATTTTAATCTAAAGCCTTTGTCATTAAGTCAAAGTTTAGAAATATTAGAGGAAATATAATAAAAAAATATAGATTTGCACGAAAAGAGAAACTACGAAAACTAAAACGATTAACCTATTCATGTTCAGGATAAAAAGCATTCAATTTAATGGTTTTACCAAGGTGCTTTTAAATCTTTTGCTTATTGTCCCACTCGTTACAATAAGTTTCCATTTAGGGATAGCCTTTTTAAATAATAAAGAGCAAGTCAGGGAGGAATACCTTTATGATTATAGAGAAATATATAATAATCATTTACAATTTAGAAAATGGTGGGGAACAGACTCCCTGCTTCCATTTAGGTTAAAGAAACACTATTCCGGGGTTTTAAAATATGAAAAACCCGATACAACAAATGAAAATTACGGTGGACTAAATTTCCTGGGTTCTTTTTTTGAAAAGTTAATTGCCAAAAATACTCAGGTCAGAATTGCCTATTATGGTGATTCTGGGATTGAAGCTGATTTAGTTACTCAAACTTTGAGAGATAGTCTTCAGAAATATTTCGGAGGAACAGGGGTTGGATTCCTACCCATAACCTCAAGAGATCCAGGATACAGGCAATCTATAAACCATTATTTTTCAAATTTATGGCGATGGGAGTCATTGGAAAATCCTTCTCCAATGAGAAATAATCCCGGTATTTCTGGAAATACTTTTTACACAACCCAAAATGATTCTATCGCTGATCAAACAGCATGGATTTCCTACAGGGGCAAATCTTTCTCTCCCAGGACCTTAACTTTTCCATCTATGCGCTTTTTCTATGGAAAAAATGAAAATGAGGGTATTAACGGAAACTTAGAATGGGAAATCGACGGTTTGGTAAAAACAACTCTTTTAGAGGAGAATGAACTCCTCAACGAAATAGTATTTTTTGACGATCCTGTTAATCAAATTCGAATCAAAGCCAATATACCCTCAGGATTACCGGTGTATGGATGTAGCATAGAAAGTAAAACTGGCGTAATCATTGATAATTTTGCCTTAAGAGGTATTGATGGTTCCAGACTGGTGCGCATACCTAAAACCTTATTAAAAGAATTTCAGCAAAAATTAAACTACGACCTCATCGTATTTTCTTATGGACTTAACGTGATTAATCCTGCCAGAAGAGATTTTTATGAATATGAGGAAAAAATAATACGGTTAATAAAACATTATCGGCAGGCATTCCCCGGAATCCCCATTTTACTCATTGGACCTCCTGATAAAGGAATCGGTAGCCCCGGAAACATTGTTTCCGACCCCAGTATTCCTCGAATAACCAAAGTAATGAGAAAAGCAGCTATAAGGAATGAAACTGCTTTTATCAGTTTATATGAATTAATGGGAGGAAATGGCAGTATGGCGCGTTGGGTTGAAAATGAAAAGCCCAGACTGGCCAGCACCGATTACACCCATTTCAATTATAAAGGAGCTGATAAAATTAGCCAGCAACTTTTCAATATTTTTTTAACAGAAACTAATTCTTTACCACAACGCGTCTTTAACTACTAAAAATGACGGCAATTTTCCAATCATTTTTTCGTGAAATCTGGCAATATGATTCAAATAATCCATTGCAATTCAGTAGTATAACCTTTTTAATTTTATTTGTTGCCGTTTATGCGATTTACTTTGTCATTAAAAAAAACATCCCCTTAAGAAATATTTATTTATTACTTTTTTCCTTGTTTTTCTACTATAAAAGCAGTGGATGGTATTTTTTACTTTTGCTTAGCACGGCTTGGATTGATTTTACCATTGCTCACTTGCTTTATCATAGCAAGGGGAATATAAAAAAACTTCTTATAGGCCTAAGTTTATTTATAAACCTGGGTGTTTTGGCCTATTTCAAATATTCCCATTTTTTTAGCAATGTTATAAACGATTTTTTTGGTGCCACCTTAAAATGGGAAGCTCTTTTCTTACCTGTGGGTATTTCGTTTTTTACTTTTCAGTCCCTGAGTTATAGCATAGACGTCTATCGTGGAGATCTTACACCCGTAAGTGCCGGAAAATCAACGGTTAAGGGTTTAGTTATGAGTTTTTTAAATTATTGTTTTTATATTAGTTTCTTCCCTCAATTGGTGGCAGGTCCTATTGTCCGCGCTTCTCAGTTTATTCCACAAATAACTATACCTTCCGTTTTAAGTGTACAACAGGCTGGAAATGGTTTATTTTTATTTTGCTGCGGACTATTTAAAAAAATAATTCTCTCTGACACCATTGGTGTTTTTTGGGTTGACCGTGTATTTGATAATCCATCGCTATATTCAGGAATGGGTAATTTATTGGCGGTTTATGGATATACTTTACAAATTTACTTAGATTTTTCAGGTTACTCAGACATGGCTATAGGTCTTGCCCTATTAATGGGTTTCCAGCTTACAGAAAATTTTAAAAGGCCTTATTTGTCCACCTCTTTACAGGATTTTTGGCGCAGATGGCATATTTCTCTCTCTACCTGGCTTCGAGATTATTTATATATTTCTCTAGGCGGCAACAGAGGAAGTAGCGTCAGAACCTATTTCAATCTATTCATAACCATGCTATTAGGCGGTTTATGGCATGGCGCAGGCTGGATGTTTATCCTTTGGGGAACTTTGCACGGTATCGGATTAGCCATAGACAGATTCCTTTCTTCTGTAGGTCCATTTTTAAATAAACCCATCAGTAGAGCTTACATTATATTGATATCACTGCTTGGTGCAGTCAGCTCCTGGTTATATTATATTGGAAGGGGTGATACCATGGAAAAATGGCAAATTATGGAGTGGCAAATATTTATTCTTCATCTGGCTCTAATAATCACCGGATTATTTTTGTGCGGTATTATCCTTGAAAGATGGCTAAAGAATGTTAAAATATCCACCTTTATTGCTGGATTATATACCTTCCATTTTGTCGTTTTTTGCTGGATATTTTTTAGAGCTGGTGCTTTGGGTTCTTCCATGCCATCAGGTGAATTATTAGGAAAAATACTATCTAAATTAACCACTATCCGTTTTGACCTTTCTTTTTTTGCAGAAATAAACCATAAAACACCTTATGTTTTACCCGCCATATTAATAGGTTTTGGCTTACATATTACTCCCGTCCGTGTAAAAGAAATTTTAACAAACTGGTTTAGCAGACAGTCATTCATTATTCAGGCTATTTTTATATCCTTAATAATCACTTTAGTATTAATAATAAATACACAAAGAAATGTTCCATTTATCTATTTTCAATTTTAACTAAGGGTGAGCAGCAACCCAGACTTCACCATCTTCAAAAACCTCTTTTTTCCAAATTGGTACTGTTTCTTTCAACGTATCGATAGCATATTTACAAGCTTCAAAGGCAGCAGACCGGTGAGGAGTTGAAACGGCAATAATAACAGCAATGTCGCCAACCAATAATTCTCCCGTCCTATGATGAATAACCACCTGAGAGGCATCCCACGTTCTCTCAACAAACTGGGCAATCTGGTCCATTTCCTTTATTGCCATTGGCGTGTAAGCTTCAAAAATAAGTTTTAGCACCTTTTTATTTTGCGTTTGATTTCTTACTGTTCCTATGAAAATAGCCTGTCCTCCTGCATCATTTGAACAAGCCAGCCGATAACAATCGGCAACATCAAGAGGAAAATCTGCTATCTTTAGGTGAATCATAGCAATAGGTATGAGGAACTAGGATATTAGTCGGCTAAAATTTCATTTAAAAGCTATTTACAGTAAATTTGAAGTTGAAAAAAGAATTCAGGCAATAAAGTATTATGAAAATAATCTTTCAGATTTTCTTTCTTAGGCAAGTATTATTAGAAATTTAATATTTCGTTCATCAAACCCTGGTCATCATTCATTGCTTTGAATTTTGCCCTATTTAATTCTCCCTCTGATGAGACCAGTGATTCCGCCATTTTATCGATTGCTACCATAGACAAAACAGTTTGAATATAAGCTTCAATCAGGTCATCTAACCCAATACCCAGTTTATTGAAATCACGTCTGTCCATTAATATCAGCCGATGTGTATCACTGTCCCACTCTCCGGAAGGTAGTTTAATGGACAGATTTGTACCTAACATGTCCCAGGAGGATGCATCTGAAGTCCAGTTATCCTCCAGAGGCAATTTTGCTCTTCTTGCGTAGGTGCATAATGGTAAAATACCCTCTTCAGTGGAACTGACCATCATTCTGAGATCAGCAACAAAAGTTCTCCCCTTTGAATTTGGAATTGTACCGACATGATATAATTTTCCCGTTAAGGTTTCTGAGCTCCAATGATAATTACCAATTAAACTTTGAACTACAAACCGATCGTAAGGAAAATCAAGTACCATAAATTCCTCAAGCTCCCGAGCCGAAACAATCGTAAAAACACCTTGACCGGAATTACTGTAGGGCACTTTAATAACCCCCTGCCCGCCAAACTTTTCAATATAGCCTGGAATTTCCTCTTTGGTTACGTCCCAGAGGGTTTGTGGCGTGTTAATATGTAAGCCAAAGGTTTCCCATTCTTTGTTAAATATATCATAGGCTTTGGCAGCGGTCATTTTATTTCTGCCTCCAGCCAAACAAGCAATGATAGGATTAAAAATCAGCGTTTTACTTATCAAAGGGATTCTGGTCCAGGGTCTTTGTGTCACATACCTAAAGGCAGCTCTGACTGGTTTCCAGTTTCCCGTCTCCTCTTTTATTTCGAGCACTCCTTGTTGAAATCTCGCAAAGGTATGCCCATCATCTTCGAAAAAAGGAACTAAATAAACCTTTTCCATAAAGCAATCAGCTAACACCGCTGCATATCCCGTTGCTTCCATCAGGTTTTTATCATACAAAACGGCTAGCCCTCCCTCTATTTCTGCCTTTTTTTGAACGTAAGGAAAGAAGGTTCGCTCAATCAAATGCTTATAAGATCCTTGCTCTTGATGATCATCCGTAAGGGGCATAGATTTTTGCCCTGATGGGCAGGAATTATTTTCTATGATTACCATTTGCCTTCTGCCGCTGGCTGAGGTTACATTTAACAAGTCAGCTCCAGCCCACAAGAAATGTTGACAATGGTAAGATAAAATGGCTTTTAAAGCCTGGGGTTTTACTAATGGATGTAAATGGCAATACCTGTTTACTATACGATCTTTATCCAGATTCAGAAAAAACGAAACCATCGGATGAATGGTTGCATTTAAGGCTTTCGGATAAAAATGATTGATGGGATCAAATTCTCCAGGAGAAAATAATCGGACAAATCGAGGAGAAATAACCTGATTAAACATTACTTATGTGACTCATAGTTCAAAATCTTCCTCTTCATCTAATGCTTGTAGCCATTTTTTAGGATTGTTATACTTTTTCTTTTCAGGAGCGGCTTTTACACGCTTCAATTTAATTTGTGAGGCTTCATCAGCCAGTTGTGGCTCTTTTTTAAATGATTCCTTTTTCTTCTTACTCATGAGTAAAAAATGCTTTTTAAATCAAAAAAAAAGAGGAAATCTGAATTAATTTTGAATTTTTCAAAAATTACATGGTAATTTGCCTATTTATCGCAAGCAGCCTTACTTTAACATTTAAAATACAATTATTTTATGAAAATGCTGTTGATAGATTCTGATGAAATGAGCAGGATTAACTGGCAAAAATGGTGGATGAAATGTGGATTTTTATGTGAATTTGCCACAGATTTTAAAAGTGCCCTACTCAAAATTGACAGTCATTCTTATGATGTTATTTTACTTTTTTTACACCAGCAATGGACAGAGGGTCTTCAATTTATTAAAATGATCCGAAAGGAAGACTCGGGTTCAGGCCTCTTTGTTATTTATGACAAGCCTTCATTTAACCTCATTATTCCATTTCTGGAACAAGGTGCCGACGATTGTGTTCCAATAGAAATAGATCCCAATGAATTTTGGGCGCGTATTAAAGTGATTAACAGAAGGCGATTTAATCTGCCCAATACTTCCATTCAGTTTGGTAAAATTATCCTTTTTCCACAAGAACACCAGATAACCATTGGTGATGTTTTACTAACCTTAACAAAAAAGGAATTTGATATCTTGTTTTATTTAATAAGGAATAAAAACCGGGTTTTGACAAAAGAAAAAATTGCCGAGCATCTTTGGGGAGATCACATGGAAGAAAGTGCTAATTTTGAATTTATCTATGCCCATGTGAAAAATTTACGAAGGAAACTGGCACCTTTTGAATGCGATGACTACATAAAAACAATTTATGGTATAGGTTATAAATGTCAGCTATAAAAAAACAAGACGATGAAAATTGAACTAAGAAATTTATATTTTGAGGATTATTTTGGTTTGAAAGAAGCCATGATTGAGGCTTATGCAGGTATAGGCGGTGATTATTGGCAATTGGATGATATAAAAAAATTATTAGACCTTTTTCCAGAAGGCCAGCTTTGTGTACTGGTAGATGGGAAAGTGGTAGCCTCTGCTCTTTCTATTATTGTTGATTACAAAAAATTTGGAGATAATCACACCTTTCAGGAAATTACCGGTAATTATACTTTTAACACCCATTTTGCTGAGGGTGATGTCTTATATGGGATTGAAATGTTTGTCGCTCCAGAATTCAGAGGTTTACGCTTAGGACGAAGACTCTACGACAGACGCAAAGACTTGTGCGAAAAGTTGAATCTGCGTGCCATTATTGCTGGTGGCAGAATTCCGAATTATAAGCATTATGCCGATTTGATGTCCCCCAGGGAATATCTTGAAAAAGTAAAACTAAAGGAAATTTACGACCCTACCCTGACTTTTCAAATGTCCAATAATTTTCACGTTAAAAAAATACTGAAAAATTATATGCCAGGTGACACAGAATCTAAAGATTTTGCCACACTCCTCGAGTGGAACAATATTTATTTTCAGGGAAAAGAGGAACTTAAAACCATTAGTAAACCAATGGTTCGACTGGGTTTGGTTCAATGGCAAATGAGGCTTTTTAGAAATTTTAATGCGCTGCTGGAACAGGTAGAATATTTTGTGGATGCTGTCAGCGATTACAAATCCGATTTTATCGTCTTTCCTGCTTTGTTTAACGCACCCCTCCTGGCGGAATTTAATCACCTGGGGGAGGCGAAAGCCGTAAGGGAACTAGCCCGATATACCGAGCCTTTGCTTCAAAAATTTATTGAATATGCAATGGCCTATAATATTAATATAATTACGGGAAGTATGCCTATTGTTGAAGATGGACACTTGTTAAATGTTAGCTATCTGTGCCGTAGAGATGGAACATGGAACAGTTGTTATAAAATACACCCCATGCCTTCAGAACTTTCTGCCTGGGGGATGGTGGGTGGAAATAAATTAAGCATATTTGACACCGATGCAGGGAAAATTGGTATCCTCATCGATTATGATATCTGCTTCCCAGAACTGGCTCGCTGGTATGCCCGAAATAATGTCCAGATCCTCTTTGTTCCTTTTCTTACCGATACACAAAATGGCTATAATCGGGTGAGATTGTGTGCTCAGGCAAGAGCCATTGAAAATGAATGCTATGTTGCCATTGCTGGGTGTGTGGGAAATTTACCAAAAGTGAACAACATGGATATCCAATACGCTCAGTCTGGTATATTTACCCCTACTGACTTTGCTTTTCCCGTAAATGGTGTGCGCGCAGAGGCGACCCCAAATTCAGAAATGACCGTCGTCGCAGATATTGACCTGGAATTGTTGAAAGAATTACATGCCTTTGGAAGTGTCCAGGCGCTTAATAACAGGCGAAGTGATATGTATGAAATTCGTTTTAAGAAAATGACATAAACATTTGATATTTAATTGTTTAAATATTTTTTATATAAAACTTTCAAACATTTTTTTTCAAGTAGTATATTTTTTAAAAAATTCTTCGGAATCTTGCACTTATTTTGAAACAATATCTTCAAATCTCCTTATGGATAATAATCCAATATTACGCTACAGCGACGCTGAACTCGATGAGTTTCGTGAAATCATAGAAACTAAACTAAATCGTGCCTCAAAACACCTGACTGAGCTGCAAGAACAAATTGTTGAGATTACGGAAAATACCAGCGATGAACATGGTGGTGACTGGGTGGATGACAGCAGTATCAATAATGATGTTGAAATGCTAAATAATATGGCTATTCGACAGCGTGTTCATATTCAGGATCTTCAAAATGCCCTCGTCAGAATTAAAAATAAATCTTACGGCATTTGCATCGTGACAGGAGAATTAATCGATAAAAGGAGATTACTGGCTGTTCCCACGACCACTAAAAGCATGGCGGCTAAAGTTTCAGAACAACAGCAACCCCCTGAGAAAAAAGTTAAGCCAATCCCTGAATCCACGGAAGAAAAGAAAGAAGTAGAAAAAGGGTTACCCCAGAAAAGAATCATCACCACTGTTATTCGTAAATCTACCCCTGGTAAAAAGAAACCTGTTGTCGATCCCGACGATTTCGATGATGATTTACTGGGTGTCACAGAAGCAAAAGATGCCTTCGGTGATGATGACCCTTCATTACTTTACGGAGATGTTAATGATTTAGATGATGATATCGCCGATGATTCTTCCGATCTGGACGAAAATGATTCTTATGACGACAACGATTCCTATGACGATGATGAAGATGATCGTTAAGATAATGACAGTTTGAGAAACGCCCTTGGTCAACCACTTCTGGTTATTTTATCTTTTGCCGCTATCTATTTTATTTGGGGTTCTACCTATTTGGTGAACTTCATAGCTATGAAAGATTTTCCCTCGTTTTTACTCTCTGGTTCCAGGTTTCTCCTTGCTGGATTTATAATGGCTGTTATCGGATTTTTAAAAAAAGATCCCTTACCTGCCTTAAAAAATGTTTTTTCAGCAGCCTGGATGGGTTTCCTTTTTCTGGTTATGGGTACGGCAATGGTCGTATGGGCTGAACAATATATCGATACCGGACTGGCTGCTTTATTGGCCGCCTTTGAACCGGTAATGGTGGTCATTTTTGTATGGGGCCTCGATAAAAGAAAGCCAGATCTGAAAACAATCCTTGGTTTATTTCTTGGAATGGCAGGTATTTATGTACTTGTTGGCCAACCTGAATTTCCTTGGAATCCGCATACGTTTAAAGGTCTCATAGCTATTTGCGCTGCTATTATTGCCTGGGCATGGGGCTCTGTTGCAGTTAAAAACGCCAGGCTTCCTGAATCAAAATCTTTTTCTGCTTCATTACAAATGATTTCAGGTGGATTATTTCTATTCCTATTGTCTATTTTTAATGATGAACTGGCTCATTTTTCCATTAAACAAGTTTCGATAAAAGGTTGGTTTTCATTTGTTTATCTTACTTTAGCAGGTTCCATTATTGCTTTTTCTGCCTTCCAGTACCTACTTCATCACGTAAAACCTGAAAAGGTTGCTACTTCAAATTATGTAAATCCAGTTATTGCCGTTTTCCTAGGATGGCAATTAAATGGTGAAAATCTGACCAGTCATTCCATCTTGGCCACCATTCTTCTGTTAACAGGTGTATTTTTGGTTAATTCAAATTTACATAAAAGAAATTAACCCTTTCGTAAACTGGATAATACCTTAAATGAAGTATCTAAATCTTTTGTGGCAACCACTAAAGTAAACTCGTTTGAAGTCGAAATGATCTCCACTAAGTTGATTCCATTCCAAGCAAATTCTCTTAAAATAAAATAATAAAATCCATATAAAACCCTATTCTCCGAGGGCAATAAGAAGGTAAGTACGGTTAAATCTCTCTCTTTTTCAATACATTTTTCGTTCTTGAAAATTTGAATCAAATCATTTTCTAATTGTTCATCCACTAAAATGGTTGTTTCTGTTACTCCTTGTGAAAATGAATGGAATGATTTTGGCAGCTCCGCTGCTCTGACCAATAAAGAGGTCTGTGCATGAACTATTGTACCCGATTGTACAAAGGTGTAATCTACAATATTTGACCTAACTCTTACATCTCCCAATTTGGATATATATCTAAATAAATCGGATTCGGTTTTTTGTCCCACTTGTACAGGTAACCTGTTTATAGCCATTATTATGGCACTTGCCTGTACAGGTTTACCCATATTTTTTTCCACTTCTTTTTGTATTTTACGTGCTAAGGCAGAAATATTAATTAGTCCCTCTTTTAAAGACTCCATTAAAAAAGGAGATCTTTTTATCTCTTCTTCTACCCATTCAGCAAGCTTCTTCATTGTTAAATTTTTAACAAAAATAAATAATTTTGTACAAAATATTGGGGAAATTTGTAGCAAAGAACTGCCCTATCTACCTTTGTAGAATAAACTATTAAAATGGAAGTCTGGAAATTCGGAGGCACCTCTATTGGTAGTCCGCAAAGGATGAGGGAAGTTGCTGAATTAATAATTACAGGAAAAAATCGCTGGATCGTTCTATCAGCGGTTTCAGGAACAACCAATAAATTGGTTGCTTTTAATAAAGCAATGGAAGAAAATAATACTGGGAGATGTATTGAAATTATAACAGATTTTAAGTTTGAATACGAGCAATTTATTAAAGATCTGCTTCCAGATAACTTTTTTTACGCTAAAGGAATGTCTATTCTGGCTCATTTTATTCAATTATTAGAAGTTACTAAAAAATCATCATTTGCTGAAAAAACAGCTAAGCTTTTACTGGCGCAAGGAGAAATAATTTCAACTCATATTTTCCACCTATATTGCCAATTCCTCGGTTACAACACCACCCTCATTTCTGCTTTGGATTTTATGCAGATTCTTCCGGATGGTGAACCAGATTACGAATGGATTTCAAAACGACTTTGCTACATTAAAGAGCAAAACAAACAATATGATTTTTGGATAACACAAGGATATATTTGCAAAAATTCAAATGGAGAAGTTGATAACCTACAAAGAGGCGGCAGTGATTATACAGCAACCATTTTAGGAGCAGCCATTAAAGCAGATGAGATCATCATCTGGACTGATATTGATGGCATGCATAACAATGACCCAAGATATCTAAAAAATACACACCCTATTAGAAAGGTTTCCTTTAGAGAAGCAGCTGAACTTGCTTATTTCGGAGCAAAAATCTTACACCCAACCTGTGTTATTCCTGCTGAAAATGCAGGGATTCCTATCCGGTTGAAAAATACTTTTACACCAGAAGCATCAGGTACACTAATATCGGAAGAGTCCTCAGGCAATGTAATAACAGCGATTGCGGCAAAGGATAATATTACAGCAATACGCATAAGGTCAGGAAGAATGTTGAATGCCTACGGTTTTTTGCGTCGTGTTTTTGAAATATTTGAAAACCATCATACTTCTATTGACATGATTACGACTTCAGAGGTGTCTGTTTCCCTGACCATCGATAATAGAAGTAAGTTAGACATTATAATGAACGATATTTCGCCTTTTGGTGAAATACAGGCGGAAGATGATTTTTCTATTATAAGCATCGTAGGAGATAAAATTTCAAATGCTGAAAATTTACTTCCCCGCATTTTTGAATCCCTGGAAGGTATCCCTATTCGGATGGTTTCTTTTGGAGGAAGTACCAATACCATATCTATTTTAATTCCCTCCTCAGATAAAATCATTTCACTGCAAAAACTAGATAAAATAATTTTTCATACCAATCCTTTAACCCAACAAAGAACAAGCATTCAGTAGGTATTTTAGGTTAGGGCAATTCTGAATGTATTTCTGCGCAACCTGACCCACTAATTGTGGTCAGGTTGTTGTTTTATTAATTCTTTTTTCAATCTTACTTTTTAGAAATTAAATGCCTTCATTTGATTTTAAATAGGTAGATTACTCTATTAAACATTTACTATAATCAAATAGGCATGTATCATAACTTAAAATTAATTTTTATCATCATTCCATTCATTTCTTTTGCACAAGCACCTGAAAAAATAAATTTCCAATCGGTCATAAGAAATAAGGAAGGGGAATTATGGTCTAATAAATTGGTTGCTTTAAAAATAAAGCTTCTGGAAGGATCGCCAAACGGGCAATCAAAATATGAGGAAACTCATTTTAAAACCACTGATAAATCGGGATTAATCAGTCTTCAGATTGGTTCTGGAAATATACTGATAGGGTCTTTCAAAAACCTTAATTGGGGAACAAGCCAGCATTTTGTTCAATTAGAAGTAGATTTTGCCGGTGGTACGCAGTTCACCTTACTGGGCACTCAACCTCTGCTCAGTGTTCCCTATGCCCTATTTTCCAATACAGCAGATACCGTTTTACGTTTTCCAGCCGAAAGTGATCCTCATTTTCTTCAAAGTGTTGCAAAGGGTATTACACAGGCAGATACTGCAGCATGGAACCGAAAAACAGGAAATAATATAGGTGATATTCAAATCTGGAACGGGTCAGCATGGATAAATGTAAATGCAGGCCTTCCTGGGCATCTGTTAACTATTTCGCCCAATGGAATTCCTTTATGGCAGCCGGCTCAAACCTTGGTTTTACCCACAGTATCTATATCTGAGCTTTATAAAATATTACCCAATTCAATTGATTTTAAAGCAGAAATTTCTTCCGATGGCGGAGGACAAATACTGGAAAAGGGAATTGTTTTCAGCACCCTAATTTCCCCCACTTTACTTGATTCAGTTATTTTGAAAGGTCCTGATGCCGGATCTTTTACAGGCACTATAGCTGGATTATCCCCCAACACTTCTTACTATTTTCGTGCCTTTGCAACCAACGAATCAGGAACAAGGTACAGTAATCAATGGTCAGAAAACACCTCCTTGATGGCCACTGATGTTGATGGAAATTTATACCTGGGTATAAAAATTGGCACCCAGACCTGGTTAAGTAAAAATTTAAATGTGAGCAAATACCAAAACAATGATCCTATTGAAGAGGTAACTTTACCGGATTTATGGTCTGGATTAATGACAGGAGCATGGGCTTATCCAGATAATTCATCGGTAAACGAGGAAATTTATGGTAAATTATATAATTGGTTTACCGTTTCAGATCAACGAAAACTTTGTCCCCAAGGCTGGAAAATACCCTCCGATGAAGATTGGACTATCCTGACCGAATACCTGGGTGGACTTGATGTCGCAGGGGGAAAATTGAAGTCAACAGGGATTTCCATCTGGCAAATTCCTAACAACTGGGCGAATAACCTAAGTTATTTCTCAGGTTTACCTGCAGGCTATCGCGATGAATCTGGCCAGTTTTTAGGTTTAGGATATTATGGATTGTGGTGGTCTTCAACCAGCAATGGAACCAATGCGTTATCAAGATATATTTATAATGAGTTTAATTATGCTTCAAAAGACAGCTCCAATAAAAATCAGGGACTTGCTATTCGATGCATTAAGGAATAAATTCACCATTAAAAGGTTTTCAGAAATTAAAATTTTGTTCATTAAAAGAAAATGAAGGTTAATGAGTAAGAAATTATTAGCTGTTGATATAGGCAATTCTAATGTGGTAACTGGCCTTTGGCATAATAATGTGTGGACTGAAATTTGGCGATTTTCTTCTCACCCTCCACCTGATGACAAAAATTATTATGCCAATGCCCTTTATGCAAAATTGGTAGAACAGAAAATTATCTGTTCAGAAATAACAGATATTGTTATTAGCAGCGTGGTACCTTCCTTAATTCCTCTTTGGTTAAAAGCCTTAAAAGTTCATTTTAAAGCCACTCCTTTGATCATTGACAATAAATTATTTTCAAAAATAAATATGGGAATCATTGCACAGGATGAAATCGGCACGGATATTCTTTCTAATGCTTTTGCTGCCTACAACCGTTATCCCTTCGACACTATTGTCATTGATTTTGGCACTGCCCTGACCTTTACCACCGTGAGTAAAACAAACGGTATCCTAGGGGTATCTATCGCACCTGGCTTAAAAACAGCAACCCATGCTCTCTTTAAAGGAACGGCTCAACTTCCTGAGGTACCCCTGGTGCTTCCCACTACTGTGTTGGGCAAAAACACAATACATGCTATACAAAGCGGGGTATTGATTGGATATATCGGATTAATAAAATATACGGTAGAAGCCATAAGAAATGAAATGAACCATCCTTTTCCTGTAATAGCTACGGGTGGACTTTCAGCTATATTACACCCATTGGAAAATTTTTTCTATGAAATAGATCCTAATTTAACATTAGATGGTATGCGTTACATTTATGATGCAGTGAAAGAGTAATTAGGGAATTGCCTTTAACTTTTCCCATGTCTTTATTTTGTCTGATAGTTTTTTAATCATTTCTCGCAGAGAATCCTCTTCCTCTATGATTAAACCTTCTAAAGAAAAATTTTCTTTCTCCAGCTTTCTTATTAATTTTCTGTTACTTATTAATTTCTTTCTATAATGGTCAAGTTCTTTTTCTAAAAAATGTACATCCTTTTTCAAAACCTCAAATTCCATATTATATAAAGCAGGAAGATTTTCAATCAAAAATAATTGAGCCATATTTTCCCATTTTTCAATAAAAATTTCTCTGTCGGGAAAAAGAAGCCAAACCATTGAATCCTTTTTAACATGTATAAAAGTGAAATATAATTTTGTCGGGGAAGAATCAAAATAGGCAGAAGAAATAAATTCTTTGCTTACATAAAAAACTTCCTTTTTATTTTTGAAATCAACTTTAAAGCTGGTATTAAATTTCCCTTTCAGGAATAATTTAAATTTTTGAAGAAAAAATTTTTGTCCAATATCTGTCTCGAAAAATAAAGCATTTACAGGTTTTCCTTTATATAAAAAAGAAGTATCCTTCATTAACGGAGCGACTGTCTCCTGAGCTGAAAGGGAAGTAAGAAATAATAATCCACCTAATAAGCATACAATTTTCAACATTGAGCAGTCCTTATTCAGGTTTTAAATTTTCCACGATTTTTATTTGCATATTATTATAAACTATGTCTGTCAATTCCATTCCATTCAGAATGGCCAATTCCTTATGTCTGGAAACAGGCATTTTAAAATCTGATAATACGTCGGAGAGGGCAGCATTTCTTCTAACATTTACAATATGGATTCGCTCTACTTGCCTGTTTAATTTTTCAGCATCATTCAATCTGCTAAATCCTTCAACTGTTTTGTCCATGGCAGTAAAAAAGTTTCCAGTCTCCTTTCCTTGTGCTATGGCAAGAAAACGAAATATTTTGTTGTTATCTTGAATAAGTGTCAATTTTATATTCAGGGGTTCAGCCCCGCTATTCGGCGTTTTCTGGGTCAACTCAGCCTCCAAAGCTTGAAATCCATTAATTTTCCTTTTTTTATCTTTTAACAGTACTAAATCATTATCTTCCAGAGATTCCTTTAAAGCTGCGTCAAAATTATTTCCTTTAGCCAGATCAAATATTAACATGCTTTTTCCAGATTTTTCAGTAATGGTTACATTGGCAGGTGTATTGGTAAGACTCCATTCCTTTGGCACAGGAAAATAAAAGGCAAGGGCGGGATGATAAAACACTTCTTTCTCTACAAATCCCTGCTGAGGATCTTCACCATAAGGAAGTCCATCGATTCGTCTCAGATAAGATTCCCGATTGACTGAAAACGATTTGCTTGGAAATTTAGCCTGCCACGTTTTTGTCAATGAACCAACCTTTTCAAAACGATCTAATGGTGCAGGATGGGTGCTTAAGAAAGCAGGCATCCTTCCTTCTTCACCACCCCCTAATTTATCGAGTGTCTTAAAGAAATCGGCCATTTGAACACAATCATATCCTGTTTTAGTAGCATATTCTACCCCCAGCTCATCTGACTGAGATTCATCAGCTCTGCCAAATTTCATAAAAAGCAATTGCACCCCAACACCGGCAATTTCAGCAAAAGCCTCCAGTTCTTTTGAAATACTGGAACCTATGGCCAACCCTAGTTGAGCAAGCATTTGTTTGCTGTATTGATTTGCACCGTGTCTGGCAGTTACATGACCTATTTCATGCCCTAATACCCCTGAAAACTGAGCTTCATTATTAAAATGTGCCAATATTCCGCGAGTAAAATAAACATATCCCCCTGGTAAAGCAAAGGCATTTACCACAGGAGAATCTAATATTTTGAAATGAAAAGGTAAGGAGGAGCGATGGCTTATTTTGGCCATTTCATTTCCCTTTTCATTGATAAAAGCTTGTAGTGATGGATTTTCAAGTAGTCCAAATTCTGCAATAATTTCAGGGTCAGATTCTTCACCCAGCTTAATTTCATCCTGTTCTGAAATTAACATCACTTCTCTTTTTCCTGTGACGGGGTTTTTTGCACATGTCGTCAAAAAAACAACTAATACCAAACTTGGCAAGAAATAAATCAATTTCATTTTTATAATTTTAAGACTGAATAAATCAATAATTAAGTCAAATTTACCCTTTATTTGAGCGTTGTGACATCCAGATTCCACTAAATAATACCATTAAAATACCAATATAAGTATAAAGGTTGAAATTAGAATCACCTAAATACAAACCTGCTAGCCAGGAAAATGGTATTTGTAGAAAATTAAGCGTACCCATTACCGCAGGTTTTCCAATGCTAAATGCTTTGGTCACAAAAGTCTGTCCAATTAACGCAATAACAGCCATTAATAATATTAAAATCCAGTCAAATCCTTGTGGAACAATAAAAGGGGAAAGAAAAAAATCAAATGCAGCATTTTCATAAAAAAAACTGATAAGAAAAGACAGGCAACTAAGTACCAGTCCGCCGGTTAAAAAGGAAAGCAAAATGGATCGCCGGTCATAAAATTTTCCCAGATAATGGATGGACAAATAGCCTAAGGAGGTGCCTAGCCCACTATATAATCCAATAAGATGATATTTTAAAGGATAATTCATATCAGGTCTGAAAATAAATAACACTCCGGCAAATCCTGTTATAATAGCCAACCACTCCTTGAAAGTCAGACTTTTTTTAAAAATAAAGAAGGATAAAAAGCCAATAAACAAAGGATAGGTAAGGTTATAGGTATTTGCTACCGCCAGCTGCATTTTGGTAAGGCAATAATAGAATGCAAACAATGAAGTTGCTCCAATAGTGCCTCGAAATACTAAAAGTTTAAATCTGCCACCAATTTGAACAAGTGGTTTATTAATAATAGAAATAACGATAATTATCAGACCAATTAAGTTTCTAAAAAACACCAGTTCAACTGATGAATACCTGTCACCCAACCATTTAGTTATCGCGCCCATCAAGGCGAAACTCAGGGTTGCAAGAACCATATTTAATGTTCCGCTTTCTTTAAGACAGGACTTTATAATAATTTTTTAACTTTTGAATTGGAAAAATGCGAATATAGCATGTAACGTGACAATTTTTTAGTCCTAAGATTAAAAAAAATCAGGCAAAATTTTTACATTGGATAACATAACTATTCACCTTTAAATAATAAACCTATGAAAACCCGGAAATTCATTCTGAGTGAAAATGAAATGCCAGAACATTGGTATAATATTACGGCAAGTATGACAAATAAACCGTTGCCACCTCTTCATCCAGGGACTTTAGAACCCATTGGACCTGAAGCTTTGGCGCCACTGTTTCCTATGGAACTTATTAAACAGGAGGTAACAGCTGAAAAATGGGTTGAAATACCTGACGAGGTTCGCGATTTATATAAAATATGGCGTCCAACCCCACTTTATCGCGCTTATGAATTGGAAAAAGCACTCGATACGCCAGCTAAAATTTATTACAAATATGAAGGGGTTAGCCCGGCGGGTTCCCATAAACCAAATACAGCCGTACCACAGGCATATTACAATAAGCAAGAAGGCGTAAAGCGAATCACCACGGAAACGGGTGCTGGGCAATGGGGCTCCGCTTTGTCATTTGCCTGTCAGCATTTTGGTATCGAATGCGAAGTTTATATGGTAAAAGTAAGTTATGACCATAAACCTTATCGAAAATTAATGATGAATACCTGGGGAGCTAAAGTTTATTCGTCACCTTCCCAACTCACTCAGGCCGGCAGAAGTATCCTTGAAATGGATCCGGATTCTCCTGGAAGTTTAGGTATCGCCATTTCAGAAGCTGTTGAAAGAGCTGCTTCTGATGAACACACCAAATATGCCCTTGGAAGTGTTTTGAATCATGTTTTAATGCATCAAACCATTGTCGGTCAAGAAGCAATCAAGCAAATGGAAATGGCTGGTGACATGCCAGATATTGTGGTGGCTCCCTTTGGAGGTGGTTCTAATTTTGCAGGACTTTCTTTTCCATTTTTACGATTAAATCTGGAGGAAGGTAAAAATATTCGTTGTATTGCAGCAGAACCAGCCAGTTGTCCAAAATTGACAAGAGGGGTCTTCCGATATGATTTTGGTGATACGGTAGGTATGACTCCTTTACTTCCAATGTACACACTTGGACATAATTTCGTTCCAGCTCCCATACATGCAGGTGGATTGCGCTATCATGGAGCCGGGGTTATTGTCAGCCAGTTATTAAAAGACAAACTGATTGAAGCAAGATCTCATGATCAATTGGAATGTTTCCAGGCTGGAGTATTATTCGCTCAGGCTGAAGGTATTATTCCTGCTCCCGAGGCATCTCACGCTATTGCAACAGTTGTTCAGGAAGCTTTAGCGGCAAAAATATCCGGTGAATCTAAAACCATCCTGTTCAACTTATGTGGCCATGGCCATTTTGACATGCAGTCTTACGATGACTATTTCTCAAACAAATTAGTAAAGCATGAAGTTACTTCGCAGGATATAGAGGAATCTTTAGCTAAATTAAATACACCTGTTATTTAATAAAAAAGGAGGTTGTTAGTGGATAACAGCCTCCTTTTTTATCTTATTATTTCTCTGGAGTGGTGAATTTCCCCCCTACGGGTGTACGGTAGGGTTCAAATGGAATTTTAAGCATTTTTGAAACATTGGAATGCTCGTGTTTTTCAAGATGTGTATCTATACCATATTGAATGTCTGACTGATTCATGTAACTGTAGGTGCCAAAAATTCTATCCCAGATGGAAAAAATATTTCCATAGTTTGAATCTGTTTGAGGTAATATGTAATGGTGGTGAACATGATGCATATTAGGTGTTACAATGGCTAAACTTAACCATTTATCCAACCTCTCCGGAAGACTAATATTTGCATGATTAAATTGAGAAAGTACAACAGAAAGTGCCTGATACAACATAATCAACCAAACAGGAGCTCCCAGAATAAAAACCCCCAGTGTGGTGAAAACAAAGCGGAAAACACTTTCACCTGGGTGATGCCTGTTTGCTGTCGTTGTATCAACATGGATATCGGTGTGATGAATCAAGTGGAAACGCCACATAAATCTTACCTTATGTTCCAGCCAGTGAATAAAATAGGCACTTATAAGGTCAAGCCCCATTAATCCGATGATTGCGTACCCAATTAAAGGAATATTATCTATAAAAGAAAGTAGTCCCCAGTGATTTGCCTGGGTCCATCGACTGGTTTGAAGTAAAAGAAATGCTAAGGCAAAATTCACCACGATGGTTGTCAGGGTAAAAAACAGGTTTATCCCCGCATGTTTCCATTTTTTATAAGAAAATCTAAACAATGGAAAGGCTGTTTCAATGAGCCAGAAAAAAGCGATTCCACCCGCGAGGATTAATGAACGATCGCGCGACGGAATACTTTCAAAATAGACCATGATAGGTTCCATACTTTTTTTATTTAAATGTAACTCAATTTATCTGATAAGTCAATTAATATTACCTTTTAGACCTTAAATCTGACAAATATCTTTCCAGTTCTTGATCATCGTAAATTAATACCTCTCTGGGTTTACTTCCATCAGCTGCACCCACAATACCTAAAGATTCAAGCTGATCCATGATTCGTCCGGCTCGATTGTAACCCAGCCTAAGGCGTCGTTGAATCATAGACGTCGATCCTTGCTTATTGCTAACAATCAATCTGGCTGCATCTTCAAGCATATCATCCAAATCGGTATATTTCAAATCAGCTCGGGCATTTTCAGGATCATCCCCTTGAAATTCAGGCAGAAAGTAAGGTTCCGGGTAACCTTGTTGTGCGGCAATAAACTCTATCACCTTTTCTACTTCAGGCGTATCAATAAAAGCACCCTGTAAACGAACCATTTCACCCCCAACCGAAAGAAGCATATCACCTCGTCCAATTAACTGCTCGGCTCCCCCAGTATCGAGGATAGTCCTGGAATCAATCTTTGAAGTAACTTTATAGGCGATCCTTGCAGGAAAATTTGCCTTTATGACCCCAGTGATGATATTGACAGAAGGTCGTTGGGTCGCAATAATAAGATGGATACCCACCGCCCGCGCTAATTGGGCTAAACGACCTATCGGAATCTCCACTTCTTTCCCTGCGGTCATAATTAAATCGGCAAATTCGTCAATTACCAGGACAATGAAAGCTAAGAATCGGTGACCCTTTAACGGATTTAATTTACGTTGAACAAATTTTTCATTATATTCCCTTATGTTTCTGACACTCGCTTTTTTTAGCAAATCATACCTATTGTCCATCTCTATACAAAGAGAATTTAAGGTATAGATTACTTTTGCCGTATCGGTAATGATAGGTTCATCTTGATTTGGCAAAAAAGCAAGGAAATGATGTTCTAATTGTGAGTATGGAAAAAGCTCTACCTTTTTAGGGTCAATGAGAACTAATTTAACCTGAGAAGGGTGCTTTTTATACAACAAAGACATGAGAATAGAGTTAATTCCCACCGATTTACCTTGCCCAGTTGCCCCTGCTACCAGCAAGTGAGGCATTTTTGCCAAATCAACCACAAAAACCTCATTACTAATTGTTTTCCCCAGGGCAACAGGTAAATCCATTTTAGCTCGTTTAAATTTATCAGAGGCTAAAACTTCTTTCATGGAAACCATCTGTTTCTTTTTATTGGGCACCTCAATACCGATGGTTCCCTTACCGGGGATAGGTGCAATAATACGAATCCCCAAGGCTGATAAACTAAGTGCTATATCATCCTCAAGATTTTTTATTTTTGATATTCTGACGCCTGGTGCAGGGATTATTTCATAAAGCGTAACCGTTGGACCAACGGTCGCTCTTATCTTTGTAATTTCAATTTTATAATGTAATAAAGTTTCAATAATCTGATCTTTATGGGTTTCCAGCTCCTCTCTGTCTATTTCAAATTGCTGATCAGCATAGTCATAAAGTAATGGTAAAACAGGTTGTTCGAAAGTAGATAAATCAAGCGTAGGGTCATACGGCTCTGTATGATCTATATTTTCTCCGATAGCCTCTGAAAGACCTGCACCCATAATAAAGGAATCATTTGGCTCTGCCTTATGCATTGAACCGAGAGAATTTGCCAATTCAAGGGTTTCATTCAAAGTTTCTTTTTCCTTTGCATGAACAACTGGCTCCAGAAACAATTCTTCCCCCACTTCCAGGGAAAGCTGTTTTCCCGGACTATAAACCTTAGGTGTTTTCTCTGTTATTTCAGTTACGGGAGAATTTATTTCAGCTAGATTTTCTTCCTGAATATCTGCAAGTCCTTCAGATTCCTTTAAAACTGGTTTCCTATGAAAAACATTTGTTTTTATGTAGTTAAAAATTTCAGGTAATGACTGACCTGCCATCGGTGGATTCAGATACCAAAGGAACCGGCTTAAAAAAATAAAAAGAAATAAAAAAAAAGTGCCAACCTGACCCAAAAATCTAACCAGCCAATCACTAACCATGGTTCCAAAACCACCACCCATAGGAAATGAAAAGCCACTGAAGAGGAATGCCAATAAAACTGAAAAGAAAAGTACCTGAATAGTAATATAAAAAAGTTTTTCAGATAGTTGGGATAGAGGTTTCTTGATAATAAGCTGTCTGCCAACTAAATAGAATACATAGCATAAAGCAAAAGAAGGCAATCCAAATAAAAAATAGAAGAAAAAATTAGAGGTAATTGCCCCTAATCTACCTAAAATATTAGCTATTTCCGCGTCACTGTCTAATAATAAAGCGATGGAGAACCTTAAAACAGCATCCTGATCATCTTGCCAGGTAAATAAGTAAGAAACAAAGGCCAGAAAACAATAAAAGGCGAGAAATAAAAAAAACAAACCCCATAAACCAGGTATTCTTTCATCTTTAAATGAAAAAGATGGTTTGCTCCTTTTTTTGTTTTTCGCAACACTCATTGGTGGAATTAAATTTGAAGTCGCAAGATAAGTTTTTTTGCACTAATTCGCAAAAACTAACAATTTATTAAAAATATAGCCATTTTATAAATTATTTGTTTTATATTGCAGTCAAATAGAAAACTAAACTTTTTAAAAATGATACCAGAAGGAAGGGTTGGCATGAACCAGCGATTTATTTCAGTCTTCAAACTATTGGTTGAAAAAGGAGAAATTGTTATGAATGACAGAGGAGGAAAAGGCATTGGTGATTTTGCCAATGATATTTTAGGGAAACCTTACAGTCATATTATCAGGGCTTTTTTAAGCGATACCGATAAACGTTGTATTGATTACCATCATGTAGATAAATTATGTGAATTATATGATGTGAGTAAAACCTACCTGCTGGAAGGTAAAGGCAATCCTTTTGAAGATAAGAGAATCAGACCTTCAGGGAATGTTAGCACTATCCCTTCTTTAGCAAACAGTATAGGAAACAACAATATTTGTTTTACCAATATCGAAGCTTTTGCGGGAAATTCTGTTGAATGGGACAGTTTCAGACAAGAGAATCAGGACTATTTTCATATCCCAGGCTTAGAAGGTGTCGAGCTTTTTGCCTTTCCCATAAAGGGAAACAGTATGTTGCCGGTAATTAATGACGGAGATATTGTGGTTTGTAAACCGCTCCGTAACATGAATGAATTTAAGGAAAATAAAATATATGCCATTAACGACAGTGGATCAATCTGGGTTAAACATGTGCAGAAAGAAATTAATCCTAAAAATGGTTTGTTACAACTTAAACTTATCTCAGCCAACCATCTGGAACATGATCCTTTTCATATTGAGGTTTCAGAAAATACTAAACTATTTCAGGTAATCAGAAGGATAAGTGCCTTGGATTAATAGATTTACTCCCCAGCAGGTGAATTAAAATTAATTTTTTCCTCCTCTGACGAGTTTGTTTTTTCCTCTACTCTATTGAATATTTCTTCTGAATATTCCTTGAATTCACCTACGAGTGGTTCAAGTTTTATAACTCCCTGCCATACCTGGCCTGGATAATTTTTTAAGAAGGCATAAGTTTTAGATGAAGTTACTGCCTGGCTTTGAGGTGAAAGAACTGATTCTACAACAAACCACACAATTAGGCTATAAAAAAACGCGGAAATAGCAGCTAAAACAATTCCACCAATGACTTGATTAATAAAATTTAAATGTACCTTTTCCATAATACTTTCAATGCCTTTTCCTATTAACTTTAATAATAATAAAGCCAACAAAAAAGTGGTGGCAAAACCTGCAACCAACCAAAGCGGACCCGTTTGATTAAAAATATCATAGTATAACCTGGTAACTGCTGGGGTATATCTCAAAGCTGCTAAAATACCAAAAGCTGCTCCTAAAATAGTGAAAATAGTTTTGATTATTCCTTGGTTGTAACCCGTGTAAAAACCATAGGCTAAGACGATAATTAAAAATAAATCGATAATCATTTTAGTTTATTTAGCTTTTAGTTTCATTTTATGCAACACACCCAACTTATTTTTTACTATATTTAGGCTATTCATTTTCACTTTATTAACCACAAACCATGAAACACATTTTCTTTTATTTCCTCTTCAGCCTGTTTTCTTTAGTAAATTTTGCTCAATCTGCAAACCAAAAATTAATTTTTGAAATTGGTAAAGATGAACAGAATTATCGAAATATTTGTGAAGCCTATCCTGAAACTTTGTTAACCTGGAAAAAGGATGACTATACACAGACCGCTTTACTTTGGTTTGACTTCCTTAAAAGTATGGAAACGTATGCCGAATCTATTCAGTTTAATTTAAACGGATTAAAATTGTGGTTGCATATTTTTTGGAACGAAAAAGGTAATATTGATTATCTGGGTTATTATATCCATCCAGCTTCCAGACAAATTGATAAAACAGAATTAAATGCTTTTCTAAGCTCTTTTTCGCGCTTAGCGACAAAGCCTGATTTTAAAAGTGGTTTAAAAATTTCACATTACACATCAGCTACTTTTCCTACCTTTGCGGGCAAAAGATGAACTTTTCTTTGTCTATTGAGTTGCTATTATATTAAATGGATTTAAAACACAAAACATGATTCGTATTCTCGCAAACGACGGCATTAGTGATGATGGTAAACTTCTTATGGAAGAAGCTGGATATGAGGTGATTACTAAAAAAGTACCCCAGAATGAACTTTGTGATGTCATTGGAAATTATGATGTATTACTGGTAAGAAGTGCAACAAAAGTTACTGCAGAAGTTATTACAGCTGGAGCTAATCTTAAAATGATTGGCCGAGGAGGTGTAGGTCTTGATAACATCGATGTTGCCTTTGCTGAATCAAAGGGTATTTTAGTATTTAATACCCCTGCTGCTTCCTCTCAGGCTGTAGCTGAACTTGCCTTTGGTCACATGTTTAACCTTGCTCGTTTTTTACATCAGTCTAACAGGAATATGGCTCTGGATGGACAAAATACCTTTGATACATTGAAAAAGAATTACGGATCAGGTATTCAATTACGCGGTAAATCGCTTGGTATTATTGGTTTCGGAAGAATTGGACAGGAAGTAGCAAGAATTGGACTGGCTCTGGGAATGAATGTTCTTCCTACCGATTTAATTATAAACGAAGCAAATATTGATATCAACATTTTTGCAAATGAAAAAGTTAACATGAATATTCATGTTCCAACTGTTCCATATAATGAGGTTTTAGCGAAATCTGATTTTATTTCTTTGCATATACCTTTCGGTGGAGGGAAGCCACTCATTGGCGCTGCAGAAATCGCCACGATGAAAAAAGGAGTATTTTTGATTAATACCGCAAGAGGAGGTGCTATTGATGAAACGGCTCTTCTCGATGCGCTGGAAAGTGGTCAGGTTGGAGGTGCTGGTTTAGATGTTTTTGAAAATGAACCCACCCCTAAAGCAGCCCTTCTTTCACACCCAAATATTTCCCTTACGCCTCACATCGGTGCGGCCACGCTTGAAGCTCAAGCAAATATTGGATTAGAAATTGCAGACAGAGTGATAGCCTATTTCGGTGATCTTAGATAATATTTACATAAAGTAGGGTGAGGCAAAATATTTATCACCCTACTTTAAGTTATTTCATTAGTTTAAAAAAAGTACCCAAAATCCAGTGAGATTCCGCCTGAATCAGATTTTCCAGCGTTACATCTACTT
>Ga0214921_10000152_pt1 | contig 131041 bp, 160 predicted proteins | sample LL1505_MetaG_FD_177992 | JGI IMG/M metagenome (GOLD analysis project Ga0214921, IMG submission 177992) | Freshwater microbial communities from Lake Lanier, Atlanta, Georgia, United States - LL-1505 | ecosystem: Environmental > Aquatic > Freshwater > Lake | place: USA: Georgia | collected... | reverse complement strand
CTTTGCCGTAGCCCCTTTTATCCAATGGCTGTAGCCGTAGAAAAAATACACCTTTATTTGCAGCGCTATCACCAAATGAACGGCCTGCATAGAAATTACCAACGCGTATTAATGGCTCTTTTTCAACTACTTTACGGATTTGCTCCATCGCTTTTTCCGTACGTTGTAGGGAAGCACCTTCAGGCAGAACAAGCACACCACGGATTTGACCATCGTCTTCTTGGGGAATGAAACCAGTGGGAATACTCTTAACGCCTATGCCGGTAATTAGCAGGCCCGCAAATAAACCAATAACAACAAAACGCCGCTGCCTTAAGGCGAATTCCAATGCTTTCTGGTATGGATTTTGTAAACTAAGCAGCCAGTTTTCGCAGCGTTTTATGAAATTTTGTACAGGTAGAAGTTGTTTGGGAGCCGCTCCAAATTTTTGTGTAAGTATTAGCGTAGATGCAACTGGTGTGAAGGTGAGTGCGTTGAGCATTGAGATTAAAATTGAACTGCCAATTACCACTGCGATCGGTTGATATAGTTTTCCTACGGAGCCAGGCATTAGTAATACCGGCAGAAATACCACCACTAAAACCAGTGATGTGGCAATTACGGCACCGCTAAGTTCTTGCATCGTATTAGCTGCCGCTTGGCTTGGCGTCTCCCCTTGATCGATGCGTCTGCCAATGTCTTCGCTAACAACAATTGCATCATCAACTACCACCCCAGATGCTAAAACAAGGCCGAATAGGGTGAGGGTATTAATGGAGCCATCCATGCCCCGCAATAAAATAAAGCTGCCAAACAGTGAAACCGGAACTGCGATGGCTGTTATCACAGCTAGGCGCCAATTCCCTAAGCCTAATAGTAAAACTAAAAACACAAGTAGCACCGCATCTCTTAGGGCATCAACGGCATGATGGATATTTTCGCGAACGTTATCGGCCACATCTACGATCGTTTGGATCTGAAGCCCTGGCGGCACATCAGCGCGCACTTGATCTAAAAGTTGTTGCACCGCTTTACTTAATTCCAGGGCGTTGCTGCCATCCCTTTGATATATGGAAAGGGCAACGGTTGCCTCACCTTTTAAGTTGCGGGCGCTGCTGCTGTAGTTCTCATCCCCCAGGCTAACTCTGCCTAAATCCCTCAACCTAACGCTATTGCCATCAGCCAAGGGAGCAACGATTAGATTTTCGAGTTCGGCTTGGCTGCGCAGGCGGCCCTCCATGCGCAGGGGGAGGTTGTATTGCTGACGATCAGGGCTTGGCGCATCACCCACCTGCCCCAGTGCCGCTAATACATTTTCTTTTTGTAGTGCGGCGCTAACGTCGTTGATTGTGAGGCGGTAGCGATTTAATTGTTGTGGATTAAGCCAGAGCCGATAGGCAAGATTGCCGCTGCCGGTGAGTGTAACTTCGCCAATTCCTGGAAGCCTTAATAGGGGGTCGCGCAGGTAGCGATCTACCCAGCTACTGATGAATTGCTGGCTATATATTTTACTTTTGTCGCTAAAACTAAGCACCATGAGCAAATCGGTGCTGGTGCGCCTCACCTGCAAACCTTGGCGAATTACCGATTGCGGTAATTGGCGTGTAACGAGGTTTGCTTCGTTTTGAACATTGATTTGATTTAGTTCTGAGCTGCTGCGATCATCTGCAACTCCCTCACTAAAAGTGAGCTCAACACTTGCCCCATTGGCGGTGCTGGAGGAGCGAATCGATTCAAGACGCTCCAGGCTGTTCAACTGGCGTTCCAGCAGGGTTGTTACACCCTGCTCCACCACCTCAGCGCCAGCGCCAGGGTAATTGGCCCTAACGGTTACTTTGCTGGGGGCGATGGGAGGCAGGTTTTCCACCTGCATGCCGAAAAGGCTCACCACCCCAGCAAGTACCACGAGCACGCTGAGCACCAAGGTGAGCAGCGGTCGCTTTAAAAACGGATCAGAAACCGACATCAGCAGGAATGCCTGCGGTGGTTAACCGATCTTGTCAGTTTTTGTTTAACCCACGCTCCAAACACCACCGGCAATATTCACCAGAGGTGAAACCAGGGTGGTGCCAGCTAGGAACCAAGCAAAGGCTGCACCACCGCAGCCGCCCAGCCAAAAACCACTGGCAAATTCCGCCCAACCCGCTTTGGTGAACAGGTCTGCGGGGGGATTGTCAATGGTGGCATCAGGGGGCTGCACGTTTGGTCCCCTGCCGGCGGTGCCGTAGATGGAGAGGCAAACCGTGAGGATTGAAACCAAACCAACGGCGGCTAGTAAACCAGCGGTGGCGGCGTAATCGGTGTTGCGGAGTGGGCCGCAAATGCTGAAGGGTCCGTAGAGGAAGAAGCCATGGGCCATCCCCACTTCCAAGCCCCTGCGATTAGGGGAAAGGGAAGGGCGATAGGCAGGCAGGGCATTCAGGAAGGCCTTCGTGAACCAGCTGCTATTTACCGGTGTGGCCAGATTGCCGACGCAGGGGTCGGCCACGGGGGTAACAGTCATCTCAGTCGCGAGCCTCAATCACATTGAAAAGCAGAGCCATAACCACTGCAGGCAAGCCGATTCCCACCAGTGGAATGAACACTGAGGGCATCCAGGCTGCGGCAAATTCTCCCGTCATTGGTTGAAAACACCTGTCAGGACATCAGGAGCCGAGGCTCCAGCCATCGGACTGTACGGAGCTCTATTGCCCAGGTTCGCTGGCTTGCCATGGGCGTCATAAAAGTTCAACCTGCGGCACCCCTCAAGGTGGCTCTAATCCGATAAATAGGGCGTCCTTGGCTTTCGTGGTAGGTGCGCATCATTAGTTCCCCCAGAAGGCCAAAGCAAAAAAGTTGCACCCCTGCCAGCAGTAGCAACACGCAAAGGGTGAGCAGGGGGCGGTTGCCAATGTTGTTGCCCAAGAGCTTTTCGGCCACCAACACCACACCCATGAGGCTTCCTGCTGCAATTGCAAGCAATCCCCAGAAGCCAAACACATGCATGGGCCTTGTGAGGAAGCGCTTCATGAACCACACCGTGAGCAAATCCATCAGCACCCGAAAGGTTCTATCGATGCCGTATTTGCTTTTGCCATAACGTCGGGGTTGATGGTTCACCTTCAGTTCTGTAATCCGAGCCCCTTCAATTGAGGCCAGGGCGGGCAGAAAGCGATGCAATTCACCGTAGAGATTCATGTCGGCTAACACTTCACGGCGATAGGCCTTTAGGGAGCAGCCGTAGTCGTGGAGCCGCACATCGGTAACGGAAGCAATCAATCGGTTAGCCAGTTTTGATGGCAGAAGGCGGCTAAGGGCAGCATCTTGACGTTGATGGCGCCAGCCGCTCACCAGATCAAAACCCTCCCGTAATTTCTGCAACATCAGTGGGATATCGGCTGGGTCGTTTTGAAGATCACCATCGAGGGTAACGATCTCTTCCCCTTGGCTTGCATCAAAACCAGCAGCCATTGCCGCTGTTTGGCCATAGTTGCGCCGCAGTAATACGGCCACCAATTCAGGGGTGGTTTTGCTGAGTTGGCTTAGAACTTTTGCGGTGCCATCGCTGGAGCCGTCGTCTACTAAAACCAGTTCAAATGGTTCGCCAAAACCCCGCATGGTGCCAAGCAATTGGGCAACTAGTAGGGGCAGGCTCTCCTCTTCATTGAAAAGGGGTATCACCACGGAAATGGTCACGGCCGGCGGATGTTCAGGGGAGATGGCTGCCATCGTGGCAGCGCTGCACTCTGCCAGCACCCCGTAATTCAGCCCTGTAATGGCAGGCAACAGGGTGCTTATCGCTAGCCCATAACGCATCGATGCCGATGCCATTGCGGCCATGGCTGGCCCCAGAGCTGTGCAGATATCTGCCCTCGCCCAGGTGCAAACCCACATGACTGCAGCGTTGGGGGCTGCCAAAAAAGATCAGATCACCTGGTTTTAAGAGGCTTAAGCAATTTGAATTAACAGCTATTGATTGGCAAAAACGTTCTTGTTGATAGGCGTCCCTTGGAATCCAAACACCGAGATCGGCAAATAAACGTTGAACAATGCCCGAACAATCAAAGTTGGGGCCGAGGCTGCCCCCCCATAGGTAATTGTTTGGCACAGCCATTGCCGCCATTGCATTTGTGAGCAATTGAGGCATCAGGGCATCAATTGCCGCTGCATCTAGAAGCCTGGGGCGATGGGCCGGGCAGCTAACCCCATTGCCAAGCAATTGCTGGGGATCAATCCAGCCGCGATAGCCATCTTCTTCTAGTTGCACCAGGCAGCGCTTCTCTTGGGCTGGTTCCGCCAGCAACTGCAAGCGGCGGCCTGGCCATGCCTGGGTGGCTAAACCCATGCCCCTGGGGGAGCTGTAGAGGTTTAAGGGGAGAGTTAGTTGCCAGCGGCTAAGGGGCAGCAGCAGCTCTGGCGTTGCCGCAAGGTTTTCGGGCAGGGCGTTTAGGGTCGCCATTGCGGTGTGCTGATGCAATGGCGTTCTACAGCCAGGATCCAAATCTGGGGGAATTGCTGGCGGCCAATTTGGCTGAGCTAACAGAGCAAACCTCTGCTGATCTAAGCCAACTGAGTGTTACTTGGTTGGTTTATTCCAGCTCTCCCCTTGATTTAGCAGCTTCCATAAGTGAGGCGGATTTTTGGCAAATGCCCCAGGCTGGAGCCAGCCACCTTGGCCGGCAGCTTCGCTACCCAGCAAGTGTGGTGAAGCTTTTTTATGCCGCTGCTGTTGAAAGTTGGTTGGCCCGGGATCTATTGCTGGAAGGCGCTGAATTACGCCGTGCCTTTGGGGCGATGTTGCGTGATTCCAGCAACGATGCCACTTCCCTTGTGGTTGACCTACTCACAGGCACCAGTAGCGGCTCGGAGTTACCAGCTGATCCATTCAATAGTTGGGCCCGCCAGCGCCAACTAATCAATCAATGGTTTGAAGGCTTGGCATGGCCGGAATGGGAGGGTTGCAATGTTTGTCAAAAAACCTGGACCGATGGCCCCTATGGCCGAGAACAACAGTTTTATGGCAGCAATAAAGAAAATCGCAACCGCCTCAATACAGATGCAACGGCTCGTTTGTTGCATGGGGTGATCGCTGGCGCTTGGCAATCACCATTAGCAAGTGCCCGAATTCGTGCTGCTTTGAGCCGCAGCCTTGCTAAATCTGAACGCCTCAGCGATCCCGAAAATCAAGTGGATGGTTTTTTGGGCGAAGGCTTAGCTGAAGGCAGTTGCCTGTGGAGCAAAGCCGGGTGGATGAGCAAAGCTCGCCATGATGCGGCCTATTGCGAAGTGCCAGATTGTGCTCCATTTCTGCTGGTTGCCTTTAGTGAAGGCAGCAGTTGGGCGACCGATAACCAATTTTTGCCTGCTTTAGCGCGCAGGCTCAGTGAATCCCTAAAGAGATAAATCTGCTTTAGGTTTTTTTAGTGGGAACGGAGAGGGAGGGATTCGAACCCTCGACAAGAGTTGCCCCCTGTAACTCCTTAGCAGGGAGCCGCTTTCAACCGCTCAGCCACCTCTCCAGCGGTATTTACAGCTTATCAGTGCTCCTGGCTGGAGGGCAGCCGCGGTAGGCGGTGATTAAAGCTGCAAAGTATTTCCCAGGGAATTGTGCCACAGGCTTCACTCCAAATTTCAGGGCCGATTTGGTCGTTTTCCCCCTGCCCCAGCAGGGTTACCACCTCCCCCTCCTGCAGGCTGGGTAGGTCGGTGGCATCGATCACCATTTGATCCATGGTGATGTTGCCAACTTGGGGTAGGCGTTGGCCTTTGGCCATTACATGCATGCGTCCAGATAGCAACCGGGCCACACCATCGGCATAGCCAATGCCTAAAACGGCCAGGCGACTGGGGCGTTTTGTAATGAATCGATGGCCATAGCTCACCCCAACACCGCTTGGCACTTCCCTGATCAGGGTTACCCGGGCCCGCACACTCATCGCAGCTTGCAGGTTTAGTTTCTGACTTAGGTGGGCAGCAGGTGCATGGCCGTAGATCGCAAGCCCAACCCGCACAAGGTTGTAGTGCAAGCTGCGATCAGCCAAGGTGGCGGCCGAATTAGCCAGGTGGCAAAAACCAGGCCTTTGTTGAATGTCACCTAGCTGTTTTAAAACCCGCTCAAAGCGTTGCTTTTGTAAATCGGTTTGGCTGCTGCCGGCTTGATCAGCATCAGCCAGATGGGAATACAAACCATGCAGTTCCAGATCAGCCATGGCGCCTAGGGCTTGCCATAAATCCGGCCCCTCCTGCCATGGGGCGCCAAGACGGGCCATGCCCGTATCAAGCTTGAGTTGAACGGTAAGGGCCGTGCCTGCAGTTGCGGCCACCTGGTTAGCCACCTGCGCTTGGCGTAGGCAGCTGATGGTGGGCATCAATTGCCAATAGAGGCAACAGCGAAATTCCTCAGGCTCCAGCAGATTGCCCAGCACCAACACAGGCTGCTTGATACCGGCTTGACGCAGTTCAATGGCCTCGGCGAGGGTTGCAACGCCAAAGCTGCTGGCACCACCTTTAAGGGCTGCCTGGGCCACTGTTACTGCCCCATGGCCATAGCCATCGGCTTTTACCACTGCCATCAACTGGCAATCAGCTGCGAGCGAGGCGATTATGCGGCTTGTGTTTTGAGTGATCGCTTCCCGGTTGATTTCCACCCAGGCCCGTTGCTGGGGACCATGCATCACGAGCGACATTGATGGGGGTCGATGTTTCGTTAGCATGAACGCACCCAGGGCGCATTGCGTGGGCCACGTTCTCGTTCTCAATGCGTCCTACGAGCCGCTCAATATCACCAGTTGGCGCAGGGCGGTGGTGATGGTGCTTAAGGGAAAGGCCGAGGGGCTCGAACATGAACAGCGAACCCTGCGCCAAGACTTTTTGTCGCCCACCGTTATTCGATTAAGGCAATTTGTGCGGGTTCCCTTTAAGGAATTACCACTAACACGCCGCAATGTTTTTCAACGCGATCACCACACCTGTCAATATTGTGGATATAAAGGTGAGCAATTATCAATTGATCATGTAATTCCCCGCAGCCGCGGCGGCCAAGACACTTGGGAAAATGTGATAACTGCTTGCATCCGTTGCAATGTAAGAAAAGGCAGCCGCACCCCGAAGGAAGCCGACATGCCGATGGGCTCAGTGCCGCGCCGGCCGGTGAGCACTCTCTATTTCGAAGCAACCCGTCAAATACGCAATGGCCGTAGAGAAGAATGGCGTAAATATGTGATCGGTGCTTGAGTTAATTGTGATTGTGGGCAAGCTCTTCTAACTGTTTTTGTTGATCGGCATGAATGCAGGCACCAATAACTTCAGCTAGTTGACCCTGAAGCACTGTTTCTAATGGGAAATTACGCCCCAGGCGATGGTCGGTAGTGCGGTTGTCTTTGTAGTTGTAAGTGCGGATTTTTTCACTGCGATCGCCACTGCCAACTTGTGCCCTGCGGGCTGAGCTTTCAGCATTTGCAGCTGCTTCCATCTCCAAAGCTAATAATTTAGCCCTTAATATTTCTAAGGCCCGCTCTCTATTTTGCATTTGCGAACGCTCTTGGGTGCAAAATACTCTGATGCCGCTTGGTTTATGAAATAGGTCGATGGCAGTTTCTACTTTGTTTACATTTTGGCCGCCAGCACCACCGGAGCGGGCGGTGCTTATTTCTAAATCTTTAGGGTCTAGTTGAACATCAACAGGGTCTGCCTCTGGCATTACCGCAACGGTGGCGGTTGATGTGTGCACCCTGCCTTGGGATTCAGTAGCTGGCACCCGTTGCACCCTATGAACACCGGCTTCATATTTCAGCTGGCTAAATACTCCATCGCCACGAATTGCCAAAATAAGTTCTTTAAAGCCACCAAGTTCTGCTTCTGAAGTGCTCACAGGTTGCACCTGCCAGCCTTCAGTTTGAGCAAAGCGTTCATACATCCTGGCTAAATCACCTGCCCATAGGGCAGCTTCATCGCCACCGGCACCAGCCCTAATTTCAAGCATCACACTGCGTTCATCGCGGGGATCGCTTGGTAATAGTGCTAGGCGTAGTTTTTCTTCAAGTAATAAACGATCTGTTTCTAAACTTTGAATTTCTTCTTGGGCCAGTAATTCCATTTCGGCATCACCCCTTGATTCCCGCAGCATTTCCTTTGCCTGCAGGCTTTGCTTGGTGATGTTTTGCAGCTGATGGTAATCAAGCACCAGGGGTTCCAGCTTGGAACGCTCCCTTGCAAGTTTTAGTAGTTGCTGCGGATCGGCCGCCACGCTGGGATCAGCAAGTTGGCGTTCAAGGGCTTCAAAGGTGCGACAGGTGGCTTCGAGCCGATCGGTCACGAAGGAGCTGTCCAAAACAGGCGGAACTCAGGATGTGATCAGGTTTCTTTTGGCGCATCATTAACGCCGCCCATGCCGTATTTGCGCATGAAGCGATCAACGCGGCCCTCGGTGTCAAGGATTTTTTGGGTACCGGTGTAGAAGGGGTGGTTGCCACTCCACACATCCACATGTAGTTCAGGAGAAGTGGAGCCTGTGGTCATAACCACCTCTCCGTTGCAGATCACCTTGGCATCTGGATACCAGGTTGGATGAATATCGGCCTTTGGCATGGCTGTGTTTAGCGTTTGGAGAATTGAGGTGCTTTACGGGCTTTCTTCAGGCCGTATTTACGACGTTCCTTAGCGCGAGGATCACGGCTGAGGTGACCTTCACTTTTAAGTGGTTTGCGGTTGTCGGGAGACAGATCGCACAAGGCCCTGGCCGCCCCCTGCTTGATGGCATCGGCTTGGCCGGTTAAACCGCCGCCACGCACATTCACCAGAATGTCGTATTCCTTAGCCAGGCCAAGGGTTTCCAACGGTGCCCGAACGGAACTGATGTAGGTGGGGTTGTAGTTGAGGTAGTTATCGCCGGGGCGGCCATTGATGGTGATGGTGCCACTACCAGGAACTACCCGCACACGGGCAACTGCGGTTTTGCGGCGACCTGTGCCCCAATACACAACTGGCTTATTGCTTAATGTCATTTGAGGGTTGCGGCGGGATTGAGCTCAAGGGGTTTTGGTAACTGGGCAGCGTGGGGATGCTCAGTGCCCTTATAAACCTTCAGTTTGCGAAACAACTGACGGCCTAAGGCGTTGTGGGGGAGCATTCCTTTAATGGCTGTTTCCACAATCCTTTCAGGAATGCGCCCTTGGAGGGCAGAGAAGGTTTCCACCTTCATGCCACCGGGTCTGCCGGAATGGCGGCGATATACCTTTTGGCTGGATTTATTGCCTGTAACCTTCACCTTCTCGGCGTTGATCACAATCACGAAATCACCAGCATCCAGGTGAGGCGTGAAGGTGGGCTTGTTTTTGCCGCGCAATACCTGGGCTACCTCACTGGCGAGGCGGCCGAGGCACTTATTTTCCGCGTCAACCACATACCAGTGGCGTTCGAGGGATGCAATGGAGGGGACTACTGTTTTGTTCATCGCGCCGGCAGGCCGGAATCACGGGGTTTGCCCTGCTATGCAGGATCTGGTGGATAAGGAGCTTGAGTTGAGCCTGGCAACAGGCGGCGGTTCGGAAGTCTCCAGCCGATACCGCGGTAGACAATCGTACCACGCAGCTAATGGAAATATTGGCTGTGGGTAACCAACCCTAAGAAGGCAAAGCCCTTGGGGGGGAGCGGCTTCCTTCACTTCCTGGCGTTGGCATTCCTGCCAGCGCTTGCGAAAGCAGGCTTCGCTGAGGCGACCCTCACCAACTGCCACCAATTGACCCATCAGTAACCGAACCATTCCATATAAAAAGCCTGTGGCTTGGATTTCGATGCTGAGAATGTCACCCTCCCGTTGTAAATCCACCTCCTCTACGGTGGTGCGGCTATGGCTCCTGGAGCTGCCGGCTTTTTGAAAGGCTGCAAAGTCGTGGGTGCCAACAAGTTCGTTTAAGGCCCTGGCCATCGGTTCCGCTTCCAGTTGCCATTGGTAGCGATGCCAACTGAAGGGGGCCAGAAACAGGTTGGGGCGCCTGCTATTTAAAATTGTGTAGCGGTAGCGCCGGTAGCTGGCTGAGAAACAGGCATGCCAAGGGGCGTCCACCACCACTGCAGCACTTACACGAATGCTGGCGGGTAGGCGACCATTTAAGGCAGCGGCCCAGCGATCGGCAGGTATGGGGCCATGGCAATCGAAATGAACCACCTGGCCAGCGGCATGAACACCGGCATCGGTGCGGCCAGCGGCAAAGCTGCGGCCGGTGGGCTCCCGTTCCCCTGGCAGAGGATCAAGGTTATTGATTGCTTGCTCAAGGCTGGCTTGCACGGTGGGTTTGCCATCCTGCCTTTGCCAGCCACAAAAAGGGCTGCCGTCGTATTGCACACAAAGGGCAATGCGTTGGCTCAAACCAATTCGATAATGGCCATCACAGCGTTGTCACCACGGCGGGGCACGGTGCGGATTATGCGGGTGTAGCCGCCCTTACGGTCGCCATAACGGTCGGCTGCCTTATCAAATAGGGCATGCACCAATTGCTTGTCGTAGATGTAGCCCATGGCCCTACGGCGAGAGGCAAGGCTGCCATCTTTAGCCAGGGTGATCATGCGTTCGGCTTCATCCCGCAGGGCCTTGGCGCGAGCTTTGGTTGTGGTAACGCGACCCTCCCTGATCAATTGGGTAGTGAGGCCCCTAAGCAGGGCTTTGCGTTGGTCGGCGGGGCGTCCCAGCATGGGGACGCGACATTGGTGGCGCATGGTGAGAGGAAATTATGGGTGGATTTAGGCAGGGGTGCGGCTTTGGGGAAGGGAGATGCCAATGCGCTCCAGGGCTTCAATAACTTCGTCTGCCGATTTGGAGCCGAAGTTTTTGATCTCTAGGAGATCTTCATAGCTAAAGCCCATTAAATCTGAAACAGAGTTCACCTGGGCTCGCTTGAGGCAGTTGTAGGCCCGCACTGAAAGATTGAGTTCCTCGAGCGGAATTTGACTTTCAGCTGTTGGTTCAGGTTCCACGCCTGGTTCTTCCACCATGGAAAGGGTGGCCAGCGGTTGGAACAGGGTGATCAGCTGGTTTGCAGCTTGGGCCATGGCGTCGTCTGGGGTGATCGAGCCATTGGTTTGAATCTCAAGCCGCAGCCTTTCCCGGGCGGAACCGCCTTCACCCACAGCGGTTTCATCCACTGTGTAGTTCACCCGGCGAACGGGCATGAACACCGCATCGATCTGGAGAAGATCAAGGGAGGCGGTGTCTTCGCAGCCGCGCTCCACGGGGCGGTAGCCCACGCCACGCTCCACGTGGATTTCCAGCTCGAGGCTATGGCCTTCGGCGATGGTGGCGATTGGCCTTTGGTTATCTACTACCGAAACCTGGGAAGAGAACTGCAGATCAGCAGCAGTTACAAGGGCGGGGCCGTTCATCACCAAGCGGCCGATTTCGGTATCGCGGCTACGGCTGTTGAGGATTAGCTCCTTGCAGTTCAAAAGGATGTCGAGAACATCTTCGCGAACTCCAGGAACCGTGGCGTATTCGTGGTTAACACCACTGATGCGCACTGCAGTAACGGCGGTGCCCTCTAAACCACTCATCAATTCCCTGCGCAGGGAATTGCCAAGGGTGGTGGCTTGGCCCCGATCGAGGGGACCGATTACGAACACTCCGGTTTGGGAGCGGTCTTCGCCGATCTGGTAGTCGACGCGGTCAATTTGGAACTGCAACACGGCCGGAAGATCTAAAGGGCGAAGGGCGGTTAAAGCAAAACTGAAGCGATCAAACGCGGCGGCGTTTGGCTCGGCGACAGCCGTTATGGGGTAAGGGGGTTACGTCGCGAATCAAGGTGATTTCGAGCCCAGCCACCTGAAGGGCCCGGATGGCCGTTTCCCTGCCTGAGCCAGGGCCACGAACCAATACTTCGATTTGACGCATGCCCTGCTCGAGGGCACGGCGACCAGCGGCTTCAGCGGCGGTTTGGGCAGCAAAGGGAGTGCCTTTGCGGGCCCCTTTAAAGCCGCTAGCCCCTGCAGACGACCAAGAAATCACTTCCCCGGCCGTGTCTGTGATCGACACGATCGTGTTATTAAAGGTGCTTTGAATGTGGGCAACGCCATTAGGGACGTTGCGTTTGGCCTTTTTAGGGCCTGTTTTTTTGGCTGGCTTTGCCATGGTGGTGGGCCTGCTGGTGCAGGAAGGTGATCAAAGAACAGTGGAAGTTCTGGTGACGCAAGGAAAAACCTTTCCCAAGCGGCAGAACTGGTGAAAACAGCAGCAAACAAACAGGAAGAATTACTTCTTCTTGCCGGCCACGGTTTTGCGGGCACCACGGCGGGTGCGGGCATTGGTGCGGGTGCGTTGACCGCGAACAGGCAGACCCATGCGGTGACGACGACCACGCAGGCAACCGATGTCTTGGAGGCGCTTCATCGCCATGCCCTCTTGGCGGCGAAGGTCACCCTCAAGGGTGAAGGTTTCGGCTGCCACCCTCAGTTTCTGGACATCGCTATCGCTCAGATCCTTAACCCGGGTATCCGGATTAACGCCACTCAAGGCAAGGATCTTTTGGGCCCTAGTAAGACCCACGCCATAGATGTAAGTGAGGGAGATCTCCACCCGCTTGTCGCGGGGGATATCTACGCCGATAATCCGAGCCACTGGGGAAATGTTGTAGAGAGTGATGAAATTTGAGGCGGGCCCTAGGCCTTGGACCTAGGGGAGGGGGGTTAACCCTGGCGCTGCTTGTGCTTTGGGTTGGTGCAGATCACCATGACCCGACCGTGGCGACGAATCACCCGGCATTTGTCGCACATGCGCTTCACTGAGGCGCGCACCTTCATTGGTGTGCTCTCCTATTCACAAACAAAGATCTTATCACGCGGCCTTGAGGGCTTCTTCTACTGCGCTGCCAACTGTTTCAATGCTACCGGTGCTTGGCACGGCATGCAATTGGCCGCGGGCTTGGTAGTAATCAATTAGTGGGGCGGTTTGCTCGCGATAAACCTGCAATCGATGCCGAATCACCGTTTCGTTGTCGTCGGCCCTGCCACGGGCTAATAAACGCTCCACTAATTCATCATCGTTTAATTCCATCAACAACACCTTGTGGAGCGGTTGATTTAATTCAGTTAGAAGTTGATCTAATGCTTCCGCTTGGGGCAGATTGCGGGGGAATCCATCAAGTAACCATCCCCCCTCGTGGTTGCTGAGCCGGCTGCGCACTATTGCAAGCACTAAGGCATCGCTCACCAACTCACCCCGATTCATGACGGCTTCAGCCTCAAGGCCCAAGGGGCTTGCAGCTTTAACTTCCGCCCGCAGCAGATCACCGGTGGATAGATGGAGCAGTTGGTGGTTTGAGGCGAGCAGTTGGGCCTGGGTTCCTTTGCCCGCTCCGGGGGGACCAAGAAAAAGCAAGCGAAAACTCATTGGCGCACCATCCCTTCGTAACGCTGGGAAATCACATAGGTTTGCACCTGTTTAGCCGTGTCGATAGCAACACCCACAAGGATTAACAGGGATGTGGCCCCAAGCCCCTGGAAGGTTTTTACATTTGTGGCCCCCTCAACGGCGGCGGGAATAATTGCTACGGCCCCGAGGAATAGGCCACCAAGCAGGGTGAGCCTGTTTTGAACCCCACTAAGAAACTTGGCAGTGGCAGTGCCAGGCCGCACACCAGGCACCGCTACACCACCTTTTTTTAGGTTCGTAGCGATGTCTTGGGGATTAAGGGTGAGGGTGGCGTAGAAGAAGGAAAAGCCGCAAATCAGGCCAAAAAACACCAATGCATATATCCATGGGGTACTGCTGTTTGGATTTAGGTAGCCAGCAACCTTGATAAGCAATTCACTTTTTGTGAGATTTGCCACGGTTAGGGGTAGAAATATCACGGCAGAGGCAAAGATGATTGGCATCACTCCACCGGCATTTAATTTCAGGGGTAGGTAGCTTTGCCTTTCCGGCAAGATTGCACCGCTACCAACCTGGCGTTTCGCGCTAACTATGGGGATGCGTCTGCTGCCCTCTTGAACAGAAACAATTCCTAAAATCGTAATTATGAAAATAACTACCAGTACAAGAATGCCAGCGATCGTGCCTCGATCTCCGCTTTGAGCCAGCTCAACGGTTGAACCGAGGGCCTTGGGCAAAGTGGCAACGATGTTTAGAAAGATCACCAGGGAGGCGCCTTGGCCAATGCCCCGTTCGGTAATTACCTCTGAGATCCACATCACCACCATTGAACCCGTAACCAGGGCAAGGGCTGTTTGCACCACAAATACGGTTGGTGAAACCGATTCCACGGCATAGGGCCGCAGTATCAAAGCAAAAACCACGCTTTGCAAAATGCCCCAGCCAAGGGCTACGTATCGGGTGATTTGGGCAATTTTGCGCCGGCCAGCCTCACCTTCATTTTTTTGGAGATCTTCAAGGCTGGGTAGGGATGCAGTAAGCAACTGCAGGATGATCGAGGCGTTGATGAAAGGCAGAATGCCCAGGGCGAAAATCCCTAAAGATGAAATACCACCACCGGTAAAGATGTCGAGGAAACCAATCAGCTGGCCACCCTGCTGGATGAATTGCTGAAAGGCCACACGATCAATCCCTGGCATTGGGATATAGATGCCAAGCCTCACTAACACCAAAAGACCAAGGGTTGTGAGAACACGATCCCTCAAACTTTTGGCTTGAATCAACTGGGTGATTACTTCCCCAGCGCTTGGGGTGCGACCCCTACTAACAACCATGGATCGGTGGACGCAGGAGGTGATTAATCAATTAGTCGATCAGTTCGCAACTACCGCCGGCGGCTTCGATCTTTTCCCGGGCGGTGGCGGTGAAAGCGGCAGCCCGAACGGTGAGTTTTACCTTTAGTTCACCGTTGCCAAGCACCTTAAGGGGATGCTTTGGACTGGTGAGGATCCCGGCTTCCTCTAAAGACTCGCGAGTAACAACCGTACCGGCTTTTAACTGGGCCAACTTGCCCACATTGAGCACTGTGAAAAAGGTGGGGTTAACCAGGGTGAAATGCTTGAGCTTTGGCACCCGGCGATAAAGGGGCATTTGCCCCCCTTCAAATCCTGGCCTGGTGGGGCGACCGGATCTGGATTTTTGACCGCGCATGCCAAAACCACAGCTGGCGCCTTGGCCGGCGGCGATGCCGCGACCTTTGCGCAATTTGCGGCGGCGGGAGCCTTTTTGTGGCTGGAGGGTTTGAAGAGTTAGGGACATGGCTATGGGGTTAGGAGTAGATCTGCTCTAGGGGAATACCGCGCTCTTTGGCGGTGTCTTGGTGGGTGCGCAATCCGCGAAGGGCCACCATGGTTGCCCGGGCATTGTTGAGCGGCGTTTTGCTGCCTAGGCGCTTAGCAAGAACGTTCTTAACCCCAGCCAATTCCAACACCGTGCGGATTGATCCGCCTGCAATTACTCCGGTACCAGGGGCTGCGGGACGCATCAACACGCTGGCTGCACCATCACAACCAGTTCCCATGGTGGGTATGGAGTTGTGACGGGTGAGGGGCACCTTAACTAGATGCTTTTTGCCATCGGCAACGCCTTTCTTAACGGCACCAATCACATCACCGGCTTTGCCAACGCCAACACCCACTTGGCCCTTTTCGTTGCCAACTACAACAATGGCCCGGAAGCTCATTTTTTTACCGCCTTTAACGGTTTTAGAAACGCGGCGGATTTGAACAACCCGTTCCTGCCATTCGGAATCGCGTTCTTGATCTCTGCGGTTGCCGCGCCTCTCCCCGCGGCCGCGGCGCTCACCGCCACCACCTTGGCGGCCGCCACGGCGATCTCCCTGCCCATCGGCAGCGGCGGGAACATCAGCGGCGCCGGGAATGTCCTGGGCCTGGATCTGGTCGTTGGATTCAGTCATGTTTTCGCAGGATCAGAACTTAAGGCCCGCTTCCCGGGCAGCTTCGGCAAGGGCTTTCACCCGACCGTGGTACAGGTTGCCGCCGCGGTCGAAGACCACCTGTTGGATGCCTTTGGCAAGGGCACGCTTGGCAACCAGCTGGCCAACGGCGATGGAAGCATCACAGTTGGAGCCACTGGGTAAACCAGTGCGCAGGTCTTTATCGAGGCTGGAAGCAGCCGCCAAGGTGTGCTGGGCGGCGTCATCTATCACTTGAGCATATATGTGCTCGTTGGATCGATAAACAGCAAGCCGTGGACGATCCGGTGTGCCCTCGAGATGGCGACGGAGCCGCCGGTGGCGGCGTTGGGTTTGCTGTTTGCGGGAAGTGGAAGACATGGCAGGAATTGGAAGTACAGGAGAGCGGCTTTATTTCTTGCCGGTCTTTCCGGCCTTACGAAGGATGCGTTCGCCTTCGTATTTGATTCCTTTGCCTTTGTAGGGCTCCGGTGGTCGGATGGCGCGAACCTTGGCGGCTTCATTGCCCACAATCTCCTTATCTGCCCCGGAAACCATCACCTGAGTGTTGTTTTCCACCGCAAAAGTTACCCCGGTGGGAGGTTCAATTTCCACCTGGTGGCTATAGCCAGCGTTAACAACAAGGGTTGTGCCTTTTACAGCAGCGCGATAGCCAACCCCAATAATTTCTAATTTGCGGGTGAATCCTTTCGATACACCTTCAACCATATTTGCCACCAGAGTGCGGCAAAGGCCGTGACGCTCCCTCGAACGGCGGGTGCCATCTAGGGCGGCCACGGTGAGAATGTTTTCCGCCTGGGTGACAACTACACCCTCAGGTAAAACACGGTTCAATTCACCTTTGGGACCCTTCACCTTTACGGCGAGGCCATTGATCTCCACAGACACCTTGTCGGGGAGGGGGATCGGATTTTTTCCTATGCGTGACATGGTTTGTTCTCCGATCAGTACACGTAGCAGAGCACTTCACCGCCCACGCCTTCTTTACGGGCGGTGCGGTCGCTCATTACCCCTTTCGAGGTTGAGATAATTGCAACCCCCAGGCCCCCCAATACTTTGGGAAGCTCGCGGCGATTGCTATAGATGCGCAAACCTGGCTTGCTCACCCGCTGCACTGAGCGGATTGAGGGCTGGCGTTGCTTGCCGCTGTATTTGAGGGAGAGCACAAGCTCCTTGCTCACCCCTTCGCCCTCCTCGGCGATTTCGGAGATGAAGCCCTCCTGCTGCAGCACCTTGGCGATGCTGCGGCACATCCGAGAGGAAGGAATGCGGGTGGTTGGGTGACGTTTCTCACAGGCATTACGAATGCGAGTGAGCATGTCTGAAATTGGGTCGTGGTTGGCCATAGCGGTTTCCGGAACGAGGGCGATCAGTTGCTGCGGAACGGCATCCCCATCTCGCGGAGAAGGGCGCGGCCTTCTTCGTCGTTACGGGCGCTGGTCACGATGGTTATGTCCATGCCCCGGATGGCGTCGATTTTGTCGAAGGAGATTTCAGGAAAGATGATCTGTTCCCGAACTCCAAGGGTGTAGTTACCCCTGCCATCAAAACTCTTTTCACTTACGCCGCGAAAATCGCGGATCCGTGGCAAGGCCAGATTGATCAAGCGCTCTAAAAACGCATACATCCTGTCGCCCCTGAGGGTTACAGCGATGCCAATCGGCATGCCAGCACGAATTTTGAAAGTGGCGATCGCTTTCTTGGCGCGGGTAACCATCGGCTTTTGGCCGGTGATAGTGGCGATTTCAGTTAGGGATGCTTCAAGGGCCTTGGCATTTGTTGCCGCTTCACCTAATCCACGGTTCACAGTGATTTTCACCACTTTGGGAACCTGGTGGATATTGGAAAAGTTGAGATCCTTGAGCAGCTTTGGCTGGATCGCTTCCCGGTAGCGAGTTTTGAGAGACATGGCGGGGTTTTGGTGATGACTCTGGACTGGGTCAGAGCCAGAAGGGGGGCTTTAACTGGTGGGCGGAGGCTGGGGCCTCAATCAAGAAATTCCCCAGTTTTCTTGAGCCTGCGCTTTTTGTTGCCGTCTTTATCGACAACGAGTTCCACGCGGCTGGCCACCTGTTTAGAGGTGGAATAAACCATCACGTTGGAAGCATGCAGGGATGTTTCTTCGGTGAGAATTCGGCCGGATTCACCCTCTTGGGTGGGTTTCACATGTTTGGTTCTTAGGTTTACCCCTTGAACAAGAACACGGTTCTCCCAGGGGAAGGTGCGAATTACTTCGCCGGTTTTACCCTTGTCTTTGCCGGTGATCACCTGAACGGTGTCGCCCTTGCGGATCTTCATCTTGATCCGGGTGGGGGTGGAGGCGGCCATTTCAGATCACCTCCGGAGCAAGGGAAACAATTTTGGTGAAATTGCGTTCCCTTAATTCCCTAGCCACGGGGCCAAAAACCCTCGTGCCCTTTGGGTTGTTGTCGGCATTGATAATCACTGCGGCGTTGTCGTCGAAGCGAATCGAATTGCCGGTATCCCGGCGCAGGGTGTGCTTTGTGCGCACCACTACTGCCTTAACCACATCAGACTTTTTCACGCCCATGTTGGGCATGGCGTCTTTAACGGCGGCAACAATCACATCACCAACGTGGGCATAACGCCGATTGGTTCCCAATACACGGATGCATTGGATCCTTTTGGCGCCGCTGTTGTCGGCAACGTTTAGATAGGTTTCTTGCTGAATCATGGGTTTTAGCTCAGCGGGCCCCTAGGAGGGTGGTCATGATCTCGGCCACCGTCCAGCGCTTGGTGCGACTGAGGGGGCGAGTTTCGGTGATTCGGACTTTGTCGCCGATTTGGCAACGGTTTTCCTCATCGTGAGCCTTGTATCTGGTGGTGCGGCTAACCGTCTTTTTGTAGATGGGATGGGGAAAACGGTTTTCCACCGCCACCACCACCGTTTTGTCCATCTTGTCGCTAACGACGGTGCCGACCCTTTCTTTGAGTGCCATGGTTTTTAGGGGGTCAGAGGGCGGCAATGGAGCTGGAGCGCTCCTTTTGCACCGTTAGTAGCTGGGCCAGCTTGAGGCGGGCATGGCGGAAACGGTGGGGGTTTTCCAGACGGCTGGTGGCCTGCTGGAAACGCAGATCAAACAATTCCCTTCGGGTGCCGCTGATCTGTTCTGAAATTTCGCCGTCGCTGAGGCTGCGCAGGTTGGCGATTTCGGGTAGGGCCATGGTTTAAGACTCCACTGCGATGGGTTCAGCGGCGGCCTCAGTGGTGGCCTCCTCTTCCGCTTTGACGATGAATTTGGTTTTCACCGGCAATTTGTATTGGGCGAGACGCATGGCTTGTTTAGCCAAGGCTTCGTTGATTTCAGGGCCACCCATCTCAAAGAGAATTCGACCTGGCTTAACAACTGCAACCCAGAATTCTGGGTTGCCCTTGCCTGAGCCCATCCGGGTTTCCGCAGCCCGCATGGTGACGGGTTTGTCTGGGAAGATCCGAATCCAGATTTTTCCTCCCCGCTTGGTTAAGCGGCTCATGGCACGGCGGCTGGCTTCGATCTGCCGAGCGGTAACCCAACCGCATTCCTGGGCTTGGAGGGCAAACGAACCAAAGGCAATGGTGTTGCCTCTGGTGGCGATGCCGCGCATGCGACCTCGCTGTTGTTTGCGGAATTTGACGCGACGTGGACTAAGCATGATTTAGGACTCCCTCACTCCTCGTTAGAGCGATCTTCGAAATCTTGGGGACGCCGACTGGTGCGGCGACGGGGAGCGGCTCCCACAGGGGGCTGCTCCTTTTGCCCTGGCAGAACTTCACCTTTGAAAATCCAAACCTTGATGCCCAACACCCCATAGGTGGTGCTGGCCACTTTGGTGGCGTAATCAATGTCTGCCCGCAGGGTGTGAAGGGGAACACGGCCCTCGCGGGTCCATTCCGTTCTGGCGATTTCGGCACCATTTAGGCGCCCACTCACCTGAATTTTCAAACCAAGCACTCCTGCCCGCTGGGCCCGTTGAACGGCCATGCGAATTACGCGGCGAAAGGCCACACGTTTTTCCAACTGTTGGGCGATGTATTCAGCCAACAGGAATGAATCCGCGTCTACCCGTTCCACCTCAACCACGTTGATGCGCACCTGACGGGTGCTATCTCCGATGGTTTTTTGGATTCCAGCACGAAGCTCTTCGATGCCGCTGCCTTGCCTGCCCACCAACACACCAGGGCGGGCGGTTTTTAGTTCCACCTCAAGCTGGTCTGCCTTGCGGGCGATGAGCACACTGCTGATGCCAGCAGCTGCGTACTTCTTGTTAACGAACAGACGGATCTGCTCGTCTTCCTTGAGCAAGGTGGGGTAGGTGCGGGCGGGTGCGTACCAGCGGGAGCGATGTTCCTGGGTGATCCCCAGGCGCAGGCCGGTCGGGTTGATTTTGTGTCCCATCGGTCTTTAGGCGTCTTGGGGAGTCACACCAATGGAGATGTGACAGGTGGGTTTCTTAATCGCGTAGGCCCGCCCTTGGGCGCGGGGCCGAAAGCGTTTCATGGAAGGTCCCATGTCGGCGCTGGCCATCGAAATGACCAGGCTGCCGGGGTCGATGCCGAGGTTGTGCTCGGCATTGGCCACCGCAGACCGCAGCACCTTGGTTATGGGTCCGGTGGAGCGGTAGGGCATGAACTCGAGCATGATCAGGGCGTCGCGGTAGCTCCGACCCCGAATTTGATCGAGCACACGGCGGACCTTGGACACGGAACCCCGCACGTAGCGGGCGTGGGCAAGGGCTTGGTTTGGGGTGAGGATTGTTTTGGCCATCTCAACGTGCTCCTTTCTTGTCCTTGATGTGGCCCCGGAAGGAGCGCGTGGGGGCGAATTCCCCCAGTTTGTGGCCAACCATTTGCTCGGTCACGTAGACCGGCACATGGGTTTTGCCGTTGTGAACGGCAATGGTGTGGCCGATCATCATCGGCAGGATTGTTGAAGCTCGTGACCAGGTTTTGATCACAGGCTTTTCTCCGGCAGTGTTGTTCTTCTCCACTTTGCGGAGAAGGCTGTCGGCAACAAATGGTCCTTTTTTTAGTGAACGTCCCATGGCGGTTTAAGCGATCAGCGGGCAGAGGTAAGTCATCAAGAATCCCGTCCGCCACGGCTCCGCTTGGAGATGCGGCGACGCTTGCGGAGAACGTATTGGTTGCTGGGCTTGTTGCGCTTCCGGGTTTTGAAGCCCAGGGCGGGTTTACCCCAAGGGGTAACAGGACCAGAGCGACCAATGGGGGCGCGTCCCTCACCACCACCGTGGGGGTGGTCGCAGGGATTCATCACACTGCCGCGAACCTCGGGCCGGCGACCCAGCCAACGTTTGCGACCTGCCTTGCCCAGGCTGGTGTTGCGGATTTCGGCGTTACCTACTTCGCCCAAAGTGGCGTAGCACTCGCGGCGCACAAGCCTTACCTCAGTGGAGGGCAATTTGAGGGCGACATAATCCCCCTCTTTTGCCATCACCTGAGCGCTGGCCCCGGCGGTGCGCACCATTTGGCCACCCCTGCCGGCATATAGCTCCACATTGTGGACGCTTGAACCAAGGGGGATCGCTGATAGGGGAAGGGCATTGCCCACCTCTATCGGTGAATCGGGACCGGAAACAACCTCCTGACCCACCACCACTCCAGCGGGGTGGAGGATGTAGCGCTTTTCACCATCCGTGTAATAGAGGAGGGCGAGGCGAGCATTGCGATGGGGGTCGTATTGGATGGCGGCCACCCGACCCACAACACCGTGCTTATTGCGGCGGAAATCAACGATTCGATAGAGGCGTTTGTGGCCACCGCCGCGGTGACGGCAGGTGATCACACCGCGGTTGTTGCGGCCCTTGCGGCGGTGTTTTGCCACCACCAGGCTGCGTTCCGGCTTGCGCCGGGTTATTTCACTGAAATCGCTAACCACCCGGGTGCGAGTGCCGGGGGTATAGGGGCGATAGCTACGGATTCCCATGGTTAGCGCTCCTTACGACTCAGGGAAAAGCTGGATGCTGCTGCCCTCGGCCAACCTCACCACGGCCTTTTTGACCTGGGCGCGGCGACCGGAGAAGCGACCCACCCGCCTGGTGCGGCGGGGTGGATTCATGGTGCTAACCCCAATTACCTTGACCGAGAAGAGATGTTCAACTGCGGCCTTGATGTCGGGCTTGGCGGCCCTGGGGTCTACCTCGAAGGTGTACTGATTTAGCTCGAGGGCGCGGGTGGCCTTCTCGGTAATCAGGGGCCGACGGATTACGTCCGCCAGGCGATCGCTAAAACGCTCAGCCATTGCCATACACCTCTTGGATCTTCACAAGGGCGTCTTCGCTCACCACAAGCTTTTGGGCATTGAGGAGATCAAAAACGTTTAGTTGATCAGCAGCGATGAGTTTCACCGTGGGCAGATTGCGCACGGACAACTTCACGCTGCTGGCCAGTTCGGCTACCACCAGCAACACTTTCGTGCCCTGGGGAACTCCCCAGCGCTCGAGGGCAGCCACCACATCTTTGGTGCGGGGTTTTGCCAGTTCGCTGCCAAAGGCTTTCACCACCACTAGGTCGGCGCTGCGGCTCATGAGCGCAGTGCGCAGCGCTAGGCGCCGCTCCTTGCGGTTCATGGACAGCTCGTAGGAGCGGGGCTTAGGGCCGAAAATCACACCACCACCTGGCCTCAGGGGGGTGCGGATCGAACCCTGACGGGCTCGACCAGTGCCTTTTTGCTTGTAGGGCTTGCGGCCACCACCACGCACTTCGGCCCTGGTGAGGGAACTGGCAGTGCCTTGACGGGCATTGGCCAGCTGCCGCACCACTGCGCGATGAACGATGTTGGCGGCGGAGCTTTCTTTGGCAACGGCTAGATCCAGGGAAGCTTTTCCGGCTTCCTTGCCCTGCCAGTCGCGAATTACACAATTAACCATGGTTCCCTCCCTCACGATGCGGCCTTGGAGCCAACCCGCTTGGCGGGTTGGATGCTCAACAGGGCTCCCGGCTTACCCGGAACTGAGCCCTTCACCACCAAGAGGTTGCGTTCGGTATCAACCTTCAGCACAACCAAACCCTTAACGGTGGTTTTGGTGCCGCCGTAGCGACCAGCCATCCGCTTACCGGGGTAAACCCGGCCAGGGGTGGTGCCGGCGCCGATGGATCCAGGTTCCCGGTGGTTTTTTGAACCGTGGGTCATGGGTCCACGGCTAAAGCCATGGCGTTTTTGCAATCCGGAAAAACCACGGCCCATGGTGTCGCCACTCACATCTACCTTCTGTCCAGGACTGAAGGCTTCAACTGTGAGATCGCCGCCAAGCTCAACCCCATCGATGGAATCGACGCGGTATTCCTTGAGGTGGCGCAGGGGCTCGCTACCGGATTTGCTCAGGTGACCCTGGGCAGGACGGTTTACGAGTTTTTCGCGGATGTCGCCAAAACCAATTTGAACAGCGGTGTAACCGTCGTTGGCTGGGGTTTTGACTTGGGTAATGCGGCAGGGACCCGCTTCGATCAAAGTGACCGGAATGGATTTGCCTTCGTTGTCGAAGAACTGGGACATGCCCAATTTCTTCCCAAGAATGCCGATAGACATGGGAGGTGAAACACGCCAGCTGTAATAGCCAGCCCCCAACGGAAAACCGTTGAAGCCGGCAGGGATCTGTCTGAATCTGAAAAAGTTTCAGGACAGGGGTGGCTGAGACTGATCACCGCGATTTCCCCTAGGGGAGGAATTCCGGTGCAAGTTTCCCGGCAAATTCTGAAAACTCAGAACCTGCACTGGCCAAAAGGAGGCCATCAACTCTGATGGCTCCTAGCATTGAAATTGGAGGCCCGGCTAGCGCTCGGGCGCAACATCAAATGCGCAAGCGAATATCCTAACCCATGGGAGTTAGCCCCCATCCCTGCCACACTCTGTTCAATTGCTGGTGCCCCCCATGCCCCTGCTGCTCAGCGGCCGCACTTTCCGCCGAGATCTGGAGCGATCCAAAGCATTGGCCTTATATGCCCCATTGGAAGGTGGTGCTGAAACCAGATTGCTGAGGCGCATGCGGGCCTGCGGCTATCACACCGAACTGAGTTCCGTGCGGGGCTTGGGCGATCCAGAGGTGTTTTTGCTTGGTCTCCATGGCATCCGCCCTCCCCACCTGGGCCATCAAAGGGTTGGTAAAGAAGCTGCTGTGGGGGAGGTTCAAATGGTTATGCCCCAACTGGGCCCAGCCCTTTCAGGGCCCAACCCCGTGTTGATTTGGTTGCTGGAAGGCCAGGTTTTATCGGCGGCGGAGCGCAGCAGCCTGCTGGCCCTTTGTGAAAGGGAGCCCCGCTTGCATTTTGTGCTCGAAATGGGTGGTTCTCGCAATTTGCGCTGGCAACCCCTGGCAGACCTTGGCATCAGCTGAGCCATGGCTTGATCCCAAAGAAGCCCTAGCCAAAGGGTGCTGGGTTAAGTGGATTGGTGGTGCGAGCAACCACGACCTGCAGGGCCTTGAAGATCAGGCTGCTTTGGCCACCATGGCCGGCGCCCATTGCCTTGACGTGGCTGCCGATTTCGGCGTGGTGGCTGCCGTTAAGCGCGGAATTGATTGGGCCCTCAACCAGGGAGTGCCCCGCCGGCCCTGGTTGATGCTCAGCCTCAACGACGGCGCTGATCCCCACTTTCGTAAAGCCGTATTTGATCCCCAGCTATGCCCAAGCGATTGCCCAAAACCCTGCATCCCTGTTTGTCCGGCGAGGGCGATAGATGCCGCCTGCGGCGTTATTGCTAAACGTTGTTATGGCTGCGGCCGTTGTTTATCGATATGCCCCTTGGATTTGATCCAAGAGCAGGCGATAAAGCTTGATAGCGCCAAACTTTTGCAACTTTTGCAAGAGCTGAAACCCGATGCCATCGAAGTGCACACCGCCGTTGGCCGCGGCGAGGCCTTTGCCCAATTGCTGGCGGGATTAAAGGCCAGTGGCTTACCCCTCAAACTTTTGGCTGTGAGTTGCCATGCCGGTTTTGCTGGAGCTGGCCAGTTGCCATATGCGGCTTACCTCTGGCAGCTGCACGGCCACCTAAAGCAATCCGGTTGGCCTTGGTTGTGGCAATTGGATGGGCGGCCGATGAGTGGTGACATTGGAGCGGGCACAGCCCATGGCGCCATTGCTCTGCTGGAGCGGTGGCGCCGCTCTTTGCCACCGGGTTGCCTGCAGCTGGCTGGGGGCACCAATGCTGATAGCCGCAGGCGTTTGCAGCGGGTTGAGCTTCCCCTTACCCCCGCCCGTGGCGGGATTGCTGGCATCGCCTACGGGGGTAGTGCCCGCTCCCTATTGCAACCTTTTTTGCTGGAGGCAGAGCTGGGTGGGCAACGGCTTCTTAATTGCCCAAACCTCTGGCCCCAGGCGCAACGCTCCCTGGAGCAGCTCTGGGCCTGCTAAAACCAGTGGGGATCTGGCCCTAACTGGAATTGTGTTCGCAGCAGCTGGCCAAACGTCCATTGCGGTAACGATTAAGAAACATCGGGTTACCGATGATTTGGATCGCCTTCTGGCGGTGCTTCCCCCTTCGTTTCAACCCCATCTGGCAACGGCAGCCCAGCGGGAGGGCCTGCTGGAGGTAGTTCTTGATTTAGGTAGAACAGCTGAGGCCCGCTACCTAAATGGTTGCGTTGATTTGGGATCAAAGCCAATCAGTGGCGAGGATCTTCAATTTGTCATAGATCAACTGGGGGCTTTTGGTGGTGACAACCGGGCTGGCATTGCAGGCACCTTGCATCGAATCAGTGCCTTGCGTAACCGCTCTGGTGTGGTGATCGGCCTCACCTGCCGGGTGGGGCGTTCAGTTTCAGGAACCGTGGCAATGGTGCGGGATCTGCTTGATTCAGCCCAATCACTGCTGCTTTTGGGGCCGCCAGGGGTTGGTAAAACCACGGCCCTAAGGGAAATTGCCAGGGTGTTGGCCGATGAATTTGCTAAGCGGGTTGTTGTTATTGATACCAGTAATGAAATCGCCGGCGACGGCGATGTGCCCCATCCGGCCATCGGTCGCGCTAGGCGCATGCAGGTGGCAAAACCCCAGTGGCAGCACCGGGTAATGATTGAAGCGGTGGAAAATCACATGCCCCAGGTGATCGTGATCGATGAGATCGGCACCGCCGAGGAGGCCCTTGCTGCCCGCAGCATCGCGGAACGGGGGGTGCAGCTGGTGGCCACCGCCCATGGCAACGCCTTAGAAAATTTGTTGCGCAATCCAACCCTTTCCGACCTGGTAGGCGGCATTCAAGCTGTAACGCTTGGGGATGATGAAGCCCGCCGCAGGGGAAGCCGCAAGGCGGTTTTAGAGCGCTCTGCTGCCCCCACTTTTCCCCTCGCAGTGGAGATGCATAGCCGCAGCCGCTGGCTGGTGCACGCAGATGTGGCCGCCACCGTAGATCGCTTGCTCCGGGGTGATGCGGCCCAGCCTGAAATTCGCAGCGTAGATAGCAAGGGTTGCTTGAGGGTGGAGCAGCCCCTGCCGCGTCTGCTGTTGCGGCCGGCCAAGCCGGTTTTAAAGCCAGTGTTGAAACCATTGCAGCCAACAACTGCACCCCTGCGGGTTTATTGCTGCGGCATTGCCCCGCGGCTGGTGTTGCAGGCGGCCCGCAGTCGCCATTGGCCTGTGCAATTGGCCGATGAACTTCCCCTTGCTGACGCCGTTTTAGCCGGCAGGCAGCAATTGGGTTTGAACCCGGAGGTGCGGCGAGAGGCCCGCGATGGCGGGGTGCCAATCCATGTGATCAAGGCCAATAGTTTGACCCAGGTGCAACGGGCCCTAGAGCGCTTGTTGCGCCACCACGGTGCAAAGTTGACAGCTGAATAGCTGGGCTGTTTGGGCCAAGGGTTTGACGCTGGGTGGCCTTTTATGGCTATATAAGAGCTCGTCAGGCAGTTATGGGCCTGATTCCGCTCCAATGGGTCGTCGCCAAGCGGTAAGGCAGCGGTTTTTGGTACCGCCATTCCTAGGTTCGAATCCTAGCGACCCAGTTTTTAGTTACCTTTGCTGACTTTTTTATTGGGGGATCCCTGTGCTGATCACCGATTTCGACGGGGTGGTGATCGATGGCATGGCGGAATATTGGTGGGCCGCCAGGAGTTGCGCCGTGCGTTTGCTCCCCTCCCTCGACCCCCTGCCTGAGGCGATTCCAGCTTTGTTTACAGCCCTGCGCCCGAGGGTTTTGGCTGGTTGGGAAATGCCGGTGCTGGCAGCTTTAGTGGCTGGAAAGGCCCTACCCCAAGCCGATTTTCAGCGCAATTACAGCTCAGCTCTGCAGGCAAGCCTTGCCTTGCTTGGCTGGAAGCAGGCACAACTAACCCAATTGCTCGACCAGGTGCGGCAAGAGGCGATTGCAAGCAACCGTGAAGGTTGGCTGGCTAGGCATCGGGTTTACCCCTGGATGCAGGAGCGCTTGTGGCGTTTTCAGGAGGATGGTGAACCCTGGCAGGTGCTTACAACTAAAAGTGCTGAATTCACCTGCGAGTTGTTGCAAGCCCATGGCTTGCAGCCGGCTGCCGTTTATGGCCGCGAACAGGGTCCTAAGCCCTCAGTTTTAAGGCGCTTGCTGGCTGAGCGGAGAACGGGGCAGAGCGTTTGGAGATTTTTAGAGGATCGGCGCCTCACCCTCGAGGAGGTGCTGGAAACCCCAGGATTGGAGCAAGTGAGTTGCCTGCTGGTGAGCTGGGGCTACCTGCTGCCTGAAGACAAAGACCACCTACCGGCACGGATTGGGCTGCTCAACCCTGAAACCCTGGCGAAACCCCTAGACGATTGGCCCTGATTTGTTACAATACATTTGAACTAACCAGTTCTGCCCCTGCCGATCGATACACCGGGCGGCTTGGGTGGCACTTCTCTCCTGGTGGTTGCACGATGCCCGGATATTCCGGAGCTATCTGTTTTCACTTGATTTAGCCACTTTTTCTTTGCTGCTGAGTAGCCCATGACCGCTGATTCGAAATCCCAAGCCAGCTCACCCACGGCTGGTTCCCTCCAGGCTGGTGCACCTTCCGCCGGGGAGCGAGAGAAAGCCCTAGGGCTTGTGTTGAACCAGATCGAGCGCAATTTCGGTAAAGGTTCGATCATGCGCTTGGGGGACGCTTCCCGAATGCGGGTTGAAACCATTTCCACTGGTGCCCTCACCCTTGATCTCGCCCTTGGTGGCGGCTATCCAAAGGGTCGGGTTGTGGAGGTTTACGGCCCGGAGAGTTCCGGTAAAACCACCCTCACCCTCCATGCCATTGCCGAGGTGCAGAAGCGGGGCGGCGTGGCTGCCTTTGTGGATGCTGAACACGCCCTCGATCCGATGTATGCGGCCTCCCTGGGGGTGGATATCGAAAATCTCTTGGTGTCCCAGCCAGACACTGGCGAAATGGCCCTTGAGATCGTTGATCAACTGGTGCGTTCCGCTGCCGTAGACATCGTGGTGGTGGATTCCGTGGCGGCCCTCACTCCAAGGGCTGAGATTGAGGGGGAAATGGGTGATCTGGCGGTAGGTAGTCAGGCCCGTTTGATGAGCCAAGCGATGCGAAAAATCACCGGCAACATCGGCAAATCCGGCTGCACTGTGATCTTCCTGAACCAGTTGCGTCAGAAGATCGGCATTGCCTATGGCAACCCTGAAACAACCACCGGTGGTAACGCGCTGAAGTTTTATGCCTCCGTGCGGCTTGATATCAGAAGGATTCAAACCCTCAAGCGGGGAACTGAGGAATATGGAATTCGCGCCAAGGTGAAAGTGGCAAAAAATAAGGTTGCACCGCCTTTCCGCATCGCTGAGTTCGACATCCTTTTTGGCCGCGGCATCAGCACTTTGGGCTGCCTACTCGACTTGGCTGAAGAAACCGGTGTGGTGATTCGCAAGGGTGCTTGGTATAGCTACGACGGAGACAACGTTGGCCAGGGTCGTGACAACACGATCACTTGGCTTGAGCAAAACCCTGAAGCCAAAGAAGTTATTGAAGTTAAAACCCGTCAGAAACTCACTGAGGGGGCGGATGTAACCGCTAATTCAATGAAACCTCTTGCTGTGGCTGCAGCAAAACGTAAGGAGGGATCTGAGCGGGGCGTTAGTGAAGATTCCAGCGGCTCTGCGGCCTTAGCCGAGGCGAGCTGAAGCGGCTGCGGGGATTTGCGCTTGCTTTCCAGAGCGCCTTTTGCTTTGGATGCTGCGCAGGTGTTTGCTGAGGCGATCCAGTTCTTGGATTGCTTCAGCTCCCTCAAGTTTCACCAGCTCTACCCCGTGGCGCATCTCCATCCAGCTGATTCCGCAATCAGAAACCAGAAACCGCACCGCATGGCCATCGAGTAGGTCGGCAACGAAGGAGGCGCCATGGCTGCCGTCATCACCGCAGGAGTAGCAGCTGGCGGCAACACCCTCTTTTTTAAGGGTGTCGGCCAGGGCCCTCAGGCTGAGAACCAGATCTTTTACTAAGTCTTGGTACTGGGCAGATAAACGTAGGAACACAGACAACACCTGAAGTTGCCCCATCCTAATGATTTCTTTTGATTTTGGGAGTGTAAATACCTAGTGGGTTTGCAATGTGTGGGGAACGGCACTGGCTCAGCCATCGGAGAGCTGCCACCAGCCAGCGGCTGGGCCAATAAAACGTACGGTGATCCAGAGCAATGCCATGGCACCGATGCCAACCCAGGCTCCTTTGCTGGTGAGGCTTACAAACTCACGGGCTTGGTTTTGAGTTAGCGGTAGCCAGGCCACAATACGGGGGGAGTCGTCTTTAGGCGCAGCCTTTTTGGTTTGCCTAGGGGGTAATCCCTGGCTGGAGCGACGGCGGGCTTCACCCATGCTTTTTTATCGGCTTATTTGCAGTGTGGCAGTGCAACTGTCAACTAGAAGGGCAATAGTCTTTCCAGTGGATCGAAGGGCTCTAGCGCTTCCAATACCCTTTGGCCCCAACCCCTACCCCGCAATCTTCCATCCAGCATCGCCAGCCGCCCGGCGTCCCTAACGCGGAGCGGTGCCAGCCCCCTTTGTAATTTTTCGATCGCTTCCGGCAGTAACAGCTCCCTGAACCAATCCCTCCCCTGCTGCCGTAGGTCGTTTACCCGAGCTGCCGTGAGCGGATCCTCCAAACTTGCAATCGGCAGCAATCCCACGATTAGTTGGCCTGGTGCAGGCAATTGCTGATGGTGGGCTAGCCACCAGCTCCAGCTACAGCAGATCACTCCATTGCTTTCCGGTGCTGTTTGCTCGTGGTCTACCCGCCTGCCAAATTCTGCCGCCAGAGCACTGGTAAGCCATTGCCGCAGGGGATTGTCGTCTACTAAAACCACCGAAAGCCCTGTTTGACCCAGCACCAGCCGCCTACATTGACTCAAAAGTTGCTCTGGAAATAAGGGGCTATTTGGCAGCGCCTGAAGCCTTGGGGCATACAGCGGTATCGCCGTTTGCCGTTCTGGCGTGTGGAGTGGCACCAATACCGGTTCGCGTAGGCCAAGGTCTTGCAGTCTTTTGCCATGGGGCATCAAAGAACCCACCAAAATTGCCCCCCGCTGCAGCAACAAACCATTGAGGCTTTCCAGCGGTTTAAGCGGTTGGCGTTCCAAGCTCCATTGCAGCAGCTGCGGTTCGGTTATCGCCCAGCTGGTCCATTGCTGTGAATGGCTTTTGCACCAGTGTTGCCAGGGTTCAGGCAACCCCTCCACCCCTTGCAATAAAAGCCGTAAGGGTGCTTCCTGTTCAGCGGCAATCGCAACACTCGGGCTGCGGCCAATGGGGCGATTGAGCAATTGCCGGCTCAAACGTTCATGTAAAACCAACAAGGTTTGAGCTAGCTCCGGTTTAGCCCTGCCCAATTGATCCCAATCCTTTGGCGTTAAACGAATTGCTTGCCCTTGGCGCAGTAGTTCCTCCAATTCCTCTGCTTCAGCGCAGACCAATTGATATTCGCCAAGATTGCCGCTCCGCCAGATCTGCACTAATTCAGCTGGGCTAACCATCCATAACCCAGGTTCATGGGGTGGATTGATGCCCTGCCACAGGGGGCGACGCAACCCCACCTCGGCTAGCAACATCAGTTCCCGTTGCAGCAAGCGCCGCTGTAAAGCTTCACTTGCCACCAGCAGCACCGGATGGTTTGCCATCAACACCGGTAGGAGCAAGCCCAGCAGCCAGGGGCGATCCACCGTGGCACTCACTGGAAATAGGCTGTGGTCCCCCCGCCTCAGGCTGCGTGCCACCAAACGGGTGAGGGTTAGGTGATGGGGCCAGCTGGATCCACCACCCTGCTTAAGCAGTTGCTTTAAGCGAAGGTGGGCCTGGGCTTCCAGCATTCACACAATTTGAGCAGCGCAATCGTAGGAAGCTGCCTAAGCGCACACCTTTTTATGGCCTCTTCTCCCTCAGCACAGTGCCAAAAATGACAGCAACCAAGCTCGATCCGGTGCAGCAGCTAAAAACTCTCCTTGCTGGCGCACCCATTGGTGTGGTGGGTTTGGGTTTGATGGGTGGCTCCCTTGCCCTTGATTTACGTGGGTTTGGCTTTGTGGTGAATGGCTGGGTACATCGCCAAGCAACTGCTACCCGGGCCATGGAAAGGGGTTTGGTAGATGCGGTGGATATTTCCGCAGTTCATTTGCAAAACTGTGGCCTGGTGGTGTTAGCACTGCCTTTAGATCAATTGATTACCCCCAATGAAGCCCTGGTGCAGGCCATGCCCCCTGGGGCAGTAATTACCGATATGGGATCGGTTAAAGCACCTGTTGCGGCAGCCCTTGCCTCGCACTTGCCGCGGTTTGTGCCAAGCCATCCCATGGCGGGCACGGCAGCGGCAGGGGTGGAAGCTGGAGTGGCGGGACTATTCCAGGGGCGCCCCTGGGTAATTAGCCCCTCAGGGCAAGAGGATTCCACAGCCGTGGAGTTGGTGGAAGCCCTGGCCTTAGCCCTTGGGGCGAAGCCTGTGTATTGCGATGCCAAAGCGCATGATCAAGCAGTTGCCTTGATTTCCCACCTGCCGGTGCTAGCTGGGGCAGCTCTGCTGCAATCAGCTGCCACTGGAGGCCACCTGGCTCGGCAATTGGCTTCCAGTGGTTTTGCAGACACCACAAGGGTGGGTGGAGGCAACCCCCAGTTGGGTCGTTTAATTGCCCAATCAAATCGGGTTGCTCTTATGGCCGCGCTCGATTCATATAACCAAGAACTCAAGTTGATAGGCCAATTAATCGAAGCTGAGCAGTGGGATCAATTGGAACAACAATTGAGCCGTGGCCAGGCCCTGCGGCCAGAATTTCTCTGAATTCAAACAATCAGCACAGCTAATCCTCAGAAGCCAATAGTTGTTTCACTGCCATTTCCGCAGACAAACTCACCCCAGCGGTTCCCTCCCCTGGATAGATGCCATCACCGCATAGCCAAAGGCGCTTTAAGGGTGTGCGACTAGCAAGGCCAAATGGACCAAAATGGGTAGGCCGTTGACCTAACCCCCCAACAAATCCATAGGGTCGCCCCGTCCAGCGGGCAAAACCCCTGGGGGTTGATAGTTCGCGTTGAATCCAATCATTGGGGCCAATCCCAAGCAACTGGCCTAAGGCTGCTTCTATGCCCAGTTGTGCTTCTTGTTTTTTGCTGGCATAGGAGCTGGGATCAAGGTCAAACCATTGTTTGGCGGGAGTAAACACACTGGCGATAACCGTGGCTTTACCCCTCGGGGCGCGGCCATCACCATCACTGCTGATCGAAACAAAAACTGAACCCGGCTGTTGCCAATCGAGCTGAAAGTGGCCGGGGCAATCATGCGGTAAACATTGCCGCTCTACTGCGCCGTAAAGCACCAAAGCACCTGATGGATCAGCAAAGCTTGCGAGCCGCTTGGCATAAAACTCAGGCAGCTGCTCCCCCAACAGCTCTGGTAGGCACTGGGGTGGAAGGCTGCACACCACATGGGCGCTCGTTAGCTCAAATTTTTGCTTAGCGATGCTTTGACCGCTGATTTGCCAGGTGCCATCAATGAAACGCAACTTTTCAACGCGATGGCCAAGGCGCAACTCACCCGATTGGTTTGTGAGTGCTTGCTCTAAACCAGCGCTTAGGGCTTGCATTGAACCTTCAAGATGCCAGAGCCCCAGGGGCTCCTGGGCCATGTTGAGCACAGTTGCGCCATAAAGAGCAGCAGTGTTTTCAGCAGACTCTTGCGAATAAAGGCGCAGCTGTAGATCTAAAAAGCGCCAGAGCCTGCGATTGGCGTTGTTATTGGGGCAACCGCAAAGCCTGAGCAAATCAGCCACGCTGTTGCCGATAAAAAGCCCACTTGCCAGGCTGCCGGGGCCAACGGCCTTAAGCAGTTGCAGCAGATCCCAGCCGTTGCGGGGCGGCAGGATTGGTTGGCGGGAAGCAAAAGCCCAGTTGCAACGATGCAGCGCAGCGCAAAGCTGCCAAAATGCTTCACTGCCAGGAAATTGTTGTTTGCGTTCCAGTTGCCAGCGCTTGGGATCACGCCAGAGCATTACTGGCCGCTGGCCATCGTTTAGATCCACAACGCAGCCGGGATCAAGGGGGGCTGCATTGGGAAGTTTTACGCCGAGCTCACCAAAAAGCCTTTGGTGGCTACCGCCCAGTTCAAGGCCAGCAACTTGGGTGGCACCAACGTCGAAGGTGAATGGTCCGCGCCTAAAGGTGCCAGCGCAACCACCAGTTTGGTTATGGGCTTCAAGTAGCAGCACCCGTGAGCCAGCTTTTGCTGCTAGGGCAGCAGCGGTGAGGCCAGCAATGCCGGCCCCAACTACCACCACATCCCAGGGGGATTGATTCAACCCAAGTATTCCTGACGCAATTTGGTGATCCGCTGCACCAGTTCTTCCCGCTTGGTGCTGGTGCGCAGGTTGCCCCAGCTCCAGTTACCCACCACCACTAAACCGAGAAGCTCCAGCAGCCCTGGCACCACAGGTAAAAGATTGATGGTGTCGAGCACGCCTTTGATCAACACCTGGGCCACGATCACGGCCACCAAGATGCCAACGGATTTACCGATGCGACCCATCTGGGCCCAATTAACGCCATCAAGAGCGTTATTTACCTTGCCGAGCACATCGCTATAGCGCTCTTTAAAATCAGCGGCGGCACCGCCTAAATCCCCAAGGGGATTGGAGTTTTCAGCTGTGCTGCTGTCCACTGGCTGAGCGTCGATGTTCACTTCGCTGGGCTCCGTCATGGACTTTTTGGAATGGATGCTGGCGTCAAGTTATCGAGAACTTCGTGGTTTAACCAGGTGTGCTTCTACTCCATGGGCATTGGCTGATTGTTTGGGACAATTGGATTAGCTAGGTGCCGTTGGCACCAATACCTGCAGCAATGCTTCCGCTCAACACTAGTGAAATCAGTTTGTGCCCAGATGAGATCGCACGCTTTTCCAGGCATTTGATCCTGCCTGAGGTGGGCATGGAGGGTCAGAAGCGCCTGAAGGCTGCTTCTGTGTTGTGTGTGGGTACGGGGGGATTGGGCTCACCGCTACTGCTTTATTTGGCTGCTGCAGGGGTGGGGCGTTTAGGGATTGTTGATTTTGATGTGGTGGATCACAGCAACCTGCAAAGGCAGGTGATCCATGGAACCAGTTGGGTTGGAAAACCAAAAATTGAATCGGCAAAACATCGAATTCATGAAATCAATCCCCACTGCCAAGTTGACCTATATGAAACCGCATTGACGAGTGAAAATGCCCTGGAGATAATGAAGCCATACGACATTATTTGCGACGGCACTGATAACTTCCCCACCCGTTATCTCGTTAATGATGCCTGTGTGCTTTTAGGTAAGCCAAATGTTTATGGCTCCATCTTCCGTTTCGAAGGCCAGGCAACGGTATTTAACCTGGAGCCAGGTTGCCCCAACTATCGAGATCTTTTCCCCGAGCCACCACCTCCAGGCATGGTGCCCTCCTGCGCTGAAGGGGGAGTAGTTGGGGTTTTACCTGGAATTATCGGTGTAATCCAAGCCACTGAAACTGTTAAAATTATCACCGGAATTGGCACCACATTAAGCGGCAGATTATTGCTATTTGATGCCCTTGCGATGAAGTTTAGAGAACTTAAGTTGCGTTCCGCTAAGGAGCGACCAGTGATTGAAAAATTGATTGATTATCAGATGTTTTGCGGCGTTGGAGGCAGTGCCCCTGGCCAGGAGGAATCCGGCTCTGTGGCAAGTATAAGTGTTGCAGATCTCAAGGCACTATTAGATAGTGGAGCTGAAGACATATTGCTATTGGATGTGCGCAATCCGCCGGAAGCTCAGATTGCAGTAATCGCTGGTGCTGTTTTAGTGCCTTTGGATTCCATTGAAGATGGCACTGCCATTGGGCGTGTGCAAGAAATGAGCAGGGGTAAGCGTTTATACGTGCACTGCAAGTTGGGAGGTCGCAGCGCTAAGGCCTTGATCGCTTTAGCTCGCCATGGCATTGAGGGCACCAATATCAGCGGTGGCATTGATGCCTGGAGCCAGGAGATAGATCCCTCAGTGCAGCGTTATTGATTACTGAATTGATTACTGAGCTGGATTCTCGCTATTAGTGGGTTGCCGAATGCTCTAAACCAATGGCTGCCCTGGCGCTGCCCCTGCGCCTCTGGCCCTATTTCGGTAAGCAACGCCCCAAGGTTTTGCTGGCCATTTTGGCTGTGTTGCCCGATCCCCTTTTGATGGTGGGGATCCCAGTGTTGTTACAACTGGTGATCGATAGGGCAATCACCCCTGGGGAACCAGCCAGGGCCATACCCCTGTTGGTGTTGCCCTGTTTGTGGTTGCTGTTAGCGGTTGGCTGCAATGGTTTGCAGGTAAAACTATTTGCTGCCCTTGGCGGTGAACTGGGCAATGATTTTAGGGAGCATTTATTTCAACAACTGCTGGAGTTAAAGGCCCCTGGAGAAAGAGGTTTGGAAGGGGAGGAACAGGCCCTGTTGGCCCAACAGATACCCACCATCGAAAACGTAGTGGTGGTGCAATTCCCCTTATATATCTGGACCCTGGCGCAACTTTTGCTCAGTGTGTTGTTGCTATTCCATATCAGTTGGCGGCTTGCCCTTGTGGCGGTGGTGCTCACTCCCCTACTGCTATTAAGCCAAGTGGCATTTACCCCTGCCCTGGCCCGCAGTGAGGAGGGAAGGGTTGCAAAAGCTGCCCTGTTGTTGGAATTTGCCATGGAACGGCTGCGCAGCCGTGAATTGGTTGATTTATTTGGCCTAGGCCAGGCCACCCAGATGGAATTTGGCAAACGCAACCACGCCCTGAAGCGCAAGGGTTTGCAGGTGGGCACTGTTTCGGGATTGCAAAATGCTGCCCTCACTGCCTCTGCTTTGCTCACTTTGGTGAGTGTGTTTGCTTTGGGCACATGGTTGGTGCTGAATAAACAACTAAGTGTTGGCCAATTGGTGGCTGCCCTTGGGATTGCAACGGCCCTCGTTAGTGGCATGTGGCAGTTGGGTCCCCTTTTGCTGCCCCTGCAAGCGGCCAGCACCGCTTTGGATTTACTCGAGCGCAAAATACCTAATAGGCATGGGCTGATAGAAAAAGAGCAAGCGCTGTTAGCTCCTCCGCCTTTACGAATCGGCCTTGAGTTAAATCAAATCCAATATCGCTATGCCGAGGGTGGCGGCCTTGTGGATCTTTGTTTACAGATTCCAGCTGGCAGCTCCCTTGCCCTGGTGGGCCCAAGCGGTGGCGGAAAGAGCACGGTGCTGAAAATGCTGCTGCGGCAATTGCATCCCCAGGGAGGTGATCTACTGGTGGATGGTTTGCCGCTAGTTAGTTTCAACCGGGAGCAATGGTTGAAACAGGTGGCCCTAGTGCCGCAAGAACCGGTGCTTTTTAATCTTACGATCGCAGAAAATATTCAACTGGGCCGCCTTGATGCCAGCAGCGCTGAGGTAACTGCAGCTGCCTATGCGGCTGAATTGGGTGGTTTTATCGAATCACTACCCCAAGGTTTAAATACGCCTGTGGGTAGCGATGGTGGCAGATTGTCGGGTGGGCAACGCCAACGCATTGCCATTGCCAGGGCAATATTGAGGGATCCGCATTTATTGCTCTTAGATGAGGCCACTAGTGCTTTAGATCCAGCAACGGAACAAGCGATTAATGCAACCCTTGCCCGCTTGGGGGAAGGGCGCACGGTGGTGTCTGTTTTGCATCGTTTGCGCGCCGCTGCAACCATGGACCAAGTGGCTGTAATTGCAGCCGGCAGGGTGGTGGAACAGGGTTCACACCATGGCCTGCTGGCAGCGGGTGGGCTTTATGCCTCTTTTTGGCATCGTCAGATGGGCGGTTTTGACCTGCGGGCCGGCCAACGGGTGCGCATTACTGCGGCAAGGTTGGCTTCTATTCCCTTATTTGAAGGGGTGGAGCCTTCTTTATTGGAGTGGCTTGCCTCCGAATTTGTGAGCGATCGGGTGCGTCCTGGGGAAGAGGTTTTTCGAGAGGGGGATGCCCCCGATAGTTTTTATGTGGTGGTGGCAGGCACCCTAGAGATGTTGCAGGCTGATCTTTGGGGTGGAATTCCTGTGAAGCAGGGGGTGCTTGAGGAGGGGGATTTCTTTGGTGATGCAGGCTTGTTGGAAGATCAACCGCGCAGCGTAACTGTGAGGGCCAGGGGAGATGGATTGCTGTTGCGCTTGGATCGGGATAGGTTTTTGGATTTACTTGAAAAAGATCCGGATTACAGGCGCTTTTTTCTTCATTCAGCCCGTGCTAATGTATAATTGATGTAAATAATTTAAATTAAATGGGCATTAACCTTTTGCGTTTGCTTCCTGCGATTTGCTTGGGGTTGTATTCTTCAGCAGTGCTAGCGCAGCAGGATGTGCGCAGCATTAAAGATGTTAATTATATGAAAGTTGTAAATTCTTCCAATGCTAAAGAAGCAGATCGTAGGCGGCTTGATTTGTATATTCCATCAAAATCTAAATGTTTTCCTACTTTGCTGTCTGTGCATGGAGGTGGCTTGAGGAAAGGGGATAAAAGTGAAGACGTGAAAACAGGTAAATTGTTTGCGGCTTCTGGAATTGCTGCCGCTGTAATTAACTACCGACTTTCGCCGCAGGTTTCTCATCCAGCCCATGTGGAAGACGTGGCAGCTGCATTTGCTTGGACAAAAAAGAATATAGCTAGCTATGGTGGAGATCCAAGCTTAGTTTATATTGTTGGCCACTCGGCCGGCGCCTATCTTGTTACTCTTCTAGCACTTAACGGCGATTATTTGGCTAAGCATGATCTTAAGTTGAATGCAATAAGTGGGGCTATTCCCGTGAGTGCTTTTCATGATGTTGATTTAGTTGCTCCCAATAGACCTAAAGATGTATGGGGAGAGGATCCGAAGTTTTGGAAAAGCGCTTCTACTACTCCTCAGTTTTGGGGCATAACCTCCTCCCCTAAGATGCCTTGGTTGGCAATCATTGCCGATGGCGATGAAGAATGGAGGCGAGATCAGAATTATCGATTTGTAGCAAATCTCAAGGATGTTGGCTTTGCTAATGTGAGTTTAGTAGATATCAAGAATCGTGATCATAATTCCATATGGGGTAAAATCTCTGATGGCGACGAAGTTTCAAGCCATATAATTAACTTTGTTTCTAAGCATGCATCAAGTGTGGGTGACGGAGGCTGTAAATTAAAAAAAATAATATCTAATTATTGATTGCTTGGTTGTTAGTAATCAACGCCACGCTTAAGGTCTATTCCTCTTTCGGCGTAATGTTTATGGCATACCATTTCAGAATGAACGCTAGCCAGATCAAAATAGGCGGGAGGGTGTTTGCAGCGGCCAGTAATTATTACTTCAGTGTCGCGCGGTTTGCGCAGCAGGGTTTGCATTATCGGCTCAACGGGCAGTAATTCCAGGTCTACGGTTGGATTCAGTTCATCGAGAATTACGGTTTTATAAAGGCCGCTAGCGATAGCTGCTCTGGCAATTTCCCAAGCTCTCTCTGCTTCTACGTAGTCGATTGGTTGCTGTTGGCCGCGCCAAACAATTGCATCTCTACCGGAGCGTAAGTGGTCAACTAAGTGGGGATAGCTTTCCCGAAGTGCTGCGATTGCGCTGTCTTCGGTGTAGCCACTGCCCCCCTTAAGCCATTGCAAAATTAATACCCTGTGGCTCTTGTCTTGGCTGATGCCTTTGCCGATTGCCTGTAATGCTTTGCCGAGGGCACTGGTGGATTTCCCTTTGCCTTCACCGGTGTAAATCTCAATCCCTTCAACACCAAGATCAGCGGCGGATGGATGTTGATGGGCGCGCATTTCCGAATGCAGATCCGCCAGGTTTACCAGTGCCCGCGGTGCACCCCTGCCGGTGGCAATCACTTCAAGGCCAGCTGGTTTTGCCGCAAGGGTGCGCACAACTTCCTGTTCATCGAGCATGCCAAGATCAAGCACAGGATTTAGTTCATCGAGCACCACCACTGAATAAAGAGCGCTGGCAAGGGCGCCACGGGCAATATCCCAACCCCGCTGGGCTTCTTGGCGATCAAAACGGGTTACTTCATCGGCATTGAAATAATCGGCCCTGCCGGTGCGCACTTGATCAATCAAATGGGGGAAGCCCTGCTGCAGCGCTTCGATTGCGGCATCTTCCGCATAGGCCCTACCCGGCCCTTTAAGGAAACGAATCAATAAAACCCGGGTGCGTTTCTTTTCGCAAATCCCAAGACCAATGGTGCGCAACACCACCCCAAGGGCAGCTTGGCTTTTGCCCTTGCCATCGCCGTCGTAAACATGTAATTGACCATGGTTGCGTTCATCGCTACCCGCTGCGGTGCGGATGCCGATGCCACCACCACTAGAGCTAGTCATTGGCCGATTGTAACGAGGCTGGATAGATTGGGGTTAGCACTGTGGTAATTCCAATTTCAGCCCATCCATTAGTGGAAAGCCTTGCGGCCCCAAGGCAAGTGCAACTGCTCGCCTTGCGTAATTGGTTGGGCCAGCAACCAGCTGCATTAGTTGCCTATTCAGGCGGGGTAGATAGCACCTTGGTGGCGGCCCTTGCGGCTGAACAGTTGGGAGAAAAGGCCGAGGCTGTTACTGGTGTGTCGCCCGCTTTAGCGCCAAATCTGTTGGAGGAAGCCCGCTGGCAAGCGAGCTGGCTTGGATTGCGCCACCGCGAAATTGAAAGCCAAGAATTGCAGGAGCCCGGTTACAGCAGCAACCCTGAAAACCGTTGTTACTACTGCAAAAGAGAGCTGCATAGCCTTTTGACTCAGCTGGCTGGGGGCGTTCTGGTGCTGGATGGGGTTAACCAAGACGACCAAGGCGACTATCGACCAGGCCTGCAGGCGGCAGCAGAAAAGGGGGTGGCGTCGCCCCTATTGCAATTTGGAATTGATAAGCAAGGGGTTCGCCAGATATCCCGTGCCCTGGGCTTCCCCTGGTGGGATAAACCAGCCCAGCCATGCCTTGCTTCCCGTTTCCCTTATGGAGAACCGGTTAGTGCAAGCAGATTGCAACGGGTTGCAAAAGGGGAGGATTTATTGCGTCAATTTGGCTTTAGTCAGTTGAGGCTGCGCTGCCAAGGGGATACAGCGCGGCTTGAACTGCAAACCGATCAATTTGAATTGCTTCTAAAACACAAACAGCGCCAAGAACTGGTGGAACAGTTCCTGGCGCTAGGTTTTACAGCCGTGAGTGTTGATCTAGAGGGATTGGTGAGTGGCAAACTCAACCGCTCCCTGATCAAATAAGCACTGGTTCCCGCTGGCTATCAGCGATGGCAGATGGGGTTCGCCGCCGGAAACTTCTGAGGCTTTGGCGGGTTGAGCCCAGTTCTTCACTCAGCACAGCACATGCCTTCTCAGGCATTGTGTGGTCGCCGCAGGTGAACACATCAACTGCTGCATAGCCTGATTCAGGCCAGGTGTGAATGGAGATATGGGATTCAGCCAGTAGGGCTAATCCAGTAACTCCTTGGGGTTCGAACCGGTGGGTGATCAAATTCAGGAGGGTGGCGCCAGCCCGCTTCGCTGCTGAGGTGATGGCGCTCCTGAGAAAAGCTTCGTCGTCGAGCCGGCTGGAATCGCAGTTATACAGCTCGAGAATGCAGTGTTTGCCCACCATGTCCGTTGGGACATTTTCAACTGGGGGAGCAAGGGGGGTGGAACGTCCTGGATCTGGGTGCAAACAGGAGGGGACTTTAGCCATTGAATCCGGCAAAACAGCTCCTAATCTTAGCGCTACCCAGTGGCCTTTCAGCTTTTGAAAATGAAAATAATTCGGCAAACAAGAATTCAGCAAGGAAGAATTCAGCAAACAGGTGGATTAACCGTGGGGGAGCTGCTGCTGGTGCTGTTGGTGGTTGCAGTTGCGGTTGGGGGTACCTCGCTATTTTTGTTGAAGTTTTCTGGTTCCAGCAAAGCCCCTACCCCTCCGCCAGCAGTGAACCGCCCTGCACAGTGATCAGTTGCGCCCTATGGCGCCACTCCTCCACACAGCTATGCAGGTGGGTGGCGCTCACAAGGCATTGATGGCCCTCGCCAATTGCTTCCAATAGCAACTGTTGGCGGCTGGGATCCAATTCTGCCAAAACGTCGTCTAGCAGAAGGATTGGCGGGCAACCACTGCATTGCTTTACAAGTTCCAGTTCCGCCAATTTCAAGGCCAAAACCAAGCAGCGCTGTTGGCCGGCAGAGCCCAAACGTTTAGCCGGTTCTCCGTCTAGCAGTAGGGCCACGTCATCCCTTTGGGGGCCCACACTGCAAACACCCAAACGCAATTCCTGCTCCCTTTGGTTTTGCAGTTGGCAAAGTAGGGATGCTTGCCAGATGCTTTCTTGTTCTGGTTCCTCCAGCTGGGTGCCGGCTAAGTACTTCAATTGCAGCAGCTCCCTGCCGCCACTAAGTTTTTCCTGCCATGGGGCGGCCAGCGGTTCCAGGCGCCGCAGCATTCGATGGCGGCGGCGGTGGAGCCGCACCCCCACTGCGGCGAGTTGCTGGTCAAAGGCATCAAGCAATTCAGCTTGGGCATTTAAGCTGCGCCGCAATAACTGACTACGCTGCCGCAATAAGCGGCCATGGCGGCTGAGCAACTCGCCATAAACCGGTTCCAACTGCATCACAACACGATCCAGCCAACTGCGCCGCAGGGCTGGTTCTCCCCGCACTAGATCGAGATCTAGGGCACTAAAGCCCACACAGCGCAATGGGCCGAGTAGGTCAATTTGGCGTTCAAGTGCTTTGCCGTTGCGTTGGGCCCGGCGGCCCCCTTGGCTGCGTAATTCCAATACCAATTCATCTTTGCCATCAGGGCCGGCGAGGCCTCTGATCACGCTTGATTTGGCTCCCCTTTGTATTAAATCGCGATCACTGCTGCAGCGATGGGAGCGCAAGCTAGCGAGGATTTCCACTGCCTCAAGCAGGTTGGATTTGCCTTCACCGTTTTGGCCTAGCACCAATAGCCGCGGTGAATCGAGCGCCAATTTCAGGCTGCTGTAGTTGCGAAAACTACTGAGCTCCAGGCGGTGGAGAAGGATGGGGCCTAGGCGGTATTGCAGCTAAGCTAAGCAATGAAGGGCATGTAGCTCAGTTGGATAGAGCGTCAGATTCCGGTTCTGAATGTCGGGGGTTCGAGTCCCTCCATGCTCGTTTTTTCCCTTTCACCCTCTTGTTTCAGATCCAATCCCATGGCGCGAATGCCGTTGGGATCTGAAATGAAGCCATAGGTTTCAAGTACAGGTATCAATTCCTCACCGGCGGCAAGGGAAATACTGCAACCGGGCCATTGTTTACGCATGCGATTTAGGGCCGCATAAACCAATACCTCAAGCAACTTTTGCTTTTCTGGTTGATCCGGCAACACCACCAAATCCCAGAGGTTTGCATTAAGGGCCTCATCACTGGTAACCCGTAAAAACCCCACCAATTGGTTTGCTTTATGCAGCCTCAAAGACCAAGCACTGCGTTCAAGGGCAAGGGCCACGCGACTATCGCTGCGGTTTGGGGCGCCACAACTTTGCAAAAGCCTATTTACCTCGTCTGCGGCGGTGGGCAGTGGTTCCCATTGGAGCTGGTAACCCTCGGGTAATTGAGGTGCAGCGTTAGAGCTGCGGAAATAGGGCATCATTTATTTAGGGCTCAGCCGGTGTTGCGCAAACCGGCGGCAATGCCATTGATTGTTAGTAGGGCACCCCGCAAAAGTTCACTGCGGCTGTAGGTGCGGTTATCGGTTGCTTCCGATTCATTCATGGGTGGTTGACGGTGCTGATTGCGCAACCGCCGCAGTAGGGCTACCTGCAGGAAACCTAGGGGCACAATTGTGCGGTTGCGCAGCTCTACGGATTGCTGCAAACCGGGATCACCATCGAGCAAGCGGCGATGGCCAGAAATCTCTAAAACAAACTCTTTAGTGAGCTGATATTCATTGGAGATTTGCTCAAAAATTGATTCAAATGCCTCGCGGCTTTCGGGACTGCCAAGGGCTTGTACATAGTGATGGGCAAGATCTAAATCAACCTTGGCTAGGGTCATCTCCACCTTGGAGATCAACATGCGGAAAAAGGGCCAGCGCTGATATAAAACCCGCAGCATTTCCATTTGAGCTGGATCGTTATCTAACTCATCGCGAATGGCAGCGCCAACTCCAAACCAACTCGGCAGGAGGAAGCGGCTTTGGGTCCAACCAAATACCCATGGAATCGCCCGAAGGGCGGAAAGGTCGCGGCCGCCGCGCTTGCGGCGCGCTGGCCTTGAACTGATCTGTAATTTACTTATTTCTTCAATTGGAGTTACCTGTTCAAAGAAATCAACCAGATCTGGATTTTCATGCACTAGCGCTCGGTAATGGCGGCGGGAACATATGGCTAGCCGCTCCATTAACTGATTCCAGCTTTCAGTTTCATCTAAATCAGTTCCCAATAAACTGTTTTGTAAAACTGCCGTGGTAACGGTTTCAAGGTTATAGAGAGCCAGTTCCGGTAATGCGTATTTAGAGGCTAGAACTTCGCCCTGTTCAGTAATTTTTATTCGGCCGCTTAAGGTGCCGCTGGGTTGGGCTAAAATTGCCTGATAGGCAGGGCCGCCGCCCCGGCTAACGGAGCCGCCGCGGCCATGGAAAATCCTGAGCCCCACCTGATGGCTACTGCATAAACTTTGTAAAGACATTTGAGCGCGATGAATTTCCCAGTTACTTGAAAGAAAGCCGGAATCTTTATTGCTATCGGAATAGCCCAGCATCACTTCTTGCAGCGGTATTTCCTCATGTTGCAATAAACGTTGGTAGAAGGGAGTTTTAAATAGGGCTGCCATTACCTCTGATGCGCAGCGCAGATCTTCCACCGTTTCAAATAGGGGAACCACCTGTAGGCGCGTGCTGCCCTCTACCGGATCAACCAAGCCGGCTTCTTTGGCCAGCACCAACACCTCCAGCAGATCCGACTGGCTATGGCACATGGAAATCACATAGGTGCGGCAGATGCGATTGCCAAATTCCTGTTGCAATCGCTCCAACATTCGAAACACCGCGAATGTTTCTGCGGTGGCGGCACTCCAATGGGGACCGGTGGGAATCAGGGGCCTGCGGGTTTGGAGCTCCTGCAGCAACCACTGCACCCTTTGGGCCTCATCCATGGCGTCGTAGGTGATGGGCAGTTGTAAATAACAACTCAACTCTGTTAGAGCTTCACTGTGGCGACTGCTCTCTTGACGAATATCAAGGGATGCCAATGTGAAACCAAATATTTGTACTTGGCTTAATAAACGTTGTAATGGTTCGCAGCTAAGTTGAGTGCCCTGCAGGCTGGTGCGGATTAATTCCAGATCACTGCGGAAATCTAAATAGGAGCGGTAATGCAGTTCTGGTGTAACACCTAGGTTGCCAATGCCAGGTGCTGGTTCATTGTTTTCGCTGGGTGCCTCCCAACCAGCTTCTGCTAGTAGGCCATTGCGGTGTTGAGTGAGTTTAAGCCGCTCGAGGATGTAGCAGAGTTTTAGCCTGTAGGGTTCAAGGCGATAGCGGGCTGCAAGTCTTTCATAGATATCTGGAAAACGCAGGCGATCCATTTCTAAAGATTCAAGTAAGGCGCCGCTTACTTGACTCCATTGCATTGAAATACTGAGTTGATCTTTAAGTTGTGCCACTGCTGATATGTAGCGCTCTAACATCAACCTGCGTTGGAAGCAGGCGGTGCGCCAAGTTATATCTGGTGTAACCGATGGGTTCCCATCTCGATCGGAACCTACCCAGGAACCAAAGGTGCAAAATCCATCCTCTGGTGGAGTTACATTTGGGTAGCTAAGGGCTAGGGCTTTGCGAATCCTTTCATTCAATAATGGCATCGCTTGAAATAATACCTGCTGGAAATAATGCAGGGCATAATCAACTTCATCTAATACTGATGGTTTGAATTGATGCAATTCATCAGTGCGCCACCAAAGCCTTATCTCTTCCTCTAATTGTTGGCGCAGTACCTGGCGATCTTCAATCGGGCCAAAGCCGCGGTCGCAACCCTCTAATTTTTGGATCAGATTTGCAACTCGCCGTTGTTTATGGCGCACTGTGTGGCGCACGATTTCGGTGGGATGGGCGGTGAATACCAAGCGCACATCAAGGTCGCGCAGCAGGGGCTCCAGTAGTCCCGGAGGTACGTTTAAGCTGCGCAAACGTCGAAATAAACGTTGAAAGGTAGCGGGTTCATCGTGGCTAGCTAGATGGGGCGTGAAGGGATTTTCAAGGGGGTCGTTATCCTCTTCGCCATGGGCCATTGTTGCTAAATATCTATCTTCTTCAATGTGTTGTTCGAGGATATTTACCAATTGGAAATATAGAGAGAATGCCCTAGCTGCAGCGATGGCTTCAGCTAGATCCATCTCCACGATTAAACGGATAATTTCTTTTGATGTTTCCTCTTCATCACAAAGTTGCTTAAGTTTTAGTAGGCGTTCCGCTTGATCAGGGGGGCATTCACTGCGCAAAACCGTGCGCCAGAGGTCTTCTACCAGTTCAAGCCGTTCGGCTAGCTGCCTCAGGGTGCGGCGGCCCATCAAAATATCTGAACTGGGCAGCGTCTGCCGCATGGGCGGAGCCTTGAGGGGGGAGGGATCATTGATCATCCCAAATAACCGTCGTTATTGGCAGCTTTAAGCGATACCCCTTGCTCTTTTTCTTCCTTTTGCTCTTTTTCTTCCTTTTCCATTGCCTGGGCATCGGCGCCAACTATGGCACTGATGCTTTCACCAGCCTGGAATTTCTCTAGCCAAACCATGGCGGTGTTGCCGTTTAGTAGAAGGCCATCAAGGGGACTTAGCAGCGGCAGAAAGGGGGCAGCTGCGGGCCAACTGCGCAACTGCGCCAATTGATTTAGAAGCCACTCACGGGCATTAATTTCTGCCCCGTCACGCCAATGCATCAGAGTTGCATCAAGGCTGCTGCTGGCTGCTGCCCGGTCGTTTGAATCAGCTAATAGCTGCAATTCTTCAGGGCTTAATTTGCTTGCAAAGAGGGGATCATGTTGGCTTGGCATTTCAAGCAATTGCAGCAAACGCAGTTCCGCAAACGCAGTTATTGCAAGCAGCTCATTGGGATTGGTAATTAGATCACAAATACGCAATTCCACCCTATTTAATAGTTTTGGTCGATCTGGGCCATTTGGCCGCACCGACGACCACAGATGGCGCACATTACGCATATTGCCATTGCTTAATTGCGTTTCCATCCAGGCCATGTAATGGCCATGGCTTGTGAATAGGGGCACCAGTGTTGGCGTGATTGGAAACTGGAGCCACCGCTGGGAATGGGCCCCGGTGGGCTTGCCATCAAGGAAGGGGGAGCTTGCACTTAGGGCCAGCAGCAAAGCGGCTTCACAGCGCAGCAAGCGGCAGGCCGCAAATATTTGTTCTGGATTATCAAGCCCCAGGTTGATATGCACGCTGGCGGTTACAACTCGGGTGCCATAGGTGGCTTCGATGTAGCTGTGGTATGGGTTTTGGCTATCGGAACGCTCAAAACGGCCGCTATCACCCAGGCTCATGGTGCTGCCAGGTAGAAGCGTTAAACCCCTGGGTTCAAGCCAACGGCGCAGGCGACGGCGTGGTTCCAGCAGTTGCTCCAGTTGTTTGCTGTAGCTGGCCTCTGGGGCGGTTATGTATTCAAGGTTGCGGCAATCCGGTTCGGTTACAAAACCAGCTAGGGCGGCTGCTGCTTCAGTTGAACAGCCCACCACCGTGCCATCGGCCCTACCGGTGTAGAGCTCTACCTCAAAGCCTTTTAACAAGCTATTGCTCATGACAAGCAAGCCAAAGCTTTCAGTAATCCCCTTGCCTTGTTGAGGGTTTCTTCGTATTCAGCGCTGGGGTTGGAATCCGCCACAATGCCGGCGCCGGCCTGCACCTGCACGCGCCACCCAGTTTCGCCGTCTTTACAAACAACCATGGTGCGAATTGTTATGGCGGTGTTGAGGGCACCACTTAGGTCCATGGCGCCATAAACACCTGAATAGGGGCCCCGGGCACTGGGTTCCAGCTCATTTATCAACTGCATGGCGCGAATTTTTGGGGCGCCACTCACCGTTCCAGCGGGAAAGCTGGCTTGCAGCAGGTCCCAAACGTCGCAATCGCTGCGCAACAACCCCTCCACCTGGGAAACGATGTGCATTACATGGGAATAGCGCTCGATCACCATCAGCTCCTGCACTGCAACACTGCCCGGTTCGCATACCCGCCCCAGGTCGTTACGGCCTAGGTCTACCAGCATTACGTGCTCAGCCCGTTCTTTGGGATCGGCAAGTAATTCTTTTTCGAGCTCTAGATCGTGAATGGCGGTTTCACCGCGGGGGCGGGTGCCGGCAATCGGCCGCACGCTGGCCTTCACGCTGCCATCGCTTTGGGGATCTGCTTTAACCATCACCTCTGGGCTGGAGCCGATCAAAAACCAGCCGTTGAAGGAGAAAAAGCCCATAAATGGGGAGGGATTAACCATCCGCAAACTGCGGTAGAGATCAAAGGGATCCCGTTGCACTTTTGCTTCAAGCCGCTGGCTTAACACCAGCTGGAACACATCACCGGCAGCAATGTGTTCCTCCGCTTTGCTAACGGCGGCTTCAAAAGCTGCCTTGCTGGTGTTGCTGGTTACCTGAAGCTGATCTGCCGACTGCTCTTGCCATTGCAATGGCGAGATCCCAGCTGGCAAGGGTTGATGTAAGCGTTCCTCAAGGGCCTCCAAGCGCTGGGTGGCTTCGGCGCGGGCTCGGTTTGGATCTTGCCCCTCAACGATATTTGCGTAGCTGATGGCAGTGATCTGGCGACGCACCTGATCAAATACCAAAAGGCTGTCGCAGAGCATCCAGCAGCCATCTGGTGGTTCATCGTTTGCGCGGGGATGAACGGGAACCGTGGGTTCAATCCATTGGATCAATTCATAACCCCAAAACCCAAATAACTGACCAACGGGAGGCAGGTGGGGAATGGGAACGGTTTGATAAGGCTTCAGCTGTTCGCGTAGCAACTGAAAGGGGTTGCCTTGTAGATCAATGCTGTTGCCATCGCGATGGGTGAGGGTGGAGTTGCCAGCGCGACTTGTTAAAACCCAAAGGGGGTCGCTCGCCACAAAACTCCAACGGCCCAACTGGTCGCCCCCTTCAACGGATTCCAATAGAAATCCATAGGGACGCCCATGGCCCACCTTTAGCCAAGTGCTTAAAGGGGTTTCCAGGTCGGCCGGCCAGCGCCGCCACATCGGCTCGAAGCTGCTGCCTTGGTGTGAAGAAACCATCGCGGCTTGGGCAAACAAAAAAGGCGGAACCCAAGTTCCGCCTTTCTAGATGATTAATGGATGAAGCCTGCGCTAGAGGCTTAAAACAGATCAGCTGTCGTAGGTTTCACGGCCGCTGAACTTGAGATTGGCTGGATTTGGATTTTCGCCAATGCGCCTGGGGTTATGGCCCACCATGGGGCGGCCATCTTTTACTTTTTCAGGAAATACACCGTCTTTGGGATGTAGAAATTCGGTGTCCCCACCTGGATAAATCCGGTAGATCTTGTAGTCCTCAATGCGGGGCTTGAACTTGGTGCGCAACTGGGTGCCTAGGGCTAGGCATTGCTCCTTGCGGGCGAAATACATGATGTTTTCGCCTGAATTCATCATTGCGGCACCACCGGTTGGCAGCTCAAAAGCCTGGGCCGAGGAGCTGGTCCAGGTGATTGCATATTTTTCTTCGGTTTCAGCGGCATTTAATAAGCCACCGGTGCTACCGATGAAGCCAGGAAGCTGACCGCTGAGGGTTCCTACCGAGGACATTGAAGCCAGGGAGTGATTTGGCTGGAAGCTAGCACTCAGCGCCGGCACTAAACGCAGGATCGCTGCTCTCTTCACAGCCTTCAACAATGGTGGCTGTGGAGATAGGTAGATAAAGGGTGAGGCTGCTGCCCCGGCGCTCGGTAAAACGACCGCCAAGGCTGGCAAAAAGTTGCTGGGTGGCCTGGGGGCTTAATTGCAGGCTGCCGGTGCCGGGATCCCAAGTGAGCACTGGGCCAATCCTTGCTTCAGGGGCGGGCTCGGCCTGGTCTTCCCCTGGGTTGTGGCTGCCGCTAAAGCGCAATTTCAATTTGTCCCCAGCCGCCTGTAGTTCCACCTTCACCCTCACACCACTGGGAAAGTTGCGACTAAAGCGATCCATCAAGCCAGCCAACATTTTTTCCAGCAGGGCTGCATCGCTCATCACTGCGGGCAGGCCGGTTTCAATCCTTAAATCGAGTTGCAGATCCCGGCGTTGTAGCTGGCTTTCCCAGCCGGGTTGCAATTGCAGCAATAGGGCTTCTAGATCGGTGCGGGCCAGCATCCGCTCCCCCTGGGGTTGCCGTTGGGCTTCTGCTGCATAAAAGATCAAGCCAAAGCGATCTATTTGTTCACTGCATTCAGCATCGATTTGACGCAGGCGGTTTTCGGCCACCGTTGGCAGATCCTGGCGCCGCAATAGGGAGCGGATCAGGGTGCGGATTGTGGCAAGGGGGGTGCGCACCTCATGGGCAAGCGCCTCCAATAGCCCCAGCTGATCAGTGGCACCTGGGGGGGCTTGGGGACCCTTGGGCGCAGCGATCAAGGTGAGCCCAGGGGCGGCGGCAGCTAGGCGTTCAGCCAGGCGGGGCCAAAACAATTCCGCTGCCCTTGCTGAATTTTGCAGGGGGCCAAGTTTTTCAAGTTTTTGCTTCAGGTCGATTGCGGCAGCTGGGTTGTCTTCGCCAAGGCGAGCACCGAGCCGTTGCAGCAGCTGGGCTAATAATTTGTGGTCAAAACTCACTATCAATTGCCGCCGCTGCGGTTCCCCAAACAGGGCAAGGGCTACCTGCAATTTGGCTGTGATCAACACCAACAGGGGATCGGTGCCGTCTGTTTCTTTTAGGGCTAGCTGCCAAATTTTGGGGTTTAAGCCCACACCCTGGCCGGGTAATTCCGGCCGCAAACCTGAGGGGGCAGGGGGCGTCCAAACCCAACCCTGGAAGCGTTGCAACAGGGTTGGTTCATATAGGGCTGGCAGGGGCGCGGCCAGCCATAGGCCATGGGGGCTTGGCTGCTCCAGCAGGGTGTCTTGCAGCACTGCCAGGGCCGCCCACCATTGCCGCCTTGCCCCCTCCTCATCGCCGCGGCCAGGGGGCACTGGCGCAGCTAATTCCTGGCGCAATTCCTCCAGCAATGGTGAGGGGTTTTGCAAAGGTTCAGCGCAATTTGAAAGCGTTTCTTTGGGCGCGCCGCTGCACCGACGCCACTAAACCAATGCTGATGAAGTTCACCAGCATTGCAAAGCGGCCATAACTGAGCCAAGGCAGCGGGATGCCAGTTACTGGGCCTAGGCCGATCGTCATCGAAATGTTGATCACCACCTGAAACATCAGCATGGCGAGAATGCCAACAACCACTAATGATTCGAAATCGTTGCTTGCCTTACCTGCTATTTGCAGCAGTTTCCAAGCCAGTAGGCCATAGGCCACCAGCAGCAAAAGCGAACCAATAAAACCAAGCTCTTCTCCGAGGGCACTAAAAATAAAATCCGTGTGTTGTTCAGGAATGAATTGTAGTTTAGTTAAGTTGCCATGCAGTAAACCAGTTCCAAATAGTTGCCCTGAACCTATCCCGATGCGGCTTTGAATTAAATGATAACCACCCCCCAGGGGATCTTTGGAAGGATCCAAAAAAAGAATCAATCGATCCTTTTGATAATCCTTGAGTCCATGGGTCCAGAGATAGGGCGTGAGTATGGCGAATAGAGAATTGATGGCCAGGATGATGGCACTACCAATTTGTTTCCAGGGCAGGCTGCGCCAGGCCACAACAGCCAATAAAGCAAACCATGGCAGCAAACCCCAGGCGAAGGTGCCCGCAATGATCGCCGTAAATAAAGGCGCCATTAATAGCAGTAGCCAAGGAAGGGGTAGACCAGCCCAAAAAAGCATTATTAGCAAGATGGCGCCATAAACAAGCGAAGTGCCTAGATCGGGCTGTATGAATACCATCACCCACGGCAACGAAATAACTGCAAGGGGGCGAATTAAATCAACTGGTCTTTCAATGGGATGCTTGGCTAAAGTGCCAGCTAGTAATAAAATTGCTGCTAATTTTGCGAATTCTGAGGGCTGCACATGCAAGCCTGCAACTGATATCCAGCGTTGGGCACCCAAGGCGCTGGTGCCCATGAATTTAACTGCAAATAAACTAGCCAATGTGAGCAGATAAATGGGTAGCAATAGCCCCTTTAGTTTGCTTAGATCGAGCTTGGCTAGCAGTATTGCAATCGCTAAACCAACGCCACCTGTTATCCAGTGATTTTTCCAATCGGCCAAGGGTGAATCCCTTTGGGTGCTGGCGATTAGGAGCCCAGCTAGCAATGTGATGGCGATGGGTAGGCCCCAGAGCAACGGATCGGCATTACCCCAAGGCCATTTGCGTTGGCCCTTTGGGCCACTTTTTAGTGCTAGTTGGAGGCGCATTGCTGCCACACCTGGCGGGCAAGGTTGGCAAAGGCAAGGGCAGCAGCGCTTTCGGGCTGGGCCAGGCTGATGGGGCGCCCCTGATCACCGCCTTGCTGCACTGGTAGTTCAAGGGGTATTTGAGCTAGCAGAGGCACCTGGGCTTCTTCGGCCAGGCTGTTGCCACCACCGCTCCCGAAAATTGGATAGCGGCGTTCCGGTTGATCTGGGGGGATAAACCAACTCATGTTTTCCACAATTCCCAAAATTGCAATATTCATTTGGCGGAACATTGCAAGGCCCCTGCGGGCATCTTGAAGGGCAACTTTTTGGGGGGTTGTAACCACCACCACACCGGCCATGGGCACCGCTTGGGCAAGGCTGAGTTGGGCATCACCTGTGCCAGGCGGTAGATCAACCACCAATAAATCAAGGTTTCCCCAATTCACCTGATATAAAAACTGGCGAATGATGCCATTGAGCATTGGCCCTCGCCATACCACCGGTTGATCGGGGTTAATCAATAGCCCCATCGACACCATCAGCAAACCGCAACTGGCGATAGGTGTTAGGCGCTGACTCGACCCCTCCCCCTCAACGGCTGGAGTTTGTCCTTCAACCCCGAGCATGGTTGGGGCATTAGGGCCATAGATATCAGCATCCAACAAACCCACTTTTAAGCCTTGCTGGGCAAGGGAGCAGGCGAGATTTACGGCAACGGTGCTTTTGCCAACCCCGCCTTTGCCACTACTAACGGCGATCACCCTGGCAACGCCAGGAATTGCTTGGGGTGGTTGCAATTGGCCGTGGCCCGCTGCCCCAATCGCTTGGGTTTGGGGGGCGGCGCCCAGTTCAATTTGCACCGAATCAATCCCATCAAGCTGTTTAAGCAGCTCACGGGCCTCATTCACGATGCGCTCCCGTTGGCCTTGGGCAAAGGCGGGTAGGGCGAGTTGAAAAACAGCTCGACTCTGTTGTAGCCGTAATTGATTGATCCAGCCCAGGTCGAGCAACGACCTGCCGCTGCCGGCGTCTTGAATGCTTTCTAGGGCCTTGAGGGCCTCATCAGTGCTCACCATGGTTTCCATCCTAGGGAGCCCCGTTACAAAGCCTTGCTCTGGTTGGGGGATCCATGAAAAGGTAACGGCATCATTGTGTGATGTTTTGCTAAATCTCAACCGCCCCGCCGATTCCCGTGAGCGTATGAAGGCCCTCTTGATGGGCCTGCAAAACAGCATCTGCTCCGGTTTAGAGGCTTTAGACGGGGAAGGGCGATTTGCCGAAGAGAGTTGGGTGCGGCCAGAGGGGGGTGGTGGCCGCTCGCGGGTGATGAAGGAAGGCCGAGTATTTGAACAGGGTGGGGTGAATTTTTCAGAAGTGGAGGGCATAAATCTGCCCCCTTCGATTTTGAGCCAACGGCCGGAGGCGGAGGGTGAGCCATGGTTTGCCACTGGCACCTCGATGGTGCTGCACCCCCGCAATCCCTATGTGCCCACCGTGCACCTCAATTACCGCTATTTCGAAGCGGGGCCGGTGTGGTGGTTTGGCGGTGGCGCTGATCTAACTCCCTATTACCCATTTTTAGAGGATGCGAAACATTTTCACCGCTGTTTAAAGGCAGCTTGCGATAGTGTTAATCCAGCCTATTTCCCAGTATTTAAGCCATGGTGCGATGAATATTTTTACTTAAAACATAGGGCTGAAACCCGCGGGATTGGAGGAATTTTTTATGATTATCAAGAGCCAGGAGCTGCCCTTTACCGCGGTCAAAATCCAGATGGAGCGGCTGCTCAGCTGGGGGCAGGCCTCGTGCCAGAGCGCAGTTGGGAGGATCTTTTTGAGCTTGCTTCCGCCTGTGGCAATGCCTTTCTAAATAGTTATTGCCCGATTGTTGAACGTCGCAATGGGCTTGATTATGGGGAGCGGGAACGCCAGTTTCAGTTATATCGCCGCGGCAGATATGTGGAGTTTAATTTGGTGTTTGATCGGGGCACAATTTTTGGCTTGCAAACCAATGGCCGCACCGAATCAATCTTGATGTCATTACCCCCATTAGTGCGATGGGAATATGGTTATCAAGTGGAGCCGGGCAGTAGGGAAGCGCTGTTAACCGATTTATTCACCAAACCTCAGGATTGGCTTGCAGATGGCTCATTGCTTGAGCGCTGCACCGCCAGTGGTGCCGTTGGCTAGGCCTCTCTGCAGTGCCCTAACCACCCGTTCGGCGATGGCAGTGAGGCTGGCATCTCGGCTGAGCGGATTGCGTAAATTGCGCTCAAGTGCCCCCTCAAGCCGATCTATTTCCAGCATCGAAATTCCCCGGCGGGGGGCGCCAAGCATGCCGCGATAGTTGTAGGGATAGCCGCCAAATTCCCCGGCTAGGGCCTCATCAAGGCGAGAAAATTCGTAGAGCACAGCAGGAATTATTCCTGGGCCACTGCCATGGGGGCTGTAGGCGTCGTAGTGGATCTCCAGCACATAACCGCCCAGGGCGCTATGGGCTGCCCCCACACTCCAGTTGCTGCGGGGATCATTGCTGTTGGCAATCGTGCGTAAACCGGGGTCGTAGAAGCGCAGATTTAAACCCCGCTGGTTGCCTATTTGCACCACCTTTTGGGCGGTGAGCAAATTCCAATACAACTCATCGGTTATGGCTGGATCCATCGGTGCTGCACCCCTAAGGCCAACCGCTTCGCCAGGGGTGCCAGAACCGCCCAGGCGTTGGGAATCGGCATGGCCAGCAAGAACAAGGATCGCTAGTTCTTGGGGGTGGCTGCGGGTGCCAAGCCAATTTTTAGTGCGGCCCGCTGGCACCGGTAGGGAGAAATCCCTTGGCTGAAGGGTTGGGGCATCAACGCCAACACTATTGAGCAGATCTAGTAATCCTTTGGCTTGTTCTAACGCCCCAGCTGGTGTTGATAGGGCAGTTAGTAAAAGGGAGGCAAGCCAGCTGGCAAGCGGTTTTTTAAAGCGGTGAACTAAGCAGCCTGCCATCGCTGTGGAGATTAAGGGAACGGCCGAGGCTGCGTTCAAGGGCGATTAATTCATCGCGATGGGCCCTCAGTTTCAAGGTGGTGGGAACAAAACCTTGTTGGGGCAAAAGACGCAGCTCAAGGGTTTCTAACCGGCGGGCCCTGATCAGGTAAATGCGTCCTGCTAGCGGACCCAACAAGGCAAGCAGCAGGGGCCAATAACTGAGAGCTGGCAATAATTGACGCAGCACCAAACCAAGGGCGGTGGCCCCTGAAGCGCCGAGCACGCTTAGCAGCACCGCCAAGGGCACACTTGCTTCTACCTGGCCCTCAAAACGCAGTAGCTGCTGCTCTGGATCGCCGGCGATGGTTTGCCATCCCCGTTGCAGCAACCATTGATTTAGGCCCTCCAGCACCTCCAGGGGTGGTCGGGAGCTGTTTACTTCCACCACGGTGGTGCGATCTTTACTAGCCGCCCTCAGAAAGAACAGCAAGCCGATACCCATCAAAAGGGTGAGCAGCAAAGTAGAAGAGAGCACCGAATCCATGGCAGTTAGCCAACTACCGGCTTAAAACGGCGGCTGGTAGGGGTAGGGCGTTGATGGTTAGGGAACTTGTTGTAGCGGAATTTGCGGCGGCATGGGCCTCCTCGAGCCACTGCTGCCAAGCGGGCATCAACTCTTGCGCCTCCTGGCGGTAACCCTCGCTGAGGTGCAACATTCGCCTGGGGCGGCCGCGGCTGGGGCAGCGCTGGGTGTAGCTACCAATGGCACCCTCTTGATCCAAAAAGCTGATCGCCTGTTGCAGCACCGTTTCGGATAAACGCAACCTGGGGTGAAGATCCGCCAGGCGATTCATCAATGCGGTGGGATAGGAATCAGCTTCTAGTAGGCAATCGAGAATCCAGCAAACGGCCAGCTCTAAGCCCAGGTATTGGAGGGGTGGTTGGTCGAAGAACCGCTTGATATCGATCAGTCTGTGGTTTTCGTGAAGGCGTCGCTGGGACATGGTGAGGTTTTGCTCTCCTCAAGTACTAACCCAGTCTTGTTTTGAATTGCAAGTGAGAAAGCCGTGATCGTGCAGATTGGCCAGGTTGGTTCCCTTTGTTTTTCCTTCCCATGGCCCCAGAACCATTGCCACCAGCTAAGGAATTCGTAGTTTTTGACTCTGACTTGAATGATGAATGGTTTGAGCGATACCGCGGCACTGCCGCCTTAGCTGTTGATACGGAAGCCATGGGTTTAGTGCATGGCCGCGACAGGCTTTGTTTGGTGCAAATTTGCGACGACCAGGACCGGGTGTGTTGTGTGCGCATCGGCCGTGGTCAAAGCGCAGCCCCCAAGCTGCAGCAACTAATGGAAGCAGAAACAATTGAAAAGGTGTTTCATTTCGCCCGTTTTGATGTGGCTGCCCTTGCTGCCGGTTTGGCAATAAAGGTGAATCCGATTTTTTGCACCAAGGTGGCAAGCCGTTTGGGCCGCACCTACAGCCCCCGCCATGGCCTTAAAGATGTGGTGCAGGAGCTTGTGGGGGTGGAGCTAGATAAGCAAGCCCAAAGCAGTGATTGGGGCCGGGTGGATGAATTAAGTGATCAGCAGTTGGCCTATGCCGCCAATGATGTGCGTTATCTGCTGCCCGCTATGCAGCAACTGCATCGCATGTTGGAGCGGGAAGAGCGGTTGGAGCTGGCCCAGCAGTGCTTTAAATGCATTCCGGTTTTTTCCGAATTGGATCGGTTGCATTTCGGTTCAATATTTGAACATCGCAGCTAATCAATTAATCGCTTACGGATTAATGCAGCGATGGCCGCACTGCCGCCTGGAGGGCCCATGCGTTTGCGGCCAATCCTGCCCAGTTCCAGTTGTAGGGCGGGAGTAGTTAGCAGTAATTCAAGGGCCCTTTGCAGCTCTGGGCCCCGCCGGCATACCCGCACGGCACCGCCCAAGAGGCGGCTTTGCCTTTGGGCAAAGCCAAGGGTGAATTGGGGCCCCGGCCCCGCTAAAGACAAAACTGCGCAACCAATGCCAACGAGCTGCTCCGTTGCAGTTCCGGCGCATGCCACCCCCACCTGGGCCCATGGGGCCCAGGTGGCAAATAAACCGCTACCAAGCAAAAGCAAGCCAGCGGGCCCCCACCATGCCTCCTGGGCCATGGTGCCGGCAGGTATGGCAGTGCTGCGGTAACCCAAGGCGGATAGCAAGGGTTTTAGTTCTGCTGCGGTGGGCCTTGAACCACAGGCAAGTAGCAGTAGCCGATTAGCTGTGGTTTCCGGGTTGGCAATCGCTGATAGCAAACTTTTTAAGTTGCTTAGGGCCTCCGGGCAGCGGGAGCCAGGCAGCACACAAACCCTTTGCATCCCCTTTATGGCAGGCGGTAGTGGCTGGCTTTGGAAGCCATCCATCATTGGGTTGCCAGGCGCTAGAGCAGCCACTCCATGGCTCCGTAAACCCCTTGCAGTGAGCGGATCACGGCACACCACCAAGCGGCATCTGGGCCGTGCCATCAGGGCCCATTCCCAGGGGTCCCATTCACTGCCTTTAAGCCTGTGGTAGGCATCAGCCATGGGGCTATGGCCGGGGCCACTACTCCAGGTGTAATTGCTCTTTGGTGTGCCGATGAAGCCATAGGGCTTAGCGCTGCCCCAGGCCAGTAGTAATGGCCATAGATCTCCCACCGCCAGCACCGCCCCCTCCCCTTGGCGGCACCAACGCAGAATGCTTTTGATTTGAGCCAGGCTTAAAAAGCCAACCCCTGCGCAGAGATCTTTGAGCAGGGCCCAAAGGCTTTGGTTGCTAAAGCCGCCGCTGGGTAGGTGTTGCCTGGGGCCAAGCAGTTCCACATTTTCTAGAGCGGCAAAACCATTGCCCTCCCCCACCAGAGGAAGAACGCTGATCCTTAAATTTTCGCCATGGCAACTGGCTTGTTCTTGCAGGGCCTTAATCAAGCGCATGGCGATTAGGTCTTCCCCATGGCCATTGCTGAGCAGCAGCAGGCGAGTTGTCATTGGGGCGACTGGTACGATCCGATCTTGGGATTTTGATTCCCGGGCCGGCGGCATGGCCAAGTGGTAAGGCAGAGGATTGCAAATCCTTTATCCCCAGTTCGAATCTGGGTGCCGCCTTTGATGAAATCTCCCAAAAGCGTTACTACTAATGAGTTTTTAGAGATTCTCTCAAGATGTTATGCGGTAGGTGAGATCTGGTTTTATTTGGGGTTGTTGCTGGGCACCCAGAATTCACCTGCCACAGGCCCAACACCGCTCACCCACCCTCAGCACACCGCCCCACCGCTAATTCCACGTACTCAAAGATGCTTTGGATCAGTGGCAGCCAGCTGTGCCGGTCTGGGGCGTCCTCCAAGGGCAAGTCGTCGTAACGGAAGACGGTTCCGAAAGGTGTGAGGGCATCCAGGTTGTCAAATCTCTCAGGCAGAGGAATGCCATGTCTTTGCAGGAGATCGAGAAGTAGGCCAATGTTGTGACTTCGGGGATAAGGGTGCCCTTCCAGGGCGAGCAGTGCCTTGATTAGTTTTTCGGCGGCTTGTTGAGCGTGATAGCCGAGGGTTTAATCGCTGATTTCTCGGTCTTCAATCAACTTATTGAGCACGGCCATATCTTGGGCGGCCTTGCGCAACAACAGCTGGGCCTGGTCAGAGGGAGTCATGGAGCACCCTCCCACCCTTGTGTGCGGCGTACTCCAGCGTTCCCGGAAGCAGGCAACGTTTATCGAAGCTGGCCTGACTGGTGACGACCAGATCAACGGACATCAATACACCGCGCAGGGTCCTTTGCAGCCGCAGCATCTCGCTGTAGCGGCTTTCTACCTCAGGTTCCACCCCCAAAAGGTCGAAATCGTTGGCGGCAGAGAGGTTCCCGTGGGCGGCCGATCCGAACGCGATCAGCCGCAGTGGCGAAGCCGCATCTACAAGCCGGCTTATTACTTCGTTAACTTTATCGGCCGTTACAGCCCATGGGTGGCTGGAACCACTGGGGGCGAGATCAGGGCTGACTTGGTTCATGGGACTAAATCCTGAGTTTCAGGTTAAGGGCAACCGTGGCATCTAATCGCCCTGTTCCGATGGGAGCAGTGTCCAACAAGCACTCCTGAACCTGCCACAGCAAACCAAAAAGTGTCTGGCACTTCAATCAATCCTGTTAGTAAAAAATTTGCCAGCATCTGGGTAATGAGATTAAAGGCAATCTGGGGAGCCAGCGAAGAATATTGGATAGGTATTATCGATGCTACTTATGGAATCATCCAGACTTTACTTGTAATTGAACTACCTATAGTTATATTAAAGTATAGAGAATCAGAAGCCTCAACCGCAATCAATGGCATGCATTTAGATCGGGGCAACCATTATAGTGATTTTGCTATTTCTACAATAAAACATGACATCTGGTTGCATCACAAGGTGCTTCTGTATAATATCAATAAAACCGGTGTTTGTTGCAGTTTTTGGAATTATTGCAATTGTTTATTTGCTTTCAACAGTACTTGCAAAGTTGGGGAAAAGACAACTTGGGCTAACCCAAAAAAAAGAGAATAGTTGGATTTCATATTTTGAGCATCATCAACAAAGGCTTTCACCACTGCATTTACTGGTGTAGTAGTGCTCTCACTTCTTGCTTACATGCAACCACTGCGGAATGGCGGGCAAACGCAACCAATTGACTTTCAGACAGCACAAGCAGAGAAAGAGGTGTAAGGCCATCCAGGGAGGGAGCGTGATGGATCCTCCTCCCTCTCTGGATCCTGTTCCCTAGCCAATTTTACGGTTGCCGCTTAGAAACTGGCTGTGGCTTCCCAGCGTTGTCCTTGGATTGAGCGGGCTTTGCAGCTCACTGATTTGGCTTCCAGTTTGCAACTACCAAGCACTGGCCAAGCCTTTGGCATTTCTTCTGCAACGCCATTGCGGTTGTAGGCCACTTCACTAAGGCTGCTGAGTTCAAGTTCAAGTGGCCCGTTTAATGCGCAACGGGTGTTTTTACATTGCAATGATCCTTGGCTGGTGCCTGCAAAGGTGAGTTGATCACTGGTATCAATCTGCTTGCCACGGGCAATAAAACGCAAACTGATCACATCTTTTTGGAGTTGATCAAGCACCAAACGGCTACAGGGGCCTTGGGCTTGATCTTCCAAATTCCTACTGCAACTTTTAGTGATCAACATCAAAGTGCCAATGTTTTCGGCTGTTCTTTGGCCTAGGGCTGGATAATTAAAGAAGCCAGCAAGGCATAGAGATAGGAAAAACAGGGGCAGAAACCGTTTCATGGCAAAGCACTAGCTGGGGGCATTGTGATCGGATTAGTAGCCGCTGTCGGCAACGCAGATACCTTCACAGCTAATCCCGTTGCTTGCAGTGCGGCCGCAGTGGTTGCATAAAACTGGCTCCTGCTTTTTGTCACCAGCTACTTCCTGGGTTGCTGGCCCAGTTGGTGGATTGCTTCGCTCCTCAATGGTGGAGGGCATCAGCTACTCAAAGGTCAGGGCTCAACACCACAGGCAGCACCGATGGTGGTTTTAGTGCTTGTTCAGAGGCGTCGTCTGCGTTGGCTTGATCGCCGCTTGCTTCGGGTTGTGGTTGAGTTTCACAGGCGGTAAGCGCCTCTTGCAAAATTGAATCAAAGGTTTGGCCTGGCAGGCGATGGCGGGCCACCTCAAGAAAGGCGCGAGCAAGGGATTCGCCAGCGGCCGCATGCAATCTGGGGTTGTCCCGGCGACGGGCCTGTTCATGGGCCACCGAACGCAAAAAACGGTCGGTAACGTCGCGTTTGGTGCAGGCGCGGATTAAGCCGTCATCGCGCAGGTTCGCCCCCCCCAGCTGTTCCAATTCGGTGATTCGCCGTTGCAGGCTTTCAAAAACCTCCTGGGCTTCCTTCTCAACGGTTTCCAATTGACCATCAGACATCTGTGGCAGGTCGGCCACATAAACCTTGCCGTGGTCGGCCAGGGTGAGGTAGGTGGGCCTAGGGCCATTGCGCATTTGCTGCTCTGCGCCAAAACGCTGGGGGCGGTTTGGTGGGATCGGGCCAGCGGAACTACGACGGCGGGTGATACGGGGCTGATTAAGGGACACTTCGCTTGAAATCACTTCGGTTAAGAGACCTGGTTAGCCAGGGGTACTTGCAAATTGATCATTCAGTTTGACAGATCTTCGGGGGCATTAGGCCCCAGCTGGTAATCCAGTTACACCAGGGGAGCCGGCTTCGATCTGGCCTAGGGGCCAGGCGTTTAGGCCAAGGCCATTAATAAGCTCTAGATAGGGATTTAAGGAAACATCCGGCACCACCAAAACAAAACCAACCCCTTGGTTGAAGGTATGCCACATATCTGCCTCTGGCACATCGCCCAGCTGTTGCAACCAGCTGAATAAAGCGGGTTTTACCCAGCTATTTGAATCCACATGGGCCCTTACCCCTTGGGGCAAACATCGGGGAAGGTTTTCAGGTAGCCCGCCGCCGGTGATGTGGGCCATGCCGTGCAGGGCTAAACCCGATGCTCGCAGCACTTTCACAAGAGGTGCATATAACTGTGTTGGTTGCAGTAAAGCAGTGGCGGCTGAGCTACCCCCAAGGGCGGGCTGGGTAGCATGGAGATCGATGTTGTTATCGCTAATGATTCGGCGCACCAGGCTGAAGCCATTGCTGTGAACCCCGTTGCTAGCAACTGCCAGCAAGCGATCACCGGCTGTGATTTTGCTGCCATCGATTAATTCATCCTCTTCCACAACAGCTACGCAAAAGCCAGCGAGGTCGTATCTACCGGCGGGATAGAAGCCAGGCATTTCAGCAGTTTCTCCCCCGAGGAGAGCGCAACCGCTCAAGCGACAGCCCTCGGCAATACCCAGCACTACCTCGGCCATGGCATCGGGGCTGAGTTTTCCCGTGGCGATGTAGTCAAGAAAAAACAAAGGTTCAGCGCCGCAGGTGATCACATCGTTGGCGCACATGGCTACTAGATCGATGCCCACGCCATGGTGGAGTTCACAGTTTTGAGCCAGTTCCAGCTTGGTGCCAACCCCATCGGTGCCAGCCACCAAGATTGGTTTGCGCATGCCGGCTGGCAGGCGGCAGAGGCCGCCAAAACCGCCCAAACCCCCCAATACCTCTGGCCTGCGGGTGGCTTCCACGCTGCTGCGGATCCGATCAACAAAGGCCCTGCCAGCTTCCACATCAACGCCAGCGCTGCGGTAATCCAAAGCAAACCTCGCTTTATTGGCCATGCTGACCTACCCAAAAGCAAAAACCACGCCCGAATTTGCTAGACGCATTTGAGATTGGCACAAGCTTTGATCAGTGCCGCTTATGGCGCTGATCGGATTTCCTGATACTTTGTTCGCTTAATTTGCGGCGAGAGCCTCTGCTACCACGTTGATTTAGCGATTGATAGCATTTCCTGATCAGAGATTAGGGCGATTGCCTGAACGAAACCCACCGTTTATTTGGTTTAAATTCGATCCGTTGTTCAAATCATCAGGAACTGCAACGGGCTTTTCGTTATCAGAATCTTGTTTTTTCTGATCACTAATTGCATCTTTTTTAACCGTTGAATTGGGTGGATCAAGGTCTCCCAGTTGCTGTTTAACAGTCAGTTTCGTTTGTTATGCAAAATTTTCACGCTGCAAAGCTCCTGATCTCCAGCGCCCTGCTCTGCATTGGCACCGTTGCTTCAACGGAGGCCCCAGGTTTGGCCCAGGAGAATACCGAGCCTTTGCTAAAGCTCACGGCGATTGCTGAGCCCGCCTCCACCCCATCTCTCAACCTTGAGCTGCCCGGCCTGGATTCACCCTTGCCCGTTGCACCAAGAACCCCTTCCCTGAGGCCCACCCCAAGGGTGCTTGCCTCCAGCCAAGGGGAAGCGAGCTGGTACGGCCCAGGCTTTTTTGGCAATCGCACCGCTAACGGAGAGGTTTTTAGGCCCGGTAGCCTCACGGCAGCCCACCGCAGCTTGCCTTTCGGCACCAAGGTGAGGGTTACCAACCTTTGGAATGGCCGTACTGCCGTGGTGCGCATCAACGACAGGGGCCCATTCCATGGCGCCCGGGTGATCGATTTGGCCCACGGGGCCGCCCACGAACTCGGTTTGATTGCTTCCGGCACCGCAAAGGTGAAGCTAGAAGTGCTCCAGTAAGCACTTCCCATGGCTGAAATCGCCCTGCTCCAATCCCTTCAAGATTTGGAGCAATGGAAAAGAGCCAGCGGCAAACCAATTCATTTCGTACCCACCATGGGCGGCTTACATGCTGCCCATGGTGGGCTTTTTACTTTGGCTGCCGCGCCTGAAGCAAGGCTGCTTGTGAGTGTGTTTGTTAATCCGCTCCAATTTGGCCCCACTGAGGATTTTGAACGCTATCCCCGCCAATTGCAGGCAGATTTGAACTTGGCGGCGGCCCATGGAGCAGATGCCCTTTGGGCTCCCCAAAGCATCGATATATATCCCCTTGGCCAGGGGGGACTCACCCAAGTGATGCCTGCCCCTGATTTGGTGAAACATCTTTGTGGCGCAAAACGGCCAGGCCACTTTCAGGGTGTTTGCACGGTGGTAGCCCGCCTGTTGGCCCTGGTGAATCCCAGCCGAATTTATTTGGGTGAAAAGGATTGGCAACAGCTGCAGGTGCTGCGCCGCATGGTGTTGGATCTGGGTTTGCCCGTGCAGGTGGTGGCTTGCCCAACCCTGAGGGAAGCCGATGGCCTGCCATTTAGTTCCCGCAATGCCTATCTCAGTGCTGCCCAACGGCAACAGGCGGCGGCCTTGCCCCAGGCCCTGGCTGATTTGAAGCTGGATGTTGATGCTGAAATGCAGAATGGGGAATCACTGCTGTTGTGGGTGCGGGCTCGCCTTGAGGCCGCAGGTTTAGCAGTGGAGTATCTGGAACTGGTGCAGCCCTTGAGTTTGCAGCCCCTGCAGCAGCTGGAGGGTTCTGCACTACTTGCTGCTGCCGTGCGATGCGGCAGCACCCGATTAATCGATCACCGTATTTTGATGACCCGACTCCCAATTGTTGCCATCGATGGCCCCGCCGGCGCCGGCAAGAGCACTGTTACCCGCTTGGTGGCCCGGGAGCTGGGCCTGGTTTACCTAGATACCGGAGCCATGTATCGAGCTGTTACCTGGTTGCTGCAAAGTCAGGGCCTTGCGCCCGAGGAGAGCCCTGAATTGGCCAATGCCCTTGGGCAACTCAATTTGCGGCTAGAGGCCCAGCCGGAGGGGGATCAATTGGTATGGGTGAATGGCGAAAACGTAACCGAGCAGATCCGCACGGCAGCAATAACAGCTGGGGTATCTGCGGTGGCAGCATTACCAAGCGTGCGCTTGGCGCTCACCAGCCAGCAGCGCCGTTTTGGCGCCAAGGGCGGCCTGGTGGCTGAAGGGCGTGACATTGGCACCGCAGTGTTTCCCCAGGCTGAGCTCAAGGTTTTCCTAACGGCAACCGTTGCTGAAAGGGCCCGGCGCCGGGCGGCTGATCTGGCGGCCCGCGGTTTGCCGGTGCCAGCCTTGAGCCAGTTGGAGCAAGAAATTAGCCAAAGGGATCAGCTTGATTCCAGCAGGGCTGTTGCGCCTCTATGCAAAGCGCCAGATGCCCTTGAGCTAGTGAGTGATGGCATGGCTATTGAGCAAGTGGTTAGCCAAATCGTGGCCTGGTTCAAGGAGCGGGCCATTTTTCCAGAGCCTGGGCAGCCCGCAGGCGCACCACAGGGATAAACTCCTCTTGCATTTGGCAACGGCAAAGCAGCAATTTGCGGCTGGCCTCGGCATAGGCAGCAGAGGCATTAACAAGAAAATTCTCCAAACCCACAACGGCTGCGTAGCGCACCACCCATTCGCCATCGGCGCAACCGAGGCTGAGGCCAGCAAGGCAAATCTGCATGGTTTCTAAGCGTTGCGATTCGGGTAGTTCATTTAGCTTTAGGTAACCCAAACCCATTGCGGCAGCTCGCCGCACACTGGGGCCGATATCTTGCTCGATTGCTCTTTTCAGCACGGGCAAGCCGCGGGGATCACCGATATGGGCTAGGGCGCGCACAGCCCAAGCCCTGGCTCCATAGTTGTGTTCATCTAAATTGTTAAGTAAGGAATCAACCGCTGCGCTGCCGCAGGCAATCAAGCCATCAACGGCTGCCACGGCAGCACCGGGATTATTTATGCCAAGTAAGGCGATTAAGCAGCTAATAGCTGCTTTTTGATCACTGGAATCGGGCTCTAAATTGGGGCAATACTCCACCAAATTGCGTGTGGTATCCACCAATTCCTGGGCGCTGGCTGCTGTTTGCACCGCTAGTAAACAAGAATTCAATAACGGGTTCAAAGCAAGCCATCCATTAGGGCGAGCAGTTCTTTTTCCCTGGCGCCAAGCGCCCCAGGATGGGGCTCCCCCAGGGGCTCCTCAACTAAACGGCGTAGGGCGATCAATTTCAAACTATTTTCTGCCAAGCAGCCGCTGATTGCCTCTGCCGCCGGCCGCCAGCCGCAGGCGGCAAGATCCATCAGAGCAGCACGGCGCATTTGTAATTGCGGATGTTGGAGTAACGCCACCATGGGTTCAGCCCATTTCGCTTCGCCACTCAGTTGTAGTAGGGCCCGTGAGGCAGCACTGGCTACCAAAGGCCTGCTGTGGCACTGAAATGCTTCAAGGGCTTTAGTTGATTCTGCACTGGCTTTAATGCCGCTCACCAGGTAGATCTGGCCAATTGCTTCCAGGAGGGCCTCACAGGGTTCTGCCAAATTCAAACCATTGCCCACTGGCTCGCCGGCCAATGGTTGTTGTAACCGCCCCATCAGCGCCGCAATGGCAACTGGGTTGCCTAGCTCACCAAGGGAGCGGGCTGCTGCTTCCCTGAGGCCGTGGTCTGGATGGTTTAAGGCTTTGAGCAGTAGCGGTAAGGCCGCCTCAGCTTGCAATTTGCCCAGGGAACGGGCAGCACTCCTGCCAACGGCAAGTGCCTCTGGTTCTAATTGAATGGAATTCAGTTGCCTGTTAAGGCAATTAAGCAATAGCGGGATTGCCTCAGGGTGGCTTGAGCGCATGCGACCTAACCACCAAGCGCCGTAACACTGCAGGCTGGGGTCGTCCTGTTGGCTTAGGCGCTCAAGGGCCTCGGCTTCGCTTATGGGCTCATTACTTGGGATGCTGTTAACCATTGCCCCAATTTATTTGAAGAACATGAAAAAACCCCCCTTCAGAGAAGGGGGGTTTGAGAAAACAAATCAACTGAGAATCAAGTGAGAGCGTTGATTGCGTAGTCGATGTAGTTGTTTGCTTCGGTGGCTGCTTCACCACTCAAGCCATGGTTGGCTTTGATGTACTTGAGAGCCTCTACATACCAGGAGGGAGATAACTCAAAAGTGCGGTTGATTTCATCAAGGCCGGCGATCAAGTAGTCGTCCATGGGGCCTGTGCCACCTGCCACTAGGCAGTAGGTAACCATGCGCAGGTAGTAGCCAATGTCGCGGGAGCACTTGGTTTTGCCTTCAGGGGTGGCGGCAAAGTTAGGGCCCTGCATCTGGGTGGTGTAGGGGAACTTTGAATACACCGCTTGGGCAGCACCGTTTACGAGGCTGTCGGCTTTTGCAGTAAGGGCCTTAGCTGCATCAAGGCCAGCTTTTGCACGGTTGAAGCGACCGAAGGCACCTTGAATCTCAGTGTTGCTGAGAAAGCGACCCTGGGAATCTGCGGCTGAAACAGCCTCGGTAAGGGGGGTTTTCATTGGTTGATTGGGTGAAAAGGTTTAGAAAATTCCGGCGGATTCTTCAAGCAACAGCGGCTGCAGCACGATCAAAATAAGTGCCAATTTCACTGATTAGGGCGGTGCAATCACCAGCGGTGATGCCATTGCGATCGTTAGCAATCGCGATGGCAGACTGCTTCATCAAATTCACGCCGGTGGCCACAGAAGAGCCAGGGGTGCCAAGGGCTAGGTAGGTTTCGCGCAGGCCGTTTAGGCAGCGATCCTCGAGCACTGAAGCATCACCGGCAAAAATTGCATAGGTGACATAACGGAGGATGATCTCCATGTCGCGCAGGCAAGCTGCCATGCGGCGGCTGGTGTAAGCGTTGCCCCCTGGTGCGATCAATGCGGGTTGCTCAGCAAACAACTGGCGGGCTGCATTGGCCACGATGGTTGAAGCGTTGCTGGTGATGCGGTTGACAGCATCGAGACGCTTATTGCTGTCCGAAACCATCTTCGCGAGAGCATCGATCTCACCAGGATTTATGAATTGTCCCCGGGCGTCTGCCTGGGCAAGAACCCTCGTGAAGGCGTCGAACATTGTGAAAACTCCTTTGGATTGCTGCTGGTGGATACCACAGAGTTGGTCTGGGAGGGCCGAAAGCTCTGCCTATCCCGTCGATGGGATTCTGACCAATAACGCCTCTATCCTTGAACTGTGTTCACAATGTTTAACGACAAATTTTGAGGCGAAGCTAATTTGGCACCTGGGCTTTTAACAACATATTTTTGGCATATAAACTCAAAGGTCGAACAAAACTTTATGTATGTAGGTTTCTGTCCATTCGGCGCCGTGGAAGCGGCTAAGCATTCCCCTGGCTGGATCTTTCAAGGCTCGATATTTTGAATAGCGTAATTGCCCCTCAAGCAGTTTTTCACTGCGGCTTTTATCTACGGGGCAAGCTTCGTTAACTAATGATAAGTAGAGATTTAAATACGATATGAATGCTGGCATAACCGCCGCTTGGATCAGTTGATCACCTTCAGCTCCTAGGGGGATGCGCGTCCAGAGGAAGCCTGGCGAAAAGAAAGGCTCTGCTTCGGCTGGTATCGGCCCACCGCTGGGCAAATGAACACTCCATTGGCTGTGCAAGGGGATCAGCTTTTCCCACACCGCCTGGGTGTGAATGGCATCGTTTTTAAGGGCCGGTTGCAGGTCTAGGGCTAAAAGATGGCCATTGGGAAGCGTTACTAAATCAGCCCCAAAAAAAGGCAGCTCAAATTCACAGCTGGGGTTGATTACAAAATTCAAAACCGATGCGGCATCTCCGCCTTCAACGCAGGCGGCCCGCACTTGGCGCAATTTGTTTGTTCTACAAGCCCAAGTGGCTGTTGTTACTTCAAATGGCCTTGATGCTGATCCGCCCTTATCTGAACGCCAAAGAAAAGGCTCGGGCACCGGGTAGGGCTGGGGCTCAAAGGGAGTGAGTAACTCCACCGCCTTATCTAGAAATGCTTGCCAGCGCCATCCAGGCAGAACTACTGGGCTGAGGCTGGAACTACGCATGGGGGCCGTCGCTGGCGGGGAATAGGAATTGATGCAGAAATTTGTCGGCCCATTCCTTACCGAAATGGCTTTTAAACAAACCGTGGGCAGGATCGCGCTCGGCACTGTAAATATCGTATGCAATTTGTAGATGCCTTACTTCGCTGGCAGCGATCAACGAAAGCTCAGGTTTGCTCTGTTTATCTAGCTCCCAGTAGCAGTTCAAAAACGCATTAAATGCTTTTGGCAAAGATGTGGATGCCTCCGCTGCACCGCCGCGGCAAAAAAGCAGCCAAGGGGAGAAATATTGATGGGGATCAAAGGATCGCATCGCCTCTTCACCACTTAGTTCGGGGTAAGTGCCATGCAGCTGTTTCAAGCCTTTGAAATGTTGATCGAAATAGCTTTCAGCTTGAATTAAAGGCTGGAAATCAAGCACAGCCACCAATTTCGACTTTGCCCCAAACCAGAGCAGATCAACCCCCATCAGGGGCATGTCCCTTTGATACTCGGGATATGCAACCGAATTAAGCACCTGCAAGGATTCGCCGGCATCGAGCCTGGTCACCCGCCAGCGCCGGAAGCCCGGCACAGCCCACAGCCAATTTTTTATGCTGCTTTTGCCACTGCTGGAGTGGCATTCCTTGAATTCAGCCGGTAGGGCGAGCTCTTCACCACCGGCCGCTTGGATTGTTCCCTGGAGTTCATCTAGAAAGGGGTCAAACATCAGCTTTCAGCCAGCATTTGAGCTTGGGCGGCGATGGCTTTAATCGTTTCTTCATTTGGGCAGCGCAGTTCGGTGCAATAGGTGGTCATGGAAACCCCATCCAGAAATTGCACTGAACTCACTCGCATACGCACCTGATCAGTAACAAACCAACAGCGTTCAATGCCCACATTTGTGTCGTATCTTGTTGTTATTGAGAGCACCCCATCTTCAGCAAAGTGATAGGTGCTAACCACGGCTGCTTTTTCCACATAACCTTTATCCCGCAATAAAAAGCCTTTGCTTCGATCTGCTTCATGGGGCACATCAATTAATACCGCCGCATTATCCGGATCCCTTGAACCCTCTGTGAGGTTGCTTTCCCACCAAAAACGCGCCCCTCCGGCCGCGCTAGCTGGATCAACCCCAAGTGCAGCGCAAATCTTGATAACACTGGGATCTTCCCGATCAAAGGGGGCGATGATCAAATTTGAATCCCCTGCTTCATCGGCTTGATGGTCGAGGTGGTGAACAGCCCTGCGGGTTAACCAGGTTCCTTGGCTGGCAGCAAAAAAACCCGCCATATCAAGTGGGGCAGGCTGCTTGCCAAGGGGCTGCGCAACGGTTTTTTGCATAATCAACCCAGTTGTGCCTGGCCTTGAAGTTGGCTCAGGATTGCTTCTATACGTTGTAGTTCGGGATGATCAGCAAGGGAGGCATCCACCTTTGCTTTGGGTAGGCGCAGCTTTTGTCCGAGGGTAACCACGTCGTTACGAAGGCGATCGCGGTAGCTGCTTAGTTCTTGAATAGTTTCCAGTAGTTCGCTGGCACTGGGTTCTGGGCTAACGGTTTCAACTGCAATCGGATCAACCATCTTGCTGATTTAGCGATTTTTTTAGACTACATAAGGGAAACAAGCGCGCGCTAAATCTAAACAAAATCTTAAAAGGAGCTGCTATTGAAAAGTGATGCACCTTTTAGCTCTGCTGCGAGTTTGTTTTCAAAACTAAATTCGATGACGAAGTTTTACGTGATTGCCCCTTTTTGGGGTGCTAGCTAGGAAAGAAAGCTTACGGTTCTGGGGTGCTTGGCAAGGGTTGTTAAAACCCAACTCCCAAACGCATAACCAGTACTGCTGATTTGCTCAGGCCCCCCCTGGCTTTTTCGGTAGCTTTATCCACCCCATAGTCCTGCTTTCTCATGCTCGACGCCTTTTCTCGCGCTGTTGTAAGCGCTGATGCCAAAACCGCTCCCCTTGGTTCTGGCGAACTTGCCTCACTGCGTAACTATGTTGCTGAAGGCAACAAGCGCCTTGATGCCGTTAACGCCATCACCAGCAATGCTTCCTGCATTGTGTCGGACGCTGTAACCGGCATGATCTGCGAAAACACAGGCCTGATCCAGGCTGGTGGCAACTGCTACCCCAACCGTCGCATGGCAGCTTGCCTGCGCGACGGCGAAATCGTGCTTCGCTACATCAGCTATGCACTGCTCGCCGGCGATGCCTCCGTGCTCGACGACCGCTGCCTGAATGGCCTCAAGGAAACCTATGTTGCCCTTGGCGTGCCCCTTCAGTCCACTGCCCGTGCAGTTTCGATCATGAAGGCTTCCTCCACAGCCCACATCAACGAAACCAACACCACCGGCACCAACCCTGTGGAAACCCGTTTCCGCAAGATGGAAACCGTTAAGGGTGATTGCTCAGCCCTAGTTGCCGAAGCCGGCACCTATTTCGACCGCGTAATCAGCGCCCTCAGCTGAACATTCAGCTAGGAATTTTCTCAACAACGCAAACTTCCACCTAAGGAACACTCGATGAAATCCGTCGTTACAACCGTTGTGACCGCCGCTGACGCCGCTGGTCGCTTCCCTTCCCAGAACGATCTGGAAGCTGTTCAAGGCAATATCCAGCGCGCTGCTGCCCGCTTGGAAGCTGCTGAAAAGCTCGCTGCCGGCCTCGACAAAGTCACCAAGGAAGCTGGTGATGCTTGCTTCAACAAGTATCCCTACCTCCGTCAACCCGGTGAAGCTGGTGAGAACCAGGTGAAGGTAGACAAGTGCTACCGCGACTTGGCCCACTACCTGCGCCTGATCAACTACTGCTTGGTTGTGGGCGGCACCGGCCCCCTCGACGAGTGGGGCATCGCTGGAGCCCGTGAGGTGTATCGCACCCTGCGTCTTCCTACCGCTGCCTACGTTGAGGCCCTCACCTACACCCGCGACCGCGCTTGTTCACCCCGTGACATGAGCCCCGAAGCTCTCAAGGAGTTCAAGGCTTACCTCGACTACACCATCAACGCCCTTTCCTGAGCAATTAACCGCTTAGAACTATCAGGAGGCCTTTATGGCCTCCTTTTTTATTTTCTATTAGCAGCACAAATCCTGTTTAGATGACTGAATCCCCTGCTGAAATCCCAGGCATTGATCAATTGATCAAGGATCTAGAACATCCAAATCCCTATGTTCAAACCGAGGCATTTCTTGCATTGGTGCGCCATTGGCCCGATGAATCACTGCCCAGGTTGTTAAATTTGCTTGATCAGGAAAATGTAACGCTGCGCCGTGCATCAGTGCGCGCCATAGGTGCATTTGGTGAAAAGGCGTTGATTCCATTGGCCACAAAGTTTGCACAAAGCGCTGATGCAACAGTTAGGGCGAGTTGCGTTAAGGCCTACGCCCAGGTGGCTTCTAATTACCGTGGCATCACTTTCCCCGTTGAAGCGATCAACAGCCTTGAAAATGCTTTGCAGGATGAATCACCAGTTGTTGCATTAGCTGCTGTGATGGCTCTAGGACAGGTGGGTGAACCAGCCCTGCCGCTATTGATGCAAGTATGCCAAGGGGATAATCCTGCATTGGCAGTGGCTGGGGTTAATGCAATGGTTGAAATTAAAAACCCTCAGATATCGGCTTACTTGAAAGATTTATTGCAACGTAGTGAAACGGATTCCTATGTTAAGGAAACGATAGAGTCTGCCCTTAGCCGAGTTGATTTATTGCAAGTTTAAAAATAGCTTGAACTGAAGGATCGCCCTCGATAGCAAGGCATTCCTGAAGCCTTGGGATTGCCTCAGCAGCTTCTAATTTCATTAATGAAAGGGCGGCATTTTTTCTTACTTGATCACTGCTATCTGTTAATTTCGGTATTAATAATGGATAGGCCCATTCCGGTTCATTTAATTTGCCAAGTAAGGTGGCAGCCTCGGCTCTAACCTCTTGGCAGGAATCGGCGAGGGCATCTACTAAAAGATTTCTTGCCTGGCTATCTTCTAAGGCTTGTATTTGATCTCCCAAGGCTGCAATTGCTGCAGTTCTAATTTTGTGATTGTTTGATTGTGCGGCGATTTTTAATGCATCCGCCGCTTGCGCTCCTACAAAGGCAAGCCCCCAACTGGCAAGTCCCATTTGCATTGAGCTGGCAGCTGGATTAACTAGTACCTCTAGCAATGGTGCAACTCCCTCCGCTCCAACAGCTGCAATAGCACCCACTGCCGATCCTTGAACAACGGGATCAGGATCTTCTAATAGGGCTTTAACCAAGGCTGGAATCGCTTTTGGATCCCCTATTAAAGTGAGTGTTTTTGCGGCAGCTCTTCTCACAGTTACATTGCCATGGCTAGTTAAAGCCCTGCAAAGGGGCAGCACCGCCGCCTTGCCAACTACCCCTAAACTCTCGGCAAATGTAAGCCTGGTTAGTCCGCGTTTATCACCAAGACCAGCTACCATTTTTTCTATCAACTCAGCATCTTGGGCCGGAGCTCTGCCCTCCCGCAGCTGCTGCTTAAGTTCAGATGCTAATAAAGTAGCCTCCTCCTCACTTAATTGCCCCTGGCCATCATCGAATGGTGCAGATTCTGGCAGCATGATTTGAATAATCCCCTGGCTAATTCATTGTTATGCTAGGTTACATCAAGCTTGATGCACTCATCATGACAATCTTTATTGTTTCGCATAATTTGCAAATCAATTCAGCGGAGGTTCCAGCATTCTCTGCCGCTGAATTAGCTGATGCATTGCAAAATGAAAATCCTCAATTAACCTCTGCCATGGCTTTAAATCATCCCCATTGGATGCTTAAGGTGGAATCCGAATTAGATGTTAACAACATGGCTGAGGCGTTATTGAATACATGGCGCCTAGTGCGTTTAAAGCTTGGCCACACGTTCAATCACACCGCCATCGCCCTTGGGGGGAGAAAAGATGATAATGCAAATCCCAGTTCACCCCTGCAAATTGGCAGCTGGGGCGTAGATTTGGTTGAAACAATCGATTCTGATGCTTTTCTGAGAAGTATCAACTGGGATGCCCTTAAATCCGGCAGACCAGTTGATGCGGTGTTTGAGAAGATGCTAAAGGGCAATTAAATCAGCGCTTGCGGCGCTTAGCGGCAGGTTTCTCGGCCGCTGCATCGGAATTATCATGCCCGCTGGTTTGATCATGGGCATTTGCATTGGAAGTAGCTCCGGGTTTCGATATGTTTAAGCTGCAGTTAGTGCTGGCCCTTAATGAGTGAATATAGTTACTGAGTTGAGCAAGTGGAACGCTAGTAGTTCTGTTGCTGCTGGGCCTCTGTCCCACTCGATAGCTTCTGGTAACTTCAAGGTTATTGGAAAAATTTGGTCCCATGGGTTCGTTAAGATCAACAGAGCAAGCATGCCGCAGTTAGGCCTTAATTGGGAATTCAATCACATCTCTTAAAAATAGCATTAGTAAACCAAACATCTAGCCAGCTATGAATAGCAATCGATTCACTAACATTCATCTGGGCTTGAGTCAAGAGGAAGCGATCCGCATACTCAGCGCTCCGCTTGATCAGCTCGATTCCAATAGTGATTACTACATGGCGGCAGCGCATCTGCAGAATTTTCCAGGCGGGGAAAGCGAAGCCGCTTTATTGAAGCTTTTGGCTAGCAACGATGATTCTCAATCAACACGATTGGCACAACGTAAGGCAGTTGAAGTTCTCGCTATTTTGGGTTGCCAAGAAGCCATACCATTGCTTGCTAAGTGTTTATTAAGCAACGACCCATATCTTGTTGAGAATGCAGCATGGGCATTAAAGGAACTCAACTGTAAAGATCAAGATGTTATCGATACCTTGGCAAAACTGCTGGATGTTCCTGGGCAAAATCAACGTGTAATTATTCAAGCTCTAACTGGTTTAGGTGCCATTGGCTCCGTGGAAGGAATTAAATTGCATTTATTTAGTAGTAACCCAGGTGTAAAAGGAGCAGCCTTGGCAGGTTTATATATTCTCCTGAAACAAGATTTTGGCTTGGAAATGCTCAAGGAGCATTTAATGCTCCCCAATCAAATGGATAGGCAAGCCGCAATACAAGATATTATTGATGCCAATGCATATATGCTGTTGCCAGATGTGTTGCTGGCTCCGGTTTCTCCTGTATTTAGAATGCGCTCGGTTAGGCTTTTGTGGCCTAAGGGTGCCACTGAGGTTGAAGGAAAATCCCTAGATTACTATGTAGATTCACTAATTATTGACAGCCCAAGTAGTGTTGAGTTGGTTCATCGCTACGATGAGGAGCCGGCTATAGATTTTTTAATACAAGAATTTTTTGGCACTGATTTTAGCCGTTGCTATTTAGCTTTACGCAGCTTGGCCCTAAAAGATCTTAATGATATTTGGCCAGCTTTCCTGCAACGCTGGCATCAAGATGCAGATAATGATTACGGGGCCCATTACTTCTTTATGCGTCTTATTGGCCATGCTAATAACTTAAAACAAGAATACTTAGACGTTGCAATTAATATATTATTAGAAGCGATCGCTAATCCAAGGCCACAATTTTTAAAATCAAAGCCAGCTGCGATTCTTGCCCTTGCAAACATTGCAGCTGATGTGGCAATTGATAAGTTGCCAGAATGGCTTAATCCAAAAGGTACACCATTTTGGGAGGCTAGATATGCAGGATTGATAGCATTAGAGAGATTAAATAGTAATTCAATTTTCCTTGGGGATTTAGGGGGCTTGGCACTGCAAAGCAAGGCAGATCCGGAGCCATTTATTGCGTTTAAAGCTGCTAAATATTTTGGCTAATCACTTATTTCGGAAAAGCGCGTGTTAGGAGATCCTTTGTTTGCCCAATATTGAACAAATATTTGTGCATTTGGCCGTGGAACAGATGCAATTGCCCTCAGTATTTTGAAACTACGGTTTGGACCCATTGGCCAATGACCAACTGCTTCTATTTGCCTGATGTGTCCGCCTAGTGCCTCTAGGCAATTTTCGAAGCGATCTAGTTGTGTTTGGTCTATTGTTTCAAAAACAAAGTCGGTTCCAACGCAAATGAGATGATGGGAGCGGATCCATTCTTTTAGCTGCTTTTCTATTTTTGTTATTGTCATATTTATTCAATCTAATTGAGCTTTAGAAATCCAATTTTGATCAATTAGTTCATTCAATTTAGCAATTCGGGTAAAGCAAAGGTGGCCATGTTCTGAACCCCAACAAACTTCATTGCTGCTTGGATCAAGGCCTTGATCTCTACTTATCCAATTATTTTCATCCACTTCTACTTCGCTTACTAAATAGGTAAGTTTGCCATCACGGGGCACCATGCATGCTTTGCCTGGTTCTACTTCTCCTCTGTATTTACCATTATTAATTTCACGAAAATGCATTGCACACCCAACCCTTGCTTTTAATTCTTGTGGGTGTAATTCCTTGAGGAGGCTTGGCTCAAAACCAGCTCCAGCTAATCTTTCTGGCTTGCTACAACCATAATTAAGCAGTATAAATAGATCGTCTTTTTGCTGGAGTTTGTGAATACCCTGGCGATAGGGACGCCAAGGATCGTGGTTATAGCTTTGTTCGGAATAGTAACCAGGCCCCTGGAATACCTGCCAATTTAAAGGCCTAAAATATATATTAATATGCGCGTAGTTGCGTGGATTATCCATCGCTTGCTGCTTATTACTGTAGTGGCCAGCGAGGGTATTGGCGAATCTAAGCAGATTTTGATTGTTTAACTGCGGCCTGTCATTCATGGATCTTAATCCTCCTCACCTCAGAGGAAAATGAGGTTTGCAAAACCCCAGCACCGGATGCTGTTTTCAATACTGATGATCGGCAGCGAATATTATCAGATACAAACCAGATACGCTCTTCTGCAATTGATTGACCGTATTTGGTTTCGAGCACAAAGGTGTTGTCGCTTAGCAGTTGATAAGTTGAGATTGCTTCTTCTGCTTCAGCATAACCAACACTGCGAATCAGCTGGCCGTGGCTATCTGATTGTTTTATTGGTATGAGAATACATTCCCCAGCTGAAACCTGTGTGGGATCATCAGGTTCCCAGTCGCTTTCAGCATGCCATTCCATTTTGAAGGGTGTGGATGGAATGCCGTCGCAGGAAGCAAGCTTTTGGAGTAGTTTATTTACAGCGGGATCATTTAAATCAATGATAGTGATCTTTATTTCACTTAGAACTTCTTCAAATTGTTGAAAGGCGAGTGAATGCCCACTTCTCATGGACCTCCACTCACCTTCACTTTTAGCTAGAAAAATCTCTATGCTCATTCAGGCACTTTTTTTATTTTACTAATGCTTAAACATTAGTAATTGAAAGAATTCTAGCACCCCGTACTTGTAAGGATTGAATGGTAGAAGATAGGGATGAATAAGGAATAATTGATTTCTGCATGGAGCGGCGGAGATTTTTTGCTACGCCAGCGGAAGACCATACGATTTGATAGGTGCGAGCGTTGCGATCGCTGCCACCTTTTGGTTTGCGTTGATTTAGGGAAGGGGTTGTGCCAGTGGCAAGATTGTTGAGCAGTTGCGACTTGCTTCCGCCATCAAAACTTGCAAAACCAGCTTCTAAATTTAGGGTGCGCACATAGGTGGAATTAGATTCACCCACGATGGTTTGATTTGTTCTGCAATAGGGAACCGTATCGCAGCCAAATACCCTGAAGTATTCCTGGCTATTTGTGTAACTGGTGATCTCAGCTTCATAGCCTTCGTTAGCTAGCCGTTGCACATGCTCACTTATCTCGGCTTGATTACGCGGGGCCCGGCCCATAAGATGTTTGAAGTTTAGTTCAACAAAGCGATAGGGGCCATTGGCATCAAGGAAAAGGCTGCGATAGGTATCTGATAGGGCAAGGGCTGTTACTAGCCCCTGCACTGTTAATGATCCATTGCAGTACATGCTTTCAGCTGAAACTACCCGCTCAGTTTCCATGAGGTGGGCATTGCCAAAAACTTGACGATTTGCAGCTCGAATTACATCGCGAGCATGGGCTAAATCAAGATTTGGGTTTGTTGATTGAGTGATAACAGAGGTCATTTTAAAAGGAGGTTGGATTGATTAATTGATTCGTTTGAGCAATAATTGCCCATGGAATCAGATAACTTCAGTAATTGATTCAATCTTGCCACCGCGGCGGTGGATGTAGCTGAGCTGGCTTGTGATGTCTTTGCCGCTAACCAGGTAACTGGCGTTTGGAGTGCGTTGACGACCACCGGCTGGTTGAGCATTAACAACAATCCGGAAGCGCTTTGTGGTGGCATCTGAACCGCCGGAGAAGGCGCCATTGCGATTGGTTCGAATGGTTGTGGTACCCCAGCCAGCAGGAACGGCTTTGGTTGCAACGGAATTAACCAAGATCGAACTGTTTTGAACCGTATCGCTTGCGGCGAAACCTTGCACTAGGGCGAGATGGCGGTTGAAACCAATTTGATCTCTACCAGCTTCGGTGCTGATTCTTGCGAATGGAACCGTATCTTCACCGAAGGTTGATTGGTATTCTTCGCAATCTAAATAGCTGTTGATTTCAGCTTCATAACCATGGGTTGCTAGGCGAACGATGTGCTGGCTCAATTCCGCCTGGGACTGGGGGGGACGACCAAGGAGGTGTTTGAAGTTTAATTCAACAAAGCGATAGGGTGCATTGCTTTCAAAGAACCTGCGTTGATATTCAGCGGATAGTGCAATTGCGCGCACAAATTCCCTGGTGCTTAAGTAGCCCTCAATGAATTTGCTTTCAGCTGTGCTAACTCTTTCACTTTCCATGATATGGGGGTTTCCCATTACTTGGCGATAGGTAGCGCGAATAAGTGCATTAATTTGATCACTGGAATCACCAGGGCAACGTTCAAACTTCTCTTGCTCCCTTTGGCCAAGGCCAAATCCCACATAGATATCACCGCGCAGGGGTGTTGAATCTCCACCATCGCTGCTAGCTCTGGTTACGGGCTTAAAGCTTGTAATTCCAGATGGCCCACCTGCATAGCCACCGGAAAGACTGAAGCCGGAGCGGAAAACTTGACCAGGAATTTTGATTGATTGCCCAGTGGATTTCACCAAGCTATTCATCAGTTGACTTCTGCTGCCAATTGCAGTGTCGCTACCTGCAAAATTCTGCTCCAGTGCTGCAATCCGATTAAATGCCGACTGGGGTTGCCCTGGGCGGGAAGACCATGAGCGCGCATAGGGAACGGTATCTGAGCCAAAAACGCTGTTGTATTCCTCTGAATCTACGTAGCTATCGATATCGGCATCAAAACCTTCAGAGGCAACTCTGGCGATATGTTCTGAAACCTCCGCTTCGTTATGGGGTGGTCTGCCGAGGATATGTTTAAAGCTAAGTTCAACTGAGCGATGGGGACCTACAGCATCAAAATAGCGGCTGCGATAGAAGGCGGATTTAGCTAATTCACGCACAAATTCACGCACGTCTATTTCGCTATTGCGAAGGCGGGATTCTGCACTGGCCAGCCTTTCGCTTTCCATGGGCTGAACATTGCCAAATACTTGCCGGTAGGCTGCATTGATCACCATCGATAGATGTTCTTCATCGCTTGGATGAAACCTATCGCTACTGATTTGACCACCGCTGCGAAAATTACTATTGGTGGTGGCAGCATCTTTAGATGGCATGCGCTTACGGGAGAAGGATATCGGACCTTCAATAAGGGCTGTTGCCCCAAACAATAGGGACTTTGATTGATTGTTTGTCATGGGGCAACCTGTAACGGGATGGGAAATAAATTTGTGTAAAGAAAAATTCTCAAAAGGGGGGGTGCCCCCCCCACTGCCAGCTCACATCGGGGTGATGCTGGAGATCACACCACCTTCTTTATGTATCCGCTTGAATTCTTGGGAAAGTTTTTCAAATGGAACAAAATAAACCCGGTTAGATTTTGTATAACGTGATATTGGGCGAATGTTATTTGCCCTGTATCCAGTAACATTTACGCGATACATCTTGCCAGTGGCGCCAGCGCCAAGCCTTGTGGCAGCGTCTTGCAGATTTGCAGCTGGGCGGTAGCTCCAGCCTTGGCTGTCTGCAGAGGATGGTGCAACAACTGCAATCGGTAGGTTTTGATAGGCGGCACCACCTAGTTTGGAGCTGATGCCAGCAAGATCTCCCTTGAGGCTGCTGCTGCTGTTGCCCCTTAGCAATTGGAAGCTCCAGCCAAATTCCTGCATGGTGCTGCAGCTTTCAGTTCTCCAGCCACGCTGATAGGGCACCGTGTATTCACCAAAATTATTTTGGTATTCATCTGAATCTAGAAAGCTATCAATATCGGCTTCGTAGCCATGGGAATCTAGGCGTTCAGCGTGGAGGCGCATTTCCTGGAAACTTGCTGGTGCTCTGCCAAGCAGATGGCGAAAGGCCAATTCGATATACCTATATCTGGAGCAGGCATCAAAGAAGCGGCTTTGATACAAATCGCTCTTAGCTATTCGGCGGATCAGTTCCCTTACGCTTATTTCACCAAGTTTGAATTGAGATTCAGCTACTACTTGGCGCTCGCTTTCCATTACATAGGCGTTGCCCATCACCTGCCGATATACGGCAGTGATCACCTCTTCTTTTTTGGCGTCTTCATCCCCAGGGAGATTTTCATAGGGAGAATCGCTATCAAAGCGCTCTACTCCTAAGCGCGAGGCGGGACCGAAGGGCATCGATGAGTACAACAACTGGTCGAGACCATCGTCTGATAGTTATCGTGTTTGTGGCGATCTTCTTTATAAAGCTCAACTTTTGCCATCCCCACCCACGGGGGACTGGTTCAGGTGCCACTCCAGGCTTTTGCGGGTGGTGTTGCGGGTGAAGGCATTCCAGCAGTCGAGTTCTTTGTAGGGCCTGCGCAGCAGCTCTGCAGCGATCTGATCTAGGCCAATGGCTAGGCAGAAGTCGGCCCCCTCAATGGTTTCCGCTCCCTCTAGGCCGGCTTCACTCAAATCGGCGCCGCGAAAATCGGCTTGGTTTAATTGAGCGCCTGTAAAGCGCGTTCCCCTGCACATTGCCCCCTGCAGCACTGCACAGCGCAGATCAGCTGAGATCATGCGGATGCCATCAAGAATTGCTCCGCTGAGGTTTGCACCACTCAGATAGGTGCCCATGCAGGAAGCTCCCCTTAAGTCCATGTAGCGCAAGTCGGCACCGGATAAAAACATTGCATCAAGTTTTGCCCCAGGGCCAATAGCCCCAGATTTTTTATAATCAAAATCCTGGGGCCATCGGGTTTGGCGATTGTATTTAGCTAGTTTTAAATCTGCATTTTCAAGATTGCAGTTGCTTAAATCAGTGCCGCGTAAATCGATTCTGCTCAGCCGCGCACCCTGAAGATTAATGGCGGCAATTATTTTGCCGCTCCAATCTGCTCCTCTCGCATCTATGGGGTTTTTGCTGTTATCAATCGGTTCAGCTAATTCAGGGGGCTGCCAGGCTTCAAGGCTCATTAAATTCAGCGTTTCTTTTAGCTAGTGCGCAGCATAGAGAAACCAACAAGTACCAGCACCCTTAAGATTTCAAATCCGCCAATTGCGAATAAGCCAAGCCATACCTTTAGAGCCCATGCTGGTGGCTTGGCCGGCAGCCATTTTGCTGCCGGTGACGGCTCATAGGAATTCACAACACCGCTTGGTGTTCTCTTCCTCATGGTGTCGCGCCAATCGGAGCCATAGCGCGGGAATTGCTGATATATCGGCATTTCACCTGTGGCCCGGCCGGCAAGGCTTCTCGAGCGTTGCTCTGGCACTTGATCTAGGCCGAAGGCATTTATGTACTCCTCACTATCAAGCAGTTGATTTACAAAACCCTCAAGACCTTCCTTTGCAATCACTATCGACCAGGTTCTTCTTTCGGCGTCGTTATAAACAGGTCGGCCTAACACCCTGCCAACAATTTGATCCACCATTCGATAGTTTGAATTGCATTGGTAATATCCTTCTTTGAAGCGTCTTGAAAGTAGTAAGCCGCGGATAAATTCCCTTACAGGTATCATCCCATTGCGTAATTGTGATTCCAGATGTTCAATCCGGTCGCAGCGCATTGCATGGAAAAAAACCTGTTTATAGGCTTTTTCTATTAGTAGATCAACGCCGCCGCCTTGGGAATATGATCCCCCCGCATCCTGTAGAAATTGTTGCGTCGCAAGGCTTGCTCCCCCTGGAGGTGTTACCCGTGAATTTTGGCTAGAGAGGGGATAGGCGAGCAGCGGTAGCGACATGGGCGTTTTGCCAGAACATGAAAAGCTGTTGCACCATCATTCAGCAGAATTGCCTAGAAATCAGATTTCTTTGCAGCTCTTCATCAAAATTTGGAGCTGTTCTGGCTTTAGGGCAGGGGAAGCGCATAGCCAGCCATGCCTTTCTTTATAAAAGGCCCAGCTGATTTCTGTGCAGAGCCCTGGGCAGGCAGTAACGATTTCTGGTGCTATAGCAGCTTCGCTACCCATTTGGATCAGAAGTTCAACAACAGCAGCGGGGCTTTTAATATTAATTCCCCTTATGGCAGCCCCCACTACCCAGGTGAGCTTTGTTTGGCCAATCTCAACTCCATCGTTATCACAGGCGAGGATTATGTTTGTATTGGGGAGGCTTTCAGAAGAATTTCCCCACAATCTAAGATCATCTAAATTTAAATTAATTCGCAATATACTTTCACCATTGAGGACTTTTTGTTCCTTTTTGCCACTGCAACCTTGATAGATTGTAGTAATTTGATCTATTGCTGAAACAGCCATGGCCACCTTTGGTTATGTGGATGCGTAGGGCCACTTTACAGCCTGGGCTCTGGCGCTTGCTGGCATGGTTGTTAACATCTTGGCAAATCAGCAAAAACGCTTGCCATGGCCTCCCCACAGCTTTTGCAAAGCCTTTTAACTCAACTGCATGCGCTTTCAGAGGTAAATGAAACCCTCACGGTGCGTTTGTTGGAACTGGAGGAGCGTGTGGCCCTATTGGATCAAAAACTAGTCCCTGGGCAGCAGGAAATACCAGAAGGGGACAGGGTTTTATTGGCAGCAGCGGATTTAAGGATTGAGCGCATTAGCGGGATGCTGGAGCCAACTCCAATTCGCCCAAAGGCTGAGGTTCTTCCAATTAGTGAAACTATGTATGAAGATGAGCCTGAGCAACTATTTATGGATGAGGCTGCTTAATTTAGCTCCAATGCCTTACGCCATTGATTTGGTGGTGGTGCCACTGAATTTGCATGGCGCTTAAATTCAAACGGACCAGCCAAAGACCCCCAAGCCATTTCATTGGTTTCAATGTTGTACCCCCGATCAAGGGTTGTCATGCCAATTGAATTAATCAAAAAATGACTCACAAGATAGGTGCTTACCCCATTGCGCTCAACTAGGCATTTACAGCCTGGTTCAATTAAGCCCTTATATCCGCTGCCCTCTGCGGAAACGATGTAGCTGCATCCTGCTAATAATTTCAGATCAGTTGCCGTAACTTTGAATAACCGATCAGCAGAGCCTGTGGCTCCATAGAAGCTGCTTTCGTTTTTCAAACCCTTATTGAGGATTTTTAGCTGCCCGGCTTCAACAACCACCTGGAGCACCCTTAGGCGGTAGGGCTCATTTGGAGCCACGGTGTAGGCCTGTTCCAGCAGCAATGAACCTGGTTCTAAATGGCTTAAAGCCCTTATGCGCACTTGAATATGGGCATAGATGGGCGGGTTGTTGAAGGCCTGTTCACGGTTGCAGAAATCTCCACAAAGCAGTTCGCAGAGCTGAAAGGGGCTATCCATGCCTTTAGACTACAAAAATATGATCGAATCTCCCATGGGAGGCAGGTTCTTCAAATTTTTAGCTATTGGCTGGCTGCCCTTGCTTGGCTTGTTGGCGGGTTGCGAGGCCCCCCTAGCCAGACAAATCTTTCAAAATGCCTCTCAATCCGCTGGGATGGGTTCTTCAATCAACTTATTGGTTGAAACTAGAATAGGTTCAGATCCTTTTGATCAGAAATTAAATAAATTAGTTGTTGAGCAGGAGGTTGATTTATTTAAACGCTTCAATCCTGGGGTGAAAATAGATGTTAGATTTGTGAGTAACGATCAATTGCTAAAGCAACTTGATTTTCAATTTAGCCGTGGTTTAGCCCCTGATTTAATACTTCTAACTAATAATAATCTCCTGCCGCTTTGGCGCCAGGGCTTTATTAAGCCCATTGAGCTAAAACCATTTGAGCAAAAATCAGTTCGAGCTGCCCTCCTGCCAGCGTTCAAAAATAATAAACAATTGTTAGGCCTCCCCGTTTTGATTTATCCTCAAATCGCTTGCTATAATCAAAAAAGATTAAAAAATCCGCCTGCTGCTATTAATGAATTGATTGCGTTGGCCCAGGCTGGATATCCCATTGGAATATCCGGCAATTTTGAATCCTTGTTCTGGCTTTATACAGGTTTCAATCCTAATATTAACAAGGATATTAGTGGGCAGCAATCTGTCGATCTTTTCAAGTCTCCGTCATTACCGTTTTTAACTTGGCTGCGCTTAGCTAATTTACAGCCATCAATTAGTTTTGAATCAGATCAGCTATTGTTGCGAGATGGCTTGGTTGCAGGCAAGTTTAGTTGGATTACTTGCTCGGGAGCTTGGTTGCAAGGATTGCAGAAGCGCATGGGCTCAAAATTAGGCGTTGCATTGTTGCCATCTTTTCCAACCGGTCCAGCAGAGGGACTATTGAATGCGAGAACATGGGCATTTGGTTCTCAATCCAGCTCGATTCAGCATGAACTCGCTAAAAAATTCGCATTATTTTCCGTTAATATTGTGCAGCAACGTAATACGGCTTTGAGATTACGCAGTGCAATGCCTGTGAATCCAGGGATTAGTTTGCCACTTAAATCAGATCCCACTCTAGCCTTGATTGTTGAGGCTGCATCCAACGGTAGGCTATTAAACCTACAAAATATTGATTTGCTAAATGCAATTGATCCTAAAACCAAGCCCTATTTAGATTTGGTGTTAAGTGGTGATCAGAGCCCCCAGGCGATCGCCCCCAGATTCGATTCCCTTTTAAAGCAAGCAAAAAGCCGATGAATTCTTTAACTCCATTGTTAACTGATTTTATATCAGATTTATTAAGGCCTTCGGTGCTTCTTCAGTTGTTTGCGCTTATTTTTGGCTTAATTATTTGGTTTTTTCTTCAGATTGGCTTGCATTTAGAAACGCGTAGATGGCCTTTTGAGCACCGCTTTAAATACATAACTTTATTTAAACCTTTGGCAAATGAAGTTTTGCTTCTGGTTCTTCTTAGGATCTTTGCTCTGGCTTTGCATAATATCAGCGGAGTTGCCGGGCTTGCATTATTTATATCTGGTTTTTATGGGTTCTGTGTTTTTACTAGGATAATTATAATTTTATTGAGATTGCGTGTGCCAATTTCAATAGTTAAGAACTTTGATATAAGTGTGCTCAGGCCTTTCCTTGTTGTTTTTGGTCTTCTTGGTTTTATTGCTCAAATTGCCGACTTACCAAGCCTTTTAGATGCTCCTGTGCTGATGTTGAGCTCAAATGATTTCAGTTTTAATGATCTTCTTCTGCTTGTATTTGGTAGTTATTTTCTCGCCACGGGCACCGCGCTTCCCGCCTGGTGCTTAACTTGGTTTTTTTCTAGGATCTTTCAATTATCAAAACCGGCCAATAGGGCTGCAGAACTAATCATCCGTTACCTGATAACAGGGGTTGGCTTTGTTTTAATATTTATGATTGTGGGTGTTAATTATACGTTTCTTGCTGCAATAGGCGGCGGTTTATCTGTGGGACTTGGCTTTGGTTTAAAGGAGATTTTCAGTAATTTCATTAGTGGAATTTGGTTGTTAATTGAAGGTGCTGTGCGGCCCGGTGATGTGTTGCTTTTAGAAAACGGCAATGGAGAGGATCCTTGCGAAGTGCTCGAGCTTGGCATGCGTGCCACCACCCTTTGGCGCGATCGCGACAACGTGGAGTTGGTAGTACCAAACCAATTGTTTTTTACGCAGCAAATGGTTACCTATAGCGGAGTGCGGGATCGATACCGGCGCGGGCAGGTATTAATCGGCGCTGCCTACAGGCATCCGCCAGAAAAGGTGATTGCAATCCTTGAGGCGGTTGCAGCTACGGTTCCACGGGTATTAGCAAAACCGGCACCTAAGGGTTTGCTTTTGCGCTACGACGATTCGGCAATTACCTACGCAATTCGTTATTGGATTGAAGATCCAATGAATGGCATTTCTGTTGCCAGTGAAGTGGGAATCGCCGTTTGGAATGCCTTTAGCCGCGAGGGCATAGAGATTCCCTACCCCCAACGGGTGTTGCACATGGATGGAGCTTCTAATGCCAGGACCCAGATTTGAACTGGGGACACGGCGATTTTCAGTCGCCTGCTCTACCAACTGAGCTATCCCGGCTTGGGAAGGGCAATCTTAACCCACCCACTCCTGTTTTTTGGCTGCGGGTGTGCGGGCAATGCAGGCAAGCCCCAGCAGGCCATGGCCTGCTTTCTCAAGGGCAGCCATCGCCGCAAGGGCCGTAGCTCCTGTTGTGAGAATGTCGTCTACCAGCAGCAAGGGTTGTAATTGTTGACCTGCAGGCACCACGCAATGAAATACCCCCTCCAAATTGCTGAGCCGTTGCTTTCGGTTTAGGTGGTGTTGCCCGAGGCAGGCCCTTTGGCGCTCCAGGGCTTTTATCAATTTATGGCCGCCTGCATTGGCTATCGCCCTAGCTAATTGCCATGGCATTGAGCCCTGCCTCGGGCGCCGCTCTGGAATCGCCGTAACCAATAGGGGCACTCCAAGATTTGGGATCTGAGCATGTAGTTGGCGGCCTAGGGCCTGCACCAATTGCTGGTTGTTTTGTTTGCGCAGTTGCAGCAATTGTTGGCGCAGGCCACCTTCATAGCTGCCCAAAGCCCACCAGGGCAGGGGCCACTGACCCTGGCTTCCCTCTATCTCAAGGGCCAGGCTGCGGCGGCAGCTGATGCAGAGTTTGCGGTTTTCTGTTTGCCTTTGGCAGCGGGGACAACTGGCCTTAAGCAATAACCCGTCTAGCCATGGGGGCAGCAACAAAGGCACCGATTTTTTAAAGCGGCAATAGGCCTAAGGCTTCCCCTTTATTCAGGTTTGGGGCATGGCCTTCAACATTGCCACCAGGGTGCGATGGGCATCTTCGCTATCGCTGAGGGGATGGTCGAATCCGATCACCAATTCAGTGCCATCCACAGCAAGCACCATTTGCTCAGTTTCAACCCTCAGCAGCGTTGCAGAAACTGGATTTTTGAGGCCGCCGTAATGGCAGGAAAAGGCCAACACAGCCTCTGCATGGTCTTTATTCATGTGCCTGCAGATGCGGTCACTAACGGCTGGAGTGAGGGGATCAGCGGCCATGGCAGGGGGTTGTTAATTAGTTGTGCAGATTAAAAAGCAGCAGGCCAAGGCGCACACCACTGAAGCCCACGTAACCAGCAAGCAGCACAAACAGCCCGAGGGAAATGATTGTGCGCAGGCGGTTGGTCATGGGGGCTTTGCCGGCTGTTCATTCCAGTGTGACGCTTCGCAGGGCCAGCAGAGCCATGGCAGCAGCAGCTGATGCATTTGCTCGATTAAGCACTGGCAGCCCAATTGCTTGCTCCCTGATGCGGCGCCATTGGCTATTGCGGGCGCCTCCTCCCACCGTTAATACCCTTTTGATAGGCGTTGCACCCAGTTGCTGCAATCTTTGCCAGCCCTGTTGTTCGATTTTGCTTAGGCCCTCAAGCAAGCCCTGTAGGTACAAAGCATCACTAACGGGCCTCGGTGTTAGCAGCGGCTCCAAACCAGGATCATCAATTGGAAAGCGCTCACCCATAGCCGGTATTGGCAAATAAGTTAATCCGCTTGCTTTATTTGGATCTATTTGACGGCTTAATTCCTGCAATTGCTGATCATTGAAAAATTGTCTTAATACCCCAGCACCTGCATTCGATGCGCCACCAACCAACCAGCGGCCGCCGATGCGGTGGTTGCTAATGCCAGCTCCCACCAAGGGGGTGGCATTGAATTGTTTGCACACCAAGGTGGTTCCCAAAACGGTAACGCCATCATTTGCTTGGGGATCGGCGGCGAGCACCATGGCATTTGCATCGGTGCTACCGCTCACCACTTGGCACCCCTGGGGAAGGCCAAGGGCAGCACTGGCGCTGTTGCTTAGGGTTCCAAGGGCTACTCCGCTGGCCACAATTTTGGGCAATGCTTTGGCCCAAGGAGCAGCATTAATGGAGCCCGCCCAGTTTTTTTGTTCTAAATCCCAGCCCAGTCGCAGGTTGTTTCCCTCTTCTCCCCAAGCCCAATCCCCCAGTAGCCAGCCCATTAGCCAATCAGCTTGATGCCGCAGCAATGGCAAGGCTTGATTCGGTTGCCATTGCAGTTGCTCCAATAAGCGCAGGGCGCGCGCCAAGCTGCCACTGGCCCTTGCCGCGGCGCTATCAGCTGGCACCAGGTCTTTTATTGCAGCCGTTTGCTCTAGGCAGGCGCAGCTATAGGCAATAGCCGTGCTAAGGGGTTCACCCTTTTCATTGCAGGCCAGCAGTGTGCCAGAGGTGCCATCAATCGCTACGGCAACCACCTGTTCCCTTAGATGGGCAGGTAGTTGCTGGCTTAGTGCCGCAACCCCCTCCTTCCAGCCATTGGCGTTGTTAAAGCTGCATGGATAAGAACTCTGGCGTGTTTCCAACAAGCTGCCATCAGAGGCAACTAAGGCCAGCCTTAAACCGCTGCTGCCGAGATCTATGCCAAGACCGATTGGCAGCATCTAGCCACGCAATTTGGCGGCGATTGTTTCCACATTTTCCCAGGGAAGATCAAGATCAGCCCTGCCGAAATGTCCGTAGGCAGCCACGTTTTGGTAAAAACGGCCGCCCCTGGCTTGGGGTAGGCCGCGCAGGTTGAAGATTTCGATAATGGCACCTGGCCTCAGGTCGAAATTTTCTTGCACCAGATCGGTGAGTTCATCGTTGCTCAGGGCGCTTGTGTTGAAGCTTTCCACCAAGATGCTCACCGGTTTTGCTACGCCGATTGCGTAGCTGAGTTGTACTTCCACCTTGCGGGCTAGGCCAGCTGCCACAAGCGCTTTTGCCACATATCGGGCGGCGTAGGCGGCGGAGCGATCCACCTTGGTGGGATCTTTGCCTGAAAAGGCGCCACCACCATGGCGGGCATAGCCGCCGTAGGTATCCACAATGATTTTGCGCCCAGTTAGGCCCGCATCACCTTGGGGGCCACCCACCACAAATTTGCCAGTGGGGTTAACCAAAAAGCGAGTGCTGTTGCGATCTGGTTTTAGGGCGAGATCAGCGGTGGCGGGTTGCACCACATGGGTCCAGAGGTCGGCGGAAATACGTTCCCGTAAACCTTTGTCATCACTGATGCCATCTATTTCAGCGATGTGTTGGGTGGAGATCAAGATCGTGTCGATCGCCACTGGTTTTTCATTTTCATAAACAACGCTTACCTGGGTTTTGCCATCGGGCAACAAGTAATCCAAGGAACCGTTGTGACGCACTTCTGCCAAACGCCGTGCCAAGCGGTGGGCCAGGCTGATGGGCAGGGGCATCAACTCAGGTGTTTCATCACAGGCGTAGCCAAACATGATGCCTTGGTCGCCGGCACCAACTTTGTCTAGGGGGTCGCCATCGTGGTCGTCTGCTTCATCTACGCCTTGGGCGATATCTGGTGATTGTTGATCTAGGGCCACCAACACAGCGCAACTATGGGCATCAAAACCACCGGCGCGGGCGCCGTTGTAGCCAATTTGTTCGATAACACCGCGCACAAGGCTATTAAAATCAACCCTTGCGGTGGTTGTTACTTCGCCCGTAATTAAACAAAGGCCTGTATTAACAACTGTTTCGCAAGCCACCCTGCTGGCTGGATCCTGGGCGAGCAGCGCATCAAGCACGGCATCGCTCACCTGGTCGCAGATTTTATCGGGGTGGCCTTCAGTTACTGATTCAGATGTGAATACGTAGCGACCCATGGGCGGATTCCAGTGCGCTGCAAAGGCTACAGCGGAGCGAATTGATCCCAATGCTGCAGGTGGCCATGGCTTCCAGAAAGCTGTAGCGGCAGATCCCAACCACCTTGATAGGCAAGGCTCCAACCCAAACCAGCGGCAGCTGCCATGCTTAGATCCGCTTCGGCATCACCCACCATGCCGCAAGCTCCAGGGTTCACAGCAAGGATTTCACAAACGCTGATAGCAGCTGCCGGATCGGGTTTGGCCGGGTTGCGATCGGCCCCATAAATAGCCTTGAAAAAATGCATTAATTGGTGCTCCAGCAAAAAATCCTCCAGGCTGGAGCCAACGTCACTACTCAAAATCGCCATGGTGATTCCCCTTTCCTGCAGGCGCTGCAACATTGCAACCAGGCCTGGAGTTGGTGGGGTGAGCTTTGCCTTGCGATCAGCTAGGGCAGCATCAGCTTGAGCAAGGGCTGTTTGGGCCCATTGTTGGGCCTGGCACCAGTCCACCCCATGGATGGCAAGCACCGTGGCTGTGGAAATTAAATTGTTTTGGCGGCTGGCAACTGCTGTAGCCCCAGCTGGATCAATACCTTTTTCGTTGATGCCATAGGCAGCGAATAGGGGGGCTTGCAGATTGTTAATGCCGCTAAGGCGTCCACAAAAATCGGCCCTGGCTATGGCCAGGGCCGTTAGGTAGGAACCACTCAAGCAAAGGGTGCCATCTTTATCAAATAGCACTGCCTTTGTGTTGTTTAAAGGAACTTGAAATTCAATCAAGCTCAGCTGTTTCTTCTTCTACCAATGAATCTGTTTCAGATTCGTCGGCTTGTTCAAGCAGCATCTGCTTATAGCGGGCTGCCATTTCTTCAGCGTTGTCGAACACTTTTTGAGGATCGGTGAGCATGTCGCCAGGTTCTGGTTCTAGAGCTTTTGTTGATAGGGAAATTCGACCCCTCTCGGCATCTAGATCGATGATCATTACCTTCATTTGATCGTTCACATTCAACACCGTGTGGGGTGTTTCGATGTGTTCGTGGCTGATTTCGGAGATGTGCAAGAGGCCGCTTACGCCACCGATATCGATAAATGCGCCGTAGGGCTTGATGCCACGCACGGTGCCGATAACCACTTCGCCCACTTCGAGGCGATTCATCTTGCGCTCTACCAAAGCGCGACGGTGGCTTAGCACCAGGCGGTTGCGCTCCTCATCCACCTCAAGGAATTTAAGGGGCAGGAAATCTGCCACCAGATCTTCTTTTGGCTTTCTGGTGCTGATGTGGCTGCCGGGAATAAAGCCCCGTAAACCTTCAACCCGCACCAGGGCACCACCGCGGTTTGTGGCAAATACCTCGCTGTATATGGTGGCGTCTTCCTTTTGCAATTGGCCCACCCGTTCCCAGGCCCGTTGATATTCGATGCGGCGTATTGAAAGGGAAAGTTGGCCGTCTTCATTCTCATCGGTGAGGATGAAAAATTCCCGCACTTCGCCTGGCTCTAGCACCTCTTCAAGGGTTTCAACCCGGTTGATAGATACCTCTTGCAGGGGCATAAATGCCGCTGTTTTGGCGCCAATGTCAATCAGGGCACCTTTGGGCTCAAGGTTGAATACGGTGCCGTTAACAACATCGCCAGGTTTGAAGTGATAGTCGTATTTACTTAGTAGTGCGGCAAATTCATCCAGGGTGAAACCCACATCGTCGCCACTGCGGCTTGCCACTCGAATGCCTTCTTCTGCGCTGGGCACTTCGTAGGGGATGTCGTCGGCCAGATCATGGGCCATGGCATCAAGGCTTTGCTCCAGATCAAGCATGGAATCTGCAGCCAGCGCTTCAACTTGTTCAGTGGTTGATGGGGTTGTAGTCATGGATGGAAGGGGCGGCCTGCCTCAGGCAGGGGGGAAGGGTGCCGCTCATAACTCCGCCAAAGCAGAACGGTAATCTCTAACCCTATCAGCCGATCTCCGCCAATTGCCGCTTCACTTGATTGCGTTGACGCAATTTTTCAAGGGTGTCGATGAAATCGGAAACACTACGAAACTTGCCATATACCGAGGCAAATCGCACATAGGCCACCTCGCTGAGATCACCTAATTGATCGAGCACCAAATCCCCTAACTCTTGGCTGTTTATCTCCCGTAAATTGCGCTGCTGCAGCTGTACCTCAAGGTCGTCTAGCACTAATTCCAAGCGGCTTGTGTCGAGCCCAGTTTTTTCGCAAGCCCGCACTAAACCAGTGAGAAGTTTGCTGCGACTAAAAATTTCTCGGTTGCCATTGCGTTTAATCACCGTGATTGGAACAGTTTCAACCCGTTCGTAGGTGGTGAAACGAAATTCGCAATTTAAGCATTCGCGCCTGCGCCTCACTGTTCTGCCAGAGTCGGCTGCCCGTGATTCGAGCACCCGACTATCACTGTGCTGGCAGGAGGGACACTGCAAACGAATTACTTAACAAGCTTGCTAATTGTAGACATTAATAACCCCTTTGAAAAGCCCCATTAATTAGGGGGAATTTCAAAGGGGATTTGTTTATCAACAAGGGATTAGCAAGGTTTACTTGCCAATCTTGGGGGGATCCCGCAGGGCAACTGCAAAAAACAGGGTGCCTAGGGCGAATGCGAGGATCAAGATGTAAGCGAAACTTTCCATTGTTGGGGTGCTCCTTAATGGTCAGTTGATGGTGCTGCCAGCCGGAGGCACATAGCCCTCGGGTAGGCGGCGGGTGGTTTTGTCGCCGAGTTTGGCAAAAAGGCCAAATTCAACTTGCTCGCCGAGATCTGGATCGATTCCGGCAAACACATCCCGGTAAAGGGTGCGAGCCCCATGCCAGATGTGTCCGAAGAAGAAGAGCAGAGCAAATGTTGCATGGCCGAAGGTGAACCAACCACGGGGTGAACTGCGGAAGGTGCCATCGGAGTGGTACTTCTCACGGTCGAACTCAAAGCCTTCGCCAAGCTGAGCTTTGCGGGCTAAGCGCTTCACATCAGCGGGATCAGTGAAGGTTTTGCCATCAAGTTCGCCGCCATAAACGGTGGCAGTAACACCGGTTTGTTCGAAGGAGTATTTCGCTTCAGCCCTACGGAAGGGAATGTCGGCTCTAACAATTCTGTCTTTGTCTTCAAGCACCACAGGGAAGTTTTCAAAGAAGTTTGGCAAGCGCCTCACCTGAAGATCCCTACCTTCTTTGTCTGTGAAACTGATGTGGCCGATCCAACCGGTGGGTAGGCCGTCGCCGTTAACCATGGGGCCAACCCTAAAGAGGCCACCTTTGGCAGGGCTGTTGCCCACGTAATCAAAGAAGGCGAGTTTCTCAGGGATAGCTCCATAGGCCTCGCTGGGGCTTGCCCCCTGGGCGATAGCTCCTTGGGCCCTACGGGCAATCTCCTGTTTGAAATAACCCTGGTCCCATTGGTAGCGGGTGGGGCCAAACAGTTCTATGGGTGTGGTGGCACTGCCGTACCACATGGTTCCAGCCACGATGAAGGCGGCAAAGAAAACAGCTGCAATTGCACTGGCAAGCACCGTTTCAATGTTGCCCATGCGCAGGGCCTTATAGAGGCGCTCAGGTGGACGGGTGGTGATGTGAAAAATGCCAGCAATGATGCCAACGATTCCAGCGGCGATGTGGTGGGCCACCACACCACCAGGGTTGAAGGGATTAAAGCCCTCCGGTCCCCAGGCAGGCTGCACTTTTTCTAAATGACCACTAATTCCATAGGGGTCGCTTACCCACATGCCGGGTCCAAAAACCCCGGTTAGGTGGAAGGCACCAAAGCCAAAACAAGCAAGCCCAGCCAGAAGTAGGTGAATGCCAAAAATCTTGGGCAGATCGAGGGCGGGTTCGCCGGTACGGGGATCTTGCCAGATTTCCAGATCCCAGAAAGTCCAATGCCAGATAGCGGCCAAAAACAACAGGCCGCTCAGAATGATGTGGGCTGCGGCTACCCCTTCGAAGCTCCAGAAACCAGGATCAACTCCGGTTTCACCGGTGATGCTCCAACCCCCCCAGCTGCCGGTAACGCCCAAACGTGCCATAAAGGGCATCACAAACATGCCCTGCCGCCACATGGGGTTGAGAACGGCATCGGAAGAATCAAAAATGGCCAGCTCATATAGGGCCATCGAACCGGCCCAGCCGGCCACCAAGGCGGTGTGCATTAGGTGCACCGCCAAAAGGCGGCCCGGATCGTTGATTACGACCGTGTGCACCCTGTACCAGGGCAATCCCATTTGATTCTGTGGGGGTAAACGAGACAGGAGCTCCGCAGAAGCTGCGAAGATTTGGTGATCGTAGAGGTTAAGAACCAAACCCTGGCTTGAGGTTTCAAAGGGAAACATTTCGGGTTGCTGGTGGGGCGCCCTTCAGGCCGTAATCGCGTCACAATTCGCAATACATAGCAAGGCAGAATGCAGCCTGTTGCGGTTTTGCGGATGCCGGTGGTGCGTTTTGTGCGAGAGGGTTGCGAAGTGGTTTGTTCGGAGGGAGCCAACCTGCGGGAGTTGGCATTGGCGGAGGGTTTGCAGCTATACGGCCTAAAGGGCCAATTGGGTAATTGCGGCGGCTGCGGCCAATGCATCACCTGTTTTGTGGAAGTGATAGCGGAACGCAATGGCTCGGCTTTAAGTGAGCGCACTGCAGTGGAAGATCAAAAATTGCGGAGGCGTCCCTCCAGCTGGCGCTTGGCTTGTCAGGCCCTGGTGTTGGATTCCGTTGCGGTGCTCACCAGGCCCCAGGTGGGCAGGGAATCTCTCTCCTCCCTAATCGAGCAAGCCCGCCTTGAACCCCTGCCAAAGGGCCCGGTTTTAGCGGAAGAGGAGCCGCCGCTGAGCGACGAGCTGTGAACGCCAGGTATCACGGCCACTCTGGCGGTGATACCCTCCCGAGACATCCACCAGCGGTCATGGAAACCAACGATCTCGGCTTTGTGGCCAGCCTCCTATTTGTGTTGGTGCCAGCAGTGTTTTTGATTGTTCTCTATATCCAAACCAATAGCCGCCAGGGTTAAGCGCTGAAATTCAGCGCTTTTCCGGCTCTCGCACCAGCAGCACTGGCGCTGGTGCGTGCACCCTTACGTAGTCGCTAACGGAACCACCCAGCAGTTTGTCGAGGTCTACTAGGCCCTTTGCCACTAGTGGGCGTCGATCTTGAGAGGCGATCACAAGCAGATCAGCCTTGATTTCAGCGGCCGCTGCGCAAAGCCCGCGGCCGATATCGCCGGTTTTGTGCAAAGCAATCAGTTCAACGCCAAAGCTGCGGGCCCTTTGCTTGGCTTGATCGAGCAAACTGTCGGCTGGCCTTGCGCCGCTGCGGCTGGGGGCCAAGTCGTGGTGGCCGATGTGCACTCCGGTGAGGCTGCTGCCGGGGATATCTTTTGCTATTTCGCAGGCAAGTTTGAGGGCGTCATCACCCACGCCGGTGCCATCGATGCCCACCATTAGCCGGTTTACGTGGCGCACGTAGAGGTCGTCGCGCACCAAAAGCATGGGCCTGGTGGAGAGTTGAAACACATATTGGCTAGCGCTGTTGGCAAGGATTGATTGCAAGCGGCCTAAGCCGCGGGAGCCCATCAAAATCAGGTCGGCATTGAGCTCATCCGCCACTGTTAGCACCGTTTGTTTGGTGTCCCCCTGGCGCAGGATCGTATTTATTTCCGTGGGTTTTAAGCCGAGGCGATCCACCGCATCGGCCAGCAAAGTTGCGCCTTTTTGCCAGTGATCTTTGAGGTTTTCGCTCGTTTGTTCGGGAACCACGTGCAGCAGGTTCAAGCGAGCCTGGGAGAAGCAGGGGATATCGCGCAGCATGCGCACCATTTCCCCCACGTGGCCCTTGCCGGAATCGGCGATTAACAAATTTCGGAACATGGCGGGCAAGGCGGCTTTTTTTAGCCTATGGCGCTGTTAGCACCCGGCAAGTATGCTAGTACTTATGTATTGAATTTTGGGCTGGTTTGGCGAATCAAGGTTTAGTGAATTGGGATTTGGCCCTGCGGAGGCGTTGGTGGTGGACCTGGGCCCAAGTGGAGGGGCTTGGCGAGCAGCGCATCAAGCTTTTGGAGCGCAATTTTGGTGATCTCGCTGCCGCTTGGCATGCTTCAGCTGAAGCATTACTTGGCCTCCCTGGGGTGGGGCCGGAGCTGGTTGCCGCCAGGGATCGGCTTGCAAAACGCCTTGGTGATCGGGGAGTGCCCTTGGTTTGTCCGGCCCGCCTGCTGCTGCCCTCCGATCCAGCTATGCCCCAAGCACTTGGCTGTTTGCAGCGCCCGCCCTTGGAGTTGCATTGGCGGGGGCGGGGCAGCCTTTGGCCCCTGCTGCGGCGCAGGCGTGCGGTGGCGGTAATCGGCACCCGGCGGCCATCTCCCCATGGCTTGGATTGGGCCAAGAGGCTTGGCATTGCTTTGGCCGCAAATGGTTGGCCGGTGTTGAGTGGCCTTGCTGAAGGTATTGATGGGGCCGCCCATCGGGGCTGCCTGGAGGCGGGAGGTGTGCCCGTTGGGGTGCTTGCAACCAGCTTGGATCGGGTTTATCCGAGGCACCACAGCCAGTTGCAGGCTGAGGTGGCAAAACAAGGTTTGTTAATAACCGAACAACGGCCTGGGGCTGCTGTGGCAAAGGGGCATTTCGCCTCCCGCAACCGCTTGTTGGTGGCCCTGGCGGAGGCGGTGGTGGTGGTGGAATGTCCCCATGGCAGTGGCGCGCTGCATGGGGCTCGATTGGCCTGGGCCCAACAGTTGCCCCTTTGGGTGGTGCCTGCAGACACCAATCGAAGTTCAGCGAAGGGCAGCAACTCCCTTTTGAGCCAAGGGGCAACGCCGTTGCTCGATCCTGCCGATCTGCTCTCGAGCCTGGGCCAAGGGCCACTGGCCGTAGCTAGTTCAATGGCCCGCACCACTGAAACCTCGATGGATCCCCTGCTGGAGGCCCTAGGTGCTGGCGCCAGCTTGGAGCAACTTGCTCAAACCCTGGATAAACCATTGCCAAAGCTGGCTGAACGCTTATTGCAGCTGGAACTTGCCGGGCTGGTGGAGGCAGCCCCTGGCTTGCGTTGGCGCCCACGACAGAATGGTTTGTTGATTAGTTAGTTGTTAATGCTCACCATTAGCGGCGAACAACTAAGGGCTTGGCGCAGGGAGCAGCTGCGCATAAATCCTGGCTCTAGAGCGGGTTTGGATTGGCTGCTGGAAATGGAAGGGAAAGTGCCATGGCAAACGCTGCAGGCCAGTTGGCTTTATCCAGAGGAACCGGTAACGCTTGCTCAACCATTGCAATTGCTGGCTGGTTTATGGGAGGAGCACATCAACAAGCAGGTGCCTTTGCAGTATTTGGTGGGCCGTTGTCCCTGGCGCGACATGGAGTTGCAGGTGGATGAAACTGTTTTAATCCCGCGCCAGGAAACTGAATTATTGGTTGAAATAGCCCTTGATTTGGCAATTAAGCAGGGCTACCGCCTAGAGCCTTGGCTTGATTTGGGTTGCGGCAGTGGCTGCATAGCCGTTGCTTTGGCTCGGGCTTGGCCCCAGAGCCAAGGTTGGGCCATCGACATCAGCGCGCAAAGCTTGAATTTGGCCCAGGCCAATGCCCGCGCCCATGGGGTGGAGCAGGCCATTACTTGGTTGCAGGGCAATTGGCTAGAACCCCTGCTTGGGCAGCCAAGCAACTGGCAATTATTAATAAGCAACCCCCCTTATATCCCCACTGGAGTGGTGGATAATTTGGAGCCATTGGTACTTAATAACGAACCACGGCTTGCCTTAGATGGTGGGATAGATGGTTTGGATGCGATTAGATCTATTTGCTCAATGGCGCCGCATGTATTAGCCCCGGGGGGATGGCTATTGATTGAACATCATCATAATCAAGCAAACGATGTTACTCGATTACTTCAAGCAGCCGGATTGATTGATTTGGATGCTGCCATGGATCTAGAAGGAAAACTGCGATTTGCTATCGCTCGAGCACCTGGGGGAAGTTGATGACGCCAGCCGATTTGCCAAGGGCCCCATTGGCTTGCGGAGATTTAAGTGCGCTTTTAAGGGCAGGCAACCCCGCTGCTTTTCCCACCGATACCCTGCCGGCTTTAGCAATGGCACCCGCATGGGCAGCTGAGCTGTGGCAAATAAAGCAAAGGGCGGCAAATAAGCCTTTGATTTTGATGGCTGCTGGGCGGGATGAATTATTGGCAGCCCTTGGTATGCCGCCGCCCCAGGGTTGGGAGCAGTTGGCAAATCAGGGTTGGCCGGGTGGGCTCACCTTGGTGCTGCCAGCTAAGGGGCCTGTGGTGGAGGCCCTCAATCCCGGTGGAAGCAGCCTTGGGCTTCGCATACCGGCGTGTCCAATGGCGGTGCAGTTATTGCGTTGCACTGGCCCCCTTGCCACCACCAGCGTTAACCGCTCGGGGCAGCCGGCCTGCACAAGCCCAGAGGAGATTGCTAAAAACTTTCCAAGCCTTGCTTTATTGGCACCACTGCCGTGGCCGAGCGGTTCGGGAAAGGCCAGCACGGTTGTGGGTTGGCAGCAGGGAGAAAATGGCAGTTGTTGGCAAATATTGCGCCAGGGCAATTTGCGCATCAATATTGCAGAAATAGGAAGATCGGAGCAGAGCTGATGGGCTGGTTGCTGCTTTTAGTGGGCTTAATTTTAACTGTTTTTGATTGGCTGATTAAACCAATTGTGCTTGCGCTCGAGCCTTTACTGAGCCTCAGTGTTTTGGGCTGGGTTGCCCCATTGCTATTTATTTGGTTACTGCTAGCTAAGAATGAAAGTTAATAGGTGTTGAGCGATTAATCACTGTGGCTGCGGCCAATCAGCCAGGCGCTTACGGCTAATAGTGTTACACCGCCGCAGAATTGCAGTAGTTCAAGCATTGAATTTATTTTAAGGCTGATCATTGTTTTGAAAGCTGAAACTATCAAGGCCACAACTATTACGTTGCTGAGCTTCTGTTTTAAGCTTTCGAGAGAAGTGATGCTTAATAGGTTTCTGCGCCGCTCTGGTATTGATTCATCGCGAGGATCGATATCTGAAATTACAAGCTCATATATGCCATAGCCAAATATCAGAAGCGCAATACCAATAACATAATAATCAATGCCACCAATCATGGTGCCAATCAGTTTTGTTGAACTGCTGTGGTCGAGGCTTTTTAGCATGCCTGAAAAAGCCTTCAGCTCTTCCGCTGTACCAAGAATGAAACAACCAACGCTGCCGAGTAAACTCATCACAACTGGCAATATGCTCACCAAGCGAAAACGCCATATCAACACTTCAAAGCTTTTCTCGAAGCTGTTCCTGAAGCTGTTTTGAAAGTTTTTACTCAAAGGGCGCATGGAAATAATTTTTTTATTTTAGGTTATAGTAACTCATTAGTTATGCGCATCTGCAAAGGGCCTTGGGATTCAATGCTAAAACTGAATATGGTCTAGTTGCGTTGTTGGAACTAGTTGCGGTGTTCCCCTCCTCTGGAATTCTTCAGGTATCCCAGATTGCCAGCCAGCAGAATATTCCTGATCGCTACCTTGAGCAAATGATGATTAGCCTGCGCAAAGCTGGGATTTTACGCAGCATCCGTGGCCCTAGGGGGGGGGTATCAGTTGAATCGTTCACCCTCTGAGATTGCTTTGGCTGAAGTGATTAATTGCTTGGAAGGGGATACCATTAGCGCTAATAGCCCCACAAGCAATACCCCTAAATACATGGCAGTTGCTGGTTTGCAAGCAAGTTTAGATCGTATAAGGAAGGAGTTTTTGGAATCAATGACCTTGCAGCAACTTGCGGATCAGCGCGATCAATATCTTGAATTTAGATCAATGTATTTTATCTGATATTTGGCGGAACTAAATTTTAAAATAAATGCAAATAAAAAATGGAACAGCAATGGTCGTTGCAACTGTTAAAGGTATTCCATAGCGTGCAATATCCAAGAATTGGTAACGGCCAGGGCCGAATACCATTAAATTTGTTTGGTATCCAACTGGGCTTAAAAAGCTCTGGCTTGCACCAAATAGAACTGCATAAATAAAGGCCATTGGCGGTTCGCCCAGGCCAAGGGCTAATTGGCCTGCGATTGGAATCAACATTGCAACCGTAGCTGCGTTGCTCATCACTTCCGTAAGCAATGTGGTGAATAGAAATACTGCTAATAGCGCCCAATAAATAGGCCAGTTCTGCAAACCCGCCAATAGTGCTTTAGCCGTGGCAGCGGCAAGGCCAGTTTTTTCTAAGGCCACACTAAAACTTGCTAAAGAGCCCAGTAGCAAAATTACGTCGAGGCGAATGGCCCGTTGTAGTTCACCGGGTCTAAGGCAGCCACTTGCAACCATAGCAACAGTTCCAAATAGAACTGAAGCCACCAAGGGCATTAAATTAAAAGCTGGTAGTAAAATAACTAAAGCGGAGATGCTCAGCGCTAAACGTTTTCTACTAACTGTGGGTAGATCATTTTCAAGCTGTTCTAAAACAACAAGATCGTTATTTGATTGCAGGCCCCGGATTGCATCTTTGGGTCCCTGTAGTAAGAGCACATCACCATCTTTAAGAATAACTCTGCCCAATCTTTCCCTCAACACTTCATTGCCGCGGCGCAGGGCAAGTACCGTTACGTTGTAGCGCTGTCTAAAACGAAGATCACGTAGGCAATCCCCGGCCAATGTAGAGCCTGAGGGTAATAACACCTCCACTATCCGTTGATTATTTTGTTGATCGCTTTTGTTAATTGCTAACTCAGAAGTGGGTGCGAGTACAACAGTGTGATCTTGCTGTAGACGCAGTAAATCAGCTCGGGTGCAACGCAGCAATAATCGATCCCGCATCAAAACGGCGTTGGAGCCGGCTGCCATGGAGAGAAACATCAATTAGTTCAGATCCAGACGGTATTTCAACTTCGGTTAGGTAGCCGTTACTTGATAGATGGGCTGTTAGATCATCATTATTTTGGCCCCGATCAGGCAGGAAGCGGTCGGCCAATAGAACCATGATTAGTCCCCCTAATAGCCACACTGCAATACCAATTGGAGTAAAGCCAAATAATTCAAAGGCCCCATAGCCAAGTTTCTCGCTTACCTCACTGGCAAATAGATTTACTGAGCTACCAAATAGTGTTATGGTGCCGCCAAGCACAGTTGCAAATGAGAGCGGTAAAAGTACCCTTGAAGGTGATACTTTGCGCCTATGGCACCAGCCTTCAATTACCGGCAAAAGGGCAGCAACAATAGGGGTATTAGGAACAAAAGCTGACACTGGCCCTACGGCTGCCACCATCAAGGTGATCATTCGTTTTGGGCTGCGAATTGCATCTGAACCGATTAAGGCTCTCAGGCGATCAAGCCCACCGGTGCGAAATAAGCCAGCTGAGATAGCGAATAAACCCATCACAGTTATCAAGGCTGGGCTGCCGAAGCCTTGCAGTGCTTCCCCTGGCTTGAGAACTCCTGTGGCTATTAGTAGGGCGAGAGCTAACAGCCCAGTTATTTCTGGCGCTATCCAGCCACCTATGAACAAAACAATTGCACCGCCAATAACAGCGAGGGTGATCAAACTGGCCGTATTAAAGGCTGCATAAAGCAGTTCAAGCATCGCAACGCTTCAAACCATAAGGTTATATACCGGTGTGAAACAGGGGAAGGATTGAAGCTAAAAACGTAGTAGTGAACAGTATTTTAGGGATACAAGGCTTAATCCTGATCCTGAAAGAGTAGTATCTACGCCCTCAGGTGCCTGCTCCAGGTGGCCTCAGAAAAGCTGTGACCCTCCTCAAGGGCAAGTGCTACTACCGCCTTGGGGTCGATTGCGCCGTCTAGGCGGCTTTTGAGGGCTGGATTGGCATTTGCCTTGGTGATGAAGGCCTGCAATTGCGCTTTAGACATGGCCTAAATCCTTAATACCCCCTAGTCCTAAAGCCAATTGGCCTTTAAAAACTGCTGAATTCTGCACACTATCTGCTGTTTGGCCTCACTTGGTCCCGCAGGAATCAGATTAAAGCCATGGAAATAGCTGACCGCAAAACCTACTATCGAGTAAGGCCCCTAGTGGCTAAGGAGCAGGTGGTGCCAGATGAAATAAAAAGTGCTTGTTTTGATAATCGCCAAGCAGCTGAGCTTTTTGCCTTGAATATGCTTAAAGGTCAAAGCACTCCGATGGTGGTGGAAAAACTGGCCCCAGCTGGTTGTTGGCTGCAGGTTTTATCTGTTGGTTGATGAGGAATTTTTAATTAAGGAATAGTTGCAAGTTGCTGCTTATCCCGATCCCAGAGAATTAGATTGAAACAGCTTGGAATATCAACTAAATTTAAAACTTTTATATTTTTAAGTAATTCAGCATTCGCTTCGTGGCAGGCGCGGAGGTTGTAATTAGGTATTCCTTCGCAAAGATGATGAACATTATGGTAACCAATATCAGCTGAGAACCAGTTGAAAAATCTATTCATTTTAAGGAAGCTGCTGCCTTCTATATCACCTTTGAAAGAATCCCAATCGTTGGTGGTGTGGGCATAGGATCCTTCAAAATTGTGTTGCACAAAAAAGAAACAGATCATAATGGCGGCAGAAGTTGTCATCACGATGCTGTAGCTAACCCAAAACAAGCCAAGCCCCAGCCAGCTTCCCATCAAAAACCATGCGGCAACAACGCAAATATTGTTTCCTAAAATATGCCAGAATTCAGAAGCTGTGTACCAATGGCGGCTGCGGTGATTGTTAATTAATAATTGCCATTTGTAAAAACCATTGTTGCTTATGTGGCGAAGGGAATCAATTGCAAAATCTAATGAACCTAAAATAAGTGCTGCTCTTGGTTTAATTATCAAGTAGAAAAATCCACCCGGAAATAACATCAATGGATGGCGGAGAAATTGATAGAAGCGCTTTCTCCATGGCGAGTAGCTTGCATATTCGGCAGAGGTGATTAGGGCAGATGGGCCGCGGTAGAGGTCCCAATTGCCGTTGTGGCGGTGGTGGTATGCATGGCCGCGGGACCAGGGATGTTGCGGAATTGCATTTATTACCCCCAATATAAATCCCACAATGTCATTAAGTATGTTATCGCGAAATAGGGATTGATGCCCGCAATCGTGCATCAATGAAAAACAACGGGATGAAAAAAGTATCAATAAAACTAAAATTGGCGCCACCAGTAGCGGCGAAATAGCGAAGGCCTTTGGCAGCAGCAGCCATAAACCTGCAATTGGTAGCAGGGTTGAGGCAATTTGAAGGAAAGCCCTTTTATTGCTGCGCTGCAGATAGGGCCGCAAAGAAAAATCCCGCTTGCGTATCTGCTCGAGAACTGGGGAAGTCAGGATGGTTTTGGTGTGAGCTTGTGGTTTCGAGCAAGCCAAAACCACTAATGCTTAATACTTTATCGTTATTAGCGATCAACTGTATCAATTCAGGCCAATCTAACTAGATGCCCATAGCATTTTTGACCGACTCAGCCCTAGCTGCGTTCGGTTCCAGTTTCACCGCAATCACCCTTGCCGAACTGGGGGATAAAACCTTCTTCATGGCCTTAATCTTGGCGGCTCGCCACAGGCCTCGCTGGGTGTTTATCGGTGCTTTTGCCGCTCTAGTGGTGGTAAGCCTGATTTCACTGGCCCTTGGTTTTGGTTTTAGGGGCCTGTTGCCCCAAATGTTGTTGAAGTGGCTTGCCGTAGTTTTATTTATCGGGTTTGGGGTGAAATTATTAATCGATGCCAATGGCGCTGAGGATCAAACCAATGAAGCAGCTCTGGCTGTAGCTAAAGCGGAAAGCAATCAAAAAATAAATAGCCCTTGGCTTGTTATCTGGGAGGCATTTTTGCTTGTATTTATTGCTGAACTTGGTGATCGCACCCAAATCGCCACGATTGTGCTAGCCACTGCCCCAGGTTTTGGTTTTCAAGCATTGCTGGCTGGAACCTTAGGGGGCCATGCTTTTGTTACTTGGATTGCTGTTAGTGCTGGAGGCTGGATTAAAGGCCGGATTAACGACAAACTCCTTTATCAGCTAAGTGGTGTGCTTTTCCTTTTATTTGGTTTTGCTGCCATTTGGTTTTAGGCAGCTTCATCAAAGCGCTCGCTTGCGAATTCGGTGCTTATTGAGCGGCGGCTTAACTGTTGGCGACCCTCCATGATCCGAGTGCCCACATTGTTGTATTGGCGGTTTAAACGCATCAATTCATCGTTGGGTTGGCGGTAGCGTTGGGGGCGATCAATGGCATTGCCTGAGCGAAATAATCTCACCCATAGGCTCAAGCGAGAAGTTTTCATTGCGAATTGAGCTGAATAGCCGCATTGTGCGCAACATGGCCCCTATGACAAGGGTTTGAAGCTGGAAAAGAAACAAAAAAACTCCCCCATTGGGGGAGTTTGCAAACAATGATTTGTGCAGGCTAGGCCTTAGCCTCAATCTTCGCCATCTTCATCGCTGCCGCCAACTGGCACCAGGCGGATCTGCTTACGACCCAATTTGATTTCAAATTCGTCGCCGGGTTGAAGATTGAGTAGGGCGGTGTAGGCCTTACCAATTAGGAGGTTGCCGTTGCCTTGCACCGTTGCGATGTAGCTGAGTTTGCGGCCACCTTTGCCAACGGCACCGGAACCGATCTCAACACCTTTAGCTTCTAGTAGCGCCTCATAAAAGGCGGTGAAATTGAGGCGGTCGGAACCGTCTTTTTTGGAGCTTACGTAGCCGCAGGCTTTAACCAGCTCAGACTTAGAGCCATCGCTGAATTCTTTAACTTTGGCAAGAAGGTCGGGTCCGGTGAGCATGAAATTAGAATGAACTCACACGATGGTATCAATTATTTAGCAAGTGTCCACTATTCGGAAATTTTTAGTGGTTGATTTCAACGCACTGGTTTTGGTTGGGCATCGGTTGGGAAATCAACCCCAATGATCTGGTTGTTGGCATTCAAAATAATGAAAAGGCTATCGCTCAAGCGGTTGAAGCTTGTTTCCACCAGCACCAATCTGCTGGTGGCGGTGTTTTCTGCTTCGGTTACATTGAGGATTCTCTGGAAATTACCAGTTTCCCTTTGCAGCTCCTGCCATTTTCTTTGCAAAGCAGCTGGGGGCAGCTCTTTTTGGAAATCAAGGCTTAGGTAACTGCGCGCTGTGATGAATTGACCTTGGCTGATCGCTTTAACAAACTCCTTTGCCACATTTGTAGCTGCTTGGTTTTTCGAATCAAATACTTGAGCTACCAGTAAGCCCTTGTTGTTTAGCACCAGGGTTATGGCTTGGCTGCCTGATGAAGTGTTTAAGTTTGCACTTACGGTGCTATTGCGTAGGCCGCTGTTCACCTTTGTAATTTGCCAGCTAATCAACTCCGGCAGGCTCTGCAAGGTGGATTGAACCATGGAGGGGCTGCTGGTTTGCTTTAGTTCATCGGCAAATTGACTAAAACGCTTGTTTGCATCCCTTTGTTGGATGGCGCTGAGAATTGCATCGGTTGCTTCCCTTGCGGCTTGATCGGATAACTTCGTAGCTGCCGTGGGTTTTGCAGCCGGCAAGGCAGCAATAGCCCTGAAGCTTTGTTCTGAAGCAAGGGCATTTTGTTGAAAGCTGCCAAACGGCCCAGCCAGTAAAAGCATTAGGGCAGGTGCGTTAAAAAGCAGGAACCAAGGCCGCAGCATGGCAGTTATGCAGATAGGGTTATTCTGCCCTATGCCACAGGCTCCGTTAATCGTTTTGAACCAGCATCATGGGTGCAGTTCTGTTTAATACCGATGCAGCTTTATCAGTTTCGCCACTCCTCCTTTTGCGAGAAGGTACGCCTGGTGCTGGCGGCCAAAGCGATTTCGTATTCCGTGGTGGAGGTGCTGCCTGGTATCGGCCAATGGGAACTTTTTCGAAAAAGCGGCCAGCGCCAGGTGCCTGTTCTGCAAACCGGCAATGAATGGATTGCTGATTCCACTGCCATTTCACTTCACCTGGAGGCGTTTGCCCCAGAACCAGCACTTCTACCCAAGGATCCACTGCTAAAGGCACAGGTGCTTCTACTCGAAGATTGGGCCGACACTGCCTTGGCCAGCGCAGCTCGGTTGGCGCTTGTGCAGGGCGCGGTGGATGATCCTGCCCTCCGTAGTGCCCTGCTTCCAGAAAAAACACCTGATTCTCTGAAAAATCTTGTTGGCCTGGTGCCTTCTGCTTGGATGAATGGAGTGGGTTTGATGTTGCAACCCGAACGCCAGGGTTTAATTGCTTGCCTAGAGCAACTGATGGTGATTTTGCATGCCCAGCCTTACTTGCTAGGTGAGGAACCGAGCCTTGCCGATATCGCTGTAGCTGCACAACTCTATCTTTTGCGTTTTCCAGCCGTTGCTGGTGTTCAGTTGGCTTCCCGAGGTGTGATGGGCATCGCCGACCAAGCTAGCTTTGAACAACTATTTATATGGCGTGATGAGCTTTATCGTAAATTGGGAAGAGTTGTAACTAATATGAAGCCATTTAGTGGAAATGAAACCATTCCGCTTGATTAACCTGCCCTTTACTTGATCCCATGGCCGATTCCATGAGCTTGGTGCCTTTGCGTAATTTGGAGGAGGAGCTTGGTTTGGAAAGATCTGAATTGCTCTTACTTCTGCGAAAGCACAAGATCGAAACTGTGCACAAAGGGCTTCGCACTTATGTAAGTAGGGATGCGGTAATAGGAATCAAGGCTGATCCAACATCAGAAGCTGTTAATCCGGATGAAATTAATGGTGCTCTTACTGTTGTTAAAGTTGAGCCCACTGCAAACGATGGCTCCCCTGGCTGGAATGAGGCCACTCAATTTGCCCAACTGCGATTGCTTCGCGAGCGCTTAGACCTGCTGTTGTTATGTGCGGATCGCGGTATTTGTTTGGAATCTGGTGAATTGGCTGCCCTTTTGGGTTTGCGAAGGGTGGCCGCCCGTGAGCGGGACGCAAATGGTGCTTATTTTGATCGTTACGGATTGAGATTTCGCAAACAACAGCAGCCGGGACATAGAACTGGCTGGCAAGTGGATTCAATATCTGATAAGAACGATTGCTAAATGGATAACTTGTCTGAAATTTATCGGAATTCACCATTCCTAGAGCCAAGACGTCCACAAAGAGCTGTTCTGGCAGGAGCTATTGGTGGAGTAGTGTTTTCAATTTTTTTGAGAGATTTCTGGGTTTTAGGCTCATTAATGTTTGCATTGATCGTTGATCTTTTGCTTGTTTTGCCCTATGGCTTACGCCTATCTGCAGCTCAAACAATGAATTTATTTTTATCTGCAGACCTGCGCAAGGGACGGCTGCTAAAACGATCTTTGATTACTATCGCAATTGCGGCAATATTCCTTAGCCTGTCATTTCATGATCTGTCTCAGGCGAAGTCTGATCTAAGGTCGCTGATGCTATTTCTTTATTTTTTTGGTGTAATGCTTTGTTGGCTTCAATTGCAACTTTCATTTGCAACATATTACGCAAAGATCTTTTATAGGGGCAATCAGCTCGATCAAGTGGGCGATGAAGATCAGGGTCCTCAAGAGCTTATTTTCCCAGGAGATAACGAACCTGTGTTTACTGATTTCCTGTATGTTGCAAACGTTGTGGCGCTAACATTTGCCATGAGTGATGTTAACATAGAGTCTTCCCGAATGCGCAGAATTGTAATGATTCAGGCCCTTAGCTCGTTTATGTTTTACACACTTATTTTGTCTGTAATTGCTAATTTAATGATAAATTCTTAATTTGTTAGAGGTTTGAGGTTTTGCCAGTTGATACGGCGGCCAAGGTATAAGCCAAGTTTTTCGCCTGCTTTCCTGCCTGGGTTTTGCAGTATGGCGCCCCCTAAAAGCCCGAAGAGATTTTGACTTGCGGCTTCACCTGCGGCGCTTCTGCCAGTTTCAGTTAACCATTGCAAAGGATTTCGCCACTGCTCGCTGCGATGGAGGGCAGCATCTTCTCCAATTTGGCCTAAAAGTAATGTGCCAATTAATGCTCCGGTGCTTGCACCTAAGGGTCCTGCAATTAACCCCCCAATTCTTAGGCCTGCCATTGCTCCGGCCTCTTCGCCAAGGCGGCTGGCCAGCCTTGAGCTCACTCGGGTTTTAGCGCTATTGAGTTCGGTGTTTAGATCACTTTTTCGTTGGAAATTATCAAGGCTTTCTGTGGCGGCAACGGCCCCAATTACCAAACCAAGAAATGAGCCTGTGGCTGCCCCAGGGGGGCCAGCAATAAAAAAACCAAAGCTTTGGCCAAGTGCTCCCCCCACTGAAGCGCCAATTAAACTCGCTCCTATTTCCAAGCCTATTTGTTCCCAGGGGTTTGTTTTTGGGTTTGCTACCAGTAGTGGATGGGGAGCTTGCAGCCACCAACCCTGGTTGTGTAAATTTGCCGATACCTGGCTGAGTGTAGGCGGATTTAAAACAATTAAAGAACGGCTTGCACCATGCCAATGGCCCCCGAGGCTGCTTGCAACCTCAATCACATTTTTATAACTGCCGTGTATGAGTTTTAGGCGTATTCGCTTTGGCAGCATATGCTGTAGTGCAAATATACCCATGGGCTGATTAGGATCTCTTATCAACACGGAGATAGCTTAACCAAAATTTAAGTAGCTGTACCATTACAATATCAGCAATTGGCCGACCTTCCGATGTTCGAACTTGAAGTTTTAGTGGCTTTTGGAATTGGAGCTGGCTTGATGGCTCTTGCCCCTGCGGTGTCAGCAGTTACTGGAGGCAGCAAGCTTTCACGCAACATGGCCGAAACGGGTCGCGACTTAACCAAGCGTGGTTTGAAGGTTGGAGTTATTGTTGTAGATAAGGTTTCAGAAGCAACATCTGCCGTTGTTCATAATGTTTCTGAACTTGGTGAAAGCTTTGGCGACTTAGTTGCGGAAGCAAAAGCCGATTTAGCGCAAGAGCGTTCCAAGACAAGTAATGTTTCTGCGGTTGAAAAAGTTACTGAAGTTACAGTTGAAGGTTGATCTTTTTATAACCACTTGGCAATTTAAATGAAATCTACCATCCAGAATCCCTTGGTATTACACCATAGGGTTGATCGTCGTTGTCGATTTTCAATTAATAGGGATTTTATCAATTTGCTGCCAATGCTCTTTGAGCAATGGCAATCGGTTGAAAGCTATCGTTTAAACAGGCCAGCAGCTTCATTAGTTGTTGGTTTAGATGCTGGTGTTGATTGCTTCTCTTGGTTGGAAGTTCAAAATACTGCTCTCAGTAAGATTCATGCAGATAGAACTAAATCTGCTTTTTATAATATTGATCAAGATAATATTGATCAAGAAAATGTTGAACTTGCACCCCTGGTTGCCGATGGGACCCAAGCTGAAATAGCCGCAGCCCTCGCCAGCGCTCGCTTAGATCTTTTGCCGCCCAGATTAAGGCTGCCATTATTTGCCTTAGCCTTAACAACCTTTTCCATTCCATTTGAGCTCCCATTTTTTCCATTATTATTGATTGTTCTTTTGGCGGGTGGCAAATGTTTTGATCGAGCTCGCATTAGCTTGTGGGATCGAAAAAGACTAAACGTAGATGTGTTAGACGCCTTAGCAGTAGTTCTTCACAGCTTTGAAGGCTTCCTGTTTGGTCCTGCCTTAATGTTATCAATGATTGAAGGTGGTGAATCTATAAGGGATGCCACAGCGAGGGTTGCCTACTCATCTAGCCGATCTTTGAAGGCTGATTTAAATCGTGAAGTTAAAGTGCGCCGCGGGGCGCAAATCCTTAGTGTTCGTTTAGCTGATGTAATAGTTGGTGACATTGTGCTTCTATTTGCTGGGGATCAAGTTCCTATTGATGGCACTGTTTTAATTGGTCAATCAAGTTTGGATGTGCGTAGCTTAACGGGTGAATCTGTTCCTAGATATGTTGAACCTGGTGATGAGGTATTAGCTTCATCAATGCTTCTAGAAGGGTCTATTGAAGTTTCAACAATAGCTGTTGGTGATCACACTAAAGCAGGTCAAATCGCCCAGTTGCTTCAAGATGCGCCGGTGTGCGATAGCCGTGTAGGAAATTATGCAGCCAAGGTTGCAGATCAGTTTGTGTTACCAACTCTCGCGCTGTCGGCACTAAGCTTTGGTCTATTTGGCAGTATTTCCCAGGCGGCGTCTTTGTTGATGCTTGATTTAGGAACGGGACTAAGAGTTTCTGTTCCAACCTCCATCTTAGCTTCCTTAAATCGTGCTGCTTCTCAAGGAATTTTGATCCGCAGTGGCAGAGCACTGGAGGCTTTGGCAGATGTAGATGTGGTTGTTTTCGATAAAACTGGTACATTAACAACAGGTGAACCTGAATTGCTTCACATAGAAGTTCTTGACAATCTTTTCAGTGAATCTGATTTATTGCAATTGGCAGCAAGCGCTGAGCAGGGTTTAAACCATCCAATCGCTCTTGCAATTACTAATGCTGCCCAACAGCATCAATTAAGCCTGCTTCCAATAGATCATTGGCGCTGTGAAATTGGCCGTGGTGTATGTGCAATTCAAGCTGGTCGAAGTTTATTAGTGGGTAACCGTCGTTTATTGAGGGATGAGGGGATAGATCCACCACCTTTCAATACTGAATCCCATCTTCGTGTGGCAAGCCAGATTATTGTTGCTGTAGACGGTCGCTTGGCCGGAGTTATTTATGTGGCTGATTCCTTACGACCCGATTCCCTTCAATTAGTTGAATCTTTGCTTGCAAGGGGGATACAAAGCCATTTGTTAACAGGTGATGCTGAGGCAGTTGCATTGCAAGTTGGTATGCAATTGGGACTGAGCCGCGCGCAAATACATGCGGAAGCTCTTCCAGATGTAAAAGCAGATGTTGTGCGTCGCTTAAAGGCTGAGGGCCATCGAGTTGCCTTTGTTGGAGATGGTTTGAATGATTCAGCAGCTCTTGCTTACGCAGATGTAGCAGTTTCCTTTCATCATGGTAGTGATATAGCTAAAGAAACTGCTGAAATTGTGCTTTCTGGTGGGAATATTATTCAATTACTCGAGGCCTATGAGTTGGCAAGATTTAGCTTCTCCGTTGTGAAGCAAAATATTGCAATTGTTGCAGTTCCCAACCTTACAGCTTTATTGATTGGCGTTCTTTTGCCGATTCCTCCTTTGCTTGCAATTTTTATCAATAATGGCAGTTGTATATTCGCTGCCCTTAATGCCCTTCGCCCTTTGAGCTTTACCGCTTCTTCCAAGGCATATGTGCCAGAGAATAAGGAAATTGTTCAAAAATCTGTTCCCGCTCAATTAAATTCTCAAAAACTTGATCTTAAGCAGTTGTCTTCAAGGCTGGGAGTATCTTCCCAAAAATTAGTAGCAAGGAGACGTAAATCAGATTTTTCTAGTTGGAGTGCCACAATGGATCCCGAGAATCTATTGTGGTTATACCAAACTGATCTAAATGTTTTCACTAGCCAATCTACAGCTAATGATTTGCATTGAAGTAGCCCATAGCCTTCCCTATCGGCTTCGCTTAAGGTTTAAACCAGCACTGCAAATGCATCAAGCCTTCGGCATTCAAACGGAACTATCAAGTGCATATCCAGATTTGCCATTACGGCTATGGGGCCTAGGACAAGGACTCATAATTGGCAATGGAACTTATCCTTTAGATCCAAATTTAGTTTCTGATATTGCAAAGTTAATTAATAATCCAGTTGATCATGTCCCTAGTTGGCGTGATCGAATGATACACGCATTAATGATTTTGGCCATACTTGGTTGGGCTTTACCTGTGTTGCCGGGTACTCCTTTTTTTCTTATAGCGCTGGCTCTGCGCCCTAAACGCCCATGAATCCTGTTTTACAAGTGGGCGATAGATTTGATTCTCCCACTGGTTCAAATTGGATTGTTCGTTCTGCAATTCCAGGAAGGTTGCGGATATGCATTAACGACTTATCAGCCAAATCTAATAATTATGTGGATTTGCAATTAGCGGCTGCTGATCTTCCTGAATTGGATTATTTGCATGTAAATGTTAAAGCACGATCAATAGTTTTAGTGCACGTAGAAGGTGCATGTTGGCATTACAATGAGGTGCAAAAATTAATTAATCTTGCCCACTCAAAGCGCCGTAATGAATACCTTAATTCATTTACTGAACTTGCCGCTGATCGTGGCCCTTTCATCAGGTTGCTCCTTGCTTTATTGCTTCTAATTGGCCAATCTTTCCTGTTGGAGGCGTGGCTATTTCCGATCGGAATACTATTTCTACCCCCTTTATTATTACCGCTTCTGGTTAATATCAAGGCCGATCTTAACCGCGGTAAATTACCAACAGAGTCTTTGGATTTGGTGTGGTTAGTTAGCTTAATAGCACGTGGCGAAATTAGCGGATTTGCCACAGAAATCGCTCTAGATAATGGGAATAAGGCAATTCAAGGAAGAATTAGTAGCAGCTCTAATTATGGAGAAGAGTTGTGCGCAGCCATGGAATCGTGGCAACGGGAAGCCCTTTTCCCATTAGCTGCTCCTCAGGCGGGCAGCAAACGACTGGATGAGTTAAGAATTGGCGACAGGCTTTTGATTAAGAGTGGAACAGTTGTGCCACTGAATGGTTATGTGGTGTCGGGTTCTGGATTGGTTTGTAAGAGCTTGTTGGATGGTGATTCAGCCCTAATTCCTGTGCAAGGATTTCAACCACTTCCATTAGGTGTTCAGATAGTTGATGGTGAACTTGTGTTTAAGCTCACTCAAAGCCTCACTGATCAACCTATTTATCATCAGCTTTTTAATCTTGCACAGCACCACCCAGCACCTTTGGGCATCGAAAAGGCTAAAAGCTTACATAAGAAACTTTTACCTTTTGTGTTAGGCAGTGGTCTTATTGCCCTAGGGCTTGGCCGTAGTCATGCGGCGGCTGGTTTGATGCAATTCGATCCAATGAATGACTGGCAATTAAGTGCTTCCATCGCCTATCGAGGCGTGAGGCAGCTTATGGCTGAATGGGGAGTTTCATTACGCAGGGGTAATGTGCTTGATCGTTTGGCTAATTGTAGGGTTCTTGTTGTTTCAGAAGGATCAATTTGTTTTGGAATCAATCGTTCAATTTTAGAGATGCGTAGCCTAGATTCTGAGTATTCAGTTAATAGCTTAATTGAAATTATAGCCGGTTTTCGTATTTTTAGTAACCCAGAATCTATTCCTTTGTTCCCACTGCAACTACTATTGAAAGAGAATGATCTTGAGCCTAGGCATGTGGAATCTGTTAAGGCTGTTGAAGGTTGCGGGCTTAATGGTGTTGTGTCTGGATTAAATATGTATTTAGGAGGGGGCTTTTTATTACATCATCTAGGGATACCAAGGCCTAACTCTATGCCTCAGCAAGCTGGTCGCCATTGGCTGTTTGTGGTGGTAGATGGAAATGTAGTTGGTGGTTTGCTATTCGAAGACAAGTTAGATCAGAAGGTTTTGCGCTCCTTGCGTAGATTAAAGCGCAATGGATGGATTTTGCATTTAGTTAGCACATGGCATGGAGATATTTTAGATGGAATTGCAAGGCAGCTTCAACTTCCATCAGAAAATATTCACCCTTCGATTGATCTTATTGGCCGCATGGAGTTAATTAGATCATTTGATCGTAAATCTGGTCCTGTTGCTTATCTGGGCTCTGCACTTATTGATAGTGGAGCATTTGCAGCAGCTGATATTGCCTTAGCAGTAAGCGATGGTAGTTTCTCCTTGCCTATTGAGATGGCTGATATTGTTTTGCCGGCAAAGCGTTTAGACCGTTTGGTGGATTGCACCGCAATAGCTACAGATGTGGCCGCGGCTAATCGGGTTAATTTCTATTTGATATTGTTTCCCCACTCTGCAGCATTATTGCTTAGTTTATTGTTATTGCTTGATCCTATCTTGGCAGTTTTACTTGCAGATATTCCCATGTTGCTTGTTGAGCTCAACAATTTGTCTAATTACAATCATATGAAAAATAACCATTTGCATGGTTGGTGGACTCAGCGAAAGCGTACTTCTAAGCGTCGATCTTCCAAGCGTGCACCACAACTCTCTAAACCAAGCAAGTTATCTGCTAATGCGTAGCTGCGTTTTAGATAGCCAGAACGCACCAACAATGAGCTTCCGCTCCTTTGCACTTGCAGTGTACTTTTGTTTATTAGGGGCATTAAAAAGCTAATCATATGGATGCCATTAGCATCAATAGATGATAAAATGTTGGCTTCTTTTTGTGGTTTTACTTCCAACCATTCCCTGGCACATTCCATGAAATCATTGGTCCAACTTGTTGCAAGAATATTGCTTGGCGCAAGTTTTTGCTTGAGAATATCTATTTCCTCTACCGGAATGTGACTATTTATCCATATCTTGCTTGCTTGAATGCCACAAAAATAAAATCCCGATATGCGTTCATTCATAAAAGTGTTATTTTGTATTGCCAGGTAACATTCGCAACTGTTGTTGCATTGCAGCATGCCGGCAAGTTTAGTTATTTTTTTGCGTAGATTTTCAGTTAACGGCTCGCTAATATTCCTTGGTATTTTAAGGTTTAATAATGCTTCAAAGCTGCTGAGCTTTTCTTTTAGCTCACTAATTCTTGCGATTAATGGTATGTATAACTGCCCAATTATATCCGGTGCGTTGATAATACCGAGCAGGAATCTTTGTGCCTGTGCGGGTGGCGGCAGAATGCATATCATTGTGTGGTTTGGATTCTCCTCTAATTCATTGATTAAATAGAGGGCCTTAAGGCAGTCTTCAAGCCCTGGAAGTAGGGGTGCCTGTTGAATTATTTGATGGTCTAGTTTAAGAATATTAAGCCATGGATATATTTTTTCTTGCAGTTGCGGCCAGAAAGCATCTAGCTGATCAATTACATTAAAATTTTTGCTTGTTTTGATCAAGCTCTCCCCTGTGAGATCAATCGGATCACCTGTGTTATGTAGTTTTGTTAAGGCTTCAGTTAGCAGCAAGGCTTGGGTTGTATCATCTGAGCTTATTAGGATTAGTTTTTCGGTCATTTTTAGCCATACCGCCTTTACATGTTTACTATAATATATACATTGTGTTAGTGCTGTATGGATCGGCGCTTTTGGGATATCAATCGAATCCGCAAGCGCCATGTGGCCTATCGCTATCTTCTATTCTTAGAAGTTTTTATTGTATGTATCATTCCCCTTGGCTTTAGTTATCCACTTGTTTTAAGTGCTTCGGCATTGGTTTTAGAATTATATGTTCTTTTCTTTTTGGGTAAAGTTTCAAACCTTAGAAGAGGTAGGCGTTTTATGTATTTTCTGGGGGCCACTGCTTTTGTTGTGGAATTAATATGGTTTATTTTGGATTTGAGTTATACCATTTCGTATGTGGGCGGTTTTTTTGTTCTTAATCAGCCGGCCCTTAGCCTTCTTCGTTTTGCGCTTTGGTTCTTTTTCTTTGGATTATTATTAATTAGAATAATTAAGGCTTTGATTCGCGAGCCTTTTGTAACCTCATCTGTGGTTATGGGTGCTGGTGCCGGATACCTTATGCTCGGCTTTGTTGGAGGCGTTTTACTTAATACTATTTTTTATTTTCAACCCGTTGCTTTCGTTCCTCTGCCTCAAAATCCCACAGCTATTTTAAATATTGCTGCTTTTGGGTACCTCACAACTTTAGGAAGTTCTGTTGTTAATCAAAACTATCCATTGGCACAGATCGGAGCTTTGTTGATCACATTGGGTGGTCAATTGTATGTTGCTATATTGATCGCATTAGTTCTTGGAAGATATCATAGCCGCCGCAGTTGAATTGAACGTGCGAGCTCAATTTATTTAGTTGTTTTCTTTTAAGCCGGCTAACGGATTTGAACCGATGACCTTCGCTTTACAAAAGCGCTGCTCTACCGCTGAGCTAAGCCGGCAATCAACTCATTCTATAGCATCACTTTGAGGCTTAGCTTCTAAAGCTGGCCGATTAAGGTTGAGGCTCTGCAGTGCGGCTTCCTTTACCCTGCGGATGGGTAGGTTTGCAACAAGCGCAGTGCTGCGATCTTCCGTTTCAAGGGTAACGTCGCCGCCATCGAGATCTAGCTCCACATATTTGCTCACTACTTCAAGGATTTCCTTTCGCATTCTTTGCAGCAGCTCAGGATTTAAATCGCTACGATCATGGGCTAAAACCAATTGCAGGCGATGTTTTGCTGTGGTGGCACTGGCCTGTTGGCGGCCTAGAAGCTTATCGATTAGGTCGAGTAATGTCATGGCTTCAGAAGATTTTGGTTTGCATTAATTGCCTTACTTTTGCCCGCAGGCCCTTGTTTAACTGGTTTGGATCTGGCAGGGGAATTTGCTCTCCCATTAACCTTTTGGCTACATTGCGATAGGCAATTGCAGCCGGTGATTTGCCATTACCTAAGGTGAGTGGTTCGCCTCGATTAGTGCTAACAATCACCTGTTCATCTTCTAATACCAATCCAATTAAAGGTAAAGCTAAAATATCTGTAACATCTGAAATCCCCAGCATCTCCTGATTTGCCATCATCTTTGGCCTCACTCTATTTAATACTAATTGAATTGGATTAATGCCGCGGGTATTGAGTAAACCAATTACTCGATCTGCATCACGAACAGCTGAAACTTCTGGTGTGGTAACGATTATTGCTTCCTCTGCTGCGGCAGCGGCATTTTTAAAGCCATCTTCAATGCCCGCAGGGGCATCAATTAAAATCACATCAAAATGTGGTTTTATCATCTCAACTATTTTTTGCATGTCCTCTGGTTTTAGCCAATCCAGCATGCGTGGATTTCCAGCTGGCAATAGCGATAAATTTGGTTCCTGTTTATGTTTTACCATTGCTTGCTCAAGCCGGCAGCTACCAGCGAGCACCTCTTGGGCTGTAAAAACGATCCTGTTTTCAAGCCCAAGTAATAGATCCAGGTTGCGCAGGCCAAAATCAGCATCGAGAACTGCCGTGCGCACCCCCTGGGAGGCAAGGGCAATTCCCAGATTTGCGGTGAGGGTTGTTTTGCCAACTCCCCCCTTGCCAGAACAGATCAGGATTGTGTGTTGGGAAGGGGCTGTCACTTATTGGGCACCAGCCATTTAATGGCCAGTGAAACAGATTTGAGCAAAATACTGCCAAAGCCTTTTATTTGGTACAAGCTTGGTGCAGTAGGTGGAACGGTTGGCCAATGGTGAGTGGAATCACAAGCCTCAAACACCATCAAACCCTCCTGGTTATGCCTGATGATGGGGTTGCAGCCCTGCAGGATTTCATCGCTGGCGCCAGCCATGAGTTGCGGCTCAAGCAGTTCAAGCTGGAATCTGAGGCGATTGAACTTTCACTGCAACAGGCCCATGCCCGCGGCGTAAAGGTGCGGGTAATGCTGAATCCGCACACCTCTGGCGGTGATCGCTGGAATGATTCGGCCTTTGAAAGGCTTCAGGCATGGGGCATTGAAGTTGCCTGGAGCAGTGATGCCTTTGCCGTAACCCATGAAAAATCAATTGTTGTTGATAATTCTGCGGCGCTAATTTCTACATTTAATCTTTCGGATAAATATTTTACTGAAACCCGTGATTATGGAATAATAACCTATGCGCAAGCTGCCATAGATCAAGTTATTGCTGGTTTTGAAGCTGATTGGCAGCGAGCTTTCTTCGCACCTGATTTGAACGTGGGCTTGGTTTGGAGCAGTTTCCATAGCCGCGGTCAAATGGCAAGGCTTATTGATTCTGCTCAGCAACGCATTTGGGTGCAACATCCAAAATTTGTTGATTCAGTTATTTTGGAGCGGCTTGTGGCAGCAAGTAACAGGGGGGTGAAGGTGAGAATATTATGTGGCGGTAAGCATGGTATCTCTGATTGGGATATTTTTGATACTTTTTCTAGCCTAAGGCTATTGGAAAGCGCTGGGGTGAAAGTGAGGCGCCAGAAACATTTAAAACTCCATGCAAAGCTGATTATAATTGATCAATTAAAGGCTTTGATCGGCTCGATGAATATTGATCGCAGTGCCTTTGATATCCGCCGTGAATTAGGTATTGAAACAGATGCGCCAGAGGTGTTAGCCCGTTGTGTTGAACGCTTTAGCTTTGATTGGAAGCAGGCGAGTAAATATAGTGCTCCAGATCCCCTTGATCCCAGCATGCACAACCATGGTGAATTGCCGCCAGATCCAAACTTCATTCACGATTAATGCCTGCTCCTAGCCCAAGCCCCAAGGCTTTGTTTTTTGGCATGCTTCAGGTGGCACTATCTGCTTTTGGCGGTGGTCTTTCTGCCTGGAGCCAACGAATAGTTGTGGAACAACGGCGCTGGATGAGCAATGAAGCTTTTCTTACTGGCTTAACTGTTGCTCGCTTATTTCCCGGTCCTAATCAAATCAATATGGCCGTTTATATCGGCGCCCTTTTTAATGGTTTTATTGGAGCGATGGCAGCCATAGCAGGCATGCTTTTAGTGCCATTTAGTATTTTAATGTTGCTGGGCTTGGTTTATTTCCGCAGCCATGCTCTGCCCGCCGTAGATCATGTGCTCACTGGCGTTGTTGCAGCCGCTGCTGGGATGGCACTTTCAATGGGTTTTAAAATTTTACATGAATATTGGAGAGATCCTTTGGCGATCTTAATCGCAATTCTTACCTTTCTTGCTTTGCAGGTTGCCAATTTTAAGTTGATACCTGTGGTTTTGGTTGGCGGCCCCATAGCGATGGCTTTGTATTGGCCGAGGGCGCGCAAATCCCAGGCTGAAAACTGATGACTGGTTTCGATACGCTATGGCAGGTGATCAAAACTTTTCTAGGATTGTCTCTTTTTTCCTTGGGCGGTGGTAATACTTTGCTTCAGGAGTACCAGCATCTATCTGTAGACACCTACCATTGGATAACTAATAACCAATTTGCTGATCTTTATGCCTTAGCGGAGGCGGCCCCTGGCCCTAGTTCAATGATTGTGGGCTTGCTTGGTTTAGAAGCTGGTTTGCGCCATGGAGTTCTATGGGGGGTGCTAACCGGTTTGGCGGCTGAAATTGCTATTTTATTGCCTTCCACCCTCTTGATGGTTGCGGCTGCCTTGAGCTGGGGAAGATTTAAGGATTCACCTTTTCGGATTGCTTTCGAGCGCGGTTTGGGGCCAATTACCTTGGGCATCCTCTTCTCTGTGGGCCTTACCGTTTTACGCACCGCTGATCACCATTGGCTTGCCTATGTTGTTTCCTTTTTGGTGTGCGGCTTAATGCTTTTTACGCGAATATCACCGCTCTATTTCATGGCAATTGCTGGTTTACTTGGCGGTTTTGGATTAATCCAGCGTTAGTTTCCCTATTAGAGCGCTGGCACAGTTGCTGCCGCTGGGTTAATCCGAATTTCGCCATTTATTAATTCAGCTTGTTCGCATAGGCCATCCGGTGGTAGCTCCTCTGGCCCTCGGGCTATCGCATCGGCAATGCGCAATTGCAGGGGCCTTAATTGCAGCGCAATAATGCGCCCCTCGCTGTTGCCGTAGCAGCCGGCATGGGCGATACCCCGCAGCCTTCCCCACACCAAAACATGGTTAGCTGCGCTGATTCTTGCCCCTGGGTTCACATCCCCCAGCACCAGCACACTGCCTTCACTTTCCAAGTGATCACCAGCCCTGAGGGTGCCGCGATGTACTAACAGTTCAACCTCCAGCGCCTTAGTGCTTTCAAGCGGCGCCGCCATTACTTCGCAATTAATCCCCAGTGCTTTGGCTGCCACCAAAGTTGTGGCGCTATTGGTTATGAGCCGTTGCAATGGCTGGCCTTGGTTGCTGAGCCGTTGTTGCATTTCCCTTAGGGCCCCAATATCAAGGGGCCATTCGCCGCAGTGCAGTTCAACTAGCCCTGTGGGGGCGTCTATGCCAAGGGCTTGGTTAAGGCTTGCTTGCGGGCACTGGCCCGCTTGCCATTCACCCATCTCCAGGCGATGGGGCCAACCAGGGGAGGGCGCAGCTATGAATCGAGCCACCATCTGGGTGTTGCAAGCTAGGGCTGAACATATTGCTGCTTACCCATGGCTGCTGCGATTGCCACGGTGTTTTGTGATTTTGATGGCACTATCACCACAGAAGACACCTTTGATGCCGTTGCCGCCGCAGTTGCCCCTGAGGTGTGGGGCCCACTAAAAGCTCAGCTGTTTAATTTTGAGATCAATTTGCGCCAAAGCATGGAGCTGTTGGCAGCAGCCTTAGCGCCATCAGATCTTGAGCAAATGGTTAGCCATATGGCTCAATTTGAACCCAGGCCTGGATTTCTACCTTTTTTGGCTGAATTGGAAAGCGCTGGTTTGCCATTTGTACTTGTTTCGGCTGGGTTAGTGCCATTGGTAAACAAGCTGATGGCTCCCCATCGCCATCGCTTTAAACATCTAGTGGCGGCTGAAGTTAGCTTCAATTCACTCGATGGTTTGCAATTTCACAGTGAATTTTTTAGCTCTGATGAATTGGTAGCAAAAGCCGCTGTGATAGCTCGCTATGGCCAGGGTTCCAGTGTGGTTATTGGCGATTCGATTACAGATTTGGGGATGGCCCAGGTGGCAGATCTGGTTTTTGCCCGCGCACCCCTATGCCATTGGTTAGAGCAGCGCCAGATAGCGCACCATCGCTGGGAAGATTTTGATGATGTGAGTGCAGTGCTTAAGGCTGAGGGCTTATTGCCGCGAGGCGAAGCCGCAATGCCTGGCTAATTTCTCGGGGATGGAGCAACCAGGCCAATTCCTGGGGATGGCTGAGGCTTTCCACTAAGGGCGACTCCTGTTCTAGGGCCTGGAGATGTTCGCCATTCCAGAGCCGTAATCCACCCACATAGGGCTTGTAACCTGTGGTGCGTGTTTCCCGAAGCCCACAGCAGATTTCAGGATCTAGGCCAGCGCTGATGCTTAACCTCTGAGCTAGGGCAAGGGCTTCTAGCCTTTCACCACTATTGAGCTGGCGCACATCTGTGGCCTTTAATAGGCGCCGCTCTAGCAACCTTTCACAAAGCTCTCGCAATGGTGCTGGACCCTCTTCCCGCCAGCGAATTAAGTGATAGCCAGTGCGCAAATCATCATTAGCTAGATAAGTATCACTATCTAGATCTTCGATATGCCAGAGCCATTGATTCATCACTGAATCAGCAAAGATTTTGCTTGGTCCTAGCCGCCGCGCTTGCACAATAATTTGCTGCAGCAACCAGTTGCAAACAATATTGAGGCGGTGGTTATATACACTGCCATACATCAAACTACGCACAACTAAATAATGTTCAACTGCAGTGCGGCCGCGCGGATGAATTGCAAGTTGGCCATCGGGGGCGATCACTAAAGCGCCGATAAGTCGCGAAAGGTCGAGCTGTCCGTAGGCGGTGCCAGTGCTGTAGCTATCACGGCGGATGTAGTCGAGGCGATCGCAATCGAGTTGGCTGCTCACTAGTGCAGCGATGGCTGGATTGGGGGCAATTCCCCTCTCCAACAGTTGCGCCACCGCTTCGCTATTGCCTGGCAACCAACCATCAAGGGGCTCCCTCAAGCTTTTTTGCTGGCGGATCAAACGGGCCGACCAAGTTTCATGGTGCAGGCCAAACATCTCTTCACCGCTGTGGCTCAGGGGGCCGTGGCCCACGTCGTGAAGCAGGGCTGCTCCGTAGAGCAAACCGCGCTGTTGAGCTAGCGATGGTGTTTGCCGCTCCAGATGTTTAAGGGCGCGGCGGGCCAGCTGCAAAACCCCAAGGGAATGGGTGAAACGGCTTGATTCAGCCCCATGAAAGGTGAGATAGGCGGGCCCCAGTTGGCGAATGCGTCGCAGCCTTTGAAAGGGCGCCGATTCGATTAATGCCATGGCCATCGCCTCGGCCGGATCGGCACTATCCAGCACGATTTCGCCGTGGAGTGGATCGTGATAAGTGCGCCTTTTCATTGGCTTAGTTGCAGCAGCAGTTGGCTGCTGGCCGCCTGCAGCCATTGGTCTTCATTACTGCCGAGGCTGCTGCCTTGGGGTTCTGGTGCGCTGAGCAGCTGATCAGGCATCAGCCCCACCCCCTGAATTGGATTGCCATTGGGGGTTAGGTATCTAGCCACGGTTACGGCAAGGCCACTGCCATCGCCCAAGGCCAGCATCGTTTGGATTTCCCCTTTGCCAAAGCTGGTGGCCCCCAGCAGTTCGGAGCGTTGATTGTCTTGTAGGGCACCGCCGAGGATTTCGCTGGCGCTAGCTGTGCCGCCATTGATCAAGGTAACCATCGGCCCGCTGTAAATGGTTTGTGGATTTGCTAGCCGCCTTTCGCTTATGCCGTTGCGATCTTGGGTTTCAACAATCACTTGACCGGGTAAGAGGTCGTCGGCCACTGCAAGCCCAGCGCTAACTAAGCCGCCTGAGTTGTTGCGTAGATCAAGAACAAGCCCTTCAATTGATTTCGCTTGGAGATCATTAAGTGCTTCTGCAACGGCTTCTGGCACCGTTTCGCTGAATTGACTAATGCGCAAATAACCAAAGGTGTGTTCGCCAGCCCTAAGCCTTCTGCTGCGCACCGGCCTCAGATCCACCGGTCGCCGCTCTAGATCAAGGCTGCGATTTTCACCCTTAGGGCTGATCACCTCCAGGTGAACACTGCTGCCTGGGCTACCCCGCAGCAGGGCGGCACTGCCTTCCAGGCCCAGTTCCCCAGTGGCTTGGCCATTAATTGTTACCAATAGGGTGCCGTCGATAAGGCCTGCTTCAGCGGCGGGGGAATCCTCCACAGGCGCTATTACCACCACCTGGCCGCTCTCGGGCTGCAAGCCAAGTTGTAAACCCACTCCACTAACACTGCCTTTTGTGGCTGCTTCCAGCTGGCTATAGGCCTCTGGCCTTAGTAGACGGGTGTAAGGGTCTTGCAGGGGGGCCAGCATGGCGTCGATGGCGCTGTAGGCATCGCTGGGGGTTTGGATTGATTTTTCCAACGCTTTTTGGCGCAACTTGCGCCAGGGCACCCCTGTAAAGCTCGGGTCTACATAGGCCTCATTAACTAGGCGCCACACATCAACCACTAGGGCCTGTTCATCGCTAAGGGCTTGGCTTGGCTTGGCTGCAAAGCTCCAGCAGCTAAAGCTGAGCAATAGGCAGAGCAAACCCCGCACCAGGGTTAACAGGGTCACAGCGGTATCAAGGCGGTCTATAGACTCTCACTCACACCCAACTGTGGGCAAACTCTCCTTCGTTGCATGGCGAATCCTTCCCCCGTCTACGACTGGTTCAACGAACGCCTGGAGATCCAGGACATCGTTGACGACATTTCATCTAAATATGTGCCGCCCCACGTAAACATTTTTTACTGCCTTGGCGGCATAACCCTGGTTTGCTTCCTGATCCAGTTCGCCACTGGATTTGCCATGACTTTTTACTACAAGCCAACGGTTGTTGAGGCCTATACCTCCGTTCAATACCTAATGACCGACGTGAGTTTCGGTTGGTTGATCCGTTCCGTGCACCGCTGGAGCGCCAGCATGATGGTGCTGATGTTGATCCTCCACGTTTTTAGGGTTTATTTAACCGGTGGTTTTAAGCGTCCTAGGGAACTCACCTGGGTTACTGGCGTAACCATGGCTGTTATTACCGTTTCATTTGGTGTTACCGGCTATTCCCTGCCTTGGGATCAAGTGGGCTACTGGGCTGTGAAAATCGTTAGTGGTGTTCCTGCTGCCGTGCCAGTTGTTGGTGATTTCATGGTGGAACTACTGCGGGGCGGCGAAAGTGTTGGTCAATCAACCCTCACCCGTTTCTACAGCTTGCACACCTTCGTATTGCCTTGGTTGCTTGCAGTATTTATGCTCGCCCACTTTCTGATGATCCGTAAGCAAGGTATTTCAGGTCCCCTTTAGGTATTTGATTTTGGTTTGGGTTTATCTATAGTTAATTAACCTCCTAGCCCCACCACTTTTATTCACCATGCATGTTCTAAAGGCCCCCGATCTCACCGACCCCAAGCTCCGGGCAAAGCTCGCCAAGGGCATGGGCCATAACTATTACGGTGAGCCAGCTTGGCCCAACGATCTGCTTTATATCTTCCCAGTTGTAATCCTTGGCACGATCGCTTGCATCGTTGCCCTTGCAGTGCTGGATCCAGCAATGCTTGGTGATAAGGCTGATCCTTTTGCCACCCCCCTTGAAATTCTGCCTGAGTGGTATTTGTATCCGGTTTTCCAGATCCTGCGGGTGGTGCCAAATAAATTGCTTGGCATTGCTTTGCAAACCATGATCCCCCTGGGTTTGATGTTGATTCCTTTTATCGAAAGTTTCAATAAATTCCAGAATCCATTCCGCCGTCCTGTGGCAATGGCTGCCTTTTTATTCGGCACCTTTTTCACGATTTACTTGGGTATTGGTGCCTGTTTGCCAATCGATAAGTCTCTCACCTTGGGCCTCTTTTGATTTTTAGTTAGTTGCTTTTAGTCTCCTAGTTCAAGTTCTAAACTGCTGAAACTAGTAACTACGTTAAACAGGTTATTGTCAATTGTAAATTTGTTTCCAGCTCGCTGGCTGCCACAGGTTTGGCAACCAGCTTTTTTTGCAGCGTTTAATTCTTCTGGTGCATCACTAATGAATAGCAAAGCATCAGCTGGGATCGCCATGGTTTTCGCCAGCTGTGAATAGCTGAGCTGATCTAGTTTTGAGCCCAAACGGGTATCAAACCAGTTGCTAAATAAATTGCTTAGATCGCCCGCTGAGCTATGGATATAGAGCAATTTTTGTGCTGCCACTGAGCCTGAGGAATAAACAGCTAGTTTTAAACCCATTTGATGCCAGTTGTTTAATGCCTTGCCAACATCATCAAAGAGGGGTGCTTTTAGCTTGCCGGCGCCATAGCCCTCTTGCCAGATTATGCCTTGTAGTTCCTTTAAAGGGCTGAATTTGCGATCTTGTTTAATCAGCCATTGCAGGTAGCTAGCTATTTCTTTAGGTGCCCCCTTTGTTGGCTCAATTTGCATCGCTTGCTTTACCTCATCCCATAACTCCTTTAGTTGTTCATCCTGGCTATGTTCAGCTACAAATTTTGGTAAGGCCTGGTGGGCATAGGGGAAAAGTTCATTAGCAACAAAATCAATCGGGCAGGTGGTGCCCTCTATGTCGAGCACCACACCTTTTAAACCATTGAACTTGATCATGGCTTTATTCCTAAGCCTTCAAGTATTAATTGTCGCCACTTTTGCTCCAATAGGAATTCGATAATTTCAAGATGACGTTTAGCCTGAAATAAATTTTCACCCCAGGCATATAAGCCATGGCCAGCGATCAAAATTCCCTTTGGAGCCCCTGGCAATAGCGGCGCAGCCGCTGCGCTTAATTCGGCAAGATTTTGATTATTTGTAAGCACTGGCAGCAGCACACTTGTGGCGTGGCTTTTGATCCCTTCAAGGCCCTTAAGCATTTCTAGATTGCTTAATTCCAGCCCCCCTTTTGATAACGCCCATTGCGATAACAGGGTGCCAGCTTGGGAATGGCTATGCAGCACAGCACCTGCGTTGCAATATTGAACAATTGCAAGGTGCATGAGGGTTTCGGCGCTGGCTTTGCCACTGCCCTCAAGCACCGTTCCCGCTCCATCCACCAAGATCAGTTCGCTCTCTTGGAGCTGCCCCTTATCCACGCCACTGGGTGCCATCCATAGTTGCAATGGATCGCGCTGCAAAACACAACTGAAATTACCGCCGGTGCCATCGCACCAGCCCCTTTGCTGCACGGCAGCCATCACTTCAATGAGGGCTGCTTTGGGATTCAGCATTGACACGTAGGGCACCAGTGACTGCTTCTGCCGCCTAGTTTCTCTCGCCGCAGGATGCTGCCGCATTTACGGCATGGTTCACCACCGCGGCGATAAACCCAAGCCACACCTCCATAGTTACCGTTATTGCCCTTTAGATCACGGAAGTCGCTAAAGGTGGTGCCACCGGCGCCAATGCTGGCCTGCAACACCTCCACCAAGCAGCTATGTAATTTTTCAAGTTGAAGCAAAGAAAGCTTGCAACTGGCGTTGTGGGGCTGAATGCCGGAGAGAAACAGGCTTTCATCCGCATAAATATTGCCCACCCCCGCCACTAGGGATTGATCAAGCAGGGCATTTTTGATTGGTCTGCTTGATCCTTTCAGGCGCTGCCTCAGGTAGTTGGCATTGAAGGCAGTGCTAAAGGGTTCCGGCCCTAACCGTTGCAGGCCAGTGATTATTTGCTCAGTGGCACAGCCCATGGGCACAAACCAGAGTTCGCCAAAGGCGCGCAGATCAACAAAACGCAACTCCCTCGCTTCTGCCTGGGGGCCGTGGCGTCCCAAAAACTGCACCCTTGTGTGGGCGCAGGCGGGCTTTTCAGCTTGTTTAAACCACTGGAATTGGCCCGTCATACGCAGGTGGGCCCCCAGTTCACCGGCGGGCTCGCTGCCTCGGCTCAAGGATGCGATCAAATACTTACCGCGCCGCCGCCAGGCGCTGATGCAGCATCCGGCTAGGCCTGCTGCAAAACCATCCGGATCCCCCTTAGGGGCCGCTACGGCACGGCTGCGTAATACGCAAACCTCGTCCACCACGAAACCATCCGCCTGCTGCTCAAGCCCGCGGCGGACGGTTTCAACCTCTGGAAGTTCAGGCACCCACTTCAGGCGGGATCGAGTTCAGCTTCCGAAAAGTTGTTGGTGTTGATGCCGCCATCAACGCCGGAAAAACCGTTGTAGTTCACCTTTTCAAAGCGAACCACCACTGGGTAGCGGATGCCTGAGGTGTCGATAGAAGCCACGGTTCCCACTTCGTTGAACCAATAGGACTCAGGACGCTTGATGCGCACCTTGTCGCCGCGGGAAATTGCCATCGCAGGGCCAGGGTTAGATCTGTCTGCCTGAAATTACCTAACTCAAGCCCCAATGCCGATCTCCCGTCATGATTCGTCGCGGCCTTTGTGCAATTTGTTTTGGTAGCTGCTCCCTCCCTGGAACCACCGGTGCTCCACCTAGACCTGCCTGATCCTGGTAGGGATGATCTCAGCAGCATGGAATTCCATGCTCGCCTCGAGCAGGCATGGGAGCTTTGCGATCGTTTCGACCTTCAAACCGAAATTTGGCGTGGTCGCATTCTTGGCTCCGTGCGCGACCGTGAAAAGCGCGGTGGCGAAGGCAGGGGTGCTGGCTTTTTGCAGTGGTTGCGCGAACGGGAAATCAGTAAAACCAGGGCCTATGGCTTAATTCAGCTTTCTGAATCAGCCGACAGCCTCGTGGGCGGTGGCCTCTTGCAGGAAACCAGCGTTAACAATTTTTCTAAGCGCGCTTTTTTAGAAACAGCCCAGGCAGACCCTGAAGTGCAGCAATTAATCAGTGAAGCTGCCAATGAAGGTCAACAGATCACCCGCACCCAGGTGCGTCGCCTCAGTGATGAATACACCTCCGCCACCAGTGAACTGCTGCCCCAGGTGATCCGAGAGCGCACCCAGCAGAACCTCCTGCCGCCCAAGGTGGTGGCACCGCTGGTGCGGGAATTAGCGCGGCTTCCAGAAGCGCAACAGGAAGATCTGCGCCGGGTATTGAAAGAGGAGCCAGAGATTGAAAGGATTAAAGACGTAACCCTCACCGCCCGCTGGCTCACCAAAGCGGCAGAAGCTGGCCTGGCGGTGCGGGCCCTGCAACATGAATCCATCGACCTGGAAAAGGCGATGCAGGAGGCCCAACGCCTAGACATGCTCGGTTTGGTTGCTGATGTGGTTGGACAAGCGCAGCAATTGGAACAGGCAGTGCTCAAGCTCCACACCAGCTGGCGGCGGCTCGGCGGTTTACACGAACGGCTATGGCTTGAAAGCGGCAGTAGCACCCCCTATCTGCGCAGCCTCCTGCAGGGTTTGGAAAGCCTTAGTGGCTCAAACCTGAGGGTTTCCCTTGGTGAGCTGGCCGGTGGCAAAAAACTGCGCTTGCAATTGGTAGAGGAAGCTGCAGATCAATTGGAAGCACCTCCAATGCCCTAGGGCCTTGCCTGGCCATAACCAGCCGGTATGGTCCGCCGGTGAGCACTCTTAAAGCAGAAAACCCAAGCGAGTTAGCCCCTGAAGGGGATCGGTTGCTTGAAACCCTGCGCAATAATTTCGGCCATAGGCATTTCCGACCCGGCCAGCGGGAGGTGGTGGAAGCCCTTTTGATGGGCCGCGATTGCCTAGCGGTGTTACCCACAGGGGCGGGTAAATCCCTCTGTTATCAATTGCCCGCTTTGGTGCGCCAGGCCCTTGTGGTGGTGATTTCACCCCTGGTGGCTTTGATGCAGGATCAAGTGGCCCAGATGCAGCGCAGGGGCATTGCCGCCGCTTGTTTGCACGGGGGATTGAGCCCGGAGCAGCATCAACAATTACAGCTGCAATTGCAGCAACGCCAATTAAGGCTCTTGTATTTGGCGCCCGAACGCCTGAAGGGAGAAGCCTGCAGGCGCATGTTGGAGGAGCTCATCTACCAGGGCCAGCTGGTGGCGATTGCAGTGGATGAAGCCCATTGCATCAGCGCCTGGGGCCATGATTTTCGCCCCGACTACCGCCGGCTTGGCCAGTTGCGGCGCCTGTGCCCTGGGGTGCCTTTGGTGGCCTTGAGCGCCACGGCCCCGGCTCGGGTGCGGGCAGATGTAATTCGTTTATTGGAATTGAAACGGCCTTTGATCCAAGTGCGTTCTGCCCGCAGGCCAAATCTTGCCTACCGGATGATGTGGCGCCCTGAGGATCCATTGGCTTTTGTGCTTGATGCGGCTAGGGCGGCCCGCGGTGCGGTGCTGATCTACACCCGCACCCGCAGGGGGGTGGAACGCTGGGCGAACCTGTTGCGCAATGCAGAAATGCCAGCTTTGGCTTACCACGCCGGCATGGACGCTGAAAGTAGGTTGCTGGCCCTGCAACAGTTTCAGCAGGAACCCCGGCCGGTGTTAGTGGCCACCGTTGCTTTTGGTATGGGGGTAGATAGACCTGATGTGGGCTTGGTATTACATCTGGAGCTCCCCTCTAGCCCAGAGGGCTATCTGCAGGAATCGGGCCGGGCTGGCCGGGATGGCAAACCGGCTGAAGTGATGGTTTTATATCGCGATGGCGACCGCAGCAGCCTGGCCTGGGCCATCAATGCAGCCAAGGATCCAGAGAGCAAGTTGCGCAGCCGCCAGGCCCAAACCCAATTGAGGCTGATGGAATCCGTGGCAGAGGGGGCCAGCTGTAGACAACAGGCTTTATTGGCGGCCGTGGGGGAATTGGCCCCCACCTGCGGGAAATGCGACCGCTGCCTTAAGCCTTTAACCCTCATTAACAACGCCGCGGCGGCGATCGAATTACTAAAGCGTTTAGCCCTGGCACCAAAGGGCTTGGAAGCGGTTGGCTTGGCGGCTGAATTTGCTAGCGATGATCAGCCAGCTGCCCTATGGCGCTGGCACCTGCGGCGCCTGGTGGAGCTGGAATTGCTGGCCGACAGCGGCTCCGGGAAACATGTGTATCTCACGGAAGCTGGCGAGCAACTACTGCGGCAGCCCAGGCCTCTGATTTGGCCTGAGCCACCGGCTCAACTATGGGATCAACCCTTTTGTAAGGAGGTGTCGCGGCAAACGGCACCAACCAGTTCTTTCTCAAATTCTTGCGAGGGGGCTTCCCAAGCTTTCCATGCTCCTGCTGGCCCGGTTACGTTGAGTTTCTTGGCACCGCAATTAACGGCCACATAAAGAGGTTGCCCTTCTTTATTGATGCTTGGTGCCACAAGGCTGCCAGCCATAGTACGCCAGTTTTTCCAATCCACCTGCAAAGGCCCGTAGTGGCGCCAGTCGGGGGTTGCTGATTTTTTGGCAAGCAGCAGGGGAGTTGCTGGTTTTGTTTCTACTGGTTTAACAACAACTGGTTTTGTTTCTTGCGATTTCAGTGCAATGGGTTTTGCCTGCACTGGCAGTTTTAAGGCCGTGCCAATTTTTACCTTGTTTGGATCTTCGATGCTGTTGATGCTTATGAGGGTTGCCATGGGAACGCCATAAAGGCGTGAGATGGCGCTAAGGGTTTCTTTTGGCTGCACCACGTGGACGGGTTCCTCTGCCCGCAGGGGCAAGGCGGCAACCAGCAGCAGCAGGGCCAACAGGGGGGCGCGCATGGCTAGTGAAAGGAGGTGAAAGGGTTAGTGGCCGCACCTTAAAGAGCCTGGCGAGAAGCGCCAGTCCCCCTTGCCGTTGATTAACCAAGAAAATGGCGCAACCAGCTAAGACGGCTGCCGTAAGGGGGGTAGCGAAAAGGTAGATCGAGTTGGAAGGGGCGTTGCAACACCGACCTTTGCTGGGAAAAGGTTTCAAATCCGCTGCGGCCATTGCCATAACCCATGCCGCTTGCCCCCACCCCACCAAAGGGAAGGCTGGCGATGCCGGCTTGCAAGATCACATCGTTAAAAACCACGCCGCCCGATTGGCTGCTTTGCAGCACTTCTGACTGGGCCTTGCCACTGCGGCTAAATAAATAAATCGCCAGGGGCTGGGGACCTTGGTTCAGCTTTGAAAGGGCGGCATCTAGATCGGCCACCTCCAGCAGTGGGAGCAATGGCCCAAAAATTTCTGCCTGCATCAAGGGATGGTTTTCGCAGCAGGCCACAAGGGTGGGTGCGAAATAAAGATTTTGGCGATCCCTCTCACCACCGCAGATCAGCTCAGCGCCCTCCAGCAGGGCTGCAAGGCGATCAAATTGGCCTTGGTTAACCACCCGGCCATAGCTGCTTGAAAGGCTGGGATCAGGGCCAAAAAATGCTGCAATGGCAGCGGTTATTGCCTTTTCCAGCGGTTTCCTTAGGCCTGGTGTTACCAACACGTGATCGGGCGCAACGCAACTCTGCCCGGCATTAAAAAATTTGCCCCAAGCAATCCGTTTGGCACTTACTTCAAGATCGGCGTCATCAAGAACGATGCAAGGGTTTTTGCCCCCGAGTTCAAGCGTTACTGGAATCAATTGGGCCGCGGCTGCCTTAAGCACCTGGCGCCCTGCTTCAGCGCCGCCAATGAAAAAGACATGGTTGAAAGGCAGTTTTAGTAAGGCTTGGGCCGCATCTACACCCCCCTGAACAACCGTTGCAACGCTGGCATCAAAGTATTCAGCCACCAGCTGAGCCAGCAGTGATCCCACATGGGGTGCCAATTCCGATGGCTTCAGCACTGCGGTGTTACCGGCAGCTAGGGCAGATACCAGGGGTTTCAGCAGCAACATCAGCGGGTAGTTCCAGGGGGCAATCACCAGAACGCAGCCCAGGGGTTGCGGTTGAACCCAAGCCCGCCCCGGCTTATAAACCAGTGGCAATTGCATTGGTTTTGGCGCCATCCAATGGCGCAGTTGCCGTTTCGCCAAGTTCAGCTCATCCCGCACGATTGAAATTTCGAGGTAGGCCTCGAATTCCGGTTTGCCCAAATCGGCGGCCAAGGCAGCCATTAGCTGCTCTTCGTGGCCTGTGAGCAAGAGGCGTAAACGCTCTAGTTGCCCCAGTCGCCAAGCCAAGGAACGGCTATGGCCCTGGGCAACCAGCAACCGCATCGGTGCGATTTGAACGGTTTGAACAGCCATGGGGAAGGGATGCGCTTAACGTTTGAAAAATTTTTGAGAGCGCTGTGAAAAGTTGCTTAAAGGCCCCTTGGGCAATTCTGCTCATGGGCCTAACCCTGGCCCTGGCAGGCTGCGGCGGTTCTGGGGAAGGGGTTGGAGGCGGGCGTTTAGATGCGATCAAAGCGCGGGGCAGCCTCACCTGTGGTGTAGACGGCAAACTGCCAGGATTTAGCTATCAAGATAATTCAGGTAATTACGTTGGTATCGATGTGGATGTGTGCAGGGCTTTAGCTGCTGCATTATTTAATGATCCCAACAAAGTTGAGTATCGAGAATTAACTTCTAGCGAGCGCTTTACGGCCCTTGCCAGTGGAGAGGTTGATGTGTTGTCACGCAACACCACCCGCACCCTTAGCAGGGATGCCAAAGGTGGAAATGGCCTGGAATTTGCACCCACAATCTTTTTTGATGGCCAGGGGGTGATGGTGCCATTAGCCAGTGGCATAACAAACTTAAAGGATCTAGCTGGTAAAACAATTTGCGTTGAAAATGGCACCACTACTGAATTGAATTTGGCCGATCGCTTTCGGGAGCTTGGCGTGCCATATACCCCAGTTAAATATCAAACCGGTGATCAAACCTATGGTGCTTATCTGCAAGGAAGATGCGCGGCTGTAACCAGTGATCGCTCTCAATTAGCCGCAAAAAAAACCAGCTTCCCCGATCCGGCTGCCCATACGTTGCTTCCCGATGTACTTAGTAAGGAACCTTTGGGCCCCGTAACTGTAAATAACGATTCCGGCCTCAGCGATGCCCTGCGCTGGGTGATATTTGCCACTATGCAGGCGGAGGAATCAGGTATTGATTCAAATAATCT
>Ga0214921_10000151_pt1 | contig 131438 bp, 136 predicted proteins | sample LL1505_MetaG_FD_177992 | JGI IMG/M metagenome (GOLD analysis project Ga0214921, IMG submission 177992) | Freshwater microbial communities from Lake Lanier, Atlanta, Georgia, United States - LL-1505 | ecosystem: Environmental > Aquatic > Freshwater > Lake | place: USA: Georgia | collected... | reverse complement strand
TCTGATCCATTTTGGATTTTTTGACCCATAGTGTTAAAGAAATTAGTGCTGGTTTGATTAACAATATTTGATAAGTTTTGACCGGCCTTTAAAGTGTTTGATGCTCCACTAACAAAACTGGTTGCTGAGTTAAGAAAGTCACCAAATCCACTTTTAGCATTCTCTGATCCATTTTGGATTTTTTGACCCATAGTGTTAAAGAAATTAGTGCTGGTTTGATTAACAATATTTGATAAGTTTTGACCGGCCTTTAAAGTGTTTGATGCTCCACTAACAAAACTGGTTGCTGAGTTAAGAAAGTCACCAAATCCACTTTTAGTTGGTAATTTTTGGTTTATGGAATTATTTAGTTTTTTCAGATTTGAAATTCCCTGTGTTAATGTATCATTTGTTTCCAATTTAGAAAGACCGCTAAAATTTTTAATATTGACCGGGCTTAGACTTTTGAGCAGACTTTTTGATTGATTCAGTTCGCTCGACTTTATATTGTCAGATATTTTCTTTGAATTGATTTCTGAGGACTTTGCAAAGTTTTTCAAACTATCTGATTGACTGATATTTTTTTCAGAATTTGAGTTCGATATCAGGTTAGATGCCTGGGCACCAACATTTGAGTTATTATTTTGTTGCTGATTTTGATTATCTGTTGTTTGTGTCACAAGTGGGTTACTTGGATCAGAAGTCGTTCCATCTTTGTTCACTACTTTAATATCCGAGCCAAGATTAAAATCATCATCTTCTGGGATTTGCTTTTTTGAAATTGTTTGAAAAACAAATGGTTTATCGACACCATTTTCTTGTAAATTAGGATACCACGGTTTTTCACTTGTTCCACCAAATGATAAATCTTTTGGTCCAACTGTAAAAAACTTTGGAATAGAATATCCTATAGATGCCGATCCTCCTCTATTTGATTGTTCAGTCTTATTACCCAACTTCCACATAGCACCAGCGTCATATCCGACATATCTTCCCCAGTCACCGCTTGGTACAAATCTTTCAAACTTGACCGTTGAATATTTAAAATCAAAATTAAAAGAAAATGTTTCGTAAATTTGTGGTCCTTGTCCACCTATGTCAATTTCGTTGGGTAGAGGCATTTTGTCAAAATAAAATTGACATTCTTTAAGGCTATAAACCCACCTATTTACATTATCTTTTACAATGTTGAGATTTCCGGTTTTAGCACTTTTTTTAACTCTGTTGAAATTTCTACACTCTGAGATGATGATAAAACAATTGAATCTCAGTAAATTTTCAGGAAACAAAATTTTACCATTAGGTCTTGACCAATATAAATTCTTATAAAGATGAGCAAGTGTTCCCATACTTAGCGAGACATCTTCGATTGTGTCAATTGTAATCATATCTTTTTTGTAATCCGGAACGTATTTTACTTGGTCTCCTTTATTTTGCTCTATAAGAAAATCTAACCCACTAATTTTTTTGATATAATAGCCAAGATAGTTTTTTTTACCAGATTCAAATAATCCCGATCTACCTTCTGTCTCTGCAGGATTTCCTGCGCTATTTTTTGTGATTCCTATGAATTTATCATTGATTTTTAATGGCACGGTTGTTCTAAAGAACTTCTGAAACTGATATTTAAATTCTTCATAAACTTGCCTTCTTGACCATATCTCATCAACACCATTGTAATTTGCAATAAAGTCTAAAAGCGAGCCGTTTAGAAGCGGTGAAGAAATTGTATCAAAAACAATATCGAATCCAAACATTACTGGGTCATTTTGTTCAAACGGTGTATTGTCAAATTGTTCAAATCTCAGAGTTGATTGACCATCTGGTGGATTTTCAATTGGAGTTTTATTATAAATAGTTTGGAGCCCGTGTTTGAAGTAATCGTATCTCCAGTCACCAAAAACCAGAGGAACATCTCTCATAGAATAAGGCTCTTCTACTCTTTGTTGTGCATTCTTTGGCATATCAATGCTTCTTTTTACCCTTTGTTCAGTTTTCAAACTATAAGGTTGTTCTTTTAAAGTAAACCCTCTCCAATCAGTGTAGTTGGGGTATCCTTCAGGTAGTTTCTGATCAAGTGTTGCTACCTCTGGTGATAAAAAACCTTTTTTAGTAAGACCTGGTGCATTTATACCTTGATTTTGCAATGAATGTGGCCATTCTGCTAATGTGGGTGAAGTAACTGCAGTTTTTTGAGCTAGCTGTTCTTGAAGCACTTTCAGCGATTCAAAATTAATTTTTAAACTATCTAGTGACATAATCTATATATTACGGACTTTGTTGTTTGTAGTTTCTGAAGAGATTGACAGACTTTAGGTCACTTTCTAATAAATAGACTTACTTTCGGGTAATAAAAATAACTGAGCCTCAAGTTTTCTCCTATTAACTAATCCTTTAAGAACTTTGCCTTTGGCTGTTTTAGGACCATTAAGTATTTCTTGAGCAGCTGCTTTTATGTCTCCTTTCGAAATAGCCTCTTTAATTCTTTTACCATATGACCTAGCCTGGATATAACCTGAACCCACATTATAACCTAAACTGGTTATGGCGGCTTTTTGATATTTTGTTAATTTGTTCCAATTATCTGAACCTAAATCTTTTTGAATTTGCTTTGAAAATTCCGGGACACCCCAAGTTGCCAATGTTTTAACTGCTTCATCTTTTGTGCAAGTATCACCTTGATTTACAGAAACAAGTTTACCATTTTTTAATATCTTTTCAGATCCAAAGCCCATTCTATATCGATTAACATCAAAAGTAGCTTTGTCTTTAAATCCCTCCATCAAAGAAATGAAATTAGCAGCGTCGGCTTCCCATCCTGTAGTTGTTGCGATTTTTGCAATTTTTCTACTCCAAGCTGGTAGACTGTCAATTTTAATTACTTCAGTTGGTGTTGTGACGGGTTGTGTTGTGACTTTATTATCACCTGATGATGTGGTTATATTGTCAGTTGGCGAGCTGGTATCATCTGGTTTAGCATAAGAATCGACTGTGAAATCATACTCTTGGTCACTCTCAATAATTGCAATAATTGATTCTGCTTCCCCCTTGAACTCTTCTTCAACATACTCTGGTGATGGTCCTTCTTCATAGACTTCTTCGCTTGCGCCAATAAATAAATCAATTTCTTGTTTGTCGATTATTTTGAGTTCCCCAAGCTGGTCATTTATCAAATATCCTTTTTTTCTAACATCGAATGTAAATTGACCAGAGAGTAAAACTTTTGGCGGCAGAGGCGTTCCAGCTTGAATGCTTTGACCGATAATTTTTTCAATGTCACTATAGAATATTTGAAAGCCTAATTGTGGAAAGTCATCTATATTACGTTGTTGCAGATGTGAAACGACGTATTTTACGTTAATTTCTGGTATAGGCGAACTGGCCGTAGATGGAGTAGCCGTAGACCCTGTGCCACCAACTACTGGTCCTGGTGTGACTGTGGGGGTTGTCAAAATGTAATCACCATTTATTAATTTTACTTCAGGCCATCCGGCGGATGCTCCTATTGAAGTAAAATTTCGCAAAGGGTCTTTAGATAAGTCGTAGACATATGCTCCTTCTTTTAGAAGGTCCTGAGGAAGAGTTGTATATGTAAAAGTAAGGTCATTTAAAAATTTTACCGAGGTCGATTGTGTAAACTGCGAAGGACTAGATCCAGGGATTAAACTAAATGGTAGACTGCTATATGGTATCAGTGGGAAAGGTGAATAACTAGAGGCCGAGGTTCCAAACAAACTATTATATTGAGTAGCCGAAATAGTGGCACTTGTTACACTATCAAAAAATAGGATTGGATTTGACAACTGCGATTGTGTAGTGGAATTCGAGACTGTTGAAGTCTCTTCAAATGGTGGTCCAGAATAAGATAGACCAGCTACAATATTTTTTGTTATGTTTGTTTTGAACTTTTGACTGTCATAAACATTATAGACTTGACCAGCCCCGGTTTTTATCTTTTTTGAGATTTCTAAAATTTCCTTACTTGGGTAAACTTCCAAAAGCATTAAGGTTTTAATCGGAAATGGTGGGGTTCCCAAAAGTGATTTAATAATAGAGTTGTCTATATATCCCGAATCAGCAAAGATAGTTAAGTTTAGCGATGATATGGTCATTGATCTGGATTCCAGCTGTTCGGTTGTTTGATTTGTCAGTTGAGTAAAATCAGTATCGGGTTCGTTTGCAAAGACTATGCACCATTTTGAGAACCAACTTTCGAGTGGTGATTTAGATAGGCTACCTATCGCTTTTGTGACATCTGGTATCCAATTTTTATCAGCAGTTTGACCCTGTGGATTTGTCCATGATAAAAATTTGTTTGCCATCCTTATTCCAGAAAATTTACCAACAACTTCTTCTTTACCTAATTTAAAATTCTCGTCGTTTGTGACATTTTCTTTTCTCGGATATATTACCAGCACCGGAACACTACCGTTTCTTCTGGGTGGAAAGCTGATAAATCCAATTTTGTTTTTATTTGAATCGCTAATTTCTGAAAAATCAAATGTCCCACCGGTTGGTATAGAAGTTCCATCAACTGGGCTGGTTATTTTAGAGGCCTCTGGATTTGTATTAGTTTGTGCCGCATTATTCACAGAAACCGTATTTGTTGTACCGGGTGGTACGGTTGAAGTTTGAATCAATTTTCCGTTGGTTTCTGGGCCAACGTTTTTTCCAATTGGCTTCCCTACTTTGCCATTAGTTAGATTTGCTGATTTAGCTAAATTCGGATAAGAACTCGGACTAGTATATAAAATAAATATTTGTCTTACGGCTCCAGAATTTGAAAATTTGAAATAAAAATCAAAAATATCAACCGATATTGTTGAATTTTCGACTTCTGAAGGTAAGGCTGCTTTTTTTTCTACGATTTGATTGTATGCTCTGTTTATTGATCCACTACTACCATCAGCGCCTCCTGCTCCACCGCGAGAAGTTATTCCTACATAGGCAACGCCATCAGGTGATTCGTCTATTGTGACTTCCCAATTTACAGTGTAATTATTTTTATCCATCGTTATTTTTATCGATGAAACGTATGGATTTAGTTTTTTTGTTGTGTAGAACTCCTTTAATGCCTCGTTAATTTTAGTGTGCATTTTTCCACCAAAACCATCCGATACTCTACTTTCGAATGAGTGCATGCCATCCCAATCCCCAGCGTTTGCTTTATATGAACCTGTTACTTTACTACTCATTATTTACTTTTCTATTTCCCATAGCCATCCAGAAATTTCATTACCATTATCTAATATTTCTTTCACAGTAAGTTCGTATTGAGTACCATCGGATCCCTGGACAATGTAAATTTCGTCGACTTTATATATTGAGTTAGGTGGGGTTTCTTCAACTACTTGATTCACATTTCCTTCTTTAAGTGGTTGTTGGTTCTCTACAGTTTGGTTTTTCTCTTCGTCGACTTTCTCTAATTCTCTTCTGACTGCCTTAACTATTTGCACCATCCTTTTTCCGTTCCAAAGAAAAGCAATATCAATTATCATCCAATCACCGCTGATTCTTTTTTGATTGAAATCCTCTTCAATAATTGATGGTGCAGGATTGATAAATTGGATCCTTACTTTTTGAAATTTATAAAGATTAAAATTTGGATTTGGCATCTCAAAAGTCACAACAATCTTACTTAGGTCAATCAAGTTTCTGTTATTTAAAACTTCTGCATATAGGTAATTTTTATGCACGTTTGATAAATCTACTTTGCCTCCAAAAACAGTTGTGTAATTTGTTTTCAAGTCTTCTGAATCTGTAGGTTTGCCCTTAAGTATAACCTTATCATTGCTCTGAGTTGTCGCTGAATCAATATCGAAAATCAAAAACTGTTTTGTTCCAATGTCATAGTATTTAGTAGTAGTAAATTGACCAGAGGAGACCGATTTATTTGTTGCGTTATTTTGAACTCTGTAGTTTTCAAAATAACAATTTGAATAATGAAGTGATAAATCATTTATAAGTATTAATGGGGCTAAATTTGATTTTTCATCCTTCTTATTTCCATCCGCAATTGTTAAGCCACCTGTGGTTATCCCTAAGTCATTATTACAATCTCTGTTCCATTCTTTTTCTAAGTCAACTAAATTAAGTCCGTAATAAAAGTCTATATAAGCTTGGATAAAAGAGGTATCGCCAATATATGAATGTTTTATTATTTGATTTAAAAAATCTTTATACTTTGCTCCGGTATTAATCCAGGTCATTGAATCCGAAGTATTGTCAATGTTTGAGTTGAACCCTAGTTCTAGTTCTTCTGCGATTTTTCTCATTACTTCAAATGATGTTCCTTTGTAGGATTTATAATTGACTTTATAAAAGTTTTTTAAGTCAAGTATTCCAGTCATAGTATAACTCTTGTCTGGATTTTGTTGAAAGTCTAAAATTTTAAATCTTAGATGTATCGATTTTAATACTGAACTGTTGGAATTTAAAAAGACATCAAAAGTGGCATCAGATAGTGGCATACCCTGTTTTGCAATTATGCCTAATAAATCTGAGAATTTAACCAAACAGCAAGGAACAAATTCATAGTAAAAAATTTGTAGCTTTTTTAATGAAGATTCTTTAATTTGAAATCCATTATACCAAACAAACGGTGTTAAGCCTATTTGTGAAAGAACTTCAGCGTTTTCTGGTTCTGCTGTTGTTTGAACCGGAAACGTGATTGGTGATATTTTTAGCCTTACTGGATCTATTTGTGTAATTATAGACCTTTTTCCCTGCACCTCTTCAACTGGTTTTTCAGTTGATTTTGGATTATCATTGGGTGAAACTAAAACTGTGAATTCCAAGGTTTCAACATTTGAATTAGTTGGGATGGCTCTGAGCACATAAGTTCCGGGTTCATCAAATTGAATATCAGAAAAAGTGATTTGTCCAAAGACTACTTCTGATGTTATTTGACCCATCAAGTTTCCAGGTCCTGATACTTTTTCTAATGTTATTTGACCATCTAACTTTGGATCTGGAGGCGGTGGTGGTGTAGGAGTGGCCGTTTGTTCATCTGATGTTTGTTGCGATTCATTAGGACTTAATCCGGACTGTGGTGGGTTTTCTTGAATCGAGTTAGCAAAGGAATTTGGGTCGAATTTTTTAACGTAGTCATAAAGCTCATCAACACGAGCCAATGCTTTTGTCATTCCACCTAGATTATCGTTGTGTTCGAGGTTTTTTATTTTATCCACGCTGAGTCCCGATCCTGCTGTAACGTGGTAAAAGGCAAAGACTGCGTTTTTAGTATCTTTGAACCCATTTATATCAGTTGCGCCATAAGATGAGAGTTTGCCGGATTTTTTTAAGCCATTTATATTACTCTTATTATATTCGATAAGAATCTTTGCAGCAGTTGATATGTTATTAACTATTTCGGGATCTGATACGATGTCTTGTCCTATCAAACTTTTATACTTTTCATAGTTTCCCTTAAAAGTGAGCTGGTTTAATCCTCTACCGCGGTATTTATAACCCTCATTTGAGGCATTTCCGTATTTACCTCCATAAATAGCATCACCTATTGCTTTAGGATTACCCGCTATTTGTGAAGCTGTTTCGGCGCTTATGCCAAAAACTTTCTGAAGTCGCTTTGCTGAGTAATTTAGATTTTCATTTTTTGGAATAAACGCAGATTCTTTTGAAACGATTGCCAAAGCACCTGCTATACTTATAGGATTAGTTATACCTGATTTAAGCGCGGTTGTAATAATAACATTGATGTTATTTTTTTGCTCGGCAGATAGAGAATTAATGAATTTACCCATAAGTTTCTTAAATTTTAAACCACCACCAATTTTGATAAGCGGGTTTTTTTATATATTACCAAAGGGTTTCTATAATCAACTAAAGATTAATTTTTACAACTTTGTAAGGGTATTGTCTTTTCTGATAGAATTTCTCTCTTTCTTTAAAGTGTCTAAAAAGAATATTTGACATATCACCACTGTCAAACACATCAACTAAATCGAAAATTTTAGCCTTTTCTTTTTCTGTGTGCAGACGAAGGGCTCGACCAATTGATTGGATAATTATTTGTTCTGATTTAAAAGAGTCTGCAAAAATTACATTAAAAATGGCATTGATGGAGACACCTGTTGACAGAGTACCGTAAGAAGCAACTAACACCTTAGTGGACCCAGAATCTTTTGTGACTTTTTTATTTTTTACTATTTTATTTTTAGAAATATCTAAAAATTTTTTAAGGAACTCGTCATCGATTTGGTCATCTGGTGTTATATCACAAGCTAATTTCCAATCACCACCTGATATTGGAATCTTAGTGTCTGATTTGAATTCTAACTCATAGTCTCCAAAGTTCAAAATAGTCCATTCTACTTTTTGTTTGGTAATTTCCATTTGTTTTTTTATTTCCTCCCTTTTTTTTCCGCTAATCTCACCATCAATATAAAAGTATTCTCGACTGGGTAGTTCTGACTCCAACTTTTGCAATATTTTTTGACCATACTCTATTGTGTGAAAAAGAAGTAGGGTGTTTGTCTCACATTTTTCGACTATTTTTTTAATGAAATCCAGTCTCTTTTCTGAAATATGAATATAAGCTTTTTCTAGTTCGTAGGCGTCTTTACCTGCACCGGCCTTTTTGAATAGTTTGATTCTTTCGTTAAATTCACTATCTGCATGGTTCATAATTACGGCTTTTATTTCCATTGGGGTGATTATGCCCTTTTCTTTTAACTCATAGGCAGAAACTTCGGTTATTTTAGGCCCTAAAACAGCTTGTATTGTCAGTATCTCACATGTGTCGTCTTCTGGAAAAGTTCCTGATACTCCAAATCTTGAGTAGGCATGTCTGAATGTTTTTTGTAGAATTGTTGTTATTGTTTTAGATTTGGCACCGTGTGCTTCATCGGTTATTACTGTGTGAAATTGTTGAAAGAATTCCTTTGGCCACTTTTCAAGTGATTGATAAGTTCCAATGTAAACATTTGCAGCGTGAGTTCCAGAATATTTTCTGGGCTTTTCTGACATAACTTCTTCAACTCTTACTTCACAGGGTGTATATTGTGCTTCTTTGTTTTCTATTTCAGCGAAACCCTCTTCTTTCATTTTTAATAAGTTGTTACTTCCCCAATTATATTCAAGGATATTATCATAAAATTGTGTTACTAAGGTAATGGAGGGAACAATTATTAAAAATTTAGCATCTGGTTTAATGTGTTTTAGTGTGTAAAACATAACAATTGAAATTATCAAAGACTTTCCACCAGAAGTGGCAACTTCGGCCATGCAATATCTGTTTTTAAGAATTTTATAAGCTGATTCAATTTGGTGATCATAGGGCATAAATGGAATCCAATCGCCTGCTTTGGTCTTGACTTTGTGAAATTTGAAATATTCCCGGCAAAATAGAGTGACGTCTTCTAACGTAACGTCTCTGTTTAGGGGGAAATCTTCTTTGTTTTCTAAAATAAATGATGCGTCGATTTCTTTACAACCTTTCATTGCTTCTCGCCAAAGGCCAAAGTTAAATCTACCGTTTTTAAAGTAGGATTGTTGACCATTCCAAACTCCCATTTTAAATGCTGGCATATATTTATAACCCTTAACAAATCTTGTCAACCAGAGGTTAAGTTGGTGATATTCAATACGAGTTGCAGACGTGACAACTATTTCTTCAGAAGATTTATCGTATCTAAATTTCATTACCTATTTATATATAAACTTAGGTATTTGTTGATTTTTTTGAAATTTAGACATATTTTACCATAAGGAGAAGAATATTATATTGATATATAAAAAAAATATTAACTATAAAAATGGTACAATTTATTAAAAAGTTATTTGGATTTGGTAAAAAATCTGATGCTGTTCAAGCACAAATAGAAGAAGTTGTTGCAGAAAAGGCACCAATTACTCAAACTGTGGAGTCTGTTGAAGATGCACCTGAGGTTAAAAAGAAAACTAGAAGGAGCGTATCAAAAAAAGAAACAACTCCAAAAAAAGAATCTGCTAAAAAGGCAACCGCAAAAGATACCGAAAATAAAACTCAGTCTAAACCAAAGACTAGAAAACCAAAATCAGATAAGTAAGATTTATCTTTTTTTAATTATTTCGTCGATCATGCCATATTTTTTTGCATCGATAGCTGACATCCAATAGTCTCTATCACCATCTTTATATACCTTTTCATAGGACTGACCAGTTCTTTCGGATATTATTTCATAGAGTTCTTTTTTTAGAGTATTCATTTCTTTTGCTTCGATTTCTACATCTGAGGCTTGTTGCATCCAACCACCATAAGTTAGCGGTTGGTGTATCATAGTTCTACTTCGTTTAAGTGCTTTTCTTTCACCCTTACTACCACAACACAATATGACGGCTGCCATGGAAGCGGCTAGGCCGGTATTTACAGTAGAAATCGGTGATTTTACAAAATCAATGACATCTAAAAGACCAAGGCCCGAATATACCGATCCACCTGGTGAATCAATATAGATTGATATTTTTTCGTCACTTTCGCTATCAAGAAAAAGCAATTGAGCTTTTATTAAGTTGCAAATATCTGAATCTATTTCATCTGACAAAAATATGATTCTATCATCCAGTAGCTTTGAAAAAACATCCTGTGACATGGCACCGGTATCAAAGTATTGTGGTCCAAAGTTTTTTCTACCCAGTTTTTTGAAATAATCACCTGAAAGTGAACTTGAAATTGATTGTGATAGTAAGAACTTTTGAAATTGATTCATTTTGTGTGAGTTGATTAAATTTTTTAGATTAAATAAGTGAAAAAGTTGTTTTTTTAAATTAATATATAAAAAAAAATAAAAGAAATATGAAAACTACAATTGAAATAGGTGAATATATGTTAACTATTGAAGAAAACAATGGTGTGATTTCTGTAACAGCTGAAATGGACGGTGATGTTGTTGAAGAGTTTACACTTAGTTCTAGCGAGCAGGGTGGTGAAAAATCCGCTCAGGGTCAAAAAGAAGTTCAAAACTTCGGTCAGTTTGAAGAAGAAGACGATTTTGAGGACGATGAAGACGAAGACGAAGACGAAGATGAATATGCACAAGAAGAAGACGAAGAGGGTGAAGAGGATGAATATGCACAAGAAGAAGACGAAGATGACGAGGAGGATATGAAATCGGCTCAGAATAAAATGTCTAACAATAAAATGGCTCAAATGAAAAAAGAACCAACACTTGAATCATTTGGTAGATTTATTAAGAAAAGAAAATTAAACTAAATTGAATAAAACCCACTTCTCAGAAGTGGGTTTTTTATTTCTTCAATATCAAAGCTTCACCGGTTATTAAAATATTTTCACCGCTTTTAACAGTAGTTGATAATTTGTATTTATTTTTTGTTTTTTCAATAAGACTCACAACAACCTCTACTTCATCTCCTATATAACACGGTTTTTTGAAAGATAGATTTTGTTCTAAATATATAGATCCTTCCCCTGGAAAATCATTTGCGATTAACCCAGAAATATAGCTCGCTAATAGCATACCGTGTGCTATTCTTTTTTCGAAAATGGTATTTTTTGCGTATTCCTCGTCTAAATGAATAGGATTGTAGTCATTTGAAATCTTAGCAAAATCAATGACTACTTGTTCGGTGATTAGAAATTTTTTAGATACTCGCATTCCAAATCGATTAGGTTGTTGTTTCGTTCTTTTAAGACTTTTGCTGGAATACCTCCGGCTATTTTTGATTCTTCAATGTTTTTAGAAACAAGAGATAATCCAGCAACTGCGCTGTAATTTCCAATTTTTACATTTGGTAAAATTATACTCCCTGCTCCAACAATAACATGTTTTCCTAAAACTACTTCACCCGAGATAATATTTGTAAATCTCTCTGGCACGGTTGGGTTGGTCAAGTAGTTTCCACTATAGTCATCTGTCGAACTATAAATAGAGACTCTTGAAGATAAACCTGAAAAATCAGAGAGCGTTATTTTTGATTTTCCTATAATACTACAATAAACGGCTATGTGAACATTATTTCCAATTTCTATACCACCTTCGCCGGCACTAATAACACAAAAATCATCTATTCTTACGTTATTGCCTATATCAATTCTTTTGGCATTATATATCGAACATTTGTCAGATATAAGAACGTTTTCTCCAACACTTTTGAATCCAATTTTTTCTAAATCTTCTCTTTTATAAAACATATATTTATACCAATCTGCTCTTTATATAGTTAAATATTATACTTTGTTGATTTTCATATGTTAAATAATTTTTTAGGTTTTTCTGTGTCAATTTTGAGTAACTTCGAATTTCTGATAAATTTTCATAAAGGTGGTCAATTATTTTTACAAGTTCTCTAAAATCTTTAAATACGAATATACCAGATTCCTCTTTGAAGTATGAATCGTGGTCATTATTTGGATCAGAGGTAACAAGAACAGAACCATTTATCACGGACTCCAGGCCTAACGGCCATCCGTTAAAAGAATTTCCAGTTTCAGGATTTATATAAACATCTATATTTTTTCTGTAAAATTTAGCTAAGGATAGGTAGTCCATTGGTTCTACTATTTCTACTCCATCTCTTTTTTCAAAATTACCAACTGCCCAAAACTTTATCTTTTTTTCAGGAAATAATTGATAAAAATTAATCAGTTGGTGATAAATATCGTCGCCTTTGTTAACGGCACTACCCATAGTAGAGAAACAAATATTTATTGTTTTGTCAGTTATTTCTGGTTTCTCAAAGAAGGATTCATCCGATTTCATCAAAGTTCCAAAGTAAGCAATAAGAAAATTTTTATGTCCGATTTCTTTTAGTTTTTTAGTTGTCCTGTGATGTGTTGATATGATATTTATTTTTGGTTCTAAATTGTCTATTTTTGATAAATCTGTATAACCGCCTCCTGGGTAAAGGTGTATGAACTGCTTACTATAATCAAATTTAAAATGTTGGTCAAAAACATTAAAAGTATTAAGAAAGATATGATATACTGCATCGTATTTATTAATATCAAAGTCAGAAGATTTAGTTATTAGATAAGAAGCTAAGAATTTATAATTAAATTTAGTCCCATCTATTCTTTGATTATATTTATTCAAATGGTTATATTTTGGATTGGATATTAAAATATTGTAACCGTTTAATAGTCCTGATTGATTGTGAAAGTCCCAATCAAAATCAAATTGAGTGTCAGCATATGAATCAATTTTGAAAATAAGTATATCGGTATCAAATTCTTCAATAAAAGATATAATCTCATTATTTCTCCAAGTTGAAAATTTGTTTGGAAACATAATGTCGGTAAGTAGAATTTTTCTTTTATCAGATTTTTGATTTATGTAATAATTAGACATTTCAAGATATTTTGACCAATTTCTTGTATCAAAATTATTGAAACCTTGTTCCATAGAAGTAAAAAAATCTCCTTCAATACACAATGGTGGGTATTGAGCGGACTGTCTAAATACAAGTGGAAGTACGTGGTCCCCAAGTAATACATCAACCTTAAGTGAAAAAATCAACCCAAAGTCGATTCTTTCTTTTATCTTATTTCTGATTTCATCGGTGTTATTTTGGTGAAATACATCAGAAATTTGCTTCGCTGCAATTTTATCAAATAATAGCATCTGCCCACCATAAAGATTATCGAAGTCCTCTATTGTTTTTCTGCCATTCCAAAATCCCCAATAAAATCCATCGTCATGGCCTGTGTTTCTTGATTTTAGTCTTTCGATATCAAATGGTCCATATCCTAAGCAAACATAGTCAATTTCTTTTCTGTATTTTTTATATTTAAGTATTGCCTGAGTAAGTTTTTCTTCAAACCCGTCTTTAAGAAGACAGGCGTCGTCTTCCATAGTTATTACATACTTTTTATCACCGCTGTCTTGACTAAATTTATAGAGTATATTTGCAAAAGTTCGAAGACAAGCAATCTGGCCGTCTGTTTCGGCTTCGGCATATTTAGGGTTTGAGTGTTTGTTTTTTTGATAGCCTTCGCTGTCATCTTTAGTAAAACCCCTTACAAATTCAAATTCAATGGTGAGATTAAGATTTTTAATTTGATCTTTAACCCAGTTTACCCTTTCATCTCTAACATAGTAAACAACGATTTTTACCTGTTTTAACAAATCGATCATATCGAGTTACTTTTTATAAACTTCGAATTTGGAAAGATCTGGATAAGGAAGTTCTAAATCTTCATTGTGTTTTGCAGAACCATCTTGGTCATAAAATTGAGAAATCAGAAGTAGTCCCCGAGCTGCAATCTCAGGCATCATATAAAAATTCCAACCAACAACTGGATTAACGTCAAAATCATCAACGTGATAGGAACACTCGTCTCGACCACTGAATCGAGCTTTTTTGAACCACTTGTAAGCCTCTTCGCAATCAGTTAGAATTGCTCCACCTTTGCCCAGTTTTAAGTGTTTGTAGGGTCCGGTAAATGACACACACATATGGGTTTCTGGGATATACATGTTCCAAGTAAAAGTAAGGGCCGAGTCCCAGACACGAGATCCAACTAGTTGATAGGCTCCCTTAATCGTTTCACCAACTACTGGTTGAAAGTCAACTTTTAATCCTGCATGAATAATTTCACACGGCACAGAAGGATAAGTTCTACTTGGTATTTTTATGGATTTTTCACATCTTGATTTTATATGGTGTTCGTAGTAGAGTGAAAGAAAAAGAGCGTTGCTCATGTTGTCAACAGTTACAACGTAGGGCGCTCCGGTATATTTTGATAATTCGTCTTCGAAATTTTTTGTGATTTTATGAACTCCTTGTGCCATTTGGATATTATTTTAGTTTACAAAATTTAATATATAAATTCAATACAAAAGTTTACAAAAAAAGTGAATCTAAAGAAATTTAATACCTATTTAACAGAAGAATATCTTCAAGATGATTTTTATGATAAATCTGGAAATAAATACAGAGTTTATCAATTACTTTACTACGCATTTGATTGGGATGATAACATTTTTAGAATGCCAACGGAAATCTTTCTCCAAGATGAAAACGGATTAGAAGTCGGTATGAATACCGAAGATTTCGCACACTACAGGTCTCAAATTGGAAAAATAAATTTTGAATATTCCGGTCACACTGTGGTTGGATATGCAAATGATCCTTTCAGAAATTTTAGAGATGAAGTCGATCCTGATATTTTCTATAAAGATGTTAGAAGGGCACTACTACAGGGCAGCTTCGCAAAATCATATGATAAATTTATTGAATGTTTAACAACCGGCTCACTTTTTGCAATCATTACAGCCAGAGGACATGAGTCTGGTGCAAATAGCAACGGTGGCCCGATGAGAAAGGCTATTGAGTTTATCATATCAAATTTGAGTTCAGAACAAAAATTATCTATGATAGACCATTTAAAGATGTTTTCGCACCTTTATGACAAAACTATTGATTCAGACGAAAGGTTAATAAGCAACTATTTAGACCTTTGTCAGTTTATTGGAGTTTCTGCACCATCAAGGGGTGGAGCTCCTGATAACCCAGAAAGGGCAAAAGAAATGGCATTTAAGAACTTTGTCAAAAAATGCGACGATTTGGCCAAAGAATTAGAAGTAAATCTAAATGATGATATAGAAACTATTAAATCTGGTGAGACGTGGAAAGTGGTTGCTAAAATTGGGTTTTCAGATGATGATAGAAAAAATTGGGAACATATTGATGATGTCTGTAAAAATCTTAACAACGAAGATTACAGTAATATTGGTGAGTTTCATGTTATTTTTACAGGAGAAGAAGACGAAAGGAGTTTGTATAAAAGAGAGTCCAAAGTGTTTACGTTTCGACAGTTTGTAAAGTTTTTGGAAAACTCTATGTACACACCTGGTTTGGAAAGTTCAGTATTACCGCACACTCCATTTGGCAATATTACCGGTCAATTAAATCCGACTGATAGTATGACTAGACAGGATGATTTCCATAATCGGTTTTTAAGGCAAACAGATTATTTAACAAAAACTTCAAAGGAGATAGTGTCTCAGAAAAAGAAGGAAATTAAGAAAAGAAAGAAAAAGAAAATAGGTTAATTTCCTGTTGTTACGTCTCGTAACTTTGAGTCTCTTTCGATTTGCATTTTATTTTGATTATACCAAAACCGAAAGTCATGTGAAAAATATACGAATTCTTTTTCATCAGAGTTGGGATTGTCGACTAAGTAGCAGGTTTGACCTGCGATAAAATGGTCAAAACTTTCTCTCCAATCAGGGGGAATTTGTGATTCCCTGACATCTTCACCAGATTCATATAATTCTTTTAAATTCATACTACAAATATACTAATTAATTTCGGTACTTAAAATTTTAAATATTTTATTCTTCTTTTTATATGGCATTCTAATTAACTTGATGTTGTTTTCTAGGCACCATTTGGTTTTTATAACATCATGATCTTGCACCTTTTTAAAGAAGTCTTCTCCCCCATACTTTGATACGATTTGGAAATGATGTTGACCATCGTATTCTATACAGATGTTATAGTCATTTAAATAGAAATCAAAGGGTAGTTTGTTATTATTTTTATTTACACAAGACTCGAATTTTTTTTCTCTCTCATATTTTATATTTTTTTCGTCTAAAAACTCTTTGATTTTTATTTCCCCATAAGAAGACCTTAAACCAACACAGTTCAGATAATCTAAATATCCTTTCCAATCTTTTTTATAGATATAATCGGGTCTTTTCGGAAGAAAATCTATATTGTGATTTACAATATAATCAATATAGTCTAATTTGTGAGTTAAATCTAGTTTTTTTAAATAATTTTTAGCATCTTCGTAGTTTAGATATTTTTGACCTTTATCTTTGTTTGAAATTACTAAACTTTCTAAAAAATCAGACCAAGTAGTCCATCCTCTATTTTTATAAGTTATATTTGGTTTAGATGGTATATTTTTAGGTTTGTCTTTCCATCTCATAAACTTATTAATAGAATTTATTTTTTTGTCGACAACAATTTTTTTACAATCTTCATAGTTTAAAAATATTTTATCCGAATTGCTCACGTTACCAGTTGATAAGAAATCACCCCAGGAAATCCATTTATCTTTATAAACGATATTTGGATTATTTGGTATATGATTTGGTTTTTCTATGTCATACCATCTCATAAATGATTTATAACCAGTTAGTTGTAAATTTGATAAATAATTTTTACACTCTAAAAATTCTAAAAATATTTTTTTAGAATTGCTTATATTATTATTTGATAAAAAATCACCCCAGGAAATCCATTTATCTTTGTAAATTATTTCCGGGTTAGATGGCACGCCTTTATCTTTATTTTTTTTAATCCAAATTATAAATTCTTTGTGATTTTTAAATGATAAATGTTTTAAAAACCATTTACATTCCTCAAAGGTAAAAAATTTTTTTCTTTTTAGTGTGAAAGTTCCGAAGAAATGTTTAAAATTTACCCATCCATTATTTTTATAAATGATATCAGGGTTATAAGGTATTTTTTTATCTTTATTTTCTTTTATCCATTTTCTCCATTCTGAAACGCTGTTAATATTCAACCCCCTCACAATGGATAGAGCTGTTTCAAAATCAACAAAAGAGGAACATTTCATATAAAATATATATTAAATATTTGTTACTCTCAAAATGGACAAGTTATACATACAAGAAATTTTACAAAATATTGTAAATAAAGAATTTTCTGAGCCCATCAAAAGGAAAATGGTAGCCTACTCCGACAGGGTAAACATGGCTTGTTTTTATTGTGGTGATTCAACTAAAAATAAACATGCTAAAAGGGGTAATTTATATTTCAATTCTTTGGTTTTTTGTTGTTTTAACTGTGATAAAAAAACCACTTTTGGTAGAGTCTGTAAAGACTTTAACGAACAGATAGACCCTGATAAGAAACTGGAAATGATAGAACACTTAAACAGTGTTATGACTTATTCAGATTATGAAGGTGATTTTGTTGACGCTAAATTTGAAGACCTTATAGATCTGACAGAATTAGAAAGAGTTTTCAATCAGAATTTAACTCCTATTTCTGATTTTAAACCTATTCAAGTCAACGGAGGGGTCTATAAATACCTCATAGGACGTGGTATTGCGCCACACTTACACAAAAATATCTATCAAGCAAAATGGTGGAAAACAGACGATCAATCTGAGTGGATTATTGTGATGTTAAATAGAAGAGACCAAAAAGTGTTAGGTTTACAGGTAAGAAATCTAAAGGAGGGAAAAAGGAGAATGTTTAAAATTTTTAATTTTGAAAACCTACTGGAATGGACTTCAATTGGAAAAGAAGAACCTAAAGAAATCGATATTAATCAAATGGTTGTGTATAATAAGTTATCGTATTACTTCAATATCTTAAATTGCGATTTTTCAAACACACTTACTATTTTTGAGGGTTATATAGATTCGCTATTTTTTCCAAATTCAATTGGTTTAGTCGGTGTTAATACCGACTCAAGGTTTTTAGAAAACGGTGATTTAGATATACGTTATTTTTTTGATAATGACGAAGCTGGACATAAAAAATCAGATGAAAAATTAAAGTCTGGATATCCTGTTTTTTTATGGAATAAACTCTTTGAAAGTATTGTCGATAAAAAAAATTCACCAGACCCTTATTCGTTGCTACATAGAATATCAAAAGTTAAGGATATTAATAAACTGGCTACTTTAGTTGAAAATCCACATGCTACTCTAAAATTAAGTGATTTTTTTAGTAAAGATAGTTTTGATATTAAATGGATACCTAAATTTTCAAAAAAGAAAAAAGTTGTTAAAGAAGTAGATTATAACAAAAAATTTGACGATTTTGATAGGTATTAAATTATTGGATTTTTAATATTCTTGAATTTTGGATTTTTGATTTTCAAAAAACTACTAAAGTCAATATTTCCCCTTTCGTTATTACAATCTGAGCAACAAACCACAAGATTTATTTGTGAATTATTTCCGCCTTTTGAGATGGGTATAATGTGATCAGCCGTTGCATTATTTGGGCTTAGTGTTTTTCCACAATAGATACAATTTGAGTCCTTATTTTGATCTACAAACTCTTTAGCAAAACCTGATGTTCTCCTTCTAACATTTTTTCCGCCCCATTTGAGCCCAACTACAACAAAGTCTTCTATATTTTTAAATTTTTGTCTAAAAATTTCTACCGATTTATAGTTTTTGTTTAGCAGTACTATTAATTTTACTACATATTTCCATCTACGATAAAACCTTCTATCCACTGAAATAAAATGAGAATCGGTGCTATTTAATAGAAACTTAAAAACTTTAATAGTTTTCATTAAGTTATATATCTAAAAGTTAGTTCTCTAAAATAATATATAAAAGAAATAACCACTACTATGAAAAATCAAACTACATCTGGTGTATCAAATAGAATGATGTCTATCTGGAATAATTTTAAATGGTTTATCAAAGAAGTAGCTCTTATCTACTCTTCTGGTAGATCTTTTTTCTCAAAAAAGAGAGTCGAGTCAGGAGCAGCTTTTATAATTGCGCAATGGGGTATGATATTCTTTTTGATTAAGAAATATCAAACGCTTAGCATGACAGACTTTCTACTGTGGGCAAGTGTTGAATTTGCAGTTTCCGGATACTTAATTCACAAAATAGAACAGAGTAAAAAGTTAGATAGCACCTTAACAACAGCTGGTGAAGAAGAAAAAGATAAATAGGGTTTTATTTATCTTTTGTATCTCTTTGATTTATAACTCTTAGATTCAAACTCCATTTGAACTGGTTGATTTGTCATTTCAGGTAAATCTTGAGACTGTTCCTGAGCTTTGATCTCTTTTGTAAAATAGTCAACTACTTCCTGTGAAGTTTTAAATGATTTTTTAACACCGTCAATATGATATCTTTCTGTTTCGGTTGGGAAAATTACTTGTTTTCCTTCAATAGTTAAAAACTTGTTTTCAGGTGAATATTCTACAATTAGACCCATTTCATTTGCTAAATCCGAAAGTTCTTGAAGAGCTAAAGTATATTTATCGACTGCTACTTCCTCTTCCTCCATTTTTGGCATCTGATTCATTTCCGGTTCCATTTCTGATTTCATGTCATCCGAGTAATTATCATTTTTATTTGGCATTATGAACTCTTCGTTAGTTTTAACGCCTGAAACAAATTGATTATATCTTTTAATCATTTTTATTATTTTATTTTTTTTATATATTAAAATTACATTTAGTCTTTTTTTTCTATTTCTGATATTACATAATCTAAAAAAGAATCTAATTCGTATTCAAGACCATTGCAGAATTCAAAAACGTCATAATTATCACCACTTTTTGGGTCCTTTTGAATGGAGTAGAAATCAGGTGAAATTTGGCCCTGACTATAAACCACAATTCTGCCGTCAAGTCTACCTTCAATTATTGAACCGTCTTCAAACTCTAAATCAGGAACATAAAGTGTGCCTAAGTAATGGACTTCATCTCCATAATCTTCGCAGCTATCAAATTCAAATTTGAAATAGCCCCTGTCGTCTTCAAAGATTGTTCCAGTTTCAGTTCTTAAAATTTTGTCATGCACTTCTTCTTCTGTACCAGATTTATACGAGTCTAAAAATTCCCTCTCTAACGGAGTTAAAGAGTCCATGCCATATTTTGAAATTTTATCTAAAATATCGTCTACTCTTTGCTTAGAACTGTAACCATCCCACTTCATTAGATATCTCATTAACTATTTTGTCATTTAAGGTATATATTAAACTACAAAATCAATTGTACTAATTAGTTTTTTGTGGTGTGTTCTTCGACTATTTTACCCTTAACAATTTCAAGGAGTTTTTGAGTTGATAGTCCACAGTTTTGGTAAATTCTGACATAGTTGTTTTCTATTTGATTGAAAGAAAATTTTTTAAACTTGTCGTTGTCTAAAATAGACGCTAATTTTGATTGTCTGTTCCATTTTTTTATCTCTAACTTCAGATTTTCACAAAAACAAATCAAGTGTCCTTCACTTCCGTCTCTTGCGTGTTTCATCAGCTGACCTATATCACATCCTTCAAAAAACTTGTAGACTGAGTCGTCACATTTTATCACCTCTATTAGATTCACTTATCACTTTATCAATTTTTTGGTCTCTTAGCTCGGACTTATGTGACTCTTTGACTTTATCTTGAAAGAAGTCATCTAATTCGTATCGAAGTTTAAATTTCTGAAATCTATCGCCAGAAATCTTAAATAAACTGAATTTTCCTTGATTAATTTTTCCTAAATTTTTTTCATTCTCTAAGTAGGAAAGATATAAATCGTAAAGCGGATCACTTTTCATTTTTTATATATCCGATTTTAATATATACCAGATATGATAAAAATAATCAGTTGGCAAAAATTTTTTGAAAGTTCATATTTTATACTTTCAGAAAAAGATAAAGATGTGGTGGGATATGAGATACTTCTAGCTTGTAGAAGAGTATGGGGATATCTAAAAGTTGATTCTATAACTAAATTTGGTATCACAATTTCTGCTAGTCTACTTAGAAAAACAAAAAACAACAGATATGTTATCAATTTTGTAAAAAAAACATCAGGTGCTAAATCAGTTGGAGAACTTATCAACTGGATAAAATCAAATACAAATGACCTGTTTCATCCAGATGGTAAATATTTTGGAGAAATAATAACAATTATAGAAAATTCCTCTAAACTTGGTAGCTATAGAGAAGAGAAAGCTATAGAGTGTATAGAAAAATATTTTTTAACAAAAGGACAACAAATAGAAGTAACTCCGCCATCTGAGATAGATGATATTGAAGGTTGTGATTTTTTCTTTGAAGTAGATGGTGTAAGAAAGTCCGCTCAAGTTAAAACACTCAAAAAAATCAACGAAGGTAGGAGTAGATTTTTTGTCTACATCAAAGGACACGTCACTGATTTTGACGCTCAATATTTGATTGTAGTAAATGATTTAGAGTGTTATATTTTCGATTCAACTAATAAATTTATGTCAGATGCATATTATTCAATTCCTAAAGAGGGATTAATTTGGTATGGTAAGTTCTAAAAACCAGTCTTGCCAAATCCTGAAAATATGTCCATAACTACAGATAGCCTCTTTGTGATTTCAGGCATACCAAGTGGCTCAATAATAGAATTTATTGGCGAGAGAATTGACTTTTCGAACTGCGTGTCATAGTCTATCTCTGGTGCAAACTCTATTGGAAAAGAACCCCTAATGTAAGCAAACATATCGGTAATAGATTTGTCTCTACAAACATAATATTTAATCTTTGTTCCTGATTTAATAAACTCGTATTTTTGCTGCCAGTCTTTATTTTTATTTAGGAGATAGTTGTAGTGAGCGGCCGATTTTACAGCAAAGTGCGCTCCGGAAACAAATTGTAAGGGGAGGGATTTATCTTGTAAGACTTTGAATTCGTAATTAGAGCAGGACGACTGCATCGCTATGTCATCGATGTCTGCTAATTCGAATTCTTTTCTAAGAGACTTTACTAGTTTCAGTAAGTCTTTGATATTAAAGGTGTCTGGATGCTCAAACAGATATTTGACAATTCCTACAATTTTTTCTCGAGCAAAAGCCGGAGTTGATGACCTTACCAATTCGACGCCTTTTGGATAGAGGTAAGATAGTCTTTCAAAAGAAATTCCATCTTCAAAGATAATATGGCAGATATACTTCTTTTTTGCGATATTTATAATAGATTCCGATATTCTTTCTAGTTCAAAATCTTCTTTATTTTCAACTCCAAATGAATTGGCGTAGGCTTCTAAGCAATCTTTGAAGTATTGGCCAAATCTAAAATGGTCAATACCGTGAATTAAGTCCTGTTCAGTTGACCAATTCCATTTTATTTCAGAAGTAAATGCTCCATCATCTTTTAAGCTATTAAGACCTCTGTCTTTTACAAAGCTACCATCAAATAGTAGTAATTCATAATCATTTGATAATAAATTTTTAAGAGTGTGTATGTCATTTGCAATTCCAATGCAGTTTGTATTTTGACATTTCAAATTTTGGTCTTTGGTCAATATAATAAACCTTTCTTTTACTGAGTTTAAGTAGTGATTATTAAAAATAAGATTTTTCCACTCACAGTGGTCAACTGCGGGTTTAAAAGAAACAAAAAGAGAATTATGAACCAATATATCATTTGCTATAAATGTGTGTGTATCATCATCAATCTCAACATCATAAACATATTCATCATTAAATTCCCCTACCAATTCACATGATTCTATATCATCTAAAAAATATTCTAACTTATTCATTAATTTCTTTAATTATTTTATTAACTGTTTGTTCTATTCCTTCCTTATAAAGATCGGATTCCCAAATTATAATCAATTTATTCAATTTAGTTTTTAAAAAATCATTCTTGATTCTATCCTTTTCCCATATTTCTTTAGCCATTAAGTCCTTCTGGAAAGGATATGGTTTATCATTTGGTTTATATTTTTTAGGATTAGCATGCCAAATATCACCTTGAAATTCAATACCCACATTTAATTCCTTTATGTAGAAATCTATCAAGTAATATTTCTTATTTTCTTTATCGTAATAATACCACTCGTTATCAGCATAATATGCTTTAAAGTTTGGAATTCTATTCAAAACACAATCAAATAATTCTTTTGATACAATAGAATACCCAGCGCCATGTAATCTTTTTTTACAGAAATTCTCATATATTTCTATTCCTTTTGATGTTCCATACTTTCCAATAAAGTATTCCACAGATGTCGAATACTTTTGTTTGTCGCAATATCTTTTCCAAATATTTAGTCCAATATCCTCACCATGTCTATTTATAAGATTTTCTAATGTTACAGATCTTGACTTATTATACTCTTTGAATTTTTCTTCATCCCATCCATACTTTTCTTTTTTATACTCAAATGTATTAGAAAAAGACTGTTTTTGGAGATAATTTTTCCATCTTTCCTTCCCTGATTCTTCTCCCCATTTTTTTATTAAATTGGTCTCGGTGATTGCATATTTTTCTTTCACCCATTTTACAGCAATTTCATGATCTATATCAAAGGCATATTCAGTTAAATAATTCATCTGATTAAATACTCTAGATTTATTTTTATCTTGATATTCTGGATATTTTTTAGATAAACAATCCTCACAAATTGACAAGTAATATACTTTATCTATACCTTTAGATGTCTCAAATGACTTACCCTTTAATTTCAAACCATTTTTACCAAAAATAAAAGAAGAATCGTAATAGTAAATTACATCTTCACATATTCTACAATATAGAGATTCTTTAAAGTATTTAAGTATTATTTTTCTATACTCATCTTTTGTTTTATTTTTATTAAACCACTCAATAAACTCTTTATTTAGTTCCATCTTATACAGATACTTTTATCAGTATATATTAGTTTTCAAAACTAGTATTTTGTCACTTTCAATTATTTCAGATGGTTTTACTTCTATTTTTTTACCATTTCTAAAAACTATCATTGAGTGATCATTAGTCACAATGATTTCCTTTCCTGATTTTGTTTTCAATTTCCATTTATCTTTAGATACCTTGTGTCTTATAATTCTTTTAACAGATGCGTAATATAGATTTTCATTTTCTGAAAAATTTAAAATTTTATCATCAGTTAAAACAGATTCATGTCCTTTGGAAGTTTCACCACCAGACCCGTTTTTTATATTTCTATTATACCAATTCTCTATTGTGAAATTACCACTATCCGTTCTTATTAAAGAATCTTTATGGCAACTATCAGTATCAGCGTAGATACTCACAGATTCATCTTTTGAAATTTGAGTTACGTCTTTAATTGATATTTGTTGATGTAGTTCGATGTCTTTATGCCACTGATTATACCAAAACTCTTCATTAACTTTATCCATTGTTCTGGTTAAATCTCTACCTTGGGCTGTAATGGTTCCTGCTACGTGGTTATTATAGAGTATAAAGTAGGATGTAGCAAATGCCCCATACGAACCGTTTAATACTAATTTTAGCGTGTCTACCCCCTCTCAAATAATTAAGAGGGGGTCAAAACAGAGCGAGCTGAAGAGCGTTGTAGTAGTCTACTTCTTTCTTCAACTCGCTTGCTTGTTTTTTTAATGACTCAATTTTTTGAATTTTTTCTCCTTTTGTCATATCTGTGATATTAAAATTTAGAGGTATTGTTTTAAAATCAGGCGTCAGTCGTCGTCAAAACTTTGCTCAAACGACAGCATTAGATTTGAGTTTTCATCTTGAATTAACATGAAGTTTTCAAAAATATTAAATTCAACATCTTTGTTCTCATCGATACACGATAGAAACTTTTTATTTAGCATTAAATTAGATGAAATCGAACTGTCAATAGATTGAACTTCAAGTTCCCATGCTGATTTTTCAGAAAGTATGACTTTCCCAGATTCAATTGTTATATTTACGATTCTTTCTGAATTTATGTTAGATAGTTTTTTTACGTCTAAAAAGTCTTCTTTTTTAATGGAGAAAGACCACTTTTTATTTTTGATATTTAAGTTATTTTTAAGAGAATCTTTGTTTATATCTCTTAATTCATAATGTTCTCCACCTAACCACTTTACTTTAAGTTTTCCACCACTTACTTGAACCGACCTAACCCAGACAATATCGTCGTTTTCGGTTGATTTTTTATAATTAAAATCCCAAAGTACTGTGTGAGAAGTATTTAGAAAACTCAAATTTTTGACAAATTTTTTAGAACTGGCTAAGATAAAATCTATAGTAAAATCAAAATCCTCAAAATCAAAATAGTCGCCTGTTTTGAGTAAAAAATTTTTAAATGCTAACATTACATTACCTCCCAAAATAGAATACATCAGTATATTTTCGGAGTCGATTTTTATTTTGATGGTATCTTCAATCTTAGAAAGTTCATCAATTTTCTGGATAAATTCCGAAACTTTATCAGACTTAAATTTGAAATTTATATTTTTTTGGGACATACTATATTAGTATTACTTAAAATTGTAAATGTTTAAAGATTTTTTAAATAAGTTTTTTAATAAAAATAAAAATTAATATATAATTATATGTCTAAAGTTAAAATGTTTAGGGAATTTGTAGAATCTCAACAGAGTTATGTTCAGGCAAAAATGCAAGAAATTGAAGATTTAATATCAAATCTACAAAATGGGGATTTTGAGAGTGAATTAGTTTACAACTGGAGTGATAAAAACGGCGAATATTTAGTTGTAAACTTTATAGTCGACAAAACACCGTATAGATATGAATTAGATTTGAAAAAAGACACGCCATATGTTGTTAAAAAATTTGTTGACAACGAATTGCTTTTTGAAGATGAATTAGACGGTGACACACCCGAGGACCAAGAAGCAGCTGGACTTGAAGTCATCGAAAAAGATATTTTAAATTTAATAAACGAGGTTAAGGGTGAATTACTAGAAAGGAGAAAATCAGAAAGATATAAGGGTAGAAAAATACCTGGAAAATATTTAGCCGGACCACATCCCGGTAAAATGAAAAAAGAAATCGATACTTTTGCTGGAAAAAGTGAGTATAAAAAAGATTGGGATGCTGATTATAAATCAGGAAAAGGTGGAGAGGGTAAAAGAGTTAAAACTAAAAAATCATCGGCTACCAAAGCCTATCAAAAAATGTTTGGTGATAAATAATATGAAAAATTTAATGACCTTTGAATCGTTTTCAGATGATTTAGATTACCAAAAATATCTTTATCTAGTCGAAGATATACTTATATTAGAGGAAGCAACGGCTGGATCAGTTGATAATCCAAGCTCAAAAGCGGCAAAAATGATTAGAAAAAAATCAAGACAAAGTGGGATTCCGATGGGTATTTTAAAAAAAGTTTATAAGCGCGGAAGCGCCGCCTGGAACGCAGGCCATCGTCCAGGAACCCCTCAACAAGCGTGGGCCACTGGTAGAGTTAATTCTTTTATCACCGGTGCTGGTGGTGCTCGAAAAGCGGATTCTGATTTGTGGGCTAAAGCAAAAGCCGTGCGAAATGCTCGCGCTAAAAGAAGAAAAAAGAAGGATTAACCACCGGAGCTAAAATTATTTTGTTCAAATTAATATATACCCATATATGTTAAAAAAATATAGCGATTTTAGATTCCAAAATTTACTTTTTCACTTATTAAGTGTTTCAGAGGCTTATATTGAATGCGCGTCAGATTTAATATTTAAACTTAGAGAAATCAAAGTGTTGGGAGGTAGAAGTGGTGAAATTGCTGAAATCTTACTTAGTGCTATTGGTGAAAAAGAGGTTGGTGAGTTATCTCAAAACTTTTTTGATCTAAGTGATAAAGACGATAAAGTTACCTTTATAAGTTCCAATAGAATTCCCTGGGATGACTGGAATGAAGATGAAAGTCCGGCACTTCCCTATGAGATGCCCGGTAGGTCGGAATTAAAAGTAGGAAGAGCAATTAGATACATGCTAACACAACTTGGTGTGACTATCAGTGATAAAGATTTAGAAGATTTTGTAAATGCATTTAAAGCAACTACTGAGTCTGGTCTGCAATTTAAATTGGTCGCCGGAGACGAAATTGCAAAATACTATAAATTAGAAAACTATTTTTCCAGTGGGGGTACACTAGGTGGATCTTGTATGAAAGATGAAGGAAAAAAAACTTTCAAACTTTATACAGAAAATGAAACAAAAGTAAAACTACTTATTTTAATTGACGTAGATGGGAAAATTCACGGGAGAGCACTTGTTTGGAAGTTAAAAGAATCTCCTGCCCCTACAAAATTTTTAATGGACCGCGTTTATACAAATCGTGATTCTGATATCATAAAATTTAGAAAATTTGCAGACGAAAATGATTGGATGTATAAAAAATATAATGTTTCTTATATCAATCAAAGTGTGCAGTTTATTTATAAAGGCTCTGAAGTAAACGGTGTTTGCACCGTAAAGGTTAAAGGTGATTTTTCAACATATCCTTATGTGGACACTATGGCTTTTTTGTCAAAAGACAAAGATGAATTGTCTAATGTTAGTCTAAAAAGGGGTTTCAAGTTAAAAGACGTTTGGGGTAAAAAAGAGAAGTGTGATTTCTGCAATGGCGACATTTTGGTTTATTATCATGGAAAAGAAGAGTTGTGTGATGATTGTTCTGACGGTCATTTAGAATTAAAGAAACTTGGAGTTGAGACTAAATGGAATAAAAGAGTTTAGTCGCCTTCTTTAAAAGAGGTGAAGAACAGGCCACAGCCGCTGAAGTTTCGGCAAAAGAATCCGGACAATCTTTCGCAGACACATTTAATAAATTGTAAAACGATTTGTATACAAAAATTAAAAACCCACCTATAAAAGATGTGGTTTTATATTATTTATACATTGTTAAAACACAATAAAAGGTTGGGGTGTTTTCGTAATACAAATTACCATAATAAATTGTGTTTGATACTTTGGATCCAACACAAACACCGTCATACTTTACACTAAGTAAAAGAGCGTTGTGTGCTGGAGATTTTTTCCATATTTCTAATACTTTATTTGCTCTTTCTTCATCTGTTTTTTTATCATCAAAAGTGCATAAATTCTCACCAATATATTCATAATTGTAACCATATAGATATGTAATCCTGTCAGAAAAATTATCAAAAGTTTTTCCAAAAGAAGATGGAATTTTTTGTGAATGGTCTAAAGGCATTGTTGATGTTTCAATCATATAGGTGAGCATTTGACTATTTGCTAATTTTGCCTCTGAAGAATATTTTAATGGTGTTAGATTATATTCTTTTCGATATTGATTAACCTTTTTGATGATTAGATCATTTACAGTTTGACCAAAGTTGTGAAAGAAAATAAAGAAGATAAAAATTGATAATGTTTTCATTTGTAAAGTATTCGTTCTTGAAACTGGCTCCATTTCCAAGATCTTGTAATTTTTTAAATCAACTATCGACCTAAGTAGTTCATCAACTCTATCATGTTTTTTATTGAATACCCTAATGACTCTAAGTTTTTTGTGGTGTCTCTTAGAAATTCAATATACGACTCAATCAATTCCAAAATACGGTCGTTTTCGGCTAAATGACCATCAATAAGTATTCCTTTTTCTCCTAAGTTGGTTTTTATTCCAAATCCTGTTGCATAGAAAATAAATTTATCTTGTCGTAGCCTTTTGATTTTAGTCGTTTCTCGACTCCTTTTATTTAGAAAAAAATTAATTTGTTCACCAATTTGTTGTCTAAATGTAAGAGCTAAAGCCTGTGCTTCTAAGATTTTGTTTGCTGATGTAGATTGTGTCAGGTCTATTTTAATAACAGAGAATAGGGGTTCGATTTGTTTGTTCCACTCAAGTCTTTTTTCATTAAAAAATTCTTCTAATTTATCATTAGTTTCTTTTGCTTTGGCGATTCTATCTAACTCTTCTTGGTTATATGGTGTCATCTTCTTTAAATAATTTTAAAATTTGCAGATCTCTGTATAAGTTTTTATTAAAACATTTATTTAGAGAGTCATTAAATACTTCTAAAACTTTGTCTTCAATATTTTCTGATAATATCTCTTCTATTTTATTAGACCATTTGTCAAGTAGTGTATCGTTTTCTATAACTATCGGATTTTCTTCATCTTCTCTATAAACTTCAATGCATCTATTTCTACCATCAAAAATTATTTCCATTCTTTCTCGGTAAGGATAAGGTGTGTTTTTATTTGGTGCGGGATCAATTTCAAAAACTAAAAAATAATATCTAAAACCATATTTGATTTTTTTACTGATTTTTATTCGACTATCTGACCTGTTGTCAATTAAAAATTCAATAAATTTATCTACCTTTTCCATTTACAACATGATAGTTTTTTATTCTATCATAGATCTTTGTTTTTGTTTATTTCAAATGTGGTTTTAAAATTCCTGTTTCATAAAATTTATATATAACTAAAAGCAATATTTTCTGCATGTTAAAACGATTTCAAAACTTTATCTTAGAAGATCTCAGAGTTTCTGATCTAGACCCAGAATCTCTTAAAAAGTTGAAAGATAATTTTTTACACAGACTAACTGAATACAGAACGTATATTCTATCTAGTATCAGCTACGATCAAGAAACCGAGCAGCTAAATTTTGGAGATTTAGAAAAAGTTGATATTCCGGTCATTATGCGCGAGTTAAATAATGAATTCACGCCGGAATTTGTGGAAGAGTTAAATGTTGAAACTTTTTTAAGAAAAGTAAATCAAATTCTTGAACTTAAAAATAGAAACACAAAACGTAAAATTAGAGAAACTTTTGATGAATATTACACCTCGGTAGAAGCAAGAGTGAATCTGCTTAGGGGTGGAAACTCCGGTCACTTTGATGAATTTGAAGGTGAGGGTTCGATAATTGGTAGAGAAAAATACGAGTCAGAAAAATATCAAATTCAAATTGAGTTGTTAAAACTTCAAGAGTGGGTTAAAAAAACCGGAAAGAAAATAGCAATTGTGTTTGAAGGAAGGGATGCCGCCGGTAAGGGTTCAACTATAAAGAGGTTTACAGAATATTTAGACCCAAAGGGCTTTAGAGTTGTTGCTTTGGGGATTCCAACAGAAGAAGAAAAAAATAACTGGTTTTCAAGATACGAAAAGCATCTACCAAATAGTGGTGAGATAGTTTTCTTTGATAGGAGTTGGTATAATAGAGCGGTTGTAGAACCTGCTATGGGATATTGCAGTGAAGACCAATATCAAGATTTTATGTCTAATGTTAACAAATGGGAAGAAAAAATAAACAGAAATGGTGTTATTTTAATAAAATTATGGTTTTCTATTACTCAGGATAAACAAATTAAAAGGTTTGAGTTACGTCAACAATCACCATTAAAATATTGGAAGTTTTCTCCAAACGACGCAAAGGTTTTAGATAAATTTGAGATTATTGGAAACTTCAAAAGGCAAATGTTTCAACAGACATCTACTACCAAAAATCCATGGGTTGTGATAAATTCTAATGACAAGAAAATTGGCAGATTAAATGCTATGAGATATGTGCTTTCTGTTATTAAGTATGATAATAAGAATGAAGAAGTGTGTAGATACTATCCTGAAGTGGTGAATATTTTAATATAGATTATTTAATATATAATAAAAAAAAATAACAAAATGAAAATTATAAAAACTTTTGAAAATTATATGTCTCGAGAAGAGATGTGTAATATGTTGTGTAAAAACGGTCACTCTATGAGAGACTTAGTAAACTGCTCTAATGCTGAATTATCAATGATGTGCCGAGAAATGGAAGAAGAAATGATGCCACATTCTGAGAAAAAAAATAACGAGTGGATTAAAGACACTAAAATGAAAAAGGGCGCTCTTCACCAGCAATTAGGGTATGATATGGATGAAAAAATTCCTGATGGTATTCTAAAAAGAATTGTAGACGGAGAGGTTGGAACTAAAATCAAAGTAAAAGGTGAAGAGAAAACTATTACAGCTTTGATGAAAAAAAGAGCCAATTTGGCAAAAACACTTAAGAGTTTGAAGGAACACCAAGAGACTCAAAACTATATGTTTTTTTCAAATTTAGAAACTATTAAAAGATTAGTGGATGAATTACTAGAAATGGATGAAGAGATGTTAGACCATATTTTAAGTGAGCATGACTGGGCTTCAGATCATATTTCTGTAGCAGCCGAAAACATTGAACACGTATTCAACTTCTTTGCAACACACGAAGATCCTCACCACGTCCACGACCACAAGATGATGGACCATGATGTGTCAGATGACAACAATCACATGAAAAATGACGAAATAGAGGCAGATGATGAGATGAAGAATGAAATGCCTGAGGAAATTCAAAAAGAAAGTTTGAGAAGATTTAAAAATTTTAGATAATACTGAAAAATTGATAAGAAAAAAACCCGAATGAAAGTTCGGGTTTTTTTATATCTTTCTGTCAAATAAGTAAAGTTCATACTTAGAATTACCTTTGACATTTTTTATACTCTTCAATACATCTCCAGTTACCGAATCCATAACCTTAAATACTCCTAATTGAGTCCCATCGTCTACAAAGACTTTTATAGTATTTCCTGGTTGACCCATAGCGCCTAAAACCGCTACGTATTTATTTCCAAAAATACTTCTGAGAAAGGATATTCTAAGAACCGATTTATCTTTTGAACTACTAATGTAAGCGTTCTCTAAGGGTTTCAAAAGGTCTAATTCTGATTTTGTATCTTTAACCCGAATTGACGCAAATGATCTTTCTGGGGTTCCCATCTCAACTTCTTCTCTATTTTGAATTTTATTTTGCTTGACTAAATTTTGTTGGTTTCGCCTAATCTCATTAAAGTCTGCTTTTGAAATGATACCACCACGCATTCCTCTATCATTCATATTGTAACCTGCAGGCGGTAGTCGATAAAAGGAACCGGTAAAAGTCATTGATAAAATTCTATCAGTTCTAAATAATCGCCAAATTTTATTGATGTGTCTTTTGCTTGAAACAGACCAACCGTTTAAGTGCCAACCTCTTAATAAGTTTTTTCCTTTAGAGGATTTTCCAAGCACCATCGGATAGATTACTCTTTCGTGGCCTGAAAAGTGAGTATCTTCTTCACCCTTATAATTGATTAAAAATATCATTCCGTATTTGATTGCTTTGGAAATAATATCATCTGAGTATTTTATCGGACTATTTATTGGAATATTTGCAATTTCTTTTATATTTTTCAAAGAAAATCTCGGAATATACTCATTATCTTCAATAAGTTCGTAATTTTCTTTAACAACAAATTCGATAGGCTTTCTGCTATAAAAATCTTTTAATTGAGACAGATTCATTTCTTATATATTAAAAATGTTAGCATATAAAAGACAATAATAAAAATTAATATATATTGTATGAAAATAATTAAGACTTTTGAAACATTTGATTATGGAAAAACGCTAAGCGGTAATAGACAAGAATTGTATTATCATTGTGATGATTGTGACCAAAATATCGAAGAGAATACTGCAACTTTGACTAATTGCACTAATTGTAATTCAACAAATATAGAAGAACTGAGCAAAGAAGAGTTTGAATCTTTAAAAGAAATGGAATCTCAAAAAATGCAAGAATCATTAAAATACGGAAAATTTTTTCAACGTAAATGATAACAAATAGAGAAGAAGCCAACGAGTACTACCAAAGAGTAAACCAGTTAGTTGATGAATATATCAACGAATGGGGTATTAGACCATCCTCTTTGATGAATTATTTAAATCCTGGTAGTAAAAGATTCAAACAATTTTTATCAAGAAACGGATTAAATGAGATTTCAGGGACTGATAAAATCCTTAGAGATGTGATAGAAGATAGATGTGCCTTAGAATCTGATGGAGTTTTGACATTTGAGAATTATAAATTTATAGATGAGAATAACCAAATCGAATCCGATATATTTAAAGGAATCGAAAATTCTGAATTATCTCATGAAAAAAGCATTTCAGATTATTTTGATATCGACCTCAGCTCAATAGATATAGTAGATTCAAAAAAACACTTGTTCAAAGTCATAGATTGGAATGGGACCGATTTGCTTGTGGTTGTTTTTGACAAAGAAGACATAGACTTGATTAAATTCAACATAATGGAGTCAATAATGGACAAAACATCAAAGGAATTAAAAGAAGTGATGCCTGGGGTTAATATACAATTGTCTGAAATCATAGACAGTGAAAAACTAAATAAGAAGTTAGAGTCCGGGCTTACAGAGGAAATAATTACTCGTATCCTATCCAGCGAACTAGGGGAAGAGTGGGACTTCGAATCCAAAATAGGAAACTTCTACCTATTTGTTTGTTAATTCATGAAACATCATGTTATAATATTTATATTTGAGGTTTCCATTTTTAATATATAATCTCAAAACTTATCTTTAAATGGCTTTAATTGGTACATACTCTGTTTCCGGGTCCACTGTTTCTGTCAGTCATGAATTTTCTACGTTAGACGAATTGTTGCTTGGTTTATTGGATAACAATTCAGGAGCTATTGATGCTTTCAATGTTCGAGATGTTACTTATACTCTGTGGCAAAAAATTGATTCTTTTTCAGCGAGCTTAGCAGGTCTGGGTAGTGCCTCTGTTACTTATAACTCATCAACGCCTTCATATTATACTGGTAATGTTGGAGGTATAGCTCAGGGTTCTACTTTTAGTGGTACTATTCAACAACTTTTAGACCGTGTTTTTTACCCCTATGTTCAACCCGAGCCTTCTATTTCTTCTATAGGTAGTGGTGTGTTGGAGTTTGGTTCTCCTTTGTCAGTTACTCTTAACTATAATGTGACTCTTGGGTCTGTAGCTCTTATTCCTGGTACATTGACTGTTGATTCTGTGGCAAAGTCGTTTCCTCCATACTCTGGGTCACACGTCTCGACGGCTACTCATAGTCTCAGTCCAATTACAGCCTCAGAGAGTAATTCTTTTATAATTTCTGTTTCAGATGGTGTTAATGTTGTTACTGGAACACAAACTTTATATTGGCAAAATAAAATATATTGGGGAAAGATAAATTTGACTTCTATTGGAAATCCTAATTTAACACTTTATCCAGGCTCGGCTTCTTCTGTAGCCTCTTTATGTACTGATTCTGCTATATTATCACTTACTGGAGCAGGTGCCAATGGGGTTTTATATGGAGAAGAATTTTCAGTTAGTAAATCAAAAACCTATAAATCAATAAATGGAAATGGTCAGTATTTAATATTTGCATGGCCTTCCACAGTTCCTCAAGCAACCTCTCCTATATTCAAAGTAAATGGAGTTATTAATACGGCGTTTACTAGGGTTCGCACATCATCACCTTTTGTTAACTCACACGGTTTTAGTGGGACAGACTATGAAGTTTGGGTTACTAACACTGCATATAATTCACCAGTAGACGTTGAAATAATTTAATAAATAGAATATGAGCTTAAACACAGGAACTTTAATAACCTCTTCAATAAGACCAGCAGATTCAAATGATAGGATTGCCACCGCTTATGCTTATGAAATAAAAGGAGGTTTACATACTGTTAATTCAATCTCTGATAGAAACAACATTATACAAGAGCGTCGCGAGTGGGGTATGTTAGTTTATGTCACTTCTCAAGATAAAACATATCAGTTAAAATATAATCTCGCTAATACTAATATTGTTGATAATTTGAACTGGACTCAGTTTAATGGCTCTGGGTCGGGTGGTAGTGGCGAATGGATTGATTCGGTTCTTTCTGTTCTAAATGCTGAACCACTCTCTCCGTCAAACGGAGATAGATACATTTTAGGGAACTTACCAACTGGTCCAAACTGGGGCAGTTTCTCATCAGGCTATGTAGTGGAGTGGAATTCTACACTTAGTCAGTGGGTTGGAACAACACCGACAGATGGTATGTCGGTAAGAGTTGATAACGAAGACAATTCTATTTATAGATATGAAACCTATGGTGGATTATATCCTTTCCCTTTTGGAACCTGGAATAAAGAGTTAGTGGGTCAAAACAGAGATATCGTAGCCACTACCTCAAATGGGGCTACTTATTCGGCTAACTCATCTCCGCTATTTGATAATTACACTAAGGATGTTCTTTTTTTCACAAAGTTCTCTGCTACAAACGTAGGAATGACGGCTTCCTTGAATGTTAATAACTTAGGACCAGTTATTATAAAAAAACCCTCTCAGAGTGGACTAGTTTCACTAAATCCTTATGATATCGTTGCTAATGTAGTCTATAGTTTGGTTTACGATGGGACTTATTTTCAGTTAAATAGACCCTATAATAATGAAGACCTTTTTAATGTAAAATACTATGTAGATTCTTTTGACTATATCGTTGTGCCACCTCATTATCAGTATTGGGTTTACGCTGATTTAGAGATAGTTGGAACATTGGTTAATTATGGACAAGTTGTTATTGCTAATGGAAATTTAGTTATGAGTGGAGGGACATTTTCTAACTTTGGGAGCTTGGCTCTAATTTCACTTACTACTGGAACTCCTTCTAACACGCAATTTGCAAACACCGCTACAATTCAATTTACCCAATCTAATACAATCTTTGGACCTTCGGCTTCTGCACAGGTCATAGACGGTTCATTAACTGCTTCTAAATTAAATACCGGATTAAATGGAGGTGCTACAGCAGGTTATCTGTTATCTAACGACGGGTCGGGAGATTTTCAATGGATAGACATAGATAATGGATTATCTCTTGATTCAGGACGAATTATTTTAGGAGGCACTTTATCCCAAAATACTACAATAAATGCAAATGGATATGACTTAAATATTAATGACTTTTCTAACCTATCAATGTCTGGGTCTGTAGTCGATGTTCAATTAGATGGTGGTGTCTTTTTAGTTGACTCCAACTCTGGAAATATAGACTTATACGGAGATTCTATTGATTTAATAAGTTTTGATAGTCTAGATTTAACATCAAATAACAATTTTTCGATATCCTCGCAAACTGCCTCTATCACAGTTGGCAATCTGAGAGGTTTAGAATATACACAGGATTACACGGGAACTTTTGTTTCACAGTCTTTAATAACCAAATTCTACGTTGATTCTCAAATAGCGCTAATCGGAACTGGTGGCACCGGTATCAGTGGAACATCAGGAACTTCGGGTGTTTCTGGTTCGTCTGGGACTTCTGGAATTAACGGCACATCAGGAACTTCTGGAATTAACGGCACATCAGGACTAAGTGGAACCTCTGGGTCCTCTGGCGTTTCTGGTTCGTCGGGAACTTCTGGAATAAATGGAACATCAGGAACCTCTGGCGTTTCTGGAACTTCTGGAATAAATGGAACATCAGGAACCTCTGGCGTTTCTGGAACTTCTGGAATAAATGGAACATCAGGAACCTCTGGCGTTTCTGGAACTTCTGGAATAAATGGAACATCAGGAACCTCTGGCGTTTCTGGAACCTCTGGAATTAGTGGCACGTCGGGAACTTCTGGAAACGGAACATCGGGAATAAGTGGAACTTCTGGAACTTCCGGTGTAAATGGTACATCGGGTTCTTCGGGAACATCTGGGGTACCAATAGACGCTTATTACGGTCATTTCTTTGATACCACTGTTCAAAGTAATGCTGGTGCTACTGCTGCAAACGCAATATCATTCAACTCTACAGAATTCTCAAACGGTGTCTCAATTTCAAACAACTCACAAGTTTTAATATCTAATGGTGGAACTTACGAGTTAACACTTGAGTTACAACTTACAAAACTGCTACCGGGTTTAGGTAATATAGAATTCTGGTTAGAAAAAAATGGAGTCGGTGTTACCTGGTCCAGATCCGAATTAACCGTTTCGAATGCTAACCAACAGAATATAACATCACTTAATTGGTTAGTTCAGTGCAACTCAAATGACTACTTTGAGATATATTGGTCCTCTCAAAACATAAACTTCGTTTTATATACTTCAGGAACTCAATCTGGTCCCGCAAGACCAGAGAATCCATCTGCTTCACTACGAGTTACACAAGTAACCTATCTACTCCAAGGTACTACAAGCGGAACCTCGGGGTCTTCTGGAACCAACGGAACAAGTGGAACAAGTGCTTCTTTAAATTCTTCAACTCCCAATGTCGATACTTTGCATACCGTTGCTATGAGAACGATGTATTCTAGAACAAACATAATTAACTATACTGTTGGAGTTTCAAAAGATTTAATGGGTGGTTTATCAAATTTTGGCACAAGAAACTTCCCACTTCAATTCTTTACTGATAGTATCAACTACAACGCTAAAATCATCCATTTTAGAGTCACTGGGAAATGGGGATCCGCTGATAATAATCCTACTGTCTCAATAACAACAAAATTTGGCACAGATACTCTTACTACCACCACAACTACGGGTACTCAAGCAAATGGACATCCATCTGAAATTTTTGGGGAAATTTTTATAACTGCGGGAAACGCTTATTGTTGCTATTCGATAGGGTGGTGCGCAAATAATGGTACATACTACAGATACGCGTTATCTGATGCATCCACTCCGATTGATGTTACTTCGTTTACCGGTGGGGATTTCCAATTGATAATGAATAGCACAACGTCTAACGACTACACAGCGCTTCTTGGCTACATTCAAATTTGGTCTTAGAAAAAATCAATCTCTTACTAAACACTAACTTTGTTTTTTTGTATAAGAGATAAAAAATGAAGGTCTTAATTATTACTCCGCATTTATCAACTGGAGGCCAACCTCAGTATCTTCTAAAAAAATTAGAGACTTTAAAAGATATACAATTTTCTGTGGTTGAGTGGACTGATATCACCGGAGGTAAGTATGTTGTTCAAAGAGATAGAATAAAAAACTTATTACAACAAAATTTTTACTCACTAAGTAGTCAAAAATCTGATGTTTTAAACATTATATCCTTGATAAATCCTGATGTAATCCACTTCGAAGAGATACCAGAGACATTTATAAATAGAGACATACTAAATTCAATATATGATCAAAACAGAACTTGGAAAATTGTTGTAACCACACACTCATCACAAACGGATTTTAAGACACTAACCTACTTAGCAGATAAATTCATATTAGTATCGGAGTGGTCATTAAAAAAATTTAAGACTGAAGTTCAGGATATTGACGCTGAAGTTTGGGAATATCCAATACAACATATAGATTTTGATAAAAATTCCTTCAAAGAAAAACTCAACTTTAACCCTAAAATAAAACATGTGCTTAACGTTGGTCTATTTACTCCTGGTAAAAATCAATCTGAACTCATAGAACTGGCAAGATTATCCCAGATTAAAGAATTACCAATACAGTTTCACTTTGTTGGAAATCAAGCAGTCAACTTCAGTGAATATTGGCGACCGTTGATGCACCAATTACCAGGGAACTGCGTTATACACGGCGAAAGAAATGATGTCGATGACTTTTATAAAGCGGCTGATTTATTTTATTTTCCCTCTAATTTAGAGTTAAATCCGATTTCGGTTAAAGAAGCCCAAAGTTTTAAATTACCAATATTTCTAAAACAATTACCAACTTATAGTGAAAGTCTTATGGAGCAAACAAATCAAATAACAACAGACCAACATCAAAATCTTACAAATATTTGTAACGTATTAGGAATCTAAAAAAATAAATAACTCATGTATAACAATATCCAAAAAAGAGACGACATAATAAGGCTTCCCAGTCCGTCTGTAAATATAAACTTTGTAGATGGTCCTTTTGTCGAGATAAATAATTTTCCTGATTCGGAATATTTTATTAACATGTTCAGTGGTGATATTCTTCTTTTTAGAACAAAAATATCAAACGGTATGTGGGCTAAGGCCAATAAAAAATACTTCACGATATGGACTCTTAAGTTGGAGAATGTATCTGGTGAAGTAGTCTGGAGTTACAAACAAGATCTAACAGATAAAAAAATATTTATCAGTCTGGAATCAAAATCACTTGGAGACACAATAGCCTGGTTTCCATATGTCGAAGAGTTTAGAAAAAAACATAATTGTCAGGTGGTGGTTTCAACATTTTTGAACGAATTATTTAAATTAGACTACTCGGATATTGAATTTGTCAACCCTGGAGAAGTTGTTCATAATATTTATGCTCAGTATAGAATTGGTTGGTTTTATGACGGCGATGAACCGGACTTCAATAAAAATCCAAAAGATTTTAGAAAAACTTCACTTCAACAAACCGCGTCTGATATTTTGGGTTTAGATCCACAAGAAATTAGACCGGTTTTAAATTTAAAACGTCCACAGAAACTTAAAAAAGTAGGAATCGGAATTCATTCCACCGCACAGGCTAAATATTGGAACAACCCCGACGGTTGGCAACAGGTAGTGGATTACTTAAATTCCTTAGGGTATGAAGTTGTTATTTACTCACGAGAAGAAGACGGTTATATGGGAAATAAGCAACCACTACGAGCAAAAAAATTCGCAGCTCAAAGTTTGGACCAATTGATATCTGACTTAGAAACTTGCCAATTTTTTATTGGTCTTGGATCAGGACTTAGTTGGTTAGCGTGGGCTTGTGATTTACCAGTCATTTTGATTTCAGGATTTAGCGACACTTACTCTGAAACCACCGATAAAACCCTTCGAGTGATAAATAAGTCGGTTTGTAATTCATGTTTTAATAGCCACCGACTAAATGCTTCTGATTGGAACTGGTGTCCAATTCACAGAGGCACACAAAGGCAATTTGAATGTACAAAGGCCATTACTTCTGATATGGTTATAGAACAGATTAACAAAATCATATATTGATTTTTAATATATATCTTACAAATACCATATAACTATGCGAATAAGTAAGATTAATGAGCTAAAAAGAGGAGCATTTGTTCCAATTAAATCATTTAGGTTACAAGACGACCTTAACCCTAAGTTATGGAACGACTTCGAGATTGATAACCAGGTAAGAAAGCAATTAATAACTATTGCAAAAGATTTTTATGAAGGATGCGACCTACAAGCCAAAATAAAAGATATTGTGCTTTGTGGTTCTCTTTGTAATTATAATTGGTCCGAAAAATATTCTGACTTTGATTTACATATAATTATTGACTTCATCGATGTTGATGATGAATATGAATTAGTAGAAAATTTATGTGATTTGGCAAAAAAAATGTGGAATACACTTCATCAGATTAAAATAAAGGGATATGATGTTGAGATTGCTATTCAAGATTCTGATGTTATGCTACAAGAAATCGAAGATGGAAAAATGGGTGGTGTTTTTTCACTAAAAAATAATAAATGGATAAAGATACCTGAAAAAATTGAATTCAAACCCAATGAACGAATGATAAAAGAAAAGTCCAAAGTACTAATGATGTTAATTGATGAAATTGAGGAAGACTCGAAAACCAAAGAATTCAGTCAATTAGAAAATAGAATAAAAAAGGTCTGGAACAAAATCAAAGATTATAGAAAAAGCGGACTTGAATCAGAAAGTGGTGAGTTCTCAATTGGTAATCTAATTTTTAAATTACTAAGAAGAAACGGTTATATAGACCGCTTTATGGAACTTAAAAGAAAATTATACGATAGTCAATTTAAATAAGATTATGGAGTTAAAAGTTAGTGAAGTTCAGGAAGTTTTCAGAGATATGTTTTCAGAAGACGAAGATGCTAGAGCCTCGTCGGTTGATATAGTTTATGAAATTAGTTCAGACCAGAAATTTTACAAAATGGTGGTTTCTATACAGGACTTAGAAACTGAAGACGTTTCTATCATACATACAAAGTTTATATTTAAAGTTGATATAGATAAAAAGTTATTGATTGAAAATGACTTTATTTACCTTTTTGACATTAACTGCGTCTATCACAAAATTGAATTTAAAAATCTAATAAATCTTAAAGAAAAAGTGTTGGATATAATTAAATCTCGAGACTTTGGTGAAGATCTACAGATATTATCTGACTTTGTTGAAGCACCTGCTATGTTTCTTAATTACTATATGAGAAGGGCAAAAATTACTGATTATTCTATTTTTGAAGTCCAATACCAACCTAAGTTTAAGACTACCCCGTGTGATAAAACTACTTTTGATTTTAAAATAAACATCAACAATAATTACGATGTAGAGTTGACTATTTGGAAAGTAGAACGAGGTGAAGAAGAAGAAGTTGATGCCTATAAATACCAATTTAAATTTATGGATGAGATAGTGACTTTTGAGACCGATACATTAAAGAACATGCACTATTTTATTGGAGACCATTTGGCGAAACTACTTGATAAAAAACTCAAGAATAAATAATGAAATATTTACACAAATTTTTACAACATTTAAATGAATCACAAGATATCAGTGACTTCTCTCAGGAGGAATTGGATGAGATGTTGATTCCTATTAAAGATTTAGATATAGAATATTCTTTCGAAGGTCCTAGAACAATTACTGAGGGTGAATATGAAGGATTTACTTCTATGAATATTACATTTAGGAATGCATTCAAAACCGCACCAATGGGTGGATATACCGAAATGATAACGGATGATAAATTCTGGGAATTCCTAGATGAACTTATAGCACTTAAAAACCGATTAGAGAGTGTGCAAGTTTCTATCAGTTCTATCTGGAAATGGGGTACCGTTGTTTGTTTCATTCAAAATGCTAAGGTAGGGGGTGACCTTTTTACCATGCAAAAACTTTATAACGAAATGAACAAAAGGACTTCTGTTGCGAAAAGTGATTTTTCTAATGGAATGACCAAAAAATTTGATAAAGATACCATGACAATTACTGTAAGGTGTAATGGTTTCGGACCCGGTGTTTACACAGATAGAAAGTGGAATGGTCTTTTTAGAGGTATTGATTTTTCAAAATTCAATATTGAAAAAAACATTTCAGAACCAGATGCATGGGGTGAAATATCAGCTGTTATAACAATTACACCTAAAAATTAATTTTTTTAGGAACATATCTTTTTTATATATAATCTTAAATTTTGACTAACCCAGATGGCTGATAATAACTTAGGATTAAACTCTCCTGTAGAAAATAGGGGTTTATTTAGTAGAATCCTTAGAACTCTTTCTAACTACGGTATGAACTACGACGACATGATTATTAGAAATCAAGTCGGTATAGGAATCAACGAAGACCCTTATTCAGCTCGTGGAAATTCAATGTATGATTTTTTTTCACAACGAGCAGTCGCCTCTGTTCTTAATAGAAAATCTATACCATATTTAGATAAAGCCTATGCTGATAAAAGAAGGATTTTAAGGGAATATTCAATTAAAGATGAAATACGAGATTTCGTTAGCGCGATATCAGATGAATCAATTGTCTATAATGATACTAGAGACTTTTGCTCACCAAGGCCAATACCTTCGGATTATCCACAAGAAATACAAGATAAATATATTGAATATTTTGAAAAGATTTATAACAAGTTTGGATTTGCTGATAGTATCACAGCCTGGCAAATGATGAGAGATTTTTTAATAGATGGATACTTAGCAATAGAATTCATCTATGATGATAAGAAAAAGAATATCGTAGGTTTTAACCGGCTAAGACCAGAAACTTTAGTACCTGCCTATGAACCGAACGTTGGCCACCTTTGGATTCAATTTCCAGAAGATCCTCAGTTGAGGAGAATATTTTTAGATTCACAAATTGTATTTATATCTTACTCTACACAAAACGATTATTCAGAAACTTCTTATGTAGAAGGCTTAATCAAACCATACAATCAATTAAAAATTCTTGAACAAACAAGAATAATGTATAACGTTATTAATGCTACAATCTATCAAAAATTTGTTATCCCGGTAAAGGGTCTATCAAGACAAAGAGCCGAAGAACAAATCGGACAATTGATACAAGATTATTCTGAAGAAGTCGAGTGGGATGATACCTTAGGTACACTATCTATAAACGGTTCAAAGCACTTACCATATAACAAACAAGTTTGGTTCCCTGAAGGGGACGCTGGAACGCCTCAAATGGAATTAGTTGGTCCACAGGGTCATGACCTTAACGAAGAAACAATGTTAAAGTGGTTTCACCAAGCACTTAAAAGAGCTTCTAAGATTCCCCTTACAAGATTAGAAGCCGAAGGAGGTGGTGGAAATCTGATTACTGATGCTGCTGAGATGACCAGAGATGAAATCAAATTCCATAACTTTATTATGAGGCTTAGAACAATATTTAAAGAAATTATAGTTAAGCCACTTAAACTACAAATGTTAATTGAGTTTCCAGAACTCAAAGAAGACGAAGTTTTCCTAAACTCGGTAGATGTTATATTTTATACAAATCAGGTTTTCGAAGATTGGAAAAAAATTAATACTTTATCAAAAAGAGCCGAGGCGATAACAACTCTTACTGGGATAATGAACGGAGACAAACCTTACTTCCATATTGAGTGGATTATGGACTACGTTTTCAAATTAACACCTGAAGAAAAGGCCGAAAACCAAAGATATTGGGCAAGAGCAGAGTCTAGTGCTGGAGGCGAGGGTGGTGGCGAAGGTGCTGCTGAGGGTGCTGCTGAAGGAGGTGGTCAATCTACAACGGAAGAAGCTCCAGCTGAAGCACCAGCCGAAGAAACACCGCCTGCTGAAGAAGGTGGTGGTGAATTTGAATTTTAATGCCGCTTTAATATAACGTAGTCAAAATCATTTAGACTTTCAATTCCTAGACTTAGTATTTTATCTAAAACCACGTCTGTTGTCAGCCAATCTCTTCGATAGTTTTTCATTAGTTTTTTTAATTTAAGAGATACAGAAAAATTATTTGAGTTTTTGAATTTAGTATCGACCGCAAAGTCAAAAAGCACTTTTTCGGATAAATCAAAGAATTTATATTTTATACAGTATTTATCATAAACACTACAAAGGATGTCAAAATCAAAATTGTTCAAAATAGCAAACATACATTCATTACCGTCCTTATCAGTATATTCAACACAGTCTATTCTTCTAAATAGTTTATCAATCTGATCGGCTTCGATTAATGTCATATTGATAATAATTCTGTCGATTTCTAGTTGCGTGTGGTCTGTTTCAAATTTATAAAATTTCATGTGCCACTTTTATTTATTAAAAAATAAAAGTTGATTACTTGTCCGTCTGCTATTTGTTGTTGAAGTTTTGGTTTGTTTAATGATGTTACCATATCGCTTAGAACTTTACCCCAATTAGTGGTTAATGGATTTAATTTCAATACTAGAGATTCTATTGAATTATTGTTTAGTATAAACTTAAAACTAGATATCACAGCTGCTGATTTTTGTAATAGAACAGTGTTTGTATAAAGTGGGTTTTCATAGAAACCAACATGATAAACAGAAGAACTATTATCTAACTCGACTTCAAATTCTAATTTTTTCTCGGGTTTTAGTATAAAGTTTAAATTTATTTCTCTTTTGGCATTGACCCATTCGTCAAACTTTGATAAGAACAATTGATAATTTTCGAGTTTTAAATCGAAACAATCCACATCAAATTCGATTTCTCTTTGCATATTCAAAATTCATTCATTCATTCTTTTCTTCTCGTTTAGAGATATTATCAACACCATATTTATTGACCATAGTTTTTTTCATTTTATCCATTACCTTTTCATTTTGTATAGGATAATCTACGCCTAAGTTTTTTCTGAGTGTTTTTTTTCTTTTATGTTCCGAACACTTTCTGCAAAAATATTCACCCCAGTTATTGTTATATTTAATGTAATTCTTAAAAATCACCTCTTTTTGAATACCACAGGTATCACACTTACATATTATTCTATAATGAGAACCCTTTGATAATAATTCGGTAGGTATGACCAGTTCTTCACCGATGAACACTTCATAACCTAAGTCCTCATAATAGGAAAAATTTGACTCAGTTATTCTTACCTCTATCTCTCTGGTTAAAATCATAAAAAATCCAGTAATTTTTTTTATTTATAAAATTTTCAAATCTTTCTTATCTAATGTTAAGTAGAACTTTATGACAATAAGGGTTTTCGTTTGCTATAAAAAATCCACCTCTGTAAAATAAGGCCCAGTATATATCAATATATAATATCAAACCACAAAAATAATTATTTTAAATGAAACCAGTTTTAATAGTTGAAAACTCAACATCATCTCTTATCAGAGAAAATTCCTCAAAAAAAGAATACGTTTTAGGTGGAACTTTCACTGAATTTGGGATTAAGAACAGGAATGAGAGAATCTACACTGCTGATAAATTCATACCTGCTCTTGAAGAGTTAAAGGAAAGAATGAGCACTTTAGGTGCTGTTTATGGAGAATTTGATCACCCAGATGTTTTTGATACCTCTTTGGCTAGAGCTTCTCACATAATCGAAAAAGTTAATTACGTCAAAGAAGCCAATAAAGTAGAGGGCGAGATTAGATTACTTACTACTTATTGGGGTAGAGAAGCCAGAGCGTTAGTTGATGATGGATGTCCTGTTTTCGTATCGTCAAGAGCCGCCGGTGTGACAGAATCTGATGGTTCAGTGTCTCTGAAAAAATTATTTACTTATGATATAGTGGCTGATCCAGGATTTGCTTCAGCTAAAATGACCGTTAAACCACTTAATGAATCTTTGGGATTCAGAGAAAATACCAACTTTAGGATATATGAAATGTCCGACGAGTCAAAAATAAATGAATTATTTAATATGAACACAAACGATTTTGTCACCAAAAAACAGTTGACTGATTATTCGCAGTATTTAGTTAACGAATTAGCTTCAACTAAAAAAGAAGTTAAAACTGCTTTATCAAAAGGTAATCTAACACCTAAAAAAATGGAACAGTTGTTAGAATACTATGAAGAATTAAACAACACTAACTCACAAGTTGTAAAATATTTAGACTACTTAGCTGAAAAAATCCAAGTTGTTGTTAACGAGAACAAGTCTCTTAAGTCTACTACAGAAAAGTTAGTTAAACACAATGATTATTTAGCAGAAAATCTTGAAAAAGCCATCAATTACGCTGAATATGTTGCAGAGAACTTAGACAAAAATATCGAGTATTCTGAATACTTAGCAGAAAACTTAGACAAAAACATTTCTTATTCTGAGTACATCGCTGAAAACTTAGACAAAAACATCTCTTATTCTGAATACTTAGCAGAGAACTTAGACAAAAACATTGCTTACTCTGAGTATATCGCTGAAAACTTAGACAAAAATATTGCTTATTCTGAATATATTGCTGAAAACTTAGACAAAAACATTGCTTATTCTGAATATATCGCAGAACACCTTGATAATTCAATTGCTTACTCTGAATACTTAGCAGAACACGTTGAAGGCAATATCGCTTACTCCGAGTATATCGCAGAGCATTTAGATGATAACATCGCTTATTCTGAATATATCGCTGAAAATCTTGATAAATCAATCTCTTATCAAGGTATGATTGTTGAAAAGTTAAATTCTAATAGTGAAAGACTTTTCGAAAATGGCGGAATGGCACATGAGTTTCCTTCTTTATCAGCTGTTGGTTTTGAAAACGTAGAAGAAGAAAAAGAAAAAGAAGAAGAAAAAGAGGAAGAAAAAGAATATAATGGAATTCCTTCAAAAAACAAAGAAGCTTGGAATAATAAAGAAAAAGAGGAAGAAAAAGAGGAAGAAAAAGAAAATGATTATAACGTATCCGGAAAAGACGATTCTGAATTATCAGAATCTATAAATAAACTTATTGAAGAAGCTAAAAAACGAAAAGTTTCTGAATCGACTGATTTGAACTTCTTGAAGTTCTTAAACAAGTCACAAGTAGACAGTTTCTACGCACTATCTGACGAAGAACAAGAATCTGTTAAACTTCACATAAACGAAAGAAGCTATTTCTCTCAGAAAGAAGTTCTAACTCTAATCGCAGAAGCACTGTCAACTAAAAATGAATCTCTTGAAGAAAGAGTTATCAGATTGATGCCTGAAAACATTAAGCCAATCTGGGAACAGTTAACAGACTCAAGCAAAAAATCTATCCTTTCACAGGCTAGATTGTATCCTGCTGAAGTCCTAATGACTGAATCACAAGTTGAGCATTTCTGGTCTACTAGAAATCTCAAAAAAAATGAATCTTATACGAAACAATTAGTTTCTCATGAAATGTTAATCCAAGAGGATAAAATTTCAGACGGAGAAGCTAAGGCTATCTTAGAAAGATTCAAAAACATTTAATCTAAAAGTCTCAATTGGGCTTCTATAGATAATAAAAAAAAATAAAAAAAATTATGTCACACATTAGAATAGACAAACAAAAAGCTATTAAGAAGTGGTCTCCAGTTTTGGAAAACATGGGAGTTGAAGGTGATAGAGTAGAATGGATGTCAGAATATGCTGAGTTCCACTCAATCAACGAGAATGCTTATGTAAACGCTTCTAACGTTACAGGTATGGGTGCTGTCCTTAACCCTGTAGTTGGTCTTAATAACCCAACAGGTACCATTCAAGGTGCTAACTGGACCGGAGCTGCTGGTTCGGGTGATGTAGGTCAAAACCTACTTCCAGTTGCGATGAAAATTGCAGCTCAAACAATCGGTCTTGACCTTGTTGCTGTTAAACCAACACCAGGTCCGAAAATCGACCTTCTTTTCATCGACTTCCGTTATGATGATACAAGAGATGGTAACGCAGATGAAAGACCACAAGTATTCAAATTGAATGCTACAAACATCAGTGCTATTAAATCTGCAATGTTGACTGGTAGTGGTGCTTCTATCAACCAATCAACAGGAGGTTTACAAAATGGACCATTCTATTATTCAATTAACACGACTGGTGTTACAGGATTGGGTGCTACTATTTCACAAACCCTAAACGCGACCGCATCTAAACAAGGTATCGTTGAGTTTTTAGGATTCTCAAGAATCGACGGATTCCCAATGTTTAGAGCTTTCAGACAGTTCAACACTGCTCACACTGCAGTTGGTTCTGCTGGATCTGTTTTCGCTTTCGACCAAACTAGAAACACCTTTACTTCAGTTGCTTCTATGGTTTCTCAAATTACATCAATTTGTGGTGTATCATTGAGTGGTCAAAGTCCATCAGTTGATTTAGTTTCGGCTCTTGAAGACCACATCCCTGGATTCTCTGCTAACTGGGCTCAGTATGGTTCAGGATTTAACGGACAGTATCCAATGGATAGAGGTATGGATGATGACAGCTATGCTGGAGTTATCGGTCCTAAAATTTCTTCTAAAACTGTAGCAGTTGGTACTATCGAAGTATCTTCAGCACTTAGAAGAACCGAAATCGAAGATATTAAAGCTAACACAGGTATGGATATCGTTCAAAAAATGGAATCTATTCTTGTTAACGAATTGTCTCAAACAATTTCAAAACAAATCGTTGCTAAAATCTTCGAATTAGGAACTTTGAACAGAACATCAGCTCCATTAAATGGTTCTGGTAATCCTATCTTCGACTTAGATACAACTTATGTATCTGCGGTTGGTGGTGAAACAACTCACGCGGTTCAGAGAAAACTTATCACTAAGATTGTTCACGCTTCTAACTTCATCGCTACTGAAGGTCGTGTAGGTCCTGCTCAATACCTTATCACAAATGGAGGTCTTGCTGCTGCTCTTTCTGATATCGCTGGATATACTATTAACCCTGTTAAATCAAAAATGAATGCTTCTGGTCAATTATACCCAGTAGGTTCAATCGGTGATATTTCTATCTACGTTGACCCTTATATGAGATATAACGACAACAGAATCGTTTTAGGAAGAAAGAACAATCCTGATCAACCAGGTATCATCTTCGTTCCTTACTTGATGGCACAATCAATCTCTATCATCTCTGAAGCTACATTTGCTCCAAGAATGTTATTGAGATCAAGATATGCTGTAACAGAAGTTGGTTGGTTCCCACAAAAACAGTTTATGACTATCCAAGTTACTGACGCTGGTCAGTACTTGAACTAATAGTTCTACTACTTAAAACTTACAAAAAAGACCCATTAATGGGTCTTTTTTGTTTTTAAATAATTTAATATATAATCTATGAAAAAAATAAAGAAGTTTCATAACTTTTCAAAAAACCAAGTTTTAGAAAATTTAATATCAATTCAGTTAAAAGAATTACAAAAAAATAACGTTGATATTAAACATCAAAAAATTGTAGACGAATTTAATCCAAATAACATCTATGATGTTTATTGGGGTAGAAACAAAGAATCAAATCACTTTCTAACGTCAAAATTTTGTGGCACTAATGCTAACCCAATAGGTGGTGTCTACCCCAGTGAAAAAGATATTTGGTTGCATGCCGCTGGATTTCCTGGTAGCCACGTTCTTGTTAAGGCACTAAAAGATGACATAATACCAGAGTTTGTGTTAAAAAGAGCGGCAGAAATTGCTAAGAAAAATAGTAAAGCAAAAAGTCAATCAAACACCCCAATAGTGTGGTGTTATTCTAAAAATGTTTCAACTACACCAAACCAGGAAATTTTGACAAAAATAAGAGAATTATCTAACAAATCATTAAACGATGAAGATGTTGATTTTATTGAAAGTAATAAACCCGCAACAGGCAGGGCTTTCATAGACACTATCAACAGAAATATAATCTATATTTAAATTTAATATATACTCTATGAAATTATTTAAGTTCGGACAATTTTTCGAATCAGCAACACAATCTATCGCCCCTAATGACAAAAACTTTGGCTTCGGCAAAGGGATACCACCAAGAATTGTATATTCTAAAAAATTAGAAGAAATTCTTATTACAATGGAAGAAAATAATGAATACTTAGCCTTTGAAATGATGTGGCTGGGTGAACCTACTTCTAAATATTTTAATGGACTTGGAATTTCTTACGTTGATGTGTCGACTAAACCTTTTTGCTTTTTAGTGACTGTAGAAGACAAAAAATATGATATGAAAATTGGAAAATTTTTAAGATACTACTGGCCAAGCCTATTTACCGAAGCAGATATAAGAGATTTTATCACACTGTACAATGAACTCGCATATGAAGGAGACTCTGGTGAACAAATAAAGTCTGAAAAAATTGAAGTTCCAAATTTCTCTTTTACACCAAAAGATGTTCGTAGAACATTTATATCACTTACTACAAAAACATACCCACACTTTCCAGATTGTAGACATGAAAAAGAGGTGTTGCAGTTTTTACCAAGTGATCTTAAAAGAGATGAAATTGGAAATTACTACAAGATAGTTGGTCCGAGTAATCCACAAACTATGTTTACCTGTCACTTAGATACAGCAGATAGAGAGCAAGTTGATATAAACTTACTATCTGTCAGAGGTAGAGTTAGCGAAGAAGGATATTCTTTTAGGCTTATAAAAACTGGATCTGGTGATGAAATCATACATACAGATGGTAAGTCAATACTTGGAGCAGACGACAAAGCTGGCACAACGGTTATGTTATATATGATTGCAAATAATGTCCCAGGTTTATATTACTTTTTTATAGGCGAAGAAAGAGGAGGAATTGGCTCAAATGCTCTTTCTGGTATTTTTACCAGCGTTGATTACCTACAGAATATTAAAAGATGCGTTTCTTTTGATAGAAGGAGAACTACTTCGGTTATCACACATCAATTAGGTAGACAGTGCTGTTCTAACGAGTTTGGACAAGCTCTGGCTAAAGAATTCTCAAAAGGTGGAGTCAGTTTGTCACTTGATACTACCGGAGTCTACACTGATTCGGCGTCTTTTATGGACGATATTGCCGAATGCACTAACATATCAGTTGGATATTATAACGAACACAGAAATTCTGAGATGATAAATATAACATTCTTAGAAAAGTTAGCCATAGCTTCAACCAAAGTAGATTGGGACTCATTACCTACCGTTAGAAAAGTAGGTTTTAATCAAGAGATTTTAGCTAAATATAAAGACTTAATCAGCGAAATAAAAAAGAGTAAATCGGTGCTTGAAGTAAAAGTGATTGGTGAGTTGGATAAAGTTTTTATTAGAATAGACTTAGAAGAACCAAATTTAGATTATGTATATATGGGTATTGCTAATATCCAGGATATTTTAACAAAATATAAATTGTCAGATGCTTGTTCATTCGACAAAACATACCTTAAAATAGAATTAAAATAATGAAAATTAAACAATTTAATACATTTATTAAAGAGGCTATTCGAAAAGATGACCTGAGTCACTTAAACGATGATCTACCTGCTAATAACCAAAATGACAAAGGTGGGTATGATTATGAAGACGATTCTACAAAAGATTATGGTTACTACGATGATTGGTATGATGAGAGCGATTTTGAGAAATTAGGTAAATCTTCCAATCCTAAGTTTAATTCAGATAACGATTACGACGATTACTCAGATTACGAAGAAGATGACAAAGACGATTTAGAAAACCTACACTCACTACTTAGACAAATGTTTAGAAACGCCGGATTAAAAGACGTCAGAGTGACATCAAAAAAACACGAAGAAATTATTATAGAATGCCATTTGCCAAAAACGACAACGCTTAAAGCCGTTATTTCGGCTTTAGATGTGGCTAACAAACTTAAAAAAGATGTTCTATCTGAATACGAGTGTGATTTTGATATTTGGCAAAGTGCTTCTACCGGGGTTCTTGTTTTTGAATTCTATATAGGTGATGAAAGCAATTCTAGCAGACTTCCTTTTTAACAACTTTTTTTGGTTTGTAATATATGATATATAAATTGAAACACATTTGGGGATGTCATAGAATAGATTCGTAGTGTGGTGGTTTTTATGCAAGTGTCGGCTTGTTAAATATCCGACTAATAAATTAGATAACACTGTCGTAAATGGCAACACAAATCAAGTAGGAACTCGTGAAGATTTAGTAGCGGCCCTACAAAACAACCTGCTCAAAGTAGAAGAGCTACAATTTGCTTAATTGTAAAAAATCTACAACTGAACCAGACAGTAAATTTGGAACCGGTTTTTGTTAGTTTTTAGAAGTTTTTTCAAAAAAACCATCTATTTTGCCACTTTAGAAAAAGTGACTAAGCTTGTGAACGAATAGTTATTATCAACTAAAGAAGACACGTTGGGCAGTGCAACGTCATCTCCACCAATTGAAAAGTCCACTTAGAGTGGACTTTTACTTTTTACAATATATAATCTATATGTCAAAGATAACGAAATTTCAAGGTCGATATTACTTTCTTTCTAATTTCTACCCGTGTAAAATAGAACACCAAGGAATCATTTACCCATCTGTAGAGCACTTCTATGTTGCCCTAAAAGTAAACACCCTGCAATTTATAGATGGAAAATACTACACTGCTCCGGATTTACGAGAACTTATTTCAAAAATTCCACTAGCCCAAGATGTTAAAAAAATAGGACAAAGAGTCAAACTCCGAACAGATTGGGGTGAAAAAAAATTAGATTTTATGAATTTAGCAATAACACAAAAGTTCTCTGATGAATCTTTAGCCCAACAACTAATTGACACTGGTGGTTTTGAACTAGTCGAAGAAAACTGGTGGCATGATAATTTTTGGGGAAATTGTAATTGCCTAAAATGCGGCAACAGTGGTGAGAATAATTTAGGTAAAATTTTAATGAAAGTTAGATTAGAACTGATTAAAAAAACAAGACCCTCACTAGAAGACCAGTTGTAGCAAATTGTGGTCTACTCAAAAAAAGAAACAATATTAATTTTTAGAATATAAAATAAACCTTAACTAAATTTAAATAAAATGTGCGCTGTTATTTCTTATTTTGGAGGAAAGAGTTCTTCCGTTTTTATTGACTTCATTAACAAAAAAATACCCAAAATAGGTGTCAAAAATTACCTCGAGCCGTTTTCGGGTTCTTTTGCTACCTACATGGACGATGATACATTAAATTTTGAAAATGTGGTTTATAACGATAAAAATAGACACCAAGTCAATCTAATGAAGTGTTGCGCTGAACCGGAAAAGTTTTTATATGTTCTGGAAAAATTGAAACAAACAATTCTTAATACAACCGAAACGGATCCCCAAAAAAAATGGGATTTCTATAAATCTATCTATAGAAAGTATGTAGACAATGATTTTTTAGACAACAATGACTTTGAAATGGGTGACTTTAAAAGAGCTGCAATTTACGCATTTCTTATCACTTCAAGTTTTTCCAGTGTCTATCCACGAGGCGGTGGATTTACTGGGTATAAAAAAGATACGGATAAACTTAAATTAGAATCTTTAATATCTAAATTAAAGAAAAATAAATATACACAGAAACTACAATCTATCACCGAGTTCAACAATATTGATTTTCAAGAACTAATCTTAAAATGGGATAGCCCAGAAACTTACATTTATTTAGACCCTCCTTATGCTAGATTTGACGAATCAAAGGGCGAAGACGATGCTAAGAGGCTTTTCTGGTATGGGTCTGATGCAGAAGGTGTATTTGGACCTGCCTCACACAGAAGACTTTTAGAATTGATTAAAGGTATTGAAAGTAGATGGTCATTATCATACTATTATTTCCCACTCTTAGAAGAGTTATTACCGAAAGATAAATATCTTTGGTTTGAAAAGGAAGTTAATAGAAGTTCCGCAAACGGTGGGAATAATCATGAGTCAAAAGGCAAAGCCGAAAAAGGAGTCGAACTACTGATTCTAAATTATGATCCAGTAACTGGTGAAAGAATATAATATATAAAATAAAAAAATAATTATGAAAATCAATAGTGACGTTATTTCAGGAAACGTAATTAGAGACACCGAAGTCTATGTTGTAGAAGACAACAGATTCTTAAATAACCTTTGTGTATCAAAAACAATTTTACACCCAAATAAAGAAACTTCTGGGCATTCACACCCTGGATTAGAAGAAGTTTATTTCTTTAAAAGTGGTACGGGTATAATGCAGTTAGACGACCAAAGAATAGATGTCAAATCTGATGACATTATTTTGATCCCTGACGGGGCCTTTCATAAAGTTTTTAATACCGGAAACTCTGATTTAGTTTTTGTTTGTGTTTTCCAATCTTACGAAAGGACTAATTAATTATGCAATTTACTGACCACTTAGATAAAATAAAAGAACTTGGATTCACTATTGAGATAATCTGGAATACCGCTGTAATAATTTCCTATGAGAATCCGTCTTGGGGCTCGTCTACATCGAATCAATTTGGTTTCAAAGTTCTTTATTGTAGTTATTTATTTAGAGATGACTTCACATTTGAAGAATTAATCGAGTGTTGTTGCGATTTCTTTTATAGTTGGTACAATAAAAATTTAGCCACACTCAATCAATACGAAACACTTCAAGTTGATGATATTTACGAAAAGTTGATAGATTCAATTTTAGGAGATATTACTAAACAGGTTTACAGAGACAATTCAATAGATCTAATATTTGAATAAGACTAGCCCCACTTTTCAATACTCTTTCTAAACCTTTCGATATGGGAGCTTAAAGTATCAAACTTTTGCATAAAATCTTTGTCAAAGTTGTAAAGGTCCTCGGTAGTCAATTTCATCATCTCATCATCTCTTTGATCGGAATTTTTTGCTTTTGTTTTCCAAATTTCGATTAACTTCTTTGGATCATATTTGTTTTTTGGGTGAGCCGAGAATAAAAATCTGGGTAAGTCTTCCATCATTATTCTATGACAGGTCACTATTTGAGCAGCGTTATAGGGTTGGATGCTATATTCCAGTCGTAATTTTTTTAATTCTCTATAAATAATCTCATGTTTTACTTTTATAAAGTGATTTCCTTTCTTTTTTATATCCTGTTGAAAGTCTAATTCTTTAATATACTTATCAAAAAAAAGTATTCTAATCTCAAGTGGTATAAAGTTGAAATTTACACATGTAAAAAGAATATTCGATTCATAAAGTTTCTGTTCGGTTATAAATACAGGTGAGTATCTTATCCAATTAGAATCATCTTTGTAATGTAGAAAATAAAATTTTCCCGGTATCATCAGTCTTACGGGAATTGCTTTTATTTGTTCAGTTGATTTGGTGTAAGATTTATAAAAATCTATTGAGTTTTCTTTGAAATAACTTACCGGGTCGTTAGAACTAACCAATTTATTTAGTTTAAATCTATCATATAATTCACCCATTTACTCAGAGATTGTTTTATTTATATATAAATTATGATAAACGCTAAACCCAACAACTCAAACTATAACCAGGGCAATTATATTCCAAAGTTTAAAGAAAAAGTGCTGAAATTAAATTCACTTGGAGGCGTATTTTTTCGAAGCAGTTGGGAGAAAAAGATAATGACTTGGTTAGACCACAATGATAAAATATCTATTTGGGGCGCGGAATGTTTGAAAATTCCATACCAGATGACACACTTTGATAAAGGTGATACTAAAATAAAAGAACACTCGTACTATCCTGACTTTTATTATGAAATGAAAATTAATGAGACTCTAACAAAAAAGGTAGTAGTTGAAGTCAAACCTCAAAAAGAATATAACATGGTGTTAGCCCTAAATGAAGGCAGATTGGAAATTCCTGAAAACAGGGGAAAGAAACTCAAAAACTTTGAATACGATCTAAAAATGGCTTATAAAAATAAACAAAAATGGGACACTATGATTTCTTGGTGTCAAAAAAAGGGATTTGAGTTTATAATAATTACAGAAGATCACTTAAAAAAATTTAACCTATAAGTTAAACAACAACAAACTAAGTAGAACGATGTTTACCACAGGAACAATACGGTGATATCGTGAATACAATGATTTATTTGTATAATATAAAGGAAATCTTAAAATAATCAAAAAAGATAGCACTAAATAGATATTAGAAACTTGTAAAAATATACCAATTAAGAGCCAGATTATAAAAAGAGGCTTAAGGCTATAATAAACTAAATCTAATTTTTTATTGAAATCCCTGACTCTAATCGGTTCATCTAGTCTTTTATAATGGTAGATATAGTAAGAATTAGAGAAAATGAAAATTAGTGAAATAAGATTAAACATTATCATAAACTTCGATTCTTTTTAAACTTAATGAATTATTAAATTCAACTTCTGAGAGTCTTATATCGGATTTTCTTTTTAATATTTGATAAATTGAATTGTCAACATAAACAATTTCTTGCTTACCGACCGGTCGCTCTGTGGTATTTCTTTCTAAGTTTTGTAAAAAATTATTTCTAGAACTTAATGAAATATGCAAAGAACAACCATCGGATTGAATAGAATTATCAATTAGCCAAATTTCCCAAAGTTGAATATAGACTTCTTTCATTAAAGTATTTGAAACTTCTATATTATTAATTTAAAACTTTGTTGAATAAAAAAATAAAAAAAATAAAAAAATGAAAATTAAACTAGAATATATCTGGCTTGATGGGAATGAACCACAGAATTTAAGAAGTAAGACCAAAATTGTCGAATCAGATGGATTGGATAATAATATTGAACTATACCAAATGTGGTCTTTCGACGGAAGCTCCACAAACCAAGCAAAAGCAGGTCGTGGTGAAAATACAGACTGTTTACTTAAACCTGTTTTTGTAGTAAGAGATCCGCTAAGAAGTGTATATGATAAACTGGTACTTTGTGAAGTTTTGAATCCTGATGGAACTCCACACATTTCAAACAAAAGACACATGCTTTCAGAGACACTGCTAGAATTTAATATAAATGACAATGTTGAAAAAAATGATTCTCCTTGGTTTGGCTGGGAACAGGAATACACATTAACTCATAAACCAAAAAGTCCATTTTCAGATGGTGTAGGTCTGCCTTTAGGATTTACAACAGATGAGCCATCAGAAATGCCAAGACCACAAGGTGATTACTACTGTGGAATAGGAGCCGATACAGTTATTGGAAGAGAGATTGTTGAAAATCACATGAATATGTGTCTAGAAATTGGTCTGGAAATTTCTGGAATAAATGCCGAAGTTCTTCTTGGGCAATGGGAATATCAAATCGGACCAGTTACTCCAATTAACGGTTCTGATCAACTCTGGATATCTCGTTATATCTTACAGAGAGTGGCCGAGAGATATAATACAAACGTATCATTACACCCTAAGCCTATTAAAGGTGACTGGAACGGCACCGGTTGTCATGTAAATTTCTCTACTCCATCAATGAGAGAAAATGGCGGATTTGAAATTATCAAAGAGACTATGTCTAAATTAGAATCAAACCATATCAATCACATAGAAGTCTATGGCCTTTTTAATGAAGAGAGACTAACAGGTGAACACGAAACGTCTGGTATACATGAATTTAGTTTTGGATATAGCACACGAGACACATCAATTCGCATACCCGCTCAATCTGTGATTGATGGAAAAGGATATTTTGAAGACAGAAGACCCGCTTCAAACTGCGACCCATACTTAGTCACTGAGCGTATGATTAGAACTGTTTTTACAGATATTTAAATATTCTTTTTAGACTTCTCTATATCAATTATTTCTTCAACATCTTTTTCTAAGTGTTGTTGTTGTTTTTCAATTAACTCTGTTAATTCCTCAATTTTTTTGGTCATTTTGTACATATCGCTCATCATTTTATCTGATTTTTCACCAGATTTTCGAGCTGTGTATCCGAGCACTGGTAGAGCTAAACCTTGAAATACTACTGAGCAAAGATAAGATGCCCACGCTACTACTGTTGTTGGTTGAGTGTAAAAAAGTGGAACAGCAACAAGAAAACTAATCACATAAAAAGTTAACATAATTGATAGAACATAAGAAAGTCTATCTGCTAGATAATCGTTGAAATTGGATATAATTTTTTTTATTTTTTTCATAGTGGTTTTTTCTTATATATTAAATAAAAAAACCTAATCAATTTTTTGATTAGGTTCGATTAGGTTGTTTTTTTTTATCAGATTGAGTGTAGACCTTGTCCTTCATTAGATCCTTCAATAGAGAGCAGTTTTATTTGATTATCGCTGTCTCCTTTTTTGGAGTATATTTGGTTAAATCCCTTGGCCAAGCCGCGTTTAAATATCTCCGTGAAGTAGGCAAATGCGTTAGTCGATTTTTCTTCATTGAAATTATACCAGTTTTGAAACATATCTAACAGACCCGATTGATAACAATCTAATTTGTCGTCATTTGACCAGTATCTCATTTTTTTAACAGTTTTCTTTGCTAAGAGTTCTAGCATTTTTTCTGCGTTTCTTGTTAATTTTCCTTGTGCTTTAGACACGATAATCTCTACGAAGAGATCTTTATTATTTAGATAAATGGCTTTAGGATTATTTTTTTGAATAAAAAATCAGAAAAGTATTTTTTATTTAGTTTGGAATTTTGAATTAGTTTTAATTTTCTTACTGTATGAATCATATTAAATCTAACTTTTTTTTCATGTTATATACTTATTCATCAAAAAAGTTTATTAAAATAAAAAACCCTCTTAAAAAGAGGGTTTCAAAATTTATTTCAAATAATTAAAGTTTAATTCTTTCGTTGTATTGTAATTCTTTTACTCCGTTCAATTCGGATTCAAGAACCGTTTTTCTTTTTTCTAAGTTTTTAAGTGCTGTTGTTAATACTTCAGACTCTCCGATTAGTTTGATTGAACTTTTGACTTTCTCAATATTGAATTTAACATCTTCTAATTTTAGTGTTACTTCTCTTTCTTTATCTTCAAGTTTTCTCTTAACAACTAATTCTTTTGAAAGTTTGTCTTCAAAGAAATATGTTAAATCATAATTTAATTCATTCTTTATTTCATTAACAAGTTCTAATGCAGATTCATATTTAAAGAAGGAGTTTCCGTATCTTTCGTCGCATCTATAAAGATAGACATTATTTTTATAGTTAAAAGCAAAGCATTCCAAATAAGGATTTATCAAATTTGTTACTCTTTTAACTACGTCTAATTCAACGAATTTATCTAAGTTTTCAGATACTGTTTGTAACATTGGATAAAAGTTTTTGTTTACAATCGGCACAATAGGAGAAGAAAATAAAGATTCTAAAGTAGTTTCTTCGTTTAATTCATCATCGTTTACAAAAAGTAAACCTTTCTTTGAAACAGACATCCCAAGTGTTAGATATTCGGATATTCTAAAATTAATTCTATCCTCAACAATTGTAGCATAGTTCATAGCTGTTTGTAGAGTTCTTAAAGTAGTCAATTCCTCTTCGTTTTTAACATTATTTTCTAAAAGAGTCTTTTCAATTGAATTTTCTGTCAAAAGAAACCAAGAATCTTTGATTAGAGCGATGTGTCCATCTTCTACTGTTTCAACAATTGTGTAAACGGATTCAGATTTGCCTCCACTCAAAAGATTTGCTCTTTTTTCAGGTGATTTTGTTAAATTGTGAACAAATAATTTAATTTCCGGAACCCAATCATATACAGAAAGTTCATTTAATATTTTTGAAAGTCTATCTTGGTCAGAATCTAAATTAATTGTTTGTAAAATGACATTAATTGGCTGTCTGTAAAGCTCACCTTGATTTTTTGAATTAAGTACATTATATAAGTTTTTTAACTCATATAATAGCTCATAATTAGACATATCATCGTTTAGAGATTCGAGTAGAGACTTTACTGACTTGTCATAAGTATAAGGCTTTAATCTTTCGTTTAATGACATAACGATGTTTTTTTCTGAATGCGTGTCACATGCATTCATATGCCCTTCGACAATTTGACAAATTTCTTCTTGGTCTAAGGTTAGACTCCTTTTGAAATTGAACAATTCTAATTTAAGATTCTTCATATTTTTTTAAAATATTTTTTAGTTTAATACTCTATATATTATTAATTAAAAGTCAATTTTTTCTTTTTTCCTGCTGGTAAACTTATGAATTTGGATTTGTTGGTCGGTTCGAGCCTCCTTTTGGAGGAGATGGATTACTACCAGCATTGATATTATTCAACCTAGCATTTTTTTCTCTGGCTTGTAGAATATTATTGAACCACTTTGTTCTTTTAGGTGCTATCATGAAATAATCAGGATCATTAAAAAGACTCGGATTTTGTTTCTTTTTTGGAAATTCTTCTGGAAAAACTGGGGGTATGTTAACATTTGCACCCGTGGCTCCTGTAATTGGTGGAAATGGTGGCTGAACAAACGGGGGCTGAAGTGAACCATCGTTTATTGGATATTGACCAACTGGGAAAAAAGCCGGTGGCTCACCATTTGTTCCTTCAAACGTAGATCCATCACCATATGTTCTTGTGTAACCCTCTGAGTTGATTCTGTCTTTTCTCATTGCTGGGTAGTAAGTGTGTACTTCAAAAGAAACTTTAAGTGTTATTGAATTATCCGACGTCAGATTTTTCTCGCGAGATATCTGAATAGTATTTGTATCCGGCATCAGTATCATGGCGTCTATATTCATAAAATTGTATTCAAAATACATATATTTATACATCCAAAGTGTGTCCATGATAGCTTGAGAACATTTGAAAGTGTCTACTTCAGACGACAATAACACAGTTAAGTCGTAATTTACAGTTATAGGAATACTTCTAACTCTGGCTAAAATTTTTCTAATTTCGATTTCGTTTTCCACTACCATTCTTAGCCAGACATTCGGATTTGCAAATTCATCTGATCTTATATTAAATCCTGTCATCGTCAAATGGCCTCTTGGAATAATATCAGTGTTTAATTCAACAAAACGATTTTCAGATACAATATCATCGCTAAATGAGTCTAGTAAAAACCTCTCATCACCTGTCAAAGAGTAGTAAAAAGGCACGTTCACATTTACATCACCTGAGCTGAATCGATTCACCCATTTTATTTGACCTTCAAAAGTGTCCAATACACAAACAGTAAGGTCTCTAAAAAAAACATCTTCAAAATTAAACCTTTCACCAATCATTGAACTATATATAATTTCAGAGGTCTTCTAAATTTAACTTTTGTAATTTATTTGTATATAAACATTATGAGTTCAGTAAACCAGTTACTTTTATGGGAAAAATGGCGACCAAAAACGTTAGACGATATGGTTTTGTTGCCAAGAATTCGTGAGTATTTCACAAACGGCGTGCCGAATAATTTTATATTTTATGGCCACTATGGTACTGGTAAAACGACTTTAGCTCGAATTCTTATTGGTAAGTATGATAAAAGTAAACCACATCTTGAGTTAAATTCTTCACTATTTACATCAATAGATGTTTTAAGAAATAAAATTGACGATTTTTGCAAGTTCTCTTCTATTATGGACGCTGAATCAGATATGAAATATGTTTTTTTAGATGAGTTTGAAAGAGTATCCGCTCAGTTTCAAGATGCCTTTAAGGCCTTCATCGAGAAATACAATAAAAATGTTCGATTTATAATAACTACTAATCACATTCATAAGATTTCCGATGGTATAAAGTCCAGAATTCCTCAGATTAATTTTGATTGTCTCAATGTCGAAGAAGAAAAATATATTCAACAACAAATTTTTTTAAGAATAAGAGATGTTATACTACTAGATGAAAATAAAACTTTACCAAAACAGGACATTGTCAATATTGTTAAAAAAAACTTCCCAGATTTAAGAAAAACATTAGTTCACTTACAGGATTTCTTGACAACTGGGCACCAAGATTCTTTGGGCACCAGCGTGTCAAACCGATTAAAAGAAGAGTTATTCTCGGCCATATTCGACAATCAAAACGATTACGAAAAAATATACCATTTTGTTAACTCAAAATTTGGACCAGAAAAAATTGACGATATGTTAAATATTTTAGGAAAGCCTTTTATAGACCATGCTATTGAAAGAGGTGTCAAAATAGATAAACTATTCCAGTGTAATTTTATTGTCTCTGAATATCATCCAAAAATCGAAACTTCATTAGACCCAATAGTTCTGGCGATGAGTGTAATAGGAAAACTCCGAGAAGCAGTATCTGAGAGTTAGTATATTTATATATAACTTAATGGAATCAAGTTTTATAGATTTTTATATTAGATACAAAGGTCATCCTAAATTTCGAAACACTGAAATAATCGAAGATGATGTGGTGAGAGTTATCATACAGAAATGGGAAATGATTATATTCACTAATAAAGGTGACGTATTGGCTAATCCTGAATTAGGTTCCGATTTAGTAGAGTTGCTACATGAGACCAGATTATCCGCCGATGCAATACAATCAGATTTAATTCAGCAGATACGCAAGTTCATACCAGAAATAAATGATATAGAATATTCGGTAGTAGTTGACTTTTTTGAACATCCAGAAAAACATGAAGAATATATGACAATAGACTTTACAATCGCTGGATACGAGGTCAGTGCGGTGATAACATAATTTTTAATTAAAAGGGTTAGCAAAATAAACAAAAACTAATTTACAACCTCTTTGTAGTAAGATAAAAAGAGATATTAAAATTGATTTTATATATAGTTAATGGTTTGTATTAAAAAATTCGAAAAGTTTCAAAATGAATCTATATTAGTAATTGTAGATGTTCAAAAGTCATTTAAGAAGTTCTTTAGTGAAATGTATTTAAATGAGTTGAAAAAGTATTGTAATAACTTTACTGATGTTTATCAAATATTTGATAATCATGTCCATGGTAAGAATCCGGATAAAGATTATCTATATGACCATAATCCAGATGTCCCAGATCATAATGATATTTATAATTTCCCAAATCAAAAGGATATTATTGAAAAAAGATATAACTATGATGTTGATGTTGAATTTTATAAAAAGATTCTAAGTAAAGAAGTTTATCAACAGATTAAGTCTCAAGAAAAGACTCTAAGTAAAGGTCAGTATTTTCCAACAGAAGAAGGTACTATTATAGTATTCATTGGAAACAATCATCAGTGGTTTCAATGTCCCGTTAAATTGTATAACTTACTTCAAAAGTTAAAAGGTAAAGAAGTTACTATCGTAGGTGGTGCTGACTCCGAGTGCCTAGAAGATATTATTACAACAGCTGAATCTTTGGGTGTTAATATTAAAAGGGATTGGAAATATATCTACTCAGCTAGTCATTGCCCTATTAGCTAAACTTACCTATTTGTGCATAAACATCATAGTCAGCATCAACCACTAAAAGCGTTTTTTCTTTGTGATTTTCGTCTTTGCCAACTTCATATCTTTTGTTCTAATTTGTTGAACATAGACAAATGCTCTTCTGATCTGTCTATGTTTATCAATTCTAGTGGAAACGACTTAATTTTTTTACCCACTGATGAATCTATAATAACTCGGCCAAATAAATTAGAACCCGAAATGTATATTGAATCAAGTATACACATTTTGCCATCAAAATCTTGACTTATTGCCACTGGAATTAGAGGTTTTCTAATACCGACTTTTGTGAAATCTAGAAGATTTATTTCTCTACTGTTAAAACTAAATCTACCACCTAGTTTGGTCCAGATTTGGTATAAATTACATTCACCTCTGCGTCCGTCGTTAACAAATTCTAAGGCGTCGACAAAGGCCTCAAATAACTTAAGTCTTTTCATACTTAAGTATATATTATTCTTATATTTAAATAATTTAGTTATTATATAAAATATCAATCACTTCTCTATCAATAGGTGCATATTCTGTGTTACTATTTGAATTTTGATAGAAAATGCTTTCTGGATATTTTTCTGAATCATTAAAAAATCCTAATGATTGTGTAAGTTCTTCTCGTAAAATACTTTTTTGTGAAATTGTATCATCACCAGACCCAACCATTTCAACATACATTACAGATCCAGACGAAGGATATACTTCAAAATATCCCCAATTTCCTCTTAGATTTTCTTCTTGAATTTGTGGATATAAAGTTTTGAACCCTTCTTTTGAGCCTAAGAAAATAAATGTGTTTGCTTCACTACGATTTTTTACAATCTTGATTTCAATCGTATTAATAATTTCATTGAGGTCTTTCACAATTTTATCTAATTCATCCATCATGTATTGAGGACAAGATCCATGAACATAGATTTTAACGTCTCTTTTCCATTTGAACGCTTTATTTACACCACCGTATTCATCACGAAGACATATTTCTTTATAGTAATCCAATGCTTCTTGTGAATGATGGCTGTCTATTGACACTAAATCTGTTGACGTTGATTCGGTTTCTGATGGTCTTTTAGAAAAGTAGAAAGCGATTAATATGATTGATGTCAAAGCCAACCAGTTGATTATTTTTTTCATATCTTTTTATTATTTATAATGATATTATTAAAAATCAACTAGTTTATATTAAACTTTAACTCGTTGGGTTCAAATATTACTCAGCTGGAAGTTCTTCGGTTCCTTCTTCTTTAGACTGACCTTCTTCTTCTTTAGACTGACCTTCTTCTTTAGACTGACCTTCTTCTTTAGACTGACCTTCTTCTTCTTTAGACTGACCTTCTTCGGCATTTGGCTCTTCGAATTCTTTGTCTTCTGGCTTCACCTGTGATTGAGATTGGCTTTGAGCTTGACCTTGAGCTGGCTCTTCAGTCTTTTCAGGAGCCTCTTCAGTTTCAGGAGCCTCTTCAGTCTTTTCAGTAGCCTCTTCAGTTTCAGGAGCCTCTTCAGTCTTTTCAGTAGCCTCTTCAGTTTCAGGAGCCTCTTCAGTTGATTGAATTTGAACTTGGTCTTGCGACCCTCCCATTAAAATGTTCGATGGTATTTTTTCAATATCCAGATTGTTTAAGTTAATATACTTAATGATTTCTTCTGCGATATCGACATCTCCGAAAAATTGTCTCAGGTTTTTTCCGGTTGTATCTTTTACCTTTTTAACATAAGCGTTAATCAAAGACTGTGGTATATCAACCATAGTCTTAACTTTGTAAATATCGTTAACTTGAAGAACGGATTCTTTAATAATCTCCTCTCTGTTTTTTTTGATACGATAACTTTCAAATGTTCTAATGTGTTTCATTTTCTATTTGTAATTTTTTTTTATGTTTTATATATTAAATAAAAAAACCAATTTTATTTCAATGCAAAAAACAGAAAAGTAGTAGCTAAAACTCCAAGTATACCAGCCCCATAGGCTATATTTCTTTTCCTTTTAACGGTTTTTAGTTCATCTTTAAGTGTCAAGATTTGATCCTCTTTTAGTTTTATTTGAGAATCACAGTCGGCATTATTTGTTTCGCAATTGGAAATCTGTTGTTTTAAATTTTCAATTTGAGAATTTTTATCCACTATTTGACTCTTTAACAGATCGGAACCTGAGTTAAGTAGTTTATTTTGGTTTTCAAGTTCATTAATGACTTTGATATATTTTAGGTTCAAACTATCACATTCTGTTCCTGCTTTTTCTAATAATTTGATAATTTCTAGGTTATTGTCTATTTTCTGAGCCTGTTCATAAGAAAAAATAACAATTTTTTTCCCAGTGGAGTCGGTCGATAATTTTGGGTAACCGTTTTGGCTAAAAGAGACAAAACTAATAAGTATTAAAACTATTGTAAATATCTTTCTCATATTATTTTAATTTTTCTTTTAATGATTCAATTAGATTATCCCCTTCCCTATTAATTGGATTTTTCTTTAAGTCTTCAACTCTTTTTCTAGTCTTTGTTAATTCAGTTTTCATATCACTGAGATCTTTTTTAGATTGAGACAAATCGATTTTAGCTTGAGATAGTTGATATTCTATTGATTGTATTTTTGAATCCCTTTGGTCAATTTTATTTTGATAATCATTGAAATTATCTTTTAACATGATATTTACTTGATCCAATGAATCTCTACTTTTTTGGAGATTTTTATATTCCGTTTTGAGCCTTTTAAGTTCTCTTTTAGAAGCCGAATCACTACCTTTGAGATACCACATTGAAAAGAAAACAATGCAAAACAGAAGTAATAATAAAATTAAACCGGTCTTTAAATCAATTTTTACAGACATAAAACTTTCTTTTTTTATTATATATAGAAAAAAGATTCTCTTTTTAAATAAAAATTTATATGAACTATAGACGACTGGTTTCTTTTGATTTCGATGATACTCTTTGCCTTACTCCAACGGAAGAAAGTGGGCGAAGAATATGGAGAGAAAAAATGATTACTCGATACCCGAATAATCCAGAAAAGTGGAACTGGCCATACACCGGTTGGTGGTCTAAGCCTGAAAGCCTGGATTTATCGGTGTTTGATATACCGGTAAATGAATGGGTTTATCAGAAATATCTAGAGGAAGTTTCAAAAGATTCTACTTATCTAATTATGGCGACTGGTAGAATTGAACCCTTAAGAAAACAAGTTCAGTTAATTTTAGACAGTCATAATTTGTCTTTTGATGAAATTTATCTTAACTTTGGGACAGATACGTTTTTATTTAAAACACGCCTTTTTGAAAACCTAATAGAAAGGATTAAACCCGAAATATTTGTGATGTATGACGATAGAGAGGCACATTTGCCCAGGTTTGAAGAGTGGGCTTTATCTCAAAATTGCCAAGTTACTATTGTTGACGTGGTCTCTAAAATAACTAAAACTTTTAATAACTAAAATATATAAAAAAAAACATGGAAACGATCACAAAAAAGAAATCACAGAGTAAAGTAGACGAGATACTCTCTAAGCCTTATCGATTGGTTTTACACAATGATGACTACAATACCTTTGACCATGTTATTAATTGTCTGGTAAAACACTGTGGACACGAATATGAACAGGCTAATCAATGTGCTCATATTGTACATTTTAAAGGTAAGTGCGACGTAAAATATGGAGACTTTGATACAATTTCAGAAATGAAGTCTAAATTAAGAAATAGTGGTCTTTCTGCGACTATGGAAGCTAATTCTTAATCCCTTTTAAACCAGTTATTTATATTTGGGTTACTCATAGATTTTTTTAATCTAATTGCATTTTTAGTCTCTATAAATGTTGAATAATCAACGCCTTCTACAAAGTCAATTTTTTTTAGAATTTCATTAATGTGGTCTAATTTTTCTCTATCTAAATTTTTTGATGCCCATTCATCCACGATTTCTCTAAACTCTGGTTTTTTGAACACCGAAGTTGAGTTGACTATCGTCATAACACAATCATCATGACCGTGATCTGCTGCATATCTTGTATTTCCAGCAGTGGTTGTGTGCTTGACAAAAGTTGTTATTTCTCTAATAGTGTCTTCGTTGTTTATATAAAATGATTTTGACAACATAAGGTCCTGATAGTCTTTGACTAAAATATTTTTATTCTCACCGACTTTGAGACCTACTTTTTCTTCATTTGAATCAATTCTGTGTTTATATCTCATAAAAATTGAGGAACCGTAATCATTATTTCCTTCAAAGACGTGGGGCATTTCTGCAAGCAGCGTATTGCCATAGTTGTTTAACTCTAAAACAATTTTGACATTTTCTGGATTAAAAAATTCGAAGGCTAGTAGATAAAGAAGTTCTGCTACTTGTTTTATTGAAATAATATTGCTTCGATAAATTCCAATTTGTTCTAATCTAAAAAAATCAACAATCGATTCGTATTTAGCCTTTTGAAGTTCTATTAAATCCGTTGGTTTTACGCCAACTTTGAAAATGTTAATTACGGAGTAATCTTGACCTAGACCTTCGGCTAAGTCAACAGATATTACAATTTTGTAATCCTTTCTTTTTATTGGTAAATAAATTTCTTCATCATCTATCCATTTTAAGTCTGAATAATCAAACTTAATCCTCTCAAATTCAGCAATCTCCTCAAAAATATAATTTTTCTTACTCCTCAATAGCTCATCGATAATGGATTCATTTAATAAGGATTTAGATTCGTTTATAAACCTTAGACCATATTCCTGATTAAAGGCGTCTTCGCCTCCAATATCCTTGATAGCTTCTTCTTTCCAGGTAGTGACTTCTGAAATTAACCTAATTGAAATTTCTCTGTTCTCGGTCTTTATCATAGTTGATTTTACTTCGTCATCAGAGCAGTGCTCATTATTATAAACACAAATGATGTCTTTTTGTAAATCAGAATTCCAAATCATTTCTACTTTTGTTCGCATTTCAAATTTTTCCCTACATTGTTCTAACACATCTTCTTTCGTTAACTTGTTATCCCATAGTTTATGTGAATTTAATCTAATGTAGGTAACGAATCTTCCAGGAACTTGGTACCAATAAACCCGCATTGGTTTATAGTTGTTTTTTTGCGGATCACCTTCTGGTCTTTCAGCATCTGTAAGTAGCCTGTGAAATAGATTCATTCCATTTGGAGTTGATGTTATAATTATTTTTGAGTTCTGAACCGCCGCTGTAGTTGGAAAAGCCGCCGTGTAGTATGGTTCAATGATATTTGATGGAATATGGGCAAACTCATCTAAATAGAGCACATCAATAGTAAAACCAATCGCTGGTGTTTTTGTTCTAGCTGAAGTTTTGATACGACAACCGTTTTCAAAAGTTAAAGATTTTTGATTCCAAGTTTTGACACCGGGTTTTAGAAAAAATGGCAGTAGTGAATAAATTGATTTTACTTTATCAACAATCTCGACAGCTGTGTCACCTTTGTTTGCAACTATCATAATGTTTTTGTCATTATCAAATAGTATTTTATGTAACATGAAAATTGCCGATGAGATTGTATTGTGTGAAAGTATGCCATTTGTGTAAAATCTGTGGTTTTGATGATTAACGGTTGCGTCAAACATAGATGATTTAAAGTTATCCTGCTTTAAAGATATTACTCTTTGTAATCCTGACTCTGTTTGTATTATGTCATTCACCACCAAATCTTTTACAAATACTTCATTATAGTCCTTATCAAAGACTATATGATTATCAGCACATGATAATTCATAACCATCTGTTTTAAGAACATAGTGCCTATATGGTTGGGTTATATGCAAATCTGTTAATTTTTCATATCCTGCATCAGTTCTAACTTTAAACCCGAAAACATTAATAGAATTTAGTATTTTTTTATTGATGTCATTTTCGTCTAGTGACGAATTTCTCAGTTCTACTCTTTCAATAAAAGTTATTAAAAACTTTATTATCCTTATTAAAACAGATTTAATCATATTTTATATATAGATTATGCTATCTTCTGAATACGCAACTATATATGTAAATAACTACAATCAAAAGAAAATAATAAACCAATTCGGTGATAAATTGAGTGTCAAATCGAATCAAGAATTAAAAATACCTGTTAATATGCTACCAAATGGATCAGGATATAAAGTAAAACCTATATGTGATTTCTGTAAAAGTGTGTATGATACTGAATGGAGAAAATATTTAAAGATAGAAAATGATGGACAAAAACACTGTTGTAATTCAATAGATTGTATTAATTTAAAAAGAAAAGAAACTAATATTGAAAAGTGGGGAGTTGATAATCCAATGAAGTCTAAAAAGGTTAAAAAGATATTAGAAAATAAAATTTTAGAAAAGTGGGGAGTTGAGCACTATTCCAAAACTGATGAGTTTAAGGAAAAAATTAAACAAACTACATTAGAAAAGTGGGGAGTCGATCATTATTCAAAAACCGGAGAATTTAAAACCAAGTTTAAAGAAAAAAGTTTAAGTAAATGGGGAGTAGATAATCCGTCAAAATCTGATGTTATTAAAGAAAAGATTAAAGAAGTCTCATTATATAAGTGGGGAGTTGATAATTATTCTAAAACTGAAGAATTCAAAGATAAAATTAAACAAACATCAATATATAAATGGGGAGTAGATAGCTATTCTAAAACTGAAGAATGTAAAGAAAGGGTAAGTTTAGATAATATAAAAAAGTGGGGAGTTGATAATTATAATAAATCAAACTTGAGTAAATTTGGTAAAAAAATATTTTCTGAGAATTTCATAACTTATTTAAAAAATAAAACATCATTATACAAATGTGAAAAAGGCCATCAATTCGAAATATCATCTGATAATTATTTGAAAAGAAAGGAAATTAATCTACCACTTTGTACTGTTTGTAATCCAATAAGCGATTCTCAATCAATTAAGGAAAATGGACTTTATGAGTATATAAAATCAATCTATAAGGGGGAAATTATACAATCATACAGGGATGGTTTGGAAATAGATATTTATTTACCCCATTTGAATTTAGGATTTGAATTCAATGGTTTATATTGGCATTCAGATAAGTACAGAGATAAGAGTTACCATTTAGATAAAACTAAATATTTTAGTGAAAGAGGAATCAGGATTATACATATCTGGGAAGACGATTGGGTGTTTAAAAACAAAATAATAAAATCACAAATAAAAAATTGGATAGGATTAACTGATAAAAGAATACTTGCCAGAAAATGCTGCGTTAGAGAAATTGGAGATACAGTAGCAGTTACTAAATTCTTAGAAGAAAACCACATACAAGGAAAGGCTGCTTCGTGTTTGAAATTAGGTCTTTATTATAATGATGAACTTGTGAGTTTAATGACTTTCGATCATTACGAGGGGAGAAAAAAGATAAGCGGTTGGAACATAAATAGATTTTGCAATAGAATAGACCATAATATTATAGGAGGGGCAAGTAAATTATTTAAATATTTTTTAAATAATTATAATGTCGATCGGGTTATTAGTTATGCAGACCGTGACTGGTCCGAAGGCAATCTATATAAAAAATTAGGATTCAAAAAAGTTAGTTCAAGTGTTCCAGACTATAAATATATTTTTGAGGGTATTAGAGTTCATAAATCAAGATTTAGAAAATCAAAAACCGGTATAAGTGAAAATAAGTTAAATATTAAAAAAATATGGGATTGTGGTAAAATTAAATGGGAATTTATAGTTCAATAAACTTATTACATCTCAATTCAGATACCCGTTTGTTTATTCGCAATATTATCACCGATAGTAATAAGTATTGTTTAGAGATTTTCTAATCTGTATAGATAGTCATATAACTTAATCTTAATTTTTTCTAAAATTGTAAGCTTTCTTTCTTTGGAAATCATTGAATAATAGAGCTTTCCTATTCTAACATCATATTGGATATCATTTTTTTCAATCGATATTATTGTGTTAAAAGAAAAGCATTTTCCAACTTGCCGACTCGCCATTATTATATTAAATCGACTATTTACCAAATTATCAAGTATTTCATTTTGATAATCCCTGAGACTTATGTTACCAATTGAACCATCTTCTCTTTTCACTTTGCAGTATTTTTCTACAAAGTAGTGTATATCCAAAGCGCAATTTATATACTCCTGTTGTTCATCTTGTGTCATCTTAAATGCCACACCCGCTCTTCTTACACCCACTTCACTTTTTAGCCATGGATTTTGATATCTTTTAATGACAATACCATCATTAATCTTATCTGTCGATTCATTTACGACATTGGTGGTAAATATCATTTGCCTTTCTAATTCTTCACCTTGTTTTGCCATCACGGAGACTTTATTTTTAATATATATTGTAAAAAACCGCCTTTATGTCAAAGTCCGAAAATGAAAGAAATAGATTACAAGATGAATTCGAACAGATTCAGTCTGAGGGGACCGACTTTGATATTTCAAAACACCTTGCAAAACCGGAAGACCTTCCTAATTTAGGAGAAATCGAAATCTATGACTACGATTCTGACTTAACTACTTCTTCTCAACAATCAATGGGTGTTTTAGAGTCGTTAGTAGATCTTTATCTAAGCGATATACCACAATTGAAAGACCATCCCTACATTAAAAACAAAATGAAAGAAGATGCTATGGTTTATGCCGAGGCAATATTTTTAACTAAAATGACTAGAAAAAACTTCTTATCACAGCTTAGGCAAATAGACAACGGTGATAATTCAGCTAGAATGCACGAGGTAGTCAATCAAACTATTGGTCAAATACGAGAAAATGCTAAATTCCTTTCGGGTCAAAGAACTGATTTGGAAAAGTTTTATAAAACGCTAAGAAAGGATATGGGATATAACGAAATTGAAAATCCTGATATAAAAACAGATGATGTTGATGGTCAGTCGGTTAAAGATGGTGTGATAACAAGTAACAGGGATCTAAATGAGTTGATAAAAAAGGCTATGTTAAATAAAGACAGTGATAAACGGGGTTAGTCTCTCCACTTAAAACTCTCAAAAGATTTTACTAAATTATATAGGCTAATTTTTGTCTCAAACTTTACAAAGGGGTTACTTAAATTGTAGGTTACAAAGTTTGAAAGTAATTTTATTTCTGAGTTATCAACTTTGGTCTTAATTTCATCTTTAATCGAATCAGTTGAATTATCATAAAGAATTTTTAGTAGATTATTTATACTTTTTGAAAAATCAATTGATTTGGAGTCGCTGTCATAATAGGTGATGTTTTTATACTGCTGAATTTGATTGTCTGTAAATTTATCATCATCGGTTTTGTATCCAACTAAGTGTTGTATCAAAAGTTTGTTCTTAGATTGCACTATTTTATCTTCATCTCTATTGAAAAAAGTTTCCGATAAGGCATAGTGTCCAAATAACTCTACACCAATTGATTCTAAGTAACTTTTCACCTTTTGTATAATTTTTTCGTAGTTTCTAAGTGTATTTTTTGAACAAAGTAGATAAATATGACCGGTGTAATTTTTACAATCGATTAGGTGCTCTTTGAAGATATGATATTCTAAACTATCAATTATTTCTGGGTCATTAAATTCTTTCATTGAAAAAGCAAGTGCAGTTATATCAACCGAGTTTTTTTTACAAGCTGATTTTATTAGATTATAAGTCTCTTCGCTAATCCATTGATTCTTGCCTGATATGTTAAGCTCTACACCTTTGGTTTTGAAAATTCCAGTTTGTATCAAATTAAATTCAGATTCGCTAAGTTTGATTAAAGGTCTATTGGGATATTTTTTTGAAACAACCCAAACCTTGCTTTCTACTTTTATTATAGAATCAATATCAAAAAAAAGAGCATTCATTGTCTATAGTTTGTAACTTTGTATTTAATTTGGTGATATCTCATGTTTGGGTAATCTTTTGGGTATTCTCTATCAATCCATTCAACGCCACCACTCAATTCTGAGTTGAAACTATTACATTTTTTACACACCTGTGGCGGGACTTTTGATTCTCCTTCGTCGATCATGTCATTTTCTGTATAGAAAAACGTAGCTTTACACCAAGGATTTCTACAAACTGTTGATAAATTCTCCATAATTTAATATATATTAATTAAATTTCTAGAGTATTAGTAAATAATTTCTTTACTTAATGCCCAATCATATAGAATTGGTAAATTAGTATATTGAGTAAATCCTTCTTTGATATCGGATAGTTTTTTAGAATTTCTGATAATTTTTAATATTAAAAGACCAAACTCCTGTTGAAAATCCAAATGGCACTCGCACCACGGAATTTTATAATTGTTCATAGTTTTCCACTCTGTTGGACCACCGGTGAGCCAGTATAGCGTCTTAGCTGGTATGATATCACTGTTTCGGTTTTGTATCTCTAAATCCCAGATTTTTTGGTCTGATTCTCCATAAAACATTAAAATCGCAACGCCTTCACCTAAGTCATTTGTTATTTCTGAACCAATTTCAAAGACATAACCATCTGTTGTTTGGTTAATAGTGGTTTTTGTATTTTGATAGAGAATCGTGTGACATTCATCGGTCAATAATTTTTTTCGTTTCATAGTGAATAAATTATTTTTTGGACCGTTGATTGGGTTATGTTTATTTTCTTTTTAACGTAAATACGTTTTTTGATATTTCAATTTTCTGATAAATATCATCATCGAATAAACCATCACCCCAGATACCATTTATCCAGTTACCCCTAAAGTCACCGTTTAAGAAAATACCGAAGTTCCAATCGCCGGTTAAGTATAGTCCAGAATGCCAGATAACTGTATTCTTTTCAATCTCAATACATGCTCCTTCACATTCTGAATCAATAAGCCAATAAAGTTCTAGTTTTCTGAGTACGTCTAAAATATCTTTTTTTGATTTTAGTGCCTTTTTATTAAAGACCAGTTCTGAAATACCCATTACATAGTAATAATTTTATACGATATATATACAAAAAAAATTCATTAAAAAAAACAAACTTTGGATTTTTCTTAAATTTTTTAGAAATTGGTATTAATTTTTTTTTATTTAAAATTCAACTATATTTTTTTTAATATATAAAAAAAATTTTATAATATTTTACCATGAAATACCTTAAAAAAAGAGATGACTATCTACAAAATTTACACGAAAGAAGACAATTTGAATCTTATAAAAAAACGCAACATTTAAACGAGGCATTTAAAAATGAAATTACTTGGGGTGATTCACTTTTGGGTAAATTAGTTAATTGGGTAGTTAGAAAGATTGGCATTGGGGCAAAAATGACAAAAATGACTTTTGTTATAAATTCACTTAAAGAACAATTTGATAATTTGATAGGTGAAGGATCGTATTATGATTTGCCTGAAAAACAGAAAACTCAGATTAGTGACATTCAAATTTCCGAGGTTTTAAAAAGTTTAGCAAATGCGGTTGAAGACGGTGAAAAAGTCGATGTATTAAAACAGATGACCGCCGACACTACCTCTCAGATAGAGAGTCTGAGCGTGGAAAAAGAGTCAGAGGAAAAAAAGAAAGAGATAATCGAAAAACTAAAGAAGTTTTTAGAATTTCTTAATCAATTCAAAGATTCAGATGGTGAAAAAGGTGATTCAAAAGAAGGTGATTCAGAAAAATCACTTAGTTCATATTATCCGCTTATGATAAAGAATTTAAGCTCACTTTCTCTAGTCTTATTGAACTACAAAAAAGTCAAAATTTCTAATGTACCAAGTCAATTGTCTTCTCAACAAGCAATCGCGCATGAATTAAAGGGTGGTGAGACAATAGAAAAACTTCAATTGGATAAGCAGGTAAATAAATTTGGTCTTACATTGGATGAGATTATAAAATCAAACCAACAAGCACTACAACCCTTTATTACTAAGGCTGCGCAGACAAAAATTCCGATATCAAAGATGACCTTACCTAAGGGTCTTAAACTTAATTTTGGGAAACCAAAAAAAGAAAGTTTTATTTTTGAATCAGAGAGAAATCAGACAAGTTCCGGTGAATCCCATGCGAATCAGGCTTTTGCTAAGCTAAGAACATCAATTCAAATTCTTGAAAATCCAAAAGAAAAAGGAATAGCGGTGACCAATACCTTCTTAAATGAAATTTTGTCTAAAAAAAATGATGACGAATCAAAAAAAGTGATAAAGAGTCTTTACAAAGAAATTCTAAGATATTTAGTTGGTGATAAAAAGGCAACACTAAACGCGCCAACAGATCCCTTATATAAAGAAAGTATCGAAATCATATCAGACAAAAATAAGAAGATTGTAGTTGCTGAAAAAATAGCAAGATTTTGTAGAAGAGCTCTGCAATTTGATGGTAAAGGTCTTTATGGTAGCTATGGAGACTTGTCTACACCTCTTAAAGATTTTGTTGAAAGTCTTAAAATGCTAATGAAAGTTGAACCATCACAACTTAATCCGGAAAAGAAACAGGAATCAATTTTATTTAAATACGACAGATTTGTAAAACTAATAAAAGAGGCAGATGGGAATGAAGAGGGTGGAGAATCTGTTTCTGAAAAAATAAAAACATATTTCAAAGAAAATTTAGAGATAGATGACTATTTAGTCGCAGAGGAAGAAGCAAAGAAAATCGAGACGCAAGTCCAGGAAAATGTTAAAGACCCTAAATTCTTAGTTATTAGAGGAATGAATCCAATAATTGAAATAGTTAGAATATTCAACCGAGCTTATAAATTACACACAACATCAATTATACCAGTGGGGACCACTAAGGGGGAAGTAAAAGCATCAACTTGGTCAGAGTATACCGCATTTGGTTACAGCTCAGGGGAGCCTTCAGCAACCGAAGATGGTCCCTACCGACATAACAAAACTTTTAATATGTGGGAAGACGCGGTGATGGATGTTTTATCAAATACTAAATATGCTCCGATATTTGCTGCTAAAACAAAGATAGAAGATGGTAGTGGAAATATAAAAGAAGGAGCCGGGGTGGCTCTTCGACAAATGATGCTTGACTTCCTTGACGGTGATGAACTTTATAAATCAGGTGGTAGTATGAGAGGTGAAGAAGGCGGTGTTCAAAAAAGAACCTTAAATAAATACTTTGGTGTCGTTGCCGAAGCTTTCTTTTCTGGAAATCAAGACGACACACCGTTATCATATACAGGCGCCGATGGTAAAACTGATTTAGAAGAAATTGGGCCAGTGGCTGATAAGATAGAAACATCAAAATTAAAATTCCAATCCGCAAAAAATTTAGCAGATTCCTTCAAAGAAAAGAAGTTTAGAGGAACCATCTTTGCGGTAACTGGAAAAAACAATGAGGGAAGGATTGAAATATTATACTTTTTTATACCAAGTGGACAGGCTTCAAACTACTTCCTTTATGTCTCAAAATCAATGTTTAACTTTCAGCGAATATTAAGACAATATGAACCTTCTGTGAAATTAGACAAAGGAGACTTGACATCAATGAATTTACTAGAAAAAACCGGCTCAGGTCCTTATCCAATTTTACAGACTGTGATTTCTGCTGATAATTTAGTGAAGCTTACGGGAGGTCGGTTGAACAAAATAGAAATAAATTCAGTGTATCTACAAGAGGGCAAACCGCAAACAAATATTATTTCATTAAAAGATATTAAAATACCAAGCTATTTAGTTAAAGAGGGTGAAAAGGCGGGTGAAATGTATCTTTTCAAAGCACTCGATAGTGATAAAAACACCCAGTCGGTGAAGGGTATAAAATCAATTTTGCCAAATATAACAACTTTAACAACAACTAAATTTGGCGAAAAACAAGACTTCATTCCTGTAATTAAATTATCATGATAATTAAAAAGTTCAAACATTTTATTAAACAACTGCAATTGAACGAAGAGTTAGAACCAGAAACGACTGACCAAAAGATTGAAAAGGAAGAGAGTAGAGACGAACTAAAGGATTTAGAAAAACAATTATCAGACTACAATTCACTCAAATCTAAAATTGAACAGCTTTATAGTTCAACAAAAAACGATGCAGAAATTTCACAAGAAATAGAAAAATTGATGCCTGAAAAAGAAGGTAGGAATAAATTTGCAGTTGATTGGATGAAAATTTGCCGATTAGAAAATGAAATTAAAGAATTAATTAAAACGCGAGAAGATAAAAAGAACAAAAAATCTGAATTGTTGGATAGAAAAGAGCTTAATAAGAACGAACCAGTTTCATTAAAAAATATTGAAACGCAATTGAAACAGAACTCTGATGACCAATCTACTATTACTGTAACACTTGCTGAAAAAGAAAAACAAATAAAACAAGTTTTAAAGGAACATGATGAACTCATGAAAAAGGCCAAAGATGAATTAACTGAACTAAAAAAGAAAGTTTAGCCGACGTAAAATAGAAAAAAATTCATTTTTTGACTTTTATATATACTTAAAAATAAAGTACAAATCATTATGGCAATTCAAATTGGAAAATACAAAAGACCGGGAATCTTTATCGAAGAATTCGACAAGTCGGTTATCACAAGTCCAACTGTTCAGGGAATAACAAATTTAGTAATTGGTGTTTCCAAAAAGGGACCTGTCAATACTCCCATACGAATAACAAACTCAAACGAGCTTGAATCAATATTCGGTCAACTAGATAGAGGCTTAGAAAGAAAAAAATCATTCTTTCACAGAACCATTAGCAAAATGCTGGAAACTTCCCCGGTTTTTGCAATGAACTTGTTATTAACAGATGATAATTTAGATAAGTTAGAATATCAATCACTTTCTTCATCTCCTGCGTATTCAAACGACATCGAAAGAGAAGGACCGTATAGAAGATTTTTTGATACGACTGGTTTCTGGAAAAGAGACACAGAATCTTTCATTAACCTAACAAAAAATAATACAGGATACTCAGAAAGAGCATTTAGTATTACAAACTTGTCTGATAGATACGTATCTGTGTTTGTTTTCAAATCTACTGTTACTGGATTTGATAGAACATTGCTTGAATGGTATGGTTCAATCGAAAAACTACCAACATATGTTAATGGGTTGGATTTTGCTTCTGATTATCTTGTTGATGTTTTGATTGTTGCTGGTGACTGGTCAAATTACCAAGAATTAGCAGTTGATCCAAGATGGGTGAACTGCTTTAGTGCTTCTGGTTTGAGAAAGGATCAAGTTAGAAATTTTGCAAATGATAGAAATGTTACATCACTCGCTTTTTATGAGGGATTATCTTTGATACCTTATTTTAGAGACTTAAATGGTAGAAACATTTTTATTGAAACTACAATCAATAGAGATACCGATAAGACAGGCGTGTTCTGTGCATTTAATAATGAATTAATTGAAAAAGATTATCCTAACGGTTTAATCGACCTAATCGGAAACACAATATCAGATGGTGGTAAAAATGAAATCAACTTCCTTTCCTATAGAGAAACAATCACCGAAGACGTTCTAATTGAGTCTACACCATTAGATTTACCAGGAAATGTCACAGCGATGCTTGGAACTTACTCATTTAATAACCAAACGGATCATGCATATAACTGGTCTGGTTCCTTGAGTGACAAACCACTAACTTCTGGTGTGGTAGAGAACACAGAAAGAACAGCATGGTTTGCTGAGAGTTCAGTTTATAATGTTTCTTTACATTCAGCCACTCCTAGTATCGTAACCGCTACGACTTCAATCAGTATTACTTATGACGTTAATCCTAATGGAGCTTATGTGATTGTTGGAAATCAATACGTTCCAATCTCAGCGACAGCTACATTGACACTTAATTCAACTGACTATCCTTTCAATACTTCAATTGCAACTTATTCTGTGGCTTTTGTTGTTGATACAACCGGAGAAATCAAAACCGTCGCTACATACGCACCTGATGTTAATCCATCAGTGAATGCATCAGATACAGTGTTAGGTTATTTAGACCTTGGCATAGCTTCTCAATCGTTTGTTGCGCCACAAAACTTTACAGTAGAAAACATTAGCGTTGACACAAACGGATTCAAAGATTATAGTTTTGGAACTAACTCAACAGATGATTATTACATCTATGAGGTGCTACCTGGATATGGAGATGAAATAGTTATTGAATTCCCTGGAACCAACGCAGTTGCTGACACCTCAAACTATGAGCAATATAGAAAAATAAAATTGTTCAATAGATTGGTTAATTTAATTGATAATTCAAATAAAAACCAAATGTCATTGGTTCTTAACCCTAATACTTATGAAAAGTATAGCTTTGAAAATATTACTATTTCAAATATTGTTCAAAGTTCACTTTTCAACAAATCTTTTAGACTCAAAACAGGATTAACATCGGCTCAGTTAAGTGATATTTTAGCTGGTTTCTTCTGTGTTTACACATCAGATAACGAAATCATCTTAGGAACTGATGGTGTTGAATCAAAATCAACTATAGCTGATTTTAATTCAGTGGGTGTTTCTGGTAAGTATTCAACTCTACATCAAAAATTTGAAGATGGACTTGTAAACACTGGGGATTATTTCTTTAGTAATAGAATGTTCTTACCATACTCTGGGGCTACTTACAGCGCGACTAACCTGTTAAACAACGGCGTAGACGTTTATTTTGTAGATGGAGAGGAAGCACCAAATGGTGGATTAACACAAGCATATGCTGGTTACAACTATATAGTTTTCCGTTCTGATGTTGCAAACTGGGACAATGAAATTGACCTACAAACTTTTGAACAACTTCAGTTTCCTGGATCTACTTTGAACAAAGGACCGTTCACTCTAATTGTAAATCCGGTAAACGATTTCAATGGTTATACGCCTCATCAGATCGCTACATCGCTTGGATACGGAACCGGGTCTTATGCTTATACAGTTTCAGAAGAAGTGGTTTATGAAGAACTTAATGACCAGATGAGAATTAACGATTATTTGGTGAGACACTATTTGAAAATGTATTTAGATGGTTCTAACAACCTATATACGGATTTTGTAGAGTCGGATCTAGAAACACCAAGCTATGTTGCACATAAAGCAAATAATGATTTTTACATTAAATCAGAAAAATCTAATTATAAACAAACTATAGAATGTGAGCTACCTGCTGGTTATGTACAGGTTCCAAATAAAATTTTAGTCAATAGTGCTAGATACACCGAAATTAAAGTTGGTGATTTCTTGGAAGCATATTACGACCCAACAACTTTAGCAGTTGGTCAGTATCCAAGAAAATTGACAAGAATTTTATCAAAAAGAAGATACTCAGGGGATCTTAGTTTAACTGAGATTACTTGTGACTCAAGAATTCTTACCAGATTTACAGGAGATGCTCTTCAGACAAATAGATTTGTAACAGTTGATCAATATGCTACAACACTTAAAACTATAGCCCTTAAAGGATTTAGAATAAGAACAGCCTCTATGCCGGATGGGACAGAAGAAAGGCAAACCGCTATTTTGAATACAATCTCTAAAGGAACTCCGCTATTTAAGGCTATAACAAATAAAGAAGCAATTGACTTCAGATACCTGATAGACTGCTTTGGTCTTGGTTTAACTGAATTTAGTAAACAACCACTAGTTGATATCTGTGGAACAAGACTTGATTGTTTTGGATTTATCAATATGCCTTCGGCTAGAGATTTTAGAAATTCTTCTTCACCAGCTTTCACTAATACTGAAGGTGTGTTGCAAATGGAATACGTTGCAAAAGGTGGTGACCCAGAAAGTAGTCCTGCATTTTTCTACTCCTTTGCGAAGGGACCAGGGGTTACTTCTGTTGGATATTTCTTCCCTTATGTGTTAATTAATGATAACGGTAGACCACTGGAACACCCATCGGCTCCATTTGTTGCTACAACATATATGGCAAAACACATTTCAAATATAGGAAATGTTACACCTTGGACAATAGCTGCTGGTGTTACTAACGGTAGAATTACCGGAATTAACTCACTTGAGTTAGATTTCACACTAGAAGATATTGAGTTCTTAAATCAAGCACAAATAAATCCTTTAGTGTTCAAAAGAAATAGAGGATTTGTAATTGAGACTGAAAACACTGGTCAAACACTTGTAAAATCAGCATTATCTTACATCCACGTAAGAGAAGTGTTAATCGAGCTAGAAAGAGAATTATCAAGAATGTTGTTAGATTTCCAATGGAGATTCAACACACCTGATATCAGAGCAGAGATTAAGTTGAGAGCTGATACAATTTGTGAAACTTATGTTTCTAGAAATGGTCTTTACAACTACTTCAATAAAATGGATGAAGAGAATAACACCGCAGAGTTGATAGATAATCAAATCGGAGTTCTGGATACTTATGTCGAACCGATTAAAGGTATGGGTATTATCGTAAATAACATAACAATCCTTAGAACAGGAGCTATCGAAGCAGGTGGATTCATCAACGGATAAATACTTAGTTAAAATATTAAAACCCTCAATTTGAGGGTTTTTTTATGCAAGAATAATTAGCTGTGTCACCAGACCGTGATATGTGTGTGGTAAAAAAATTGATTTTTAATACACCTAATCATCAAAAATAAAAAAACAATCAGATTTTGACTAAACTAACAATAATAAAATTATATAATAGAGAAGATAATATATCTTATATATAAAAAAATTAATTTATCAAAAATATGTCAAATAAAAAAAACGAAATGACCGAAGAAGAGTATCTAAAAAGACATCTTCAGGACTTAGACCACGCTAATAATGTGAAAAATGGAATAGAAACAGATGATCTACCTTTTGTGGAACAAAACACGACTTCGAGAACTTCTGATTTACAATTTTTCAACATGGACATTAGAGAATTACCCTGTGGTAAATACTATCCAACCGGAACTTTATTTATGGTTAGACCGGCTCAAGTTAGAGAGATCCAAGCCTATTCAATGGTTGACGACACAAACTTTTACGACATCGTTGAAAAAATGAATGATATGTTACAAGCATGTGTCCGAGTAAAATATCCAGATGGAAAAATTGCTTCCTATCTCGAAATTAAAGATCAAGATAGATTATTTTTAATATTTCTTATCAGAGAGTTAACTTTTCAACAGGGAAATGCTCTAGCAGTTACTACTAAATGCTCTTGTGGTTCTGAAGTCAAAATCGAACTAACCCGAAAGAACTTTGTTTTTCACGAACAAGATGCTAAGTTAGAAAAATACTTCAGCCTATCATCTAGAACTTTTAATTTTAGCACTGTAAATGGAAAATATTTTGAATTGACACCACCTAATATTGGTCTTCAAAAAGCATTTACTGATTATATCGTTAAAGAAAATCAGGAGAAACGAACACCAAATCTTTCTTTTTTGAAAATAATTCCTTTTATGTTAGCTGGTAGATCATCAATAACCTATGACGGAATTAAAGCTAAATTGCGGGAATTTGAAGAAATGGATGACATTTCTTTTCAATTTTTGAACGCAGCGGTAAATAAAATGACAATCGGTATTTCACAAATAAAATCACTTTGCGAGTGTGGTCAGGAGGTCCGCACTGACATGCAATTTCCCGACGGAGCCTCAGGTGTTTTCGTTATTTCAGATGCCTTTGACTCATTTATTAAAGAATAAATTAATGTTGCAAAAACATTGGAGACTTCAAGAATGGTCAATTGATTTATGGCCATTCTGGTTGTTTGAAGAAAATATAAAATTAGTAAATGAGCTAATTGAAGAAGAAGAGAAAGATAGAAAAAAACAGGAAGGAAATCAAAAATTACCCGATTACAATTCAGTGGCCAACAACTTCAAAATGCCAAACTTTAACATGCCATCACTCTAAAAAACAAAAGCCCATCTAAAAGATGGGCTTTTTTGTAAATTGAAATTTTCAAAATTATTAATATCCAGAGATAATACCCGGATTGATAGCATATCCATTATCGATATATTCGTCGATAAAGTAGTCGTAAACAAAATCGGCAGTTGCGTTTTCTATGATGCTATTTTGTGACCAATCTAAAGAATATCCACCGATTTTAGTTATCTGAACATTTTGAAAAGTCACTCTTCTTAGAACAACACCTTTTTTATCGTGTTGGTTTACAATAATAGTTCCAATGATATCGGACTTGTAAAAAGTAGAACCGTTTTGAGAGTTAAATACTAAATCATACCAAGCTTTAAGAGTGTTCCAAGTTTCCATCGAACCAGACTGATTAACATTTACTTGAAATGGAATACTTAAAGTTCCATCTGTCTTTGTTGGAGGTGTCATAAACATTCTAGTAGAATATTTAAATCTTTGTGGTTTAGCTGTTACGTCAAACTCTGTTAGATTTAAGTCAATTTTAGTTGCATTTTGAAGAAGCAAAATAGCATTTCTGTTAGCTTGTAAAGCAACTGGTAAAATGAACGTAATTTCAAAAAGGTTCAAATACACAATTTCGTCTGGTGAGGTACCTGGTCCCCCTGGTGCTCCGGCGTTTATAACGTTTGCAAAATGTGGTAGTGGCATAGTAGTAATTATTTTTTTTGTACTTTATATATTACTCACATAATTCTCTTTATATGGCAATTTTTAAATTATGTTGTAAAAAATGCCATTTCCACTTTTAATAAATAATACTATGAACTGCCATTATAGATATTGTGGAAAAAAGATAAATTGGGGAAGACCGGATAGAAAATACTGCAATAAAAGTTGTAAGTCAAAAGAAGTCTCAATATCTAAAGAATTGAAATCATTAAATAGAAAGAGTAAAAAAAGCAGAGACTTTATCTATAGGTCTAACATTATTCATAATTTCAAATATAATTATGAATTAGTAATTTATCAAAATTGTAGAACTAAAGTCATAATAATGTGTCCTCACCACGGTGAATTTAGCCAGACTCCTAATGCTCACCTTTATGCCGGGAGTGGATGTGAAAAGTGTGCTAGAGAAGCAAAGAGAAAACAAAATGAATAGGTAATCACGACCTTTTTTATATAAAAATCATGCTTACTAATAATTTTTATGTATATATCTTTTTAAGAGGAGATAAACCGGGAATATTTGATTATGCTGATGGGTTATATTTTAACTATCAACCTTTTTATGTTGGTAGGGGAATTAATGATAGAATTAAATCATCTTTAAAAGATATAAAAAACAATACTATTAAAAACAATATAATAAATAAAATCCACCAAAACAATATGGAAATTAAATCTTTAAAAATTAAAGAGAATTTATCAGAGAGTGAGGCATTTGAATATGAAAAGTATGTGATTTCTAAAATTGGTAGGGTAACAGAGGGTAATGGACCATTATCAAATGTGGTTGAAGGTGGTCAAGGATACTCTGATGTACCTGTTTTGCAATATGGATTGGACGGTGTTTTCATTAAAGAATTTTCTTCAGTTGGAGAAGCTGTTGCTAACACTGGTGTTATAAATGTAGGCCCTTGTTGTCGAGGTGTTAGAAAAACCGCTGGTAAGTTTATATGGAGATATAAAAAAGATGGTTATCTGGAAAAAATACCAATTGATTTTATAGAAAAAATGATGCACTTTGGTAACTATGAACGAGAGATAATACAAATGGATATTGATGGTAACTTTATTGCTGAATTTAAATCAATAAAAGAGGCCGCAGAATTAACAAAAACTCATAATGGTAAAATTGTTCAAGTTTGTAAAGGTCAAAGAAAATCATCAAATGGTTTTAGATGGAAATATAAAAATTAATATTTAAAATGAAAGTATATATGATAACAGATACCCACTTCGGTATCTATTTAAATAATTTGGATAGATGGTTGAAAATGATGGAATCAACTATGTATAACTTTTTAATACCAGAGTTGAAAAAAAATGTAAAAGAAGGTGATATACTAATACACCTTGGTGATCTATTTGATAATAGAACATCGATTCCTATAAACGTTTTGAATAAAGTAGAGAAGATATTAAAAGATATATCAGAAGTTATACCAATGTATATAATGGTTGGTAATCATGACTTGTTTAATAAAGGAAGTAATGAGGTAAATTCCGTTAGAATTTATAGTTACTTAAATGATAGAATAAGTGTTTTTGAAAAAACAACTAAGATAACAATAAATGATAAAGATTTAATATTAATGCCTTGGGTAGAGAAAAGACTTGATATGATTAAAGAGATACAGTCAAATACTGGTGATTATTTATTTTGTCACTCTGACTTAAACGGGTGTAGAATGCACTTGAATTCAGTAGCTCACAGAAATCCTGATAAAATAGATGTGGATGAATTTAGTAGATTTAAACGTGTTTTCTCAGGTCATGTGCATATTAGGCAAATTAATTCAAACTTCGAGTTTATCGGTTCACTTTATCAAATGGATAGAAATGATATGGGTGACCAAAAGGGAATTACTGTATTGGATCTAAATACGGATGAAATTGATTTTATACCAAATACATACTCCCCTATATTTAGAAAATTCAGAGTCATTAATGAAGAAGATATAGATAAGTTAGATGATTTAAAAACATCAAAAGACTACATTGATATTTCAATTTCGAATAATCTGTTAATATCAAATAGAAAGTTGAGAAGAAAGTTAGAGATAATTCTTGAAAAGAGTAATTTTGCTTCGGTTGAGTACATCGATGATATTACAAAAGAATTAGTTGATGGGGAAGACCCATCTGCCGCGGAAAAGCAAGTAGAGCCTAATGAAATATCAATTGCCTTAGATTATGAAGATTATGTTAAAGAATATATTCTAAAACAAAACTATGACAATGAAAAATTCAAATCCGGGGTAGTTTTAGAGTATGAAGAGATAATTAAGATATACAAAGAAAATTATAACACACAAAACGATTAAAATGAATGCAATTGAGGTATTTGAAAGGTGCATGGGTGATAAACCATATTCAAAAGAACTTAAAATCTATACAGAAAAATATCTAAGAAAAGTCGTTAAAGAACTTGAAATGTTGGAGGAGTTCGAAAAGTGTATTGAGCTAAATAAGTTTATCAAACTTAGATTCGGTCATTCTTCTTTTCCAGTTTAATCTGTAAATCACCAGTCCCCTTTATTAATCTGTGATAAATTCCGACTGGGATGAATATTTTACCTTCAATCTTTTTCGGAAGTTCATTGTCTAACTGTATTAACCAATCTGTTTCACCAATAGGTTCTATTATACGAGATTCGCGGTCTCTGTGCCAAACAAATTCACCAGAGTCAGTGTCATGACTGAACTCTCTTATAAATATATTATTCTCTAGTTTAGTTTCTTGAAAAGGCAATGACATATTTTACTTACTGAATTTTTGGATTACCAGAATCCGGGATAAGTGCGTCCGCCAAAAAGATGACCAAATTTATTGAGTCTACAGCTCCAGTACCCAGCTTTAGTTTTATCTTTCTTCAAATGACACTGGTGTCTAGCCGCAAATGATTTTCTTGCTTTTGGATCACTTACCTTGGCCGTCAGTCCTCCTTTAACATCACCAAAGTTTATTTTTATTACTTTTCCAGACTTAGAGTCCTTAACATATACAAAGTATTTTTTCCCATCACCGGAGTTTCTCATTGGGTGATTTAATTTAACTTCTTTACCTTTGTATTCAGCTTCATTTAATTCTACTATATTTTCCATCGGTAAATCTAATGGAACTAATTCACCATTGAAGTAAGCAAATTTACCCATATCGGTTGTTTCAAAAAGTTCTTTGTCTATTTTAGACAACTCAATTAATCCCCGTTCAAATAGTTTTCTAGCCTGTTTAATAGTGGAATAAAACTTTTTAGATCCAGGTCTAAACACACTCTCTGTTACCGGAATAGAATTTATGATGTGATACATTAGGTCTTCTGTTGGACTTAAATCAGAATCATCTTCTAACTCATCACACTTGCAATCATCACATCCACAGTCACAATCTGATAGTCCCGTGCAGACGCTACAACAACCACAGCCTGAAGCTTCTGCTTCTTCTTCATAATCAGCATCAAATTCATTAGATTGGTCATTTTTATAACCAATTTTTAGGTTTTCTATGTTATCAATGTGAATGTCAATAAAGGCTTCGAATTTATGAATTTTATTTCGTTTTTGGTTTTTCTTTTCTTTTTTATTTAACTCATCTGTAGATGTCTTGATAGAAGGTTTAGATTTATCTATATTCATAGAAGTTGCAGAAAATCCCATTTGTTGTTCTAAATCTTGAACTTTTTTAACTTTCATAGTTTATTTATTAATTTATGAACTCAATTTTTTTACAATAAGAGCGCATTTTTCGTAATCTTCCATTTCTTCTAACTCCTTTAGATATTCCCGTAATTGATTTGTATTAGATAATTCAACTCTTAATTTGAATCTGACTTCTTGTAATTCTTTCATGTTTTTTGTAGAATTGTCTATAATTTTATCAATTAGATATCTATCGATTTTATTGGAGGATATGAAATCATCCCAACTGTAAATATCATATTCAGCCAAAGTGTCTAAAATTTTTTTAACAGTTTGGTCTAACTCAACTGAAACTTTCTTTTTGGAGTTCAATTTTCTATAAAATCCTTCATTAATAAAACCCTGGTAGTTTCTTATTTTGGCCATGATGTATATATTATTTTTTTGATATTAAGAAGCACTCAAATTAATATATAACTGAAATTAGTCGTTTTAATGTCAAACCACTTAAATTTAAGATTTTTTAATAAAGAAGGTGATCACCTAAACATAGAATACAATCAATCAACTGATCGTTTTGAAGGTGACATCTTATTCCATGAAAGTTCCACTGATACTTATAAGACAGCCGCGTTGTATACTTTAGAGAATATCCCAAGTTTTGAATTTGAATCGGTGGGTGAATTGACGACAAAAAAATGGCAACTTTTTAACGAGAGAGGATTTCACTTCTGGGGTTCAAAATACGTAGATGCTGAATCTATTATAAGAATAGAACCAACAAATAATGATCCAAAATTCTATTCAAAGTGGATATATGGAAAAGACATTGGTAGAAAATTTCCTAAAGGTAGTCTCATAAAATTCAACAATACAATCTTAGAATTTATTAACATTAACCAAGTCTACACAGTTCTGGCCAGTTCAAGTGATAGAATTATGATACTTTCTTTAGTTGATAACGCAACCTTTGAAGCGCAATATTATTCAATTTATTCAGATCCGGACAATTTTTCCACCACAACTATTTCTGGAATAAATGCTTTTGGTGTCTATGATTATATACAGCCAAACTATTTCCCAAAACTTTCAAATTGGAATGAGCCTGAATTTTTCGATAAGTATTATGTAAATCGAAAATTAAATGTTGTTGGTAGTAAAAATGATGATAAAATACTGACAGTTGATAATCCTAACTACGGTGATCTTAGTCATTTTGAATATTCTGTTGATAAGTCTCAACTTCCTATAAACTCCACGTTGATTATGGAGATATTAACTCGAACAGAAGTTCCACTTCTCTATCAAGGTCCACTAACTTTAACACAATCTAAGATATTGATTGGTGATATTTATAAATTTCCGGTAAATTTAAGACCTGGAACCGAAATTAAAATAATTGGACCTCAGATTTCCGCAAATCAAAACTTTTTTACAGTTGATGATATTTTCGACTTTAGAACTATCTCACAGACAACCTATTTTGCCACACAGTCACAGGCTATTTGGAATGGAAAAATATACGAATGTATACAGGCATATACACAAAGTATTTCCAACTTAGCTACATCTTTTATCACTCCAGAAAACGGACAATACTGGAGTAAACCAACTTATATAAAGATTACCGATTCATTTACTTATGAAAATTTATTATCTGCTCAAATCTATCTAACCACTGATAAGTTTTACTACACACTTGGTTGGACTTATTCAGCTGAGACAACTTTAGCCCAATTTGCTCAATTATACAGCTCTGGTGCTAAGATTTTTGATATAGATCTTTTTTATCAAAACAACCAACTCAGAGCTGATTTGATTTGGCCATCAAAATATGCTGAGGTTAATTTTTACTTTGACCAACTCTCACCAACACATTCGATTGGTCAATCTCTGCAGACCAAAGAAAGAATAGTAGGTGTCAAAGAAGAAGTTACCGCTGAGTTAAATTACGACTATTCTGAAAATAAAAAAATTAATATTGTCTTTACTGACTTAGATAACTATGGATTTAAGATTGTTATAGGTGGTCAAGTTTATGAAGAGCAAACGGTTTTAATTTATACAGGGGCTTATCTTGATATGGAAAGAACCATCGACAGAACTTTAAGAAATTGGTTATCCAGGTGGACTATTGACCTTTTAAAACTAGGTATAATTGCCGAATTGAAATATACTGGCACATTTAATTCAGTATTTTTTAACACTATTGTGATTAAGTCTGAATATCCAAATGTAGAAGTAGATGTAACATCAATAAAAGTCGGAACAAGCGCCGCTTATTATATCGAACATTCTAAGGTTACCTTTTTTAACATGGGTACTTATTTCAATATTAACATAGATGGAGACGACTATGGCGTTCAATCCGTTATTGGTACAAATTCGCTACCAAATGTTCCGTTAACTTTAGCAAATTGGGAATCTCAACACAGCCAAACTGTGCTTGAAAACCATTTAGTGCAAATTACAAATTTTAATTCTATTCTGACGTTTGATATATTAAATCCTATTCAAAACCTAGACTATGTGATAACTACTGGTAAAGTTAATTTACCTGGAATCGAAGATTACAAAATTAAAAAGTTACTCACCGGAAATCCCGGAGTTGTAGTGGCATCGAATGAAGTGATATTGCCCCAGTCATCGACATATAGTTTTTTAACAGAAGGTTTTGCAACCGGAATGGCGTTTACAATTAACAACACCTTCTATACCTGGATGAACCAAGATTATGTGATTCAATATTTAAATCCAAAGACATTAAATTTAAGCTATCAGGGACCTTTTTGGGGACTGACTGGAAACCCTTGTAATACATCTGCGTTTCAAACACTGGCGTTTGATACTGGTTTTGGACAAACTGCTTGCGTGGTTCCAATTTCTATTACAAGTAGTGGTGCCGGTCCGTATAACCCGCAAATGTTTAGTTCGGCTTTCAAATCATTTACCACTTATTATATTACTACTAATAATGTCTATACACAAAATGACTATACTGCTATACCTGGACTTGTTGACCTGGATTATATTGAATTAAGTAACTCTATTTATGGATTTGGTGATTACCTTGTGGCAGTTGATGCATTTTATGGTAACATCATAGCAACTGTTTCACTCCCGGGTAATACCCAAAGCATTGAAATGAGATTCAACACTAAAAACAGCTACCTGTATTGCTTATCAAAGCAAAACTTATATGTAGTTGATCCAACATCAAATACTCTAGTATCTAGTATTACATTTAGTAATCCAAGCTGGAATGCCTTTGATATGGAACTAAATCCAATCAACGGTGATATGTATATTAGTTATGATAATGCGGCCAGAGTTGATGTTTGGGATGTTTCTAATTTCACTTCTCAGCAAACGTATACGATAAATTCAACTGACCCTCTTTTCCCAATTGGTGTCACAAGAACCGGGGCAATGGTGTTTAATGACTTTGAAGGTGACATGTATATCACAACTGATGCTAATAACGTTTTAAGAGTCAATGGTGGTGTAACTGATAATTTCCCAACGAATCCGACAGATAGGTCAATTCAAACCGTCTATAACATACCAGGGCTAACGAATTCTATTTTTTATGATCCGGTTTATGAGGCGATCTACACCTGGGGTTCTGCTAGTATTTATAAAATTGACAACTCCCAAGTTACGCAAATATCCGGTATCACCACTCAAAACTTTGTGGATGTAATTTATAATAATTTGACTAATCAGATTGATATATCAGACTCTTCTGGTAAATTTACCATGTTAGACGTCGGTTTTGATACCTTCAAACAATCATATGTCACACAATGGGGCTACCAAGTTATTAATCAATATGACGGCGATGTTTATATATCATCACAATCATTGAATACTATATTTGTAGTTACTCCAAATTTTGGTCAAATTAAGCATGTAGAAAGTTTTGGCTCGCAAACGGGAAGAATAATCTTTAACCCAGAAAGAAATTCTGTTTGGAGTATACAGCCACAACTGAATAAATTTGTGGAAATCGATGTTGAAATAAATTTGAACTTAATTCCAACTGGAAACACCTTTTCAGCAATTGGTGACAACCAATATGGAACATTACATCCAGACTATGTTCCAAGAAAGAGCATTTGGTTGAAAACTAGAGAATATTATAGAAGACCTCGAGAAAACTTCGAAGGAGACGTAGCAGTGCAATATTATTGGAGATGGTTAACAGATCAAGTTCCTGAGTTTTTTCTTTACGACTTTTCGGGAAATCAACTGGCTAAAACTGGACCATATGCTTATACCGGTGAAAAGCCACTTCAAAACATTGTTTTAAATAAATTACCAAACACAGATAAGAGCAGAGTTTCATTTTCGGCTTATCAACAGACGGTATTTGAAGAAATAAATTTTGACTTGAGTTACTTAGATGATTTAAACGACTTCGAAGTTGAGTCTGAATCACTTGAATTGTTTATTGGATATAAATCAGAAACCGCCGGAGCCCTAAGATCGGTATTACAATTGTTCAAAAGAGAAGACATCGATTTTTATATTATGTCAGATAGCCTGACCACGATTTCGATTGAAACTATTACATCACCGACCACGAGAACTGGTAGAATATCAATTAGTGAGACATCTTCAGAAAATTTCACCGGTCGCGGATTGAAAATTGGCCAGAGAATTGTTATCTATATCAACGATACAACAAATGTGAGAGGTCAATATACCTCTGAAAATAACGGAACAATTGTAGTAATTAAAAATGTTTTTACAAAAGTGCTGATTGTTGATTTTTTAGACCAATCTTTTGACTATTTTTATCCAGAATCGACCAAGTTGATTAATTTTCCAAAATATGGTTCTACCACTTATTTAAGGCTCAGGATACAAGTTGTTGATAGAGAAATAGGTAGGTTTATTACTTATGGTCAATCTGAAGAAGAAGATGAGAGATTTAAGATAGAACTTAATAATGTTGGTAAACTAATTGATCCTAATCATGTTTTTATATTCAAAGATTATGATATAAATGAAGGAGGCATTGACTGGACTTTTTTGAACAAAAAAAGAAAAGAAATGTTGATGGTTAAAAATGATATTTTTCCTTATGTCGGAGCTTATAAATCGATAATAAATGCTATCAATTACTTTGGATATAATGACCTACAATTAAACGAGTATTATAAATATAATGATAGCACTGATCCAAACTTTGGGAAACTTTTCAAAGTTGAAATTCCTGATATTTTCGACAATACCGTAAAAGGTTGGGAAAGAAGAGACTTTATTGAAAAGATGTTACCAAGTGAAAAGTATAAAGGAACTAATAACTTTAATCTTACGTATAAAATTACAGACAAAGAAGGTAATTACATTTTAAATTATGACTTAGATGAAATCATCATTAAACTACAAGGTCTAAAATATTGGTTAAAAAGAAACATAATACCACTAACTCATAACATAACTGATATTACTGGAGACTCTTGGACCTCTGGTGATAATCAAATTAGCCACGAGGTTTATGATTGTCAAATCTTTAGTATTAGAGAGCAAATGACTCCGATAACTTTCAAATTAAACGAGCTTTATCTACAACCGGTAAATTCTGGATCTACTGTTTACAATTGTGTATTAGATTTTTATTCAATAATTGCCGGCACTGGCTCAAACGTCAATCCAAATAATATTAGAGATATTGCTGGTGAATTGATAAAAAAAGCTCTTCCAAATAACGACTTTGTCGATAGATTAACACACCCTGATATTTTTGATATCAAAATTCGAACTTATAAAGTCTATAAAGAATGGGCGCCTTATGTTACCTATCAAACTGGTGATAAAGTATTTTATTATGATAAGATATACGAATCACAGAAAGATAATAATAGAATCAATAACCCAAGAAAATATGAAAGCGCTCTTTTATGGAAATCTGGGGTAAGTTATCAACCGGCCACGGTTGTAAAATATCAACAGGATTATTATGTTTCAAGTGGACTTGGTTCGACACAGTCAGCGACCCCGGCATCCGATCCCAACAATTGGCTAAAGATAACAGAGTGGAAACAAATAAACTACGAGCCAGTTCAGTATATAGAAGAACAAAGGTTAGGTAATATGCTTCAACCTTTCAATTTTTCAATCGACTCAAATCTTGATCCTTATCTGACTATTGAGGTCGTATCACATAGCGGTAGAGGGGCTATCTGGAGAGATAAGAAAAACTATTTCATTAGAGGACTTAAAGACTTAGTTGAGCCTTATAGACTGATAGACAACGTTGGTCCCTTTGTTCCGATAACACCAGTTGTTTAATAAAAAAAAACAGAATTTGATAGAAAATACCCGCTACTTTTAAGTCATCAAAAGTTATTATCCTTGCTTTTTGGGGTTTAGTAAAAGATATTTAGATATTATTATCCCTGTGGTTCTACTACTTGTGCTTTGATAGAGTTGTCAAAATTAACGCTATCATCAAAAGTCAAAACCCAATCTTGTATATCTGTTGCTAAGTTTTTACCAGTTGTGTCGTAATAGTTAAAAATTTTACTAACACTTCCAATCATAAGTAAAATTTGAGAAAAGTTTATGGAATCTTTGCCCAATCCCTTAACTTTATGTTGTGATATTAGATGATAGATATAAGTTACATCTGTTGCTGACATCGGAAAAGAAGAAATATCCGTTTTAGAGTTTCTAATAGAATCAATCAGTGATTTAATTTCGATTGCAAAAAATACTGAATTGACATCATATTCTAGTTTATTTTGGATTAGGTCTTGTAGATACTTAGCTTGTTCTTTATCTAAAAAGAAATTATATCTGACTGACTCAAGTGTGTCGATAAAAGATTTCCAAATTTTTTGAGCTGATAAATACATCTCATCTTTTTCGCTATTTGTTTTACCTTTTCCGGAGTTATTAGACATATAGTCTTTAATTTCCTGAATAATTGAGTCTAGTTTATTTTCTTGTTCTGTTGCAATTAGTTGCATCTCGGTTTCAGCTCTAGTTATTGTAGTTTCTGGTTTTACTACTGCTGTTTCTAATTTTTTACCCATTTTTTTATTTATTTTTTTATCCGTTAATTTGGTCAGTCTTTTTAGGATATAGTTCTAAAAGACATTCTAATTTATCTTTGGCGGCTGCATAAACCTCAAGCCATTTGTCGTGTTCTTCCAATAAGTCGGAATGCTCGCCTATTGAAGCTAGATTAGTGTTGGAAAAATATAAAGCCAGATTAGCCATCGCTTCTTCCATTTGAGCCTCATACTTTTTTGTCAGCGCCCTTAAATAATTCTCTCCTAAGTTGTTAAATGATAAATTCTTCATCTCTGCTATCTTGTTTTTGTTGGTTATAAAGTTCTTCTACTTTGTTTGCTCTGGCTACTTTTTCAACTCCCCACTTATTTACAAGTGATGAAAAAGTATTCAAATCGGTTTTTACTAATTTAATTTTTCCTGATTCAATATTCATATTAATTTTGTCAATCTCCTGTTCAAAAAGGATAGTAATAGACTCATCATCGTAATGATTTAGTAGATCTTCGTTGATTGATACTTTTAGTTCTTTTTGTAAGATAAAGGCATAGTCATCTGCTATTTTAGAAATCTTGACTAAGTTTTTTTGTTTTGTGTCCCCGATAAATTCAATTTTAATTGAAACAGGGAAAGATTTTTTATTGAATACTGAGAAAAAAGAATCAATAGTATCTTGTGATAAATCGTAAAATCTGTCCATTTATTTTTTTTTATTATTTATAAGTTAAAAGAGTAAAAAAGTTTAGATTATTAAATTAGTAATAGTGCTAAAGATAATATTACTACTAATGGTATAAATACATAGTATAATCTATTGTAGAATTTATTAGTTTCAAACTGAGAAAAACCTATTACTATAAGCCAAGAATATTTTTCCACTTTTCTTATTTCATATACCTTATAAAGTTCTGTAAGGCCATTTTCATTTAGCCACTTACTTACATCTTTTGTATAGGTTTCGACATAATTTTTTGTAATAATATCTACATCACTTTTTCTCAAACTGTATGAATCACCAACTAATTCCTCTGGAACATTTATTACCGTATAGAGTCTACAGGCATAATCTTTTCTTAAGTTAAACCTATTTTGAATAATCGTTTTATTGTTATTAATTATTTTTCGCCAGTAAAAGAAGGTTCTCAACTTTTTTAACATATTAGGTTTTATATATTTTTTTTAAATTTTGTTTACCCACCTATGAACATCTACCTTTATTTGTTAATTTACATTCATCAAAAAAAATAAACCGCTATTTAAATAAAAAAAATGCAGGCCATAGAAACTTTATAGATGAAAAAAATCGAAAAGCGAAGCCGGCGCTGCTGGTGGTGTTTTTTTAGGGGGATCCTGACCAACGACTACTGGTTTACTTGGTTCACTATCAGCGTCTGATAAATATTTATTTATACTTGATGAATCTCCTTTTATTGACTTTAGAACCGATACAGCTGTTTTAATTTCTTTGATAAGTTCTTCAAACTTAGGATTATAATTTCTTGCACCTGAATTAGACTCAACTTTGACCTTTTTAGCTGAAAAGAGGTCTTTGGTTACAACAGGAGAAATCCTCCTTTCTGGGTTGTAAGTGCCTGATGAAACCTCTGATGTGATTTTTGCGAGTTCCTTGAGGTCTTTAAGTTTAAGTATCTTTATAGCCCTACCCAGTTTGAGTAGAGCATTGGCCATTGCGTCATAACCCTTAGCTAACTTTATCATTTTTTTCGAATAAGAGGATATTGGGTCATTTCCTGTCAAGTCTCTAAGGAAATTTCCCCCAGAGTTACTTCTCTCAATTTCTGCAATCTTTTTCACCACATATGCAAAGTCTATCAAGTTCTTCCCTACTTTTGCCATGAAGTTTGGATCTATCTTCATGTCAAATGCCTTTCTACCTGAATACATTATCCAAGCAACTTTAACTAATTTTTTAGCCGCTTTGGCCACAGTATCATCCGAACGAGATTCCATTAAAGCGGACGCTCCGGCAAATCCAAGACCCAGTAATGGATTCACTGCGGTAAGACCAATCATTAGAGCAGATTTTAATTTGCTTTCACCTGATAATGACTCTAGTTGTTTTTGTAAGAAAAAATATCTCAGTAAATTTTTGGACAAATTTGTTACCCATTCTGAAGGCAGACTATACGAAAAGAATTTTTTATTGTGCCATAGAATTTGAGCCACATTTGCCATTTGAATCGCTATGTCCTTTGGTAAGCTAAGGTCTTTTCTTACTTTAACTGTTTTACTTAAACTAACTTTTGCTAGACCAAAACCCACACTGGCCTCTGTGGTAACAGTCTTTTCAGACACAAGCATTTTATCTAATTGAAGAGCAAGTTTTGCAAACTCGAGTATGTTAATCTTAACTCCTTTTATCCAATTTGAAGGCAGACTATACGAAAAGAATTTTTTATTGTGCCATAGAATTTGAGCCACATTTGCCATTTGAATCGCTATGTCCTTTGGTAAGCTAAGGTCTTTTCTTACTTTAACTGTTTTACTTAAACTAACTTTTGCTAGACCAAAACCCACACTGGCCTCTGTGGTAACAGTCTTTTCAGACACAAGCATTTTATCTAATTGAAGAGCAAGTTTTGCAAACTCGAGTATGTTAATCTTAACTCCTTTTATCCAGTTTAGAGAAATAGTGAATCCAAATGACTTCCTGTTTTTATAAAATGCATTAGCTACCACGGCCATCGATACTGCAGCAGATGCTACACCTTTAGACAAATAAGCAAAATAATCCGTTGATAGACCTTTTTTGTCTAACATCTCAAAGATACCAACAAAAGACTCTATTGCTTGTTTTATTCCTGTTCCCCACTTTTTGGATGGATAATTGGTGAACTGAATTTTGCTATTAGAAAGTATACTACCTGATCCTACAATTGCCCTAGTTACAGCTAAGATACCCCAAATCATGTCTTCAACGGCGTCTTTCCCTGACGAAAACCACCCACCCCCTTCACTTAGTGTTTTAAATACTGGAGCAAATGCTCCAATCGCTAATCCAACACCTTCTGCCCATTTTTTAGGGGGACCGTCTTTAAAAACTGCTTTATTTTTAGCAAAAAACGCAGCCGCTGCTACTATACCTTGTGAAGTAATCTTGATGGCTTTTACAAAATCTTTTGGAGATACTCCGCTAGCACCAAAAGCTTTGAAGACGGCTGCTTTCACTAACATAGCGTAAACTGGACCAAAGGCACCTATGGCTAAAGATACACCCTCGGCCCATTTTTTCGAAGGACCGCCTTTATATGTTCCTTTTGCTAATATTTTATCAACAGCTATAATAGAGTTAGCCACCGATACCAACATTTTTTGACCTTCTTTAAAAGGATCTGGTCCACCAAAGAAGCCAGAGATTTTACCGGCGATTGCCACAGCACCTAAAATTAGTATGATTGGAGTAAAAGTTGCGTAGAGTAAGACAACTCCTGCGGCCCATTGACCAAAGTTCGCATTATATTTGCCCTTTGATAGGATATTTGACACATCGACTATACTATTTGCTACTTTTTTAAGAAGCGGGAAGCCAGCATAAAAGAAAGGATTAAGAACGTTTAGACCTAGCACAATAATACCTGCCGTAAAGGCACCTAAAGTTAGTGCTACGGATGCGGACCAACCAATACTTGGATATTTGTTGTATTTTCCGGCAGATAAAATGGCGTCAGCGCCAACAATTGCAACTGCTACCAACATAATTGCTGCAAGACCGGCTAAGAAAACTAAAGCCTGTGGGCCAAATACGGCTGAACCTAATGCCAAAGCACCTACTCCGAATGCTGTAAGTGCTAATGCTACGCCAAGACCCCATTTTACCGAGGGATATTTATTGTATTTGCCTATGTTTAGAATAAGTGAAGTAAGTGCTATTACACCGGCTAAAATCACAATCACTAAGCCTCCTTTGAGAGCATCTAATGGGTTGATTAGAATATTTATGATTTTTACAGCAATTGCCATAGCAATAGCAACTATGGCAATTGCGATTCCAAAGAAAATTATTCTAAATATTGTTGAAAAGGTTAATTTGTCAAATGATTTGGAAAATTTTGCAAAAATCCAACTAGATACCGCAACTGCCAGTGATATTAAAGTGAAAAGAATTGGTAGTAAGATTACTTTCTTAAAACTTATATCACCCAATATTTTAAGAGCAAAAGCAGCTACGATTGTGATGATACCAATAGCAATACCTACGAGTGCAATTTTTACAATTGTCATAAAAGTTATTTTTCCTAAACTGAGGATCACTTTGTCTTGGCCAAAGATATAAGCAGAAGCAGCAACGGCAAGTGATATTAACGTCAATAAAAGCGGTAGTAGAATCACTGTTTTAAGATCAAGATTTTTCAGATTCTTTATCGCGTATGACATCACAAAGGTTATTGCTCCAATTGCTACTCCGAGTAATAAAATTTTGAACATAGTTGCCCAACTTAGTTTATCAAATGATGACTTGAAAACGGCGAAAATTTTAGCAGCCATTGCGATACCAAGTGCAATTGCTACCATAGCAAATGGCAGTGCTAATATAGCCACAAGAGCAAACGGACCTAATGAGTTTATCAGCTTACCTATACCCATTGATACAACAGCAAACATACCGGCAATCAATATCGCGGTCACTGCTTGTCTGAAGCCAATTGGTTGTATCATTTGTAGCACTTTTGAGGATAACGCAATTCCTGCAGATATGGCAACCATTATAATTGGTAATATTAGAGCCATGGCTGCAACTTTTCCAATACCAATGCTCTGAGTTTTAAATCCAAATCCACTCCCTGATGCCTCAGTTGTGGTGGTAAATGCGGTAATAAGACCAGCGATGCCTTTTGCGACAACAGCAAACATCACGGCTATAAGGGTTATTGTAATTAGTTGAGTTATTTTAAGAGGCACTACTAGTGATAAAATTTTTGAAGATATCATAATACCTATTGAACTGGTAATCATCAACAGCGGAACCATAACTAAGGCACCCATAAAGGCGGTCATATCTAATTTTTGAGTTTTTATCGTAATGCCCTCGAATCCAACCTCCTGTGACGTCATTAGAGATGATATCAGTTTACCAATTGCTGGTGCTACTAAAACAAATAGTAAAGCTATTACGGCGGCTGTCAGGGCTTGTTTAATGGAAATTGGTGTTATTTTTGACAATAATTTTGATGAGATCATCGTTGCTAGTGACATTGTGACCATGATAAGAGAAGTCGTAAGAGCCTCTTTTATCGTTAGTGGGCCACCAGATGCGCCTTTTATTTTTGCAACCCTCTCAAAAGCAAAGGCCACCAATACGATACCTATTCCTAATGCGATAACTGACATAATATTAACTTTGCCAACTAATTTAAAGGCCATTCCTATGGCTAATACCGCCACAGCAATTAATAGAATAGTAGCCAGTCCCTTTTTTAGAGCCCCTGTTTTTTTTGGATCACCTGCATCGGTCATTGGGTCTTTAGGGTCTCCGGTCTTTTTTTCTGTCTCTTTTTTCTTTGCTAAGGCAATTAGCGTTTTTTGGTTTTTTAGGATTTCTTGAGTATCAGTCTTAATTGATTGGATTTCAACCGAAATTTGTTCCAGTGATTTGCCAAAATCACCTGATTGAACTGCTTCTCCAACATTAGATTTTGCTTCGCCACTTTTTTGTAGTGCCTCTACAAGTGCCTCCAGACCTACTCCGATATTGTCTAATGCTTTTAATAATTGTTTATCCATAAAAAACAGAAATTTTCAAAGTATATATAAAAACCACAATATCTCTGATTAATATATACAATAAAAGAAGATTTAATTATGAAAATTAGAAAAATCTTCAGGAAGTATCTTCTACCTGATTTAGATACTAGTGAGACTCAAAAACCAATCGAAAAATTGAGCTCAGAGACAGTTGCTGTTAGTCGAGTCATCACACCTTTTCCTGTTCATAACAAAGATTTTATGCTACTTTCGAAGTGCTCGGTGAGTCAAAAAATAAACGAACTTATCGAATCGAAAATTGTTATTATTTGTAATTTACACGATAGAGATGGTAAGTTTGGACTTAGAATCGTAAATTTAGAGGTTGACTACGGAACCGAATCAGTTTTAGTTATTATGACCGGTGGAGTTGTCCATCCGCTAGAGGATAAATTTTTATATAATTTAATATATAATCTGCAAAAAAATCAGTATTCACTTGAAGAACATGATGAATATTTTGAAAAAATAGAAGTAGATGAAAATTAAAAAATATACTCAATTTATTAATGAGATATCAGGAACGGAGATTCCTCAAAAGGCTCAAGGTAGTTATTTCGGACCGGCTTATGGTGATACGGTTAGTCCAAATACAATTAATAAATCACACACTGGGCTTAAACAGGTGCATAATTTTCAAAATCCTGATTCAAAGAATGATTTAACAAGTGACCTCTTTTTTGGAGATGATTATAACAGCATACTTACAGAATATCTTAAAGCCGGTGGTAGTCGGGCCGATTTAAGTGGCGAGGAGTCAGAAGATATCTCAATAATGTTAAATTTTTTAAAAGAAAAGTAGTTTTTTATATATACGATTGATAAAAACAGAAATCAATTATGAGTAGATTATTAACCTTAAATTCCGTCGAAGACGATAATATAATTAATGACATCCTAAACGATGAACTAATTATAATTGAAGATATACAGGGTTCAAAAATCTGGGTTAACTGGGATGGTCATAATTTTCAAATCAGAACAAAATCAGTCAATGGTGAGAAAATCAATCTTGTCGACTTGGCAATGCAGAATTATTATAATCCTGTTTTTGATTATCTAAATAGTTTAGAACAGAGAGTTAAAAGTTTGCTTAATAGAAAGTGGTGGTTTTGCTTTGAATATTTCCCTGATGAGCAACCGGCTAACATCCAGTATAGTAGAGTTCCCCAAAATGGACTTGTACTTACTTCTATTTATAAACAGGGTAAATATGGTTTTCAAATCGATGAAATCGGTGAGTATGCTAGACTTTTCCAAGTTGATTCAATTCCTGTTATCTATCAAGGTAGATTAACCGAAACTATGAAAGAGGCAATACTTTATTTCTTAAATACATCAGAACATGATTTAGAATTTGTTTTTGGAGAGAAGTCATTCTCTTTCTTCTTTTACAAGATTCTAAACCCAAGTATTCAAAATTCCTTTTTAATGGAAAACGAATTTCAAAATAATTTACAAAAATTAATAATTAAAAGTAAGACTAAAGATATCTCTTTTGAACTATTAAATCCACTTTATAGAAGAGCCGATGATTCAAACTCAACAGAATTTGTTGAAATCTATACACTAATATTGGTAAATTTTCTTAATTTTTGCCAGTCTATTAATTTAGAAGATATCAAAATCAAAGGTGAAAATTTTGAAGAGATGTATATTTTTTTGATGTCAAAGTTGTTTAATCTCTACATTAATCAAGTTAAAGATGATATTGAAAATTTTGATTTTGTGGTTCCTAAGTTTTTCGATAAAGATAAATTTAAAATAAACACACAATTAATAAAAAATAAACTTACAATTGAATACCTGTCATACTCTGATAAATTTGAATACATATTCAAAGTGATTCTTGGAAGCTTTAGTAAAAAAAGAAAAAAACCAATCGGAATTTTTTCAGACAACACAGTTATCTTATTCAATAAATTTGTAGACCAAATCAGGTCTTATATAGATAAATATTTACAAAGAGTTCAAGAAATCGAACTTGGAAAAGTTGGACTTTTAGATTTTAGCGACTTCTTTGATATAAAATATGATGTAGATTCAACTGATCAAGTTTATCCAGATGTTTATAGTGAATTTGAAAAAACTCCTGAATCAGACAAAAAGGGTGTTAAGTCTAAAAAGAGTAAACTATCTACAGGTGGTAAAAAATAAAAACTTAGGCTAAAAAACAAGATATAAATCCTATGCTGATGGATTTATCTTACCACAAAACAAATCTTATCGATAACCTTAAAAATAAAAAGACCCTACTACAATTTTTACCACATTGTTTATTCGAAATCTCTAAAAAAAAAATTATTCAATTTCGAGATTCTAAAATAAAGTCTAGTTATCTAATAGACCTGGTACACACTCTTATGTTGAAATATTATTTTAAGCAAGAAAATAAATTTGTTATCAATGCACAGGTGTTAAAAGAAAAATACGGTTATCAATATAAACTTTACATTGATTGGCTTATTGAAAATCAAATCATCATTCTTAAAAAAAACTATAAAGCCGGGGTTTCATCACGGATATATGGTCTAAATCCTCTGGTATTTAAGGGGCAAATCAAAAGATTCAATAATTCTGATAAATTCTTATTAAAGAAATTTAAAAGAAGAATCTTTGATACCACAGATCCAACTGATGATGTAAAATCCTCTATCGATGTCCAAGTTAGGCAAAAATTAATTTCTGACCTTTTTTCTGTGACTATTGATGTCGAGAGAAGCGTTTTTTATTTAGACCTACTTAAAAACGAAGACCGTGATAATTATAATAGAAATATTTATTCTATTGAGTCAATAAATTCTAAGCATTTATTCTATCATTTTGATAATTATGGTCGATTACATACCAACTTTACCATATTAAAATCTTTTATTAGAAAAAATTGTTTAGAAATCGACGGCGAATCAACCGGGGAAATTGATATAAAAAATAGCCAACCACTTTTTCTTTGGAAATTAATCCATCAACACGACCTCCTGTGGGTTGATAAAGAAGAAGTTAATTTCTTTAAAAATCTAACCTTATCTGGAAATTTCTATGAATATTGGGGAAAAATATTAGAAGAGAAAAATCGAAAATTAGTAAAGCAAATGACTTATAAAGTACTTTTTGGACTTAATCGACACAATTCAAAAGCTGATATTAGCTTTAGTCAAATTTTTCCAACAATACATAAATTCATTAAATTTTATAAAAAAGAATGCGGTGGTTATAAGGTCTTAGCACATGATTTACAGAAAGCCGAATCTAATCTAATCTTTAATAACATCATTAAAAAAATTAACTTAATTTATCCAGATATAAAATTAATCACCATTCACGATAGCATCATATATCAAAAAAAGTGGCATAACGAAGTAAAACAAATTTTTGATGCAGAAATTAATAGGGAGTTTCACCTAATTTAACTGGTATATTTTAATATATACTGAGTGATTGATTTAAACAACCCAGACTTATCTTTTATATTATTGTCTTCTAAAAAAATAGATGATTTAATTTCCGTTCTTTATACTAAAGAATTTCAGGTCACTCCAATTAAGGGGTACTATAGAGGAAACTATGAAGATTCTGTGATTGCTTGGGGAAATTTCGACAATGACCAGTTAAGAAACGAAATTATTTTTCTACTTGATATCTTTAATCAAGACTCTGGATTTATTAAATACTTTGCACACACCGAAGTTATGAAGATATTTAGAGATGGTCAAGAAAGACCTATGTCTCAGACTATGTATAACACAGATGATGATAATATGTCTTATTTAGTTAATGGACTTAGCTTTTCGTTTGTTGAAAAAAGGAGGTATTGGAGTCCAAAAAGTGTGGATGAGTTAAAAACAGGAATGATAGTGGAGTATTTTAACAACAATCGATGGAATCAGAAAGTGGTAAAAAATCCAAAACAAGAATGGTCTGATATGTGGTCGCTTTTAAGTAAGTATGATAAACTTAGAGTTGCCTCAAAAAATTAATCATCTTTGAAAATTATCTAAAAAGTTCTTTTCACTATTTGAAAGGGAATCAATTCCGTTTTTTGATATTTTGTCCAATATAGAGTCTAATTTTTTTTGTCTTTTAGACTTAAATTCAATAAACTCTTCGTCAGTCAAAGACCTCTTTTTAGAAGATGAAGTTTTAGTAAAAGATGTCCTAATCCAATCCCAAAATCTAGAAAACATCATATTTATTTTTCATACCATTTTTTGGAACATCTTGATATAAGATTTTTCTCATTTCTTCTTTACTCATATTCTTATAAGTATTGTGTAGTGTAAGATTTTTTTGATAATCCTGCATATTAGGAGCCGGTCTGTTGTGATGCAGGTGAAAACACCTAAAATCTTGTTGTTTCCATTTTAGAAAATGTTCTACTTTAATCGAAACAAAATCATCTTCTGCGCCCCATCCTACAAACCTTTCATTCCAACCACCAATTTTGTTAATGGCTTCTTTTCTAAAAATACAGATACCTCCACAAATTGGAACTTTTTGATGGTCAGTTTCTCCTCGGCCTGGTCGAGTAATAGCAAATAAGTTTTCTAATGGTAGAGATGATTCGTCGGGTTGTAGGTCAATTACCGACTTATATGGATTTACCATTTCATATTGTTCTAACATTTTTAGACTTTCAATAAATTCTTGTGGATTCATTATTAAGTCAGAGTCTGCAAAAACCACAATATTAGATTTTGCCATTTTAGTAGCATAGTTAAATGACCAAGATTTATTATACGGTTGATTTGTTCTAAGAAATAGATGCCTACATTTTAGATTTAAGTGTGAAATTTTAGAATGTTTATCCTGTTCAACAACGATAATATCAACATTTTGAAAACCATTAATCCAATCAAGAACTCTCCTTAGATTTTGTAGTCTATCGGGTTGATGGCGATAACCTATGATGTAAGTAAATGAATAGGGACTTGACATAGAATTTTTTTTATTATTATAGGTAGTGACTATAATTTTGTTTTAGTTATTATACCTATTTGATAAAACCATCTTTATTTTCTCATGATTTATGTATTCTCCTAGAAAATGAAAAACTTTTTCAATCTCTTCAATACTAGAGTAGTTTTCATATCTAAATAGCAAACAATTTGAGTTATTCTTTGATATTTCAGTCAAATTTTCTTGAGATTTTATGATATCCAATCTGACATTGGCATCTTGTGATATTGATTCTGGCCACCAACCCGACTTTGATAGAGTTTCGATATCTCTGACGGTGAAAATAAAAAAAATATCCGGGAATAATTCTTTGAGGAAGTTTATATAATTTTGTAAACTGGTGTAATCAGATGGAAATCGAATTTCTTTAAATCCAAAAACCCTACTTTTGTGTGACAAGTACATGTTATCAAATAAATTTCTGTAATCTTGTAGAAGTTTTTCTTTGTTATAAAAATTCCACCAACACGGTTTATAATTATCTTCTTTTGTATACTCGCCTTCTTTAGACAATTCGGTTCTCACAAACCCTGGTAAGTCACTCCCTGTGCCATACATTGCATAGTACATGAAGAACCAAAAACCACCATTTTCTCCACAAAAAAAACCATCGTCTATTGCGCAGTGTAAAATCCTCTGCATCAAAGTAGTTCCACTTCGACCTTTTCCTAAAATAATAACTCTTTTTTTCGACATACCACTAGATATTATTTTTAGATTTCCATTGGTCATAAGAAAGTTTTACAACATCTGACCATTTTTCTTTCTTTTCTGTCCAAGAACCTTCAAAAAGATGAACGGCGTAATTGATTCTACCACTCGACCTGTCATCTATGACAAATACATCCGGAGTCTCAATCAAGAACTTTTTATCATCGATTGTAAATTCTTTTGTAAATCCACCATTTCTTATATTTGATGTTTTTAAAATCTCATTTGTCAATATTATTGGACCGGTTCCTATTTCTTTGACAAAAGAAAAGTGGTCATTTAATACTTCATATTTTGGATCTATATCAGTATAGAAGTTTAGTATATTTTTAATTTGTTCAAGTCTTGGGCTACACCCTATTAATCCAATATTTATGAAATTTTCATTTTCCCAACTTGAAAAAAAGTCATATTGAAGAAATGGTGATATATCATCGTTAATAACACAATCTGTGTCTAACCAAACACCTCCCCATTCATATAAAACTTTAGCTCTTATATAATCGACGCATATACCATACTTTTTTAATTGATATGATTTTTGTAAAAATTTTGAAGAAGACATATCAAAATTCTCTTCGTTCCAAAACATATAGGTCCATTCACTTTCTGGTAAGTATTTTTTCCAATTATTAAGAATTTCTGATGAAAATTTCTTATCTCCTATCCAAACATAGTGTATAATTTTAGGAGTCCTTTTATAAAAGACATCGGTCATAATTATGTCTTTAAGTTCTTTTTTGTTTTCTTCGCTTGACGTTGCTCGAACAAGAAGTGAACTCTGAGTTTCGTGCTTTCTGTAATTTAAATGCGTGTTAAAACATTTTTTAAAGTCAAATTTTTTTTCAAACATTTTAATCCAAAGAGCCATGTCTTCAAATGCCCAAAGTTTTTCATTGTACAGACCAGATTCAATAAATGACTGCCTTTTTATAAGAGCTGTGCATACTAATGAATTTCTTCTAAAAGTTGTTAGCTTTGTCCAATCTATTTCTTCGTTTATCGGATCAGGCCAAGTTCCGTTTTTTGAACCAAAATATTTTGAACCAACATATACAACATCAGCATTTATTTTTGATACTTCTTCTAAAAAGTTTTCTGGTAAAGTATCATCAGCATCAAGTGGTATAAAATAATCAGAAGTCACTAAACTTACTAATTTATTTCTTGCTTCTGATAGAAACATCTTTTCAGATTCTATACACTTTATGATAGTTGACTTTTTTTGTAAGATGTTTGATAAATCAATCGACTTTTCATCCATTAGTAATACTACTATCTCACTTGGAACAATTGTTTGGTTCAAACAGGAATCTACACATTCGATTAGAAATTTAGATTGATTATAACATGGAACTATTATTGAAATTGACTTTTTAGGATTATTACCATTTTCTTCTAAATTGAAGTTTTCTAAATTCCATTTGCAAATTCTAGCATAATCATCAAATTTTTTGGGATCTCTGATTTCTGAATTTGTGACATTTGATATTACTATGTGTGGGAAAAAACTAAAGCAATATTGATTATTGTTTTCTTGTAAATTCGATAAATAATGGTCTATTGGTTTTTCTTCTAACTTAGTTGCTTCTAAAATTATGTCATACATGCTTCTGTCAATTGCATAGGCAAAGGTTCCTAAAGTCTTTTTGCAGTTATAAAATCCATCTTTAATTTTTATACCTTTCCAATCAAATTGAGATGCGCCTAAATAAAGTAATTTCCAAAAAATTTTTTTTATTTGTTTTAATTTTTTTTCAAAATCTTTATCAAAAATTACATCATCTTCAAATATTAAAATTTTATCATAATTTTTATCTTTAGCATCTAATATTATATTTCTATGACTTCTAAGACAACATAGAGAGTATTTATTTTCTATTTCAGTGGGAATGTAAATTTCTTCGTCTGGTAGGTTTTCTCCGTCTATGGCCGAAAACCTCTCTACCGACATATTCCAACTTTGAAATTTTTTAGACATTTCAATCCATCTATCTGTTCTTCTGTCCAAGTTAAGACAGTATATGTTATCAAAGTAAGAATTTATGCCTGACATAGAAATTTTTTGAAATAATTTACTAAATTCCTCTACTTCAATAAACTCGGATGTCAATCTTCCACTCCAGTTTTTGTAAGGGCTTCCTAAGTGAACACACCGGCCTAAGTTGACTCTTTTCTGAAATTTATCTCTAAACTTTAGGTCGGTCCAAGAGGCATCCCCTGAATCTGTTGGATAAGGAGAATTTCTATCTATGCATTTTGAATCAATATGAAATAACTGAAAAAACCCAAGGCCTCTTTCATCTGGGTTTATCTGACTGTTTTCAAATTCCACTCCGTTTTTCTGATAACTAAGCCACGTCTGATAATCTTCTAATATCACTCTATCTTTTGTATAGAGTACATCACATTCTAATTTTGAGACATCTATCGGATTTTTTATTATAATGTCACAGTCTAAAAGTAAGATAAATTCAGGATTATCAAGAGATTTTATTGCAAATTCCATTGCAGCACCCTTATTAAATTTTGAACCTCCGCGATACATGGCGTCTGTTGTTAAAAATTTGACTCCAAGTTTGTTACAAATTTGTTGACAAACTAAATCCTCTTTTGTTGTTATGACCGTGATGTTTTCAAAAAATTGTATGTTTTTAGCAAGAGTTAGTATAAGAAAGTCATTGTAGTCAACAGAAAGAATAACCACGTCTAATTTGTTGTCTGAAATAGTTGCTGTTCCAAATTGAGAGGTGGTTTTTTCTGGCTCAGTTATTTGGGGCTTAATTTTTTTTGACACAATTTTTTTTCTAACCGTGTAGATATTCGCCGGTTTGGACTTATCTCTATTTTTTGAAATCAAATCTGATTTTGTAAATCTAGAAAATATCTCAAATCCATCACCTACTAAAATAAAACTTTTTAATTCTAAGTCTGAAATTTTTTTTAAATCATGATGAAACTTAACAAATGGGTCACTTTTAATTATTGAATTTGCATTTGAAAAATTATATAACTCCCTGTCAGAAATTTGAGATTTAGTGATAAATGATACCTTTTGAATATTATGGATGTTTTTTATTTCGGTATCTGAGAAAACTATAATTTTTGTGATATTTGTATTTAGAGAGTTATGTCTTAAACAATCCCAGAATTCTCCACTATAATTGCTTAAAATATCTTTTTTTATATTTGTTAATAATATCATAAACTATATATAACTAGATATAACACTTATATAAAATGATTAACTTAAAGAAATATAATTACTTTACCGGAGACATTAATTGTGTCGCTCGTGGTGTTTCTGATATTGTCAATTTCTTTGAATTAGCCGGTCATAATTATTTGGTGCTTACTCCTCCTAGGGTCGATACAGTGAATAAGACTGTGGAACTTTGCCTCTATCACTATCTAAGTAATAAATTGGAATTTAATAACTTTGATGACTTCAGAGAAAAAATATCAGAGAAATCAAATCTTTTTAGAGTTGATTTGCTAGTTTTTGATTTTTGGTCACTTAATAGAACTGAACTTTTTCTTTATATTTCAGAAATACAGAAGTTAAATGTCGATTTTATCATTGTGGCCAAAGAATACCACTACAAAACTGGAGATGACGTTAATGATTTTCTAATCAGAACAGAGTATAAAGACTTTAATAGAAGCGATATTTGGTTACATGATAAGATAAATGGCATACAATCTACTATCGACTCACTTAGATTGGCCTATATAAGAGATAAAAAAATCGAACACCTTTTTACAAAATAAAAATCAGAAAATGAATATAAAAGAAAAATTTTTACAATTGACTACCAAAACCTATCCCCATGGAACCGAGAGTGAACTTATTTGTCATCTACCAGAGGGTTATTTAGGAGATGGATTTGGAAATTTTTACATCAAAGTAGGTGAAAACCCCACCACTATGTTTACTTGTCACTTAGATACCGCCTCTGCATTTAACCAACCAGTTAACCATGTTTTTGTGGATAATTTTATTAAAACTGATGGGTCTTCTATCTTAGGAGCCGATGATAAAGCTGGCATGGTGGTTTTGCTAAATATGATTGAATCTGGTGTTTCTGGTCTTTATTTCTTTTTTGTTGGTGAAGAACGGGGTTGTATCGGGTCTTCTAAGTTGGCTGAAAATTGGGAAATATTTGATCCAAAAAAAACAATCACAAAATGTGTTTCTTTTGATAGAAGGGGAACCAGTTCTGTCATCACTGAGCAAATATATGGTCCTTGTTGTTCAATTGAATTTGCAACGGCGCTTAGTCGGATGTTAAATGAAAAAAATGATAATTTTAATTATAGACCTGATCCAACTGGAATTTATACCGACTCTGCACAATTTACACAATTGATTTTGGAATGCACAAACATATCTGTTGGATATTACAACGAGCATTCAGTTTCAGAAAAACAGGATATCAAACACTTAGAACAACTTTGTGATGTAGTTTGCAAAATCGATTGGGAAAGTCTACCGGTGGTTAGAGTCCAGGTTGCTGGATCTGGCGATTATTATTAAACTCTGGTAAACTGTAAATAAACAGGATTTGAGATGTTGTTAACTTATCTATATTCCATCCCCTTTCTTTACAGATTTTTTTCAAAGATTTTTCTGTTTGCAGAATTTTAAGATTTTTTTTTGTTTTATCTGTTTGCATATAGTATATATCTAATAGCTGGGTTCTTATAAGTTTATAAACCCAACAAACTTTACTTTTTTCTATATAACGGGTATGCTAGACTATAATAAATTAAAAGCTGAAGAGACCATAACCACACAGAATTTCTCACAGAAAAAATTCAATCATTATGTATTACAGCACAAGATAATGTTACGTTGTTGTTCCTCTTATTTTATGTGGGTACTCACTATGGCTATATTCTTAGCTTATCCCTTTATCTTATGCAACTCGGCGTCGATGTATGCATTTTTTATATTCTGTCACTTTATTTTTTGGAAATTTTGGGGAGAAAAGGCTCATAAAAAAGATTTTAGTGACTTAGTTTTAGAAGTCGAGATGGTTTTGGAAATTTTAGAGGAGCTAAAAAAAGAAAAATTTCCAAATAGTAAGTAATTTTTTTGAACATTGTAAACAAAATTAAACCAACCTAATAAAATCCGTAATGCCTGAAATTGCCGAATTAAAAATAATGTCTGACTATATTAATCAAAATTGTATAGGTAGAACTTTTAATAAATCATTTCATGTCTTAAGGGGAAATAATGCTGAACAATTTACGATATTTTCAGAATTTACAATTATTGCCGAATCATTTGGTAAAGAGCTAAAAATTAAGTTATGTGGCAAAGAAGGCAGTCAATCAATTTCAGTTTTTATGGGAATGTCTGGGAATTGGTTATTTACACCAACTGTAAATTGGTCTGAAAGAAAGTTTACTAGATTAAGATTCGATACTACTGATGGGCATTCGCTTCTTTTATATGGTTTGTACATGGGTCCAAAATATAAAATTGGCGGATTTACCGGTGTTAAGCGGGGACCTGATCCAACAAAAGAATTTGAACATTTCAAAAATAACATTTTAGAAAATCTAAATAAGACCCTCTTTAATTTACCGATTTGTGAGGCGCTACTAAATCAACAATACTTTAACGGAATTGGCAACTATCTAAGATCAACCATAATCTACTATTTAGACTGTAACCCATTCGAAGAAGCAAGAACTGTTATAAAATCAACTCCGAAAATATTAGATATGTGTAAAGACATACCAATGAAGGCCTATTCTTTAAATGGCGGTCAGTTATCTGATTGGACTAATCCATTTGACACTGATTATCATGAGTTTCAAAAATGGGTTTATTATCAAAAGGGAATTTCCTGTAAAGATAAATCCGGAAGGACTTTCTGGTTCAATCCAAAATGGCAGCACAGTTGTCCTTATGTCATTAAAAATAAAGTAATGGAATATGAAAAATAATGTCGATAGTCAATATTTTAGACTAATTAAACACATACTTGAAAATGGGGTGTTAAAGTCTGATAGAACAGGAACAGGAACATTATCTGTATTTGATTGGACTATGAGATTTGATATGTCTGATGGATTTCCGCTTTTAACATCAAAAAAAATGTTTATTAAAGGAATCATTCATGAACTAATTTGGTTTTTACGTGGAGACACCAACATTAAATATTTAGTTGACAACGGAGTCAATATTTGGACCGGTGATGCCTACAAAAGATATAAAAATTCTTTTGATGCAAATTCTGTCTCTCTTAGTAAAGAAGAGTTTTCTGATAAGATTAAAAATGACGATGATTTTTCAAACCAGTGGGGAGACTTGGGGCCCGTTTATGGTAGGCAATGGAGAAAAGTAAAAACTGATAAATTTACTAGTTTTTATAACAAGTGGGGATATGAAGATGAAAAACCGGTTTATATCGATCAGATTTCTGATTTGATATGGCAATTAAAAAACACGCCGGATTCCAGAAGACTGATGGTTTCTGCTTGGAACGTGGGTGAATTATCAGATATGTTGCTTCCACCGTGTCATTTTGGATTTCAATGTTATACATCTGAACTAACTCTAGAACAAAGAATTAAATGGTGGTGTGATTCACTAGGTAAACATATATCATATGGAGATGATTTAAATTTGGAGAAATTGGATGAACTGGGAGTTCCAAAAAGAAAGCTGGACTTAAAATGGTTCCAGCGTTCGGTGGATACATTTTTAGGTCTACCATTTAATATATCTTCATATGGTTTACTTTTACACCTTTTAGCAAAAGAGGTTAATATGATTGCCGGGGATTTAATTTTTAATGGCGGAGATTGCCATATCTACCTAAATCACATTGAACAGTGTAAGACTCAGATGAAACAGAAAACTTTCCAACTACCAAAATTGGAGTTAAGGGGTGCATCAATTTTTGAGTTAACTTACGAAGACATTAAAATTTCCAATTATCAATCATCTGATTCGATAAAGGCTGAATTGTCAAATTAAAAATAAAAATAAAATTATGAATTTAGTAAAATCAGATTACAGACAACAACTGGTAGATATTATCAGAAAAATTGACACAAACGATATTTCAGACGATGTCGAAGTTATTGCAACATCCAAAGTAGTTGATGAACAAAAGGTCTATATTTGGATTCGGTTACACCTCAATCAAGAAAACAATAATACCCTACCTGGAGACGATGTTGAGATTAAATGGACTCCTTCTGGTGAGACATTGACCACTAAATTTGTTTGTTTTGGAAAGAGTGGTTTAGAAAGAGACCATTTGGGTCAAGTGACTAATTATAACCCTGATGATGATAGAAGAATTCTTTGCCTTATGGTAGATGAAAACGAGATTAATTTCTCTAACGACATTCCTTTTATAAGAACTCTATTTAAAACAGGAAGACATTACGACTATCAGTTGGTTAAGAGGGCAGAACTTCTTTTTGTTAATAAAAAAAATCAGCAAGTCTTAGATTATTTTGATTGTGATTTTTGATTTACTTTAAGAATTGCTTGTCAAACTCTGTCAGTGAATCCATTCCTTTCTCTAATATTTTATCTAAAATAACATCACAGTTGCACATTTGTAATTTGAAATTAGTCATTAAATCCTGAATTTTCTGACTAACTGACTGACCAGATTGGTCAAAAAAATCCAAACAAATAGCATTATCGAAAAGAACATCCTGTGAGTGGTCAACCACTTTTAAAATTTTACAACCAATAGTGTCGACGAGGCTTTCAAAGATTTCGTATTCTAAGTCGCTTACAATCATCATAATTGACTGTTTTTCGTTGAAGACAAATTCAACAGAATCAACTTTTGAAATAGATACTAATTTCCATCTATCAAAATTTTTAATTTTATTGTTGATTTTGATATCAACCACTTCTGGTGAATTGTTTAAGAGGACTTCTAAAAATTTCATATCACAAATATAATCATTTTTTTTATTAAAACAATAACAATCGTCTAATTTATTTATATAAAAAATAAAAAATTAATAAACGTGCTAGTTGAGACGCAATATTTACCAAATAGTAAAAAGTTAGTAGTCAGTTTTGTTGACAAAAGCGGGGATATTAAGTTAAAGTATTTCAATTGGGACAATCCTATGAAGTACGTCTCATGCGAGGATACTGATCCACAAAAACACCCCCAATTTAGATCCTGGGATGGAAAATCGGTAAAGCAGATAGAAGTCTCACAGCCTGATAGATATGCTGTCTATGAATTTTTAGATTCGCTACCAGAAGAAGAAACATCTGAAATTTTTGAATTCAACTTGCCAAAAATTTATTTTATTGATATTGAAACTGAGATTATAGATGGATTTCCTGAAGCGGCTGACGTTAAAGACGCAGCGGGAAATGTGGTTAAAGAGGGGGCTATTACTCAAGTATTGTCAATATCCATAGTTTATGAAGATAAAATTATTTTGCTTGGTCTAAAAGATATGCCTGATGATATGCAAAATAGAATTATCACCAACACTAACAAATATTTTGAAAAGTTTGGAACAGAATATAAATTCAAGTATGTAAAATATGAAGATGAGTTCGAGATGTTGCATGCCTTTTTTTACAAAATGGTTCCAAAAATGCCGCTTCTAACTGGTTGGAACTTTATAAATTATGACTGGGTCTACCTTGTTAATAGGGCCAGAAAAATATCTAAATGGGTCAATGGTAGAGAATATACTATAAATCCGGCCGTTTCTTCATTTACTAAAAGAATTACTAAAATGTGGGGTAACGAATGTGAGGTTCCTGCGCATAGAATGATATTCGATTACATGCAACTTTATGAAATTTGCGACACATCAATTAAAGTTAAAGAATCATCGTCATTGGATTTCGTGTCACATAAATTAGTGGGAGTTGAAAAAATTAAATATACTGGTTCGCTTCAAAAACTATATGAAGATGATTTCGAGACGTTTATGTATTATAACGCAGTTGACTCGGTGTTGGTTCAAAAAATCCACGAGTCTAGAAATTATATTTCCATAATCTATGCGATTTCTTCGCTGGCTAAAATTCGAATAGTTGATGTTGTTTCTCAAATGAACAACGCACTTGGTTCTTTAGCCATCACAGAAGGAGTTTTAAGAAATAAGTTTAGAAAAATGGATAATATTGTTCTTTTCCGTGATGAAAAGGGTGATGCTGAATCAACAATTGCCGGTGGGTGGGTTAAAGACCCTGTTGTTGGTATGAACCAGTGGGTTGTTACTTATGACTTTGCATCACTTTATCCTACAACGCAAAGACAGTTTTTTATTGCTCCTGAGACTTTTGTTGGTCTCCAAGATGAAAAAGATAAAACTAAATGCACAAATGGTAGACCTATCGATAGTGAAAAACATGTGCTTTGTGTGAACGGTGTTGTATTTGAAAAAAGAAAATCCCCAACTCTAAGAATGCTTGAAGATGTTTATGCTGATAGAAAAAAGAATAAAAAAATTATGATGCAAAAAAAAGAAGAGTTGAAAGAAGTTCAGGATCAGATAAAAAAATTAGAATCCGAAATTTAATAAAAAAAGAATTAGGAGTTAATATATAGATTGTATAAAAATACAATTTATTTTATGAAAGTTAAAAATTATTCCAACTACTCTAAATTATATGAGTCTAAATTAATAGAAAGTAGATTCTTATCTGAGGAAAATATTTCTGTTGAAGATATAATCAAACCTATCGAGGGATTAATTACCGAAGAGCTTATTGGTAAGTGGTTAAAGGACAAATACCAAAAAGGAAAAGCCGCTGTAAAATCAGTTATTAGGGGTGTCGGAGATGTTATTTCAAGAGTATTTAATGGAGTTGTTAATTTCTTCAAAAACTTTTCAATTAAAAAGTTAATTTCAGCCGTTTCTCAAAAAATCAAAGAAATAGGATCTGGCATGTTTCAAAAGGTAAAAGACCTCCTAAGTGGATTTAGCGATTTTATTGTAAGAAATGGACTTTGTGATGAAAATAACCGACCTAATTTCAAAAATATCTGGGCATACCTTTGTAGGAGTGCAAAAAATTTAGTGGATTGGTCTAAAGAAGGATTTAGTGAAGATAAACTTCAACAAGTGGGGAATAATGTTAGGATTTCAGAATCTGCTAACGACATAGGTGATGATGAAATACACCATTATGGCATGTTTGAAAAACTGGCTTATGCATTAGGAATCAAAAATGCTAGATTTAACGGAGTGGTTTCACAGATTGTAAAAAAAGGAACCATTGGTTTAATCATTATGGGCATCCTAAAATTAGCCGGTATTTCATTAGCTGGTGTGTTGGCCGGGATGAGTCCAATTTTGATGGCAGCAATTGGTGGTATGTTACTTATGGCCGGCTTAATTATATTGGCTATTTGGATATGTAAGCCTTATCCAACGGTTGAGGATTGTCTGGCGTATCTGGGTAACTATTTTTCCAATAAATCTAAAGAAGAATACATATCATCTGATGACATTGAAGAAATTTCTAATGATTTTGAAGAGGTTATTGACGAAAAACCAAAAGTTGATTCTCAATCATTGAAGTCTATTTATCCAGAAATGATTAAAAATCTACAATCTCTTAAAAGTATGATTATTTCTTTTGGTGGCGTTGGATTAGAAAATGACGAATTATCTAAATCACAGGGTATTAAATCAAAGTCTAATAAAGTTACAGCAAAAAATATGTCTGTAGTTGGGGAGTCCATTAAAAGTTTTGCAATTTTTGAAAAAGAATTTTCAAAACAACCAAGAAAGGTAACAATTACTGCTGCTGAAGACTATCTTGTTCAAGCTTACAAGAATATCCAAAAATCTATGAATAATATAGTTGACCAAAAAGATAAAGGAATTGGAGTAACAGAACAGTTTATAGATGATATACTTCAGAAAAAATTAGATAGTCCTTCTAAGGATGTTATCAAATCACTATATAATGATATCTACGAACACCTTTATGGTAAATACTCTAAAACACTGCCTGATTTTGGTCCTTTATATAAAGAAAGTATTGACATCATATCTGATAAAAATAAGAGAAAGGTAGTGGCTGAAAAAATGGCTCGACTGGCAAAAAGAACTCTACAATTCGAAGGTGAAAACATGTATTCAGCACTTGGAGAATTTGGAGCCGATATGAAAGACTTCAATACCTCACTTAAAAAAATAATGGAGTATTACAAAAGTCAAGATTCGGTGAGTGAAATGTTTTCATTTAAAAAATTTACAAAATAATATGAACAGAATAATCAAGTTTGATGAATTTACCACTGAGGGATTGGCTTCTTTTGGAGCAAAGATGAGAAGAACAGTTACTGGTCAATCTGCTGGTGATGAATTAGATAAACTTCCTCAGAGTGATTTGACTAAATTGAGAAATCTTTATATTCAAGATCCTACTGAAGCTGCAAAATATCTAAGAAGTATAATTATTAGAGAAAAAAATAACCAATTTGGTATTGGATTGGCACTAACGGTTGCCGGGGCGGCTTTAATTTACAAAGCTTTTACTACCGAGCCTCCGGTTCCGAAACCAGATGTAAAAGGCAGGTGGGTTGAATTTAAACCAGGAGAAGGAGAGACCCAATTTTTGAATAGACAATTTGGGTCAGATTTAGGACCTGATTCTAAATTGAGTGATTTCACTGATGTGGTTGCTCAAAAAATGGGAAATGGTAGTTATGAAGAAGGTTGTCAAAATTTAGTAGCTGGTCTGAAAACTGGTGGTGAAAAAGAAACCGTTCTTGCAAATCTGTTGAAACTTCAAAATATGGACCAATCAGCTCCACTTGGTGACGTATTTAGTGGAGAACTTGGACCACATGGTGGTTTAGCTTGGGGTGACTTGGGTGGTGAAGTTTTTATACCAGAATAGATAAAATATTTTGATAAGTTATTTTTTTTAATTATATTTGTTAAAATCTTTTAAGTGAAAAAAATACTTATACTTTTAGCGGTCATTTTCTCTATTTATATCATTTTTATAAAAGATGAAATCGAAAAAAAACTAATTCCTGATATTGTTTTAGTTAGTCTAAATTCTACCGGTGGTTCACATCTTGATACACTTCAAAAAAAACTGAAAAAACTTGGATTTATCTGCACAATAGATAGTCCAAAGTTTACAGATTATAATAATTTTCTCTATTTACCATCCGAAGCTCAAATGGAGTTTGGAAATGACACATTCTTTTATTATGACAGTGACGAGCCAATTACAGTTTATGTTACCAACTCAGAGTTGGTGGACAACGGAGTTGGCATTCGGGGAATATGCTACGGTAATCAAATTTACGCACATAACAGTGAGAAACTTTGTGAAACAACTGTTCATGAAATCTTACACAGTTTTGGCTTAGAACATTGCAATAATAGGTGTATTATGAACTCTTCATCGGAATTTAGATGGAATGAAAAAACGGATAAACCCCTATTGTGTAGTGATTGCCTTTCTAAAACACCTTTACGGTTTTAAATATTAACTGTGGCATTTTTTCAGAAACAACTCTTTTTGAGTCTCTTAGATACTTTGAGTTATCGTCATAAAAAATTACTTCATTGAATTTGAATTTTTTACTAATCTCACATATTTTTTCACCTTTCCACACACCGGCTCTAACTCTTCCATCCGGACACATCCAAAGGCCAAATTTTGGATATTCTAACCCAGAATTTTTTAAAACCGTTTCTATTTTATCTCTCATACTTTCTGGTCTAGCGGTAATGATGCATTTATTTTCTACTTCTTTATAAATTTTGGATATATTTTTAAGTCCTGTTGGTAGACTTTCATCTAAGTAAGTAAATTTATCGGGTTGAACTAAATATAATCTAGCGCCTTTTCTAACCCAGTTTTTTGTTTCAGAGAACACATTTAACGGGTCTTCTAAAAATATCCGACCATCTTGAGTTTTTAACTTTGATTTATTATTGCCAATTTCAGAAAGAGCAATATCTACTAAATCCTTGACGGCGTTGTTTTCAAATATAAATTTTTTTGCAACATCTTCCCACTTTGGTGTTTCAAATAAAGTGTCATCAAAGTCAAATGCATGGAGTGTGTCTGAAACTTTATTGAATTCGTAGAATTTCTCAATTTTTGCCATCAATACATTCTTTTATTTCAAATTGTTCTACGCAAGTCATATAAATGTCTTCAACTTCTAAAGTTTTGAGACTTTCAGACGAGTCTATAGACCCATGTATATCACTTAGAGTTTTATAAATCATAAATTCGTCATACTGTGGGACAAATTGCATAGGTAAAATCGATTTTTATTATATATTAAATTTTAAATTTTTTTAAATTATTTTAATAAAACAAAAAAATCAGTTTTTAACTAAAATATATATGTTATAAAAAATAAAAAAAGATATGAAATACGTAAAAACTTTTGAATCACACTCTAAAGGCATGGAGGCGCAACAATTACTTGATGCACCATCTGGTTTGACGCCGAATTCACCTGAAATAGAAAAAGCTACTCAAAATTTGGCTAAAAGCAGAGGACTAGACACAGACGAAGTCTTAGATGTCCAAGATGAAATTAAAATGATTCCAACAAAGACAAATGAAGAAGAAGAACCGTTCACATTGTTATCAGCTGCTATATTTGTAGCTGGAGCGGCAATTATAACCGCTTGTGGATTTGGTAGCGCTGCATTGACTGCAAAGAAAGGTCTTAAGATGGTGGTTCAGGAAGAAGCTGAAAAGAGAGCGAAAGAAATAGTAGAGAAGAATCCAGAGGCTGCTAAAGATTTAGATTCGTTATCTCAGTCTATTTACGACAATTTAATGAAAGATAAAGAATTTATCAAAAAAGTGAAATCGGAATGGAGCAAGGATGCGTTAATAAACAAAGGTGGTACAAAAGGTGGCATTACCTTTGGAACTGCTGGTAGATACTAATCTAAAAATCAGTTTTTAACTAAAATATATAAGTTATAAAAAATAAAAAAAGATATGAAATACGTAAAAACATTCGAAAATTTCAACTATGAGCCAACAAATGAAGGTTTATTGTGGGGAGAAGGCTCCATATGGTCTAAATTAGGAAGTATGTGGAAAAACTGGAAAAGTAAAAAAATGCAACAGGGAGCAAAAATGTTCGAAGAAATTATTAAGAAAAATCCTAAATTAAAAGAATATTGGGACAAAAATGTTCAACCCATGTTTGATAAACTAAATCCAAAGGATGTAGATGATTTATCAGCTAAAACTCAATCATTTAAAGGTGATGAGCCACCAGCGGATTTATCACAAACGGCTGAAGAATTAGTTAAAGTTCAAGCACAGGCAGAATCTCTTAGGGGTCATAAAGTTGGCACAAAAATTTACGAAGCATATTCACTAATTTTAGAAGAGATTGAAGATAAGAAAGTTTCAACTGCAAAAAGAATAATGAATTGGTTTGGAATTGGGGCTCAGTATACTGGTGTTATTAGTTCACTTCTTGGTGCTATTCTTTATGCAGTAAATACTGGCCTTGTTGTTGCAACTGGAACAGGTCTGTCGATTATAGCAGGACCTCTTATGTTAGGAATGTTATTTGGCGGATTAGCTTTGGGAATCGCGGGTCTTATCGCTACAAAGGGAAAAACAAAAGGAGAACTTCGAGAAGAAGGAGGTCTTTAATTTTTTATAAATTTGAAAAAAAAGAGGTGAAATTATTCACCTCTTTTTTTTTTCACTCTTTCCAATTCTTCAGCCATGTATTCTGGAGTCAATCCCGCTTTAACGAGAGCTCTCTCATTCAAGAAATAACAAGATACCAAAATAACCAATTGTAAAAACAGACCAATTGAACTAATTTGAAATACTAAGTTGAAAATGTCTACAAACAAAGATAAAAGTTTCAAAAAAGAAAATACTATCAACACGAACACAATGTGATGAATAGATTTATAATATTTGAAGTAGAATATTGATAGATTTTTCATATTTTTTGTGTTCTAAATGTTTATTTATACAAATATAGATTATTTCTTCTAATTATCAAAAATTTTTTGAAAAAAAATAAGTTTGAAAAAAGAATATATAAGTTAAGAAAAAATAAAAACTATGAAGTATATCAAAACCTACGAAAACTTTACCTATTCTTCTCTGAACGAAGAAGAAGAATTATTTAAAGGTGTTAGAAAATTACTAGGCAGAGAGTCTGATGAAGATTTGAAACCACTAAAAGACAAGTTCGACGCTGAAATGGTAAACATTGAAAAACAAATTTTAGCGAACATGCAAAACCCAGAAAGTAAAATTAAAATAAATCAAGACCCTATTGGTATTGCTAAGGAGTTAGGAGAAGACAATAAGAGAGCTCAATTGATCGGAAAAAATCCATATGTTGAGTTTGACGCTGTGGCTAAGTCTTGGCCTATTAACAAAGAGAGCTTAAATAAAAAATTAGAATGGACAAAATCAGCCTCTATAGTGAACAGCCCTTCTCAAATTCTACAGGTTGATTTTATCAAAAAGAATGGTTGGTTTGATTATAAGACCGGTCAATATTCTACCCCGGAAGAAATGAAGGGTAAAGAATTAGAGACTCTAAAACAAACTTGGAACTTCATAAAAGAAGATTTGCAAAAAAAGGCAAGAGAACTAAAATACCAAGGAATATTTGAACCTAGTATGTTATTGGGTAAACTTATGGAACTGGGTGATAAAAAAATTGTAACCTTTAAACCAGGCAATGAATATGATGGTAAAAAATACTGGAATATTTGTTTTGAAGAATTTGGTGAACAAATTGGTGTATCAACAGCTAGTGGGGGATTCCACGGGTGATAAAAAACCTCATTTTTTTAGTTTAATAACAAATATAATATTGGTTAATATAGATAAACTTTAGAACTATTTCTAATATAAAACCTGTATGTCATTAAAAAAAGACCTTGGTCTTTATAAGCCAAGAAAAGAACAAAAAGAGGCACTTAGTTTTATTGATTCTGAATACCAGAAAAATAAATTAAATAAGTTTTTTCTACTAAATATGCCTGTTGGATCAGGTAAAAGCCATTTGGCCTTAATGATTGCTGATTGGTTTAGAAGAACTGTTGATAAGTCATCTAAAATAGATATCATCACCAACTCTAAAATTCTTCAAAATCAATATTCTGATACTTATCAATCGATTTGCGACCTAAAAGGAAAAGAAAATTATGAGTGTGATGCCTATTCCTGCTCCTGTGCACAGGGTGCTGAATTTAATAGGCTAAATAAAACTACTTGTGAAAGTTGTCCGTATGCTTATGCAAGGGAAAGTTTTATTTCTGGTGGAATTTCTTTGACAAATTTCTATCTTTACATACTCTATGCAATTTATAATCCAAAATTAATAGAAAATAGAGGTTCTCGAGTGTTAATTGTGGACGAGTGTCTACACCCAGAAACTGAGATAACTCTTTGGGATAATTCTACTAAAAAAATTAAAGACATACAAGTTGGTGATTTAGTGAAAACTATTAATGAGCAGTCTGGTGAAATAGAAAATAAACCCGTCGTTAAGTTGCATCATAATTTGAATAAAGGGGCCCAGATGTATGAAATCGAAATGAATAATGGAGACATTTTGAGAATAACAGGTAATCACAAAGTCAAAATATCTGATGGTAGTTGGAAAAAAGTAGAGGATCTGAATGAAGATGATGAGATTTTATATATAAATGAAAAAATCGAATCACATGAATTTGACAGTCATGCAGAAGGATGAGATTTACGATTTTCTATCATCTTGCAAAGAAAAATTTATCTATAAAAAAAAAGAATCTGACGCCATATCGACTTTAAATTTTTTGATAAGTAAATTTCAAAAAAATTTGATTTTTGAAAGCCATCAACATTGCTTCAATTATTTAACAGAACACTGGGATAAGAAGTGTAAAAATGAAAACTGTTATAGTAATAGAAAATTGACTTCACTGTTTCCCAATAGACAAGATTATATAAACGTTAATCAAAAATATGGAATTTATAAATTCTGTGAAAATCCAGACTGTAATTATAAATCTATATCAAAAAGACAAATGGGAAAAAATAACACTTGTCATAGAATGACAGAGGAAAGTTTTAAATCAATGTGTGATAAAAACTCCAAAAAAATGAAAAAAAACATTAGAGAAGGTAGATTTATCCCAAACGTTACAAATAGTTGGGCAAACTCAAAATGTGAGGTTCAATTACAAAGGGGGGACGAAGTTGTCAAAATCAAAACTAGATCTAGTTGGGAAGCCTATTTTCAATTATTCAACACTAATTTATTATATGAGAAACTAATAATACCTTATCAATATCTTGGAGATGAGTTTAATTATATTGTCGATTTTGTAGACCTCAAAGATCGGATATTATATGAAATAAAGCCTCTATCTAACAAGGATAACGATAAAGTAAAAAGTAAAATCTATTATGCTAAAAAATGGTGTAAACTAAATGGTTATAAATTTATATTAATTACAGATAAGTGGTTTAAAAAAAATTACAATCCTGAATTATTAAAGGGGCAGCCATGTGAGAAGAAGGTTATTAAAAATTTGAGACAATTTAGAAATGAAAATAAAAAAAATTAGTAAAATAGACTACACAGAAGATGTTTATAATCTACACATAAAGGATAATCATAATTATTTTGCCAACAATCACTGTGTTAGCAATTGTCATGATTTCGATGATGTTATGTCTGATTTTATCACAATTAAAATTACCGAAACGGTCATCAAAAAGTTTAAATTCTCAAATGAGCGTGAGATAATTAAAAAACTAAAATCAACCGCTTCCATTTTAGACTATGTAGAGTTTCTTAAGTATATCAACTTAGAAATTAGCGAAACTATGACCGATATGGAAAGAGGTATGTCAGGAGTGATAAGGTCATCAAAGTCAGACAAAAGAGATCTAAAATTGTCTAAAGTCTTAAAAACTGGAAATCCAGATGTTAAGATAATGAATTTAATCACCGACTTAAAGCAATATCAACTTAAAATTGAAGTTTTCTTAAAGGAGTATAAAGAAAATCCTAATAATTGGGTCTTAGAATCAAATTGGAATGAAAAAACAAAACAAAAAGAATTATCACTTGAGCCAATCTGGGCTTACGACTATTTAGATAAATATGTTTTTTCACACTATGATATGGTTTTTTTGATGTCGGGAACAATACTGGATAAAAATTTATTCTGTCAATTAAATGGACTTGATGTATCAAAAGCCGTATATTATTCAATACCTTCACCTTTTGCTAAAAAAAATAGACCAATCTACTATATGCCGATTGGTAAAATGTCATTTAAGTCTAAAGAAGAAACTTTTAGAAAATATATTCCTTACATAAATAAACTACTTGACAAGTATAAAGAGCAAAAGGGTATTATTCACACCAATTCCTTTGAATTAGCTAATTGGATTCAGTCGTCTATTAAAAATCCAAGACTGATATTTCATGACTCATCTAATAAAGATGAAATGTTAAGATTACATATGGAATCAGAAGAACCCACCGTAATTGTAAGCCCGTCTATGGATACTGGTGTCAGTTTTGACAACGATTCGGCTCGTTTTCAAATTATTGCTAAAATTCCTTATCCCAGTCTTGCATCTCAAAAAAATAAATTAAGACAAAAAAATAACCCGGATTGGTATAGTTGGAAAACCGTTTCTGGTCTGATACAAATGACTGGAAGACCGGTTCGTTCTGAAATGGATTATGCTGATACTATTATTATTGATGGTGGATTTGGAGATGTTATTAAACACTCTTCTCAATTTTTACCAGATTGGATTCAAGAAGCTATTAAAAAAGTAAATGTTAAGATTGAGGCGTAATTAAATTAATTAGTCATGAAAAATTATCGTATGAATTTTTTATTTCTTTTAGTCTCTCTCTCGCTTTAATCTTTTGACTCATCTTCTTTCTCTCTTGACTCTATCGCATCTTCAATTGCTTTTCCTCTGGCCAATTCCCACTCTGAGAGTTTTTTATCGCCATCTAAATCTGCCTTTTCTGGATGTTTAAGTCCCGATTCTTTATAGGTTACTTTTTTTTGTTTTTTATTTTCGGAAATAAAACTTTTGAAGGATTTAACACTTTCAATTTTCAATTGAGATTCGTCGCCCCAAGACCTCTCATCATCGGTTTTAGTGATTTCATTGCTTTGGTCATCTGTTTTTAGAATCACATTATTGGTTTCTTCTTCAGCTTCACATGGCTCGCATTCTTCTTCTTCAGAGATTGCTCTGTCATGGTCATCGTCAGTTGATGGGTCTTCTTGGCTGTCAAACATTTCTGAAGAAAACCTTGGTCCCAAGTCATAATCTTCAAATTTCTTTACGTGTCTCATATTATATTTAGTATTTTTATTCTTTATATATTAAAAAAATATTTATTTTTTATGATATTTAATATATAAAGAAATGTCATTACTTAGTTATTTACAATTTATTGCAGAGTCAAAAAGTGAAGTCGAGCTTCCGACCATATTCTTGAAAGATTTTTACCACAAAATTCAAAAGATTAAGTCACCTATCACCGACGAATTTAATCGAATTTATGACTTTGGTGATGCTATGTGGAAGCGACCAAGTAAATGGACTTTTATTGGTGAATCTAATCAATCAGATAAAGTGGTATTTAGTGAAAGTTGGAGAATTAAAGACTGGATTATTGCGACTTACGGAGACGCAGCCGACTGTGAAAAAATGATGCAACAAATGACACACCCCAATTCACAAGATGAGATTATATCTAACTCACCGCGTGTTGAAATGAAAGTAGGTAGATTTATAAGGGGATATTTCAAAGACCAGTTTTCAGATTCAGAAATTGAAAATTTTGTAAATCAGTGGAAATCACTTGAAGAAAATATAGAATTTGAAATCTGGACTGGTTCAGATATTAAAAATGGGTATCTTTCAAGAAAGTACCACTTTAATGATTATGATAGAGGCATTAACCCACTTATGAATTCCTGCATGAATGACACCTCGTATATTTCCTTTTATCAATATTGGCCAAGTGTTAAACTATTGGTGTTATTGGATCAAAAGAAACAGATTCTTGGTCGAGCCTTAATCTGGGAGGATTATATGGGTAGAAAAATCATGGACCGAATTTACTATGTTTATGACAAAGATTATTTTCATTTTGTAAGATGGGCAAAAGAACATGACTACTATTATAAAGAAAAAAATACTGGTTTAATTAGTTTTATCAAAAACGATGGTGTAGAAAGATTAAAAACGAGAGTAAAAATCATGAACGCTTTTCTTTTTCCTGAAGAAGAATACCCGTTTATGGATACATTTTGTTACATACAAGATGAATGGGCCTATAACTATGAACCTGAGGGTTTATATTGGAGATTTCAAAATACAGACGGAACTTATGACGAAGATTTTTATCAGTAGAAAATAATATATACCTCTATGTCAATAAAAAAATTTGCCGACTTTAATCATTCTGAAATTTTATTGGAGGATTTTATCCAATCACTTTGGCAAAACGTCAATGAATCTGAAGACCAGAAAAGTGAAGAAGATTCGGTGTATAAAAGGATAGAAAAAAAGGTCTTTTCTGACTTAAAATTAGATACTAAACTGGTGTTTACTTTTGGGGCTGGAATTGGGGCCCTATATCCGGTGGTGATGCAGATGTTAGAAAACATGTCAATTTTTAACTTTGAGCTTTCAAAACAATCAGCGGTTTTATTAACAATTGCCGCTATTACCATTATTTACCTGGAAGAAAAAAAATCTAAAAGTTCAGAAGAAGAAGACCGTCTCACCAAAGACTCGCGGTCTATGTTAGAGGAGTTAAGAATGAGAGGCATAGGCGACGGTATTGTAAAAAAGGTGATTAAAGCACTTACTGGAATTAAAAACATTTTTTCTAAAATTGGAAAACACTTAGGAGCGGCTATTGGTGGAATTATCGATATGTTTTCATACACTGCAATTTTAATTCCAATAATAAATGCTGTTCTTAAAATAATTGTAAAATACGATATGGGAGTTGATGAAATGATTTCTAATTTTTTCATCTTGTCAACTGGTATAGTAACTAAAATTGCAAAACACGGTATGGTAGAGGTTCTCAGAATGTTAAAAAAACTAATAACTCCTTCAACTGAAAAAGATATAATTGATGAAATAGAAACTCCGGTTGTTCAAAAATTTGGAGATTTTACACATGGTATGTTAGATAGCGAAACTGACGGTGAGCCAATTAATGAGCAGTAGAGACTAAACCAGTTTTCATTTTTTTATATAATAAAGACATAGAAATATAAAATAATGACACCTCAGCTTGAAAAAGTTTTTTTTAATTACGTTTTACAGTATAAGAAATACTTTGATATTGTAAAGCCTCACTTTTTTAGAAACTCTCAAATTCAGTTTGTCTATGGTGTATTAAGAAATTATATTTTAGCTCAAAGCGACAGTAAGATACCAACGGCTAGACAAATTTTAGATATGGTGTCTTTAGAAGACAAAGAGGGTCAAATTACAAAAGAAATACTTAAATCAATTCTGCAAGTCAAACTTTCTGAATACGATGAGAAAAACTTTATTGAACCAAAATTCAATGCCTGGGTGCTTTCTAACCGGCTTAAAACCGGAACCGTTGATATTATTGATGAAACTAGAAACTTAGACCAAATATCTGATTTTGATAAGGCTGTAGAAGCCGCCGATAGAATTAAGTCAATAGTAGATGAAATGTCATCAACTAATTTTGTGCAAGATGATGACATGGGTTCTGATTTTGATGATCCAGAAAATCATGTTCAGGACTCATCAAAGTTTAAGATAAAATCTGGATTCGAAACTTTAGACCATATGCTTGGTGGTGGTTGGGATATACAAACCTTAAATTGTATCATGGCAGAGACTAACAACGGCAAATGTTGTCATTTTGTCAGTAAAATTGTCTTAAAAAATAAGAAAAATGACAAAATGTCAATTCGTGATTTCGGAACACTATTCTCCGAAATTAGTAAGGGGATTACAATGACTAAGCGATAATTAATGCATAATAGCTTGAATTGCTTGTCGCCTATCCTCAACCCATAAAATTGACACATTTATCTAAAAACTCAAAACAAACTATAGAAAAATGTATAAAATTCATTAATGAATAATTTAGATAATTTTGAAATAATTGAAGCAGATAGTCTTCTGAGTGGCAAATATGATAGACCCCTTTATGACAAATTCATCGAGGCTTATGAGGTTAAGGATTTGCAAGTGCTGACACCAAATGGTTGGGTTGATATTGAGGGTATTGGAAAAACAGTAGAATATGACGAGTGGGTAATTCAAACATCTGGTGGTAAAGAGTTGATTTGTGCCGATGAGCACTTGGTATATAGATGTGATAATTTAAATTTCCTCGATAAAAAGTGTGACCTGACTGAGTTGTGCACTAAAGATTTAAGTTGCGGTGATTTTATTATGACAAAAGACGGCCCAGAAATGGTTATGGGTATTGGATTAACTGGTCAAAAGTCGCACATGTATGATATTCAACTTTCCAGTGGTTCAAATAAACAGTATTACACCAATGATATTTTAAGTCATAATTCACTTTGGATGCAAAATTTCGCCTTCAAATCAGCCGACGCCGGATATAATGTGCTTTATATAACCTTAGAAATGTCTGAAAGAAAAGTTATGAAAAGACTAGGTGCTATGCGCCTAAAGATTCCCATTAATGATTATGACGCTGTTTCTAAAGACACCGATATGATCACCAAAAGAATTAGAGGCCTGGGTAGTATAAAAGAAGGTGGTGATATTTTTGATAAAAAAGTTGGAAAGATTTTTAGTAAATTTTGGGCAGCCGGAACAGCCACAGTATCAGATTTTGACTACTACCTGCAAAAGTTAAGGGACAAAAAAGATATCAAAATAGATTTAATAATTGTCGATTATATCACATTAGTTGCTGCTCCAAAGGGATTAGGCGGTGACAATCTTTATTCAAAGGGTAAGTCGTTAGCCGAGGGTTTAAGAGCATTAGGTGCAAAATATAAGTGTCCTGTGATTACAGGAGTTCAAGTGGCAAAAGATGCTTGGAACTCATCCGATATCACACTTGAATCGGTTCCTGAGAGTAAGGCGATAGCTGAAACTGCTGATACATTTTTTGCTATCATTAGAACCGAGGAAATGAAGCGTCAAAATATTTATAGATTTAAACTTCTAAAACAACGAGATGGTGATTTCTTAAAATCACAAATTAGGTTAAATTTAAATCCGACTTATCTGACCTTAGAAAATGATCAATTTTTAGATCAATAAACTAAATCTTATTTGGTTATATAAAATTAAAAATAATTTCATGGCTAAAAAAACGGCTAAAACAGAAGAAGATGATTTTGATGCAGATAATTTAGAAATGTCTTCTGAAAATGATTCTGAATTCATAGACAATGATAAGGTAGAAGATGATGTTGAACCTACGGATGATAACACACATTTAGATTTTTTAGATGATGGTGAGATAGATATTATAATTGAAATTGATGAAGATGACCTACAGATTACCGATCAGGAAATTGAAAAAAATGAGGATTCAACCGATGATATTATACTCTCAAAACACAAAATCGAAGGGAAACACTCATTAAAATACGATTCTATATTTAAGGGAAAAAAAGAAGATCCAATTGATGAAGAGTCATTTGAAGGATTTTCTACATATTATAAAGAATCAATTGAGGTTGATAAATCTTCTATTTATCATACCGAATCTATTGACAACGAGTTATATATTAGAAGCAAATTAGTCAAAGAAAGAGTTTATGAAGTTTTAAGTCAACACACTGAGATTAATTTTCTAAACAATAGAAGAAAACCTTCCAGAGTTGACTTTAATCAATATTATTCACTACTTAGAAAGCATCTTTCTGATGAGAGTTTTACTAATATTGAATTATTTAATGAGCTATCTGTTTATTTTTCTGATAACCTTTTTAATATGTTTAAATTACTAGACAACAATTGGAGAAATCTAATAATTGCAGAGTTGCAAAATCATATCGGAAAAAGCAAAAATTCAAAGGAAATCTCAAATAGAAACATCTATGTAGGAACTGAAATTGAATTTGTTTGGTTTGATTCTATTGTTGAAGAAGAAAAACTAATCACAGGAGTTGTTATAGAGACTGATTACCAAAACTCACTTTATAATGTCGATTCATTTGAGAAGATTTATGAGGTTAAACTGGTTGACATTACAAAAATTTTGAATAATTCTAAATTTAAGTATAATCTAAATAAACTAAACAACATAGACTTTTTATAAAAATGTTAGTAACAATTTTTTTAACAGACTATAAAAAATTTAAAAAAAATAGACATTTCTCCAACTCATTTTCTGATGAGAGAATATATATTTAACAAAAAAATAAGGCAATATGAATATAAAAGTAACTAAAAGAAACGGTAAAAAAGAACCAGTTATGTTGGATAAGATTCTTGATAGAATCAATCAACAAACTTATGGATTAGACCCAAAGTGGATCTCATCATTTGATGTGGCTCAAAAAGTTATAGCAGGTGTCACTCCTGATATAAAAACATCAACTCTTGACCAATTGGCAACAGAGACAGCTGCCTCGCTTACAACAAAGCACCCTGACTACTCTGTTTTAGCTGCTAGGCTGGCAATTACCGCGTTGCATAAAGAAACAAAAAAGTCTTTTTCAGATACAGTTTATGATCTATATAATTATATTAATCCTAAAACTGGTAAACATTCACCTATTGTTTCAGAATCTTTTTTAGAGATTGTTAAAAAAAATGCAGACGACTTAGATTCAGCCATTGTGCATTCAAGAGATCATAACTTTGATTATTTTGGTTTTAAAACTCTTGAAAAATCTTATCTTCTTAAAATAAACGGTGAGGTTGCTGAAAGACCTCAATATATGTATATGAGAACTGCTATTCAAATCTGGGGAGATAATTTACCAAAAGTTATTGAAACTTATAATACACTATCTGAAGGATATTATACCCATGCTACCCCAACACTATTTAACTCAGGAACTGGAAGGCCACAATTAAGTTCTTGTTTTCTTTTAGATACAGAAGATGACTCTATTGAAGGAATTTTCAACACACTTAAAGAATCGGCTCAAATTTCAAAAAATGCGGGAGGTATCGGTATTTCATTTAACAAAGTAAGAGCTAAGGGAACTTACATTGCCGGAACAAATGGTTCTTCTAATGGAATCATTCCTTTTTTGAAAATTTTTAACGAAACCGCCAGAGCTGTTGACCAGGGCGGCGGTAAGCGAAAGGGGTCAATTGCTATCTATATGGAGCCCTGGCACGCGGATATTATGGAATTTTTAGATCTTCGTAAAAATCAGGGCAAAGATGAGATTAGAGCAAGAGACCTTTTCTTAGCTATGTGGATGAATGACCTATTTATGGAAAGAGTTGATTTAGATGAAGATTGGTCACTTATGTGTCCACATGAGTGTCAGGGTCTAAATGAGACGTATGGCGAGGAGTTTAGACAACTTTACTTAAAATACGAAATTGAAGGTCGGGTAAAAAGAACTGTTAAAGCAAGAGAAGTTTGGAGTAAGATCTTAGAATCACAAATTGAAACTGGAACTCCTTATATCCT